>ERZ1673743.42-NODE-42-length-204385-cov-91.460138_pt1 | contig 204385 bp, 162 predicted proteins | sample MGYA00580197_ERZ1673743 | MGnify/ENA primary metagenome ERZ1673743 (study PRJEB41218, sample SAMN15661795) | gut metagenome | host: Homo sapiens | place: Canada: London | collected 2015-08-20/2019-03-30 | study: EMG produced TPA metagenomics assembly of...
ACTGTGCAACAATTCGTTAAACTATTTTTTTAGCCTAAACTGTCAAACTCCCGTGTGTTGAGAAGAATAATATTGGAAACCGCATATCAGACCATAGAAGATGCGTTTTAGATTTCATCGTCTGAGATTACTCATGATCCAAAAATTATGAGTATTTTTGTGCGCAAATTTACGAATTGTGGATATAGCTGCATCAGAATGTCCCCGGACAAAAGTCTGCGTGAAGGTGTACTAACCTTCGTTGGAAAGGGTAAAAACAGGCAAATCAAGTCAGTTAAAAAGCCTTAACAGAATCTAAAAATAACAAATCTGATTTCCTCGGCTTTCCGCCAACTTCCACGAAAGTACACAATTAGTACCCGCGCCCTCTCAAACCCCTCTGAGAATCAACCAATTTGCCCGAATAAGAAAAAATTGTGTAAATTTGCGCCCGAATCATCATTATAAATCCAGACATGAAGCGAATACAGGATTTTCGGCTGATAGAAAATATCAGATTCAACGATAATTACTCGCTGCTTCGCCTTAAAACAGCCGACGGGTCTTCTCTTCCCGAGATACTTCCCGGACAGTTTGTGCAAGTAGCTATTGAGACTCCCGGAGTTTTCCTGCGCCGACCCATATCGATAAATAATGTGGAGAGCGCTGATACCTTGAGCCTCCTCGTCCGTCGGGCCGGTAACGGTACCGAGTGGCTTGTAGGTCTTGAAACCGGACATATAATCAATTTACTCCTTCCCCTCGGTAACGGATTTTCAACTTCAGTCTCGCCGGATGAAAGAGTACTTCTCGTAGGTGGAGGCGTAGGTGTAGCCCCGCTTCTTTATCTCGGAAGATATTTGAAATCAAAGGGCATTTGTCCGGAATATCTCGTGGGTGCACGCAGTCGGTCTGACCTGCTTCAGATTGAGACGCTTGAAGGTATCGGCAACGTACATGCCTGTACTGAAGACGGCACTCAAGGTGTGAAGGGATTCGTAACCGCTCATCCGGTTCTAAACGAGAAGGTGAACCGGATTTTCTGTTGCGGTCCGGCTCCGATGATGAAGGCCGTTGCCGCAATTGCCCGTGAGCGCGGCATCGACTGCGAGGTCTCCCTTGAAAATATGATGGCATGTGGTCTCGGAGCTTGCCTCTGCTGCGTTGAAAAGACCGTTAAAGGCAATGTTTGTGTTTGTACGGAAGGTCCTGTTTTCAAAATAAATCAACTCACATGGTAAATCTTAAAGTCAATATCGGTAAGGGTCTTACCATAAAAAATCCTGTTCTTACAGCTTCGGGTACGTTCGGTTATGGCGAGGAATATGCGCCTTTTATCGATCTGTCCCGTCTCGGAGGTTACATAATCAAAGGAACTACTCTGAATCCGCGTGAGGGCAACGATTATCCGAGGATGGTTGAAACTCCGTCGGGCATGCTCAATGCCGTAGGACTTCAGAACAAAGGTGTGGATTATTTTATCGAGCATATTTATCCCAGAATAAAAGATGTCGATTCGGAACTCATTGTAAACGTTTCCGGTGCGTGTGTCGAAGATTATGCCGAAACGGCGAGACGACTCGCACCACTCGACCGCATCCACGCCATCGAGGTCAATATTTCTTGTCCTAATGTGAAAGAAGGAGGCATGGCATTCGGCACTACCACCCAGGGAGCCGCGGAAGTTACAAAAGCTGTTCGCGCCGCCTACCCTAAAACGATAATTCTCAAGCTTTCGCCCAATGTGACGTCAATTGCAGATATAGCGAAGGCTGTTGAGTCCGAGGGTGCCGATTCGGTATCGCTTATAAACACGATGCTTGGTATGTCGATTGACGTTGAACGTCGCCGCCCTCACCTTTCCACAATCACCGGGGGGCTCTCCGGGCCTGCGGTCAGACCTGTAGCCGTAAGAATGGTCTGGCAGGTTGCTAAAGCCGTCAAAATTCCAGTAATAGGTCTTGGCGGGATTATGAACGGCAGGGACGCGCTTGAATTCATACTTGCCGGAGCATCAGCGATTGAAGTAGGAACCGCAAACTTCGTTGATCCTGCGGTGACGGTGAAAATTGTAGACTGGATTACAGACTATTGCAATCGCCACGGAGTCGACGACATTAATTCGTTAATCGGAGCAATCAATCAGTAATAGACCGTATGAATCTGTATCTGCAACTTTTTCTGACATTCTTCAAAATCGGTGCATTTACATTCGGAGGTGGCTGGGCGATGATTTCTATTATTGAGAAAGAAATTGTCGACAAACATGGATGGATAAAGCGCGAGGAATTCCTTGATCTTCTTGCTGTGGCGCAGTCCCTCCCCGGTATTCTCGCCGTCAATATCTCGGTTGCGGTAGGCGACAGACTCCGCGGAATGAAAGGGAGTATGGCCGCCGCGTCGGGCACGATTCTGCCTTCATTTTTGATAATCCTCGCAATAGCCATTTTTCTCACCCCCGATCTGATAAAAAACAACGAGACTCTTTCTCGAATTTTCCAAGGAATCCGCCCGGCGGTTGTGGCCTTGATTATAGCGCCTGTAATCTCATCAGCCAAAGCTGCTAAAATAGGATGGAAAACTATTGCTGTTCCTGTTGTCGTGGCGCTGCTTATATGGTCGAGAATCCCGATTATCTCCAATCCGATAATCTACATTGTGCTCGGGGGGCTTTTCGGATGGCTATGGTACTCACACCATATCAAAGCCTTACGCGCGGCTGAAAAAGAAATCATAAAGGAGGACGAAAAGTTATGATATATCTCAGGTTAATCTGGGCATATCTGAAAATCGGTTTATTCGGATTTGGCGGAGGATACGCCATGCTCGCGCTCATCGAACGTGAAATAGTAGGCCCCGGATGGATAACATCTCAAATGTTTACCGACATCGTAGCTATATCGCAAATGACGCCAGGACCTATCGGCATAAATTCCGCCACATACATAGGATATGTGGCTCCCGCGCAATATTCAGAGTCCTTTAGCTCTCCTTTATGGGGAATACTCGGTTCTCTTACATGCACTCTCGTGGTTGTGTTGCCTTCGTTTCTTCTGGTCGCTTACACCAGCCATTTGCTGCAGAGACATAAGGACAGCACATTGGTAAAAGGCATATTTGCCGGTCTGCGCCCGGTTGTGGTAGGACTTATAGCATCGGCGGCATTGCTTCTGATGAACTCCGCGAATTTCGGTGAAACTGACTACCAGATTATCTGGAGCGTCATATTGTGTGTGGCTGCTTTTGTCATGGTTTACTGGATAAAATGGCATCCTATTCTTATAATCTGTATTGCCGGAGTGGCCGGCTATCTGATTTACTGATCTGATTATGAATTACGAAGAGACCATAGATTATCTGTATTCCTGCCATCCTGCGTTCGAGCGCATGGGCGCAGGCGCCTATAAACCGGGGCTTGAGACTTCAGTCAAGCTCGATAATGCGTTCGGTAATCCACACCGCAAATACCCTACAATCCATATAGCAGGAACTAACGGCAAGGGGTCGACAGCTCATACCCTTGCCGCGGTTTTCCAGTCGGCCGGGTATAAGACCGGGCTTTATACTTCACCTCACCTTTTCGATTTCAGGGAAAGAATTCGTGTAGACGGGAAGAAAATAGATAAAGATTACATTGTCAGCTTTATCGAACGATACATGTCTCTCCGGCTCGATTTGCATCCATCATTTTTCGAACTGACCATGACAATGGCATTCGAATGGTTTGCCCATATGAAAGTGGAGGTAGCAATCATTGAAACCGGACTTGGAGGAAGGCTCGACAGCACCAATATCATAAGGCCTGAACTTTCCATAATCACGAATATTTCAAAAGACCATACGGCATTCCTTGGCGATACTCTGACTGCAATTGCGGGAGAAAAAGCCGGAATCATAAAACCGGGAATTCCTGTGGTTGTTGGCGAAGCAGACGGTGAAGTACGGCAGGTTTTCATTGATAAGGCAACTGAACAGAATTCCCGTATAGCTTTTGCCGAACCGGTAGACGCTGTTTCCCATGAAAATTTTATAATCTATCCCCATACAATTTTCGGGGAACTCAGAGGCGAGCTTACCGGCGATTATCAGGTAAAAAATACAGCCACTATTCTCGCTGCGCTAAGAATATTGTCGTCGAAGTACTCAAAAATCACCGACAAAGCCGTTGCGAATGGGTTCAGTAATGTAGTTGAACTCACAGGCCTTATGGGCAGATGGACGAAAATTTCCGACAATCCAACAATAATAATAGACACCGGACACAATGAAGGAGGATGGCGCTATATAGCGCGGCAAATGCAGACACGACCCGGCAAACGCCATATCATTGCCGGGTTTGTAAACGATAAGGATGTTGATTCCATTCTCAAGTTGATTTCCGGAATAGACAATACCTCGCTATATCTTACACAACCGCAGGTTGAACGTGCTCTTCCGGTAGAGGAACTGAGCGCTAAAGCAGCCTCTCTTGGGCTTAATGCATCATCCTACAAAAATCTTGCCGATGCCTTAGTTTCGGCAAAATCAGCCGCCGGTAACAGTGATACCATACTGATAGCCGGCAGCAATTATCTGATTTCTGAACTTAAAGATTATTTTCAATGACTAAAACAGCCATTCTTTTTGATCTCGACGGAGTATTGATTGACAGCGAAATCGAATACACCAGATTCTGGGGCGACACCGGCAGAAAATATAATCTGCCGGATCCGAATTTCGCCGCAAATATCAAGGGAACCACCCTGACGCAGATACTCTCGTTTTTTGATGAGTCTGACCGCGACGACGTAGTGGAAGCCATTCATGATTTTGAGAAGCACATGGAATATCCGTATTTTCCCGGAGTGGAGGATTTTCTCCATAAACTCCGCGACAGCGGTATACCAACGGCAGTCGTAACGAGCAGCGACGACGTGAAGATGAGCTATCTTTTCAAGGTGCATCCCGAGTTGAAGAAACTGATTACCTGCTTTATTACGGGCTCGCAAGTTAAGAAATCAAAACCGGATCCGGAAGGATACCTCACAGCGGCAAATAAACTTGGAGTAGCGCCGGAGGATTGCTTTGTGTTTGAAGATTCGATTCAGGGACTGAACGCCGGACAGTCGTCCGGAGCCACTGTTGTCGGTGTTGTTACCACAAATCCTTTAGCGAAAGTAGAACCGCTGTCGGATATTGTAATTCATTCATTTACCGAACTGACAGTCGACAGACTACTTGCGTTTCGGGAACGCTAAACATCTTTGGCGGACATATATGTCCGCCATTTCTCTATCATGGCAGTCATGTCGGCAGGAACCGGAGCCTCGAAAAACATCTCCTGGCGAGTGACCGGATGCACAAATCCGAGGGTTCGCGCATGCAGAGCCTGCCGCGGGCATAACTTGAAACAATTTTCAATAAACATTCGGTAACTACCCGAGCGGGTACCGCGCAGAATCTGATCGCCACCATAGCGCGCATCGTTCAGCAGAGGGTGGCCTATGTGTTTCATATGAACACGAATCTGATGCGTTCTTCCAGTTTCAAGCACACATTTGACAACCGAAGCATAGCCGAGAGACTCTACTACCTCATAATGAGTCACCGCATGTTTGCCGATCCCGCTGTCGGGCGGAAAAACAGCCATCTGCAGTCTGTCAGTAACGCTTCTGGCAATGTTGCCTTCAATTCTCCCCTTTTCGGGAGAAGGTACACCCCAGACAACCGAGACGTATTCCCTCTTGGTGGTTTTGTTGAAAAATTGTTTGCCTAAAAATGTTTTTGCGTCGGGCGTTTTCGCTATGACAAGGAGGCCTGAGGTATCCTTGTCGATACGGTGAACCAGCCCAAGGCGTGGGTCGCTGACATCATAATCCGTTTTGTCGCGAAAATGCCATGCGAGAGCATTGACAAGGGTTCCGCTGTAATTGCCGTGACCGGGGTGCACCACGAGACCGGCGGGTTTGTTGACCACCAGCACGGAGTCGTCTTCATAAACTATGTCAAGAGGAATATCCTCCGGGATTATCTCGAACTCGTATCTCGGACGATCCATGACAACAGATACAACATCAAGCGGCTTCACACGGTAATTGCTCTTTACCGGTTTTCCGTTTACGAGTATACATCCGGCTTCGGCAGCCTGCTGTACCCTGTTGCGTGACGAATGCTCAAGCCGTGAGACAAGAAATTTGTCAACGCGGAGCAATTGCTGCCCCTTGTCGGCTACAAAGCGAAAATGCTCATACAGTCCGTTGCCGTCGGAATCCGAATCTTCAGACAGTTCGTTTTCCGGTTCTTCGAAATCTTCACTGCACATGTCAGAACAAATCAAGCTGTTCAACATCCGCCGGGGTTTCAGAGACTTCACCCTCAGCATCAACACTGTCGGTCATATCCACGGGACCTTCTCCAACGTGCAGCTCGACAGTACCATTTACCGGAATTCTTGCTCCGGGAGTAATCCTCGCGCCTTTATATCTCACGTCGAGCACAAGATCCTTGAAGTCGGACGGTATTACGGTTATTTTAATATTTTTAATTCCAAGACCTTCAAGAATAGATTTAGCCTGACGGAGCGAAATATCTGTTATGGTGGGAATTGTGACAGTTTTAGGCGAGAAGGCATTAATTGTAAGGAATACTACTCGCTTAGGCTTAACCTTGGTGTTTACTTTTGGATTCTGCTCAAGCACAGTACCGGGTGCAGTATGGTTGTCGTAGACAGAATCCGCCACTTCAACAAGCAAATCATCAGCGTGGAGCCGTTTTTCCGCATCGTAGTAGCTGAGACCTTTTACCTGCGGAACAGTGACAGCGTTGCCGTGGTCAGTCCATACGTCGAGCCAGCACATAGCGCCCCATGCTATGGCAAAAGCAACGAGCGCCATTATAGCGAGATTTATGATCAGCCTAAGCCACAGAGGGCTATATTTTTTAGATTTATTTCCAGATGATTTTTCCACTTTCAGAGTTGTTTATGTTACCGCAAATTTACGAATTAAAAACTTTTCAGCGTCCGAGTATCTCAAAATAATCAACATAAATTTCAGTAACAGTCCGTTTTATGGTGTTTCGATCCTCCCATGTACGGTAACGCAATTTGCCTTCAATATAGAGTTTACAGCCTTTACGTATGTATTTTTCGGCGGTTTCAGCATCCTTACGCCACATGACTATATTATGCCATTCCGTACGCTCAGGGACAGTGACTCCCGATGCCGATGTACGCGCTCTTTCGGTTGTGGCGAGAGAGAAGGAAGCACACGGTACCGTTTCCACATATCTTATATCGGGATCTTTCCCAACGTTGCCTATCAGAATTACTTTGTTTACACTCATTTCTATTTGTTGACAGACGCTTTCAACCCTTCTATCACAGCGGTGGTAAAACCGCATTTCTCCATTTCGTTAAGGCCCTTTATCGTAACGCCACCGGGAGTCGTCACCCTGTCGATTTCGGTTTCGGGATTGTTTCCGGTAGCGCGGAGCAGATTTACAGCACCCATCAGTGTCTGGAGTACGTAGTTTTTGGCAGTGTCAGGCCGTATACCCATTTCCACAGCGCCTTCAGTCGCAGCTCTTATATAACGCATCGCATAAGCTATTCCACAACTGCATAATGCGGTAGCCGCACCCATGAGCCGTTCCTCTATTACGTCGACCATCCCTAAAGTAGAAAATAATCCTGAAATATCATCAGTTTCTTCGTCGCTTGCTCCGGAAGCGCTGATAAAAGTCATCGATGTTCCGATGGAAATGGCAGTATTCGGAATCACGCGGAACAATACAGGGTCGCTGTTGAACGGGCTGAGCATACGCTTCATTTCGCTGAGCGTGATACCGGATGCGAGCGACACTATCATCTGATAACTGAAATCGATTGCCGGAGCAAGATCTGTAAGCACCGGCTCTAAAAGCCACGGCTTTACCGCAAGTATTATCACGTCGGCGTCGACTATCGCCTCGCGGTTGTTTACAGTCGTGAAAATACCCTCGAAATCATCGGAGAGTTTTTTCAATTTTCCATCAGACGGATTGCTGACCGATATCTGTTCAGCCCTCACCGCCTCCGCCGAAAGCAGACCACGGACAATCGCCGAGCCCATATTGCCGGCTCCAATTACTGCTATTTTCATCAATTTACGTGTTTAGTAGCGCAAAGTTAGCTATTTTTCCAAAATTCCTGATTATTTATTCAAGGATTCTGACTATTTTTGCAGTCAATTTTATAAATAATACTAATGACTCCACGCCACATGAAACGGACTCTCCTTATGGGACTGGCTCTTGCGCTCGGATTTTCCGGACTAACCCTCTCGGCAGAATCCATAGAGACTCTTCCTGTCAAGGTCGTTAACGGTAAACTCTATCATTATTACGAAGTTAAAACCAAAGAAACCATCTACTCTCTTTGCCGTAAACTCGACATTTCAAAAGACAAGGTCATCGAGTACAATCCCGCCGTTGCCGACGGCCTAAAGTCGGGCATGACTCTCTATTTCCCGTTTACCGACGGTAGCCGGCCGACTACTGTTGTCAATAATCAACCTGAGACATCGTCGGATGAGGCTACGACCCATAAAGTAGAAAAGGGCGAGACTATTTTCGGCATAGCAAAAAAATACGGTACCTCAACCGAAGAGGTAATCCGCCTCAATCCCTCGATAGCCAACGGTCTGAAGGCAGGTCAGACGATAATCGTCAAAGAGAGCCGCCCCGTTGCGCCCGTCGAGACGATAACATCCTATGAAGCATACGTAGTAAAGGAAAAGGAGACATTTTACTCGATTGCAAAATCCCACAATATAACCGTTGAGCAGCTGGAGGCCGCCAATCCCAACACCTCCGTGCTTAAAGCGGGACAATTGCTTAACGTACCGGTATTCACCACGGTTCCTGCTGCGACTGAAACCACTGTAATTCCTGCTCAAGTCGAGTCATCCGGAGCCGAAAATGCAGCAATCGAGACAACGCCTGCAGAAACCGTTACAATTACAGAAACAACCGCGATGTCAGACGCTCTTTCAAAAAAAGAGCATATCGACATTACAGTAATGCTGCCATTCATGCTCAATCAGGATCCCGTAGGCAAGGAGGGGCGCCGTTTTACTGAATTCTACAAAGGATTCCTTATTGCGGTAGACAGTCTGCGCAACAACGGAACCCCCATAACAGTGCGGGCATACGATACAGCGGCTTCTCTCGATTCCGTCAAATCAATTCTTCGCAATCCCGATCTGAAGAAATCTTCAGTAATTATCGCTCCCGACAATTTCTCGCAAATGGTTGCGGTAGGGGAATTCGGACGAGACAACGGAATACTCGTAATTAACCCGTTTGTGGTAAAAGACGAAACATATCTTTCCAATCCCATGATGCTGCAGGCTAATCTGCCGAGCGACAAAATGCAGACTAAGGCCATAAATTATATTCCTCAGCTTTTCTATGGATATACCCCCGTTATTGTGGGTAAAGCCGACGCCCCCGGCGACAAGGCTGAATTCATCTCAGAACTAAAGAAGAATCTCACAGAGAAAGGAATCGAATATAAAGAAATCTCATATCCGGAGCGTCTTACAGTCTCTGCACTCGCCGAATTAGACAAGAGCGGCAAATATGTTTTCTTTCCCACTTCAGGGCGACAGGCAGAGGTAAACAAAATCCTTCCGGCTCTTGTAGAATGGAAAGACAAACTCGATTCTCCGCTCAATGTAACGGTTTTCGGCTATCCCGAATGGATTACATTCCGCGGAGAGACGCTCAGCAACATGCAGGCACTCAATGCCCGCCTGTACTCCCGTTTCTATATCGATCCGCTCGATATGAACACCCGTAAAGTTGAGGATGCATTCCGTAAATGGTACGGTGGCGAGATGGAGAATGCTATGCCCCGTCAGGGCCTTCTCGGCTTCGACATGGGAATGTATCTCATCAAGACTCTTTCCGGAGATAATAACTCCAGCATCTACCGCGGCACTCAAAACGGCTTCAAATTCGTGAATGCAGACGGCGGCGGCATGTACAACGACGTTCTCTACATCGTTACTTTCCGCCCCAGCGGTTATACAGACCAGACCATTCTGTAAAATGAAAAAGTTGATACTAACAGCAGCCGCATTAAGCACAATATTGTGCGTTTCGGCCCAGCGCCAGTATTCTCCGAATCTCGCCATCGGCGGCAAAGCCGGCATGACGATGAGCAGAATGTCGTTTGCGCCTGAAGTGAAGCAGAATTTTCAGAACGGAATGATGGCCGGCATAACCGTGCGCTACACTGAAGAAAACCATTTCGGCCTGATTGGCGAGCTAAATATCGAACAGCGCGGATGGAAGGAGAACTTCGAAGAAAACGCAGAATTTTCCTATTCCCGCACACTTACCTATCTTCAGATCCCGCTGCTTACGCACATTTATTTCGGTGGCAAAAAATTCAAGGGTTTTGTAAACCTTGGCCCTGAGTTCGGCTATATGATCTCCAGTTCAATCAGTGCCAATTTCGATTACCGCAATATATCAGCTGTTCCCGATTTTCCTCAGGGATACCGTACTAACGAACAACTTGCGATGGATATAAGCAACAAATTCGACTACGGAATCTCAGCCGGCCTCGGAATGGAATACATAATGAAGCGCAAACATTCCTTTATGCTCGAGGGCAGATTCTATTACGGACTTGGCAATATTTTCCCCTCTGCGAAAAAAGATTATTTTTCCGCATCGCGAGGGATGTCGATAGAAATCACGCTTGGGTATATGTTCAGGGTAAGATGAACGTATAGCCGCAAAAGGATACGGCAAACGAAAGGCCGGTTGCACTTACTCAACCGGCCTTTTGTTTGCCGTATATTATCCTGGTCAGAATTTCAGTCCGATCGAAAGGACTATGGAATTATTATTCTGAATTATTCTTGCCGAGGGAGCCCATACATCATATACATTGCCATCTTCACCGGGAATATTCTCGGTATAGTTGGTATAAGCCTGATAGCGGCTGCGATTGTAGCGGTGAACGAAAGCGGCGTCGGCATAGAAGTTTTTGTACTTATAGCCGAGACCGAACGATACGTACTGAGTCGACTTGTCCATTGTTACCGAAGGCTGGGTTTCAGTGTCGTCAGGACCTGAGGTATAATAAACCACCGGAACCTCGGCACCTCCATTGCTTGTCGAGCCGTACAGCCCTTCTTCGGTAACAGGCGACGATTCATAAACGTAGCCGGCGCGAAGACTGAATTGAGGAGTCACCCGGAACTCGCCGCCCACGCGAATGATGTTGGAAGCTTTGTAATATGTCTTTATGTCGTCGTTTACGGCGTTGAGTTCATAACCGTCGGCGTTCTTTACCACCATGCTTTGGGCGGGACGATATTCATAATCAACACTGAGTATACCGCGACCGCCGATAACGCCGGCTGCACCTACCATCAGTCGCCACGGCGTGCGCATCTTCCAGTCGAAATAATCAGAATATCCGTAATCGGTGTCTTCCTGACCGGAAAGTCCTTTACCAGCGGGGTACGACGATGAATTATAGTCGTAATACATACGTCCCCAACCTTCATAGGAAAGATTGTAGTAAGTGGGAGTGTGTACGGCAAGACCTATACGGAATTCATTTACCGGTTTTACAATCACTCCGGCCTTGAAATTGAAACCGTTACCGTAGATATGTTTTATGTTTTCGAGAGTAACGTCTGCCGATCCGTTTGCATAGCCGATGGGATTGCCTGCAGCATCGCAGCCTGTTACACGGGCATTGTCAAGGATCTCACCGTAGAGCGTGTTGGACTTGAAATCTATATCGGTAATACCGAAACCGATGCCCCAGTATACGGTGTTCATTATGTTGCCTCCGAAATCAATAGCATACTCGTCGACATATCCCTTTTCCTGAGTTTCAAACCACCCGGTGCCTATTGTGGAGTTGTAGTCCCAGAGACCCTGATAAGCGGTGGAATTCATAGAGGGGACATTGATTCCGTATGAATTATACATGAGTATCGACATCCACGAAGCGCCAGAATCGAGATAGGGATTATAGTTGGGAGTGGTGCTTATCAGGCCGTTTGGAGCATAATCGGAGGCGCCGTTGGCCGCTTCGAAAGCAGTGAAGTCGGCAACATAATTCGTGAGCGAACTTCCGAGAGAACCGAGAGAACCGCCGTAATGACGGTCAAACGAAATGGCCCTGCCATAGCTGAATCCCCAGCTGAAATATGGCATTGTTTCAGACGAAAGCGGAATCGCTCCGATATATCCGATGTTGTTGCAGGCTACCTTGGTCTGATTTATTTTATTAGAGTAGGAACCGACCTGGGTGTTGGCGGACTGAATATTGATATCGAGCGTTCCGCCTACTTCCGAACTGCGGTAAACGCCAATGCCCCCGGGGTTCTGATTCAGCGTGGAGAGATCGCCGCCGAGTGCGGTGAACGCCCCGCCCATCGACATGAATCTTGCCGTTCCGCGTAGGTCATTTCTTCCTATCGAATAGGCATCAAACGGTGTCTGTGCAAACATCGCCGTAAACGGTGCTCCGATCAGCAAAGCTGTTAAGACTTCTTTCTTCATAGTCTGCGAGTATGTTTGATTTTGATTTTGAGTATTTAAGTAACTCTTAAAAATTAAACGTAATAATTTTTACAAAGTAACTCCGGGATACTTTTATACTTCCTGCGGCTTTATTCCGGTAAAAATCAAACTGCTCATCGGTCGTTTATATCTATAAACTCCCTCTTCACACTTCGATTTTTCCTCGAAATAAATCTCGCATCAAGTATAAATTAATTTTCAAGAGTTACTTACCAGTTAATCAATGACGGCCACGACCGCCGGCTGAACGACCGCTGCCTCCGCCTCCGGAGAATCCGCCGCGCGAACCGCCTCCGCCAAACGAAGGTGTCCGGCCGCCGTTGTTGTAACTCGGACGGTTGTAATTGCTGTTATTATTGTTCGGGCGATTGTAGTTGTTGTTATTATTGTTTGGACGGGTGTTGTTGCCGGGACGGTATGTTCCGTTGTTGCCGGGACGGGTATTATTGTTGAATCCGGGACGATACATGCCGTTGCTGTTCCCCGGGCGATAGTTGCCGTTGTTTGAGCCGGGTCGCACTGTGGAACCTTGATGGCGACCGCCGTTGCTCCATCCGGGACGTACGCCTGAAGCGGGCACGTTGCCGGGACGGTAGCCGGAATTGCCCCAGCCGCCCGGATGGCGGGGACTGCGCGGACGACTCCATCCCCAGCCCCATGAGGGACCCCAACCCCAACTCGGGCCCCAAGCCCATGAAGGCCCCCAGCCCCATCCCCAGTTCCAGCTCCAGTAGGGATCGTACCAGCTATTCCAGTACCAGGGGGAATTCCAGCGCCAGTAATTATAATAATACGGATAGCCGAACGACAGGTTCCATACGGCTGCCGGAGTGAGATAGTTGTATCCCCAGTATCCGGAAGGGGTATTGAGATAAATATTCACCTGATCGGGCTCCATATAATATATGTTGGAGAGTTCGGGGTCGTTTTGCGATGCCACAACATCGGGGTTGTAATAGCGCTCGATGTTGCGGGTATATTTGAAATCGTTGACAGTAGAATCGGCGGAAACAGAATCTGATGCAAAGATTCCGCGGCGGTTATAGTCGTCAACACTTATATTTCGTGTGCCGGTCACTGTATAACTGTCGGCCGAAGGATAGTCGGCTGTCTGATAGTATGAGCTGCCGGTTGTGGATTTGGCCACAGGCTTCGGTTTCTCTGCCTTCGATGCGTCGAAATAAATGTCATCGTCATAGTACGACTGAGCCGAAACCATGCCGAGGGCGGGCAATAGGATTGCCATAAGTAGTGAAGCTCGTTTGCGGTTCATGATTATAGTATTTGAATTAAAGATCATTTTAATTATTACTTAGACGCTCCGCGTTGCAAATAGTTTAACGCTGTTAGGGCTAATTAACTACAAAAATACAAAATTCGGCAGTACCCGACAACTCGTACATGTTAAAAATAACTTTCCGAAACGAAAAAGCCGGCAAAACAAGCTATAAAGCATCATTTTGCCGGCACGTATTATAAATCTGTCCTTTGGCCGGACAGATACGGATTACTCTTTACCACCCTGAACAGGGCGCATGTCGTAGGAAAGCATCGAAATCGAGAATCCCCAGTAGATAAACGCAATCGACGTGAGGAAACTGCACATTTCCATATCCTGTACCCAACCGGCTTCAATAAAGAAGAATCCGATCAGCAGAAGAAGGATTCCGTTTATAAGATAAAGCCACCAGTAGCGGCGGCCGCTTTGCTGAACGGCGCTGCAGAGAGCACTTATACCCCAGAAGATGAAGATAAACGAAAGAAAATATGGGAATACGGCCTCGGAAAGCACTACGGAACGAACCATCATAAAACCGATGAACATATCAATAATACCTCCGGCGAGCCACCAGCCCCAACCTCTCGGCCGATTTTCGCCCGACGATACAAGCAGCTGTACGATACCGAGCAGAATAAGAAGCCAGCCGAAAACCTGCGAAGCCACAGCATAACCGGCAACCGGCCAGAACCAATAGGCGAAACCACTGATAACCATCAGAATTCCTGCAACGAGGATAACCCACCAATATCTGGACTGTCCCCAGAAATTTGAAAATAACGCTTTCATAACGACTTATTTATAAGTTAATAGTTAGACATTAATTCGTTTTGATTATATAACACACGATTAACAAAATTTGTTGAAAAAGCTGAAATTTTTTATCGGTTCAGCTTATCAGCCCTAATTGGCAAGATTTTTGCATATAGATTTTCATGAATTCCGGCGAATGAATTCCAATGAACTCTTTGTCTCTATTTTTTCTTATTTTTTTCATGGTCTGAAATTTTTTTGTAACTTTACACTATAAATCCCTGCGGATTTACCGTTGAGAACCGCCAGCCTGATACCGGCGTCTCAACACCAGACAGATTATTAACTCTCATTTATATATTAAATATGAATAAGGACTTCAGAAATTACGCAGTAAAGCACCTCGGCATGAATGGTCTTGCTCTCGACCAGTATGCCAATGCTGCGTCATCCATTGCATCTTCCTATATCTCACCCACCATTATCGAGGAGCGCACTCTCAATGTGGCTCAGATGGACGTTTTTTCGCGTCTTATGATGGATCGTATCATCTTCCTCAGCACCGACGTCAACGAATATTCAGCCGCTGTTATCCAGGGACAGCTTCTTTATCTCGACTCCGTCGACCCCGGCAAGGATATTTCAATCTATCTTAATTCTCCCGGCGGCTCTGTCATTGCGGGTCTGGGTATTTACGATACCATGCAGCATATAAAGAGCGACGTTTCCACTATCTGTATCGGCATGGCCGCATCAATGGGTGCTGTTTTACTCGTGGCAGGTGAAAAAGGCAAGCGCTTCGCTCTCCCCCACTCCCGGGTAATGATCCACCAGCCTCTCGGCGGTGTTCAGGGTCAGGCTTCCGACATTGAGATTACAGCCCGCGAAATACTCCGCTATAAAGCTGAACTTTACAAGATCATAGCCGATCATTCCGGTCAGCCGATTGAAAAAATCGAAGCTGATGCTGACCGCGACTACTGGATGACCGCCGAAGTAGCAAAGGAATATGGCATGATCGACGACATTCTTTTTCCTGCAAAAAAATGATTTTTGAATCATGGCTAAGAAAAAAGCTGTAAAATGTTCCTTCTGCGGCAACGAGCCGTCGTATACCGACATTATGGTTCCGAGCGCGATCGAAGATACTTATATCTGTTCCAACTGCGTTGATCAGATTGAGAATCTTCTAAAGGATTACCGGCTCGAACTCGGCTCTGAAGATACCGGGAGCGTGAAAAAAGCGACCGGAAAGCCAACGGGAAGTTTTGAAAAAAGCTCCATACCGAAGCCAAAGGAAATCATGGAGTTTCTCAACGATTACGTTATAGGTCAGGACGAGGCTAAAAAGGTACTTGCCGTGGCAGTCTACAACCACTACAAACGCCTTATGCAAAAGAACGACGACGTTGACATTGAGAAAAGCAATATCATTATGGTCGGGCCCACCGGAACCGGTAAGACTCTGCTGGCAAAAACGATAGCCCGACTTCTCGATGTGCCTTTCGCAATTGTCGATGCGACGGTTCTGACTGAAGCGGGATATGTTGGCGAAGATATAGAATCGCTTCTCGTACGGCTGCTTCAGGCCGCCGACTACGATGTTGCCAAAGCAGAGAAAGGTATTGTGTTTATCGACGAGATTGACAAGATAGCCCGTAAAGGCGACAACCCCTCAATCACCCGCGATGTTTCCGGTGAAGGGGTTCAGCAGGGTCTCCTTAAACTTCTCGAAGGGTCGATTGTAAACGTCCCTCCTCAGGGTGGCCGCAAGCATCCTGAACAGAAAATGATTCCGGTAAACACAAAAAATATTCTTTTCATCTGCGGTGGTGCATTCGAGGGCATCGAACGTAAAATCGCCCACAGGCTCAATACCCATGTAGTCGGTTTTACAGGAAGCGCAACCCGTGCTAAAGTCGACAAAGACAACTATCTGAAATACGTGGCGCCCCAGGATCTCCGGTCTTTCGGTCTCATTCCTGAAATTATCGGTCGTCTGCCTATGCTGGTTCATCTCGACCCTCTTGACCGGTCTGCCTTGCTCCGGGTTCTCACAGAACCGAAAAACGCCATTACACGACAGTATGAGAAACTTTTTGCAATGGACGGGGTGGAGCTTACCTTCGAACCCGACATGCTCGAATTCGTTGTCGACAAGGCCATTGAGAACAAACTTGGCGCCCGCGGTCTTCGCTCTATAGTAGAAACCGTGATGATCGACAAGATGTTTGAGACACCGTCTGAAAACTTGAAAAAACTAACCATCACTCGCGAATATGCTGAAGAAAAACTCCGCAACGAGTATTTTGACAGCTCGGTAGAGTGACTTTTTAGAATAATATAATAGTACTATATAAACTTGTTCCTGCATAATGAGTATGTCTGAATTCCGCTTTGACATGTTTGGTCATACTCTCACTGCAATCTGTCATTCTTACTACTCCTCTAATATCTTTCCTTGTTAATTAAATATGACTGCGGTAACTGAAAAAGGACTAAAAACAGCGCTTAAAGAGCATTTCGGCTTCGATGCCTTCAAAGGGAATCAGGAAGCCATCATTAAATCGCTCCTTGACGGCAACGACGTGTTCGTGCTTATGCCTACCGGCGGCGGCAAATCTCTTTGCTACCAGCTCCCGGCTCTGATTATGGAGGGAACGGCGATTGTGATTTCGCCTCTTATCGCTCTCATGAAGAATCAGGTCGACGCCATCCGCCACTTCAGCGATGAGGATCACGTGGCTCACTTTCTGAATTCTTCGCTCAACCGCGCCGCCATCGATCAGGTGAAAGCCGACATAGTAAGCGGCCGCACTAAGTTGCTTTACGTAGCTCCCGAATCACTTACCAAAGAGGAGAATATTGAATTCCTTAAGACTGTCCCGATATCGTTCTATGCCGTCGACGAAGCCCATTGTATTTCTGAATGGGGGCATGATTTCCGTCCGGAATACCGCCGTATCCGTCCGATTATAAACGATATAGGCAATCGTCCGGTAATTGCCCTGACGGCAACCGCAACTCCGAAAGTTCAGCACGACATTCAGAAGAATCTCGGCATGATGAATGCTCAGGTGTTCAAATCATCGTTCAACCGACCGAATCTCTACTACGAGGTTCGTCCGAAAACAGCGAATATCGACAAAGACATCATCAGATTCATAAAGACCCATCCCGGCAAATCAGGAATCATTTACTGTCTAAGCCGAAAGAAAGTGGAAGAACTTGCGGAAATGCTGCAGGTAAACGACATCAGGGCTCTTCCCTATCATGCCGGCATGGACGGAGCCACCCGTTCGGCCAACCAGGACGCTTTTCTGCTTGAAAAGGCCGACGTGATTGTGGCGACAATAGCTTTCGGCATGGGCATTGACAAACCGGATGTCCGTTTCGTCATTCACTACGATATGCCGAAGTCGCTCGAAGGTTACTATCAGGAAACCGGTCGTGCCGGTCGCGACGGAGGCGAAGGCTACTGCCTTGCTTTTTATGCGACCAAAGACCTTCAGAAGATGGAGAAATTCATGCAGGGCAAACCGCTTGCTGAATTTGAAATCGGAAGACAATTGCTGAATGAAACAGCTTACTATGCCGAATCGAGCGTGTGCCGCAGACTTTCTCTACTGCATTATTTCGGCGAGGAATTCAAGAGTGACAATTGTGGAAACTGCGATAACTGTTTAAATCCCCGTAAACGAGTGGAAGCAAAAGATGATTTGTGTGCAGCGCTTGAGACTATTCTTGCGCTGAAAGAAAAATTCAAAGCCGACTATGTTATTGATGTGATGAAAGGTCATCTCACCAACGATGTTCAGGCATATCGCCACGACGACCTCGAAGTGTTCGGTTGTGAACCGGATGCCGACGACAGATTTCTGCGTTCTGTTCTCCGACAGGCGGAAATCGCCGGATATATCGTACGCGACATAGAAAATTTCGGATTGCTGAAAGTCACGCCAAAAGGCAAAAAGTTTTTATCGGCACCGGTGTCATTCAAAATCGTAGAAGATTCTGAATTCAATGAAGATGCCGAGCCGGAAATAGTAAAGAGCGGCGCATCGTGTGCCGCCGACCCTGAACTTTACAGCATTCTTAAAGATCTGCGCAAAAAAATTGCCCGCAGCCTTCAGCTGCCGCCCTATGTAATATTTCAGGATCCCTCTCTTGAGGCTATGGCCACAACATATCCTGTATCCATAGAAGAGCTGCAGAATATTCCGGGGGTTGGCCCGGGAAAGGCCAAGCGTTATGGTGAAGAATTCGTAAAACTCATCAAGCGCCATGTGGAGGCCAATGAAATCGAACGCCCTGAAGACCTGAGGGTTCGCAGCGTTCCTGACAAATCGAGTCTTAAGATTTTCATAATCCAGACTATCGACCGTAAAATTCCGCTGCCCGAAATTGCTCAGGCAAAAGGACTGGAATTCAGCGAATTGCTCGATAAGATCGAAGCAATAGTTTACGCAGGCTATAAAGTAAACATCAATTATTATATCGATGAAGTTCTCGATTCCGACAGTCAGGAGGAAATCTTCGACTATTTTAAGGAAAGTGAGAGCGATGATCTTTCTATGGCCATGAAAGAACTCGGTGAGGATTATTCGGAAGACGAAGTAAGGCTCATGCGCATAAAATTCCACTCCGATCTCGGCAACTGATAAGCATTACGCTAAATCCCGTTTATGGCAGCGATAATAAAATACAAAGACGTTGAACTTCACCGCAACGATCTCATTGTGCTCCGCCACGTGAACCTTTCGGTAGAAAAAGGCGAATTCGTCTATCTCATCGGAAAGGTCGGCAGCGGTAAGTCCTCCCTCATGAAATCAATGTATGCGGAAATACCCGTTGCCTCCGGCAGCGCGAAGGTGCTCGACTACGACTTGAATACGATCCGTCGTTCGGAAATTCCGTATCTCCGCCGCGAAATAGGAATTGTGTTCCAGGATTTCCGGCTGCTGATGGATCGTAACGTCGATGCCAACCTGCGGTTCGTGCTCGAAGCTACGGGATGGGCTGATAAAAAGGAGATCGACAACAGGATTGCCGAAGTGTTGAAAAATGTAGGGATGCTGAACAAAAGCTATAAGATGCCGCATGAGCTGTCTGGCGGAGAGCAGCAGCGTGTGGTGATTGCCCGTGCATTGCTCAACCGGCCCAAACTCATCCTTGCGGATGAACCTACAGGCAATCTCGATCCGTCTACCGGAGAGCAGATAGTTGCCCAACTCCATGCTATTGCCGGTTCCGGTACTGCGGTAGTCATGGCTACACACAATCTTCCCGTAGTGGAAAAATTCCCCGGGAGGGTTGTACGCTGCGAAAACAAGACTATTACCGTTTGAACCGACCTTTGCCGTTCCTGCTATCAGGCGTCTTTCCGCTGCGGTGGTCAGACGCTTTTTTAGAATACGCAGGGCGGTTGGGATACAGGCGCTCAAGGATGTCGCCGCGGTGCAATTGCAGCAGCGACTTTGTTATTTCAGTCCGCATCTCCGGATTATACCAGAAAAAGTATTTGCGCTGTGCCTGTTTTTCTTCAGGTGTACGGGCGGTAAACACTTTCTCTCCGGTATATGGATTTATACCTGTGTAGAAAATTTCGGTTGAAAGAGTCATAGGCGTAGGGGTAAAATCCTGCACTTGCTCCAGTTGCAGCCCCATATCCTTGGTTTCCGCAGCAAGTTCAGCCATATCTGTCTCATGGCAACCGGGATGCGACGATATGAAGTAGGGTATCAGTTGCTGCCTTAGGCCGCAACTGCGGTTTACCCGGTCAAACAGACGGGAGAATTCGTGATACAGTTCAAACGGAGGTTTGCGCATTATGTCGAGAACAGCACCGCAGGTGTGTTCGGGCGCCACCTTTAGTCTGCCGGATACATGGCGCGAAATCAGTTCTTCGTTGTATTGCCTGTTGTTGCGGTCAATTCTTTCGTCGCCGGTATGATGCATCGAGAGGTCATATCTTACACCACTTCCTATAAATGATTTCTTTATGCCGGGAAGTGCGTCGACTTTCCGATACAGTTCCAGGAGCGGTCCGTGGTCGGTATTGAGATTCGGACATGGTTTCGGATGCAGACACGATGGCCGACGGCATTTTTCGCATGCGTTAAGATTCTTGCCGTGCATGCCGTACATATTTGCCGACGGACCGCCTAAATCGCTTATGTATCCTTTGAAATCAGGCATCCGCATCACGGCTTTGACTTCATTGATGATAGATTCCTGCGAACGCGAAGCAATAAATTTTCCCTGATGTGCAGATATGGTGCAGAACGCGCAACCGCCGAAACAGCCACGGTGCATATTTACGGAATGGCGTATCATTTCATAAGCCGGGATGCGTTTGCCTTTGTAGCGTGGATGCGGCAGACGGGTATATGGCAGGTCGTAGGCCGCATCGACTTCCTCCGTGGTTAACGGCGGATAAAGCGGATTGACTTTCACGGCCACATCGCCATGCTGTTGCCAGAGTATTTTGCCGTGCATGGCATTACTTTCTTCCTCGATGTGACGGAAATTCATGGCTTGCGCTCTTTTGTCGAGTTTGCATTTCCCGAACGATGACAGTATTATATTCCTGTCATCGTCGGCCGCAGGCATTTCACTTAAGGGGACGGCTACCACACTTTGCATCATATCGCGTATTTCCGAGATTTTTTCGCCCGAATCGAGTCTGCGGGCGAGCTCCAGAATGCTCTTCTCCCCCATTCCGTAAAGAATCATATCGGCACAACTGTCGAGAAGAATAGAGCCTCTCAGTTTGTCCTGCCAGTAGTCATAGTGCGAAAGCCTGCGCATAGACGCCTCTATGCCACCGGCTACTACTGGGACTTCCGGAAAAAGTTGCTTAAGGATTTTAGAGTATACAATCGTGGGATAATCCGGCCGGGCTCCGTGGCGTCCGTCGGGAGTATATGCGTCGTCACTTCTCTTCCGTCGAGCCGCAGTATAGTGGTTTACCATGGAGTCCATAGCGCCTGCCGATACGCCGAAAAACAGCCGCGGTACTCCGAATTTTCTGAAATCGCGCAGATCATCCTGCCAATTGGGCTGAGGGACAATCGCGACTTTGTAGCCGGCTGCCTGCAGGGTTCTCCCGAGAGCGGCCGCCGCAAACGACGGGTGATCTACATAAGCGTCGCCGCTGAACAGGACTATATCAACAGAGTCCCATCCGAGTGCTTTCATTTCCTTAACGGAAGTCGGAAGCCATTGCTCAGTGCGCAGTCCGCTACTTATTTCCGCATTTAAGTTGTCTGACCTGTTATATTTCATCAGCTGTTGATTTCTTCTTCGGTTTTGATTTTCATCAAGTCTTCGAGTTTAAGCACCTCGTCGCGCAGACGCGCGGCTTCTATAAACTCCATCTTCTTAGCAGCTTCCACCATTTCGGAGCGTTTTTGTGTTATTACCTTCTGCAGCTGCTCTGCATTCAGATAACCGATGACTGGATCGGCGGCGACATTGACGGTAGTGGAATACTCCTCGGCATATGGAATAGCCTCAGCAGACTTCTTTTTATTCTGCCCGGCATTGGAACGTCCGGAAGCATGCTCATCCCTGTCAAGTCCGATGAGCGCCGACCTTGCTTTTACAATTGCTTGCGGAGTTATACCGTGCTCTTCATTGTAAGCTAACTGAATAGCCCGGCGACGTGAAGTCTCATCAATAGTCTGCTGCATAGATTCCGTTATCTTATCGGCATACATTATGACTGTCCCGTTGAGGTTTCGCGCGGCACGTCCTACCGTCTGAGTCAGTGAGCGATGACTTCGGAGAAATCCTTCTTTGTCGGCATCAAGTATCGCCACAAGCGATACCTCCGGTAAATCGAGTCCTTCGCGGAGAAGGTTCACGCCGATCAGCACGTCATAAACTCCGGCGCGGAGATCGTCGAGAATCTTTATTCGGTCAAGCGTTTCAACGTCACTATGAATATACGCGGCCTTTATCTGAATCTTCAGAAGATAATCGTTAAGTTCCTCGGCCATCCTTTTTGTAAGAGTGGTTACGAGTACCCTCTCGCCTCGCTCAATCCTTATTGAAATCTCATTAAGAAGGTCATCAATCTGATTCAGTGAGGGCCGGACTTCGATTATCGGGTCGAGCAGACCGGTAGGACGGATTATCTGCTCTACTACCACTCCCTCGCTTTTTTCAAGTTCGTAGGCAGCCGGAGTGGCGCTTACGTATATAACCTGATTCGTGAGCCTCTCGAATTCCTCGAACCGCAACGGACGGTTGTCAAGAGCCGCCGGAAGACGGAATCCGTATTCCACAAGATTCATTTTTCTCGACAAGTCGCCACCATACATAGCCCTCACCTGAGGCAACGTAACGTGACTCTCGTCGATTATCGTAAGAAAATTCTTCGGAAAATAATCGAGCAGACAGAACGGACGCATACCTGGCTCACGTCCGTCGAAATAACGGCTGTAATTTTCGATGCCTGAACAGGTGCCGACTTCACGAAGCATCTCTACATCGTACGTGACGCGCTCCTGAAGCCTTTTAGCCTCGAGATCCTTTGCCTCTTTGTAGAATTCACTCACACAACTGCCTAAATCCAGTTCGATCTGTGCTATTGCGCTTCCCATTCTTGCCGGAGATGTCACGAACAGATTGGCAGGATAAATCTTAAACGAATCGTGGGCGCCCAGCGACGTGTTATCCTCTGCGTGAAGTGTCTTGATCGACTCAATTTCATCGCCCCAGAATGTGACCCTGACGATAATTTCCTCGTAGGCGAGCCGGATGTCGACCGTATCGCCCTTCACTCGAAAGTTACCGCGGCGCAATTCAAGTTCGTTGCGGCTGTATAGGGCACCCACAAGGTCACGTAGGAACTTGTTGCGGGTGATTTTCTGTCCGACATGAACCGAGATCACGTTACTGTCGAAGTCCTCGGGATTTCCCATACCGTATATACACGAAACCGAAGAAACGACAATCACGTCGTTTCTTCCGGAAAGGAGAGCCGAGGTGGTAGCCAGACGGAGCCGGTCGATTTCCTCATTTATCATCAGATCCTTCTCAATATATTTGTCGACCGACGGTATATATGCCTCGGGCTGATAATAGTCGTAATACGACACAAAATATTGAACTGAATTATTCGGGAAGAAACTTTTGAATTCACTGTAGAGCTGAGCCGCAAGGGTTTTGTTATGGCTGAGTATGAGCGTAGGGCGGTTTACCCGCTCAATCACGTTGGCCATCGTGAAAGTCTTGCCGGAACCGGTTACTCCAAGGAGGGTTTGCGCAGGATCGCCGCGCAAAACTCCCTCCGTAAGCTTATCAATTGCCTGCGGCTGGTCGCCCGTGGGTCTGTATGCTGAAGAGAGCTGGAAATCCATTTATCTTTGTCGATTTTATTAACTTACAAAGTTAGTCATTTATCCCGACACTGCCAACGGCACTAAATCTTATTAAGGTTTAATTAAGAATTATATGAACTTATGTAATTCTGGGATATCGGGAATTCCGTTTTTTTGTGTACTTTTGTGAGTATGGAAATGAAAAAAGAGAGGACATCGTCTGCTAAACCTCGAGGCAAACGAAAAAAGGAGGTAAAAGGGCGTCATTCGCTTGCTATTCTCATAGCGGCAATCGCGACTGCGATTGTTGCTATTTCAGTAATACTTTTCGCTGTAGTCGGTTACTCCGGAGAGGATCAATGGATATATATACCTCAAAATGCGACTTCCGCGTCAGTCAAAGATTCCCTGAAAACACATCTCGGGTCTTCTATGGGAACTCGCGTATATATTATATGGTCAGTACTCGGAGGCACCCCCGAGAGAAGTTGCGGCGCATATCTTGCCAAGCCGGGACAAAGTGCGTTCAACATCAGCCGCAGGATAAAAAGCGGACAGCAGACCCCTGTAAGCGTCAGGTTCAATTCCGTGAGAACTATGGATAATCTTGCGAAAAAAATTACAGCGAACCTGCGATGTACCCCGGAAGAATTTCTGGAAGCGTGCAACAGGGTGTTGCCCGACAGCGGCTATACCAAGGCTGAATTTCCTGCGATTTTTCTTCCTGACAGCTATGAATTTTATTGGTCCGCCTCTCCCGACAATATCGTCCGGCGTTTTCTCGGGTATTACAGACGTTTTTGGACTCCCGAACGCAGGGCGCTTGCCGCCAGGCAGGGTCTGACTCCGGTTCAGGTTTCAACGCTCGCTTCAATTGTAGAAGAAGAAACGGCTAAAAAGGATGAGCGTGGCAAAGTTGCCCGACTCTATCTCAACCGTCTTAACAAGGGAATGAAGCTTCAGGCGGATCCGACAGTAAAATTCGCTACCGGCGACTTTTCGCTCCGCCGAATCAACGCAACTCATATAGCAATAAACTCGCCATATAATACGTATAAAGTCAACGGACTGCCTCCAGGACCAATCCGGGTGGCCGAAGGAGCTACAATCGACGACGTTCTGAATGCCCCCCGACATGATTATATATACATGTGTGCGAAAGAGGACTTCTCAGGCTACCACAACTTTGCAAAAGACTACGAAACCCACCGGAACAACGCCAGACGCTATCAGGCGGAACTGAACCGGAGAAACATACACTGACATGAAAAATGAAAAACAGCTTTCGGTTGCCGCCGTGTATTCAACCGAACAGGAAGCCGCCATCACCCGTGGGATGCTCGCCGGTTATGGTATAGAATCATTTATCGACAACTCGAACTCCTCGAGTGTTTATCCTCTCGCATTCGGAGCTCTCGGCAACGGAGAGGTACGGCTCTACGTGGCAGACGCAGACCTTGCCGATGCTCAACGCCTCATCACTGAGCACGGCGACTAAGCATCCAAAGCCAAACTTCCCTAAAACTGGAATCCGACGTTGTCCACGTAAAGGTTCAGACCCTCAGTGCCCACATACGGTTCGCCGCTGCCGGCCGACATCATAAGGATAAGGTGGGTAGGGGTGGCGTCCTCATCGTCCCAGCCCTCCTCTATGACAGGCACGAGCTTACCCTTGGAATTTTTGCCATAATAAGCGTTTTTTGCACCGCGAAGTCCGAGATACGAACTGTAGCCTGCTTTCTCAGATGCGTTGCCATAAACTATGGGAAGCGAGAAACCGTTCACCCAGTCGGAGCCTGCTGCGAACAGCTTGCCGGCGGTGCCTACGCGCTTTGCGTGAAGCTTTCCGTCGGCATCCTCCCACCGGCGCTGCAGCAGCACGAATACCACTGCCTTGTCGCGCCCCTGAATAGTTTTCTTGCTGCCGAATCCGGAAGCCTTCATCCGCGTATTGACGGATGGCATATCCACCTTGTAGTCAAACAGGAGCGCTTTCGGACGTTTGGTATATCTGATGCCCATATCCATTTTACCATACGGTCCTTTGGTGCTCGTAATCGGTTCATATATTCTGCCAAGAAAGATCGAACCGGCCACCATCACATCCATATTGACAATGCCAAGCACCTTTACGTGTTCGATTATCGTAGAGAGTTTCGCGCACTTGTTTCCCGCGCCACGGTCGAAAGGAAAAACAGCATTCGAGCCTTTGGTGATACCCGAAACCTTGGCGTAGACATTGCTGGTAGCCCACGGTGAGCCGCCGGACGGGACATAGGCCTTATTGCCGTCGATTACGGATGCAGGCCCGATTTCGTAGACAATCTTTTCTTTTCCACCTATCACTCCCGACTCGTGTATATGACGAGTGACCCAGTTATTGAAATTGCCGTAATTAATCATTTCTGTGTGTTGGGCCGCCAACGGGCAGACAGCCAGCATCATTGCGGCGAAAGACGTGAAATAACGCATAATAAAGAACTTTTTAGGAGTACAAATTTCGTTATAAAAAACCAAACGGCATAATTAATTATCCAATATCACTATTAATTTTGCCATAAGGCATAATTGCGATACTAAAAAAACATATTACCTTTGCAGAGTGTTTAAGAGTTGTACATCATTGATTCATCGCATGGCTCACGTATCCATATCCCTGTCATTATTCACTCAGAGACTGGCTAAGGCTATTGCCGGATTCTTGTTTCTGTTGGCGCTGTCGATGCAGACGCAGGCAGATACATTGCCAGAGTTAAGATCTGACACTACAGCAGTGGTGCGTCAGAATCTGCTCGACAAGGTGCTGGGCTACTTCAGAACATCCAACAAGCGTTCGCTCAGCAAAAAGCCAGATTTCAGCATAATAGGTGGGCCGCATTATTCAAACGACACCAAACTCGGCCTGGGTCTCGTTGCCGCGGGTCTGTATTCGACAGATCCTGCCGACTCCACACTCTTCCCGTCGAATTTTTCTCTCTATGGCGACGTCTCTTCCGCAGGATTCTATCTTATAGGAATAAAGGGCAATCATATCTTCCCTCATGATTCAAAACGCATCAATTACAATATCTATCTCTATTCCTTCACGACTTACTTCTGGGGAATAGGTTATGACGATAACCGAAATAATGACAACAAAACACCCTACAGAGATTTCCGTTTCACCTTAAACGCCGACTGGCTATGGCATACCGGGGGACATTTTTACCTGGGACCTGCGATTGAATATAACTTCATAAAAGCAACCCATATAAAGAAAAACGAATTTCTTTGGAATGGTCAGGATCATATCACCCACAACTTCGGTGTAGGATTTAACTTCCGTTTCGACACCCGCGACCATCCGACCAATCCATATAAAGGATTTCTGGTTGAAATAGACCAACGCTTCTATCCGCGCTTCCTTTTCAACAGCAATTACAATTTCTCGTCGACAGAATTCAGCGCACGGAATTACACTCCTGTATGGAAAGGGGGCACTGTAGCTTCAATAGCCCACCTCAACATTACTTACGGCAATACGCCTTGGGGGCTTCTTCCCTCTCTCGGCGGCAGTTCAACCATGCGGGGATACTATGAAGGGCGCTATCGCGACAAAACAGCCGCCGACATAACCGTGGAACTGCGTCAGCACATCTATGGCCGAAGCGGAGCTGTCGTCTGGGCCGGAGCCGGTTGCATCCAACCTTCCCTCAGAAAATTCCGATGGCGCCACATCCTGCCCAACTATGGTGTCGGCTACCGCTGGGAATTCAAAAAACGCACCAACGTCAGGCTTGACCTCGGATTCGGCAAAGGCGAATGGGGGTTCCTTTTCAACATTAACGAAGCATTCTGATGACTAACAACGCAAACAGCTTATCCGCTAAATCGGGGAAACTATCAACCCTGACAATAATTTTCTTTCTCATTACCATCATTGTTCCGAACTTCATACTGGCAATAACAGAACACCTTTCGGTTTGGGGCCGGATTACCAACGTGTTGCTTCCTGCAGCCGTCTACTGTCTGCTTGCATCGGTTTCCCGTCATTGCGGGCGAACCATACTCTGTATGTTCCCGCTGATGTTTTTAGCGGCATTTCAGGATGTATTGTTATATCTATACGGAAACAGTGTGATAGCTGTTGATATGTTCCTGAACCTCGTGACGACTAACGCAAGCGAAGTGAACGAGCTTCTCAGCAACATCTGGCCATCGATATTGATTGTGATTATTCTCTACGTTCCGTCGCTCGCCGCCGCAGCGTGGATGATTAAGACCAATACCCTTTTGCCGGCATTAACCATAAATCGTCTGCGCAAAACGGGATGTCTTGGGTTAGCCGCAGGCCTTTCCACTCTTGCGGCATCGTATATGTCAGGCGACTACTCAATAGCAATCGACCTCTATCCCGTAAATGTATGCTACAATATCGGTCTCGCCGTTGACCGCACCATAAAGACAGAAAAATACCATAAAACTTCCTCCGGCTTCCGGTTCAACTCAAAAAAAGAGGTATTGAATGATTCCACAACCAGAGAAATCGCCATTCTGATAATAGGAGAAACATCAAGGGCTGAGAACTGGCAGATTTTCGGCTACAATCGTCCTACGAATCCCCTTCTGGCCCAAGAAGATTCTTTGCTTGCCGGACATTTCGCATTGAGCGAGTCAAACACAACTCACAAGAGCGTGCCGATGCTCCTCTCGCAGATCGACGCTAACTCCTTCAACGAGATATATCATATTAAAAGCATAATCTCCGCCTTCTCTGAAGCCGGATACAAAACAGCCTTTTTCTCTAACCAGCGCCGGAACCACTCGTTCATTGACTTTTTCGGTGAGGAAGCTGATACAACAGTCTTCATCAAAGAATCGGCCGGTGAATCGGCTAATGCCCATGATATCCGTCTGGCAGACTATGTGGTCAACATTCTAAAAAGCAAACCGCAACGACAACTCATTGTTCTACACGGCTACGGATCGCATTTCAACTACAACGAACGTTATACAGACCGGGACAGACTGTTTATCCCTGACACTTACCCCGAGGCCAAGGCAAGCGAACGCCCCAACCTCGTGAACGCCTACGACAATACCATCGTAGCCACCGACCGTTTGCTGTCCTCCATCATCGACCAACTCAGGCAGCAGACAGATGCGGCATCATTCATTCTCTATACTTCAGACCACGGCGAGGATATATATGATGACAACAAAGGTCACTTCCTCCACGCCTCTCCCCTTCCGACATGGCATCAGCTCAACGTGCCGTTTGTGGCATGGCTGTCTCCCCGCTATAACCGCCTGCGTCCGGATATGTACGGCATAATGCACGAAAACATGCAAAAGGAGATTTCATCATCCCGGTCATATTTCCACACGGCGCTCGGCCTGGCGGGTATAACCACAGATGTTTCGGACAGCACGGCATCGCTGGCATCACCGGCATATACACCTCGGGAACGCCCCATATACCTCAACGACCACAACAAAGCAATCACGGATTTTCCGACCCAAAAGGACGACAACTGAATAAAAGGCTGAATATTGTGTGGCTGAAAATTTATTTTTCAAAAAAACGCTAATTTTTTTGCAAGATAGCGGCAGTTTCCATAACTTTGCAAACTGATATAAACAACTGATTACACAACTGCAAAAAAGACTGCCTATAGAACATTACTACTCTAACCAATAAATAGAATAGAAATGCAAAATCTGACAAAGCTCGCCGACGAGGAGTTGGTTAAAGCTTATGCCAACGGAAACAATATCGCTTTCGACATTCTCCTGCGCCGACACGAATCACGCCTGTTTTCTTACATTCTTCGCATTGTAAAAAGCAAGGAAACCGCCGACGATATTTTTCAGGAAACATTCGTCAAAGCCATAATGACGATTAAGCAGGGGCGGTATACAGAGCAAAGCAAATTCTCTGCGTGGCTTTCCCGTATAGCCCATAACTTGATCATCGACCATTACCGTCAGGAAAAGACCGAAAACTCGGTTTCGTCTGACGGAGATGATTTCTGCATAAAGAATCATCAGGAGCTTAGCGACGGCAACATAGAAGATCTCATCGTTTCAGAACAGATAGATCAGGATGTGCGACGTATCGTAATGGCTCTCCCCGATGCTCAGCGCGAGGTTCTCGTGATGCGTTATTACCGTAACATGTCATTCAAAGAGATTGCAGACGCTACCCGTGTCAGCATCAATACAGCACTCGGCCGCATGCGTTACGCAATTCTCAACATGCGCCGCATAGCTAAAGAAAACAACATAACTCTCGCCGTCTGAAACCGGCGCGACAGTTAAAAGCGGAGCGGGGTGCGATTTTTAGGATTCGCACCCCGCTCCGTTGTTAACTGTATTGGGTATTGTCAGTCGAGCTTAAGTACGGCCAGGAAAGCTTTTTGGGGAACTTCAACCGAGCCGATCTGCTTCATCCTCTTCTTACCTTTCTTCTGCTTTTCAAGAAGTTTGCGTTTGCGGGATATATCGCCGCCATAACACTTGGCTGTAACGTCTTTTCTCACAGCCTTAATGGTCTCTCGTGCTATAATCTTGGCTCCGATGGCCGCCTGGATCGCTATGTCGAACTGCTGGCGAGGAATGAGTTCCTTAAGTTTCTCACACATACGGCGGCCAAAACTTACAGCGTTGTCAGCGTGAGTGAGGGTTGACAGAGCATCGACGCTCTCGCCGTTGAGCAGAATGTCGAGTTTTACGAGTTTCGATTCGCGGAAATCGTGAAGATGATAGTCGAACGAGGCATAACCCTTTGAAATAGACTTTAACTTATCGTAAAAGTCAATTACGATTTCTCCGAGCGGCATATCGAAAATCATTTCCATACGGTTGCCGGAAATGTACTCCTGCTTTACGAGTTCTCCTCGTTTGCCGAGGCAGAGGGTCATTATGGGGCCGATAAAATCAGCCGCAGTTATAATCGACGCTCTTATGTATGGCTCTTCGATATGGTCGATAAGGGTTGGATCCGGAAGTCCTGAAGGATTGTGGACTTCGGTCATGTTGCCATGCTTGTCATAAACCCGATACGAAACGTTAGGTACGGTTGTAATAACGTCCATATCAAATTCACGTCCAAGCCGCTCCTGTACTATCTCCATATGGAGCAGACCGAGAAACCCGCATCGGAATCCGAAACCGAGAGCAACCGACGATTCGGGCTGGAAAGTAAGCGAAGCATCGTTGAGCTGCAATTTTTCGAGTGATGCACGCAGATTTTCAAAATCCTCCGTTTCTATCGGATAAACGCCTGCAAACACCATCGGCTTAACCTCCTCGAAACCGTCGATTGCCGATTCGCACGGGCGGTTTACGTGAGTAATCGTGTCGCCGACCTTAACTTCTTTCGAAGTCTTGATACCGGAGATTATATAGCCTACGTTGCCGGCAGAGAGTTCATTGCGTGGCTGCATGTCGAGTTTGAGCACTCCTATTTCGTCGGCATTATATTCCTTTCCAGTCGCCACAAATTTCACAAAATCGTTGGTACGGATGGTGCCGTTCTCAATTTTAAAGTATGCGATGATGCCGCGGAACGGATTGAATACCGAGTCGAAAATCAAAGCCTGAAGCGGAGCATCCGGATCGCCCTTCGGGGCGGGAATGCGCTCCACGATAGCGCGAAGAATCTCAGGAATGCCAATACCGGTCTTTCCGCTCGCTCTGATTACGTCGGAGGGATCGCAGCCGAGCAAGTCTACAATCTGATCCTCTACCTCGTCGGGACGTGCGCTGTCGAGATCAACCTTATTGATTACCGGAATAATCTCCAGATCGTTGTCAATTGCCATATAGAGGTTGGAAATGGTCTGAGCCTGTATGCCTTGCGCGGCATCGACAATCAGAAGGGCGCCCTCGCAGGCTGCGATAGAACGCGAAACCTCGTATGAAAAGTCGACGTGTCCGGGGGTATCTATAAGATTCAGGGTATAGTCCTCGCCATCGAGCTTGTAGTTCATCTGAATGGCATGGCTTTTGATAGTTATGCCGCGCTCACGCTCCAGATCCATGTCGTCGAGCACCTGTGCCTGAAGATCTTTTCCCGAAACGGTGTCGGTATATTCAAGCAGACGGTCGGCAAGAGTTGATTTGCCGTGGTCAATGTGGGCTATTATGCAGAAATTTCGTATATTCTTCATGTCTTGTCGTTATGGAGTGCAAATTTAACGAAAAACAGCGAAATATCTGCTGTTCAAAGCCAACTAATTTGATTTTTACCTTCCTTATGCCTGTGAGCGGAGTTCCTCCTCTTCCATCGACGCAAGTTCCCAGACCGACATTGCGTTTTCGAGTTGCTTCGAGAGAGAGCCGTGCCGCTCATATATGTCAGGGGTGGTGTTACCCTCTGCCATATCGGTTTCGATCTTTGCGACCTCGGCTTCGAGGCGTGCGATTTCGACCTCTGCTTCCTCGACTTTCTTATGCGCCTTGCGCAGTATTTTCTCATACTCGCGCTGTTCGGCATAAGATTTCCTTGCGCGTTCCTTAGGCGTCTCGGGCTGAGGAGTTGCAGCAGCCGCAGGCTTTTTCTGTTGTTCTTTTCTTTCGGTCTTATCAGCCTTCTGCTCACGCACCGGAGTGCTGCGCTCGAGCTCGGAAAGCGAGGCCAGTCTTTTCTTCTCGAGGAATTCGTAAATGCCTCCGAGACATTCCTTCACCTGACCGCCGCCGAATTCATACACCTTCTCTACGAGTCCGTCGAGAAACTCTCGGTCGTGGCTCACCACTATCACCGTTCCGTCGAAATCCTTGATTGCCTGCTTAAGCACATCCTTTGTCTTCATATCGAGATGGTTGGTAGGCTCGTCGAGTATAAGAAGGTTGACGGGTTCGAGCAGCAGGCGGATCATGGCGAGACGGGTTTTCTCTCCTCCCGACAACACCTTGACTTTCTTGTCTGATGCCTCACCGCCAAACATAAAGGCGCCGAGAATGTCGCGAATCTTCGTGCGGATGTCTCCTACCGCCACTCTGTCTATCGTATCGAAAACGGTTATCTCGCCGTCGAGCAGCTGCGCCTGGTTCTGGGCGAAATAGCCGATTCTCACGTTGTGACCGATCTTAAGTGTGCCCGTAAACGGAATCTCGCCAAGGATACACTTTACGAGCGTGGACTTACCTTCGCCGTTCTTGCCAACGAATGCTACCTTTTCACCGCGTTTTATGGTAAAGGTGGCATGGTCGAATACCTGATGATCCCCGTAAGCCTTCCCGAGGTCTTCTGCTATAACCGGATAGTCGCCGGAACGCGGAGCAGGCGGGAAGCGAAGATTGAGATGCGAGGTGTCTACTTCATCCACCTCAATCCTTTCTATTTTGGCAAGCTGTTTGATTCGGCTCTGAACCTGCACACTCTTGGTCGCCTTGTAGCGGAACCGCTCGATGAAATCCTCAGTATCCTGAATCTGTTTCTGCTGGTTCTGATAAGCACGCATCTGCTGCTCGAGGCGCTCCTTGCGGAGTTCGACGTACCTGGAATAGTTCACGTTGTAGTCGTAAATCTTCCCGAGTGAGATCTCGATGGTGCGGTTGGTGACGTTGTCGATAAATGCACGATCGTGGCTCACGAGCACCACGGAGTTGGCCTTTGATATGAGGAACTGCTCAAGCCACTGAATCGATTCAATGTCGAGGTGGTTGGTGGGCTCGTCGAGCAAAAGCACGTCGGGGCGCGTAAGCAGAAGTTTCGCAAGTTCTATTCTCATACGCCACCCGCCGGAGAACTCCGCCGTAGGACGATTGAAGTCAGAACGGAGAAAGCCGAGGCCGAGCAATGTCTTCTCCATTTCAGCTTCGCAGTTGTCGCTCTCCTCCATGGCTATGCGCTCGGTGAGGGTAGTCATATCGTCGATAAGGTTCTGATACGACTCGCTCTCATAGTCTGTTCGCTCGGCGAGTTCGGCATTCATGCGGTCGAGGCGCGCATGCATCTCGTCGATATGACCGAACGCCTTCCTTACCTCGTCAATCACGGTTGCAGTGTCGCTCAGCGTCATATGCTGCGGCAGATAGCCAATGGTAGTTCCCTGCGGAATCGACACTGTGCCCGAGGTAGGCTTCTGCAGACCGCAGATAATTTTGAGCATAGTCGATTTTCCTGCACCGTTTTTTCCGGTGAGTGCAATCTTATCTTTGCGATTGATAACGTATGAAATATTGTCGAACAGCGACTTGGCGCTGAATTCTACCGACAGGTTATTGATTTGGATACTCACTTTTCAGGAATTTTTATCGTTGTACAATTGCCGTGCTTTTTCAAGCTTTTCGGGACTGCCGATGTCAACCCAGTCGTATGCTTCAGGAGGCATGTATCCGAGCAAATCTGTATGCGCGCAGGCGGCAATGTAGAAATCTGTAATTGAAAACTTACTCCCGGCGGGAGCAAACCTCTCGAGAAGAGGGAAAACTGCAGGTGACACTATGTGGACTCCTCCGAAAGCATAACCTTTCAGGCGGCTGACGTCGCACCAGGTCGGGCGAATCTCGCCGGTGGAAACATTCTGCCAACCACATATGCGCATACCGCTGTCAAACAAAAGTTTGCGTGAGGAGTTCCGCTCTGCTACCAAAAGGATGCCCAAAGCGCCGCTTCCGCAATGGAAATCGGTCATCTGCCTGAGGTCAACATCTGTATAGATGTCGGCATTGTGCAGTATTATTGGCATGTCAGAACCATCGTCGAGAAAGCGCCGGGCGTGCAGCAGGCCGCCGCCGGTATCGAGGAGTGAATCGCGCTCGTCGCTAATGTCGATATGGATGCCGAAGTTGTCGTTGCGTTCAAGATATTCGGCAATCATGTCCGGGTGATGGTGAACGTTTACCACGGCATGGTTTACGCCGGAGGCAATAAGCCGGCGCAAAACATAGCCGAGCATAACAGTGTTGCCAAGCGGCATTAGCGCTTTAGGACAACTGTCAGTCAGCGGGCGCAAACGGGTGCCGAGTCCCGCGGCAAATATCATTGCTTTCATTTGCTTGGCATATAACGGTTTATACCCTGTTCACGATGTATGAGATTCACTGCCACTCCAAACTTTTCGTTTAAATGAGCCGCAAGGTGCTCGGCACTGTAAACGCTTCTGTGGCGTCCTCCCGTACATCCGAAGTTCACGCATAACGACGAGAAACCACGCTCGAGATAGCGTTTTACCGAAGCATCGACAAGCGAGTAGACACCTGTCAGGAAATCGTTGATTTCGCCGTTTTCCTCAAGAAATTTTATTACCGGTGCATCAAGACCTGTCAGCATTTTATATTGTTCGTAACGCCCGGGATTATGGACTGCACGACAGTCGAACACAAAACCTCCCCCGTTGCCGCTTTCGTCGGCCGGTATTCCTTTTTTATATGAAAAGCTCGTAACGGTTACGGTAAGAGGCCGCTTTTTGCTGCTGTCTGCTATTGAGGCAAGCAAACCTGAAAGATAAGGATAACGCTCGAAAGGTGCTGCCAGGAGCTCCGAGAGATTTGACAGTGCCATAGGAATGCTTTCGAGGAAATGAGATTTTTTCTGAATAATACCACGAAAACCGTATGCGCCGAGCACCTGCAGAGTTCTGAAAAGCACGAACAGACGGAGCCGGCGGCGTCCGGTTGTGCGGTCGAAACCTGGCAAGTATACCTCGAGAGCGTCAAAATAATTATCAATCAATTCGTTGCGAAGCTCTGCCGGGATTCTCGCCTTAGCTTGCCAAAGAAGTGAGACAAGATCATAGTAAATCGGGCCGCGGCGACCGCCCTGAAAGTCAATAAGACTCAGATCTCCGTTGTCGGATATGAGAATATTGCGCGACTGATAATCACGTATCAGAAAGCCCCATTCATCCTCCGGAATTGAAATAATATCACCTGCAAGAACTTCATAATCATCTTCAAGTTTTGCCTCGTTAAACTCTATTCCTGCGGGTTTTAGATAGCAATATTTAAAGTAATTTAAATCCCACATCACGTCGCGTCGGCCAAGACGTTCTACGGGATAACACCGGGTGAAATCGAGATCTCTGGCTCCGGTAATCTGAATGGCCGGCAGCATAGTCACGGCCTTACGCAGAAGCGCTGCTTCCTCTTCTGAATACACTCCGGCGGATCTTCCGTGCTGTATGGCATCGAACAGCGAACGGCTTCCGGCGAATGTCTGGAGATACGCCATGCCGTCATCAGAGACAGCGACAACTTTCGGAACCGGCAGCCCGGCATTGCAAAAGTGATCCGAAAGATATACAAATGCCTCATTTTCCTTACGATCCGTACCAATTGTACCTACGAGTTTCATTGAGCCGTCGAGCATGAAATATCTCCGCGAAGACCCCGATTGCGGAATCTCCGAGATGGCCGATGGTTTCTCGCCGGTGTACTTCTCGTATAGTTCAATAATGATGTTTTCTTCCATAATTTGTTTAACTCACTGCAAAATTACGGTAAAAAACTGAGAATCTGAAACGGCTGACACCGCATGGTAAAAAATTTGGTGCGATTTGCATATCCGGGAATTTTTTTGTAATTTTGTTTGCTCAAAAAGCGGAAATGCAACGGTTATTCAACGCATTGCATTCCAGCTTATTGTCCATCTCTTGCGAATAAAGAAAAAAGAAATAACATCAGCGTATGTCAACTGAAAAAGAAAACGAAGAGCAGTATAGCGCGAGTAATATCCAGGTCCTCGAAGGCCTGGAAGCGGTGCGTAAACGCCCTGCAATGTATATCGGCGATATCAGTGTGAAAGGTCTCCATCATCTCGTTTATGAGGTGGTTGACAACTCCATCGATGAGGCTCTCGCCGGCTTTGCCGACCATATCGACGTGACTATCAACGAAGACAATTCCATAACCGTGGTCGACAACGGCCGCGGCATTCCCGTGGACATGCACGAGAAAGAGCACAAAAGCGCCCTCGAAGTTGTGCTTACCGTTCTTCACGCAGGCGGTAAATTCGACAAAGGCTCCTACAAAGTTTCGGGCGGTCTGCACGGCGTTGGCGTTTCCTGCGTAAACGCTCTTTCAACTTATCTCCGCGCCGAAGTTCACCGCAACGGGAAGGCCTACATGCAGGAATATTCATGCGGAAAGCCTATAACGGAACTGAAAATTATAGGCGATAGCACCCATACCGGAACTTCCATCACCTTCAAGCCCGACGCTTCTATTTTTACAGTTACCGAATACGACTACAACACACTCGCCAACCGCCTGCGCGACCTTGCCTATCTTAACTCGGGAATAACCCTGACACTGACTGACAAGCGCACAACTGACGAGAACGGCGAGCCCCGCCACGAGGAGTTCTACTCGCGCGACGGTCTGCGCGAGTTCGTGGAATATATCGACTCAAACAAAGAATCGCTGATCAACGATGTGATTCATCTCAACACCGAGCGCGGCGGCGTGCCTGTTGAGGTCGCGCTCACCTATAATAATACGTACAACGAAAACATCTATTCGTTTGTAAACAACATCAACACTATAGAGGGAGGCACGCACCTTACCGGATTTCGCCGCGGCCTTACATCCACGCTAAAAAAATACGCGGAGGACAACAAACTTCTCGAAAAAGTAAAGATCGACATCGATCCCGCCGACTTCCGCGAAGGTCTGACAGCCGTGATCTCCGTAAAGGTGATGGAGCCCCAGTTCGAGGGTCAGACAAAGACCAAACTCGGTAACAATGAGGTAATCGGAGCAGTGCAGACAGCCGTAAGCGAGGCACTCCGCAATTATCTGGAGGAACATCCCAAGCAGGCGCGCACGATCGTGGACAAAATTATCATTGCGGCACAAGCACGCCATGCGGCCCGCAACGCCCGAGAGAAGATCCAGCGCAAATCGCCGCTCAATGGTGGCGGACTTCCCGGAAAACTCGCCGACTGCTCGTCGCGCCACGCCGAAGACTGCGAGCTCTTCCTCGTCGAGGGTGACTCGGCAGGCGGTACAGCCAAGCAGGGCCGCGACCGCACATTTCAGGCGATTCTCCCGCTCCGAGGCAAAATCCTGAACGTAGAGAAAGCCATGGATCACAAGATTTTCGACAATCAGGAAATCACGAGTCTCTACCGGGCCATGCGTGTGACAATCGGCACAGAGGAAGACCCTAAAGAAGTGAATATCTCGCGTCTCGCATACCATAAGATAATCATCATGACCGATGCCGATGTTGACGGCAGCCATATCGCCACTCTCCTCATGACCTTCTTCTTCCGTCGCATGCGTCCCGTAATAGAGCAGGGTTACCTCTACCTCGCCACTCCCCCGCTCTACAAATGTATCCGCGGCAAAGTCGAGGAATATTGCTGGACCGATCAGCAGGTGCAGCAGTTCATCGACAAATATGGCGACAAGACCCGCGTGCAGCGCTACAAAGGTCTCGGCGAGATGAGTGCTCAGGAACTACGCGACACTACTATGGATCCCGAACAGCGTCTGCTCAAGCGAGTCAACATCAGCGACGCAGCCGAAGCTGACCGCATATTCTCGATGCTCATGGGCGAAGACGTAGGCCCGCGCCGCGACTTCATCGAATCAAACGCCAACTACGCCAATATCGACGCATAAGCCATTCCTCCGGGCGCGTAAGGCTGGCTTTTTGATCCGCCGTGCGCGCCCGGAACCATATAAGCCGTTCCTGCGTTATATAATCATCATTTCAACATCTTCCAACTATGGGCGCATCATCAAAAAAATCACAGGCTCTTGAGGCTAAAGTCTACGAATTCGTTTCAGAGCAGAAAAACAATACATATAATTATAAGCAGGTTTCTCACGCCATAGGAGCGTCGACCGCAGCGCAACAGCGCGCAGTGGCCATGCAGCTCGTGGAAATGGCTTTCGACGGTGAAATCATTGAGGTGTCGCCCGGAAAATATAAGTCGCCGCAGCGCAGCAACGAAGCGACCGGAACTTTCGTGCGCCGCTCCAACGGAAAGAACTCGGTAATAACAGACTCGGACGGTGAGACGATTTTCGTGGCAGAACGCAACTCCATGCATGCTCTGAACGGCGACAAGGTCCGCGTCAGCATCGCCGCACGTCGCCGCGGCGTAGAACCGGAAGCCTGCGTGGTTGAAATCATCGAGAAAAACGACCAGGTATTTATCGGCACTCTTCAGGTCGACAAGAATTTTGCCTATCTCCTCACTGACTCCAAATTTCTCGCGGCAGATATTTTTATACCAAAAGCGAAACTGAAAGGCGGAAAAACAGGCGACAAAACAATCGTGAGAATAACCGACTGGAAAGAAGACGCTAAGAATCCTCGCGGCGAAGTGATCGACATTCTCGGCAAATCGGGAGAGTCGACAGCCGAGATGCATGCCATATTGGCTGAATTCGGTCTTCCCTACAAATATCCTGCCAACGTTGAGGCGGCGGCCGACAAGATTGATGCCGGAATCACGCCTGAAGTCATCGCCGCCCGGGAGGACATGCGCGACGTGGTGACGTTTACAATCGACCCGAAGGATGCGAAGGATTTCGACGATGCGCTTTCCATACGAACTCTCCCCAACGGCAACTACGAGGTCGGAGTGCATATTGCCGACGTTACCCACTACGTACGTCCGGACACGGTAATCGACCGCGAGGCTGAAAAGCGCGCCACTTCGGTGTATCTCGTGGATCGTGTCGTGCCCATGCTTCCGGAACATCTCTGCAACGGCATTTGTTCGCTCCGGCCCGACGAGGAAAAACTCGCCTATTCTGTTATATTCGAAATGGACGCCAATGCGAGAGTGCTGAACCACCGAATCGTCCACACGGTCATCAGGTCGAATTACCGCTTCACCTACGAAGAAGCGCAGGCGATAATTGAAGCTGGTGAAGGAAATTATTCAAAAGAAATACTCACACTCGACGCCCTCGCCAAGATTCTCCGGAAGAACCGCTACGAAAACGGGTCGGTTGACTTCGACCGCGCCGAGGTTAAATTCGACATCGACGAGAAAGGTCATCCTATAGGCGTTTACTTCAAGGAATCGAAAGACGCCAACAAACTTATCGAGGAGTTCATGCTCCTTGCCAACCGCACCGTGGCCACGGCCATCGGAAAGGTAGGCGGCAAAAAAAAGCCGAAAGCATTCGTTTACCGCGTTCACGACCAGCCCGACAGTCAGAAGCTCGCCGACCTCGCCACGATAGCCCGCACGTTCGGCTACAAGATCAAAGCATCAGGTTCACCGAAAGAAATAAACCGCTCGATCAACAAAATGCTCTCGGAGGTAAAGGGGCGCGGAGAAGAAAACTATCTCGCCACTCTCGCAATCCGCTCTATGGCAAAGGCTATTTATACTACCGAAAATATAGGCCACTACGGACTCGGTTTTGACTATTACACCCACTTCACCTCACCTATCCGGCGCTATCCCGATATGCAGGTACACCGTCTGCTCGACAAGTATCTCGCAGGCGGCAGGACTGTAAACCTGCAGAAGCTCGAGGACTCCTGTAAACACGACTCCGACATGGAGCAGCTGGCAGCAAATGCTGAGCGCGCTTCCATAAAATACAAACAGGTGGAGTATATGCAAGACCACCTCGGCGAGGTCTTCGAAGGGATGATTTCGGGCGTGACGGAATGGGGGCTCTATGTTGAGCTCAATGAAAATCTCTGCGAGGGACTGATTCCGATGCGCGACCTTGCCGATGACTACTACGATTTCGATGAGAAAAACCATTGCCTTATCGGACGCCGCAACAACACCCGCTATCGTCTCGGCGACAAAGTGAAAGTAAAAGTGGCCCGCGCCGACCTCGAGAAGAAACAGCTCGACTTCGTGCTCGACGGAGTAAAATCATCGAAAGATGAGGATGATATGGGATATACCCGCCCTGAACCGCGTAAAAAGCACTCGTCAAAGAACAAAGCAAAAACGCGCTCACACCGTCGCTGACAGATTCAATTCCTTACCATATTCAACAGTCCGCCGGAATAGTCCTGCGGACTGTTTTGTTTTATCATTATTCGGCGAATTGATAAGAAAATTAGCCGTTTTTTACCCCAAGCGACATTATAACAGTAATTTTTCAAAAAAAATACTTAAATTTGCAGCTTGAACCCTAAAAAGTAAAGATCACATTTTTAATTATCTCATCAATTTTTGATTATTCATTAAAATCACATTTTATGAAAAAAATCTACATCTCAACTATTGCACTTGCATTGGTTTCGGCTAATGTCGCAGCGCAGCAGCTCCCCAACGCCGGATTCGAAGAGGGATGGACCGACTGTATTCCGTGGAACAATAAGAATACAACAGTAAAAACCGGAACGACACCTGGATCTTGGACAATTGCTCAAGTTGTAGGCATGAGTGGCATAGGAAAGACCGTAGTCGGTGAAAAAGTGTCGGGAAAGGATAGTGAAGCTGCAGTAAGATTGTTTAATGTCGCAAATATCTTTATGCCCACTCAGATTGTACCTGGATATGTTACTCTTGGTACAACCTGGAATACGTCAGTATTAGGTAATGAAAACGATGGAGGCTCTTTCGGAGGTATTACTTTCACTTATCGTCCAGATGCAATCTCTTTCGACTATAAAGCTACACGTGGTGAAAACTCGACTCATAAGCCTACTCTCGTTGCCTACCTTTGGAAAGGCGAATGGTCTCAGAAAGATGTTCCTTGCGATATAGGTTTTTCAGTGGACGGTGTTACTAAGACCACAATGGTAAACCGTGACCGTAATATTCTCGGCATTGAAACTGCAAAAGGTGGCGAAATCACCAAGAGCGATGATGCAGAGCTTATTGCAAAGATCAACACTTCCATCGAACCTGCATCGGCAGCCGACTGGACTACCGGTAAATATGAGTTTGATTATGCAACGGCATCAACTCCGGCCATGATCAACGTTATTTTCTCTGCAGGTGAATATTTCAATGCTTCACCTATCGCCGGCGACGAAATCACCATCGACAACGTGAAACTTCTCTACTACTCCCGTCTGAAAGGTATCAAGGTGAACGGCGCTGAAATTGAAGGCTTTGATCCTGACAAATATGAGTATACAGTCTATGGCGATGTTCCCGAAGCATCGGCTATAGAAGCAACCGTTCTCGGCAACAGCGGCACCGCAAAGGCTGCAGTAGCCGTCGACAAGGAGAACAAAAAGGCAACAGTAACCGTGACCAACGAAACCGGCGCTGACGCCGACGGAGAAAACTCCCACGTCTACACTCTCCTGTTCGTAGAGAAGCCTGCTGCAACGGTTGTTTCTACTACCGTTTATACCGGCACTATTACAATCGATCTTAGCGAGATGGGTGGTGATAAATCTGACCTTCCCGGGGAGGATGTTATTCTCAATCAGATGAGTGACGGCACTTACGAACTCATCCTTGAAAACTTCGGTGCGGACAAAACAGATCCCGAAGATAAAGGTATGGGAACAATCGATATCAAAGATGTTCAACTCAACGGCACTGCGCTCACAGGTAGCTCAGACGATATTAAACTTGCAGGAGGTAGTATCACGGCTTCCGCAGAGCTCACCGGCACGCTCGAAGGCAATAATCTGTCGTGCGATATCGCTGTAGTATGGCTTGATGCAAACATAAATATTCCTGTCTCCTTCAATGGAACGGCTAAAGAGAGTGCAATCGACAGCATTGAAGCCGACCAAGCGAACGCACCTGCAGAATACTTCAATATTCAGGGCCAGCGCGTTGCTGCCGACAATCTTACCCCCGGCCTCTATATTGTCCGCAAGGGTGGCAAGACCAGCAAAATCCTCGTAAAATAATACTCTGAATTTCTATATACAAAAACGGATGGATCAAAGTCGATCCATCCGTTTTTGTTGCTTATACACGAATCAATCTTCGTCATCATCATCCTGCGGTTCTTTCGGCAGAAAATGATGGAGCATAAGATAAGCAAGAATGCCGGAAAGAAGTGACCCAACCACAATGCCAATCTTTGCATGGTTAAGAAGATAATCGCCGTGCTCTCCCATCCCGGCAAATGTAAGATTGGCGATAAAAAGCGAAACGGTAAAACCTATACCTCCGAGCATTGCGACAGACGCCATCATTTTCCAGTTGGCTTTTTCAGGCATCGGAGCCCATTTCAGTGCCACGGTCAGCCACGAGAAAAGCAATATGCCTATGAACTTACCGGCGACAAGGCCGAGGATAATCGCCAGGCTTATCCCTTCAACGATGGTTGCGGGATCAATGTCGAGCAGGAAAATTCCGGCATTGGCAAATGCAAAGAGCGGGATTATAAAGAAGTTAGTCGTCGGATGCAGAGAGTCCTCAAGATCCTGAAGCGGAGAAATCACCTTGTCGGAAGCCGACTCCACCTGCTTGAGATAATCGAGCTGATCGCGGTTGAGAATTGTGCGTGCGTTGAGGGTCTCGTCATCTTCCTCATTGAACTGAGAAATGGCCTTACGGATTTTCTTCACGTACTTCTTCGGCGCGTAAACAGGTTCGGCCGGCACGCAGAACGCCACGAGCACTCCGGCTATAGTAGGATGTATGCCGGAATTCAGGAAGAAGAACCATACTATTCCGCCTATTCCCACATAATATATCTTACTCTGGATGCCGAAGCGGGCGCCCAACAGCAGAAGCGCGAAACCGGCGGCAGCATAAGCGAGGTAAACCCACTCGATTCCGGTCGAATAGCAGGTGGCAATTACTATAATACCGCCTATATCGTCTACAACGGCAAGTGTAGTCAGGAAAATCTTCAGCGAAATAGGGACTCTCGAACCAAGCAGAGCGAGGATACCGAGCGAGAACGCAATATCGGTTGCCATCGGGATGGCCGCACCGTCGACATAGTCCGTACCCTTGCTCAGCAGAAAATAGATGAGAACCGGGCAAATCATGCCTCCGACAGCTCCCATTATCGGCAGAAGCGCCTGACGGAAAGATGACAGTTCACCTACGAGCACCTCACGCTTTATTTCAAGACCGATTGTGAAGAAAAAGACTGCCATGAGTGCATCGTTGATGAACTGCAGCAGGCTCATGGGATGCCCGGCATGGGAAAAGATGTTGAAATCTCCTACCTGGAGCCTTATCTCCTGAGTCCAGAAATCATTGTAAAGATTGTTGAGTCCCGGGATATTGGCAACGATAAGAGCCAACAGTGTGGCAGCAATCAGGACATTGCCGCCGGTGGCATGGCGTTTGAGCGCTTGCCTCGCCGCGAAAAGCGGACTTGGTTGGGTCTGTTCTTGCATAATAATATTGTGCTTTTATTGTTTATTCAAGGAATTTCGGAGCAAGCATAAAGAATCCTATCGAAAGCCCGAAGTTCCAGTTGCGGGCGGGCGACGACATATAGTTTCCATAAACGCTCACTGCTGCGAAAGGCAGAGATACCACTCCGGATATTTCACCGAAAAACTCGGGGTTGCTGAACCAGTCGCCATAGTGCGGCAACTCGCCTGCCCCTCCGGGCTCAATGCGTCTTACCGGAAGAAAACCTTGGAAATTACCGCGCAACTGAAGCGTGGACGAAATCTTCCAGACAGGCTTAATGCCTGCGGTTACATAACTGTTGGCTCGGAAAGCCGGATTGAAGGCATTGTAGCTCGACGGCGACGGATAAAATGCCGGCGCGGCTACAATCGAAGCGTAGTAATCGCGCAGAAGCTTGCGGGAGGATATGAGCGCGCTGAACTCTGTTCCCAGCGAAAAATGCCTGCCGATACCATAATAATTTACCGCCGAAGCAAACCCTTGCGCCCATATGGGATGCTCCGAGAACTCTGCCAGACCGTTACCCGCAGCGGAGCGATAACTATAGCGGCCGCCGTTGCCTTCAGCTACAACTGTATAGCCGGCTCCTGCGGTAGGATAGAACGCATTATCCAAAGTGCTGTATTCCCATCGTGCCGCAACTTGTCCGAGGTTAAAAATGCCATGGTCTCGTCCGGAATTCACCAATGACACGTCTCTGGGGTAAAAACGGTCGGTAAGATGACCATAGCCAACGTATATTCCCGCCTTACCGCGCTGACCTGCAGCCATCCGGAAGTAAAGGCGAGTAAAAAGTTCTGATTTCGATACGAAGTTGGGAGAATTGACTTCGAAAAACAGTTTCTCGGCCTCGTGGAATTTTTGCTGCGATACCTCGAATTCGATTCCCACCGACGATGGAACATAGGTTGGCAGCATGACCTCTGCATCGGCAAACGCCGCAAGATAGCTCTGCCCTATCCACAGTTTCAGACCAGTACTGAGTGAATGATAACTCAGAGTGCTGTAGCCGCCTGACAGAAAGAGCATGCTGTTGGTCGACGATGACACATAACCGCCCATACCAACCCGGAAACGGTCTTTTACCGTAGCTCTGAGGTCGAGTCTGAACATACTGTCAACGGGATTATAGACGGCGTTCGGTACGAAATTGAGCAGCTTGCCGGGAGTTATCGCCCTGTAATAAGCTGTTTTAGCGGCTGCGAGGCCAAACGTGTCGGCACGATTGGCACGTACGGAAGGAAACAGAGAACGAAGATACTCATTTTGCGCAGGAGTCCCTCCGTCGACGGTTACCGAATCAAAAATCACCTCCGGCGTAGAACTTTTGAATACAGCCCTCCTTACCCGGCGGGTTAGGGCCGGAATGCGTGTGGGAACAAGAGCCTTTATCGAGTCAATCTTCTCCATTGCGTGGCGGTAGCCTATCTCATATATCTCACGGAACTTCGGAAAATCAAGAAGTCCGAACTCTTCAAGGTCAATATGGATGCTAATGCCCTTATCTTTAGGGAAAGGATAGTCGTTGGGCTGCATAATCATACACTCCAGCTGGTCGAGCATATTGTTGGTCTGCGGTTTGGTATGCGACGAAACGTCCACTCCTATCACTGCACCGGGGGCGAACTCGGTCATCATCACATCGACGGGGTAATTGTCGTAGATGCCGCCGTCGTACATCGGCACGCCGTCCATCTCTATAGGCTGAAACACAACGGGGAAGCTCATCGACATACGGATGGCATCGCCGAGCGAACCACTTTTCAGTACCACTTTACGTTTAGCGTATACGTCAGACGTAACGCATCGGAAAGGGACAAAGAGATTGTCGAAATTGCCACCACACTGCGCAGTAAACGAAGAAAACAGCTCCATGAACGCGAAGTTCATCGGAAGCGGATTTATCAGACTTGTAGGTAGCGAAGCCACGGATTTAGTGGAATCCCGTTCGCCGAGATTGAGGCTGAACAGCGCGGGACTTTTCTGCGGCTGACTGAAATAATAAACAAGCTTTTCGTTAATCACGCCTGTAGACCAGTCGCTGAATCCTTTCGAACCGAGAAGCTCGAGCATTTCCTGCGGCGTATAGCCTGAAGCATAAAGCCCTCCTACAATAGCACCCATTGATGTCCCCGTAATATAATCAATCGGTATATCGTTATCTTCAAGAGCCTGAATCACTCCAATATGCGCGATACCTTTTGCCCCTCCGCCGCTCAGCACGAGTCCTACGGAAGGTGCGGATTCAGCGGCCGGAGCCACGAACGCCAACAGGGAAAGCAATGTCGCTAATAACTGTTTCATTTTCCGGAATTGATGAATGTCAATACAAATATAACACAATTCTCACTAAAAAGATGTAATTTTGCGGAAAGAACAACACTATGACAGAATTCAACCGATTCCAACTTATAAAGAGGAGATTCTTTGCAATGCGCAACGGAGTCATCGCCGACGTTATCCGCAAGAGCGGCGCGCCGTATCCGCTCGTATTCGGCCTAAACCTCCCTCAGATAAAGGAAATTGCGTCAGAACTTCCCCGGGAGACCGAACTCGCCGACCAACTTTGGGCGGACAGACGTACACGAGAAAGCCTCATGCTTGCACCCATGGTTCATCCTCTGGAGGAAATGACTCGCGAAAAAGCTCAAAGATGGCTTGAAGAATCGCCATCGCCGGAAATTACGGATACGTTGTGCCACAGCCTTTTGCGTCGCACAGGTTTCGCTCTCGGAACCGCGATGGAGCTCGCCGGCGCCGACCGCGATCTTACCCGTTATGGCGCGCTCAGACTTATGTTCAATCTTTTAAGCGGAAATACCACTGTAATAAAGCCGTTCATCGCTGCCGAATCAGCCCGTAACTGTCAGTTGACAGCACGACTTTGCGCACAGATGCGCGATGAGATTGAATTTTTAGAGGAATAATCGGCGAAAGCGTATAAAATCCGTCACATTAACATAATTTAATCATCATATTCTGTTTTTTATTAGTAAATTGTGGCATCGAAAATCCGTAGTCAGATACACAATTGATATACTTATATAAAAAGGGAAGAAATGATAGATTTTGAGTCGTTATTGTTCAATATACGCATCCGTGGCAATGCGCCACACGCCGGATCGCTCATTGTTGCGGAGCCATTTCTCCGCGAACAGTATTTTGACCATGCGGTCATATACCTGATAGATTACGAACCTGCCGGGCAGGCTATGGGTGTGGTTCTAAACCAACCTACGGCATACGAACTGTCGGATCTCCTCCCGGGGGTGAAAAACCGGCGGCGGATTCCTGTTTATTGCGGCGGCCCTATGTCGTGCGACCGGCTTTATTATATACATACCCTCGGAGACCTTATTCCTGGGGCCAGGCATATTTCAGAGGGATATTACATCGGAGGCGACGTAGACGCCATGATAAATGTAATAAACTCAAATTATTATGACCCTTCTGACATGCGCTTTTTTATAGGTTACAGCGGATGGGGAAGCCGCCAGCTCGACGACGAACTGCTCAACAACGTGTGGGCACCTACCGATATTCCCCGGGGATTCGACCTTCTGGGTTCTGACAGCGATTCATGCTGGCATGAAATCGTGCGCCGCATGGGTCATAAGTACCGCGGTTGGCTTTACCATCCAAAGAATATACACGCCAACTGAATTGTATCCTAAGGAACCGTCATGCTTTTGGTTTGCACCGGGAAAATTCATAATTTTGTGGTGGCGAAATAATCAATCCGCCGCCACAATTTGTTTATTACATATATAAAAAGTAAAGATTATGGATATATATTACAACAACGAACTTATCAATATTCCCGAAGGTTCTTCCGTTAGCGAGGTACTCGCCGGTATGGAGACCGCACCGATCAATCTTATCGTCGAAGTTAACGGCAAATTCGTTCCTGAATCCGAGTATAGCGATTTCGTGGTGGCTAAAGGAGATCGTATAACCGTAAAAAGACTCTGATTCATGCTTCAGTTCCGGACTGTTGCTTCCGACCGATATTCGGTGGCGGAAGAAGTGCAGATGGCACTTGAAGGAGGATGCCGTTGGATTCAACTTAGCGTTGAAGAAGTCTCCGATGAAGAATTCCGCAATGTTGCGGAAGAAGTAATACCGCTATGCAAGGAAACAGAGGCGTTTCTGATTTTTGAGGATCGTCCGGAACTTGCTTTGCAGATGGGTGTGCACGGAGTTCATCTAAGCAAAAAATCACCTGCAGCTGTTGCGGCAATACGAGAACAGCTCGGAGCTCATGCCATAATTGGAGTAGAAGCCGAAACGGCTGAAGAAGTGGCGGCATTCCGGAATCTCGACATCGATTATGTAACTGTCAGACTACTCCCATCCGCAGGAATTGAACAACTCGGAGAAATGGTTGAAGAAGTCAGAAACGAAGGTATAACTCTGCCCATCGTTGCCTATGGCGACATTACTCTCGGAGAGATTGCCGCGGTTGTTTCAACCGGAGTAAACGGCATACTATTGGGTAACACAATAGCAGAAGCCGATGACCCTGCGGCTTATACAGCCGAGGTGCTCAGCCGCCTCACCAAGTAAAAAGCCGATAAACCAATCATAATCACATTATATGCCTAAGACCGCTAAGACTCTTATCACTGTTTTCACTTTGTTGTTTTGCTTTTCGGCAGTCGCAGAAGCGAAAACGGAGAAACTGACGTCCTCCATTACCTGGGAAATCACTACCGAAGGCACTCTGCTCATTCAGGGCGTCGGAGAAATGCCCGATTTCAAATTCGACAAACCCCGCTACTGGAGAAAAAAAGAATATGAAGGCAAGATTAACAAGATTGTCATAAGCGAGGGTATAACTGCTGTCGGCTCCTATAATTTCGATAACGGTTCTCTCTTTAACGGGAATTCTTTTACTACCGTACATAGCGTGGAATTACCCTCCACACTTACGGAAATCAGACTCGGGGCATTTACCGGAAATCAAATCCGCAGTCTCACCCTCCCCGAAAACCTGCGGGTTATCGGCGTCGGAGCTTTTAAGAATAGCCGGGTTCTGAAGAACATAACAATAACGTCGCGCGAACTCAGTATTTACTCAGGAGCGTTTGAAGACTGTCGGGAGCTTGAAGAGGTTGATTTCAATAATGCCAGAGTGATGCTTTTCAGACTTGCTTTCGCCGGCGACAAGGCGCTCGCATCAGTAAGAAACGCTTCAAATGTCAGCCTCAGTGCAGGTCTCTCGCTTACCGATGTCTTCAAAAACGCTCCGCTGAAGAGTCTCGATGAAACCAAAGAAGCTAAGACTGATTCAAGCCCTGTCCCCGACGGAGAATGGGACATAGAATATGCCGACGGCGGCCAGGTGTATGCCGGAGAATATGTCAGGCTGAATTTCAACGGAACAATGCCCTCCGTCAAACTTGATAACGGTATTGATGCGCCGTTCGGGTATATGTCATCCTGGGACGACTCCGGGGGCAGCTCCTTCTTTAAATTTTCAAAGCCTGAAATAACCGGAGACAAAGTAAAAGTCAGCTGCACGGGTTACGTTGACGATGGAGAAGAAAAGAGTAATCTGAGCAAAAACTACTTTATAACATACAATAAAGAAAGTAACTCCATTACACTCCATGACGCAGAAAATCGCGACGAGCCGATGGAATTTCTCGATTTCAACAGAATCCGCATCCCGGAAAACGTGTTCGGCACAGAGTATACCGGAACAATATCTTACGAAGACAGAGGTGAAGACATTATTTCCGTACATCTTTACAGAAACGGCGAAAAAGTGGTGATGGAAACCATTGTACTGCATCCTTTCATGACACCTCCGACGATTGTATCGTTTTACGCCGGCACAATCGACGGCCATGAGATAAAATTCAACCGCAAGATAGAGAATCTTGTCTACAATCTTCAGGACGAGAATGCACCGGATCCTCCGCTCCCCACCTGGGAGGAAATAAACTCATCGGGAACACCGTGCGACAACACGATCACCCATTACACATCATTTCTTTATCTCGACAACATCATCCTTGAACCATAGGAACGGCCAAGCGGCCCCTCTGCGTCCTGAAATCCGGTTAACAATTGTTAATACCGGTTTATCAGAGTCACAAAAAGGCCTGATAATTTTGCGGACAGAAGAAAAAACAGTAATTTTGCGGCCGTTATTCAATAACCACAATACAAACAAATTATTTTTAATGGCAACAAAAATCAGACTGCAACGTCATGGTCGTAAGAACTATGCGTTCTATCCTATTGTTATCGCCGATAGCAGGGCACCACGTGATGGTAGATTTATTGAAAGGATAGGTTCTTATAATCCGAACACTAATCCTGCTACTGTAACTCTCAATTTTGAGCGTGCTTTGTATTGGGTGAACGTCGGAGCACAGCCTACCGACACCGTGCGCAACATTCTCTCCAACGAAGGAGTGCTCCTTATGAAACATCTTCAGGGCGGAGTGAAGAAAGGCGCATTTGACGAAGCTGAGGCTCAGCGCCGTTTCGACGCCTGGAAAGCCAAAAAGCAGCAAACCGCCGACAAGTTCCGTGCATCGCAGGATGCAAAGGTAGCTCAGGACGCCAAAGACCGTCAGGAAGCTGAGGAAGCAAAAAACAAAGCTAAGGCTGAAGAAGTGGCTAAGAAGAAAGCAGAACTCGCAGCAGCTGCTGCCGAGGCCGCTGCTGCTGCAGCCGCTGAAGAGGCTCCTGCTGCTGAAGAAGCTCCCGCTGCCGAATAAATCCGCGTAACGTTCAACAGCATTCTCCATTGCGGGATTAAAAAACTATTCCGGTCAGAATCCGCGGATTTCGCGGGTTATGACCGGAATTTTTTATAACAGAGTTCTTTCGGCAAGGTATGAATCTGTTTCTCAATATTATCTGGATTATTTTCGGCGGGTTGCTTGTGGCAATTGAATACGTTACCTGCAGCCTTTGCATGATAATCACGGTAATCGGCATACCGTTCGGGCTTCAGACTCTTAAACTTGCAAGAGTGGCGCTCGTTCCATTCGGAACAATGATTGTCGATAACCCTGAATCCGGGGGATGCTTGCGACCGCTACTCACGGTGATATGGTGGTTTGTCGGAGGCATTCCGATCGCGCTTACCCATCTTTTGTTTGGGGCGCTGTTTTGCCTGACGATAATCGGCATTCCGTTCGGGCTTCAACACTTCAAACTCGCCGGCCTGGCATTCACTCCATTTGGAAAAGTTATCTTATAATATTAAATAAGATGAGCAGAAAGAAAAAAGATCTTCCTCTTCTGAACGACGTAGAGATTCTTGACGTGGCTGCCGAAGGCAATTCGATAGCACGTGTGAACGACTTCGTGGTTTTCGTGCCATTCGGTGCGCCTGGCGATATTGCCGACGTAAAGATTGACCGCCGAAAACGCAGCTATGCCGAAGGTCATATAGAAAAAATCGTAAAACCGTCAGATATCCGCGTCGAGCCGCGCTGCGAGCACTTTACCGTTTGCGGCGGTTGCCGCTGGCAGCATCTGCCCTACGGATTCCAGCTCGAATGCAAGCAAAAGCAGGTACGCGACGCCATGGAGCGAATCGCGAAGATTGAAATTCCTGAAATCAGCCCCATTCTCGGTTCTGAAAACATCTACGAGTACCGCAACAAGATGGAATATACGTTTTCCAACAAGATGTGGTTAACGTTTGATCAGTTGCGCAGCGGAGAGGATTTCCCTGACCGCAACGCGGCGGGATTCCACATACCGGGCGCTTTCGACAAGGTGCTCGACATACACAAATGCCATCTTCAGGACGATTTCGGCAACCGTCTGCGTCTCTTCGTGAAAGACTTCGGCAAAGAGCATGGTTACTCATTTTACGACCTCCGCAACCAGAACGGCTTGCTCCGCACTCTGATGATACGCATATCGTCCACCGGTCAGATCATGGCTGTGATGGTGTTCGGAGAGGGCGATCGCGAGAAGATCACGTTGCTGCTCGATGCTGTTAAGACGGAATTTCCTGAAATAACATCGCTGCTCTATGTTGTCAACACCAAGGTCAACGATACTATCGGCGACCAGGAGGTGATTATCTACTCCGGCAGTCCGTACATAGAGGAAGAGATGGAAGGGCTGAAATTCCGCGTAGGCCCCAAGTCGTTTTACCAGACTAACTCCAGGCAGGCTTACCGTCTCTACAGCGTCGCCCGGGATTTCGCGGGACTTCAAGGGGATGAGCTCGTTTACGATCTTTATACCGGAACCGGCACGATTGCTTGTTTCCTTGCCAGGAAGTGCCGCCGCGTAGTCGGCATCGAATACGTGCAGGAAGCCATTGACGACGCCAAAGTCAATGCAGCTGTAAACGGACTGGACAATACGGAATTCTACGCCGGCGACATGAAAGACGTACTCACCCCGGCCTTCGTGGAGAAGCACGGACGTCCCGACGTGATGATAGTTGACCCTCCCCGTGCAGGCATGCACGAGAATGTGGTCAAAGTTATTTTGGAAACGGCTCCGGACCGAATAGTATATGTAAGCTGTAATCCCGCCACTCAGGCACGGGATCTCGCCTTACTCGACCGGCTTTACAAAGTCGACGCTATTCAGCCGGTCGATATGTTCCCACATACGGCTCACGTTGAAAATGTTGTAAGACTTTCCTTAAAATAAATGACAAGATATGAAAACAAAAGATGAACTTATAGACGACCTGCTCACTTTGGCATTTGCCGAAGATGTAGGCGACGGAGACCATACCACACTGAGCACCATTCCGGCCGAAGAGACCGGACGCCAACAGCTCATTGTCAAGGAAGAAGGAATACTTGCCGGGGTTGATATAGCACGTAAGGTTTTCGAAAAATTCGACCCTGAACTGAAAATGACAGTGTTTATCGCTGACGGAACGCACGTGAAACCGGGCGACATCGCTTTCGTAGTCGAGGGCCGTGTGCGCTCTCTGCTTCAGACAGAGCGGATAATGCTCAATATAATGCAGCGCATGAGCGGCATTGCAACGATGACCGCAAAATATCAGAGCCGCCTGGAAGGGCTGAAAACAAAAGTACTTGACACGCGCAAAACCACCCCGGGAATGCGTATGCTCGAAAAAGAAGCCGTAAGAATCGGCGGAGGGAAAAACCACCGCATCGGTCTCTTCGATATGATTCTCATAAAAGACAACCATATTGATTTCGCCGGCGGAATCACTGCGGCAGTAAATGCAGCCAAGGAGTACCTTAAAAAGAACGGCAAAGATCTTAAAATTGAGGTTGAAGTCCGCAATACTGATGAAATCAACGAAGCTCTTTCAGCAGGAATCGACCGCATTATGCTCGACAACTTCACTCCGGAGCGCACACGCGAGGCTGTAAAACTGATTGACGGCAGGGTAGAAATAGAGTCGTCGGGCGGCATCACTCTCGATACACTCCGCGACTACGGTGAAACGGGGGTGGACTATATCTCGGTTGGTGCCCTCACCCACTCCGTGAAAGGCCTCGACATGAGTTTCAAGGCCTGTTGATAGCTCAGTAACCCCGAAACATCCGCACATATCAAAAAACTGTCGATTATAAGATACAAAAATTAAATAAAATTTTGTATCTTTGCAATCGTAAACAGCAGAGTTCATTTATCATGGTATCAAAAACCCGCGAAAAGCTTCTTGACGTAGCCAGGCAACTCTTTGCTCACAAAGGGGTTGAGAATACCACTATAAGTGATATAGCCTCGGCGTCAGACAAAGGTCGGAGGACCATTTATACTTATTTTCGGAATAAGCGTGAGATATACAATGCTGTTATTGAACGCGAAAGCGAAATGCTGATAGCTAATGTCAGAAAAGTAGCGGATTCCGGTCTTGAACCGGTTGAAAAACTCCGCAGCTATCTGAACGCACGTTTCGATATTATCGAAAATGCAGTTAAGCAAAGCAGCGCAGCCAATTCGTTGAAAGCCATATTCTCCCTCGATTTCAACCGGGTGGAGAAAATCAGAAAGCTCGCATGCGAAAAAGAGGCGGAACTGTTTTCGTCTGTAATTGAAGAAGGCATATCTGCAGGGGTGTTCGATCCGATATTCGCCCGGACGGTGGTGACTGCCGACGTTGTGATGTTTCAGGGTGTCGACTACTCGTTTCTGCGTAATAATTTTGCAGAAATCGGTCTTACGAGAGAAAAAATGAGAGACGATATCGTTGATTTTCTCGTTAACGCAATAGTAATCAAACAGAAGTAATATATTCCTACAAATATACATACATAAAAAATGAAATTACTTGAAGGAAAAACAGCGCTCATCACCGGTGCAGCGCGCGGAATAGGCAAAGCGATAGCCATAAAATTCGCTGAAGAGGGCGCCAACATTGCTTTCACCGACCTGAACCGTGACGAAGTAATGGAAGCTACCGAAAAAGAAATTGCCTCACTTGGCGTAAAAGCGGTGGGCTATGCCTCAAACGCAGCCGATTTCGCTCAGACTGAAGAGGTCGTGAATAAAGTGAAAGAGGATTTCGGCAGCATTGACATCCTTGTAAACAATGCAGGCATTACCAAAGACGGTCTTATGATGCGTATGTCGGAGGCTCAGTGGGATGCCGTTATTGCAGTAAATCTCAAAAGCGCTTTCAATTTCATACATGCGGTGCTCCCCATAATGATGCGCCAGCGTCATGGATCAATCATCAACATGGCTTCAGTTGTTGGCGTTCACGGCAATGCCGGTCAGGCTAACTATGCCGCCTCAAAGGCCGGTCTTATCGCACTCGCAAAGAGTATAGCTCAGGAAGTCGGTTCCCGCGGCATCCGGGCAAACGCCATCGCTCCCGGATTTATCGAAACAGCCATGACAGCCCAGCTTCCGGAAGAGATCCGCAAGGAATGGGCCAACAAGATACCGCTCCGCAGAGCCGGCCAGGTAGCTGACATTGCAAATGTAGCAACCTTCCTCGCCTCTGACCTTTCTTCGTATGTTTCGGGTCAGGTCATTCAGGTTGACGGCGGCATGAATATGTAATTTATATTTCCAACTCCCTATTTTATATTCCCCAATGGACCGGTGTCACTGTGAAGCGATACCGGTCTTTATCATTAAAGCAAATCAAACCCTCTAAGTTCATAATAGATATGAGAAAATCACTTCTTTCATTCGCATCAATGCTGCTTATAGCACTCTGTCTTCAGGCAGCCAGACCGGAATTTAAGCCTGCAGTATCGATTCTCGGCGACTCCTACTCCACATTTCAGGGATATCTGACACCCGATACTAATACCATATGGTATTTCTCAGCTCCTCCCAAGGACCGGACAGACGTTGACAAGGTTTCTCAGACATGGTGGCATAAGTTCATAAGTGAAAACGGCTATCGCCTCGATACAAACAATTCGTTCTCCGGATCAACCATTTGCAATACCGGCTATGACAAGGCTGATTATTCCGACAGGAGCTTCCTTACACGTATGAACCGGTTAGGGTGCCCTGACATTATTTTCATATTCGGTGCCACAAACGACAGTTGGGCAAATTCGCCCATCGGTGAGTATAAATACGAAAACCAGACGCCGGAGGAACTGTATTCTTTTCGGCCCGCTCTCGCTAAACTGCTTGGAGGAATGAAGTTGCGTTATCCCAACGTTGAAATTATTTTCATTCTCAACGACGGGCTTAAGCCTGAAATAACAGAATCGGTCAACACCATCTGCAATCACTATGAAATCGGCATAATTCCACTCAAAGACATCGACAAAATCAATGGTCACCCATCTGTAAAAGGCATGGATCAGATTTCCGACCAGATATCGCAGTGGATGACGGCTCGAGAAAAGTAGCATCGCGACTTTTTAAGCGATCGTGGATTTTAAGAGAATTTTTGATACCTGTTTATGGAAATTTAAAAGCCGAAAAACAGCATCGGCTATTATTCTTTTACAAGAAAAATGCTAACTTTGCCACTTGTAATCAACTTACGAGTCTGACCAATGTTTGAACTAACTATAACGCCGGCTCTTATCGCACTGACAGTGATAATGATTATGTGTCTTATATTCATTCTCACAGGGGTGAACAGATACGTGGCTGGCATACGGAAATATTCGCTCAATTGCAGCACTGCCGACAAAGAGGCGACTGAAGGATCTGACGGCGATGTCGGATTCCCGGCCGTTTCAATCATAGTGTATGCATGCGACGATGATGAGAATCTCGAAACGCTCCTACCCCAGCTTCTGGAACAAGATTATCCGGCAAATACGGAGGTGATATTAGTCAACGATGGTGCCCCTGCAGGAGTCGATGAAGTTGTGGCACGTCTCAAGTCAAGATTCAACAATCTTTACATGACATTCGTGCCGGATAATTCGCGCAATCTCTCGCGGCGCAAGTTAGCTCTCACGCTTGGCATCAAAGCCGCCCGTTACGACGTAGTTGCTCTTACAGGTGGCTGTTGCCGTGTTCCCTCATCCCGATGGCTGAGATCGATGATCAGACCTATTGCCGAAGGCAAGGATATAACCCTCGGTTACAGCTATCAGGCCATAGTGGAAATTGACGATGAAAATAAAATGAGATATACATCGCCGCTTTCACTATGGAAGTCATACGATACTTTACGCAACGATGCCCCGTATCTCGCATGGGCAATAGCTGGTCGCCCTTACCGAGGCAACGGCTTTAACCTCGCTTACCGCAGGTCTGTTTTCTTCAACAACAAAGGATTCTCAAAATCGCTCAATCTTAAGTATGGCGACGACGATCTTTTCATTCATGAAGTAGCAAACCGCGATAACACTTCGCTCGATCTGTCGCGCTACGCAATGGTTGCTGTCCTTGATTCCGATCCGTCGGCATTGTTCAGACGCAGCAAACTTCATTATGCGTTCACTGCAAAATTTCTTCCGGCATGGGGCAGAAGACTTTTCGCATTATCTACAGCAGCGTGGTGGATAACTTTTTGCGCTGGAGTGGCATTATCTCTGTTAGGATGGCCGTCGGTCTATCCTCTGATTGCCGCGGTTGTATTATGGTTGGTTCTTCGCCTGACCACATCTCTTACATGGCGAAGAACCTCTAAGACGCTCAAACTACCTTTCGGCTGGGCAGGAGTCTTATTCTTTCCTGAAATCGTGATGCTACATCCAATTTACTCTCTCTATTATAAAATCGTAGGCAGAAAACATCGTTCTGCCAATTTTACCTGGAGTTAATATATCATGAACGGAGTTATCGAAATCAAAAAATTGCGTGTTCACGCTTTTATTGGTATTTCCCAACAGGAGAAAACCGTAGGAAACGACTTTGAAGTTTCTATTAAAATATCATATCCGATGAGCCGCGCTCTAATCAACGATGATCTATGGGGTACAATAGATTATTCCGGCATAGTGAAAATAGCACAAGAAGTAATGTCGGAAAAATGCAATCTCATAGAACATGCGGCGTTCAACATAATGAAACAACTGCAGTATAGTTATCCCCTCATTCAGGCGGGTGAGATTACTGTGGCAAAGCTTCAGCCCCCGGTGTCAGCCGAACTCGCCGAAGCTTCAGTAACAATTGTTTTTTAATTTTTATCTGAAGATGAAAAAAATACCGGTATTGCTCCTGACGGGTTACCTCGGGAGCGGTAAAACAACACTCCTCAACCGCATTCTCGCCAACAGGCGCGGAATTCGTTTCGCCGTAATCGTAAATGATATAGGCGAAATAAACATTGATGCCGATCTGATAGCACGTGAAGGAGTTGTGAATTCCGCCGACGACAGCCTTGTACCGCTACAGAACGGCTGTATCTGCTGTACGCTCAAAATGGATCTGGTAAAACAAATCGAAGAGCTCATAGCGATGCGCAAGTTTGATTATATTGTAATCGAGGCAAGCGGCATTTGCGAGCCGGAACCTATCGCGCAAACTATATGCTCGATTCCGTCGATGATCAGTCAGGCTTCTCCCGACAGCGAGGTCGCACGTTTACACAATTCAGGCATTCTCCCCGTTCCTGAACTCGACTGTGTGGTTACTGTTGTGGATGCTTTGCGTCTGCGCGACGAGTTTTCGGAAGGCAAATCTCTCACTCGCGAAAACATCGACGATGAGGACATCGAAAACCTTATCATACAGCAGATTGAATTCTGCAATATAATTCTACTAAATAAGGCAGCAGAAGTTTCTCCCGAAGAACTCGAACGAATCAAGTGTATAGTCCGAACTCTACAGCCTGAGGCGGAAATTATTGAGACTAACTACGGAGATGTGGATCTTTCCCTTATTCTCAACACTCACATGTTTGACTTCAATACTGTTGCGACATCAGCCACGTGGATTCGCGAAATTGAGAAGCCGGTCGATGATGACGACGATGAGGATGAAAACAACCATCACCATCATGAGCATGAGCATCATCATGAGCACGAGCATGAACACGGACATCACCACCATCACCACGATCATGAAGAAGGCGAAGCGGAGGAATACGGCATCGGAACTATGGTCTATTTCCGCCGTGACCCGTTTAATTTCGAGAAATTCGACTCTCTCGCAGCCCGTTGGCCCAAGAGCATCATACGAGCCAAGGGTATCTGCTATTTCAGCAACAACACCCCCATGAGCTATCTCTTTGAGCAGGCCGGAAAACAAAAAACTCTGAAAGAAACGGGTCAGTGGTACGCCACAATGCCTGCAGACGAGCTCCAGGATTTACTCAACGCTTACCCCGATCTTCGCCGCGACTGGAAGGAACCGTACGGCGACAGGATGATAAAACTCGTTTTGATAGGGCAGCATCTCGATCGCCATGCCCTGGAGGAAGAACTCGATAAATGCCTTGATCATTTCGTGAAATTCTGAGAACGTGAAACTATTCATTTCGGCAGGCGAGCCGTCAGGAGATCTACATGCCGCGCAAGTCATACGTGAGATAAAGCGGTTGTCGCCTGAAAGCGAAATAGCATTTCTCGGTGGTGATCTGATGGCGCGGGAGGCAGCGACACAACCGCTCGTCCACTATCGCGACATGGCCTTTATGGGATTTACGGAGGTTATCAGCCATCTTCCGACAATTCTCCGCAATCTTTCAGCTGCAAAAAAGGCCATTGCCGAAATGCGTCCCGATGCGGTTCTGCTCGTCGATTATCCGGGATTCAATATGAAGCTGGCGGCTTACGCTCATTCACTTGGAATTCCTGTGTACTACTACATAGCCCCGAAGGTATGGGCGTGGAAGGAATACAGAGTCAAAGCTCTGAAAAAGTATGTTGACCGTATTTTTTCCATCCTTCCCTTTGAGCCACAATGGTTTGGTGAACGCGGATTAGATATTGAATACGTAGGAAATCCGTCGGTTGAAGAAGTGGATTCTTCTCTTGCCGCGGTTCCATCCCGAACTGATTTTTTTGCAGAGACCGGTATCAGTGATGACAAACCGCTCCTGCTTCTCGTTCCGGGTAGCAGACGCAGCGAAATAAAGTATAATCTGCCGGTAATGGATGCAGTAGCGCACCGTCATCCTGAAGTCAACCCCATAATCGCCGGAGCGCCAGGAATAGACGGGAACCTGTATGGTAAGTATTCACGGTTGCCCGTAGTCTACGGACATACTCTTGAGCTTATGTCTTTTGCCCGGGCGGCACTGGTCACGTCAGGTACTGCATCTCTCGAATGTGCCCTTGCCGGGACTCCGCAGGTTGTATGCTATCGTTCAATCGGATGGAAACCGGCTCACGACCTCTTCAAGCATATTCTTAAGATTCCCTATGTCTCGCTGCCGAATCTGATTGCCGGATCTATTGACACAGAAACTCGGCGCCAACAAAACCGCGAAGGTGCGGTGCGCGGATTCATAATACCCGAAATGCTTGTGCATCATTGCAATGTATATGAAGTCGACGCTCAGTTGTCGCCGCTGCTCCAGCAGACAGTTGAGCGGGAACGACAGTTGGATGGCTATTCGAAGATGCGGGCAAGACTGTCATCAACACAGTCTGCCGCGCTAAATGTGGCCTCAAGAATTCTGAATCTAACAAATGTAGAGCATTAAAACGGTTTTGATGCAGCCGAGAAATGATTTTTAATGCGATTTTTGGCTTGATTCTCCTAAAAAAGCATTACTTTTGTATTGTTATAAATGTTTTTCCAATCAATTTTTAATTAAAAAACTATGGCTTACGTAATTACCGACTCCTGTGTAGCATGCGGCACCTGTTTGCCCGTTTGCCCCGTGGAAGCTATCTCCGAAGGCGACATCTATCACATCGACCCCGATACTTGCATTGAATGCGGTTCATGTGCTGAAGTGTGCCCGAACGACGCTATCATCCCCGGCGAATAATTTCAGGATACGAAAAAACAGACAAAAGTCATCGTCTCTAATGAGGCGGTGACTTTTGTTTTATGTCATTGCTAAATCAATTTGTCATCACAATCTCTTCTTAAGAGATTGTGATTTCGTTTGCAAAATTAGCTAATTTTCTCGATATGAGCAAATAAACTGGCTCATTTCACCTTTGAAAAATACATCTACGTTTCAGCATTATCGCTGCTTCGGTTTATTTATCTGAGTGGTTATTTGCATCAAACTGAAAACCAACACAGTACTGTCATCACAATCTCTTAAGAAGAGATTATTATATTTTGCATTGATTTTCACTGCGTTTACTGTACTGAACGTTCTATCCAACAGGATCTGTTTCCTCTGCGCGGGTTTGAATTCGCACCTTGCGGAGGGACGATTGGTTTTGTAGGAAATTTAGCGATAAATTAATTTATCGGATGGGCCTACCAGCTGAAAACAAACCAATTATCGCCACCACTCTAATACAAAAGCTCCAATCTGCCATTGGTTCGCTCAAACCTGTAACGGCGACGGTCTACGCAAAGGCCGTTATGTCTCTCAAATCGTTTCTGGAATCTAATGGCTACGAAGCCGTTTCGCTTTCCAATCAGATCCTTACTGATTGGATTGTCGGGATGAATCTCAAAGGTGTCGCTTTTTCCACTGCACGGTCTTATCTCAACGCTATCAGCGGACTTTCCAAGCGGATCGGCTTCGATGAAATAGGAACCGATGCCGAAACATTCACTATCCTGCGAAACCGGTTACGAGATTTTAAACGAGAATTGTGGGAAACGAGAATTTCAAAAGAAGATTCCGACAAATTCATTGGATATTGCCGTTCTGCCAAGATTTTAAAAGGAGATAACTCTCTCGCCGTCGACATCCTGCTTTGTTCGCTTCTTACAGGGCTTAAATCTGTTGCTGAAATTGCTTTAATGACTCGCTCCGATATGATTGCAAGCTCCGACGAGACGAAAGCGATAAGCGAACGTCAGTCGGGAGAGCGGCGCAAGTTTGTATTCAATCTACGTCAGTCATATCTTACTCCTCGGCAACTTGCACGAGAAACCGATAGGGTTGTGTCAGATTTTTTCCGGTGGTCAGGCATTTCTTTTTTCGGAACAGCCGATGCCACACTCCGTTCCTATTGGGCATTTGCAGCTCTTTGTAACGGAATGCCCCCTTCGGTCGTAGTGTCAGTGCTTGGAAGTGTTCCGGCAGGGATTCCCGTGCTCTCTCTTTGCCAACGTGATTTCATGGTTGATGATGAACGACATGCAATCATTTCTGAAATCGCCTCTACATTTGTATATGACCCACCCCAGTGGTATGCAATGCGACTGCGTCAGAAGGTAAAATACCAGGAACTTGTCGGGCGCCTGAAGTCGGAAGTCAATGATTTCATGCCGGAACTTTTTTATCCCTTCGATGAGATAGCCAGCCGATCGAGATCCGGAGTAAAGTTCAGACTACAGCCTGTTATTTCAGATGTCGTATTCTTCAGATGCCGCCAGTCAGAAGTCGCTCCGCTATTCTCTCGGATTGGCGATTTGGCCTGGTGCTACACCGTGCCGGACACCACACGCAACCGTTACGCCGTGATTCCGAAGCGCTCGTTCGAGGAGTTTCAGCAGACAATCGGCCGATTTACCTCCGATTTCGAAGTTGCACCGATTGGTGAACTTACTCCCCACGTCAATGACCGGGTAATGATTTTGGGAAGCGCATTTAAGGGCATAAATGCAAGAATTACAGATATCATCACGTCGGAAGAAGGCAAAGGCGTGATTTTCCGTCTCCACTTCGTAGGCGACAACGGAATAGATTTCCGCGTTAAAATGGATTCGAGAATGGTGCGCAAATGTCGCGCTATATGATTGCCAAAACGCTAAAACAAACAGATTTAGACACTCTCGATGTTACCGCAACCGGGCGGGAACGAATCGCGATGCTTGAGTCACGGATTCAATCGGCTACTGCCGGCGAAGCGCTCGGTATGCTGGATACATACGAATCTCTCCACTGTTTGGTGTACGGCACACTGCCCGATCGGCGCATGAAAGCGAGAATTATTGTCAACGCACTCAACAGCAGAATAAAAGGCGACCATAACGTGGACATTTACGTACTTTTCCGCAGAATTTCCAAAGAATTATCGCATCACAACTGCAGCGGGGAGCTCGGTGAATCAATCCGCTGGCACACCACTACCCTCTCGAGCTGGTACGAGGAATTCCGATCGGGCCGGTACCGCGATCCGGCGTCTCCCGAGCGTTTTTGCGCTTCACGGCAGACATTACCGTTGTACGACAGACTCAATCGTGTGGCGATTCTTCTCGAGGAAGATCTATGGGCGTACGAAACGGCAAATCAGACAGCTTTCAAGCGCCGCCTCGCAACCAGTCATCGACCTCTCGCCGCATCGCTCATTGGGCAAACAATCGACGCTGACGAAGAGAGGGCACTACTCGCCTATATCTCCGCCTCCAGACCTTATCTCTCATAAAAATTCTTTCAAAATATGAAAAAATACAATATCGCAGTGGCGGGAACCGGCTATGTCGGGCTGAGTATCGCTACTTTGTTGGCGCAGCATAATCGCGTGACAGCCGTCGACGTCATTCCCGAGAAGGTCGACAAAATCAACCGCCGAATTTCGCCCATTCAGGACGAGTATATAGAGAAATATTTAGCTGAGAAAGAGCTTGATCTCACCGCCACGCTCGACGGCGCGGAGGCATACCGCTCGGCTGACTTCGTGGTAATAGCCGCTCCGACCAACTACGACCCGGTGCGGAACTATTTCGACACGCACTGTATTGAAGACGTGATAGACCTCGTTCTGAGCGTGAATCCCGACGCGGTGATGGTGATAAAGTCCACTATCCCTGTAGGTTACTGCCGCTCGCTCTACATGCGCTACGCCGCGCGGGGCGTGCGCCGCTTCAATCTGCTGTTTTTCCCGGAGTTCCTGCGCGAGAGCAAGGCGCTCTACGACAACCTCTACCCTTCGCGTATCATAGCCGGCATACCGAAAGTAATTGACCGCGAGGAGTTTGCGGAGGAGAATGCCGCGATTCTCGCCGTGACGTCGATTCCGGAACTAACCGAGGCGGCGCAGACATTTGTAGGACTGCTCCAGCAGGGCGCTCTGAAAGAGGAGATTCCGGTGCTCTACATGGGCATGAAGGAGGCTGAGGCGGTGAAGCTCTTTGCCAACACCTACCTGGCGCTCCGAGTGAGCTATTTCAACGAGCTCGACACCTATGCCGAGGTAAAAGGACTTGACTCGCAGGCTATTATCGAGGGCGTGGGACTCGACCCGCGCATCGGAACGCACTACAACAATCCGTCGTTCGGCTACGGCGGCTACTGCCTGCCGAAGGACACGAAGCAGCTCTTAGCCAACTACGCCGACGTGCCGCAGCAGATGATGACCGCCATCGTGGAGAGCAACCGCACCCGCAAGGACTTCATCGCTGACCAGGTGCTCAAAATGGCGGGATACTACGACTACACCACCGCCAACAGTTTCGGCAAAGCACCTGAGGGCGAGTGTATTATCGGCGTATACCGTCTGACGATGAAATCGAATTCCGACAACTTCCGCCAGTCGTCGATACAGGGCGTGATGAAACGCATTAAGGCGAAAGGCGCCACGGTAATCATCTATGAACCGACGCTGGAGGACGGGTCGACATTCTTCGGCAGCCGCGTGGTCAACGACCTCGCCGAGTTCAAGCGCCTCTCCCGCGCCATCCTCGCCAACCGCACCTCCGCAGATCTCGCCGACGTCGCCCCCCGCGTCTACACCCGCGACCTGTTCAAAAAAGATTGATCCCAATATATTCTCTACTCTTATCTTAACCACAATAATATAAATATATAATCCCTCCATTGGTGTCTCGATTAGGACGAAGATTTCATAATTAAATCGATTAGACTAATAACCATCAAAATAATCTAAAACTCGCTTTGATTCTTATATAAGCAAACGATCCGAATCAGAATGGCATCAGTAAAAAATAATATTATCCTCAACGGGATTAATACTCTTACGGGAATCCTTTTTCCTGTAATTACTTTCCCATATGCTGCCAGAGTGCTGTTGCCTGACGGAATCGGAGCGATTAATTTTCTCAATTCAATAATTGGCTATATAGTACTTTTTACAAGTCTCGGTATTCCAATGTACGCTGTCCGAGAAGTGGCAAAATACCGTGACGACAAAGCTTCAAGAGACAAAATAACAATCGAGATTTTTCTCTTAAGTGCTAATTTGTGTCTATTGGGTTATTTTATTGTATGGGTACTCGCCGAGTATGTACCTCAGATTCACCGTCAAGCGTCTCTCTTCTATATTCTTAGCCTTACGATTCTTTTTACTACTATCGGAGTAAACTGGTTCTATCAGGGAATAGAGGATTTTAAATTCATCACCATCAGAGCCATCGTCATCAGGACTATGGCAGCTGCTGCACTTTTTATTTTCGTTCACGACAGTTCCGACCTGCTGATTTATGGTATCATCATCGTTGGCTCGACCGTAGGAAACAACTTCATCAACTTCATTTATCTAAGGAAGCATATAGGCTTTTCAGTTGTATCTGAAATTGAATTATCAGGAATTTTCAGACATTTGTTTCCCTCCGTTAAAGTGTTTGTTCTCAATATAATCATAAGCCTTTATGTACAGCTTAACCCTGTGATGCTGGGATTTATGACCAATGATGAACAAGTTGGTTATTATAGCGCCGGAATTAAAATCACACACGTGGCGATTACTGTTATCACTTCAATCGGTGCCGTCCTTTTACCTCGGTGTTCTACTTTGGTAAGCAAAAATGATATGGAATCATTTTCGCAAATCATACATAAATCCATCAACACAACCATGGCGATATCTTTGCCATTGATAGTGGGCTTACTTGTACTGGCAGTTCCTATCACCGAGCTTTTTTGCGGGCACGAGTTCATGCCATCCATCCCTGTCCTCTATCTGAACGCACCTATTATCATATTCATGACCCTGTCGAATTTGATGGTGGTTCAAATTCTATATCCACTCGATAAAGTCAGAATTTCGGTTATAGGCGTTTCTGCAGGGGCGCTTATAAATATTATATTAAATCTGCTCTTCGTACCTGAACTTGGAGCGACAGGAGCTGCATTATCAGTATTTTTCGCCGAGATAGCCGTTTTCATCATGCTACTTATTTTGGGTAAAGCCTTTTACCCTTTTAAACTATCCGTATTTGTCTATCCCAAATATTTTTTTGCGGCACTGATTATGGGATTGGCTGTCTATTGCGTGACTTTCATTTCTCATTCCTATCTTTTCCAAGTATTACTGGGATTCATAGTTGGATTAATAACGTACGCATTACTTCTCATTGTGTTCAAAGATCCTCTCATTCTCGAATCAATAAAAATGGTTTCAGGGAGAATCTGTCATAAAACCCATTAAATATGCTACCAAAAATATCCGCAAAGACCATTTTCGAATGGTTCGGATCAGTCGTTGATAAAATCAATTCACACATAAAAGGATTATACGGTCGTTGGATCTGCCTTAAATACGGTTTTGAAAAGGTATATTTTAGCCCCAGAGTCAATTGGATATATAATGCCGAGTTGATTCATATTGGAAAAGGGTCGAGGTTTGGTCGCAGTGCTGTTATTACAGCATGGACAAAGTTCGGGAATCAGGTTTTCAATCCGTCGATTGAAATAGGTGAAGGCTGCAGTTTCAATGACTATATTCATATCACCTCCATCAACAGAATTGTTATCGGGAGTAACGTACTTACCGGAAGATGGGTTACCATAACCGACAATAGCCATGGCTCTACTGAAATGAGCGATCTTGTTTACCCCCCCTCTATTAAGGCCATTATACTCTAAAGGGCAAGTGGTTATAGGCAAAAATGTTTGGATAGGTGACAAAGTAACAATTCTTCCCGGCGTTTCTATCGGTGATGGTTCGGTAATTGCAGCAAATTCAGTAGTAACAAAAAGTATACCACCCTATTCAATCGCCGCAGGAATTCCAGCAAAGATAATTAAACAAAACACAAATAATGAATAAGCCTTTAATAATCGCATTCTACCTTCCACAGTTTCATCCCACCCCGCATAACAATGAGTGGTGGGGAACCGGCTTTACTGAGTGGACTAACGTCGCTAAAGCTAAACCGCTGTTCAAGGGACATTATCAGCCAAAAATCCCGGCTGATTTAGGCTTCTATGATTTGAGGTTAAGCGAGGTAAGGGAACAGCAGGCGGAACTTGCTCGCGAGGCGGGAGTCGATGGTTTCTGTTATTGGAGCTACTGGTTCGGAAATGGCAAGGAAGAGCTTGAACGACCTTTTAATGAAGTCCTCGCAAGTGGAAAACCGGATTTCCCTTTTATGCTATGTTGGGCTAACGAATCCTGGCATTCTAAATTTTGGAATAAGGATGGTACAGTGGAGAAAAAAGTATTGATTGAACAGGAATACCCTTCCGATGAAGATATTGTAAATTATTTTAACCTAAGGCTGCCAGCATTCAAGGATTCCCGATACATAAAAATAGATAATAAACCCGTGTTTATGATATATGAATGGGATGATTACAAAGATGTATCTCATTTCATAAAGAAGTGGAATGAACTTGCCGTAGAAGCAGGATTTGACGGAATATACTTTTTGGCACATCTAAAAGATAGGATAACAACAGAGAAAATTGAAAAGATATTTTCCCTCGGTTTTGATGGAATGAATGTTGTAAGAATATGGGACGCCACTTACAAAGGTCAGTCATTCCTATCAAAATGTTTCTCTTATTTCAAAAAAAGATTCTTAGGTATCCCGCATGTACGCAAGTACAAAGATATATCGCAATATTATTTAGGCGAAGAAGAGAAAGAACAAAATATATTTCCGACCTTGATTCCGAACTGGGATCATAGCCCCAGAAGTGGCAAAAATTCCGTCATCATCACGGATTCAACCCCTGAAAATTTCCAAAATCACTGCGAAAGAGTCCTCGAATCGGTAAAGGACAAGCAAGGGGTAAATATGGTATTTATCAGAGCATGGAATGAATGGGGCGAAGGCAATTATATGGAACCGGATTTGAAATATGGTAAAGGGCATATTCAGGCTCTTAGAAATGCTTTGAAAAAAGTATTCGGTTGATCTTCATCATCTAATTCTAAAAGGTTTATGAGTAACGAATATATAATACCCAAAATAATACACTACTGCTGGCTTAGTTGTGATCCTTTTCCAAAGAAAATTCAGTACTGTATTAATTCATGGAAGAAACATTGTCCTGATTATGAATTTATACATTGGGATCTAAAAAAATTTCCCCTTGACAAAAGCATTTGGGTTAAAGAAGCTTATGAACAAAAAAAATACGCTTTTGCTGCTGATTATATCCGCCTGTATGCTCTATATAATTTTGGAGGTATATATTTAGATACTGATGTCGAGGTAATTAAGTCATTTGATGAACTTTTGAAATATCCACAAATATTATGTTACGAGAATAGCATATCAAAAGGCTTAGAAGTAGCTGCTTTTGGCGTTCCGCCGCAATGCAATTGGGTAAAAAAATGTCTCGAGTATTATGAAAATCGACATTTTATACAAGAAGATGGATCTTATGATTCAACACCATTACCTCAAGTAGTAAAAAAATGTTTATTAGAACATAATTACCGCTTGCTAAACATTAGTTGTCCGGAAGACAATTCAAAGGTTTCTGACGAAACTGATATCGCAGTTTTACCTTATCATTATTTCAGCCCTAAATCGTTGATAACAGGAGAATTGGCATTATCACAAAACACCTACTCTATTCATCACTTTGCGGGATCATGGCTAACTCCAATGCAGAAATTCTATTTACAAGTCAGAGATATGTTCGGCTTTAAAACTGCAAATTTGATTTCCAAGGCAATCAAATTTATAATTCGCAAATAATATGGAGTTTTACTTCGTAGAATTTTTTATTTTCGGTTTATATCTATTTTTTATCCTAAAGTTGGAATATAAATACGCAAATTATACCTTTATCAAGCCACATGAACTTCATCAAACCGATAAATTATATCTGAATATTGTATTCGTAGTTTTAGCTATACTTGTGATGTTCCGGGAAAACAGTATCGGCAATGATTCAATTACTTATTTCAAAGCTTACCAACGCTATACGGATGTTGATAGCGACGAGAGGTTCGAACTTGGGTTTTCTTATCTCATTATGCTTTCAAAGAAACTTTCCGACTATCCGTATATGCTGTTTATCACCACTGGCGCTATTTCATTATTTTTATTTTACCATTTCATTAAGGAGTATTCCCAATGGTATTTTATGTCCGTAATAATATTCGTGTTCTTGAGTTTTTTTGAAATGAACATGAATATTATGAGACAAATGGTGGCTATTGGTCTCACTTGTTATTCGTACAAATACCTTATAAGCAGAAATATAATAAAGTTCTCTTTAACCGTTTTCATCGCTTCATTATTCCATTCATCGGCTATAATATTCTGCTTTGCATGGTTCATTTACAGATTAAAAATAACCTATAAAAATATTGCACTTTCCATATTTGCACTTGCTGTAGCTTACTTTTTATTTGATGTTTTACTCTCAAACCTGTTTTTAGGATTAGAAAAATATGAAGGGTATAAGGATACAATATGGGGTGAAGGAGGGAAAATTGGAGCTCTCTTTTCAGCCTCTATTTACTTAATATTATTAGGTTTCACCTTATCATTACGGAGGAAGTGGAAAATTGAAAAACGTACTGACCAACTTGATGGTTTATTCTTCTTATGCTTAACGGGTGCGGGATTATTAATTATTTCTTATAATATGAGCGTAGTTGGTAGAATGGCCTCGTATTTCAACGCATTTCAACTGATTCTGATTCCAAACATATTGAAAATTCTTTCCCGTCGGGAAAGAATTTTCTATTCAATTATAATAGTCTTGGTTTTGAATATTTTCAAATGGACTATTTTAATTTTAAGACCGGAATGGAATGTTGTATATCCATACAAAATGCATCTTCCGTTCTAATTGTTGCACTTTAATAATCGATAATACAATTGAAAATCTTTCATATCTGCGATGTAGGGAACAAAGTTAACGGGATTTACTCAGTTCTCGTACCGTTGAGCACCGAGCAACGGGCTTTAGGGCATGAAGTCGCTGTTTATAATATCCATAAATCAGGATATAACGATGATACGCTTCGACTCATTTCTACCAAAGATCTTATCGCCCGGATTGAGACTGAAAAGCCCGATATTGTACTCTTTCACGGCATATTTTATTGGGCGGTTATCCCTATAAGCAGGCGACTGATTAGTCTGAAAATACCATACTTAATCGAACTTCACGGGTCGATGTCACTTCTCAATATCGGGAAATCACGATTTAAGAAAAAACTCGCTTCCTGGTTGTTTCTCAATAGTATAATCCGCAGAGCGAAGGCTATTGTGTATCTCAACATGCAGGAATATTGTCTTTCAGCCATCCGTCAGCTAAACCCGAAGTCAATCGTTATCCCCAATGGCATTTACCGCAAGCAAAACCAAATCCCGACGGATCACCTGTTGAACAAGAAATTAGAGATACTGTATTTGGGTCGAATTCAAAATGCCCATAAAGGCACCGACGTGCTCATTGAAGCTCTAAAACTGCTGCAAGACAAGGGCTATGATAAAGAAATCCATTTATCGTTCTATGGCAAAGTGATCCGCAGCGAAGAGCAATGGTTCGACGAACAGATGAAGAGCATCAGCGCTATCGCCGACTTTAGAGGGCAGGTTTATGGCAAGGATAAGGAAGATGCATTTTCTAAAGCTAATATCTTTATTCTCACGTCGCGCTACGAAGGATTTCCTATGGCGATCCTCGAAGCTCTCTCCTATGGCTGTCCGTGTATAGTAACACCTATGACCAACATTGCCGACATCGTGGCGTCGAACCGGTGTGGATGGATCACGACGTTAGACCCTCTCTCAATAGCCCAAACCATTCTCGAAGCCGCTGCAGACTATCGTGCCAACCACGAACAACTGATAAGCCGCTCACGATTGGCCGTTGAAGAGTTAGAATGGAGCGAAATAGCCGCAACAGCAGTGGCGAAATACCAGGCGGCATTAATAGACAATATTCGATAATCAAATAATCCAATTCATTTATGCCGATAAGTCAGATTGCGGACATTGCAGCTAACGGGGCAACAACCATTGCTACGGAGCAGTCAGTCGATCTTAAATATTGCACCACTAAGGCGGGAGAAATACTGCACGAGGGACATAAGCAGTTCGACCGCGTGTTTGAAAAAGAGGGTGGCAAAATATTGTCGATCCACCGCGATACAATGGAACTCTGCATACTCAAAAATGAAAAGTCATCCATTTGGGAAAAGCTTTGTCTCAGCTGCTTGCCCGTGGCTATAAGCCTGTTTATCTGCGTTATGTCGACCAAAGAATTCAACGGTGAGTCCCAGTATTGGTCGGGTTTTATGACAGCCTCGGCCATCGGATTTGCCATAGTCGGCATAAGTTCCGGCGTAGCATGGTGGGGGCTCACAAAGTCGAAGAAATCTATTTTCGAAGCTATCACCGAGAATTGCATCGGCCACACATCGGTTATCAAAGACAACGCCCCTATAAGCAACACCGTTTTGCAAAAAAAATCCGTCACGACCGCCGTCCCACCTACCGAAGCATCTCCACAGCCCTCCACCGCAGCAACGCCAACTTCTCCCACCGAAACAGGAGTTGTGAACTCATCTTCTGATAGCTGAAGATGGAAAAGAGGTTTGGGAAGCATTAATTAAATTATTTTACCCTCTTATCGGATGAAAATAACATTCCTGTTTCTCCTCCATTCGTCGCCGATAATTCCTGAACAAATCATAAAACGTTCGGCGAATTCAGATATACGATTCTATCTGCATTTTGACCGGAAATATAATGGAGATGTTTCAACTCTTAAAAACTACAACAACGTTTTTATAACAGATAACAGACACATTGTTGAGTGGGGTGAAATGTCGATTGTAGAAACAGTTGTTGACTGTTGCCGTGAGATTTGTGCTACGACAGACAGCGAATTCATAGTTTTGCTTAGCGGAGCAGATTATGCGGTAAAAAACATTGATTATATTATTGAATACATTCAATCTCACGCCGATAAGGATTTTATTCAAGGAGAGCGTATCCCCTCACCTTCGTGCCATTGGCTTGAGGGAGGTCGACGCCGGCTGGAGTGCTATTCTTTAAACTTGGGAGGAAAAGATATTGCAACGATTGAACCGCGCGTCATTAACTGGGGCAACATGCGCCAGTTTGGAAAAATTCTGAAGGCATCGCCATTTTCATTGCCAAAAGCAATAAAAATATGGTTAACGGCTCCCAAACGCCGACATCCCGGCGGTATCGTTCCATACAAGGGCGAAATGTGGTGGGGACTTCGTCGTTCCACAATAGAGGCTGCACTAAGGTATATTGACAACAACCCGGCGTTCGTGGATTATCATAAAAATACTTGTATTCCCGACGAAATTTTCTTCAACACTCTTGTATACAATCTTATACCAAGCAGTGAGATTTCAAGCAACTGTCTGAGGTTTATTAATTGGGGAACAGATATGCCGGGCAATTCGCCGTTTAGCATCCGCAACGACGAAGAAACCTTGATAAGGAAAATCGTAGCGGATCGCGACTGCCTTTTTGCACGTAAAGTCGACGACATCAACACCGTAAACGAAATAAACAGAATTGTAGATGAATAACGATAAACTTAAGGGATTCATTGAGGTTTTAATCCCGATAACTTTATGCAATCTGAAATGCCATTATTGTTACGTAATTCAACGAGACAACCGCACGAATGACCCGGGAACAGTAGGACATACACCGAATGAGATACGTCGCGCACTCAGCAAAGAAAGTCTTGGGGGACAGTTTTACATTAGCCTATGCGGGGCAGGCGAAACAATGCTCGTGAAAAATTTAGGTGAAATCGTGAAAAATCTACTCGAAGAAGGTCACTATGTCAATATAACAACCAATGGAACCATAACAAAGGCTTTCGATGAGTTCTTCAGAATTATCCCGGAAGAGTTGCTTCCGCATCTCAATTTTTCATTCTCTTTCCACTACCTCGAACTGCTTCGCCTGAAGCAAATGGATAAGTTTTGGGATAACATTTCCAAAGTCAGAACAAACGGATGTTCTTTCGTTCTGCAAATAAATCTTTGCGACGAATATATGCCCTACTGGGACGAGATTAAGAAATTAAGCATCGAAAAGATAGGCGCTCCTCCGCAGGTTGCCGCAACCCGAAAAGAGCATAATCTCGAAAACGACGTAGAGTTGTACACTTCACTATCGCGGGAAGATTATGAAAAAAAAGGAGATGAATTTCAGTCGCCTTTATTCAAGTTTACGATGAAGAACTTTATGGTAAAACGGAAGGAATTCTGCTATGCCGGGAAATGGAGTTTCGTACTCAACCTACAGACGGGAATAATGAGACCCTGTTACTGCAGCCTGTCTCATATTAACATTTATAAACAATTGGGGGGGGTAAAAAATGTATTCCAACCTGTTGGACGACACTGTCAGTCGCCCTTCTGTATGAATTCAAGCCATTTCATTGCGTTGGGGTCAGTACCAGAATGTTCCGATGCTCCGACTTACGCCGAACTGAGAAACCGAATAACCCCAAACGGAGAATGGTATTCATCTGAATTCAAACAATTCGTGTCACAGAAACTTTATGAAAACAATCCGTCGGAGTATTCATCGTTTGGTGTAATACTTCAGGCAACAAAGGACAAATTAATGCGGACAGCAATGAAATTTATCCCTAAACAACTATTGAATAAACTGAAAGACAAATATAAGCAACAGAAATGAAGCCGCAAACAGTTCAGAATTTACGAAATATTATATTCAAATCATTAAAAAATAACGTCAATACTCAATGCGCCATTTTCGATCTTCCGTACTATAAAAACATTGGAGATGTTCTTATTTGGGAAGGTGAACTTACATTTTTAAATGAAACCGGAAAGAAGATTGTCTACGCCTGTTCTAGTAAAACCTGCTTATTCCCCGAATTGGATAAGAATGTAACTGTTCTATTTCAAGGAGGAGGAAACATCGGCGATTTATATATCGGTCATACTGATTTTCTTCGACAAATCGCAGCTAAATATAGTACGAATCAGATAGTTGTATTTCCTCAAACGGTATACTTTAAAGATTCTTCGATAGAACAGGCTTTCTTCAAGGATATTGAACGGCATCCTAATCTTACATTTTGTTGTCGGGACTGGAAGTCGCATCAAATCGCAGAGAAATACCTTAAAGATAAGGCCCTGCTTCTCCCCGATATGGCGTTTTGCATAAATAGTGAATTTCTGAAGGTTTATGAACAAGCGGAATCATCTCAGAGTCTATATATTAAGCGTAATGATGTTGAAAAAGTCCAACTATCCCCTCACACGAACTTTGAAAAAGTATCCGATTGGCCTCCTTTTGAGCGGACGATCACCTCACCTATCCTTGTGAACACTCTATTAGACCGGATAGTACCGGTTTTTAAGTCCGACTCACTGAAAAGATATTGGGATAGGTATGCGTTATCAAATTTCAAAACGGATATGATAAGAACGGGCGTTAGATTCATCTCCCCTTTTAAAACTGTTTATTCCGAAAGACTTCACGGAGCTATTCTTTCTATTCTGCTTGGTAAAAACGTGGTGGTAATGGACAACAGTTATGGAAAGAACAGCACATTCTACGATTCTTGGCTTGCCAGTTTCAGCAATGTTAAACTTTTCAACGGAATTTAAGTCGTATTGCGGATGAATGTTTAGCAACAATATATGATTGTTGCAATATAATCATATCGTAAGTGAGAAGGATACGCTCTTGTGCCTTCTTTCCCAACCATCAACTAATTTAATTTCAATGCCTTTTTCTGTTTTGATGTCGCTCTACTGGAAGGAGCGGCAGGAGTTTTTGCGTCTGAGTCTGGAGAGCGTTTTCAATCAGTCGCTCGCGCCGGATGAGGTGGTTCTGGTAGAGGACGGTCCTGTAGATGAGGAACTTGAAAGGGTTGTCAGCGAGTTTTCAGAAGCGCATCCGGAAATGAAGGTGGTGCGTCTGCCTGAGAACGGAGGTCTCGGCAAAGCTCTGAACGAGGGGTTGCGCCATTGCTCGCATGAGCTCGTGGCGAGGATGGACACTGACGACATCTCAATGCCATCCCGCTTCGAGCGACAGGTGAACTTCATGGAACGGCACCCGGAAGTGGCAGCGTGTTCCTCATGGATTCAGGAATTTGAAGGGACGACGTCGAATATTAAATCTGTAAAAAAGGTACCTGAATCGCCGGAAGAAAATGCACGATATATAAAGAGCCGTAGCCCGCTCAATCATCCAGCCGTTATGTTCAGAAAGAGCGACGTGGAGAGTGTGGGGTCGTATATGCATTTTCCTCTTTTCGAGGACTGGTATCTTTGGGCGCGATTAGCGGTAAAAGGCATGAAATTAGCAAATCTGCAGGAATGCCTGCTGTATTTCAGGGTGTCGGATGACGTATACAGGCGCCGGGGAGGATGGAAGTATGCCTGCGACAATTTCCGATTTCAGATGGAACTTATGCGAATCGGGCTGATTTCACTACCGAGGGCGATAATGAACGGTGTAATGCGTGCTGTGGTCTATCTGATGCCTAACGGACTCAGGGCGGTGGTTTATAACCATCTGCTGCGGTCGTAAACATTAGTGTTGTCGCGGTGGACGTGAAGAATCACGTCCGTACCGTAAGACGCTGTAATCCAAAATACTAAATTACAGCAGACTCCGCCTGAACGGCGCGGGTCTGCTGCTTTTATTTTGTAGCCGCCGGTCAGAAGCGGTGGCGGAGGAGTTTGCCGGTGGAGGTATGGGGGATTTCGGGGATTGTGACAAGGGCTTTCGGGCGCTGGCGCGTGGGGAGTATTTCTGAGGCTGCGGCGAGGAGACGGTTACCACGGCCGGCGTCGGATTCAGCCACGACCATGACGAGTTCCTCGCCCCACCGGGGGCTCTGGCGGGAGGTGAGATAGAATTCGAGTCCGGGGTCGAGGGAACGGAGGCGGCGTTCGAGCGTTTCGGGGAAGAGTTTTATGCCGCCGGAGTTGACGACGTTGTCGAAGCGCCCGAGCCAGGTAAAAGAGGTATCGGAATGGAGGGTGACAATGTCGTTTGTAACGAGCCGGCGGAACGACATGGTGTCGGTCTTGATAACGAGGCAGCCGCGGCTGTCGGCGGAGAAACGGAATCCGGGAAGTGCTTCGAAACTTGGTGTGCCGATGCGGCGCAGCGCGACGTGGCTGCATGTTTCGGTCATACCGTAAGTGGCGAAAGCGGGAATCCGGGCGTCGAGCAGCCTTTTTTCGTCGTCGGGCGCAATGGGTGCGCCGCCGATAATGACGTTATGGAACCTGAGGCGGGGCGCTTGCTCGAGCAGTCCGGGAATCTGGGCAGGCACGATAGCAAGCAGGTCGATTTCAGAGCCCTCGGGTATCGACGCTCCCGGATGGCGCGATGGCGTTTCGACGATTATCCTGGCCCCAGTTTCGGCGGCTCTGACGAGCATCATCTTCCCTGCAATATAGTCGGGAGACAATGGCAGGCAGAGCGTGGATTTATCCGTTATTCCGAAAAAGCGGTTGGTGGCAAGCGCAGATGCCTTCATATCCGACTTGAAGAGCCGGATTTCCTTCGGGATACCGGTGGAGCCGGAGGTGTGCGCAACGACATAGGGTGTCGGTGCGTGCCACTGACTGAGAAAGTCGCGGGCATCAGGTGTCAGAACGTCTTCCATGGCAGGTCAGGTATCACCCATTGCGAAACGGGGTCGCTGAAAAGGCGCTCGCCACGCATCTGGAGCGGCGAGGGTATATTGTTGACGTACAGGGCACCGGTGCCGAGTCCCTGAGGCATGGCGGGATTCTTTGTCGCCACCCACTGAGCTATGGCATTGAGCCCGATATTGGATTCAAGCGCAGAAGTGGCCCACCACCCTATTCCGCGTAGGGCGGCGAGGTTGATCCATTCGTCGCATCCGGAGAAACCACCGTGGAGGGTGGGCTTTAGGATAATGTAGGAGGGACGGACGGTCTCGAGCATGCGTATCTTTTCATAGGTATCATTTATGCCAATAAGTTCTTCGTCGAGAGCAATCGGGATTGGAGACTCGCAGCATATACGCGCCATTTCGCGCCACTGACCCTGACGTATAGGCTGCTCGATTGAATGGATGGCGAAGCGCGAAAGGCGGTCGAGCCGCGCAAGAGCCTCGGCCGGGGTGAATGCTCCGTTGGCGTCGAGGCGGAGTTCGAGCCGGTCTGGACCGTAGGCGCGGCGAATGTAGTCGAGCAGTCCGATCTCCTCATCAAAATCTATGCCGCCGATCTTGATTTTGACGCAGCGGAAGCCGGCGGCAATTTTCTCGTCGATGCGGCGGAGCATCTCGTCGCGGCTGCCCATCCACACGAGTCCGTTGGTGACGATTCCTTCCTCGCCGCGAATCCACGCAGAGGGCACCATAATGCGCCTCCCGCCCGTGCGCCAGTCGGCTGTGGCAGTCTCGAAACCCATGCGTATGGAGGGAAAGCCGGTTAGGTCGGGAAGAGGCTGCGATGCAGCGACGGCCGTACACACGGCATCAAGCATCGATTCGTAGCCGGGTACATCGTCGCAACTGAGCCCGCGGAAGAGTCCGCACTCCCCTATCCCGAATGTCGCTGCATCATCGTCCCATATCTTTATATAATATGTATCCTTGCTCCGCATCGTCTCGCGCGAAGTGCGCGCAGTGAAGCAGAACTGCAGGCGGTATTTACACCAGGCGCTCCGCATCGTCAGCCGGGGAATTTCGGGAACTGGTCAAAATCGGGGGTGCGCTTCTCGAGGAAAGCATTCTTACCCTCCTGCGCCTCTGCCATGAGGTAATACATCAATGTAGCGTCGCCCGCGAATTCCATCATGCCGCGCTGGCCGTCGAGTTCGGCGTTGAGCGCACGCTTTATCATGCGAATCGCCATTGGGCTGCGGCTGAGTATAGTCTCGCACCACTCTACGGTTTCATCCTCGAGTCGGTCGAAAGGCACCACCTTGTTGACCATCCCCATTGCCTCTGCCTCGCGGGCGGTATACTGGCGGCATAAGAACCAGATTTCACGCGCTTTCTTCTGCCCTACGCAGCGGGCGAGATACTGAGAGCCGAAGCCGGCGTCGAAACTTCCCACCTTCGGACCGGTCTGCCCGAAGCGGGCGTTTTCGGAGGCAATCGTGAGGTCGCAGACCACGTGAAGCACGTGACCTCCGCCAATCGCATAACCGTTAACCATGGCAATCACCGGCTTTGGAATGGAACGGATGGCTTTGTGGAGGTCGAGCACGTTGAGACGCGGCACTCCGTTTTCATCTATGTAGCCGCCGATGCCTTTCACCTTCTGATCACCGCCAGAACAAAACGCCTTGTCGCCTGCACCGGTAAGGATTATTACGCCGATATCCGAAGCCTCCCGACAGTATGCCATAGCGTCGAGCATCTCGCGGTTAGTCTGCGGACGGAATGCGTTGTAGACCTGCGGACGGTTTATCGTGATTCGGGCTATCTTCCCGAATTGGTCGAAAAGTATGTCGTCATACTTCTTTATTGTTTTCCATTCTCTCATATCTAAGCAATTTTTGTCATGCAAAATTAAAACAAACCGCCCGGATTCGCAAGAATTTCGTTAGAGAATGGCGGTTATGTTAATTTTACATAAATCATTCACCATATCTATTTTCCGAAATGGCGAAATAGCTACATTTACCTACTGTTTAGACCTTCACGACCATAAAATGAAACCGCCAATAATCGAGACAAAGCTCGTGCCGGAAGGGCATATAATCGCGATAACGCTCTTCGGAATTGTGTTTACACGCCACAAAGATCGACTCGCTCCGGATATGCTCAACCACGAGCACATCCACTGCCGGCAGCAGCTCGAGATGCTCTATATCCCGTTCTTCATCCTCTATCTCGCTGAATGGCTGATACGTTACGTCAAATACCGCGACAGCCGCCGGGCCTATTTCAACATCTCGTTTGAGCGCGAGGCCTATTGCAACGATGCAGACCAAAGCTATCTCTCCCACCGCAAACCATACGCCTGGATACAGTATCTCCGCAGACACGGCTGACTCCTCGACGGCCCTGACAGAGAATCAGATGCGAAAAAACGTGCGGGTTTTGAAAAATTAAGAAAAAAACGTAACTTTGCACACTGAAACGGAGCAGACGAAACTGCGGCCGTTTCAAAACCTTTCCGACCTCATTTTTGTATATTATTTATTTAACTACTGATAAAACATGAACGTTACAAGAGAAGATCTCGACCCGGTCAGCCTTCGACTGACTGTCAAAATCGACGAAAACGACTATAAGGACGACGTGACGAAGCAGATTAAAGAAATCGGCCGCACACACGTGATTCCCGGATTCCGCAAGGGCCATGTGCCTTTCGGTGAACTCAAACGCCGCTTTGGCAAACACGTAACCAGCGATGTGATCAACGACAAGGTCTACAAAGCCGTTGTGGAGTATATCTCCGAAAACAAGCTCCGCGTGATGGGTCATCCCGTTCCCGTAGAAGTAAAGGAAGTGCTTGAAAACGGTGATCAGGAATTTGCCTACGACGTAGCATTGCTGCCCTCGCTCGATATCGAACTCGACAAAAACGTACACTACCCCTACTACGAGATTGCCGTCACCGACGAAATGATCGACGAGCAGGACAAGGCTCTCCGCAAGCGTTTCGGCAGCCAGGTTCCCGGCGAAGCCATGGAGCCCGACGCACTCGTTAAAGGTTCGCTCATGCAGCTGAACGAAGACGGCACCGTCAACACAAACGAAGGTGCAATCCAGGTTGCAAACGGTATTGTGTTCCCCCTCTACTTCAAGGACAAGGACGAGGCTGCCAAGTTCAACGACAAGAAAGTGGGCGACAAAGTTGTATTCAATCCCTGGAAAGCTTCCGCCGGCGATGCCGGAGAACTCGCCTCTATGCTCAATATAGACAAAGCGATTGCGGCCGACGTCAAGAATGATTTCGAACTCAATATCAGCGAAATTATCGTTGCAAAACCGGCAGAACTCGGCGACGAATATTATAAGACCGTATTCGGAGAAGACAAGGTACACAACGAAGAAGAATATCGCAACGAACTGAAAGGTATGATCAAGGCTGAACTTGAAAACAACAGCCATATCCTCTTCCGCAATCAGTTCGACAAAGCCATGATGGAAAAATATGGCAATATGGAACTTCCTGCAGCCATCATCAAGAAAGTTTTCTTCGGCAACGCTGAAGATCCCGATAAGGTCTTTGAAGACAACAAGCGCTTCATCGAGCACGAAGTCATCGAAGCTAATCTCATCGACAAGCTCGGTATAACCGTGAGCGAAGACGAGATTCTCGATATGACCAAGATGCTTACCGCCCGTCAGTTCGCGCAGTATGGCATGGCCGGACTCGACGACGAGATCATTACCCGCTACGCTAAAGAGCAGCTTCAGAAAGATGAAGTGCGCAACCGTGTGGAAGAACAGGTACGCACTGCAAAAATCTATAGCGCAGTGGAAAATGCCGTAACACTCGACAAGAAAGAAGTTTCTCTCGAAGAATTCAAGAAGATAGCCGAAGAGGCCTAATCTCCTTAACCAATAAAAACGATACCGGGCATGGCATTTCAGGCTTAGCCCGGTATCGTTTTTATTTCAATCCAAGAATTACTTTACAGACCAAATGCTCTCGAGTACTTGACAACGCCTTCCGGCACTCTTTTATTACTTAACTGACAGGCCATATAATACTTTTCATTAACATCAAAAGGAGGATAAATACCCAATTCGACTGCTCTTTTGTAACCGAATCGGGTATAATAATCAGGATTCCCCAGAACCACAGAGCAACTGTATCCAAGTGTCTGAGCTATTTTATGTCCTGTTGACATGAGGAGTTTACCTATCCCGAGATTCTGATATTCCGTTTTAACAGCCAACGGAGCGGGGGCAACGGCTATTTCTCCATTGATCAGTATTCGGCTGAACATCACGAATCCCATCACCGCATCACCTTTAACCGCGACGAGAGAAAGTTCCGGAATATAATCAGCAGTCTCTCTTATTCGTCCGACGAGCAAATGCTCGTCACCGTTACTGTAGTCAGATAATGCAAATGCATTTTCCACTAATGATTCTATTTGTTTAAAATCTTCCGTTCTTTCGGGACGGATAATTATATCATTAATAATTCCTTTCATTTTGCAAATTTAGAGATTTTAATTTCAAAAATACATAAACAACACGTAACTTTGCAAAACCTTAGAAGGAGTCGCCGAGAATTCTTGCAGCCCTCAAAAAGGATATAATCAGTTATGTACTGGATTATTCTTATTTTAGCCGGACTAATGGAAGTCGGCTTCACTTTCTGTCTTGGTAAAACCAAAACAGCCACCGGACAGGAACTTTTATGGTGGTGGGCGGGATTTATTGCAGCTCTTTCGCTAAGTATGTATTTAATGACAAAAGCAGCCGAGAGAATCCCTTTAGGTACTGTCTATCCTGTATGGACCGGCATTGGAGCTGTCGGAGCGGTTATAGTCGGAATATTATTCTTCAACGAACCGGTCACATTCTGGAGAATATTCTTCATTACCACTCTCATCATATCAATCGTCGGACTAAAAATGGTGGCGTGATATTCCAACGTTCAGTTCCCTGAGTCATTTTGCCAGCCTTGTCCTGACTATCCGGACATACATTCCTTAAAGTCGTAACATTTTGTCTCCGATGACTATCTTTTCAGTATTTTTGAAGTTCCGTTTGCATTCTTTACTATATAGATGCCGGTATCGGCAGATGTTTCAGTAATCCGACGGCCATTCAGATCGAACCAGATTTCATTACCCGGCTCATCCGCCATAACATCTTTGACGGAGGAATTGCCGGTCATTATGGGGGTCAGGAACTCATCAAAATCGCGCCCCCAGACATTGAAATTTCCACCGGATTCATAGCCATGAGGATAATTCTGAAGTATCCTGCGTTCAACCCTGCAGCCAGCTTGTTCGACAGCGTCTGCATTTTGGGTGAATTGACCTGCAAATCCGTCCCTTGTCCCCCAACAGTAAAAAGCCGGAGGAAGATTTGCGTTACGGAGCGTCTCAACATCGTTCATCGAGACGCTCAATCGGCCGTAGAAAGAATAAATCATGCCGACAGCACATGCGGACACCGGCACCTTATCAAGATTGTCAGGCCGATATGAGCTATCGAGCGAAGTGCCGTTTGTAAGATCCCGCCAGTTGAGCAGGACTTCCCCATTCAGGATTCCGCCTGCGGAAAAACCTACAAGAGCTACATTGTCGGGATTAATACGGTATTCATCTGCATGAGCCTTGACATATCGAACGGCACGCTGGAGATCCGCAGCACTTTCGCGCATGGTATACGGTTGGATACGATAATTGACGATGAAACATTGATAGCCCATAGGAACAAACATATCGGCTATATCGTAGCCTTCATTCTGCATACTGCGGAATGCGAAGGCGCCTCCGGGACAAATTATTATCGCCCCTTTAGGCGTTACGGATTCGTCGGTCGTGAACACTTCCATATTGGGAATAAAATCCGGTCCATCGGAATTATTGACGTTATTTGTTATCGTAGGAATATTATCTTTCTCCCAGAGATTGACTTTCCCAGTCATCACAGCGTCGCCTGAACCTGATGAATTGCTGTTGTTCCACTCTTCGTTGATCAGATCAATCCAGGTCTGTATTCTCTGAGCATTTATGCTGCCGCTTGTAAGGCCCTCTCCGGTAAGGTGATCGGCATCAGGAGTGCTGCTTACAATTTCTGCGAGAGTCTCATCGCGATAAGTAGCCGCATAGGTACAAAACGGAATCACTGTCTTGTCTTTGAAATCATAGCTCTCGCAAAAAGTGTGAATTATCATCGGAGTCGTCCACCACCACACCGGGCAACCAATGAATACTATATCATAGTCATCCCAATTATGCACCTTCCCTTTTATCGCAGGACGGCCATTATTGTTTTTTTCTTCGAGCGCGACCTCGGTACAAGGAGTGTATTCAGTAGGATACGGTACTTCCGGTTCGATACGGAACATATCGCCACCGGTAATGTTTTGTATCTGCTGCGCCATACGTTGTGTGGTTCCTCCCCATGAAAAGTAGGCAACCAGCACTTTCTTGCCGCCGAAATAGCCGGCATTGCCACTCTCAGTGGCCTTAATCGGTTCATCGCTGGCACACGAGGTACCACATCCCATCACTAATAGAGTGATTAGGAACATAAACAGTCTGTTCATCTGCATTTATCTGATTAATTCAATAGATTATAATTCGGATTGCAAAGATGGTAATTATGCAACATAGCAGACTTATAAAGACTTCGGTCTTTAATACCATTATTACTGAGTACAGTGTTTTTTGTATCAAAGACCGAAAAAACAGCAAGTCTGCAAACCTGAGAATTGTGTAATTTTGCAATACTGATAATTTAGGCATAATATATGGTAAGATTACTGACAATAATGCTATTGTGCTGTATGGCAGCTTTATCCGCAGCCCAGAAACCTACAGACGCATCTTTTGTGACCATCAGTGGCATGGTGAAAGACAAGGATTCAAAAAAAGGCATTCCGGGGGGTGAGCATTTCATTAGAAGGTGGAAAACCGGATGAGATTGTTGCCGAGGCCATAAAAAAAAATTCCGGTAAATTATTCTCCCTCCCGAAATCTGTTCACCGCCTTCTATCGCGAAACCGTGCAAAAAGGCAAACGATATATAGGCGTTTCGGAAGCTATTGTGGATGTTTTCAAAACGCCATATACACAGAGAATAAATAACGGAGAACGGGTACAGATAAAAAAGGACGCAGACTTATAAGTCAAAACAACCGTGACACACTTGCGGTGAAATAAGTAAAACTGCACGGAAATATCATTGTCGATATGGACAGAATAAAGGATATTATTATAGAAGAGACGCTTACCGGACTCGGAACCGCGGCATACGGCGATTATCTTGCTCATGCTATATGTCTTGCCGGGCACTGCTCTTTCACTTTCAACGGAAATAACTTTGAACTGAAAGAGGGAGATCTTATGATAGTCCGTAAAGGAAAACTGGTCGAGAAAATCAGGCCTTCTGTTGATTTCAAAGTCAAGGTACTGTATGTCTCATCATCATTTATAGAGTTATGCACGCCGCAGACCAACTACGGGATGAAAGGACAACTCTCACTGTTTCTGAATCCCGTCATGAGCCTCGACGCAAGCCAACGGTTTGTCTGCGAAAGAGATTTCCGATGGATAGAATATCGTCAGACTCAAACAGATCACGCATTTTATCGTGAGTTGTTGATAAATGCAGTTCAGTCAGCTATTCTTGACTTTTTCGATTTCCATTTTGTCATCAACAAAGAAACCTCTGTTTCCACTCAGAACGCATCTCTTATGAGCCGCTTCATAGATATGCTTGAAAACGGTGACTACCGAATAAACCGGGAAGTAACGTATTATGCGGATATATTATGCGTGACTCCGAAATATCTCTCGGAGATATCAAAAAAAATGAGCGGTTACCCTGCTAACTATTGGATAAACCGCTATACCGCTCTTGATATTTCCAGGCTATTACGCGACAAAACTCTTACTTTTGTCCAGATTTCGGATATGTTCCATTTCTCATCCCCGGCATACTTCAGCCGATATGTGCAACGCACACTCGGACTTAATCCCTCGCAATACCGAGAATAAAATCCAATTAAAATACAAACTATGTAACAGACATTATGGAAACGACCGACAAAGCATCCTTCAACGGTTCGTGCGAGTATTGCCTTGCGTGTGTTCATTCCTGTCCGCAGAAAGCTCTGACACTCGCTCACGGAGAACGCAATCCTCATCCACGTTTCCGCAACGAAAATATTTCTTTGGCAGACATACGGCGAGCCAACAGCCAAATCGGTTGATTTTATAAGTTCAATATATTTATGATACAATTATAGGCAAATTTATCGGCAATTAGGATATAATATACTTATAACAAATGAATAACTTTACTTTTCAATATCCGGTTAAACAATATTTCGGGAAAGGTATCCTCGGTGAATCTCTAAAAACAGAACTCCCGAATATGGGCGAAACCATAATGATTGCTTACGGGGGCGGTTCGTTGAAACGATCCGGATTATACGACCGAATCAGAAATATTCTGGAAGAATCCGGCAAACATGTGGTTGATTTCGGTGGCATAATGCCCAATCCTACTTATGCTAAAGTCAAAGAAGGAGCCCAAGTAGCCAAAGAGAACAATGTAGATTTCATCCTTGCCGTCGGAGGCGGATCTGTCATAGACTGCTGCAAGATTATATCGGCTCAGTCACAGACCGATGAGGATATCTGGGATATGCTCTATACCGAGAAACGTGTACCGACCAAGTCTCTTCCTATCGGGGCCATTGTAACGGCATCCGGCACAGGTGCCGAACAGAACAACGGAGCCGTCATCACGAATGAAGATAAGAAACTCAAGCAACCTCTTTTTGGAGCATATCACCGTTTTGCCGTGCTCGACAGCGACCTGACACTGACATTGCCTATGAAGCAGGTAATCAGCGGTGCTTTCGACACCTTGAGTCACTGCATGGAAACATATATGGGTCAACCTGTTGCTGACAACGTATCCGATGAGATAAACGAAACCATCATGCGCAATGTTATAAAGAATCTTAGGGCAATAATTGCCAATCCCGCCGATGACTTTGCTCGCGGAGAATTGATGTGGGATTCCGCTATGGCAGAAAACGGTATGCTCAAACTCGGTAAAGTCACTGACTTCCAATGCCATATGCTTGAACATGCCGTAGGTGCATACACCAATTGCAACCACGGCCAGGGCCTTGCGATAATTCATCCGGCTCTTTACCGTCATTATCTGCCTGAAGGCATTGAAAAACTTGCAAAGATGGCGCGTAATGTTTGGGGCGTCGCCGAAACAGACGATGCTCTCGCCGCAAAAGCAGGCATAGAAGCGCTCGAAGCCTTTATCAAAGAAATCGGTCTGCCAGCACACTGGAATGAAATCGGGGTCACGGATGAAGGAATTCTAAGAGAATCTGCCTATGCCACAATACTGCCCGCCGGATGCTGTAAACGCTTCTCACACGAGGAACTGTTTGAAGTGCTTAAAGAAACAATGTAATTAACCCCAATATAAAATTATGATGAACAGGATTATATCAACTATAGCTATTACATGCCTTTGCGGCGTTATCAGTTCTTGCAATAAGGCACCGGAAACAGCAAAAGAATCAGCTGTATCAAGCGTATCGCAAAACCTGCCGGTATATAATATCGCGCAATCCGATACCTCCACGATAAACAAAGAAAATAAAACCGTGCTTGTTATTTCCGCAAGTCCGCGGCGCGGAGGCAATACAGATCTTCTATGTGACGAATTTATCCGTGGAGCAGAAGAGGCCGGCGGAACAGTAGAGAAAATCTTTCTTGACGATTATAAAATAGACTTCTTCCACGAACAGCACGAACATTCAGCCGACTCAGTATCCACCGACGATCAAGCACCGCTCATCATCGAAAAGATGGTAAAAGCCGATATAATCGTTCTGTCAAGTCCCGTTTATTATATGAATATCGACGGTCAGTTAAAAACGCTCATGGATCGCTGCTACCGCAATCAGGGTCTCGGTGGAAAAGAATTCTACTATATAACTGCTTGTGCCGATGCTGAGGACTCAACCGCCGAAACTGCTATATTTGCATTCCGTGGTTTTGTTGTATGCCTGCCCGATCCTGTTGAACGGGGTATGGTAAAAGCCATCGGCATGGGGCGTAAAGGTGCTGTAGAGCAATCCCGATACTTGCAGGAAGCGTATGATCTCGGGAAAACTATCTGAATGGCATCTTACAAATCAATCTCGGACCGGAATACACAACGCCCTTGCGGCCGATTGTAGAGAAGTTTGAGAAATGAATCGGAGCCACACTAATATATCACTCTTTCCAGTTTCAGCAGAAATTCCTTCGCAGCCAGACCTCCTCCATAGCCTGTCAGCGTGTGATCGCTTCCGATCACACGGTGGCATGGCGCAAATATGGATATTGAGTTGGCTCCGTTTGCGTTTGCCACGGCTCGAACTGCTTTCGGCATCCCGATTTGCCGGGCCATTTCACCATAGGAAATCGTCACTCCAAAAGGGATGGCAAGCAATCGGTTCCATACTTTTTTCTGAAAATCAGTTCCGGCAAACAATAACGGGACGTCAAACTGCTGCCGTTTACCCTCAAAATATTCATCAAGTTGGGTAATGGCATTGTCTATTACTTCAGATGAGCCTTCCACAAACTCAGCTTCAAGTATGCGACGCAGTCTGTTATTAACAAAATTACGATGCTTTTCTGCCTGCCAGTCGCAGAGACAGAGTTTATCTACGAAAGAGCCGAGCATAAGCATTCCGCACGGCGATTCATATATTCTCGTTATAATTCTATTCTTTTCTTTCATACGGATTTACATATACCACACTTCATTTACTGAACCGGTTGTTTTACTCTTGCAAAGATAGCGATTATAATCATAGCCGCATCTATAAGAACAGAGTAATCAGAGAATTATTATAGCCGGAATCATGTTGACAATGACACAACCACCATCACCGACTACGTCGCTCCGTCGCTCAATAACCCGATAACCACGACGCAAAACATGAAGACAATCATAGAGCCGGCGTTAAAGTAGGGTAATCCGACGAAAGCGGTGGAGGCACTATCGTCAGCGCCCCCACCGCGGATCTGCAAATATAGAGAATGGTAGATTCTATTTCAATGAGAGCAGGAATTCCACTGTTTTGGGATCGTAATGGGAGAAGAAAAGGCTCTCGCCTTTATCGAGTGCGGCTATGGCTGTCATATCCTCCGGCGAAAGTGTGAAATCGAAAACGTCGAAATTCTGGCGCATACGCTCTATATGAGTCGATTTGGGAATCACCACAACATTTTGCTGGATGAGATAGCGCAATGCAACCTGTGCCACGCTCTTGCCATATTTCTCTCCGATTCCGGCGAGCACCGGATTTGAAAACAGTCCGTTGCGGCCTTCGGCGAAAGGACCCCACGACATTATCTGAGTGCCGTATTTCTTCATTATCTTCTGAGCTTCGGCCTGCTGATTGAACACGTGGGTCTCCACCTGATTCACCATAGGCTTTATCTCGGAGTTTTCAGCAAGGTCAATAAAGCGGTCGGGATAGAAATTGCTGACGCCGATAGCCCGCACCTTACCGTCGGCATATGCTTTCTCCATTGCGCGCCAGGTTCCGTAGTAATCACCGAACGGCTGATGGATGAGCAGCAAATCGATATAATCCGACTGGAGTTTACGCAGCGACTCATCAATCGAACGCGCTGCTTTTTCCTCGCCGGCATTGCTGATCCAGATTTTAGTGGTGATGAAGAGATCACGGCGCGCAATTCCGCTTTTGCGTATAGCATCGCCTACATTCTGCTCATTGAAATAAGCCTGTGCAGTATCTATAGAGCGATACCCCACACTCAATGCATCCAGCACGCACCGTTCGCATTCCTCAGGAGTCACCTGATAAACACCATAACCCAGAACGGGCATTTCAATCCCGTTTGAAAGCTTTACGTATTCCATATCGTTTCGTTAATATTTATAGAGAATTATTTGTCAACGCTATATCGCAGCCAGACAGTGTTTCCCATACGTTCTACCCCGTTGAGGGTAAGTAGGGTCGGAGGAAAATCTTTCTTTTGTATACCGTCAAATACGGCTGCCATTCCGGCACGACCGTCGATGCCGCCCCCGATCATCAGACTGACCTCATCAAGCAGGCCGGCCTGGAGAAACGCACCGTTGATATGTCCGCCTCCTACGACTCCGAGACGTTTCACACCAAACTTCTCGGCAAGAAGTTCCATTGCCTTTTTGAAATCAATGCCTTTTACGCCGCAGGCTATCCACGAGATTCCGTTCTCAGTAAGATACTTATGATATTCGCGGGGACACTGTTCGTCGGTTATGACCAGCAGATTGTCGGCGGCTGCGCTGTCGGGCCACGTGAGTGTGCCGTGAGTGTCGACCGCAATATCATAATTGTCGGCCGCATGGTCAATATAAAATTTCTCCTCGGCTATGGGAGCTGTGTCGGAGGCCTTGAACGGTTCAGGCAACGCATAGTGCATCTGTCGGCTTACCCGCCCTTCGAGTACGGCATCAAACTCCAGTCTGTTGAGCGCCTCATAATAGTTATCGGTATTGTCGATCTTTTCGGTCATGGCACAGTCGATACGACCGTCGACCGACGACATCATATGGCAAATAATATATGGTCTCATCTGCTTTATTTTTTATTGCAAAATTATAGAGTATTCGTTTTACGGTTATTACCCGCATTACGTTTTGAATTATCATTTTTGCGCTTTTTGCAAAGATAATGCCTGTTTTCCCAACCTGCATTGCGATAATGTCGCTTTCTTCACTTCAAAGCCGGTTTTTCCGCAATCCCGACAATTCTCTAAAACGACAGATGAAACGCTATGCCTTTGCTTTCGGATGAGGCATACGGCGAAAGATAAACATTGGAAAGAATACGTTTATGGAAAAATACCTTTGTAATGAGAGGGTATAGCCAATAGGCCGCTTGAGCGCAAAGCATTCCGAAACCTGCGCCGGCTATGACATCGGTCAGCCAATGCCGGTTGTTATACATGCGCAGGAATCCGGTGCCTGCCGCAACGGCATAGCCCGCCACGCCGATCCAGGGCGAGACACTCCAATATTCCCGGCGCAGAATCTCGGCTCCGGCAAAAGCGGAGGCGGTATGTCCCGATGGGAATGAATTACACTTGCTTCCGTCGGGACGCTCAACATTTGAGAAAGTCTTTACGCCATATACTGTCATCGACGTTAGCAGATAGGCCGTTGCGGAGATAATGGTGAGATCCGCATAGTCATGGAGTCCCCTTACTCCGCATATACGCAGACCATAGGCGGCTGCAAGGGGAGCATACTGACTGAAATCGTCTGCCCGCAGCTTCGGATGGGGATGTTCCTGAAGCTCATCTTTTGTTTCGCCGTTGGTATACTGGAGCCAGTCGCTTTCAAGTCCGACGATCCCTACACCTATCATTACTCCCGGAACAATCAGTTGCAGTGGCCTGAATTTATAAGGATTCTCTGACATCTTGTTTTTCAGTGCACCAACCTGCAGAGAGTCGGTAGTTTCCGAAGAAGCATACACTTCAGGCGGCAATAAAAGTCCGCATATTATAAATAACGAGACCGCGGCAGAGATATGTTTTCCCGAAAGATTCATGACCCTTTTGTTTTTTGAGGAGCAAAATTATGGAATCGCTCCGGAAAAGACTGTTTCATTTCGGTTAAGGTTTTGTTAACAAAATATTAACCGGCAGTCCGAATGTATTTATTTAGTAATGAAACAGTTTCTTAACTTTTTATTTCTATTTTGGTAATGAAGACCGGTTATTTTTGCACCCACAGATCCGAAACCTATAACCCATGTTTATGAGAATTAAGAAGATTAATATAGTAAAAGAATTTTTGCTTTGGATTTATCTGGCAGCAGTTACGGCAGGGATTGTCTATGCCGCATGCATGGAGTATTCCGGACAATCACCCGCCGACATAATATACGAGAAAACCCATAGAAAATGAAAAAAGCGATAATATCCGCCGCCGTGATGTTCGCGGCAACCGCCTTTGCCGTTAATGCGGACGACTTGAATAATCCTTACCACCCGGAAATCCACGGAACCATACGGGCTAAATATGAGTATGAGCCTACAATCGGCAAAGGCCGGTTCGAGATACGCAATGCCCGTATGAGTGTTGAGGGGAAAATCATGCCGATTGTGTGCTACAAGGCCGAGATTGACCTTTCTGACGAAGGCAGCATAAAAATGCTTGATGCCTACATACGTCTTCAACCCAAAGAAAAACTCAAATTCACGTTCGGACAGATGAGAGTGCCATTTTCAATCGACGCACACCGCTCGCCCCACCTGCAGTTTTTCGCCAACCGCTCTTTCATTGCCAAACAAGTGGGAAACGTCAGGGATGTAGGCGCATCGGCATCCTGGACGTTCGGTTCTGAAACACCGGTCACGCTCGAAGGTGGCATATTCAACGGATCGGGACTGACCAATCAGAAACACTACTGGACGAACGACTATAATTTCTCACTGAAATCGAGCATATGCTTTATGGAGCAGCTTAATCTGGTGATAAGCTGTCAGAAAGCAAAGGCTGCGGAGGTGAATACATTCATGTACAACGGTGGCATCTACTGGGAGAACTCCCGCTGGCATATAGAAGCGGAATATCTGCGCAAGCACTATGCTGGCGGCGTATTCACTCCGGTCAACGCTCTCGATGCTTTTGCCGCATGGCGTCTTCCGTTCAGAAAAAAGAACCTCGCCTTATCATTTTTAGGCAGATACGACTATATGTCGGACCACAGCAACGGAGCCGAAGATGACAGCGGCATCCTGAAAATATCCGATCCGGAACGCCACCGGGTTACCGGCGGACTTACACTGAGCATGGGTTCAAAATCGCTTCAGGCCGACATCCGGCTGAACTATGAGCAGTACTTCTATAATAAAAAAGATGTGGTTCCGTCCGTATCGGAGCAAAACAAAATTGTGGTGGAATTTGTGGCTCACTTCAGACCGGATCTGAGCCGCGGCACTCCCTTTCCGAGTTATTTCCACATCATGAGAATGCTTCCAGCGCAAATGAGCACTCCCCCGGCAATGACCTTAGGCGATGCCGGCTCTTTGAGCAGAATGAATGCAAGTATAATGGTGAGCACCACACTGAGCTTATCGACCGGTGCCACGCGCGAAACGTCGCCAAGCTGAATGGCCTTGAAATAGAAAAGCCATGAAAGGCCGGTGGAAATACCCGACAGCACAAGAAACAGCCAGGTAGAGCGTGCCACGGTCTTTGCCTCTGAAATATGACCGGAGGCAAACACAATACCCCACGTGAGAAACAATATCACGGTGGTACGGATGGCAGTAGCGAGATTCGAGTCTACATCTCTGACTCCGATTTTAGCACAAATAGCTGTCAGCGCCGCAAAAAGCGCTGACAGTAAAGCATATATTTTCCACATATCACCAACAAAGGGAGAATTCGTATATACAGTTGTAGTAAAAAAATTAACGTATCTAATCCGCCTCAGAGTACCCGCTGCATGTTAACTTTTTGTAAAATCTTTCTGCACCTTTTTTTGCATACCGGCGTTATCCTTAGAGAATGTTCCCTTGTAGCTCATATTAAACAACGAATATTCGGCTCTGTCAAACTCCTACACATTACTGATTACCTGTTTGTTCTCATGTTCCTCCCGTACTCCTGTCCCAAAAAATCCAAAAATTTTCGACCCCGATTTGAAAAAAGCGACATTATCGCAATGGTCTCCACCAATTCCCGTATTATCTTTGCGGAAAATTAACCGTTATCACTATGAAAGAACCCACAATTTACCAGGAAGCCAAGGCCAAGACCGCGCCTTGCAAAATCTCCCACCAGGCATTCCACCTCTACGTAGGCCTCGTCGTAGCGCGCCTCCAGGAAGCACCCGGACTGTTCAAATGCTACGGCGAGATAATGACAGCCCTCATGTACTACTTCGAGCACGGCAAACGCATACAGAAAAGCGGCTACGAAGTCGCCGATGCCTTCCTCGGCGAAATCTACGCTGAGATCGACAAATCCGTCCGCCGTTCCGAATCTGCCCGTGCCGCCGCCGCAAAGCGCCGTCAGGAGCGTCAGGCCGCGAAAGAAGAGAACCGCCGGCTCCACACTGAAAAGCCTGCCGAAAAACCCGCTGAAACTCCCGCCGCTCCGAAGCCGAAGAAAGAAATCCGATACAGCCCCGGCGGATACCGTATCTACGACCGCGACGATCCGCGCTATTACGATGACTTCCGCGCATACTATGGTCTCCCGCCGCTCGACCACAGCGGCTGCGTCTTCGACGATTAAATCTCAGCGCTATTCATACGCTATTGCATAACATGTTGCTAATCAGTAGGGGCGCTATACTTAGCGCCCGCCGGCTCAATGCCCAGTGCTCCGACAAAAAAGCATGGGCGCCTGACCCGAACAGATACAATGAATATGGCACTCGCATCCCGGTTGGCCAAAGAGTTTGCACGGGCGTGATTCTTCACGCCCACCGCGAAATACACGTATGAATACATTCGTTTTTTCTGTAAAAAATGAGTAATTTTGCAAAGATTTTATGAGTATTGACAATCAACCTATGGACTCAGAAACAATAAGCGGCGAAAATAAGAAACTTGAAAGGCTCTGGAACAGAGAATATCTGAAGGTAATGACTTGCAACTTTCTGCTTTTTTTCGCGTTCTATCTCCTTACCCCTCTCCTGCCGATTTACCTCGACCAGCAGTTCAATACAGATAAAGACATGATCGGATTAGTCCTCTCGGGCTATGTGGTCGCCACACTTTTGGTGCGTCCGTTCAGCGGCTTTATTGTCGACACTTTCAATCGCGGTAAGGTACTGTCGCTATGTTTCTTCTTTTTCTTCATCTGTTTTACAGGCTATATCGGAGCCGGCACACTTCTGATGTTCGCAATCGTCCGCACCATCCACGGCATTCCCTTCGGAGCTACTACAGTGGCGAACTCTACAGTGGCTATCGACGTGCTGCCGTCGTCGCGTCGCAACGAGGGCATAGGCTACTACGGGCTCAGCAACAATATAGCAATGGCGATTGCTCCGTCGGCCGGTATCTGGATTTATGGTGCCACCGGCAACTTCGACCTTCTGTTCTGGCTGTCGCTCGGTCTCGCGCTCCTCGGGTTTCTGATGACCACAAGAGTAAAGATTCCGGAGCGTGAGAAAGTCAAGAACAAACCGGCTCTGTCGCTCGACCACTTTTTCCTCGGCAGAGCTTGGCTTATGGCCATCAATATCCTCATGTTCGGATTCTGCTGGGGTCTCATGTCGAACTACGTTGCTATATTCGGGAAGGAAAAGCTCAATATAACAGACGGCACGGGTGTGTTTTTTGCTCTTCTCTCGGCCGGACTCATAATCTCACGGTTTTTCGGCGGCAAACAGCTGCGGAAAGGCAACATCACGGGCAGCGGCTCGCAAGGCGTTGTACTGTCGACTGTCGGCTACACTCTTTTCGCACTGTCGCCGGGAGCATGGGCCTATTATCTGTCGGCACTCTTTATCGGTCTTGGCAACGGCAGAATGTATCCGGCCATGCTCAATATGTTTATCAACACCGCCCGACACGACCAGCGCGGCACCGCCAACTCTTCGATTCTGATTTCATGGGATCTCGGCATGGGGCTCGGTATTCTTGCAGGCGGCGTCCTTGTGGAATATACCGGTTATGCTCCGGCTTTCTGGTTTGCAGCCGGCATGCAGACCCTCGGTGCGGTTCTTTATCTTCTTTATACCCGGGGATTCTACAACCGCAGAAAACTTGTCTGAACAATCGACAGCAATCTACGTTAAACTGACGACAGATATTAACAAATGATATATCCAGATAAATTAGAACAGAAAATCGGATTCGACGGAGTCCGTCACCATATTTCCGGGGCATGCCTCACTGAAGGAGGCCGGCGATATTGCGCCGAGATGCAGTTCATGCAGTCGTTTTCGGCCATTGAGAGCGCCCTCGCCTCTACCGCCGAAATGCTCGCCTCGTTGCGCAGCGACGACAGCATCTCGCTCGACGGTATCGCCGACATAGAACAGCTTCTTATGTCCATACGTGTGGCAGGGACATTTCTGCCCGTTGCAGACCTGATCCTCGTCCGCCGGATGATAGGTTGTATCGGCGAGGCGGCTGCCTATTTCGCCCGTCATCGTTCTGACGACGGGAAGACACCCTATCCCGTTCTCGACGCAATGACTGCCGATCTCGTTCCGCTACCGGCCGTTGCAGCCACAATCGACCGCTCTGTCGATCGTTTCGGCAACATCAAGGACAATGCTTCGCCCGAACTCGCCGGAATACGCAGTCAGCTCCGCGCCATGAACGGGAGGGTCAGCGCTATAATGCGGCGGGTGATATCAGGAGCCATTAGTCAGGGCTGGCTCGACAGCGATACTGCCCCAAGCATGCGCGACGGACGTCTCGTAATCCCCGTTTCGCCCATGAACAAGCGGAAAATCAACGGTATTGTCCACGACGAGTCTGCATCAGGCAAAACCATTTTCATTGAGCCGGCCGAGGTAGTGGAGGTCAACAACCGTACCAGGGAACTTGAAATGGAGGAGCGCCGCGAGATTACCCGCATACTCATAGGTATCGCCGGTGATCTCCGTCCGCATATCGACGAACTCCTCGCGGCGGCCGACACTCTTTCGCATCTCGATTTTATCCGTGCGAAAGCTCTTTTCGCCATGGAAACCGGCGGTACGTTGCCCAATCTGTCACCCGATACCGAGATGGAATGGTATCACGCCTGTCATCCGGTACTGCAGCTTTCGCTTCAGCGGCAGGGAAAGGAAATCGTACCTACCGACATCACTCTTACTCCTGATAAACGCATACTCATCATATCCGGCCCGAATGCCGGGGGAAAATCAGTATGCCTGAAAACCGTAGGAACCCTTCAGTATATGGCCCAGTGCGGAATTCTTCCGACCTTATATGAAAATTCTCACGTCGGAGTGTTTTCCGACATATTCGTGGATATCGGCGACGACCAGTCGATTGAAGATGACCTCAGTACATACAGTTCGCATCTGCGCAACATGAAGTATATGCTTGCAAAAGGTAACCCGTCGTCTCTCGTGCTGATCGACGAATTCGGCGGAGGCACTGAACCGCAGATAGGTGGAGCGATTGCACAGGCAATTCTGCATCAGTTCAATGAAAAGAACATGTGGGGTGTCATTACGACCCACTATCAGAACCTGAAACATTACGCCGAAGACACCGACGGGCTCGTGAACGGCTCGATGCTCTACGACAGGCATCTGATGCAGCCGATGTTCAGACTGTCAATCGGCAACCCCGGCAGTTCATTCGCCCTCGAAATAGCACGCAAAACCGGACTGCCCGCCTCTGTAATCGCCGAAGCTCAGGAGATTGTGGGAAGCGACTATGTGAACCTCGACAATTATCTGCTCGACATCACACGTGACAAGCGCTACTGGGAAAACAAACGCACCGCCATCCGCCAGAAAGAGAAGAAACTCGAGCAGCTCATAGCCCGGTATTCCGAAGACGCCGATTCCCTGCGAGAGAAACGCCGTTCAATTATAGAAGATGCCCGACGCGAAGCGCAGCATATTCTCGACAGCAGCAACGCGACCATTGAAAGGACTATTCACGACATCCGCGCGGCGCAAGCCGAGAAGGAGCAGACTCTGGCCGCACGCCAGCGTCTGCGCGAGGAGCGCATCGCACTTGAAAACCAGACCGACGCCGAACATCCGCTGCTCAAAAAAGTTCCGAAGAAAAAGAAAAAGGCATCCCCTCCTCCCCAGTCTGAAAAACGCGAACTTAATCCGGGCGACAATGTAAGGCTCGACGGTCATGGCACCGTAGGAACCATAATTGAAATCTCCGGCAAAAATGCGATTGTGTCATTCGGCAATCTGCGCACTAACGTGAAGACAGACCGCCTCACTTTCACAACAGCGAAAGTGGATTCCGGCGCTGGCAAAGCCGCTTCATTCGTTTCGGCCGCTACCTCAGAAGCACGCCGGACCCGGCAGCTGGGTTTCAGGCAGGAAATCGACGTAAGAGGCATGAGGGTCGACGAAGCGGTACAGGCAGTGACATATTTCATCGACGATGCAATACAGTTCAACGCCTCGCGGGTGAGAATACTCCACGGAACCGGTACCGGCGCTCTGCGGCAGTATATCCGTCAGTATCTCGCATCCGTTCCCGGCATAGCATCGTATCACGATGAGGACGTGCGCCTCGGTGGCGCCGGAATCACCGTGGTCGAGCTGTCCTGACACACGGCCTCAGGCTATCTGACCGATTTTCATTACGTCGGCCTCGAAGGTATCGCGGTTTATCGCCTTGTTGCGCAACTTGTTGCGGTAGGTATAGATTGTGTTGAGCGACAATCCGAGAAATCGCGCCACCCGGGCAGTGTCGTCCATACCGAGTCGGGTGAAAGCGAGTATGCGTAATTCGGTATTCATGGCGGTCAACTGTTTGTCGGGCTGAAGGAGGCGGTTTACATCGTCAATATAAGTAGGATAGATATTGCAGAACGCCACATCGAAAATCGAATAGAAGTTCTGTCTCTGCTCCTCTATGGCTGTCCCGTTCTTAATATACGCGACAAGTTCTTCACTCTGACCGGCGGTGATTTTACGACGGCACAGCCTGCTGAAATCCTCAAGTTTCTCCATATTTACAGAGCAAAGATTGAGAAATTCCGTAATATAGACTTCCTTTACCTCGTTGGCTTTGCTCAGCTTCAGGCGCATTTTCTTAAGAATGATCACTTCGCGGCGCTGCTTTACGAGAAGGAATACTATTATAGTCAGAAGCGACGCAAGCAGCAGCAACAAGAGCAACATTACCGTCTGCCGGTGGCTCTCAGCCTTCCTTATGTCGTCACGGACTGGAAGGAGAGCCTGCGATATGGGCGCGACGTTTATTTTTGCGCCCCCGATCACGGCATTGTCAAGTGCCACGGTCAGATACTTGTAGGCTGTGGAGATTTCGCCTTTGCTGTAAAGTACCATTCCGAGACGCATAAGCGCCGTTCCGTGGCGGTCGGAGTTCCGGATATTGGCAATAGCGGCCGCTGCAAAAGCATTGATGGCATCGTCGGTCTTTCCGTTGGCGAGGTAGATTTCGCCGAGCATAGTATTGGCCTGAACGAAATTGCGATCGAGCGCAGTAGATGTATCTATAACGTCATTGAGCGCGGCTATGTAAAGTATATTGTGTCCTTCGCTGTAATGAATCAGCGCTTTGTTAAGTTCATGTTCCGATGTTTTTTCCGGCGTCATCACGAGACTGCCGCGGGCATACGGCAGACCCTGTAGCTTATATTCGTTCTGCCGGGTATGATAAGGATAGAATGCGGCGAGAGTATAGTATAGAAAACGTCCGGTTTCATAATACAGCTTCCTGTTCTCTGGATAGACACCGGTATCTTCTACGCTTTTCAACAAGTCGATACTTTCTTTGGCTGCACCTATTACCGTGAGTTGAAAACAATGCAGCAATTCATCTCGCTGAGTTGCCACCGGATCGCCGATTTCACGGTTAAGATCAATCGCCGTGGTCAGATACATGGCTGCCGAATCGGCATTTATGCCGTCGAAATGCGCGCCAAGTTGCTCGTAAGAGGAAACCCTCGCCTGCAAAGTCACCGCCGTGTCGGCAACAGTGCGCAGCGAATCGATTTTTCTTAAATGAAAGTCGATATATGAAGACCGCTGCTCCAGCTCATGATTGAGCAGATCCAAAAGATCATCCGTTGACCGGGACACCAGATTGGTAACGGCTGCCACGCTGGAGGCAACTGCCAGTAACAAAACAGTAAATACGTTTCTTAATAACATGATATAGAACGAAATAAGGAGAGTGAAAGCTTATTGTAAAGAATGCGATGATAATTGCTTTTCCCTATTTGGGAATGTTCCGGAGAGAATGTAGAAAGCAATCAGCGATCAACTCACACCGGAGAGGCGTTAAAAATGTGTAAGTCTGCGTTTTCCTGTGCAAAAATAATCAGAAAAACTAACAGATGAGAATCCGAAGTCTTAAAAAACACAAAAGTCCCCACATTGTAGTCACTTGTCTTCCGTCCCGACCACGACAGTCGTGTCGGAAGGAATCAACAATGTATCAGGCAGCGCTTCGGGTACGGTATCGGCAGAAGTCTTTTTCTTACGGCGCAAAGAACGGAGGAATCCGAACACGTTGTCGAAGTCGCGTTTGAACACAACACCTACCCCCTGGGTAGTAAGAGCGCTTTTCAGATAATAATTCTGGTCGTTGTAACGGTTGTAGGCTTTCAGTCGGATAGTACCGGGGCGATTGAGCAGATATTCTATGTCGAAGTCGCCGATGAAACTGTTGTTGTTAAGCGATTTGTCGCGGTATCCGAAGTTGCCGTTCAGCAGCAGGCGGTTGTTAAGCAGATGGCTTGAGAGCGCAACATCGACCTCGACATCGGAGAAATCGCCGCGGTCGCTCCTGAACTGCGGTGCAATGCTGAATTTGTCGCTGAGCTGCCCGAGCATCGAGGACAGTTGCGAGGATATGGTGGATGATGCCACCGACACGAGCTCGTTGCCTCGGGTGGCGGTCATATAGTCGGGAGTATAGAATCGCCCGAGAGCGAGTAGGTAAATTATCTGGCGGTTCATCATATCTTCAGTCGACACGATGGAGCGGACCTTGCGCTTAATATCCTGCGTGAGGGTCGGAAAATCGAGGTCGAACGAAATATCGGGATGCCGCATGTCGCCGCTGGCATGGAGTATGGAATTGACCTTTACGTTAGTGCGGTTCAACTCCTTATCCTGCAGGAACGACTCGTCAAGGTCGCTTAGATTGGCGTTGACAGGATAAATTGCCGTAATGTCGAGTTCGGCTGCGTAGGGATCGCCGCTGAAAGTTATGGAACTGCCGCGGTCGAGCTTGAATTCCTTGATAATGATGTCTTGGAGAGTAAAGTTGTAGTCTCCTTCATCCACCGTGTATTTTCCACGCATATCCAGTTCGCCGTCGCTGCTGTAGTGCATTTTCATGTCGCCCGAGCCGGTTGCACGGATCCGGTCGCCGGCCACGGGATCCATGATAAGATTCATGGTGGCGCGCGGTGTGACACTCACGTCGAAGTCCATGCTGTAGACTGTCGGCGGCCCGTCTTCCTCTCGCCTGATGTTGTCGCGCACCTGACGCACGAGCAACGGAGTCGGATCGAGACGTGCTATCGAATCCTTTTTCTGGCGGTCACGGTCGCGGAAGGTTATGAAATCGTAATCCTCGGCGCTCTCCGCGTCGGTCAGTATGAACGTGAACGAAGAGGGTGGAGCCGTCTCCATCGTCACGTCGATGTTCACAACACCGGGGTATCCGGTCACCGAAGCTCTGCCATTGCCGAATATGCGTCCGTACCAGGGATGCTCGTCGTTTTCTTTCACGTCGTAGACCAGGAAATCGCGGGCGTCGCTGATATTGAATCTGAAGCGCGGTTCGTGGAAGCACTTGTGGGTAAGATAACCCGACAGTTTTGCCGATTTGCCGTACATGTCGGTCAGAACCACATCGCTGAATTCTATTCGTCCCGGAAGTATATGGACGGAGTCGGTGGCGCTGTACGTAGTGTTGGTGAAACCGAGTTTCAGCTTAAGATCCTGAGCAAAGATGTCGCCCGTCATGTTGATGTCGTGGAAGGTGCCGTAGAGATGGGCGTCGCCGGAAACGAAACCTTCCACATCGTCGGCAAATGCTTCCATAAACGGGCGCATGAATCCTGCCGGCGCGCGGTCGGCCTTAAACCGGAAATCGAGTTCCTCGGCACCCGGATTTATTGATCCGTCGATATAGGATACGTGATTGTCGCCACTGTCAATTTCAGCGTCGATCAACACGGATTTCGATGAATTGTCCCATGAACTTTCAATAACGGCATCGCCCATCACGCAGCCGTTATAGCTGATTCCGTCTACTTTAAGAGACGGTGTATACAGTACCGGGCTCTTCGAGAACAGCGACGAAGCGAAAAATTCGCCTGTGGCCTGCCCGCCGAACATCACGTTGCTGATGTTTAGCGTTCCGAAAACGTAATCGAGGTCGATGTCGCGCAGACGGAGATTGATCACATCGGTAGTGTCGGCCGACGCTCTGCCGTCGATTTCCACGAACTGCCCTTCGCGTCCCACACTGAATCCCGCAACGTTCACGAAATTCTTACGGGCGTTTATAACAGAAGGATGCACCGTCCAGACTGTATCGTTGAACACGAGTGTAGAAGGATTGATGTTCACTCGCGTCAGGAGCATGTTACCGTCGAGCGAATCACGCGAAAAAGAGGTTGAGAAATTGATATTTCCGTGGAAGCCGCGTTCGCGCTTTATATGCCAGCTCAAATCGGTGTCGGTATCGTCGCTCCGGCCTGTCGACTGCATTATCAGCGTCATCGGACCGTTTTTGGTAGGCATGACCGACGTAGCATATATGCTCGACCGGTTGTGTATGCCGTCAATGCCGATGCGGAGCGAAGTGTTTTCTATCAGCTTGCTCTTCTGAAGCAAGTAAGGTGCATCAATGCTGAACGACATCAGGGAACTCCGGCTGTCCATTGCGCCCGCTATGGTTATATTGTCGATTACCGAGAGGGGCAAATTGAAAAATGGCGCGACGACAGTATCGGGCTTGAGGGTAAAATTGAAGTCGAAGTCAATGTCTGGCATCTCCCTTCCGTTTTCGTCGGTATATACACGCGGCATCTTCTTTGCCGGCAATCCCGACATAAGGGCAGGATAAACTTCGGCAATTATCTCTTTTGCTGTGGGGACGAGCCGTTTCACCGGAAAGCGGCCGCGAACTCTGCCGTCGATGAGCGCGCTCTGAAGTTCTATGATTCGGGTGGAGTTCGAAACTCGGGCATCAACAGCAATACTGTCGATGTAAACCGACCGTTCATCGCCGGTAAGCCTGACATCATTTAAAGTCAGCCAGCCGCTGGCCTTGTCGGGGTCATATCCGTCAATCCGGGTGTCAGCTTCAAGGGAGAGAGAATATCCGCTGAACTTTTTCGCTGCTGTAAAGCGATCCAATGCAACGTTTTTAACGTCTGCAAAGAATTCAAGATGCTGATTAGATTTGTCGAGCGAAACTTGGCCCTGCAGGCTGAAATCGAGTTCCGGATCCGAACATTCAACCTCGACTTCAGCCATATGGTTGTGAAAATCAGCATTCCCTTCGATAGATTTGAAGGCATATCCGTTCCATTCGGCATGGTCAATCCCGAGTCTGATATCGCCGCGGATATCATTTCTTTTCCCGAGCGAAAGATCAAAATCGGAATTCAGGCCTACCTGGCCGAATTTACCTGAAAGCGAAGGTATAAGCACCGCGGGTGAGAACTGTTCGGTCGAGACGGTTCCCTGAAGCTGTAGAGGGGCGTTTTGCGACGGGAGCGCCGCCATTACATCCACATCAACATTTCCGGCATCGCAGTCGATTGCACCGTTAAACCCGAGTTCACGACGGGAGAAGGTGAGATCGCCGAGGAGATTGACATTCCCAGCCCGGCCGAGCAGTTCGGCCACGTCGGGTTTCAGAGGCGTAAAATACGAGACAATCGAAGCGATATCTTCTCCGGGCGCGCTTATGCTGAGACGGTTGATTCCGGCATACAGGTTATCGTGACGCACAAGCCCGGCAATGCTCCCGGAGCCGCGGATCCAAAGATCGGAACCGGCGGCGGAAATATCGAGACGGTTTATGCTGATATTATCGGCCGTTCCCAAGAGGTCTATTTCAATATCGGTTCTGAAATCCGCATTTGCAAGCGCCGGAACGAAAGCCGACAGATCGCTCGGCGTGACATAACTTCCAGGCAGAACGAGAAGCGACAGCGGAGAGCCGACAATATCTTTCCCTATTGTTTTCAGAGAGTGATATGAAGTACCTATGTCGGCAACAGCCACGTGGGAAGCGGGCAAATCCACCGTGAGGCCCGTAACGGAAGCTGCCGTGTCGGAAAGCACAAAATTTCCCTTGAGTTCCTTCAGCATCAGACCGCTTTTTTCACCGGCGGCCAAACGCTTCACTTCCATAATGAAATCATTGTTGCGCAAACGGGGAAGCTTAATATCGGCGCGAAGGTCGGAAACAGCTATGTGGGCAGGATCGAACCGGCCGGCCTCTCCCGCCGGCTCCGAAAGGACGTTGTAATCAATACTCGAACGTCTTATCACGACCATATTGACCGCGAGATCAAACGGCGTGGGCGGTTTATTCGGATCCTTCGGTTTGAAACGGTCGATTATCGGCTGTATGTTGATCGGGGCGGAGAGTGAATCGCGGTAAAGATTCAGATTCAAATCAATGAACTCGGCATAGGAAATAATCACCTTCCCGCGGAATATAAGGTCGATGAGATTAATTCCGGCCCCGAGATGCCCTACCTTCAAGGTTTCTATTCCTGCAGAATCAACAACGGTAACATTTTTCAGCGCCACCCTGTTGAATGGTGAAATGGTGACTTCACCGATTTCAACAGGAGAGCCCAGCAGAGAAGTAAGCTCCCTCTCCGTCCGCTCTCCCGCCCATTTCTGAAAGGCCGGAACCGAAAGTATTACATAAAGCAACGCGGGCACCACTGTAATCAACAACAGCAGTGTCACCACGATAGCCCTCAAAATCTTCAGCACCAGCTTCATGTGCCGGATCCGCTACAGAAGTTTTGCTACGGAGCTGTCGAGCTTCGATATGTCGTCAATACGTTCCACAAGCTCACCCTTACGATTGAACAGATAGCTTGTAGGAAGCGACTGGACATTGTAGTTTCTGATAACGGAATTGTCGGCGACCGAGTTAAGCACGGTAATCCACGGGAGATTCGCAGCAGTGCTTTTCCAAACGTGCTCGTCGCCGTCGAGCGACACCTGGTAAATCTGGAATCCCGACGGACTGTATTTTTCGTAAACCTTGTTGAGCGCAACGTTGAATGCCGGAGACTCCTCGGCTGTATAAGCCGAGAAATTCAGGAGCACGACGTTGTTTTTAGCGAGTTCGTCGAGCAAGCTGTGTTCTTTGCCTTTATTGTCGTAGAGTTTGATTTCAAAAGCGTTTATTTCGCGTGCGGTAAGAGTGTCGCCGGGAACCGAAGATGAAACTCTCGGGCGATTTGAGAGATAAAGCCGCTTGAGATAGGAGGTGCGCGGATCAGAAGGACGCATTACGTAGTAAGCATTCGCTATCGCTCCGATTATTTTCACATCATTTTTATCGGATGGATCGAAAATATAGCCATCGGAGGTCTTCTTGTTTATTATATAATAGGAAAGAATTCCACCGGGATCGGCCATTATCATCTCGCTCAGTTTGCGTTTCAGTTCGGAATTTCCTTTGAGGTTACCTGACGCTGAAGCCTGCATTATGTCGCGGTCAACCTTAAGCATATTTTCGGCGAGCTGAGAACCCGCGAGTTCGTAGTTCGTGCCGAATCCGTCTGCATCAGTCTTTATTTCAACAGTTTCAATGCTGTCTACCGGAAAATAAATACTCTTTCCGTCGAGGGTAAGGCGATATATATCCGGGAAACCGGCTGCCTTATGGGAATATTTGAACGCGCCGGAGGAATTGGTTTTCACTGAGTCGAGGACGTACCACCGACCGTTGTCGCCGGCTTCAACGAGCAAGGTTTTGCCGGAGGCACCATCTATGTCTCCTTTAACAGTCCAGGAATTCGAATCGCCGCAAGAAAGCAGCCCTGCTGCCGCAAACACGGTAATCAGCAGCGATTTATATTTCATATTCATCATTTATTCATCAAAAGTCATTTCGTCGAATCCGGCGGCATCAAACTCATCTTCGTTGAATTCCGTAGAGCCGTAGAAATCATCGTCGAGATCGGTTTCCGAGGCTACCTGCATAGCTTTCGCATCGATTTTCGCATCGAAGTCGTCCATATCCACCGACTGGGACGGCGGTTCACCCATGGAGAGAGTACACAGAGGGTCACGGAGACTCTTGCCGGGAATGCTGTTTTTCATCTCAATGAAAAATGAACGGTCGGTAAGATAGTCGAACACCCAGACCAGACGCTGACCGTCGTCCTCAATGAAGTCGCTGAGCGGGGTGTCCTCCATCAGATAGACATCCTCCGACGAGTCGGAACCCATATCCTCAAGTGTGATTTCTCTTTCACGTTCCCAGCCGTCGTCGCACATAAAAAACGAACTCATCTGGTTCTTATCATATCCCACCGAGTCGCAGATGGCGTTGCGGAACTCCAGGAAAGTAGCGTCGGAATCAATCTGAATTTCACGTTTGAAGTTGTCGACCTCGTCGGATACTATACGAAAATTGTATATCATTGCTGTTTTTAAATTATTATCGTTGTTTTGTTCCGCTAAAGTAGTAACTTTTTTTCAATCGTAAAAATAATAGATGCAAATTTTCTATAAGCGTCAGGGCCTGTATTCGAGCACGCTCACCTGAGTCGGCACCGCACTGTCGACCGTACGTTCGCCATCGCCCTGACTTACAGGCTGGACAAACAGATTGAGCAGTGAGCGGTTCTTCCACAGCTCCATATCGAGAGTGGGTTCCCATGCTCCTACGGAAAATGCGGTAAGATCCGAAACAGTCCACTGTCCGCTGCCTATGCTCTGAGTTGAAGCCAATGAGACCCTGGAGCCGCGCTCAACGTCGCGGAATATATAATACGCGCGCTTTCCGTCGCACACAATTCTCGGCCGCGACACCGGTATCATTTTCGTCCCGCCTCCCGACAGGGAAAAGGGGGTGGTTCGGTTGCCTACCGTCTCCGAATGCCATTTGTTTCCGTCATTCCAAACAAGTCTGTACTGAGGCACTATGGAGCCGTAATCGCGCCAGTAGGTAGCGATAAACGGATTTCCACCGGTATCGGCAGTCATGGATGTCTGGTTTATAAGTTCTGAGTTCTGCGGGATTACAACGGCTATTTCAGCCGTTGTTAGAGTGATGGGGAGAGAATATTTCTCACCGGAGGATTTTTCCCAAGTCACACCGCCGTCGCGCGAACGGGCGTAGCACAGGTCATGGTTTGTCTCAACCATCCAGGTTTCGCGCCATACCCACGACACGTGGATTGTGCCTTGCCTGTCGACAAACAGCTGCCAGTATGCATTGCGCGCATCTTCGCCGTCAATCAGCACGTCCTGCACCCGCTGCCACGTCTTTGTTGCCACAGAATACCTGTTAAGCACCAGATTTCCCCTCCCCGACGCGCCCGAGCGGTAAGCGAAGAGCAAATCACCACCGGGGAGGCTGTAAAATTCAGGATAGGTAACATCTTCCTCACCGATACCCATCATCGGCTCCATATTCCCGAGCACGATCGAGCCGGGAGCCACGGCGCGAGCGTAGCGCAGAGGATTTCCGTGATGATCCCACGAAACGTGAAGCACCCCCGAGCCGTCGACGCCTATACTTATAACATTATGCGCATCTGCCACGTTGCCTTTGTACTGAGTGCGGTGAAGCGACCAGTCGGGAGAGCCGAGCTTGCGCTTACCGGTAACGACCGTTCCGTCGGGAGCATAATATGCGATATACTGGGTATCGGCATGGCTGACGAGCGAACTTCCGCGAAACACCGCCGCGTTGACTGAAGTGGCCGCGTAGCCCTCCCCCACCTTCAACAGCGAGACCGCGGGTCGGCGCCCGCAAGCGGAGAAACCGCCACACAACAAAAGCAGGAAAGAAAAGCAGAGAACAGAAATCTTTTTCATGGCCGTCAATAAAAATTGGTATAAAAAGGGCAAGGTAAAAAATCGTTTGTTAAAAAATAGCGGCGTAGCCGCAGACTGCGCTGCAGAGCAGCGCCTCAATGATAGCCCTAAGCAAGCACCCCGTAGGCGGCGCGCAGCATAGGGTAAAAAGCCCTTCCCGCCACTCCGGCTGCGTAGCTGTCGCTCTCTCTGACGGAAAGAGCGGCAGCTACGCAGCCGTTTTTTGTAAACATCTGTAAACCACAAGCTGCGCGCCACCTACGGGGCGCTTGCATGTGGCTACCGTTGAGGTGCGGCGCTGCCGCTGAATTTACATTCGGGGAGCTTTTTAACATTCAACCGGGTTTTGCCACTGACCCTAAAAAGACAAAAGCCAGTTCTGAATCGAGATCGAACTGACTTTCATCGTTTGAGGTCCCTAGCAGAATCGAACTGCTGTAAACGGTTTTGCAGACCGGTGCCTAACCACTCGGCCAAGGAACCCTGGGTTTTGCGACAACAAAGGTAGTACTCTTTTTCGGAATGTGCAAATTTTAGGACAACAATTTTCAACTAAGATTCCCATATTCTCCTGTTTATTGACCGTATTACACTGGCAGACAACCCATTAATCAACAGAAATGCCGGCCGACTTAAAAGAGCGTCGGCCGGCATTTTTAGCGGTATTACGGTTAAATCAGAGAAGAAGGGTCTCCACACGCTTGAGGTTTTCAGCGTCGTTGAGACGGTAGTAAACCTGACGGAGGGTACGGAGTGCGTCGGTCATCTCTTCGTCGGCTGCGTAAGAAGCCTCGCAATATCTGGCGATTTCCTGAAGCATGGGTTTCAGGGTTTCCGCAAAGTACTTGTTGTATTCTGCCTGGGTCATTTTTGCAGAAGCGTCGCCGTCGGCTTTATCGAACTCCTGAGCGAGAATCGAGGCGTAAGCGAGCAGACCGCGGGCATGCTGAGGATTGAGATCAATGCACTTCTTGAATGCGTCTTTTGCAGCGGAAGTATCGCCGGAAGCCTGGTTCAGGAATCCGAGCGAGAAATAGTATCCGGCGTTGTTAGGATCTTTTGCGATAGCGTCGGTGAGAAGCTGACGTGCAAGATCATATTCCTTCTGGTCGATGTGGATGTTCACGAGCAGTTCAAGGAAACGGGGATTCGCATCGCCGAATTTTTCATAAGCCTGCTGGGTGTATTTGAGCATGCGGGGATAGTCCTTGTCGCTCTGATAAGCGGCGTTGAAAGCGAAATCGTAGGCCACGGTATCGCGGACACCGCCGAGCTCCACCATCTTGTCGAATGCTGCGAGTGCCTGAGGAAGCATCTCGGCGTTCATTGCGGCATAAGCGCAGTACATTTCAAACTCTGCTGCGGTAGAATCGGGAAGCGCTTTTGGAGCATCTTTGCCGAACCGCGGATTCTCCGGTATGGAAAGATAGACGTTGAATGCGTTGTAGGCTTTCTTATAGTCCTTTTCGCTCCAGTAAATCGAGCCGGCATTGCTGTAGTCGGAGAAGTGACCGCAGATTTTGCTTACGAGTTCTTTGGAGTATTTGGTCTTGACCTCGGGAGCGCCGTTTTTGCCGATTTTGGGCTGACCGGCCTTATCGAGCACCGGCACGGTATCGAGTGCGAGAGCTTTCATAGAATAGTCGTAGCCATCCATAAGAGCATTGCTCATGTCGACGAGGTTAACGTCCTGACCGAACTGCTTCTGACCGTAGAGGTTGTCGTAGAGCGCGAATCCGGCGAGACCGGGCACAGCGAATGTCTGGGCGTTTTTGTCGGATTCGGGGTTGCTGAACGCGGGAGTGATCATTTTGAGAGCGTTCTGGTATTCGCCGTAGCTCTTTACTTTCTTGAACTCACGTTCAGATTCCTTAACAAGATTCATCTGAGCCGATGTAGAGAACACGGCTGCAAGGCATAAGCCAAGGATGGTAATCTTTTTCATAAGAATTGAGATTTTAGGGAATGTGTATATTAGGGTTATTCATCCTGGTTGTCGTCGGAAAGATCCTCATCGTCGAAAAGCGTGCCATCCGAGGGGTTGTCGTCAGTTGCCTGAGCCTCGGCGTCGTCGGCGAGAAGCGATTCATCGACTATATCGGTCGATTCCTCTACCTCCTCGACAGCTTCTTCGGGATCGGTGTCGACACAGCAGACGGAAGCGATGGTGTCGTTGCGCTTCTCGAGATTGATGATGCGCACGCCCTGAGTGGCACGGCCCATCACACGGATGTCGGCCACACGCAGACGGATCGTGATACCGCTCTTGTTGATGATGACGAGGTCGTTGTCGTCGTTAACGCTCTTCATTGCCACGAGCTTGCCGGTTTTCTCCGTGATGTTCATGGTTTTCACACCTTTGGCGCCACGGTTGGTAACGCGGTAAACGGGCACACGTTCTACGTTTCCGTTCTCGTCGGTCACTTCCACGTCGAGGGCGGTTCGCTTGCCGTAGCCGTTTTCGCTCACAACCATTACAGTATTGGCGGTGTCGGCCGGCATGCAGATCATACCTACGATTTCGTCTTCGCCGTCATCGTCGAGGGTCATGCCGCGCACACCGGTGGAAACTCGGCCCATTTCGCGGACGCGCGCCTCATCGAAGCGGATGGCGCGGCCGTTGCGGTTGGCAAGAAGTATCTGCGAATTGCCGTCGGTAAGCTCAACGCCGAGCAGTTCGTCGCCTTCGCGGATTACGATTGCATTGACACCTGCCTGACGCGGACGCGAGTATGCTTCGAGACTCGTTTTCTTTATGATGCCCTTGCGTGTGCAGAACACGAGGTAGTGATTCTGCACGAATTCCTTGTCGCCAAGGCCTTTTACGCGGATAAACGCCTTGACACTGTCGTCGGGTTCGATATTGAGCAGATTCTGTATGGCTCTGCCTTTCGCATTGCGGGCGCCTTCGGGAATCTCATAGACCTTGAGCCAGAAGCAACGGCCCTTCTGAGTGAAGAAGAGCATGTAGTTGTGCATAGAGGCGGGATAGATATGCTCGATGAAGTCCTCGTCGCGGGTATCGGAGCCTTTCACACCTACGCCACCGCGGTTCTGCGCGCGGAATTCGCTCAGCGGAGTGCGCTTGATGTATCCCATATGAGAGATGGTGATAATCATGTCGTCGTCGGCGTAGAAGTCCTCAGCGTTGAAGTCGCCGGCGGTATAGTCGATGTCGGTACGGCGTCCGTCGCCGTATTTGTCGCGGATTTCAATCAGTTCTTTCTTGATAAGTTCGCGACATTCGTGGTCGTCGTTGAGGATAAGCTCGTATTCCGCAATCAGTTCTTCTATTTCCTTGTACGACTGCTGGAGCTTGTCCTGCTCCAGGCCGGTGAGCTGACGCAGGCGCATTTCCACGATGGCTGCGGTCTGAGCCTCGGTAAGGCCGAAGCGTTCGGCCAGACGCACCCGGGCGGTGTCGGTATCGGCGGCGCCGCGGATAATGCTGATGACCTCGTCGATATTCTGCGAAGCGATGATAAGTCCTTCGAGGATATGGGCGCGTTCCTGCGCTTTTCCGAGAAGGAACCTGGTGCGGCGGATAACCACTTCGTGGCGGTGGTCGATGAATGCCGAGAGGATTTCCTTGAGGTTAAGGGTTTTCGGGCGGCCGTGAACGAGAGCCACGTTGTTGACGCTGAACGAGGCCTGCATCTGAGTCATCTTATAGAGCTTGTTGAGCACCACATTGGCGTTGGCGTCGCTCTTGAGCTTGATGACAATGCGCATTCCCTTGTAGTCGCTCTCGTCGTTGATATCGGCGATACCGTCGAGCTTCTTTTCGCCAACCAGGTCGGCGATATAGGCTATAAGTTCGGCTTTGTTTACATTGTAGGGAATCTCGGTTACGATAATGTTCTCATGATTGTCCTCCACCTCGATTTCGGCACGGGCACGGATCACGATTCTGCCGCGGCCGGTCTCATAGGCTTCCTTCACGCCGTTGTAGCCGTAGATCGTACCTCCGGTAGGGAAGTCGGGAGCGACCACATATTTCATCAGCTCCGGGATGGTGAGATCGGGGTTATCCACGAGAGCCACGCAGGCGTTGATAGACTCCGTCAGGTTGTGGGGAGGCATATTTGTGGCCATACCTACGGCAATACCCGAAGCGCCGTTTACGAGCAGATTCGGGAAGCGTGCAGGAAGCACCACGGGCTCCATGCGGGAGTTGTCGTAGTTGGGCTGGAAATCTACAGTATCAGAGTCGATGTCGGCGAGCATCTCCTCGCCGAGTTTCTGAAGACGTACCTCGGTATAACGCATGGCAGCGGCGCCGTCGCCGTCGACAGAGCCGAAGTTGCCGTGGCCGTCGACGAGAGTGTAGCGGAGCGCCCAGTCCTGGGCAAGACGTACAACGGTACCGTAGATCGACGAGTCGCCGTGAGGATGGTAACGGCCCATAACTTCACCGACGCAGTTAGCCGACTTCTTGTGGGGATGGTCTGAAGTGTTGCCCATCTCGTTCATGCCGAAAAGCACCCTTCGGTGTACCGGCTTGAGACCGTCGCGCACGTCGGGGAGAGCACGCGACACTATCACCGACATAGAATAGTCGATGTAGGCACTCTTCATCTCATTTTCGATGTTGATCTTAATAATGCGATCTTCTTCAATCATGATTTATTCTACAAGTTAATTTCTTTCTGATTCGGGGCATGGCCGCACGCGCCACATATTATATAGGGGCACCGCACGGCTTACTTATGCCAATTATCCTACAAAGGTAGTAATTTTTTGCGGAAATTTTGCTACCTTTACCGTCAAGAAACGTTTTTTATTTGTTATATGTGCATAAAACGGATGCGAGGCGCAAAGCGACCTGCTCGTCCGCGAGAGTTTGGCACATTATTTGCTTATTCTCCTATAAAAGAAAGGTAAAAAATTTTGATGGACACTATTTATTCCCAGAAATTCAAAGAAATAATCAACGACAGCCGTAATCAGGCAGTAAGGCACAACAGTGCCAACGTAATGCCAGAGCACCTTATGCTGTCGCTGCTTTCCGACCCGGCGTCGTCGTCGTACAACCTCGTGGAGCGGGCATCGAAGGGCGCCACTCCGCGCGACCTCGGCGAGCAGCTCGACAAGGTTCTGTTCGATGCTGCCCTGGCCAAGGGTTATCGCGGCAACGTGGCGATATCCGACGTGACAATGAGCGACATAACCGGCCGCATCATCAAGCTGAGCGTTCTCGAGGCCCGCATGCTGAAAAGCAACGAAGTCGACGCAGCGCATCTTCTACTCGCCATATTCCACAATTCCGAAGCCCGCAATTCGGAATATATGGAGCAGTTCACGCGAGCCGGAATCACCTACGAGTCGCTTTACGCCCTGATGTCGGCAGGCAATCCGCTTCAGGCCAACTCACCGCAGATGCGCGCCGATTTCGGCGACGACGATGAGGAGGATGACGACGATCTGCCCGAGGCTCCCGGCAACCAGCGCGGACAGAGCCGGCAGCCGTCGCAGGCATCCGCATCCCCGCACCGCGGCGGCGATACGCCTGTGCTCGATAAATTCGGCAACGATATGACTCAGGCAGCCGAGGAAGGCAGACTCGACCCCGTGGTGGGCCGCGAGGTTGAAATCGAGCGCCTGTCGCAGATTCTGAGCCGCCGGAAGAAGAACAATCCCGTGCTCATCGGTGAGCCGGGAGTAGGCAAATCGGCCATAGTCGAAGGGCTTGCCCTGCGCATAGTTCAGCGCAAGGTGTCGAGGATTCTTTTCGACAAGCGGGTGATTTCGCTCGATATGGCGTCGATTGTGGCAGGTACGAAATACCGCGGACAGTTTGAGGAGCGAATCAAATCGATTCTCAACGAACTTTCGAAAAACAAGAACATAATTCTTTTTATCGACGAGCTCCACACCATAGTAGGTGCAGGCAATGCCGCCGGCTCCATGGATGCCGCAAACCTGCTCAAACCGGCCCTTGCCCGCGGCGAAATCCAGTGTATAGGAGCCACTACTCTCGACGAGTACCGCAAGAATATTGAAAACGACGGCGCGCTTGAGCGCAGGTTTCAGAAGGTGATGGTGGAGCCCACCACCCCCGAAGAGACCCGCATTATCCTTGACAATATAAAGGACAAGTATGAGGAGCACCACAACGTCACCTTCACACCGGAGGCGCTGGACGCCTGCGTGTCGCTTACCGAGCGCTACATAACCGACCGCAATTTCCCCGACAAGGCCATCGACGCTATGGACGAGGCAGGCTCGCGCGTACACGTCACCAACATCACCGTGCCGCGCGACATAGAACTCCTCGAGGAGGAAATCGAAGAAGCCGCCTCTGCGAAACTCCGTGCCGCCCAGAACCAGAACTTCGAGAAAGCCGCAGCTTTCCGCGACAAGGAGCAGAAACTCAAAACAGACCTCGCCAACGCCAAACGGCGCTGGGAGGAACAGCTTACGGCTCACCGCGAGACCGTAGACGAAGAGAAGGTGGCTGAGGTAGTGGCCATGATGACCGGCGTGCCCGTCCAGCGTATTGCGCAGGCTGAGGGAAGACGCCTGAAAGAGATGACTCCTACCCTCCAAGGACAGATTATCGGTCAGGACAAGGCTATCGAGAAGATTGTCAAGGCCATACAGCGCAACCGTCTCGGTCTTAAGGATCCGAACAAGCCGATAGGCACGTTCATGTTCCTCGGTCCGACCGGAGTCGGCAAGACGCACCTCGCCAAAAAGCTCGCGGAATACCTTTTCGATTCAGCCGACACGCTCATCCGCATTGACATGAGCGAGTATATGGAGAAATTCACCGTGTCGCGCCTCGTGGGAGCGCCTCCGGGATACGTCGGTTACGAAGAGGGCGGACAGCTTACCGAAAAGGTACGGCGCCATCCCTACTCGATAGTACTGCTCGACGAAATCGAGAAGGCGCATCCCGACGTGTTCAATATTCTTCTCCAGGTTATGGACGAAGGGCGGCTTACCGACAGTCTCGGCCGTCGCGTAGACTTCAAGAACACCATTATCATCATGACGTCGAACATAGGCTCGCGTCAGCTCAAGGATTTCGGCAACGGCATAGGCTTCAATCCCCCTTCGAGTTCCGACAAGGACTACAGCCGCGGTGTGCTTCAGAAGGCGCTTAACAAGGCGTTCTCGCCTGAATTCCTGAACCGAATCGACGACATCGTAATGTTCGATCCGCTCAGCAAAGAGTCGATTCACCGCATAATCGACATCGAGCTCGCCGGTTTCATCAGGCGTCTGAAGCAGATAGGCTATACTCTCAATATCAGCGACGAAGCCCGCGACTTCATTGCCGACAAAGGGTACGACGTCAATTTCGGAGCCCGCCCGCTAAAGCGCGCCATCCAGAAGTATATCGAAGACGAACTGGCTGAGATGATAATCGATGCCGCCATTTCGGAGGGCAATGAAATAGAGGTGACTTATGCTCCCGGCGCCGAGAGGCTGACCTTCGGGCAGCATTCCTCTTCGCCGGCGGATACCGCCGCTGCCACCGGAGATGTATCGCCCGACTGACTGAAAAATTCCTGACATACACCACTGAGCCGTCAACGCGACAGAATGCGTTGACGGCTTTTTTGCATGCGGGAAAAGGTGTTAAAAATGCAAAATTGCCACTGTTTTGTAAACGCTTTGTAACATTTGTTGGTTATAAATATAAATTAGTTAGAGATGTATCGTACAGTTCACGTTTTACTGTTATTCATGGGATTTGTATTTGTCCTTACTCCGGTTTCCGCCGCAAGGGAACCGGACGGCAAATACACCACCGACAGCCTTCCGTCGGCGTGGAGCTACAGTTCTGAATTTTCCCAGACTTTGCCCGATGAAGACGGATGGTGGAAAAAATTCAACGACCCCTTGCTCGATTCCCTGATCAGCGAGGGAGTCAGGAGGAATTTTGACGTACTGACGGCTTGTCACCGTATGGAAATTGCAAGGCAGACCCTCAACCAGGCGCGTTCGCTGTATTTTCCGACATTTGATCTGAATGCAGGTTGGACAAAGAGCCGCTCTTCGGGAGCGATGACCACGTCTACAACCCCGGCGTCGGTAGTCAGTTATTTTTCTCTTGGCGTAGATATGAGCTGGCAGATTGATCTGTTCGGCAAGATTACTGCTCAGGCGCGTGACAAAAAGGCCCTCTGGCAAGCGTCACGCGCCCAGTATGTCGCGACGATGGTTTCGGTGGCAGGCCAGATTGCCACGGACTACATCGCCTTACGCATGTATCAGGCGGAGCGCGAGGTGGCCATGCGCCATCTGGAGTCGCAGAAGAAAGTGATGGAAATCACCGAAGCCCGCCACGAAGCGGGCCTCGTGTCCATGCTCGACGTGGCGCAGGCGCGTGTGGTTTATTATTCCACCGAGGCATCGATTCCTCCTCTCGAAACCCTGATCCGCACGTCGGTCAACTCACTCGCGGTACTCCTCGGCTGCGAGCCGCCTGAAATGGCGGCGATGGTGTCGGAGCCACGACCCCTCCCCGACCATTTTCACCTCGTGCCTGCGGGAGTTCCGGCAGAACTGTTGCGCCGCCGTCCCGACATTGTCGCCGCGGAATACACTCTCGCTTCGTATGCAGCCCGGCTGGGCATAGCGAAAAAGGACTTTCTTCCCACGCTCAGCCTAAACGGTTCAATCGGCACCTCCGCACACAAGGGGGGCGACCTTTTCAAAAACAACAGTCTGACTTACACTATCGCGCCCACACTGTCGTGGACAATCTTCGACGGACTGTCGCGCCGAAGCGCCGTAATTGCTGCACGCGAGGCCATGGAGGCTGAAATAGACAGCTATAACCTCACGGTGCTCAACGCCGTAACGGAGGTCGACAATGCCATGGCATCGTATGTAAACGCCCTGAAATCCATTGAAATGACGACTAAGGTCGTGGAAGAAAGCCAGCGCTCATTCGACCTGTCAATCGACCTTTACAAGCAGGGGCTTACGCCGTTTTCAAACGTAGTCGACGCTCAGATGAACCTCCTCTCCTATTCCAACTCCCGTGTGACCGCACAGGGTCGGGCTCTCTCTGCTCTTATAGATCTTTACCGCGCCCTCGGAGGCGGGTTCCAGACGGAACTCGACGAAATTCACTGATAAAACCATTCTGTTATGAAAAAGATACTGCATTTATGCGCCGCTGCGCTGACTGTCGGTCTGATTGCGGGCTGCTCAGGCAAAAAAAAGACAGCGGGCACCGAAGCCGAAATGCCCGTAGACGTTGCAGAGGCCGTGACCGATTCCATCGTACTTCACAAGACCTATCCCGGCTATCTGTCGGCGCCGGACTATGTTGATGTCGTAGCGAGGGTAAACGGACAGCTTCTCACAACCAACTACAACGGCGGCGACAGCGTGGCCAAGGGCAAAGTGCTTTTCACCATCGACGACACCAAATACCGCAACGCAGTATCGCAGGCTCAGGCGCAGCTCGAAACCGCCAGAGCGAACCTGGAGTACGCATCATCTCATTATAAAGCGGTGAAAAAGGCGCTCGAGAGCGACGCCGTCAGCCAGATGGAGGTGAATCAGGCAGAAAGCGCATACCATCAGGCGCAGGCGGATGTGCAGAACGCAACAGCATCGCTCAGCAACGCCCGCACAATGCTCAGCTACTGCACCGTGAGGGCCACCCTTTCGGGACATATCACCTCGAGCATCTATGCCGACGGCGCTTATCTCAACGGCGAAGCCGCTCCCGTGACACTTGCCACTATCTACGACAACAGCCACTTGAATGCGCTCTTCAACATCGAAGATGAGCAATACATCCAGCTGCTCGCGGGCGAAAACAGCCGCGACAAGGTCGACCTCTCGAAAGTGCCCATCAATTTCAGTGAGAAAATGCCGCACCGGTATTACGGTGACCTGCGTTACATTTCACCCACCGTCGACAAAAACACCGGCACCATCACCCTCAAGGCCCGTATTCAGAACCCCTACGGCGAATTGAAGAACGGCATGTATATCACGGTTGATCTCCCCTACGCCATCGAACCCCATGCCGTACTGGTAAAGGACGCTTCCGTAGGCACGGATCAGCTGGGCAAGTACCTTTATGTGGTGAACGATTCCAATGCGGTCGTCTACACACCCATTACCGTGGGTGAAGTGGTCGACGATTCCATGCGTGTGGTGTTAAAAGGCATCGCACCGGGCGCACGCTACGTGACCAAGGCTCTCCTGAAAGTCAGAAACGGAATGAAAGTAAAACCTGTAATGACAAAATAAACTTATGTTTTCGCGTTTTTTCATCGACAGGCCTATTTTCGCAACGGTTCTTGCGATACTCATGATAATCGTGGGTCTGATAACCGTGGAAACACTCCCGGTGGCTCAGTTCCCCGACATTACGCCTCCGACGGTGCGCGTCATGGCCACCTACCCTGGCGCCGACGCCGAAACCGTAGCGCAGACCGTCGGGGTTCCGATCGAGGAGCAGGTCAACGGTGTGGAAGACATGCTGTATATGAGTTCCAACTCGGGGTCTGACGGCTCATACGAACTTACCGTGACTTTCGATATCGGCACCGACCTCGACGAGGCCGCCGTGAAGGTTCAGAACAGAATCTCAATGGCCGAGGCATCGCTTCCTTCTCCGGTAAAGCAGCAGGGCATATCAGTGATGTCGGAATCCACCAACATCATACTGTTCATTGCCCTCGAAGGTGATTCGACCGGACGCTACGACGCCCTTTATCTCACCAACTATGCCCAGCTGAACATCACCGACGAGCTTTCAAGAATTGATGGAGTTGGCGGTGCCAATGCTTTCGGAGGAGGCGAATACAGCATGAGGGTGTGGCTTGACCCGGAAAAGATGCAGATACGAGGTCTCACTCCTTCCGACGTAATGGCTATGATACAGTCGCAGAACATTCAGGTTTCGGCGGGCAGCGTGGGCGCACCCCCGTCGAGCCAGGGAGTCGATTTCCAGTTTACACTTACTTCGCAGGGACGTCTTACCTCAGCCGAGGAATTCGGCAACATCGTGGTAAAAACCGGCGAAAACGGCGAGATACTGCGTCTGCGCGACATCGGCACCGTTGAGCTCGGCAGCAGCAGCTATTCGACGGTATCCCATGTATCCGGCTCAGAAGCAGGCCTTATCGGAATCTATCAGCTTCCGGGAGCCAACGCTCTCGACGTGGCAAAGCGTGTCAAAGCCAAGATGGAAGATCTTTCGCAATATTTTCCGGAGGGCGTTTCCTACCGCATAATGCTCGATACTACCGACTACGTGACGGAGTCGATCGACGAGGTTCTTGTAACCTTCCTCGAGACCACCCTCATCGTGATGGCGGTTATTCTTCTATTCCTTCAGAGCTGGCGCGCAGTGATTATACCTATGATTACCATTCCGGTATCGCTGATCGCCACTTTCGCTGTGATGAAACTGCTGGGATTCTCGCTCAACACTCTTACCCTTTTCGGCCTCGTGCTGGCGATTGCCATTGTGGTCGACGATGCAATTGTTGTCGTTGAAGACTGCTCCCGACTCGTGGATGAAGGGAAACTCACTCCGCGGCAAAGTGCGGAGAAAGCCATGGTTGAACTGCAGGGGCCGGTTATCGGCGAAGTCCTCGTGCTGCTCTCGGTTTTTATCCCTACGGCATTTATCAGCGGCATTACCGGCGAACTCTACAAACAGTTCGCGCTCACCATCGCAGTCTCCACGGCATTCTCGGGATTCAACGCTCTCACGTTCACTCCCGCCATGTGCGCCCTGTTCCTGCGCAAAAACAAGCAGACCACCTTCTTCCTCTACCGCTGGTTCAACACCGGATGGGCTTGGACAACCGACAAGTACATGCAGATTGTCTCCACCTTCCTTCGCCGTCCGTGGGTAGCTCTCGGAATTTTCTTCATTCTCACCATCGCAGCCTTCTGGGGCTTCCTGAAATGGCCTACATCCTACGTTCCGGAGGAGGATATGGGATACTTCATGACCTCCGTCCAGCTCCCTACCGGTGCTTCGCTCGAGCGCACCGACAGGATTGTGCGTCAGGTTTCCGACAGCATCTCGTCGCTCCCGCAGGTTAAGGGCGTCATCTCAATCTCAGGCATGTCGTTCCTTGCCGGAGGTGCCGGCAGCAACCTCGGATCGATGTTCGTAGTGCTCAAACCGTGGAAAGAGCGCAAAGGAAAGGAAAACGGCATCAACGCCGTGATTGCGAAGGTCAACGAAATGACAGCCCCGATTCAGGAAGCAATCACCTTCTCCATAAATCCGCCTGCGATTCCGGGTCTGGGCATGACGTCGGGACTGCAGATGCAGTTACTCGACATAAACAATCTCGGCGCAAAAGAGATGGAGCAGGCAATCGACGAAATCCGCAACCGTGCGGCAGCCGATCCGCGTATACGGCAGATTACATCGCTCTATCAGGGCAGCGTGCCGCAGTATCAGCTTGTTATTGATCGCGACAGGGTAAAAATGCAGCATCTTACACTCGAGGACGTCTATGCCACTCTCGGCGATTTCATGGGCAGTTCCTACGTGAACGATTTCGTGAAGTTCGACCGCGTCTATCAGGTGACCATCGGAGCCGACGCTGCATCAAGAGCGCATATAAGCGACGTCCCCAAACTCTCTGTCAGAAATTCGCTCGGGGAGATGGTGCCATTCAGCACCTTCACTAAAATAGTTCCGTCTGTCGGACAGTCTACTGTAAGCCGTTACAATATGTACAATACGGCATCGGTCACCGCCACACCGGCAAAGGGAACGAGCTCGAGCGAAGGCATCAAGGCTATGGAAGAAATAGTCGACGAGGCTCTCGGGAGCAACTATTCCTATGCCTGGACCGGCGAAGCCTATCAGGAAACGCAATCCGGCACAACGGTCACAATGGTTATGATATTCGCTGTAATTCTCACTATACTTGTGATAGCCGCCCAGTACGAGTCGTGGACTGACCCGATTGCCGTTGTTATCTCCATGCCTACCGCGATCCTCGGAACGGTTCTCGGATGTGTGTTCATGCAGCAGTCCATAAGCATCTACACCCAGATCGGCATCATTCTGCTGCTCGGGCTGTCGGCTAAAAATGCTATCCTTATTGTAGGTTATGCACGCGACTACCGCGCGGCCGGGCAGCCGATCCGCCAGGCGGCTGAGGATGCCGGAAGAGTCCGCTTCCGTCCGATTATGATGACGGCGCTCGCCTTCGTATTCGGTGTCATGCCGATGCTTTTCGCCACCGGAGCGGGTGCTCAGAGCCGCATATCACTCGGCACGGCCGTTGTGTTCGGCATGGCGGTCAACGCTGTAATCGGCACCCTCTTTGTCCCCAACTTCTGGGAGCTGCTGCAGACATTCCGCGAGAAATACCTTTCGAAGATATTTGCTTCGAGCGACACTCCGGTTTCACAGTCGGCGACTCCGCCACCCGACAAATCTTCTGAAAAGGAGTAAACGATTCATATTGAAAAACCAATCCTGCCACAGAGATATGCGGCAGGATTGGTTTTGTTTGCACAAAACCTTTTTCGTACCTTTGTTACGCTAATTTTTACGTTTTGGAATGATCAGAGTATTTGTTATTATGGCAACTCTTCTTGCAGGGTTGCTGAATATTCAGGCGGCAGACGGAAATCCCGACCCGAAGCGCGAACTGCGCGGCGTATGGCTTGCCACCGTATGGGGTATCGACTGGCCTCAGAAACAGGGGACGACCGCAGCCATAAGGAAACAACAGCAGAAACAGCTGACGGAAATTCTCGATAAGGCCGCCGACATGAATCTGAACGTTGTCTGCTTTCAGGCGCGGCCCATGGCTGACGCACTGTATGAGTCGACGCTCGAGCCATGGTCTTCGTTCGTATCGGGCAAACGCGGGTCGGACCCCGGATGGAATCCCCTTCTGTGGGTTACGGAAGAATGTCACCGCCGAGGCATGGAATGCTATGCCTGGATCAATCCTTTCCGCTGGAGTTCCGGCACACGCTACTCAACCCCCCGCGACCTCGAATGGCGGAAAAAGGGATGGATAATAACCCAGGGCAAAAACAGTATATTTAACCCGGCTTTAGAGGAGGTACGTCAGCATATAGTCGGAGTCTGCCGTGAAATCGTGACCACATGCCCTGTCGACGGCATCATCTTCGACGACTACTTTTATCCGCAGGGAATGAGCAGGAAAGAGGACGCGCCCGATTATAAAAATTACCGCGAATCGGGTACGGCCATGAATATCTCAGACTGGCGCCGGGCAAATATTCACAAGACAATCGCCGATGTACATGCCATGCTTTCCGACGTCCGTCCAGACGTTCGTTTCGGCATTTCGCCGGCGGGAGTCGCCGGCACCGATGCAACCTCGGCGACAGTCTACGGCATAGAGGCGCCTGAAGTCAAGGCTTCCGACTGGCAGTGGAATGACATATACAGCGACCCGCTCGGCTGGCTGTATCAGCACACCGTAGATTTCGTATCGCCGCAGCTCTACTGGCCCGTTGACCATCCGACTGCCCCTTTCGAACCGCTGTCGAAGTGGTGGAGCGCCGCTGCAGCCCGTCATGGCGTACACTTTTACAGCAGCCATACTCTCGCCGATTACAAGGGTAAGCCTCTGCCTGCTCAGGAATTCAGCCGTCAGGTTGAACTTACCCGCAAGGCGTCGGCCGACAATGCGGCCGGATTCATATTCTACAGTGCAAAATTCCTAAACCGCCTCGATCCGGATTTGTTCGAGACCCCTGCGCTCACTCCCGCCACTCCGTGGAAAGCCGTTACGGCTCTACATGCGCCCGAAAAAGTGATGCGTGATGGTGAGAACCTGACATGGCCGGCCGTGGAGGCACCGGTTGTCAGCATAAGTTCCGATGCCTCATCCCGTGCCATCGTGCGCTACGCCGTTTATGCCGTTCCGACGAAGACGAAAGAGCGCGATGCCGCCGACCGCAGTTCCGACGGCATCGCGTCAGAATATCTTTTGGGAGTATCATACGGAAACTGTTTCGCGCTCCCCTACAACTGTCTGAAAGGCTACCGCTTCGCCGTCACCACCCTCGACGGATACGGAATAGAGTCGGAGCCGGTCTGGACAAAGTAGCCAGAAGTGACAGAACATGCCGGTCATTTTTCAGAATCCTCATCATTGACAGGGTCATGCGTACGGAGATAATCCTCATAGAACAGCAAGGCGGTTGAAACATTGTCGGTCAGTTCCTTCCGATGCGCTTTTGCATCGTCGCATTTATGATAATACTCCTCCCATGCCTTTTTCAGTTCCGGACACTTCTTTTTCAGATAATTCAACAAGTATGAGTCGAAAAATCTCCCGTTTACCATAATTCCAAATGCAGCTTTAGCTCCCTTGAGTTTTATACCTACCGCCGGCACAAGGCGGCTCTGACTGTTGCGACCACCGGTTGATTCGAAAACATCCCAGCGCAATATTGATCCGCTATCACGGCGGTCAAGCTCCCATGCGAAGCCTCTAACGCAATTATTGGGGCGGAACATGCCCGGAGCATTGATAAGTTCTGATACACATACTGCGCCCTCAGGATAAGCTTCGGTAGTTTCAAGAAATCTGTATTCCTTCACTTCCGATGCATTGTAACGTCGGGTCTCCCCTCCCTTGGGCTTTTCACCGATATTGACATACTGCCTTATCGAACCTGTCTTTGAAAACAGATTTTTCAAGCCAGTTTTCAAGTCATTTCTGATATATCCGTTGATAGTGTCTCCATCGGCAAGGACTACAAGTACATGGGTGTCATCACTTTCGGTTTCATCAACATTTTTTTCGGCGGTCGCGGTAAAGCAAATCATGGCCGCAACGACGGGTAACAGTTGTTTTAAAGTCATAATTGTTTGGTATTATAAGGTTTATACATGCTCAATCTTCTCAGAATCTTGTCGCGGCGTCCTTTTGCCTTTCTGATATAATCGGTGAGTTCCGCGTCATCAGCCACAAGTGAATCCATCTGACGGCGGAATTTTTCATCGGCCTTTTTGTCCGGTCTGCCGAAATTATAAATCACGCCGTCCTTCACTACGAGCAGCGTGCCCTTTCCTCTGAGCCACAATCCCCCGTTTCCGGCAAAATGATATCCACCGGACGAGAAGCAGTAAACAGTCAGATAAGGTGTGTGTTCAAGCAACCAGCACCAGCCATAATCCCGGACAAACCGGAATCTATGCGGTCGGTCGGGAGCGGTCGGCACCCAAAGCGTCAGGGAGTCGACATCCGTAGCGACAATTCTGTTGCCGACGTTGCTCTGCCGTGTATATGCCCGGTCGATAATCTCAAGCTTCTTTTTCTTTTCGGGGGCTCCGATCCGCGTATCCCCGTCGGCTACGATTGAGTCGCCTGAACTGAGATACACGCATCCGCAGAGAGCTTCCGGCTTCTTCGCATGCAGCATGGAGGTTCCAGTCAGCAACGCGACACTGAAGCAGAGAAATCTTAAAAGCATGGCGATCCACCGGTTTCGTCCGGTTTCCCATATTCTGACATTATTAAACCACATTATGCTGAAGTTTAAAATACATTAATTTATTTGCAAGACATACTTACTTTGGGCAAATATAAAACTTATAAATAAGTTTTGGTGGGACAAATGTCCCATCGGGTCAAAAAAAGACGCATTCAGAAGTTGTTTTTATTTGAACCGTCTCTACCCATTTCCTCACGGATACGCTGAAACTGACGGCGTGAAACACCTAAAAACGATGCGAGTTCCTGAACAGGAAGCAAATCCTTAACTTCAGGATATCGCGCGACAAGTTCCGCATAGCGCTCCGCCGGTGTCTTTGAGAGCAGATTCAGATAGCGGATATATGCTTCCTGCAGAAGCCTTGCTCCCGCCTCATTCAAAAATCCGGGATGCTTTTCCAATACATGTCTTCGCACCACGGCAGCCGATATCTGCAACAACTCTGCATCGCATCCCGCCACTATCGATGTCAGGCAACTCTGCCTGAAAAGAATTCCACGCACAAAATCGGTCACCACGTCGCCCGGAAACGAGAATCCGGTTACTACCTCTTGTCCCTTGGAATTCACAACCACAAACTTGAAGTAACCTGACTTCACAATCCCTACGTTGCGGCAGAGACTCCCTTTCTCAACAAAAATGTCGCTTCTGGAATAGCTCACACTGTGTCCGTGAGCGACCACATAATCACTCACAGCCGATAGATCTACGCGGGTCAGGAAGTCATTGAACTGTGCCATACCGCTCCAAATTTACAATTAAATTCTCATATTTCAGCCGTTTGGAATAAAAAATCGCCATCCGTCGCAGGACTCTCTCATTTAAGAAAATGTTCATCCGTATCATTCGCGGCGTACGAGAAGGATCACGTTTGTTCAGACAGCAGATTATCAGCGCATTGCCTGACGAGTACATCGCCACCAGATTCATTAAATACGCCACCTGCGGTTTTAGAAGCGGTGGACGGAATGCCGGCGCAATGGTGTTCAGGTTTAACGGTGGTTTCAGCAGACTCAATTTCGTCGGCGACGGCTTCGGCTGTTTTCTTAGCGGCTTCCTTGCGGCGCGCAGCAGCGGCTCGGGCGGTTTCTGAGCCGCGTATGGCTCCGTCGAGGTCGGGAAGCAGACGGTCGAATATCACTTTTGCTTTTCTTCCCAGGCCGGTCGGTTTTCCCTCGGGTTTGAGGTAGTGGCGCACGGCGGTGACCACCTGCTTGAAGGTGAAGGGGTCGATTTTGCATCCGGTCATTGAGTCGATGACGTCGGAGATGATAATACGGTAGGCGCGGTCTGATACTCGGCAAGTCGTTTCTTTTTTAGTGTTTTTCATAATGTGTGTCGTTTGTTTTCCGCAAAGATAATGCAGCATTACCCGGAAAACATTGCGATAATGTCGCTTTTTTCAGTCCGGGGTAAAATTTTTTGAAAATTTTCGGGGAAAGGAGTCCGGCAGGACAAATTTTTTCTATATAAATAAAGAGCATAACCAAATTCCGGATACATCTGTTTGTTGTAAAGCGCGGTGTACTTGTAACCTGCGGGTGAAACCGCCGTGCAGAAAGTTTCCCGGGCAAACTATCAACAGGCCACAGAGTCGGTGCAGTTGCGAGCCCGACGGCAGCCAAATTTTGCGGATGGCCGTGGCTATCGCCGGGGTCGAGGCATCGCGGCTCCGCGGCTTGCCTCGAATAAGGATGGTGGAGACGGTCTGTCTCCTACAGCAATGGGTTACCAGAACACCGCGCCTCGCGGCGCTCTTTCGCGAAAACATTCTGAATTGGGGCTTATGGCGCGCTGTTTTCTAACCGATTTTTTACAATGACATTGCTCCACGGACGGAGGGACACAAATTTGTTCGCGGCAGAGTCTTTTGGAGAATTCCGGAAAAATGCGTAATTTTGTAGATAGAGAATGTCTCAACGCACTCTGAAACCTCAACATCAACCTTATGGCACCGCTTTTCTCCATAATCACCGTAACTTACAACGCGGAGAAGACTCTCCCCGCCACCCTTGAAAGCCTGTCGCGGCAGACATGCAGGCTTTACGAGCATATCCTTGTTGATGGCGGCTCATCGGATTCAACCGTTGAGCTCTGCCGCAGTGCGGCTCTGCCGGATGCCAGAATAATTTCCGAGCGGGACAACGGTCTTTACGACGCCATGAACAAAGGGCTCGGTCTCGCGCAGGGCGACTACGTGATGTTTCTCAACGCGGGCGACTCCCTCACGTCGCCCGATACTCTCGATCTGCTCGCCCGTGCCATAATGGACAACGACTATCCCGGCATTGTTTACGGTCAGACCCGTATAGTCGATTCATCCCGCCGGGTACTCGGCAGCCGGCATCTCCGCGCTCCCGAAAAACTGACTCTCGCGAGCTTCGCCGATGGGATGGTTGTGTGCCATCAGGCTTTCGTGGTGCTCCGCAAACTCACCGACAGTTTCAATACCTCCTACCGTTATTCGGCCGACTACGACTGGTGCATACGCTGTCTGCAGCGCAGCAAACGCAACGAATATGTCGACACCGACATTGTGGATTACCTCTTCGAGGGGGTAACCACCGCCAACCGCCGCAAGTCGCTTATCGAACGCTTCCGGATAATGTGCCGATACTACGGTGTACTCCCTACTCTATGGCGTCATCTTAAATTCATTCCACGCTTTCTCAACCGGCGGCGCGAGGAACGTAACTTCAAATAACCTAAACAAATATGTCCATAATTCTGAATACTACTTTCCATCTCGACTCAGCGCTGACCGAAGAATTTCTCGGCTGGGTCCGAAGCCGGTATCTGCCGTCGGCGCTCGCATCCGGACTGCTCCACACTCCCTCCATTTCCCGGCTGATGGTGCAGGTGGCAGAAGGGGCAGACGGGTTTGCCGTTCAGCTTAAAGCCGACTCGTCTACAGCCGCCTCTCAGTGGCACGACGGCGAAGGCGACCGTCTTCGCCGGGAACTCTCGTCACATTTCGGCGACCGCATGGTATTTTTCACCACTCTGATGGAAGAATTGCCTGTAGAATAATGGAACAGTCAGCCTCTGCCTCTCCGCTCGCGCAGTTCGATAAGATAATCATCGGCATTGACCCCGGCACAAACGTGATGGGGTACGGCATTCTTGGCGTCAAGGCGAAAAAGCCGTTGCTCGTAGCCCTCGGTGTAATCAAACTCAGCAAATTTGAAAGCCACTATCTGAGGCTCTCGCGCATCTACAGCAGAGTACTCCAGCTTGTGGAGCAGTATCTGCCTGACGAGATGGCTATAGAAGCTCCGTTTTTCGGCAAAAACGTGCAGTCTATGCTTAAACTGGGGCGTGCACAGGGAGTTGCGATTGCGGCAGCTCTTGCTCGCGATGTTCCCATCCACGAATACGAACCCCGTAAAATAAAAATGGCCATTACGGGCAACGGTGCGGCATCAAAGGAGCAGGTGCGCGAAATGCTGCGCCGCACACTCAACATCAGCGCTGACAGGCTTGAGGATATCGAGCTTGACGCCACCGACGCACTCGGTGCGGCTGTATGCCATTTCTACGAATCCTCCCGTCCGCAGCCGACAGCCGGCCCCAAGTCATGGAAAGAATTCATAGCCAGAAACCCCGACAGGGTAAAGTGAACGGCACACTTTTTTTCATTTCACACTGTCCGACCTCTTGGCGGTTCAACGATTTATTGCTATCTTTGTAGTTCAATCCTAAGGCTCCTGGTGCCGCCTGTAGCGGCGCCCAATACCGCCGGCCGGTTTTTATTATTTGACTATAAAAAATATCATATATGAAATTTTCAGTACCGAGCAAAACGCTCAACAGCTACGCTTCGTCGGTTAGCAAAATCATCAATGCAAAGAATGCTCTCGTTATTCTCAACAATTTTCTCTTTACCATCGAGGGCGAAACGCTTACCATAGCCGCGTGTGACGGCGAAAACACGCTCTGCGCGCGAATTCCCATCATTGACGTGGAGGGCGAAGGCGAGGTCTGCATCGACGCACGCCGAATCGTAGATCTTCTCCGCGTGATGCCCGAGCAGGAGCTCACTTTCTCGGTCGACGAGTCGACTATGGAAATCGAGATGTCGCACCCCAACGGCTCCTACAAGTTCATGGGCATAAACGGCAGCGAATATCCCCGCATCCGCCGCAACCAGGAATCCTCCGCCATGGAGTTTTCCGTTCCCGGCGCCAACCTGCTCCGCGCCCTCGAGTCGACATCGTTTGCAGCCGGCACTGATCCCCTGCGGCCGCAGATGATGGGCGTGTACTGGGACATCAAGCCCGACAGCCTCATTTTCGTAGCCACCGATACCCACAAGCTCGTAAAATACGAGGATACCAGCATTGCTCCCGGAATCGAATCGTCGTTCATTCTCCCCAACAAGTCGACCAACGTGTTCAAAAGCGTGTTCGGCAAAGATGAGATTGTACGCATTTCGCTTGATCCGGAACAGGGTGTGACTTTTGAAACAGATACTTTCACTTTCGACAGCCGTCTCGTCAAAGGCCGCTTCCCCGACTACAACCGCGTAATCCCCACCAACAACCCTTATACCCTCGATGTTGACCGCCAGATGTTCAGCAACGCATGCCGCCGTGTGAGCCTCTTCGTTGACGAAGGCCACGGTCTGCTCAAATTCAAACTCGAACCGGACAAAATGACCATCAAGGCATCGGACAACGAATACAACACTTCAGGCGTGGAAACCCTCGACTGCGAATTCAACGGCTCCGACATGGTGATCGGGTTCAGCTCCTTCTACCTCGCCGACCTTACCGGAATCCTCTGGACAGACCATATACTGTTCAAACTCGCCGACCCTTCGCGTCCTGCGGTAATCGTACCCACCGAAGACCGTCCCGACTCGAAACTCACCATGCTCCTCATGCCGATGAACGTGGCTGAATTCTAATCTTCCGACAAAGATGCAGCTTAATCTTAAACGGCCGATTATTTTTTTCGACCTCGAAACGACCGGCACGAACGTCACCCAGGATCGCATCGTGGAAATATCCCTTATAAAGGTGATGCCTTCCGGCGAAGAGATAGAAAAAACCCGCAGAATCAACCCCGGAATACCGATTCCGGCGGAGGCTACGGAGATACATCATATTTCCGATGCCGACGTTGCCGACGCTCCGACCTTCAAAATGGTGGCCAAGGATCTTGCACGGATATTCACCGGATGCGACATAGCAGGCTTCAACTCCAACCGCTTCGACATTCCGATGCTCGACCAGGAGTTTCAGCGCGCCGGAGTGAAATTCGACTTCACAAAGCCACGGTTTATCGACGTGCAGACTATTTTCCACAAAAAAGAGCAGCGCACGCTTGTAGCCGCATATCGCTTTTACTGCGACAAGGATCTGGAAGGCGCACACTCGGCCAACGCGGATACCCGCGCCACCTACGAGGTGCTCAAAGCGCAGCTCGACCGATATTCAGATCTGCCCAACGACATCGACGCTCTCAGCGATTTCTCCTCGCAGAACCGCAATGTCGACCTCATGGGCCGGCTGATATACAACGACAAGCGTCAGGAGGTGATTAATTTCGGAAAATACAAGGGAAAGCTGGCCGAAGAGGTTCTTCGTTCCGACCCGGGCTATTACAGCTGGATTCTTCAGGGCGATTTCCCACAGAACACCAAAGACGCCTTCACCAAAATCAAACTCAGGCTCAAGGATGCTTAAAGGCAAGCACATAATTCTCGGAATTTGCGGCGGCATCGCCGCCTACAAATCGGTTACGCTTCTCCGGCTCCTCATAAAGGCGGGAGCCGAAGTTCAGGTTGTCATAACTCCGGCTGGAAAAGAATTCATAACGCCCGTGACGCTTTCCGCCCTCAGCCATAAGCCGGTGATCAGCGAGTTTTTCACCGCCAATACCGGAGAATGGCATTCGCACGTTGATCTCGGACTCTGGGCCGACTGCATGGTCATTGCTCCGGCCACCGCCTCGTCGATTGCCAAAATGGCCAACGGGATTGCCGACAATATGCTCATAACCACCTATCTCTCGGCAAAGTCGCAGGTGTTTGTCGCCCCGGCTATGGATCTCGACATGATGAAGCACCCCTCCACCCGGCGTAATATCGGGCTGCTCCGTTCGTATGGCAACATCATCATAGAGCCGGAAGACGGAGAACTCGCCAGCGGGCTCATAGGGAAAGGCCGCATGGAAGAGCCTGAAAAAATATTCGCTGTTCTCCAGCAGTATTTTGCCTCCGAAGGCGACATGAAAGGCAAGCGTGTGATGATTACCGCCGGGCCCACCTACGAGAAAATCGACCCGGTAAGATTCATCGGGAATTATTCTTCAGGAAAAATGGGCTATGCTCTGGCCGAGGCCGCAGCGCGGCGCGGTGCTGAAGTCACACTCGTAAGCGGCCCCGTGGCACTGACGACAGAGAATCCGTCCATAACAGTTGTAAAGGTTGAATCCGCACGCCAGATGCTTGATGCATGCCTCCGGGCGTTTCCCGACAGCGACATAGCGATAATGTGCGCAGCTGTTGCGGACTATGCCCCGGCAGAAGCAGCCGAAAGCAAAATCAAGCGGGAGCACGACGAGGTGCCCTCTATCAGACTCGTTAAAAATCCCGACATAGCCGCCTCGCTTGGGAAAGGAAAGCGTCCCGGTCAGATTCTCGCCGGTTTCGCCCTCGAGACAGACCATGAATTCGGCAATGCCTGCGAGAAACTCGAGCGTAAGAATCTCGACCTGATAGTGCTGAACTCACTGCGCGACTCAGGAGCAGGCTTCGGCACCGATACAAACAAGGTGTCGATTATCACCCGCTCGGGCAACCGTACCGATTTCCCGCTGAAATCCAAGGCCGAGGTAGCCGACGATATTCTCAACGCGATTATGTCTGTCAAAAAACCGTAATTTCCACACAGCATCTCCCCTCCTATGATCAGATATTTTTTTTCATTTGTTTCCGCCCTATTCTGTATGCTTCCGCTTGCGGCTCAAGAACTGAACTGCAAGGTGGAGATAAACTCGCAGCAGATTGAGGGTACAAACAAACAGGTGTTTCAGACGCTTCAGGAAGCCATGTCGGAATACATCAATACCCGCAAGTGGACCGACGCGCAGTTCTCGCCAAACGAGAAAATAGAGTGCACGCTCTTCTTCACCATAAAGGAATACGACGACGGCGAAGGCCTGATGAAAGGCGACCTGCAGATACAGTCAATCCGACCGGTCTACAACAGTTCGTATACCACCACCCTCATTAACTTCAAGGACAACAACATAGAGTTCACGTACCGTGAAAACGAGCCGCTTATCTATTCCGAGACCACCATGGAAAGCAACCTCACGGCAATCCTGAACTTCTACGCCTACTTCATCCTCGCAATGGACTTCGACAGTTTCGCGCCCAAAGGCGGCGACCCCTACTTCGACCGGCTCGAAACCATCGTGCATCTGGCCCAGTCGTCGGGCGAAACCGGATGGAAAGCTTTCGAGGACACCAAAAACCGTTCGGCGCTCCTGAGCGCTTACACCGACCCGGCCACCTCGGCCATGCGCGATCTCACCTACAGCTACCATCTGCAGGGACTCGACCAGATGTCGGTTGCGCCCGACAAAGGAAGATCCAACATAACAAAAGCCCTCGAAACACTAACAGACATTTCAAAGGTCGCTCCTATGAGCGTAGCCCTGTCGCTTTTCAAGGACTCGAAACTCGACGAACTCGTCAACATCTACTCGAAAGGCCTGCCCGAGGAGCGCGATCACGCCTTCGAGATTCTTTCCCCTCTCTATCCTACCGAACAACAACGCCTTGAAAAAATAAAGAAAGGCGATGAAAACAAATAACCCGAATGCTTGAATCACTCCATATCTCCAACTACGCCCTGATTGATACCGTCGACATCTCGTTTCATCCGGGATTCAACGTAATCACTGGCGAGACCGGCGCCGGAAAGTCGATTATTCTCGGCGCTCTGTCGCTGATCTTAGGCGGCAGAAGCGACTCGCGGGTTGTCAGAAACCACGATGCCAAATCGGTTATCGAAGCTGTTTTCTCCGTGGACAATTATCCTGATCTGCGCGAATACTGCCTGAACGCCGACATTGAATGGGACGACAGCCATTGCATTCTCCGCCGTGAGATCTCTCCCACCGGCAGATCAAGGGCTTTTATCAACGACTCCCCCGTGCCGCTCAACAAACTTCAGGCAGTAGCCCTGCAGCTCGTCGACATTCACTCGCAGCACCAGAACCAGCTCCTTGCCCGACCGGATTTCCAGCTTCAGGTAATCGACACCCTTGCCGGAAATGCCGAACGTCTCGAACGCTTTACAGTCCGTTACAATGCTTTCCGCGAGGCTGCCCGCGCGCTCAAGGCCATGAAACTCCGCATTGAAAAGAGCCGCGAGGATGAGGAGTTCACCCGCTATCAGCTCGAACAGATAGAGGAACTCAACCTCATTCCGGGCGAGCAGGATGAACTCGAAAAGGAGCGCGATGTCCAGGCGAATCTCGCAGCCATAAAAAACGCTCTTTCCGAAATTACCGACTCGCTGAGTGAGGGTGACGACAACGCAGAGTCGCTCGTCAGCCGTGCCATCGACTGCTGTTCCGATCTTGGCTCGGTGCTGAACGAGGCCGACGACATTCCTTCGCGACTTGAATCGGTAAAAATCGAAATCAACGATATAGCATCAACCCTGTCGGATATAAACGAAAACCTCTCCGCCGACGGATATGCCCTGACCGAAATCGAAGACCGGCTCAACGCAATCTATACTCTCTGCAGAAAGCACCACGTTGATAATTCCGACGATCTCATATCGCTGCGCGATCAGCTGCGCGCGCGCCTCGCCGACCTCGACACGTCGGACGAAACCGTGGCCGAACTCGAACGCGATGCCCGCCGGGCCCGAGCTCTGGCCCGCGAAACTGCAGCCGAAATCTCGGAAGCGCGCAAGGCCGAAGCGCTGAAATTCGGTGAAAAACTCCGTGAAATCGCCATGCCCCTCGGTATGAAGAATCTGCAGTGCGACATTCGTGTGGAGCAGACCGACATGTCGCCCACCGGAATCGACATCGTAAACTTCATGTTTGCGTTCAACAAGAACCAGCCGCCGATGCCTGTAGGCGACACGGCCTCAGGCGGCGAGATTTCGCGTCTGATGCTCTCTATAAAGTCAATCATCGCCTCGAAGATGCAACTGCCCTCGATAATTTTCGATGAAATCGACACCGGAGTGTCGGGCGACGTGGCAAACCGCATGGGTGCAATGATGCGCGACATCGCCCGCAATATTCAGGTAACTGCGATTACCCATCTGCCTCAGGTGGCCGCAAAAGGAGAAAGTCATTATAAAGTATATAAGGAGGATGACGAGGACGCCACCCATACCCGCATTGCCCTGCTTACCACTGAACAGCGGGTTGAAGCCCTTGCCGCCATGCTCGGCGGCGATCACGTAGGCGACGCCGCCATGGCAAATGCACGCGCTCTCCTTAACGAATCACTGCAAAAATAAATCAGATCATAAATGGAACCAAGCGATTATATATTCGGACTCAGAGCCGTTATCGAGGCTATCGACGCCGGCAAGGAAATTGATAAGATTTTCATATCGAAAGAAATTCAGGGCGATCTCGCCTCAGAACTCGTAGCAAAAGCAAGGGCGGCGAGAGTGGTGATGCAGCGTGTGCCCGTGGAGCGGATAAACCGCATAACCCGCAAAAACCATCAGGGCGTGCTCGCTCTGATGTCGGCGGTCACCTACCATCGCCTCGATTATCTCGTGCCGGAACTTTACGAGGCAGGTATACTTCCTTTCATTGTGGTTCTCGACGGCATAACCGACGTGCGGAATTTCGGAGCGATTGCCCGCACTTGCGAATGCGCGGGTGTGGATGCCATCGTCATACCCACCCACGGAAGTGTCGGCGTAAGCGGAGATGCCATCAAGACCTCCGCCGGAGCACTGCACCATATCCCTGTAGCAAGGGTCGACTCTACCTCGCGGGCGGTAAAATTCCTTAAAGACAACGGCTATCAGGTTGTTGCCGTGAGCGAAAAGGCCGACATGAACTATACGAGAGCTGAATACACCGGCCCCGTGGCGCTCGTGCTCGGAGCCGAAGATACAGGTATCACCCCCGAAGTTCTGCGACAGGCCGACGTGAAAGTTTCTATTCCGATGTTCGGGAAAATCGGCTCGCTCAACGTCTCTGTTGCGGCCGGAATCACCATCTACGAAGTTGTGCGCCAGCGCCTCGAAGCCGATCTGGAGGTTATTTGAGTCCGGCGAGAGTTGAGTTATAATAGGCCGGATTTCCCGTTACATCCTCGCCGGCGAATGGCGGCAGTGCGAACTGTGTGGTTTCCGACGGAAGCTCGATTTCAGCCACGACAAGACCTTCGAGCCGTCCGTGGAATTCATCGACTTCCCACACAAAGCCACCGTAGTCCACGAGATACCTCGTTTTGTCGATTGCCCAGCCGCCGGCAAGAGCCTGCGCCATTTCTTCGGCGTCTGATGCGGGGATTTCATATTCCCATTCGTTTCTTACGGCCCCGGAATTGAGTCCTTTTACAGTAATGAATCCCTTTCCGTCGCGCACCCTTAGCCGGACGGTTCGCTCAGGGTCTGATGAAAGATAACACTGGCGGATAGTGTCGGCCTTCCTTGCCATAGACCTGTAAGAATCGTCGATAACGAGGTATTTGCGTTCAATTTCCTTTGCCATAAACTAAAACTCTGATATTTCCGTTAAATATTAGTATGACGCCGGGCAGCGTACATACATAACAAAGGTACAGTTTTTATTCCGATAATGCGAGTTCGTAATACGATTTCTTTCATGTTATGTTTATTTGCAGCCGTTGCGGTGTTATGGACCGCGACTCCTCTCGGAGCGGCTCCGCAAAATACGCGGAACATAACAGGTCTGATACGCGACTCGCTCTCCCATGAGCCGGTTCCGTTCGCCTCCGTACTTCTGATAGGGACCGAACGCGGTGTGCTTTCGGGCGACGACGGCAAATTCAGCCTTCTGACAGGACTGAAAGGCGACAGCATAGAAGTCTCCGCCATGGGCTACACAACCAAGCGCGTAAGAGTAGGACAGACGAAGAAAATCGACCTCTGCCCCACCGGAGTGCTTCTCAACGAGGTTGTGGCGCGACCGAAAAAAGAAAAATACTCGAAGAAAAACAATCCCGCCGTGGCGTTTATGGAGAAAATCCGCGCCCGGAGGGATCTGAACGATCCCCGCCGGCACGACAACTACAATTATCGGAAATATGAACGAATCACCTTCGCGCTCAACAATTTCAACATCGGAGATTCGGCGAGCGGAGATCCCGGAGGATTTCTGCTTAAAAAGTTTCCCTGGATGATTGAGCACGTAGAGTCGTCTGAACTCACCGGCAAACCGATCCTCAACATCATAACGCGCGAAAAGGCATCGCAGGTGAACTATCGGAAAAATCCGCGCTCGGAGAAAGAGACCGTAGAGGGAATCCGCCGAGCCGGAATCGACGACATTACCGATCCGGAAAACCTCCGGAGACTGTATGAAGACGTACTGAGGGAGGTAGACGTATATCAGAACGACATCACGCTGCTTCAGAACCGTTTTGTGTCGCCGCTGTCGAAAATCGCGCCTGATTTTTACAAGTTCTATCTCACCGATACGGTGATGGTTGATTCCGTACGATGCGTACAACTCACGTTCGTACCGCGCAATGCCGCCACAATGGGTTTCACCGGCAGATTCTACGTGATTGAGGGCGATTCGACGATGTTTATCAAAAAGATTGAACTCCGCACACCCCACGACATCAACCTGAATTTAATCGACAATCTGATGATAAGTAAGGAGTACGACCGCGCTCCCGACGGCACACGCCTGAAAAAACGCGACGACCTTATAATTGAAGCGTCGGTAATACCTGGCCTGCAAAGCCTGTATACGCGCCGGAACACGACGTATGCCGACCATAATTTCAATCCCGCCCCGGACGAAAAAGTGTTCAGCCACGGCGGCGAATCGTTAGTACTCGCCGAGGCCGAGACACGCGACGAAGAATTCTGGCGCAAACACCGTCTCTCGGAAATAAGCCACGGCGAGAAAAGCGTCGACCTGCTTATGGCCCGTTTGCGCGCCAACAAATTCTACTACTGGAGCGAAAAGATAGTGAAAGTTCTTGCCAGCGGTTACATTCATACAGCTCCGGATTCAAAATTCGACATCGGCCCGGTCAACACTTTCATCTCCTACAACGATCTCGAAGGGCTGCGACTGAAGGCCGGAGGTATGACAACCGCCAACCTTTCGCGCAGATGGTTTATGCGCGGCTACGGCGCCTACGGTCTCAAGGATCACAAATGGAAATACAAAGGGGAACTGGAGTACTCGTTCCGAGACAAGAGATACCACTCGCGGGAATTTCCCATGCACTCACTGCGTCTCACCCATCAGTACGATATCGACATGCTCGGTCAGGGTTTCATAAACATGAATCAGGACAACTTTTTCGCCTCGTTCCGCAGAAAAAAAGACACTCAGATCACCTACCGGCGCCTCTCCTCGCTTGAATATATCCTCGAACTCGACAATCACTTCTCGCTTAATGCAAAAGTGCAGATCGAAAGGCAGGAAGCGAGCCGTTTCGTAAAGTTTACCAACGGCTTCGGAGCTGACATAGGCCACTACACGGTCAACTCATTCAGCCTGCAACTGCGCTACGCTCCGGGTGAAAAGTTTTATCAGGGAAAAAGCGTGAGACTCCCCATCAACTTCGACGCTCCGGTTTTCACGCTCACCCACACTGTAGCACCAGAAGGTCTGTTCGGTAACCGGTTCACGCTCAACAAAACCGAAGTCTCCGCGAGCAAGCGCTTCTGGTTCTCGGCGTTCGGCTACACCGACATCGTATTGAAAGGCGCTCATGTCTGGTCGCGCGCGCCATATCCGAACCTTCTGATTCCCAACGCGAGTCTCTCCTACATTATTTTGCCTGAGACGTTCGCTCTGATGAACCCGATGGAGTTCATAAACGACACTTACGCACAATGGGACATCACCTATTGGGCCAATGGCGCACTTTTCAACTACATCCCGCTTTTCAAGCGGCTGAAACTGCGCGAAGTCGTAACTTTCCGCGGCATGTTCGGACGGCTGAGCGAGCGTAACAACCCGCAGTCAAATCCGGAACTGTTCCGCTTCCCGGAAATGGCCCATACCCAGCGGATGAATCCTCGTACGCCCTATATGGAAGCAGGCGTAGGCGTGGAAAATATTCTCAAGTTCCTCCGTGTTGACTACGTCTGGCGCCTCACTTACCGCCACAACCCCGACGCCTGCCTCGGAGGCATCCGCATCTCCGCCCACTTCACCTTCTGAGAGAATTCCGAACCATTATTTTTCAAAGACCGTATTTTGCGAAATGGAAAAAGTATATAAGTCGAAAGTAGCCAAATGGTATCTATTATGTTGCATAGGATTTTTCGCTGCATTTGTCGGCACTTTGTTCTTATGTTATAAATCAACATGGATACTTCTGATCGACGTATTATTTGTAGGTATTGGCGTTGCTCTAATGTTTGATATGCTGCTTCATACAGACTATACTATCAAAACAGACAAGTTATACATAAGATGCGGAATATTGTATCGGATGGCACTGCCAATCAGCAAGATAAGCGAGATAACTCATAAATCTACGGTATTATCCTCTCCGGCTTTGTCGGCTCAACGGATAGGCATAAGATATGGCCGTAAAAATTGGGTTTACATATCTCCGCAAAATCAGGAAGATTTTATATCGGATATAAAATCAATCAATCCCGATATTTCAATAAGTTGATCCCTAAACAGGCAGCCGCGCCGGAACTGATTCCGGCGCGGCTGTTTTATTGTAGCCTTTTAGCTGATTATCAGCGGACTTCCCATTCGAAAATGCCGGTGGCGTTGTCGTCGGGGAGCACAACTTCGAGTTTGAGAGCGGAGGTTGTTACGGGGTCGAAATTAACGGTGTTGGCCGCGCCTTTATTCACGCTGTACTTGTCGGGGTTCGACACGGGCACCCAGTTGCCGGCGGCATCCTTGTAGTAAATCTTCCACGACTTGGGTACGCGGCATCCGCCCCAAGGGCCGTCGTCGTACCAGTAAACAGTGGAGCTCTGAACCTCTTTATCGCCGGGGAAATTATAGGAAATCCATTCGGTAGTGCCCTGCTTCGGCCACCAGTGGTAGTAAGGCACGGAGCGGTCGTTCTCATCCTTCGGAAGCAGGCGGTCGTTGACCGACTGGAGCGATGAATATTCGCCGGAGGTCTCGATTTTGCTCTCCGATGCGAGCGTGGGGGGCATCGACGGGCGGCTTGCGCTGAGTTCGCGCGGGAGCCATACAGCCATATTGCCGCGGCCGCGGTGAGCCCAAGCATAATATGGAATCATAGTGATTTTCACATCCTTGGTTACGAGGCGGCCGGACTTGTCGAATTCGAGCACCTGGCCGTCGGTAACGAGTTCAACGATTCCCTCAAGAAGCTCAGGCTTGTCGACGGCCTCGAATTTCGGATTCTGGTTGATGAGCACACTGAGTACATCGAAATCATTGTCGGGCCATTCGGCGCAATATACAATGGGACCACGTTCGACGGCTACACGTCCGCGGTCGGCCTCGACCTTGGAATTGGCAACAACCACACGGGGTTCCATTTCGAAATCAACTTCAACCTTGTCGCCTTTTTTCCAGTTGCGGTCTATAGTGAAGTAGCCTTTTTCGAGAGTTGCAGTAACGGGCTGACCGTTTACCTTAACGGTATAGCCGAGACGCTTGCCGTCGTCGTAAGAATAGAGGTCGCTGGGAACTACCTGATTTCTAACCCATCCGGGAATGCGGATTTTCATGGCAAACTTGCCGCCCTTGTTTTTGTCGACAGTTATACCTACTTTGCCATTCCACGGATAATTGGTTGACTGCGAAATTACCACTTCCTTACCCTTTACATCGAGATCGGCGGTGTTCGACATAAAAAGATTTACGTAAACATCATTGTCCTTCACGGCATAAATATAGCCCGGAAGCGACGGAATGAAGCGGCAGATATTCGACGGACAGCAGGCGCAACCGAACCAGGGCTGACGCTGGTGCTGACCCATCGACTCGAGAGGATTGGGATAGAAAAAGCCTCCGCCGTCGAGCGAAACGCCTGAAATCAGACCGTTGTAAAGTGTACGCTCGAGAACATCGTAGTATTTCGAGTCGCCGTGGAGAAGAAACAGTCGGTAATTTACGTAAACGTTGCCGATGGCTGCGCAGGTCTCACAGTAAGCCGACATATTGGGAAGCTCATAGTTTTCGCCAAATGCCTCGCCGTTGCTTGTAGCACCGATACCGCCGGTAATATAGTATTTTTTCTCCACAATATTGTCCCAGATACGGTCGATGGCCTTGATATAGGCAGAGTCGCCGGTCAGGGCTGCCACATCGGCCATACCTGCGTACATGTAGGCGGCGCGAACAGCATGACCCACTGCCTCATCCTGTTCAACTACGGGTTTATGAGCCTGACTGTAAAGATCTTTACGCGAGGTATAGCCTCGTTTGTCGAGGAAATACTTAGCCTGGTCGAGATATTTTTTGTCGCCGGTGACGAGATATAGTTTGGCAAGCGCCATCTCGGCGATCTGATGACCAGGCACACGTGCCACCTGATTGGGGCCGTCGCCGATTTCACGGCATACGCAGTCGGCATACTTGATGGCGATGTCGAGGAAATTGCGTTTCCCGGTTGCCTGATAGTGGGCGATGGCGCCTTCCACCATGTGGCCGAGATTATAGAACTCATGGCTGAGCACCTCGACGCTTTCCCAGCGTTTCGAACCGGCCCACTCGTGAGGGTGCTTCGGGTTCATTGTGCGGCTGGTATAAAGGTATCCGTCGGGTTCCTGAGCCGCAGCCACGATTACAAGCACGCTGTCGATGTATTTGTCGAGTTTCTTGTCGGGATACGTCTGCATCAGGTAGCTTGCGCCTTCAATCGTTTTGTAGACGTCGGTATCGTCAAACGAAAGTCCGCCCACTTTAATAGTGTCGCTCGGATGGGCGGCTTTTACGAAATTATCGTATCGGCCGGTTTCCTCACATTTGCTGAATGCCAGGGGAATCGTTACGTCGCGACTTGCCTTCAGCCGCTGTCCCCAGAAATCGTCGGTAACTTTAACCGACGTAAACGGAACCTGTCCGATCGGATAGCCGTTGTGGGGCTGTGTTTTCGGCGATTTAGCCGCTGCCGATAATGTAAGGGCGGCTGCAATCGTCATGCTTAGGAATCGTTTCATTTAAGGTATAGTTAATTGGTTTATAATATTTATTTATACGGTATATATTCGTCGAAGAACTTAAGAGAGCCGAGGTAGCCGTTGAAAAGCCACTCTCCTTCGGCATTACGGCCGAGAGTGATCCGCTGCGAGGGCTTTACAAGCAGCTGGATGTCTTTTCGGCTTATGAGTTCGTCGTTGATATAAACGCTCTCCATCCTGCCGTCGAAGCAAATATAAAGGTGCTGCCATTTTCCGGCAAGCGAGGCCTGATTCTTGTTGCCGGCGTCCTCATACCACCCGTAGTGGTTGATTATGCCGCATCGCGGTTCTGTTCCGTTCACGAGCATTATTTTTTCAAGTTCATCGTGCGACGAAGTGAAATCAGCCACACACTCATTGAGTTCTATCTCAGGATTGAGCACCCAGGCGTCGATTGTATACGGTGCATTGTCACGAACCGACGCCGGAAGCATGAAGGAGGAATGATAGACCTGACCGTTGTCGAAAGCAAAAGCTTTTCTACCTTCAACAGTCCGGACTACGAGAGGTTTGTCGGCCGCCATTTCGAAATATCCGGCGATACCTTTGTTCTCGATATACGGAACAGTATCATTGTCGTTGAATTCCGAGGCGTCAATGTCGACTACCTTTCCTATCCTCGCCATCGTACTGACTTCGCCGCGCGCTACCGGTGACGTAACATCGTAATTTTTCTCGACATCTTCAAGTCTCCAGTTATAATAACGCACGTTGTTTACATAAAGTGTGTCGGAGCCGCTTTCCACTATCAGTTTCCCTTTCTCAATCTGCGGGGCGAAAGGCTTCCACTCTTTGCCGTCGAACTGAGCGGCATGGGCTGTATGTTCGCGATCCGGAGAAATCATCGGATTGCTGAATACGATACGAGTTCCGGGATCGAGGCGCACTGCTTCCTGACCGCCGGTGCGTGTCATCAGCGCATTGCCCGACTCGATCTGCGCCTTTCCGCCGAGCTGACCCAGACTGTTTTCCCATTCCCGGCCGTTCCAGTCGAGACCGTTGAGAAGCACCCACTGCTGCGGAGCGGAATCCTCAACTTCAGAAAATACTTTCACGTTCCATAGCGCAGCCGGGAAACCGGCTTTCTGACATCCGGTGAACAGGATGCGCACGTAGCGCGCCTCAGTGTCGCCGAAATCCGCCATCGGACTTCCCGCGAGACGGTTCTTGCGTTTATCGGAGAAAACGGTCCAGTTTTTACCGTCGACAGACGTTTCTACGAGATACCGGTAGAAATGAGTGCCATATTCCCATTGTGTCCACACCGTACGTACCGGCTCAACTTTTCCCAGGTCTATCTCAAGCCACTCCTGACCCATGGTCTTAGCCTTCCAGATTGTGCCGTTATTGTCGTCGACCGCGTACGCCGGACGGAAATCATCGTTATAGTACGATGATGCCTTTACGCTCTTACCAAAGGCAATGTTGCGCGAGGTTACAGATTTTTTGCCGACTTTCGCCACTCCGCTATGAGTCGGGACAACCGGCTTTATAAGTCCGTTGCTGTCGAATTCGAGACGGTCTATTGCAATCTGCCGGTGAAATCCGCGGTTACTGTGAGGATTGTCGTGACGGTGATAGACTATATAGTAATTATCGCCTTCTTTCATCACGCTGTTGTGGCCCGGCCCGTGAATCGTCCCGTCCTCGTTCGTTTTCAGAATGGTTCCTCGGAAAGTGTATGGCCCGAGGGGCTTGTCGGAGGTGGCATAACGTACGTGATACGACGCATCTTCGCAATGTTCGCACGAATAGAGGAAATAATATATGCCGTTGCGCTTGAACACGAAAGGAGCCTCGAAGAAATCGGTTACCTCCGTGTTGGGAATCAGACGTGTTTCCGAAAATCCCTTCATGTCCGGGTTGAGCTTTCCTGCGCCGCAACCGAAACCGGGATATATGCCCCAGGTTCCCCAATACATATATATGGAACCGTCGTCGTCTGTGAAAGTCTGGCCGTCGAGAGTAATGGCGTTGGTCACGAATCGGTCGGGAACGAGCACCGCCTCGCTCTCACCGAGAACGTTTTTCCATGGGCCGCGGGGCGTATCGCCCACTCCCACGTGGATTTTACACGGCTGGCAGTAAACGTAGTAATACTTCCCGTCGCTGTCGTTTTTCATCACGTCGGGCGCCCATATCCAGTGGCTGTCGGGCCAGTTCATAGGCATCAGCGTCCAGTTTTTGAAATCCTTGCTCTGCCATAGCTGCGCCGGGCCGAAGCCGGCACCGCTGCCGTCGGTGGTGGCATATATATAATAGGTGTCGCCGAACTTCTTTACCGTGGGGTCGGCGAAATATCCCGGAATTATCGGATTACCCGCTCCGGGAGAATTATAGCTGACATCCTTTGCCCCGAGCAATAGCGCCGGACAAAGCGACAGTGCCAATATGAGATTGCGATAATTCATGGTATTTCCTTATCTGTGAATTACGTTATTAATCGGGATATCTGTCTCGTAGAAATACTCTCTGAGGAGATTATACATGTCGGGGTCGTAGACTTTCAGCTTCGCACGGCGGTTCACCCAATTGTGGACTCCGTTCGGAACCTCGCTGTAGCGGTTGCAGTTGAAAAACGACTGAACCGCCTCGGCGAAATATTCCTCTTTGTTTGAAAGCGCATAGGTGCCGTCCCAAAGGTTTGCAGCTTTCGCCTTGTTGAAGACGGCGGTGAGGCGCTCGTCGAAATCAGGCTCCACACCGGCAATACCTATAGTATGAATGAGATGGGCGAACTCGTGGATGAGAATATTCTCGCCCTCATATTTATCACCGGGAAGCGCGAGAAGATTTTCCTCTCCGCAGCTCGACGACAGGTCGTCCTCGGGAGCACCTCCGAAACCGCGCGCACGCCAGTTGATGTAGGCAATCTGAGCCGAATCGTCGGTACACACGTGGTGGAATTCGGGAATGTCGCACGTACATTCATCTTTTCCGATAATCATCACGTGAGCGCCGCGACTTACCATATGCCGCTTCACATCAGGACGTTTGAGAAGCATATGATTGATTATTTCGCAGGCCTTTTCGAGAGCCTCGTCGCTGACCTTGTCGGAAGAAACAACATAGAAGCCGTCGGTCTCCACATATTTCTTATAGAAATCGTGGATTGCGCTGCGTTTTTCGTCGGGCACCGGGCCGACCTTGCCGAACGGTGCCGGACGCGGGTCGATACGCATGGCCACTCCGCCGCCCGAAGCCATATGAACATTCATTTTCGTATCATGGCTTACGTTTACCACCGATTTTCTGTAATCCTCACCCTGCTTGCCGGCGTTTATCCCGTCGGTAAACATTGTCGCCACATATTCCCGGCCCTCCGGCAGAAACGAGAAGTCAATCTCGACGTCGCGAGGATCCCAGTTAGTCATGCCGCCCACGTAGTAACTGCCGTCGTTCCGGCGCATCGTGAGGATATATTCGCCGAGCTTTCCTCCTATAATCTCGGTCTGCTCGAAAACGACAGGCAGCGAGGTGATGAATCCTACGCTTTCCTCCTCGCCCTTGTAGTTCGTGGGAGAATCGCAAAGCATCGTGAACGGCGAATCGTGGATTATATATGCGGCGAGCTGATGCACACGGGTGCCCATGCTCATAGGGTTGTAATACACTGCTTTCCAGTCGGCCTTGGTGGCATTGGTCATCGCACCCGGCGTATAGTCCACCTGACCCGCCATCATGCGGATATAGGGGAAGGTGACGTCGTAAAGCGGCATATTGTTTTCTATATCAGTCCATTTCACCTCTTCCATTCCGAACAACCCCTCGAAATTGACAACGTTGGGATAGGTGCGGTTGATGCCGGTTGGTTTGTAAATGCCGTGATAGTCAAGCATAAGCTTGTGTTCGGCGCACTTTTCGGCAATGCGGTATGTCATCTCTACGGCAGTCTGGTCATCGCGGTCGAGGAAATCGACCTTGAAACCCTTCACGCCCATTGCGCTGTACTTTTTACAGGCCTCTTCGAGCTGCGAGTCGAGAACGTTGAACACTGTCCATAGCACGATTCCAACCCCTTTTTTCCGGCCGTACTCAATCAGTTCCGGAAGGTCGATGTCGTCTATCACGGTAAGCATGTCGCCGCTCTTCGGGTCGTACCATCCTTCGTCGAGAACAACGTACTCAATTCCGTTCCCGGAGGCGAAATCTATGTAATACTTATAAGTCTGCGTGTTTATTCCGGCCTTGAAATCAACGCCGGCGAGTCCCCAGTCGTTCCACCAGTCCCATGCCACCTTTCCGGGCACAATCCACGAGGTATCAGCTACCTTCGACGGCTCGGCAAGCGCATATACGAGATTGTTTACGGGCATCTTCCGGTCGTCGTCGGTTATAGCGAGTATTCGCCAGGGAAACGTTCGTTTTCCATCCGTGCGGGCTATAAAAGGCTCTGTGTCAGTTACGTACTGCTGCCTGCGCCACGGATAGAAATCAGTCGCCTTGGGATAAGGGGCAAAAATGCCGTTGAGCGAAAGTCCGACCGTGTCAGCTTTCAGAAACATGCCCGGATACGAACGCAGATCCGACTCAAGTATGGTCAGTTTTGTGCCGTCGCCGTAGTCGAGAGTCACGGGTAGGAAAGCCAGTTTATCTTTCGCGTGGCTCACCGGAGTCACGTCGTATACATTCTGATAGGCCATTGCCATCGGCTTATCGTCGTTGGTACTGTAAGGCAGATATGCCGTCACGTCGCCGGGGAGGTTGAATTCAGCGGTCTCTCCGTCTATTGTGATCTGCTTCTGTTTGCTGTTTTCTGCAAAACGGTATGCCGCACCGTCGTTGAAGATACGGAACGTGAGCGAGCAGTTACCGTCGAGCTTAAGGTTGAGCTCGTTGTAGTCCGTGCTGAAACTTTTCTGACGGTAGAGCGGCGCCGTCACCTCCTCCCGGACGTTCGTGCGCTTCGACGCACTTTTGATTTTCCGCGGAGTCATGCCGTCGACAGTTATTCCCACCGCCGACGGCCGCAGAAGTTCCCTCCCTCTGAAATCCACTTTATACGAAACCGCTCCTCCGCTATCGGAGGCTGTTACAATGATATTTCCGTCGGGGGAGGAAATGCTGTGGGTTCCGGCAAACGCGGAGGTCGGTGCGGCGGCGAGCATGAGCCATGCCGCAATTGATCTGAATGAAATGCTGACTGACATTTTCTCGGCAATATAGATTTTAAGGTGTTGCTGATGGCTCGATTTTCATTAACACTAATTAACCTTACAATGTTAATCAATGTAATAATCCGCCATCTTTCCGTTGACAATGCAAAATAAGCATTTATTTTCATAAGGCGATGCAAAAAGAGTCCGAAGTTGTAGAAAAATCGTCCAAATGAAACATTTTTTTGTTTTGTTGAACGATATTTTCGTAAATTTGGACGATTTTTTCAACGGGGAACAAACATTCATTTTAAATTTGCGCCGTAAATATTTTTTAACCAAATCTATTACCATAATGAAGAGTGTTAAATACGCCTCAATTATCTTCGGCGGCTGCCTCACGGCAATGGCGGTCACCGGATGCGGGAAGCAGACCTACGATGCTCCCGACGCACCCATAAAAGAGGTGGCGTTTACTCAGGTTCATATCGACGACAATTTCTGGGCGCCGCGAATCGAGACAAACCGCACCGTCTCCATCCCGTCAGCTTTCAGGGAATGCGAGAAAAACGGAAGATTCGACAATTTCGCCCTTGCCGGCGGACTCATCAAAGGTGAGCACAAAGGCGATTTTTCGTTCGACGATACCGACCCTTACAAAGTTATCGAAGGCGCCAGCTACTCACTTGCCGTAAAGTACGATCCGCAGCTCGACGCTTATCTCGACAGCGTGATCGGTCTGATTGCCGCTGCCCAGGAGCCCGACGGCTATCTCACCACCTGCGTCACCAACAAGTGTACCCGCCTCTCAGGATGGTGGGGTTCCTCGCGCTGGGAAAAAATCAACAGCCACGAGCTTTACAACTGCGGACATATGTATGAGGCTGCCGTGGCTCATTACCTCGCCACCGGCAAGCGCAATTTCCTCGACGTCGCCATAAAGAACGCCGACCTGGTCTGCCAGGTGTTCGGCCCCGGCGAGAACCAGAAGCACGTGCCCTCCGGGCATCCCATCGTAGAGATGGCTCTTTCCAAATTATATAAGGTGACGGAAAATCCGAAATACCTCCAGACAGCGAAATATTTCGTCGAGGAGACCGGCCGGGGAACCGACGGACACCGCCTCAGCGAATATTCCCAGGATCATAAGCCCATTCTCGACCAGGAGGAAATCGTGGGTCACGCCGTGCGTGCCGGTTACCTCTACTCCGGCGTGGCCGACGTGGCCGCCCTTACCAACGATTCAGCCTATTTCCACGCCCTCGAGCGGATCTGGAACAACATGGCATCGCGCAAGCTCTACATTACCGGCGGCATCGGGTCGCGCGCGCAGGGCGAAGGCTTCGGCCCCGACTATGAGCTCAACAACCACACCGCATATTGCGAGACCTGCGCGGCGATTGCCAACGTATACTGGAACTACCGCATGTTTCTCGCCACCGGCGACGCCAGATACGCCGACGTTTACGAGCGCGCACTCTACAACGGCGTGATTTCAGGCGTGTCACTCTCCGGCGATCGCTTCTTCTACGACAATCCCCTCGAGTCGATGGGTCAGCACGAGCGTCAGGCATGGTTCGGATGCGCATGCTGCCCCGGCAACGTAACCCGTTTCATCGCCAGCGTACCTACATATATATATGCTACGCAGAAAGACGATATTTTCGTCAACATGTTCGTGAAGTCGAGCGCCAGAATCAACACCGAGGGCAATGAAGTGCTCCTCACCCAGGACACCGAATACCCCTGGAAAGGCAACGTCACCATGACTCTCGAGCCTGCCAAGGCAGCCGAGTTCGCGCTGCGCATACGCATCCCCGGCTGGGCAACGGACAAGCCCGTGCCCACAGACCTCTACTCCTTCACCCGCGAAGCATCTTCGCCGGTCACCTTCAAAGTCAACGGCTCTAAGGTCAGCCCCGTTATTTCCGACGGCTACGCCACAATCGTGCGCACCTGGAACCCGCAGGACAAGGTCGAGATGGAAATCCCGATGGAAATCCGTCAGATCAAGGCTAACGTCAATGTAGCCGACGACCGCGGCAAACTCGCCCTGCAGCGCGGCCCCGTGATGTTCTGCCTCGAGGGTCAGGATCAGGCCGACAGCACCGTTTTCGACAAATTCATTCCCGAAGGCACCGAAATGACAGCTGAATACGAAGAAGGTCTGCTCAACGGAGTGATGACCCTCCGCGGCACCGCCCGGCAGATTCTCCCCGACGGCAAGATTGCCGACGTTCCCTTCAAGGCCATCCCCTACAGCACCTGGAACAACCGAGGCGCCGACCAGATGGCTGTCTGGATTCCTCAGTCGCAGGAATTCGCCCGCGCAACCCCCGCTCCTTCCATCGCAAGCACAGCGCTGATGTATTCCGAGCCCACCGACATCACCTTCGATGCCCCGGCTGCCACTTCCAACCTCCAGTACGCCTGGGGCTACAACGACCAGTGGGAGCCTAAATCTTCCTCCGACACCTCGAAGCCATACCACTACTGGTGGCTACGCCAGGGCACTGAGGAAAACCTCTGCTACAAGTTCAACGAGCCCAAAACGGTAAGTTCAGTCGACGTATACTGGCTCGACTTCGACCACTACGACGGCAATTACCGCACTCCCGAATCGTGGAAACTCTTCTACCGCGATGAAAACAACAAGTGGAAGGAAGTGGCCGCCACCACGCCTTACACAACCGCAAAAGACTGCTACAACCACCTGCAGTTCGAGCCGGTTACCACAACCGACCTCAAGCTCGCGGCCAAGCTCCGCAAGGGCGAGAGCGGCGGTGTGATAGAATGGAAAGTAAACAACTAATTATTTTATTCACCTTATAATCAACCCCATGAACCCGTATGTAAATGTAAACCAGCTCAGCAGAAACATGCTGAAGGTTGCGGCATGCGTTGCGTTCGGAGCTCTGGCAGTTCCGGCTGCCTACGCCGCTCCCGAACCGGCTCCCGTAACCGCACAGAACGGTACTCTTACTGGAACGGTCGTCGATGCCAACGGTGACCCCGTAATCGGCGCCAGCGTCATGATCAAAGGAACCAAGCTCGGAGTCGCTACCGACCTCGACGGACGTTTCACCATCAAGGCGGCTCCCGGCTCCGAAGTGATTGTGTCGTCAGTAGGCTACCAGCCCAAAAGCTTTACCGTAGGCAACGAAACGAACGTCAGCATCGTGCTTGAGGAAGATGTCGAGGCTCTCGGCGAAGTCGTGGTCATCGGCTACGGCACGCAGCGCAAGGGCGACGTCACCTCCGCAGTGGCTCAGGTGAAAGCCGAAGACTTTATCCAGGGTAACTCCAACAATGCCGGCGATCTCATCAAAGGCAAGGTGGCAGGTCTCACCATCAAAAAATCATCCGGCGACCCCGGCGCCGGATCTGAGATCAGCCTCCGCGGTATCGTGACCCTCTCCGGCAACGCCGCTCCCCTCGTGCTCATCGACGGCGTGCCCGGCGACCTCAGCACCGTGCCTCCTGAAAACATCTCGAGCGTCGACGTGCTGAAAGACGCCTCCGCAGCCGCTATCTACGGTACCCGCGGCGCCGCCGGTGTGATCCTCATTACCACCAAGAGCGGCCAGCGCGAGCAGAAGACAACTGCCACCTACAGCGGCTACCTCTCTGTCTCCAAATGGTTCAAGAAAATGGACTTCATGGATGCCGGCGATATCCGCGCCGGTCTCACCAACTACAACGACGAAGGCTACGACACCGACTGGCTCAAGGCCATCAGCCGCACCGCCCTCACCCACAACCACAGCTTCTCCATTTCCGGCGGCAACGCCACTACCTCCTATTTCGGCAACTTCACCTACCGCAACGCCGAAGGTGTGATGAAGAAAACCGGCAACGAGACGCTCTCCATGTCGTTCGACGTCAGCCACTGGATGTTCAACGACATTCTCAAGGTCAACCTCAATCTTGTGGCCGACACCTACAAGTACGAGATGAGCCCGACGACCACCATCTACCGTCAGGCCGTGATCCGCAACCCCACCGCCCCCATCTGGAACGAGGACGGTTCGTATAACGAAGGTACTCTTCTTCAGTACTACAACCCCGTATCGCTTCAGAACGAATACACCGGCGAGGGCAGGCAGAACAATATCCGCATGACGGGCAACATCACCGTCGAGCCCATCAAGGGATGGCAGACCAACCTCATGCTCGCCACCCATTCCACCCGCGAAACAACCAAGGAGTATCAGACGAGCCTCTACACCCTCAACAAGCTCAACGGCTATGAGGGTACAGCCGGTCTCAAAGAATGGAGCAACCGCACTAACTATCTCGAACTGACCTCGAAATACCGCGCCAACTGGGACGGCATCCACCGCTTCGAAGGACTCGTAGGCTACAGCTACTCCGACGAGACGTATGAAGAATCGAGCATGTGGAACGCCAACTTCCCCAACGACTACTTTATGTGGAACAACATCGGTGCCGGCAAATATCTCTCCGACGGTAAGGCTACGATGGGCAGCGGCAAAAACTCGAACAAGCTCATCGGCTGGTTCGCCCGCGTAAGCTACGGATTCGACAACCGCTACAATATCCTCGCCTCCATCCGATACGAAGGCAGCTCCAAATTCGGTAAAAACCACAAGTGGGGCGCGTTCCCCTCGGTATCCGCCGGCTGGAACATCAACAACGAGTCTTTCATGGAGTCCACCCGCAACTGGCTCAGCAACCTCAAGCTCCGCGTGGGCTACGGTATCACCGGTGTGATTCCCGGCGACAGCTACATGTCATTGGTACGCTACGCCTACGAAGGCAGCTACTATTACCGCGACGGACAGTGGAACAAGACTCTTCAGGCAGTTTCAAATCCCAACCCCGACCTCAAATGGGAAAAAGCACGAGAACTCAACTTCGGTCTCGACTGGGGTGTGTTCAACGACCGCCTCACCGGTAACATCGACTACTACATCAAGAACACCTCCGACATGCTCTACGACTATGCCGTTCCTTCTCCCCCGAACCTCTATCCCTCAACCTACGCCAACGTCGGTAAGATGCGCAACTCGGGTATCGAGATCATGATCAAGGCTATCCCCGTCACCACCAAGGACTTCGAGTGGACAACCACGCTAACCATGCAGCACAACAAGAACAAGCTCGTCAGCCTCTCCAACGACCTCTACCAGACCGACAACACCATGTGGCTCATGGGTATCAGCGACCCCGTTTCGCAGTACACCCACAAAGTTCAGGTTGGCGAAGCACTCGGTCAGATCTGGTCGCTCAAGGCCGTGGGCGTTTCCGAGGACACCGGTCTCTTCCTCATCGAGAACCCGAAGAGCGGGCTTACCGCCGAATTCTATCAGGAAATGCGTAACGACTACGACAACTGGTATCAGTACATGGGCAACGGCATTCCCAAACTCTCGCTCGGATGGAGCAACCAGTTCAACTGGCGCAACTGGGATCTTGCCATGCAGTTCACAGGCCAGTTCGGATTCAAGATCGTCAACAACCAGCGCGTATTCTACGAGAACAATGCCCACGCCTACAACAAGCTTAAATCCGTAACCGACAAGATCGGGGGCACCCGCTCACTCTCCGCTGCACAGTCGCAGGCCGTGACGAGCTACTATATCGAGGACGGCGACTACTTCAAGCTCACCAACATCATGCTCGGCTACACCGTTCCTCTCAAGAAGAACAACTACGTGCAGAACATCCGCGTGTACGGTTCGGTTGACAACGTGTTCACCATCACTAAGTACAAAGGTATCGACCCCGAAATCAACACCGAGAACTTCTGGACTGCCGGCGTGGACGACCGCGACAAATATCCTACCATCCGCTCGTTTACATTCGGTGCAAGTGTCACTTTCTAACCTAATTCCCGAACAATCATGAAAATCAATAATTTCAAACTCGGTCTTATGGGTCTCGTCATCGGAAGCCTTTCCCTCGGCTCCTGCACCGACCTCGACGAAACCGTCTACAGTCAGATTCCCGGCGACGGCTCATATACCATGACCCAGAAAGACATCCAGGCCCAGTACGGTCTAATCTACGACCGCATGCGCGATATGTACGACGGCTGGGAAGGCTATCAGGACATCAGTCAGGAATGCGCCGACCTTCTCATGACTCCCTTCCGCTACGAGACTTCCGGCTGGGGCGCCCAGTACGTTTCGCTCCACAAGCACGAATTCCACTCGACCATCAACCACCTCTACCGTCCGTGGTACAGCTGCTATCAGGGCATCAACGCCTGCAACCAGCTGCTCGACAACGAACTCGTGGCTGAAAACGAGGCAAGCGTAGCAGAACTCCGCACCTACCGCGCCCTCTTCTACTACGTTCTCTTCGACCTCTGGCGCAATATACCCGTCACCACCACCAACAAGGTGCCCGACGGCTTCACTCCCGAGCAGGAAACCCCGCAGTTCACCTACGATTTCATCGTAAAGGAAGTCTCCGAGTCCAAGCCTCTCCTCACCAAGGAGCATGCCCTCGGCCAGATCAATTACTGGAGCGCCTGCATGATTCTTGCAAAAATGTATCTCAACCACGACGCATGGTTCCCCGGGAAAGAGGATCCGACCTACTATCAGAAAGCGATCGATGAGGTCAACGACGTGATTCTCAATGGCGGCTACACTCTCGCCAACTCTTACCGCGAGCCATTCGCCTCCGACAATTCTTCGTGCAACGAGATTATTCTCGCCCTTATGTACGACAACAAGTACGCAGGCCACGGCACCAACCACTTCTGCAAATGGTTCATGGCAGGCTCACAGGGCATCTTCGGCGTGACGTTCGACCCCTGGAATGGCTCCGCATGCGTACCGCAGTTCCTCGAGACCTACGATCCCGACGATACCCGCAAGACCGACACCTGGAAATGGGGCCCGCAGAACGACGTGAACGGTGAACCCATCTATATCGACGGCAAGCGCCTCGACTTCACCCCCGAAGTCTACGCAATCGAGCGTCCCGGAGCTGCCGGCATGCAGGGCGCACGCCTCTGGCTCTATGAAATCCAGCCCGGCAACATCGGTACTTCAAACTGTAACGTTCCTTTCTTCCGCCTTACCGACGCATACTTCATCAAGGCTGAGTGTCTGCTCCGCCTCGGAGGCTACAACGGCGAGACCGAACAGGATGCTGCCGATATCGTCACTATGATCCGCCAGCGCGCGTTCAAGAACAATCCCGAAAAGGCAGTCCGCACCGTCGCCCAGCTCAAGGGCGGTTCTGTATATGACTACGGCCTGCGCGAGACTCAGGGTGAAATCGTCGACGGCGAGCTTACCAACATTGTGAACACTGAAACCCACGAAGGTGGCGACGACATCATCCTCGGCGGTCTGCTCGACGACCTCGCATGGGAATTCGTCTACGAACACCACCGCCGCCAGGATCTCATCCGCTTCAAGATGAGCAACGGCTGCAACGTGTTCAACGGCAAATCATGGTTCGGAAAGTCAGCTTTCACAAATCCCACCGACCATCATTTCGACATCTTCCCGATTCTCAAGGATAACCTTCAGGCAAATCCGAAACTCCACCAGAACGACGGCTACACAAGCTGATATTATTTCGTCCAATACTAATTTATAAATCAGATTCTCATGAAATCGAAATTCTATATACCGGCTGTAGCCGCTATGCTTCTCTTCTCGTTCTCGGCCTGCGAGGACGACTATAGCGAGGCTACTTCCAAGCACGTCTACGGCGAAACCGAGAACGTGCCCCTGAAAGGCTCCGACGCGGCCAACGGCACAACCTCCGTCACGCTCCGCGAGGATCCCGTAACCGTAAGTCTCGCCGATTTCGACGAGCCTATCAAGGCTGCCATGGACATGACTATGGATGAGGCTCTTGCCGGCATCGACAACGGCACCGTGCGCTTCTACGTCGTTAACCCCAACCGCCGCGTCTGGGACAAGACTCCCGCAAACTGCGGCGACAACACCTGGGGCATCTCCGCCCAGGGTTCCGTGACCGGCGCCGACAACGCTGCCTACACTGTTAAGTTCGACCGCAACGCCGGAACCCTGACCTACGCTCTCGGCCCGGCTGCCGTTTCAGGCACCGTGGGTTCTATCGTGGTCGGATTCGTGAAAATCGACGGCGACTCCACTTTCCCCGTCAATTTCCGCATCGCATGTTCCGTTACCGTGCCCGATAAGTCGATGGTCGAGGTTACAGGCACCATTCCGACCGGCGACTACAGTGCATACTCCATCAACTTCGCCGACTATGCCGAAAACATCGAATACGCTCTCGGAGTTACAGACCTTACCGGTTTCGCTAAGGATCTCGACACCGGCGGCGGCAACAAGTACATAATGTACCTTCTCGACGGTTCCGGCAACCGCTTCGGCGGCGACGGCCAGTATACAGCCAACGGTCTCGGCTACTGGGCTGATGCTTCGAATAATGTCACCACCTGGGGCGCCGACGGCTTCCATCACTTCGTTGAGCTCGCTCCCTGGGACGATGAAACCGAAGATTATGCCACCAACGGCGGTATCATGAACATCGGCCGCGCTCCCGGTGTCGCTTCCGGCGAGGAAGTCAATGCTTCCTTCGTGCTCGTTCCCCGTAGCGATGCCAAGAAGGCTCTCACCTTCATCGTTAAGCTCGTGTGCGAATAAAACATCCATCATTTTAACCAACGAAGACAATGAAACATTATATCAAATCTTCTCTCCGCGGGATTGCTTCCATGGCTGTTGTCGGAGGACTGATGTTCGGCTTCACCGCCTGCAGCGACGATGATATGTCGGCTACACGTCCCGATTACAATCCCCGCTACGAGGGCGAGGTAGGCGCCGATGCGGCCGACTACACCGTCAGCGCCGACCCCACGGCTCTCAGCGTCACCTTCAAGTGCGATATGGACTGGACAGCCGTCGTACTCAACGAGGATGGCGAAACCTGCTCCTGGGCTACCGTCACCCCCGACAAGGGCATCTGTACCACCCCCGGCTATCCCGGAACCAAGGACAAGGTGGCAGAGGATTTCACCGTAACAGTGAACCTCAGCGCCAACGAGGATATGGAGAATACCCGTATCTGCAAGCTCGTAATCTCAACCGACAAGGGCGGAACCACAACCATCACCATCGCTCAGGAATACAAGGTGGTTATGCTCAACCCCGCCGACATCGCCAACTACGACAAGTACACCTGTCCCTCTACCTGGAACGAACACTTCGAGAAAGGCGCGGAATTCATGCTCCGGCAGGACAGCTACTACAGCTGGCACCGCATGAAGCAGTCGGAACACTTCTTCGTGTTCTGGTCGCCTGAATTCGGCGCAGACCCCAATGCCGAGAGCGTTCCCGCAGCAATGCGTGTCGACATCGACGATCTCCTCGCAAAGGCTGAGCAGTTCTTCGACACCAACGTCAACAAACTGAAAATGGCTACCCTCGGACAGGGCAAGTCGATGCTCGATAACTACAAGATGCAGATTTACCTGATCTATCAGGACGAATGGCTCGCAACCGGTTCCGGCTACGACGACAAGATCGGCGCCCTCTGGGTGAATCCCTCTACTTGTCAGCCCGTCGGCTCGACCATCGCTCACGAAATCGGCCACTCTTTCCAGTATCAGACCTATGCTGACCGCGTGCAGTGCCAGGGTGCCACCGACGACAAGCAGAGCGGCTTCCGTTATGGTTTCGTAGGACCCGACGGCGGCGGAAACGGCGGCTGCGCATACTGGGAACAGTGCGCGCAGTGGCAGGCTCAGCGCGATTATCCCCGCGAACAGTTCGAAAGCTACAACTATCAGGTATGGCTCAACAACTGCCACCGCCACTTCCACCACGAATGGCAGCGCTACGCAAGCTACTGGCTCCAGTCTTACTGGGTTGAGAAGCACGGCGTGGATGCATACGGCAGAATCTGGACAGAATCTGTTGCGCCCGAGGACGCCATCAGCGCCTATACCCGCCTCTACAACGGCGGCAACTATGCAACAACCCGCGAAGAACTCTTCGATTATGCAGTGCGCATGGCAACCTACGACATCGCAGGTGTCCGCGAATATGCCGACGGATATCAGGGCCGCTACAACGCCACCTTCTACCGCAACGGCGAAAACTATCAGATCAGCTACGGCAACTGCCCCGGAGCTACCGGCTTCAACGTAATCCAGCTCGATGTCCCCCAGAACGGCGGCACGGTTTCGGTTGACTTCACCGGTCTCGCTTACGGCGCTCCCCTCGCCAAGAAAGACAAAGGCAACATGGTCGACGGCGACGGTGTTGTGAAAGGTCAGACCACCACTTACAATACCGTAGGCGGTGCCGAGAACATGGGATGGCGCTACGGCTTCGTAGCCCTGAAGGGCAACACCCGCACCTACAGCTCCGTGGGTAAGGCATCAAAGGGCAACCTCTCTTTCAACGTTCCCGCAGGCACCGAACTCCTCTACCTCGTTGTCCAGGGTTCTCCCGAAGTCTATATGTCGCACGGATGGGACGAAGTTGAGTCAAACGACCCGCAGTTCCCCTATATGATCAAACTCAACGGCACCGACCTCTCGCTCTATGAGGATCCCATCGAACCTGAATTCTCCAAAGTTGACGACAATACCCTCCTCGGAACCTTCGACCTCACCGTCAAAGCTGATAACGGTGATTGGATAGCAGCAAACCTCGACCTCCGTGAGGACGCCATTCTCGAATTCTTCGGAATGACCGCCGACGAACTCGCCGAGAATATCGAACAACCGATCAACGGTACCAAAGTCTCCGCCATCGACGGCAAGATTGTGGTGTTCAACGAGCAGTCAGACGGCACTCTCTACGACATTCCTACCGCCAATGTAGGTTACTGGCTCAACGCCGACGGCGATGCCGTCAACTGGGGCGGCGGACAGGTTGTCTACTACGAAATCAACGGTGCGATTGTAGACCTCGGCAAACTCGGCGACGCCGCCGGTCAGCCCGGCGAAACGAGAGTTATGCGTCCCGTATTCGTCTACACCAACGGCAATGTCACCAAAACTCTGAAATTCACGATTACTTACCACTTTAAGTAATTCCCACTCTTATCTGGAGAGACATTCCCGCACTCTCGGGAGTGTCTCTCCTTTTTACATCAGAACGAAATGTCATTCTCACGATTTCATATCTGCTCACTCATAGCTGCCTGCGCCCTGCTTGCATTTTCGTGCGGTTCCGACGACCCGCAGCCTGTTGACCCGCCGAAGCCCGTTGAGCCGGAAAATCCTGTCGACCCCGAACCCGAACCTGAACCCGAGCCAGAGCCGACATTCACTCCCGAGTTCATAGCCGGTCAGCTTTCCATCGTCACGGATGGCGGCGCTGCCATCACGTCGAAGGAAGATTACGTCGGCTGTAAGATTTCACTCACCCACTCCAACGAAGAGTGGAACTTCACCGACGCCACTGCAGGTGTCCGCGGCCGCGGTAATTCTTCCTGGCTCTGGTACGACAAGAAACCGTACCGGATCAAATTCGACAAGAAGCAGACCTTTATGGGACTTGCAAAAGCGAAGAGCTGGGTGCTCCTCGCGGAGTACCGCGATCCCACAGACCTGATGAACGCTTTCGTGTTCGAATGGGCACAGCTTTGCGGCATGCCGTACACAAACCACAACCGCTACGTCGAACTGACGCTCAACGGTGACCCCGTGGGTCTGTATCACCTCACCGAACAGGTGCAGCAGAACGAAAACCGCGTTGCCGTCGACGAAAAAGCGGGTTATCTCATACAGCTTGACCGCGACGACGGCCCGGAACTCGCGCCCGAGGCCACCGACAATTTCTGGTCGACTGTCTACCGCATGCCTGTTTGTGTCAAGAACCCCGAAGACCTCGGTAAGGCGGGTCTCGAAACCGCCGCAGCCGAACTCGCCGTGCTTGAACGTGCCGTCAGCGCGCTCGACTACGACGCAATAAAAGCGAACCTCGACGTGAAAACAATGATCGACTTCCTGATAATCCAGGAGTTCGTTTACAACGTTGAACTCGACGCTCCCCGTTCCATGTACATGCACAAGGATGTTGGTGGAAAATGGGCTATGGGGCCGCTCTGGGACTTCGACGCCGGTTTTGATTTCGACTGGGGGCAGATGTATACCGGCCACACATTCTTCACCAGCAGCCGCGAACTCGTTATGGGCACTTCGCCCGCTACCCACGCCGGAACGCAATACCGGGTGCCCGGATTCTTCTCCGACCTGTTCAAAATTCCCGGATTCGTAAAGGAATACAAAGCACGCTGGATCGAAACATCCCCTCTTATAGAGCAGGCATGGGCTTCATGCCTGAAATATTACAATGCCAACACAGCCGCATGGCAGCGCGACGCCGACCGCTGGCCCATCGACAAGAAATTCGGCACCGAAATCCGCCGGATGGAAAGCTGGCTTACCGCCCGCAAAACGTATCTCGACACTGTCATAAAGAATTATCCCGACTGATATGATGAAATATCTCATAACACCGCTTGTGCTCGTAAGCGCGCTCACCGCTTTCGCTGACGACCCTTTCGCCCAAGAAATCCGGCTGAACGAGGACGAAGCATACCCCGGTGTCCCTCAATATCCGGTTGTAGAGCACAAAGGCAAAGCTATCTACATCCCCAACGACCTCCGCTCGATGGATCTCAACGACCCGGAGAGCAAATGGAGTTTCAAGCGGATGGCACTTACGGAAAACATAGCCCTTTTCTGGGCTAAGGAATTCGGCCCGAACCTCGCCGAGGCTCCCGACCTCGACGGCCACAATATGAAAGTCGACCTCCCCAACCTTCTGGCAAAACTCGAGCAGTTCTACGATTTTTATTACAACGACCTGAAATGGGTAAAGCCCGGCACCAAAGCCGACCGCTGGCGCATGATGGTGATGCTCGACTACTCGCTCGAGGGCACTGCCTACGGCGGCGACTACGACTCGCAGATAGGCGCGCTCTGGATTGCCCCGAACCGCGTGCAGGACAAGGCGCTCAACTGCATAGCCCATGAACTCGGCCATTCATTCCAGCTTCAGATCACCGCCGACGGCGAGGGTGTGGCATGGGGCGGCTCCGGATTCTACGAAATGGCATCGCAGTGGATGCTCTGGCAGGTGAACCCCGACTGGCAGACAGACGAAAACTATCATCTGAAAGCCTATCAGGATCTCACCCACAAAGCGTTTCTCCACATAGACAACATCTACCATTCGCCCTACGTGCTCGAAATCTGGGGCGAACGTCATGGCCCCGGCTTCATAGCCGAACTTTTCCGTCAGGGCAAAATCGGCGAAGACCCCGTAATGACCTACAAGCGCCTCAACGGACTCACCCAGGAGCAGTTCAACGACGAAATGATCGAGGCCCAGCGCCGTTTCATAAACTGGGACATCGACCGCGTAAGGGAACATTCGCGCAAATACGCCAACCAATGGCACACCGAACTCGAAAAGGGTGCCGACAACCGCTTGCGTCCGACTGCTGAAAACTGCCCAGAGAATTACGGTTTCAACGCCATTCAACTCGCCGTGCCCGAAACCGGTAAAACCGTTTCGGTAGATTTCCGCGGTGAGGCAGGGCGCGAAGGGTTCTGTTCCCTCAACCCCGACAAAGCCGGCTGGCGCTACTGCTTCGTGGCGGTCGACAAGGACGGCAATTCCATCTACAGCCCGGTAGGTAAAGCGAGCAAAGGCAAGCTCAGATTCCGTCCGGGCAAAGAATTGTCCCATCTCTGGCTTGTGGTGATGGGAGCACCCGCGGAGCACTGGCGCAACGTGGACGGCCCCGACAATCCGGGCGACGCCCAGTGGCCCTACAGCATCCGCCTCTCCGGCACCGAGGTAATCTGAAAAGACTGTTCAACGCAACAAATCTCAACGTCAAAATTGTTATTCAGCGTTGATGTATGTATGGATCTGACCTGAGAAATTAACATTTCGTATGTCAAATCCATACATACTCTTTATGAAAAAAGCCTTATCTTTGTAAAAAATCGCAACAAGTGCTGTATCGTAACCTTAAAAATATCATAATCGCCATTGCGGCGCTCCTGCTGTGGCCGGCAGCAGGTGAAGCAGCGGAATCAGCCCTGCAATTCCACCACTATCAGGTAAGATCGGGTATGCCCTCGAACTGCGTCAGAGACATCGTTCAGGACGCGCGCGGCTTCATATGGTTCGCCACCGACGGCGGACTGGTGCGTTTCGACGGCCGCAGCTACAAACTTTACGCGCTCTCCTGCCCGACCGACGGATGCGTGGAAGAAAACTTTATCCGCTCGCTCCATACCGCGCCCGACGGTCTGTATGCCGGTACCGACATAGGGCTTTACACCTACAATCTGCGCCTCGACCGCTTCGACTACACCGGGCTCGACATAAACGGTATCCGGCAGCACGCACCTGTCATAAACATAAAATCCGACCGGGAAGGGAATCTTTGGATCTCGATGGAAGACAAAGGCGTTTTCGAAATCAAAAAAGCGACCGGCGAGGTCACTCACTTCGACTTCCCGCTATGCAATAACTACATAGGCAACATATTCATAGATTCCTCGAACGGCATCTGGGTTCAAAGCAACACGGGAACCGAAACGCTTTATTCATTCAACCGCTCGTCGGGCGAATTCCGGCCGTTTGCAGTAACTGTAGGCGGTGAAAAGGTCAGCACCCCTTCATATACTCTCCTTCAGGCCGACAACCAGAACCTGCTTCTCGGACTATGGAACGGCCGGCTTATAAAATTCGATTCTCTGAGCGGCAAAGGCAGCTATGTGGACGCCGCTTCCTCTTCCCCCGGCCTGAACCATATCCATAGCATGACCCGCCATTCGGAAACCGACATTTTAATCGGTTCCGACGCCGGCCTGACCGTGCTTAACCTCCCGTCGGCCCGATTCACCACCTTCCGGCAGGACGAACTTGACCCGTCGTCGATATCAGACCGCTACGTATACCCCATCTTTCGCGACAGGGAGGGAGGTACCTGGATCGGCACCTTCTTCGGCGGGGTCAACTATATGCCTCCGGAACTTAAGAATTTCGAAAAATTCCGCCATTCCAAATACAGAAACTCCGTAAGCGGCAACCTCATTTCGCGGCTGTGCGAAGACACCGACGGGAATATCTTCATAGCCAGCGAAGACGGCGGTCTTACGCGCCTCAATCCCCGCGACAACAGTTTCACAACTATTCCCATCACGCTTCCCGACGGTTCGCCGGTACAGAATATAGCCGCCTTGGGAATAGACGGGAGCACCCTTTGGATCGGCACTTACGCCCGCGGCGTGATAACCTACGACACCCGTTCCGGAAGTAAAAAATACTACAATCATATCAGTTCCGACCCGCACTCGCTCGACGGGTCGAGCAGCTATGCCATTTTCCGCAACAACGACGGCAGCGTCTACGTTGCCACCACGACAGGCATAAACAGATATGACCGCGAAACCGACAGTTTTATCCGCGTGAGGACTCTCGGAGCCACTACCGTCGACATAGACCGCGACCCGCAGGGACGCCTCTGGTTCAGCACTTACGGCAAGGGTCTCTTCTCTTACAATCCTGCGGCGGACATATGGAAAAACTACCGCTACTCCGACAAACCCGGCTCCATTCTCCACAACCACGTGAACTGCCTCACAATCGACTCGCGGGGCACCTACTGGGTGGGGACTGCCCACGGTCTCTGCCGTTTCGTGCCGGAGACCGATTCGTTCGAGCCGGCAGAGAATTTCCCGGAAGGAGTCAACGCCGCTTCTATTATTGAGGATCAGGATATACTATGGGTGGGAACAGACCGCGGACTGGTGCGCTACGTGCCCGGAGTAAGCAGCATGACCTATACCGACCAGGACGGACTGCCGGGCAACCAGTTCATGGCAAGCGCGCAGCTCATCACTCCTTCGGGCAAGATTTATCTCGGAACCACCAGCGGCGTCTGTGCCTTCTACCCATACCGGATAAAGCCAAATACCTACGAGGCTCCGATACTTTTTACAGGAGTGGAAATAGGCAACCATCCGGTTGAAGCAGGCGATCCGCGGATGCCGGAGGAAATCAATCTCACCGAGCAGATTACCCTCTATCCCGGCGACGGCAGCATCAGCGTATCTTTCACCTCCCTGAGCTACGCCAATCCAACACGCAACAGCTATTTCTACCGTCTCGACGGCTTCGACAACGAATGGATAGCTTCGGGCAACACCAACAAAGCCACCTACACCAACCTCTCTCCGGGCAGATACCGCCTTCGGGTAAAAGGCACCAACAGCGACGGCGTGGAGGGTCAGGAAGCGTCGCTCTTCATCAGGGTTCTTCCCCCATGGTATATGTCGCTGCCCATGAAACTGCTCTACGCAGCACTCTTTCTTCTGGCCATCTACCTTATTTACAGGTATCTCATACGGCGTTCCGAGAAAAGCCACCAATCGGAGATCGAACACATCAAGGCCAACCGCGAAAGAGAAGTGTTTCAGGCCAAACTGAACTTCTTCACCGTAATAGCCCACGAAGTCCGCACGCCGGTATCGCTCATCATAGCTCCACTCGAGAAAATCATGCAGACACGCGAGGCCATGTCGCCCGCTCTGCGCGACGACCTCAACATTATACAGCGCAACAGCCAGCGTCTGCTCTTTCTCATAAACCAGCTGCTCGACTTCAAGAAAGTGGAACAGAACGGTTTCACCATGCACTTCCGTCCGACCGACATCAACGCACTGCTCAACGGCGTAATGGAGCGTTTCCGCCCCTCGATTGAGCGTAAAGGCGGAAGACTGACAAGCGACATCCCCGATGAAACACTCGTTGCAGACATCGACTCCGAGGCAATAACCAAACTCGTAAGCAACCTGCTGAACAACGCCCGGAAATATATGACCGACGAAGTCAGACTGTCGCTCCGGGTCAATGCCGCCGACCATACCTTCTCAATCTCGGTCACCGACAACGGCAACGGCATCAGTCCTGAAAACCGCGAGAAGATATTCAAGCCATTCTATCAGATAAACGACGCCCTCAGTCCCGCAAAGGAGGGAACCGGACTCGGACTCTCGATAGTAAGGAGCATGGCCACGGCCCACAAAGGGACCGTCACGGTAGACTCCTGTCCGGGAGAATATTCCACTTTCACGGCCACACTCCCCGTTCATCAGGATGAAATATACACACCTGAAGAAGAGCCGGTAAAAGAAAGCACACCTGCCGCCGGGACAGACAATCCGCAACGGGAAGAACGTCCGGTTCTGCTGATTGCCGACGACAACGAGGAGATGCTCAGTTTCATAGCCACGAATTTCCGCAACGACTACGAGGTCCTCACTGCCACCGACGGCATTGAGGCATACGAAATTCTCCGCAGCCGTCAGGTTGACTTCATAGTGTGCGACTGGATGATGCCGAGGATGGACGGCATAGAATTCTGCCGAAAGGTGCGCTCCGACATGAATTTCAGCCATATTCCTTTCGTACTGCTCACGGCCAAGACCGACACCTACTCGCGCATCGAGGGCATGAAGGGTGGCGCCGACATCTATATCGAGAAACCCTTTTCGGTCGAATACCTCAAGACCTGCCTGCAGAACATAAGCGATATGCGCACACGCCTGCGGCAGAAATTCTCGCAGTCGCCCTTCGAACCCATCACCACCGTGGCCTCAACGCCGGTCGACAACGACTTCCTCGTGCAGCTCAACGAGATAATCGAAGCCAATTTCTCGAATCAGGAACTTTCAGTGGATTTTCTTGCAACAGCCTCGGGCATAAGCCGCTCGAGCCTTTATGCAAAAATCAAATCACTCACGAGCATGACACCCAATGAACTCATCCAGGTGACGAGGCTTAAGAAAGCCGCCGTACTGCTGGCCGAAGGGAAATACCGTGTGAGCGAGATCGGCTATATGGTAGGCTTCAACAGCTCGTCGTACTTCGCCAAATGTTTCAAAAACCAGTTCGGAGTGAAACCAGGTGAGTTCGCGGGCCGCAAGGAAACCACTCCGCAGGTGTAAAAATCCTTAAAAAATGTGTGGCTATCTCAACGTTTTTGCCTAATTTTGCGTATATCTCTTAAAAAGGTCACTATGTACAACAAAAGAATCATCAAGAACGAGATCAGAACCATATGCGGCGCTCTCGCCGGTGAATGCCTGAATGCCATAATGTTTGTGCCCGGAATCGAGACCGAGAAAATGAACGGCGTAATCTACGAAATCGCCGAACTGCAGACCAACGCGCTCAAGCGTGTGTCGGCTCAGTTCCCCCAGTCGCCCTCGGCATTTGCCGACGGCAAAGCCTACCGCCAGGCAAGAAACAAATTTTATGCCGAGGCATTTGCATCCATCCGCAAAGAATTCAGCGACCACGTAAACGCCATCGTCAAGAAAATGAACGAGCTGCTCCCCTCCGAGCAGAAAGAAGCCAATAAGAAAGCAGCCAACGCCTGACAATGAGCAGGCTGAGCGCTTTTTTGCTTAAGCTGGCGGGGTGGAAACTCAACGTGACGCTGCCCGACAGCCCGAAATCAATTATATGCGTGGCACCCCATACGAGCAACTGGGATTTCGTGTGGGGTAAGCTCGCATATTCCGCGCTGGGGAGAGACGCCGGCTTCCTGATGAAGGAATCGTGGTTTTTCTTCCCGCTCGGACTGATATTCAAAGCAATCGGCGGAGTGCCGGTGTCGCGCCGCAGAGGCTCATCGCTGACAGAAACCCTTATCGAGAAATTCAATAATTCCGACACGCTCACCATCGCCATCACCCCCGAAGGAACACGCTCGCGTGTAGCCACCTGGCATACCGGCTTCCTCCACATTGCCATAGGTGCAGGGGTGCCTGTACAGCTCGCCGCGATAGACTACGGGCGGAAGGAGATTTTCCTGAACCGCGAGTTTATCCCCTCGGGCGACATCGAGACGGACATGCGTGAAATCAAAGACTATTACCGTCAGTTCACCGGCAAATATCCCGACCACTTCACAACAGAATAGGCTTTCCTAATGAAAACTTTCAAAGTCTGCATCATACCATTCAGCATAGCATGGGGCAACAAGGACTCCAACCTTTGCGGAATGGCAAGCGAACTAAATCAGGTAGAAAAAGACACCGATCTCGTCGTGATTCCCGAACTGTTCTCGACCGATTTCATATCGGACAGGAAAGTCGTGGAAGAACTGGCGGAAAGAAACGACGGCCATACCATGGATGCGCTGAAACGATGGGCATCGTTTTTCGGTTTTGCCATAGCCGGCAGCTTTCTGGCCACCGACGGATCCGGCCGCTATTTCAACAGAGCCTTTGTGGTCGAACCGGCAGGCGACGTTACGTTTTACGACAAGCATCACCTCTTTCCGCTTTCCGACGAAAAGGGTATTTTCACGGCCGGAGCAAAGCTCTCCCCCATTATCCGTTACCGCGGCTGGAACCTTAAGCTGATGGTATGTTACGACCTTCGTTTCCCGGTCTGGTGCCGCAACGGCGAGGAGATCTACGACATACTCGTGGTGCCGTCGAGCTGGCCTCATTCGCGCATAACCCAATACCACAAGCTTCTGGCAGCAAGAGCCATCGAGAACCAGATTTACGCTGTGGGGGCGAACCGTACCGGAAAAGACAACTACGGAGAATATCCGGCCGGCGACTCGGTAATTTACGACAATCTCGGCGACAGCATCGGAGAAACACGCCGCAACGGCCACATCTACTCGGTGCTTGACGGCGAAGCCCTTGAGGCCGGCCGCCACCGCTTTCCGGCGTGGCGCGACAGCGACAAGTTCACCATAGAGCTCTGAAATTCCACACAAGCGGTAAAATTGGTAAGAAACCGCGTAAAAGGGGTTCCACTGAATTCCTCATTATCACATATTTTTGCAAAATGAAACATTCAGCACTTATATTTCCCGCGATTCTTACAGCCAATTTCATGGCCGCGGCTGCCGAGTCTAATGTCGGCGATTCCATTTCGCTAAGCGATGTAGTGGTGACCGGAACAAACCGTACTACAGCCAAAAATCTGCTGCCGTATACCGTTTCGGTGGTTTCTCACGCCGACCTTGAGGCAACGGGCCAGACTCAGGTACTCGCCGCCATTTCCGGGGAGGTGCCGAGCTTGTTCGTCACGCAGCGGAGCATATTCGGCTTCGGTGTGAGCAACGGCGGCTCCGGGCATATCAAGATGCGAGGCGTAGGAGGCGACCGCGCAAGCGGAGTGCTGATGATGGTCGACGGTCAGCCGCAGTTCGCAGGCATCTATTCCCACCATATAGCCGACTTTTACGGCAAGGAATCGGTGGAGAGAGTTGAAGTGCTCCGCGGTCCCGGATCGGTGCTCTACGGGTCGAACGCCATGGCCGGCGTAATCAACGTTGTGACCCGCAATCCGCGGCGCGACGGCATCCATACAACCCTGACAACCCAATACGGCTCGTACAATACATGGCTTACATCGGCCACGAATACGGTGCGGGCCGGCCGGTTCTCGTCGATGCTTTCCCTCTCCTATAACCGCACTGACGGCAACATAAAAGGGATGGATTTCAAAGAAGCGAGCGGGTATGGCAAAATCGGCTATGAACTTTCCGATTTCTGGAAACTGACGGCCGACTATACCCTCATGAACTTCAAAGGCAACGACCCGGTTTATCCACGGCTCCGTGATCCGGAATCAACGGCAGTCTACAGCCAAAATATAACCAGGGGCGAGGCATCGGTGGCGATTTCCGACAGATACGCATCGACCTCGGGCAACGCCCAGGTATACTACAGCTACGGCAACCATTACATAGACGATCCCAACCACTTCCACAGTCTCGACGACCGGTTCGGCATACTCGCCTACCAGAACGTAGCGCCATGGACGGGCGCCGATATGACCTTAGGGTTCGACTTCAACACCTATACAGGCAGGATCCCGATGTCGGGCGGAACGGCCCACAAACCCGGCTCGATGGGAACAATATCGCGCAAAAGCATCACTGAATATTCTCCGTATCTTACTCTGTCGCAGACGCTTTTCGGCGATATTCTGGTACTTAACGGAGGCCTGCGCATGGCAAACAGCGACAAATTCTCGACCGAATGGATTCCGCAGGCAGGATTCGTGGTAAATCCGGGAGCCAAGTTTTCCATCAAGGGTTCGGTGTCGAAAGGCTACCGCAACCCGTCGTTCCGCGAACTCTATCTCTACCGGATGGCCAATCCCGATCTCGAACCGGAAAGGATGATGAACTACGAGGTTTCCGTGGCGCGGCACTTCTCCCGTTATCTCACCTTCGACCTTACTTTCTATTACTGCAAGGGCGACAACATGATACAGGTGGAGGACAATAAGAATGTGAACACCGGACGATTCATCAACAAAGGCATCGAGGTTTCCGTAAGAAGCAATCCGCTCGACAATCTGAGCGCCAATGCCACCTACAGCTACCTCCATACATCGCTAAACAACCTGACGGGGGCGCCTGTCCACCAGTTCTTCTTCGGTGTAAACTATCGTCCCATAAAGCGCCTTGAACTGAGTGCCGACGTAAAATACACGGGGCGCCTCTACGTCCATGAAAGCGTGAAACGTCAGAACTACGCGCTGCTCAATCTGAAGGCCGACTACGAGCTGCTTCGCTATGCCGCAGTATTCGTGCGCCTTGAAAACATAACAGACACGCACTACGTGATAAACCGCGGGTACGATATGCCCGGTTTCACAGCAATGGGGGGACTGCGTCTGAGCTTTTGATCGGACGCGGTGCCGGCTTGTGGCCGCTGCCGCTATTAATCACCTCACGGCGCGATGGATCGGGAACGGGAAAGATTTCTCTCTGTACGTCTGACTTAGCAACCGGCTTCTTTTCGCAGGCAGGCTTAGATAAATCCGCACTCTCGTCTGCTACGGCATCCGCAGGTTTCTTTGAGGAAACCTTGCGGCGCGCTGCGGCAGCACGGGCAGTTGAAGCGCGACGGATAGCTAAGTCGAGATCCGGAAGCAGACGGTCGAAAATCGCTTTTGCTTTTTTACAGAGGCCGGTTATTTTGCCTTCCGGTTTGAGATAGCTGCTGACTGCCGTTACAACCTGCTTGAAGATGAAGGGGTCGATGCGGCAACCGGTCATTGAGTCGATAACGTCGGAAATAATCTTACAGTAAGCGCGGTCTGATACGCGGAATTTCTGTTGTTTCTTTGTGGTTTTCATAACATAAAAAGGTTTAGTTTCCGCAAAGATACAACAGCATCGGACGAAAAACATTGCGATAATGTCGCTTTTTTCAGTCCGACGCGATTTTTTTTCGAAATTATTGCTGTCTGATAAAACACAAATATCGCTAAAAAGCATGGCTCGAACGCTGAATTTACAGTGCTCGGGCATCTTTTTTCATTTTACAAGCCCCCCTCAGTAAAAAATGATGGCTCGGGTAGGCTCCGCGGCTGCCGCCCGGGATCAAGGCGTCGCAGCTCCGCCGCTCGCCTTGTTTTTTTGAGGAGGTTGTTGTCCCACAGCTCCGCTCCGCTCCGCAATGGGTTATCGAAACATCGCGCCTCCGGCGCTTTTTCGTGCGAAATCCTCGCAGAAGACTTTCTGATCCGCAATAGTATACACCACAACAATGAGAATGTTCAGAAAATAAGTGTAAAAGCGCCGGAGGCGAGCCACGGAGCCTGCCCGAGCCATCATTTTTAGGCCGCCTCAAAAATTTTTATCGGACAGCAATATTTCGAAATGGGGGATTCCGGATCAGCGGCGGGTGATTCGGTAGAGGGTGGTAATCTGGCCGGTGTCGCAGCTCTTCAGCGGTTTGGTATAGAGAGGCTCGGCGACTAAATTGCGGCCGTATTTTGCATTGAAGTCCTTGAAATCGTATTCTCCAATAAGAATGAGGGCGCTTCCGGTGGCAGGCAAATCGTTGAGCGACTTAAACGGCACTATCCTGTCGGCAGTATAGAATCCGGCGGTATAGAAGCGGAGCATGTCTACGTTGATATAACCGAAAATTTTGCCGGAGGGCTGAATGCCATTGATCTCCCGGGCAATCGGATAATCGCTCTTTGTGTTGAGAACAGCCGGAAGAATGGTGGCCGACAGATTGAGGTAGATTACAACCGTCGCCGCAAGTGCCGTCGCCATAAGGCGTCCCTTTCCTTTGCTTTTACAAGCAACAACGAAAGCCGCGATTCCGACGGCAAACGCCAGCGATAGGAATGTCCAGCTGACCCACGTCAGATGAACACTCTGAAGAGCCCCGACAAATGCTGCCGCGGAAGGCTTCATTGCGGCCATATAGGCAGAAATATCGACATAACGCAACGCAATCATGACGGAGGGGAGCAACAATGCCAACAGAGCCATAAAGAGGCCGTAGAAGTCAACAGTCATAGATTTTTTCCTCACAAGAAACATTATGAGGAGGGTGACGAAATAGGCCAAAAAGGGATATACAGGGAGCAGATACACACTGCGTTTGCTCTTCGGGATGCAGTAAAACAGCACTATGACCACCACGGAGACCAATGAGAAAAGTTTTACGGGATCCATGTGGCGGAAACGGTACCACCAGTCGCCGGCGTCGCCACGCCAGCGCTTTATGGCCAGAACAGAGAAGAGTACGAGAAGTGTATAGGGCAACATCCCGGCCACGAGTGTAATGAAATTGTAGTAAAACGGGTTTTCATGGCTCTCGTAGGACATCGTGCCGGTCATACGGCCGACATTTTCCTCCAAGGCGAGGTCGATGAACTCCTTTCCGCCCATATGGGCAGCTGCAACATACCAGGCAGCCGGAAGAAGGAGCGAAAGCAGAGCCATGGCAAACAAAACGCCGGTGGAGCGCCAGAACCGTTCTCCCCTCAGAAGGAAAAACACCCACATTACCAGACAAGGCAGGAAAACGCCCACAGGCCCTTTGGTGAGCATTGCGCACGACATAAGCAATACGGCCCATATGGAGAATCCGGGGGCTTTGCAGCTGGCCCATCTGTTGTACATAAGATAGAGGGAACCGACCATGCATGCTGTAAGAACCATATCGGTACGGCAGTTTGCAGCCGCGCGGTAAACTTCGAATGCAGTAACGGTGACAATTGTGGAACACATTGCCACTATGTCGGAACTGGTTTCCGTGTGGCGGCGGATGAAAAGGTATCCTCCCATCGCCATAAGAATCGTAGCAACAGCACTCGGAAATCTCGCCGAAAATTCAGTCACACCTCCGGTTAGCCAGGAGGAAGCCACAATCAGCCACGCCAGAAAAGGGGGCTTATAGGGAATATCGCCGCCACAACTCTCGGGGAGGATGTAGTTTCCGCTGTTGAGCATTGACACTGCCACGATGGCCTCGCGCGGTTCGCCTTTAGTATTGAAGAGCGTATCGCCAAGCCACGGAATAAACATAAGAATCAGAACCGCGAGGGTTATCAGAAACAATAATCGGCGCATGTTGAAGTGATTTTACCAAATTATAACGGTTTTGATTCCACTATTTGCAAAAGCGGGTTGCGATTTAATCAAATTTAACAGTTCGGCGAAGATTTCGGAGTCAAGGTCAGGATTTGTGGTAAGGTTTGACACTCTGTATGAAAAATTTCTTAACTTTGCAGAAACAAGCCGGGCGACTCCCCGGCCTACATTGCAAAATGGGAAAAAAGATATCGGCGGTATTAAATACGTATAACGCAGAGCAGCATCTGCGCCGTGTGCTCGAAAGCCTCAGGGATTTCGACGAAATTCTCGTGTGCGATATGGAGAGCACGGACTCCACCGTTGAAATCGCCCGCGAATACGGATGCCGCGTGGTTACGTTCCCGCGTGGCGAGCACCGCATCTGTGAGCCGGCGCGCGACTTTGCCGTACACTCCGCCGCCAACGAATGGGTTCTGGTAGTAGATGCCGACGAAATCGTGCCTGACGAACTGAGAAAATATCTTTACGACTACATTTCCGACGGGACGTTCGCAGGCGCGTTGCTCGTTCCGCGTATCAACACCTTCATGGGCAGTCCCATAAACGGCACTCCCGATTATCAACTGCGATTCCTTCCCCGCGACAAGACAAAATGGCCCGCGGTGATACACGCACGCCCGGAAATCGACGGCGAAATCCGCAAGATACCAAATCGGAGAGAGCTCAGCCTGTTTCATCTCGACGACCCGTCCATCGGGCAAAGAATAACAAAGATGAACGTGTATTCCGACTACGAGGTGCCGAAACGGATGAACAAAAAATACGGCGTACTCAGCATGATTTTCCGTCCGATGTTTTTCTTTCTCAAAGACTATATAGCAGGCGGCGCATTTAAAGACGGACGGCGCGGGGTTGCCAAAGCATATATGTCGGCCATCTATCAGATGACATTGCTATCGAAGCTGACCGAGCGTCAGAACCAACCGGACAAAGACAATGGCTAACACCGCATTTCACTCCGAAATATCAGGCATAACTCCGGCTATTGCCGAAAAACTGACGGCCGGGAGCGATACCGAAGTAATATACAGCGGACGCAACCGTCTGGTTGCGTTTGAGCATGACGGCAGGCGATATGTGGCTAAAATGTTCAGCAGGCGCATAAAAAACGGGCTTCTGTACATGCTGCGTGAATCGAAGGCCAAAAAGTCGTTCAACAACGCCAAAGAGCTTCTGCGACGCGGCATTTCCACACCGGCACCGAGAGCCTACTATGAACGCCGCGGTCTGCTTAACTACCTGAATGAGGCGTGCTATATATGCGACTACGAGGAGAGCTTATCCCTCTGCGACGCAATCACCGGATACGGCGATTTATGCCTGAGGGCCTTTGCCGGATTTGTCGCCACCCTCCACGACCGCGGAATTCTCCATTACGATCTGAACAATACGAACGTGAGAGTAACCGTAAGCAGCGACAACGAATTTCATTTCAGCCTGATAGACCTGAACAGGATGAAATTCCATGAGCCGGGGCAGCAGATTCCGCTCGGAGAGTGCTTCGACAATCTGAGCCGGTTCAGCGGATTCGACAAAGGATTCATTACTTTTGCCTGCGAATATCTGCGGGCAAGAAATCTTGACGAATCGCGTCTGAAGGAGCTCGCATGGATAAAGATATGCCACGACAGAGCGGTGGACCGCAAGGGCGCCCTAAAAAGATTTTTCAGAAAACACTGACGCCACAATGCTTTACATTATATATGAGGACAACTTCCTCTCGGATTACATTCTGAGGCCGCTGCGCGAACGCAACGACATAAGGCTGATACCTTTTGAACGCATAAGGTATCACAACTACAAGCGTCCGCTCTGGCTTGCCATGCGTTTTATCCGCGCCTCCATAATAGATAAAAAGGGATTTCTGACGGGATGGTATTTTCCTGAGAGATTCATCGGCCGGATAAGGGAGATAGGTAAAGAAGACAAAGTCCTGCTCTTTTCCATCCAGAACCTGAAGGAACTGATGGTGCTCGACAAGGAGCTTGAGAGCAAGGATAAGAACGTGTTTATATGGAATCCGCTGTGTGTGATAAACCGCAACAAACGGAGCCGCAGCAAATATGCCCGCAAGATGCACGATGCCGGAATGAAGGTGTATACTTTCGACGAAGGGGATGCGCAGAACTACGGATTCGGGCTGCTGAACCAGATTTACCGCAGCCCGAGACCGGGAGAACTGGAGGAGACTGAATGCGACAACAACGGATGCGTGTTTTTCGTCGGCACTGACAAACAGCGGTCGGGAAAACTCGCCCGGCTGTCGGAAAGCTTTGAAAAAGCCGGGATAAAGTGCGATTTCCATATTTTACGCGATAAGAAGACCTGCGAGGAGGCTACTCTGCGAAAGTATTATTCGAGCCGTCTGGTGGAATACCCCGAATATCTCCGGCGCCTGCGGCAGTCGGCCTGCATGCTTGAAATCCTGCAGGAAGGACAGTCGGGAATGACGGTGAGGACGCTCGAAGCACTGTTTTTCGGGAAGAAATTCATCACGAACAATCAGGGTGCCCGGGATTTCCCCTTCTATCATCCCGACAACATATTTATACTCGACGGCGACAGCACCGACGGACTTGCCGAATTCATGGCGCGCCCGCTGCATCCGATAGCAGAAGAGATTATCGCCCCCTACCGACTTGAAAACTGGATAAAAAAATTTGAACAATGAAAGTATCGCTAATAATTTCAACCTACAACCGTCCGGACGCACTGCGTCTGTGTCTGCTGAGCGCTTTCGCCCAGTCGAGAGTTCCCGACGAGATAATCGTAGGCGACGACGGCTCGAGAGACGATACCCGGAAACTAATTGAAGAAATGAGGAAAGACTGTCCGACGAAGCTTATCCACGTGTGGCAGGAGGACAAGGGGTTCAGACTCGCCATGATGCGCAACAAAAGCGTTGCAGCGTCGACCGGTGAATATATTATAGAGGTGGACGGGGACGTGATACTTCACTGCGACTACGTAAAGGATCACCTGCACTTCGCCGAACGGGGATACTACCTGAAGGGCGGACGCACCAACCTTGGCAAGCGCCTCACGGAAAAACTTTGCGAAAAAGGAGAGCTCGTGCCCATACACTGGTGGACGCGCGGCATAGAAAGCAAGCCCGAAAACTCTATCCATCTGCCTGGCGTAGCCGAATATCTGGCCTTGCGCTACCGCCGCAAGAGAGAGGGAGCACTCGGCTGCAATATGTCGTTTTTCCGCGATGACTACATGAAGCTCAACGGATACGACGAATTCTACGAAGGCTGGGGAGGCGAGGACGGCGATTTCGGGCGACGGCTGCAGATGAGCGGACTGACGAAAAAGCATCTGAAATTCGCGGGAATCGTATATCATTTATGGCATGAGGACAAATATATGCAAAACAAACAGCTGAACTTCGACCATAGCATAAGGCCGGACATAAAGGTAAGATGCGACAACGGCATCGACAAGTACCTGACTGCCAGCACCGAAAAATGAAAGCATTTATCATCCAGCAAGATAGATAAAAGTTTCCCATTTTCAGAAGCTATATTTCTAATTTTAAGCCAATTACAAATTTATAAATTTGCTAAAGTTTTCCAAAAAGAAAATTTTAGCAAATTTTTTATCGTGAATCTTTGCAAAGACGGAAACATATAGTACCTTTGCAACGGATATGGCGCACACTATCCGGAAAGCGTCGCGCACTCTCCTCTTCTTACAACTTCTATCACCCTAAAACTTGACTACGAAAAATGATTCAGACTGTAATTAAACGCGACGGCCGTGTGGTCGGCTACAACGAAGAAAAAATCAAGGCGGCAATCCGCAAAGCGATGCTGACTACCGAGATGGGCGAAGATGAAGCCCTGATAATGCGCATAGCCGACCGTATCGGAATGACCGGACGCGACCGTATGACAGTAGAGGAAATTCAGGATCGCGTTGAGTTTGAACTGATGAAATCGCCACGCAAAGAAGTGGCGAAGCGCTATATAGCCTACCGCGACCAGCGCAGCATAGCGCGCCGCGCAAAGACCCGCGACATCTTTCTGGAAATTATCGAGGCGAAGAACAACGACATAACCCGCGAAAACGCCAATATGAACACCGATTCTCCGGCGGGCATGATGATGAAATTCGCGTCGGAGACCACCAAGCCGTTTGTCGACGACTATCTGCTTTCGCCAGAGGTACGCGATGCCGTGCGCAACGGTTATCTCCATATCCACGACAAGGACTACTACCCTACCAAAAGTCTCACCTGCGTGCAGCATCCGCTCGACAAGATTCTGCGCTACGGATTCATAGCCGGTCACGGCGAATCGCGTCCGGCAAAAAGAATCGAGACAGCGTCGATAATCGGATGCATCTCCCTCGAGACGGCGCAGAACGAAATGCACGGCGGCCAGGCTATTCCGGCGTTTGACTTCTATCTCGCTCCGTTTGTGCGCTCGTCGTATATTGAAGAGGTCAAGAACCTCGAGGCACTCAACGGGTCAGATCTCTCCCATCTCTACGATGCCGAGATTGAAGACTACCTGAAGAAAGAACTCGATGGCCTAAGCGGCGACGAGCGGATGAAGCAGCATGCCATAAACCGGACGGTGAGCCGCGTACACCAGTCGATGGAAGCGTTCATCCACAATATGAACACCATTCATTCGCGTGGTGGCAACCAAGTGGTTTTCAGTTCAATAAATTACGGCACCGATACATCGGCGGAGGGTCGCTGCATAATCCGCGAACTGCTCAACTCCACTTATGAGGGTGTGGGAAACGGCGCCACTGCCATCTTCCCCATTCAGATATGGAAAAAGAAACGCGGAGTGAGCTACCTGCCTGAAGACCGCAACTACGACCTCTATAAACTCGCCTGCAAGGTGACAGCCCGCAGGTTCTTCCCCAACTTCGTGAATCTCGACGCCACCTACAACCGGCACGAGAAATGGAGAGCCGATGACCCGGAACGCTACCGCTATGAGATTGCCACAATGGGATGCCGCACGCGAGTGTTTGAGAACCGCTTCGGCGAGAAGACTTCCGTAGGGCGCGGTAACCTCAGTTTCTCTACCGTCAACATAGTACGCATAGCCATAGAATGCATGGGCATAGCAGACCGAGAGGAACGGATAGGACGCTTCTTCCGCAAGCTCGACGAAATTCTCGACCTTACCGCTCGTCAGCTGTGCGAACGATACGACTTTCAGAAAACGGCGCTTGCCAAGCAGTTCCCGCTGCTCATGTCGCGCCTATGGAACGGGGCAGAGAATCTGAAACCGGAAGACACGATAGAGAGCGTGATAAACCAGGGAACACTGGGAATCGGATTTATCGGACTGGCCGAGTGTCTTGTGGCGCTGATAGGGAAACACCACGGCGAGAGCGAAGAGGCTCAAGAGCTTGGTCTGAAGATTGTGAGCCATATGCGCGACCGTGTGAACGAATATTCCGAAAAATTCGGCCATAATTTCTCGGTGCTCGCCACTCCTGCAGAAGGGCTGTCGGGAAAATTCACTCAGCGCGACCGCAAGCAGTTCGGCGAGATTCCGGGTGTGACAGACAAAATCTATTATACCAACTCGAACCACGTGCCGGTATATTATAAATGCTCGCCGCGCCACAAAGCCAAAATAGAAGCTCCGTATCACGATCTCACCCGCGGCGGCCATATATTCTATGTGGAGATTGACGGCGACGCAACCCACAACCCCGAGGCAATCAGCGACGTAGTCGATCTGATGGATCAGTATAACATCGGCTACTGTTCCGTGAACCACAACCGCAACCGCTGCATGGACTGCGGATATGAGGATGCGAGCGAAAACCTCGATGAGTGTCCCGTATGCCACAGCCACAACATAGACTGCCTGCAGCGCATAACCGGCTATCTGGTCGGCACAACCGACCGCTGGAACAAGGCGAAACTCGCCGAGCTTCACGATCGCGTGGTTCATCACTAAACGAATAATCTCAACGAAATGAGAGTAATAGACATTATTCCGGGGACATCTGTCGATGGCCCCGGATTGCGTACGTCGGTTTATTTCGCCGGCTGCGACCACGGCTGTCCGGGGTGCCATAATCCGCAATCGTGGGATCACTCCGCCGGGAGGGAAATGAGTGCCGAAGAGATAATGAAAGTTGTAGAGGAGAACGGATTCAACGTGACGTTTTCAGGCGGCGATCCGCTTTATCAGATTGACGAGATAATACCGCTCGCAACCGAAATCCGGCGTCGCGGATACAATGTGTGGTGCTACACCGGTTTTACACTTGAGGAGATACAGCAGTCAGAGCGGCTGTCCCGGATACTGAAAGTAATAGACGTGCTCGTAGACGGTCCGTTCGTAATGGCGGAGCGTGACACCACGCTGCGATTCCGCGGCTCGCGCAACCAGCGGATAATCCATCTCACCGACGGTATCCCCGATAAATCCGTCGGCTGCACAGAGTGAGTACCAAGCCGCGGACGGTGAGATAGCTCAGGAATGCTATCCATAGACCGTTGTTGCCGCAATGCGGTGAAAGCAGAAAATAAAGGATGAAAAACACCGCCATGGCACCAGCCATGGCTGCGAGCATGGCCCGGGTGTCGGTCGCGCCGATGTAGATACCGTCCCAGCAGAATGCAGGGAAACTGAGCGCGGGTATCAGAACCGCCCAATGAAGATAGCCCATGGCAATGGATTGAATCTGCGTGTCGCCACTCAGCAGAGAGAGCAGAACGGAGCCTCCGAGCCAATAAACGAGAGCAAAAACAGCAGCTATTCCTCCGCTCCACATAAACAGAGCCTTTATGCATCGGTGGAGCATCGGGAGGTCGGCCGCGCCGGTGTAACGCCCCACGAGTGCCTCTCCTGAGAAAGCGAAACCGTCCATGAAAAATGAGAAAATCATGAAAAACTGCATAAGCAGCGTATTGACCGCAAGCATATCGGTGCCTTGCATAGCTCCTGCGCGGGTGAACCAGACCGTAACGGCCACGAGGCAGAGTGTGCGCAGAAAAATGTCGGTGTTAACCGAGAAAAAGCGTCGCAGACCCGAACTGTCGGTAATCTCTACAAGCGACGGCAGCGGCAGACGATATTTACGCCAGAACACAATCATTCCCGCCACGAACCCGAGCCACTGAGCTGTAAGAGTGCCGATAGCGACGCCCTCTATCTTCATGCCAACGCCTGCGACAAGCCACATACTGACAGCGATATTCGCCACATTTATCAGAATTGAAATCCACATAGGAGCACGGGCGTTCTGCATGCCGAGAAACCAGCCGGTCATGGCGTAGGTGGCGAGCACGGCGGGCGCGCCCCATATCAGTATCGAGAAATAGCGGAGCGCGAGAGCCGAGGTCTCTGCATCAATCTCCAGAAAGCGCATTATCAGCCTTCCTGCCGGGAAACTCAGAAGAATCAGGAGTAGTCCGGCCTGCAGAGCGAGAGTCATGGCGCGCCAGAACACGCACAGTTCGCCCCTGCGGTCTCCGGCGCCGAAAGCCTGAGCGGTGAGACCGCTCGAACCCATGCGCAAGAAGCCGAACAACCAGTAGATCATATTGAACACCGTGCCGCCAGCCGCTATCGCCGCGATATAGACGGGACTGCCCATGTGACCCACGAACCCGACATCCATCAGACCGAGCAGCGGAGTCGTGATATTGGTGATTATCGACGGAACCGCCAGAGCGAGAATCTTTCTGTTCATAATATGAAACCGGCTGCCCTGTCGGGGGCAGCCGGCATCCTTGATATAATAACTTTATTTCGACGATTTAACGCGCATGCTGTCCCAGCAGAGGTAGACAATGAGCAATGCGTAGATAATCAGTCCGAGCCACTGCACGAGAACCGGATCCATGGGATTTTCGTAGGTAAATCCGCAGAAACGGGTTATGGCAGCGAATACTCCGAAGAGAGCGCCTCCGGCTATAAGGCCCGACGAAATGAGGGTACCGCGGTCGCGGCGAGCGTCGTTTACGGCCTTATCCTTAGAACGAGAGCCCACGAACCAGGCGATAGCACCGCCTACGAGGAGGGGGGCATTTAGGGAAAGCGGTATGAACATGCCGAGGCAGAAAGCGAGGGCGGGGACGCCGAGCCAGTTGAGAATGAGAGCAAGAAATGCTCCTGCCATATAGAGAATCCAGGGAGTTTCCTCGCCCATCATCACAGGCTCGATGATGCTGACCATTGCGTTTGCCTGGGGGGCATTGAGAGCGTTGGGCCCGGAGAAGCCGTAAACGTCGTTAAGAAGCATAATCACACCGCCGACGGTAGCAGCCGAGACGAGAGTGCCGAGGAATTTCCACTGCTCCTGCTTGCGGGGAGTGGAACCGAGCCAGTAACCGATCTTCAGGTCGGTTACAAAACCGCCGGCCATCGAAAGAGCCGTGCAGACCACGCCTCCGATTATCATGGAAGCCACAATACCGGTGGTGCCGGTCAGGCCCATGGCGGCGAAGATTGCCGATGCGATTATCAGGGTCATGAGCGTCATGCCCGACACGGGGTTAGAGCCGACAATTGCTATCGCGTTTGCGGCCACGGTGGTGAACAGAAAAGCTATAACCATCACCACGGTCCAGGCTATGGCAGCCTGCCATAGCGAGTGGATGACGCCGAACCAGAAGAAGAGAAGGACAGCCACGAGAGCAAGAGCGGTGAAGTACATCACGTGTTTCATAGAGATATCGGTCTGCCAGCGAATCGTCCTGGCAGCCTGGGCGTTTCCTCGAAGCTCGCGGCTTGCGAGCCCTGCGGCGTTCATTATTATGCCCCACGATTTAACGATACCGATGATACCGGCCATTGCGATGCCGCCGATGCCTATCTTACGGGCGATGTCGGAGAACAGCTGGTTAACAGGCATCGCTGCAATTTCAGCCGAACCGTAAGTTCCGATCAGAGGTATTATCACCCACCACACGAAAATAGAACCGGCGAAGATAATGAAGGCGTAACGAAGACCGATTATGTAGCCGAGGCCGAGGAGAGCGGCACCTGTATTGCATGATACCACGAGTTTGGTTTTGGCGGCGAGAGTCTGTCCCCAGGAAACCGCAGTTGTTGTGAGCTCTTCTGCCCACCAGCCGAATGTAGCCACGACATAATCGTAAACACCGCCGATAAGCGACGCGATCACAAGCGTTTTGGCCTGCGAACCGCTGCCGGATTCCGATTTACCGAGACCGCTCGCAAGCACCTGAGTGGTGGCTGTAGCTTCGGGGAACGGGTATTTTCCGTGCATATCCTTCACGAAGTACTTGCGGAACGGAATGAAAAACAAAATTCCGAGAATGCCGCCGAGCAGCGAGCTGAAGAATATTTCAAAGAAATTTACTGAAATATCGGGATATTTTGCCTGCAGAATATAAATTGCCGGGAGTGTGAAAATGGCACCTGCCACAATTACACCCGAGCATGCTCCAATCGACTGGATTATTACGTTCTGTCCTAACGGATCTTTCTTTTTTAAAGCGCCTGAAAGACCGACAGCTATAATCGCAATAGGTATGGCGGCCTCAAACACCTGTCCGACCTTAAGGCCGAGGTAAGCGGCGGCCGCGCTGAAAATTACGGCAAGAATCACACCCATAGCCACGGAATATGGCGTCACTTCGGGATAATCTCTCGCCGGATGCATAATCGGACGGTATACCTCGTCGTCGCCGAGTTCACGAAATGCGTTTTCAGGCATTTCAATCGGGTCGGCTTCGGAGTAAACCTCCTTTTCTGAGAATTTTTCTGACATGATTGGTTATATTATAATTATTTAGAGATCGTTTGCCATCGCCTCAGATAATCTGTGTTCAAGCTCGGTCGACGAAAGACGGGTAGTAAGTGTTCCGCGGTGAGCCACGGATATATTGCCTGTCTCCTCCGAGACTACCACGGCAAAAGCGTCGGTAGCCTGCGAAATGCCGAGGGCCGAACGGTGACGGAGTCCGAACGAACGCGGAATATTGCGGTCGTGACTTACCGGGAGGATACAGCCGGCCGATTTTATGCGGCCGTTGGCTATAATCATTGCACCGTCGTGGAGCGGCGAATTCTTGAAGAAAATATTTTCTATAAGGCGTGAATTTATATCGGCATCAATTATATCGCCGCTTTTTTCGTAAGATTCGAGCGAGATTTCCTGTTGAATCACTATGAGAGCGCCGGTTTTTGTCTTCGACATATTCAGGCAGGCGTAAACTATTGGCATCACGTATCTGCGCGCCTCCGCTGTGGTGTCATGTTTGGAATGCTGAAAAAGATTCTTCAGAAAACGCCACCGCTTGTGGTCGCCGAGTTCCACGAGAAAGCGCTTTATCTGATCCTGAAAAAGAATCACGAGCACGAGAAGACCAATTCCCATAAACTGATCCAAAATAGTGCCGATCAGTTTCATTTCGAGGATCTGCGAGGTAAGAACCCATACCACAATGAACGCAAGCACACCGAAAAATATATTGATTGTGCCGCTCTCCTTCATTATTCTGTAAAGGTAGAAAAGCAGGAGAGCCACAATGGCAATGTCGAAAGCGTCGCGAATTCCGAACTGATCCATAGTTAATTGCATTTACCGCACGTTTCCATATATAGTTTCAGGGCTTCCACTGCCGCCTTTACGTCGTGAACCCTCAGAATTGAAGTTCCCCGTTCAAGCGCCATAGTGTTGAGCACGGTCGTGCCGTTCAAAGCTTCGGCGGGCGTTCTCCCGAGCAACTTATATATCATCGACTTCCGCGACATGCCGGCAAGCAGAGGGGCATCAAGAGCGGCAGTGAAGACCTCCAGATTCCGCAACATCTCAAAATTCTGCTCCAGCGTCTTGCTGAAACCGAATCCGGGATCCACAATCACGTCAGCCACTCCCATAAGCCTGAGCTGACGAAGTTTACGCGATAGGTCGGCTATGACGTCGGCCGTCACGTCGGCATAGTCGGTAAAATTCTGCATATCCGAAGGGGTGCCGCGCATATGCATAAGTATGTAGGGAGTATTAAGTTCCGCAACAGTTTCCCACATTGCATTGTCGAGGTCGCCACCCGAAATATCATTGACGATGTCGGCGCCCATGTTGCATACCGCCTCACGCGCCACCTCAGCTCTGAAAGTGTCGACCGAAACAGGTATCTCAGCGTTGAGCGAGCGGATTATCTTCATACCGGTTTCCAGACGCGCCATTTCCTCGGAAGGGGTAACATCCGCAGCTCCCGGACGCGAAGAATATGCTCCGATATCCACGATATCGACTCCCTCTTCGAGCATTCGCTCCACGCGGCTGCGAATATCAGCCTCGAGCAGTGTGCGGCTGCCGCTGTAGAATGAATCGGGCGTGACGTTGATGATGCCCATAATCTGAGGACGATCCGCCACAAAGAGCCGGCCTTTTATATTCAGAGTGAACTTTTTGAACATGACAGCTGTTATTACATCGCGAAATTAGCAAAAATCCGTGCTATATCCAAGAAACCTGTCGTTTTTATTACATAAGCATATATAAGACAAACAGGCATCTCCTCACGGAGCCGCCTGTTTACTGTCTTTGCAATAAGACTCTACAAACCTAACATAAAAACACATTTACTATTATGCAATTATTTCATCGCTAAGAATACTAACAATCTATACTAACCCTAAAACTTGATATTTCACGTATTCTTAAAGTTTTCAAAATCCGGAAACGAACTATGCGTGTTCGTTTGTTATGATGCAAAGTTACAAATGAGCAACCATCACAATCAAGCGGAGATAGCATGAATATAGAAATTCTAACGTTATATCAAAACATAACCACTTTATTCACTGTATTTTGCTCTTCCCAATTTATTCATAGAATATAGGTCGGAATTAGGAGTGCCGAGGGGTATAAAATGTTAACTATCGCACATTATTTACAGAATTATAAACAAATTTTATATCGACTTGATGTTCATTATATCAGTTTCGAGGGTATCGCGGCTGACAGCCCTGTTTTTAAGTTTATTGCGATATGTATAAATTGTATATACAGAGTAATTCAGCAGCTGGGCTATCCTTGAACTCTCGTCGATTCCGAGGCGCATGAACGCCAGAATCCTGAGGTCTGTATTAAGTTTCTCCCCTTCTTTCAGTTCTATTTTTTCGCCGTCACGCAGAAGCCGGTTCACATCGTCGACAAAATCGGGGTAGATATGAAGAAAGGCGTCGTCGAAAACATCGTAGAATTCGCGCGACTGTTCCTCTATGAACTTTCCTGATTTCGTAAGTGCGAAGAGTTCATCGGTCTGTCCGGATGCTATTTTCCTATTTACGGTCTTGCTGAACTGACTGAGGCGATCCATATAGATGGAACAGAGATTGAGAAACTGGTTTATATAGACATCCTTCACCCTTCCGGCATCCTCGAGGCGATGCGAAAGGGAGTCCATCGAGCGCATCTTACGCCGAAGCAAGGTCATGGTCGCTATCAGACCGAGAAGCAGAAGCGCCATAAGAGCTATTACCACGTAGATACGCCGTCGCGAGCCGTCGAGTTCAAGCTGATGGGCTTTCTCTATTATAGGCAGCGACTCGGCCGACTCAAGTATTCGCAGCGGAGCGTTGCATTCCACAGCATTCTGCAATGCCACGGAGAGATAATTATGGGCCCGCTCCACATCCCTGAGTCCGAACAGGATTCGGCCGAGATCCTGCAGCGACGACACTTCGCGAGTCGCCGCGCGAGTATCGGCAATCGCCGATAGTGCGAGATAGTAAATTTTACCGTTGGGTTCGTTTTTTGCCGCCGCTATATCCGAGAGAAAATGGGCCGCACGGGCAAACATATTGTCGTCCTCGCTGAGATTGTCCATAAGATTCTCGAGAATAGCATTGGCTTTCGAGTATTCTCCGCGCAGAAAATAGTATTCGCCCTGATTCAGTTTCCAGACAGCCGACTGCGGGTCAAGCATAAGCAGCAGATTGGCCTGGCATTCGAGAGCAAGGTGGGAAAACCGCTCATTTTCAGCCGGCCGGTTAACACAGAAGGACGCCATATAGCTGTACATCTGCCTCCCGGAGTCGAAATACGCTTTTTTCATTGTGGGAGAAATTCCTGCGGTGTCGACCGATAGATAATCGTCCATCGCCGCCTGTACATAACCGTCGAGCGGCAGCTGTGCGGCACGCCGCATGGTAAAAAGCACGGCGAGAGAATCGTTGCCGGCCTTAACGGCGTTGTCAAGCCCGATAGTGTAGTGATAAATAGCGGAATCGGCATTGAACCCTACGAAACTTTCCGCAAGCTTAAGCCTCGAGTCAAGTCTTTCCTGTTGACTGAGAGTGCGTTTATCCGCTCTGCCGCGAAGAGAGTCTATCAAATTCAGACGCTTGGCAATATACTGGTCGCGCAACTGCAATTCATTGTCGAGTTTCACAAGAATCGCAGCAACCTGGTCGGAATTGATGTCGGCAGCTGCAACTGTCGGCGACACCACACCTACAAATAACGCTATCAGAACTTTGAAATAACTTGCCATATAAACTGAACAGGTATTATGATGCAAATTTACGCAAAAAAACAGTTATCCGTCGCTTTTATGGAACAGTTTAAAGTCGCAAAGCGTATATCCACCAGACAATCAACCGATTAAACATCCAATCGGTGAGATTCGCTTAATAACAGATATTGGCGGTTACAGCGCAATTTTGTAATTTTGTCGTGACAAAACAAGTTTATATGAACACAGTAGTACAATCAATTTCTATTAAAGACCGTATTTCATCATTTCTTTGGCAGCATTTTCTTCTCGCAGTTTCTTTGTTTATAATGACCTTCGGAGTAGCACTCTGCGTGAGGTCGGCGCTCGGAAGCAGCGTTATTTCCACTATCCCCTACGTCATGTCGATCGCCGGTAACGACAATATGGTTCCGGATCTTTCCATAGGCGAATATACATACATTATGAACGCGCTGTTTGTCGGGATGCAGATATTGCTGCTTAACAGGCGCTTCAGACCGGTGCAGCTATTCCAGCTTATAATTGGTTTTGCGTTCGGCTATTTTCTTGATCTGAATGTGGCACTGACTTCATTTTGTGCATCAGACAACATATTTGCAAAGATTCTGGCCCAATTAGCAGGCTGCACGGTTTTAGGAATTGGCATATCGCTTGAGATACGGTGCGGGTCGGTCACGATGCCCGGCGAAGGCATAACGGTGGCTGTATCGCAGGTGACAGGAATGCCGTTTGCAAAGGCGAAGATAATGGTCGACAGCCTGCTCGTGGCTACGGCCGTGGTTCTGAGCTTTTGTTTCTTCGGCACGTGGCTTTGGAACGTTGTGGGAGCCGGCACACTTTTTGCTATGATATATGTAGGGGCATTCGTTAAATGGCTCGACCCCAACATGGAGTGGTTTTCACGAGTCCTCGCCTACAGACCGGGCTTCCGGCGCTATATTTTCGGCCTCGCCCGATTCATCTACCGGAGGCACAACTGATTTGCATTTGACAGGAAACCGATTTTTTTGTATATTTGCGGAAAGATTGGCTGCTATGCCGACACCAAACACCCTCTAACTTCCATGGCAATTGACGACAATAACAACGACGACATCTTCGACCCGGAGCTTGTAGACGACATCAACAGCTTCGAGCGCGACCCGAATTACAGCGAAGACGATATCAAGACCCTCGACTGGAAAGAGCACATACGCCGCCGTCCCGGCATGTATATAGGTAACATCGGCGACGGCTCGAATTTCGACGACGGCATCTACGTGCTCATAAAAGAAGTGCTTGATAATGCTATCGACGAATTCATGATGGGTTTCGGACGCCAGATCATAGTCGACGTCACACCGCAGACGGTGACGGTAAGGGATTTCGGACGCGGAATTCCATTGGGTAAACTTATCGACGCCTCGTCGAAAATGAACACGGGAGGCAAATACGACTCAAAGGCGTTTAAGAAATCGGTCGGTCTTAACGGCGTAGGCATCAAGGCTGTCAATGCTCTCTCGACTGAATTCTACATAGCGTCGGTGCGCGAAGGCCAGAAAAAATCCGCCCTATTCCGTTGCGGCGAGCTGATCGAGGAAACCGACATAGAGCCATGCGACGAACAGGGAGGCACCGTGGTCAGGTTCACCCCCGATTCCACCATTTTCCGCGACTACAGTTACCGCGAGGAATTCATAGTGCCTATGCTCAAGAACTACACCTATCTCAATACCGGACTGGTGATAGTTTTCAACGGAAAGCGCTATGTTTCACGCGGCGGTCTGCTCGATCTGCTCCGCGACAACATGACCAAAGATCCCCTCTATCCGCCTATTCATCTAAAAGGAGAAGACATAGAGGTTACACTTACGCATATAGATCAGTATGGCGAGGAATACTATACATTCGTCAACGGCCAGCACACAACGCAGGGAGGAACCCATCTCACGGCGTTCAAGGAAGCGGTGTCGCGCACGATGAAGGATTATTTCGACCGCAACTTTGAATATTCCGACATACGCAACGGCATGGTAGCTGCGCTTTCCATCAAAGTGGAAGAACCGGTGTTTGTATCGCAGACCAAAACGCGCCTCGGATCGCGCGACATGGGACCCGACGGTCCGACCGTAGCTAAATTCATAGGCGATTTCCTAAAGCGCGAACTCGACAACTATCTGCACCGCAACCTCGACGTAGCGGCAGTGATTCTTAAGAAAATACAGGAAAGCGAGAAAGAGCGCAAGGCGATGGCCGGCGTAGCCAAACTTGCCCGCGAAAAAAGCAAGAAGGTAAACCTACACAACAAGAAACTGCTCGACTGCCGCGTTCACCTCAACGACGTTCGCGGCGACGAGGAGAAAAAGCTCGCATCATCAATTTTCATCACCGAGGGCGACTCGGCTGCGGGTTCCATCACTAAAATCCGCAACGTCGAGACACAAGCCGTGTTCTCTCTCCGCGGTAAGCCGAAAAACTCTTACGGACTCACGCAGAAAATCGTTTATGAAAACGACGAGTTCAACCTTCTGCAGGCCGCGCTCAACATTGAGGAGGGCATTGACGGATTGCGCTACAACAACGTGATAATCGCGACCGATGCCGATGTTGACGGCATGCACATACGCCTGCTGCTTCTGACCTTCTTCCTGCAGTTCTTCCCCGACATGATAAAGAAAGGGCATCTCTACGTGCTGCAGACACCCCTGTTCAGAGTACGCAACCGCAAGACCTCAAAACGCGGCAGCAAAGCATCCGATACCGGTGCCGAGACATATTACTGTTACAGCGACGAAGAGCGTCTGGCTGCCATCAGCAAACTCGGCGACAATGCGGAAATAACCCGATTCAAAGGTCTCGGAGAGATCTCGCCCGAAGAATTCAGAGGATTCATAGGGCCAGACATGAGAGTTGACCGTGTGGCGCTCCGCAAGGAGGATGCCGTGGCCGAACTGCTTGAATTCTATATGGGTAAAAACACGCCCGACCGCCAGAACTTCATTATACAGAACCTCGTAGTTGAAGATGACTCCCAGATCTCTTAAGCCGGTAGTGCGGACAGCGCTCTTCCCGGGCAGTTTCAATCCTTTTACAATCGGTCACAAGTCGATTGTAGACCGCGCAACCGCTCTCTTCGACACCGTAATAATCGCAATAGGCTCCAACGACTCGAAATATCCGGCTGATTCAGCTGCCGTTGAAGAAAGAAAAGAAGCTATCAGACGTATATACCCCGACCATCCTCACGTTGAAGTAATTTCCTACACCGGACTCACCGTTGATGCCTGCCGTCAGTATGGCGCCCGGTGGATACTCCGGGGAATACGGTCGGTGGCTGATTTCGAATACGAGCGCAACCTCGCCGATATAAACCGCCGGATTTCAGGCATAGAGACCATGCTGCTTTTCAGCCTGCCCGAGTATGCATCCATAAGCTCGAGCATGGTTCGTGAGCTAAGACTTTACGGTCGCGACGTAAGCGAATTCCTGCCTCGTCCAAAAGATGAAATACTTCTGTAACAGAACATAAAGACCTATTATTTGAAAGCATATTGACATGAAGAATATCCCGCACACAATAATTGCAATTCTCCTGCTTCTGCCGGAGATGCTCTATGCGCAGACCCCGGCATTCACACCCGAGCGGAAATTACGCTATGCCGAGCAGATAATCGAGAATTTCTATCTGGAGAATCCCGACACCACAAAAATGGTGGAGGATGCCATCGTGGCGATGCTCAAGACCCTCGATCCGCACTCCACTTACTCAAACGCCGAGGAGACCCGCGAACTCACCGAACCGCTCGACGGCGGATTCTCCGGAATCGGTATCAGATTCCAGATGCTCGGCGACACACTTTCGGTCGTAGAAGTAATCTCGGGCGGCCCGTCGGAATCGAGCGGACTTCTGGCCGGCGATAAGATTATAGCGTGCAACGACTCGGTAATCTCGGGTGCTAAAAAGAAAAACAGTCAGATAATGAGCATACTCCGCGGCCCGAAAGGCACGGTAGCCAACCTCAAGGTTCTCCGCAAAGGGAGTTCCGAACCGATTGACTTCAGGGTTATCCGCGACGATATTCCGATTTACAGCGTAGACGCCTGCTATATGGCAGATGCAAACACCGGCTACATACGTATTGCCCGTTTTGCGGAGTCGACTTCAAAAGAGGTTGCCGAAGCCATGAAAACGCTTCGCAAGGACGGTATGAAAAACGTGATAATCGACCTGACCGACAACGGAGGCGGCTATCTCCGGCCTGCTTACGAAATTGCCAACATGTTTCTTCGCAAAGGCGACAAACTGGTCTACACCGATTCGCCGCGCGGCGGACGGCATGACTACGTGGCAGAAGAAAACGGGAAATTTCTCGACGGAAAAGTGGTGATAATGGCCAACCAGTTTTCCGCCTCGGCATCGGAGATTCTCTCCGGCGCCATACAGGACAACGACCGCGGAGCCATAGTAGGACGCCGCACCTTCGGCAAAGGACTCGTACAGCGCCCGTTCCCCTTCCCCGACGGCTCGATGATGCGCCTTACCGTGTCGCGTTACCACACCCCTTCGGGCCGTTGCATACAGAAACCGTATGCCGACGGAGCCGACGACAATTATTTCCACGACATGGATCGCCGCTACGCTGCCGGCGAATTTTCAAGCGCCGACAGCATTCATCTGAACGACTCGCTGCGGTATTTCACTCTTCGCAACCATCGTCCGGTTTACGGTGGCGGAGGCATTATGCCCGACCGGTTTGTGCCGATCGATACCACCTATTATTCCACCTATTACCGCGATATGGTGGCAAAAGGCATCCTCTCGCGATTCTGCTTCAACTACGTCGACGAGCACCGCGCATCGCTCCGTAAACAGTATAAAGATGCAGACCGGTTTATAACGGGATTCAATGTCGGCGAAGATATGATGCAAGACCTCATTGAATTCGGCGAAAAGGAAGGCGTCAAATACAATCCGGAGCAGTACGCACTTTCGCGCGAGTATATGACCGGCATCGTAAAAGCACTTATCGGGCGCGACCTGTTCGACCAATCTACATATTTCAGAATCGCCAACAATCTGAATCCCATCTACAAAGAGGCGACCGCTCTGATTAAAAACTCGGATGAATACGACCGGGTGCTGTCGGGAAGAAAAGAGTAATTTCTATTGACAATAACAGTACCCGTCCCATCACTGCCAAAGTTAATTAACGTTAATTTGAGTTCTATGACTTGGTTTATATCATAAACCGCATTACATTTGCAACAAGATAAGCGGTAATCGCGAGTGCCGCTTATTTTTTGACTCACGCAGTTTATAATATAAACCTATTTACAAACTCAACACAATTAAAAAATGGAAGAAAAGAAACTTACCGAGCAAGAAAGCATCAGCATCATCACAGAGATGATCTCACGCACAAAAGACCGTTACATCGGCGACGGCAACATAATGATGATGTGGGGATGGGTCACAATCGCGGTAACGGGCCTCGTATGGCTGGTAGAATATCTTACGCATAATCCGGCATGGATCTGGCTTTGGCTTCTGATCCCTGCCATCGGCGGAATTATCACCCCGATAATGGCAAAAAAATCAGGAAGGAAGAAAGGCATGATTACATACTCCGATAAAATCTCGTCGCAAATATGGCTTACCGTCAGCATTATATCCGCACTGGCAATGATTATCTGCTTCGGTTTCTCTTTTTTCGGAATATACCGGGCATGGTACCTTATGTTTGTATTTGGTCTTATCATTGTACCGTTTGCGGAAATAGCTCAGGGACTGATTGTAAGAGAGAAATCGCTTATAATAGGAGGGGCATGCGGTATGGCAACCGGACTGTTTGCCGTCTGCATTCTGATGTGTAATCTCGGTGTTAAAGCCTATTGGTTCTTACCGATGTTTATGCTTGCATTCGTATGCATGATGCTCATTCCTGGCTACGTGATCAATTCCAAAACACGTAAAAAATGAAAGAGTTAGACCCACTGTTGCACTCGCAGCTGCGACTGGCGGTGATGTCAATTCTGATGAATGTGGAAGAAGCTGATTTCGTTTATCTTAAAGAGAAAACCGAATCAACCGCCGGTAACCTCAGCGTACAGCTTGAAAAACTATCCAACGCCGGATACATAACAGTAGAGAAAGGATTTTCAGGCCGCAAAACCAGAACTGTCTGCCGAATCACCCCACAGGGCCGAAAAGCCTTTGAAGATTATGTCGACGCCCTGAAGAGTTACATAAATATATAAAAAATGCAGTCCCGGCTTTTTTGAGTCGGGACTGCTTATGTGCTCTAAGGAGAAAACTCCTGAAGAAATGTCTTTACACTTACGGACGGGCGAAGATTACGATGCGGTTCCAGTCGTTGGTGGGATAAGGCTGGGTTGCGCTTCCTTCGGCTTCGGTAGAGATGCGGTCAGCTGCAATTCCGTAATCGCTTGTAAGGATATCGGCAACAGCCTGAGCGCGACGCTCTGAAAGTTTCTGATTGTATTCCGCTGTACCGGTGTCTTTGTCGGCGTAGCCGCGGACTACGATCTTGCTGTCGGGATTTGCCTTAAGATATTCGGCGATATTGTAGACGTTGACCATCTCCTCGCTCGATACGTAGGCAGAATTGATCTTGAAGCGAACGGTCGGGAATACCGCAGGTTCGGGAGCAGCTGCGGGAGCAGTGACCTCGGGGCAGGGAAGCTGAGCCTCGGCGGCTGCGAGAGCCGCATTTGAAGCGGCAAGCGCGCCACGAAGGTCGTTGACCTGATTGTTGAGGGTATTGATATAGCCTACGTAGTCGCAGGGGTTGTAGCGGTCGAAGCTTGATCCGTTGAAATAGAATGCGAAACCGCCGATTGCGCTGATATTGATATCAATAGGCTTGCCATAGGCCGAGTTGTTGAAGTTGTCGCCATAGAACTGGGCGCGGCCTTCGGCAAAGAAGTCGACATAATTGCTCAGACGGAAACGAAGCTGGAGACCTGCCGATACAGGGAGTACCCACTGGTTGGACTTGATATGGCCGTCGCCGTCCATGATATTGCCATAAGTAGGCTTGAAGTCGTAAACAAACGAACCGCCGAGTCCGATGTAGGGAATAATCGAGAACACTCTCTTGGGATTATAGCCCGAAATAGAGTTGAACATATCCCACATGAAGTCAACGTTGAGGTTGGCTGCTTTAGCACGGGCCATGCCACCCTGATTCCAGTGTAAGGAACCGTAATAGGCGCTGAAACGGAACCCGAGATAGGGTGAGATCCAGCGGCCTACACCGAGGTTATATACTGCGGTGAGATGGCGCGAATCACTTCCGTGGTCCATGTGGTTCTCCACAAACGGACTCTGGATACCGGCGCCGAGCTGAATATACCAGTTGTCGCGCCAAGAAGAGGGAGCATAATGATCGTTGCATTCCACATTTTCCGTTGCTACAACCGTTTCCTCAACGATAACGGCTTCCTGAGCCTTCGCGTCGGTTGCGCAGAAGAACAAGCCGCTGCCTGCAACACAAAGTAATAGAGTAGACTTTTTCATATCTCTCACAAATTTTGAATGAAACAAATTATTTATATGTTTGTAATGTTCAATTATCTGTTCAGTTCCCTTTCGGGATGTTACAATTCTATAACATTACCGGGCAAATGATTGTTCAACATCAAAATTTATTTTGTGAAATTTCAGTTTTTTAATTATATCTGTTGAAACTCATGAAATTTGTATTACCTTTGTAAACAGATTATATCAGTACTTATTTCCAACTACAAAAGCCAATGAAAAAGACATTACTCCTTTTTGCGGCCATATCTATGTCCGCACTTCCGGAGATTGCCGCGCAGGAAATCGTAGAGACTCAGCCGGCCATTCTTCAGGAAGCGAGCCAGAACGTAAAGATTATATATTACGCTGACCGCGGAAACCGTGGGTTGATGGACTACACGGGCGATGTGTATGCCCACACCGGTGTGATAACTTCTCTGTCGACGAGCAGCAGCGACTGGAAATACGCTCCTGCCAAGTGGGGCGACAATTCCGCCAAATACCTTATGACCCGCAAAAGCGCCAACGTTTATGAACTCGACCTCGGCACCATACGCGGATATTATGGGATAACCAATGCCACCGAGACGGTTAGTCAGCTGGCATTCGTGTTCAGAAATGCCGACGGCACGCGCGATGGCAAAACCGCTGCCGGAGGTGATATTTTCGTGACTGTAGCCAAGCCCGGATTTCAGGTACAGCTTACGAGCGATGCGTCGTCCAATCTCATCACCTCGCCGACCGAGGTAAACTTCACACTGAATTCAACCTCCGACGCATCGCTCGCGATTAAAGTCAACGGTACTACGGTAAAGAGCGGAAACGGTACTCAGCTCACCGCATCGTATAAATTCAGCGAGCAGGGATCGTATACGGTCGAGGGGTCAGCCATGTCATCGGGCAACTCGGCAAAACAGACTATCAGCATCACCTATGCCGGAGAGTCGCCGGAAGCTCCATATCCGGGCGGAGGGGCTCCGAAAATGGGTGCGGTCAAGAATGCCGACGGGACTGTTACGTTCTGCCTCGCCGCTCCCTTGAAGAAAAGTGTTATGCTCGTTCCTTCGTGGGATAATTACGAGATGCTATCTTCCAACGTGATGAGCCGCTGCGATTACGAGGGAGTGAGCTACTTCTGGAAAACCGTACCTGGCCTCGCCGACGGACAATATTATATGTATTATTATATCGTCGACGGCACAATAAAGGTAGCCGATCCTTACGCACGGCTCGTGCTTGACCCGTACAGCGACAAATACCTCAATCCGGAGGTTTTCCCAGACTGCCCCGCTTATCCTTACGATATTCTCGACGATGCCGTGCTTGCGGTTTATAAATCCGACATCAACGATTACGACTGGAAGGCAACTTCCTTTAAGATTCCCGCCCACAGCAACCTCATCGTATACGAGATGCTTCTGCGTGACTTCACGGGAACCGTAGGGGAGGCAAAGGGCAACGGCAACCTCCTGCTGGCAATGGAAAAACTCGAATATCTCCGGGATCTCGGCGTGAACGTCGTGGAACTTATGCCTATAATGGAGTTCAACGGCAACAATTCGTGGGGCTACAACACAAACTTCTATTTCGCACCCGACAAATATTACGGTTCTCCGACTGATTATAAGGAATTCATCGACAAATGCCACGAATACGGTATGGCAGTGGTGCTCGACATTGTATTCAACCAGTGCGACGGTCTTAATCCGTGGTACATGATGTACAAACCGGGCGAGAACCCCTTCTTCAACAAAGAGGCTCCCCATGATTACAGTGTGCTCAATGACTGGAACCAAAGTTATCCCCTTGTGGAGCAGCAGTGGAAGGACTGTCTGACCTACTGGATGACTGAGTATAACGTTGACGGATTCCGCTTCGACCTGGTGAAGGGACTCGGAGACAACGACAGCTACGGAAGCGGCACCGAAGCCTATAATGCCTCGCGCGTGGCAAGGATGAAGCGCATGAGCGCTATCATGAAATCAGTGAAACCCGACGCCATACATATCAACGAAAACCTTGCACAGGCACAGGAGGAAAACGAGATGGCTGCCGACGGCCAGCTCAACTGGAGCAACATCAACAGTCAGTCGTCGCACTTTGCCGAAGGAAACGCCGCCAATTCATCGCTCGGCGGATTCTATGCCCCGAACTACGACCGCACCTGGGGTTCTACGGTGTCGTATGCTGAAAGCCACGATGAACAGCGCGTGAACTACAACCAGCAGAAGTACGGAGCCAACGACCCGATAAAACGCAAAGTAGGCCCGCAGATGGTACGCCTCGGTTCAATGGCCGCTCAGATGCTCATGTCGCCCGGCAGCCACATGATATGGCAGTTCGGCGAACTCGGCGACGGACAGAATACCAAAAACGCCAACGGCGGCAACAACACGGATCCGAAAATCGTGGTATGGAACTACCTTGACGATCCGGATCGCAAAGGTCTTTGCGAAACATACGCCGCCCTCAACTGGATCCGCCGCGACAATGCCGAGCTTTTTGCCGAGGATGCCACTGTCGACATAAAAGTAGGAGATTCCGACTGGGCGAAAGGACGCACAATCCGCCTTACAAAGGGCGACAAGGAACTCGTATTGCTCGTCAATCCCGAAATCCGCACGACCGTGACTGTTTCGTCGGCAACTTCAATAATGACACAGGAGAATGCCAAAGTGCTCGTTGCGACTTACGGCACAACCCCGACGGCAACCGTAGCGGGCGGGAACGTTTCCGTAAGTCTTGCTCCCGGTTCGTTCGCACTTATCGGCACCGACAACGTACAGTCTGCCATCACAGATATAGCCTCCGACTCCGAACAGATAAAAATCTACGGCGGCGAAGGCAAAGTGATTGTAGAAGGAAACGCTGAAAGAGTCAACATCTACACCCTTACGGGAACCGAAGTAAACAACGATAACCTCATGCCTGGCCTCTACATAGTCAGAGCCGGCTCACATACAGCAAAAGTAATCGTAAGATAAGCGTAAAATCCATCCGACACCGGGAGCGCGCCTGATTCTACTTTCAGTCGCGCTCCCGCTTTGTATTTACAATGAAGTTTACTGAGGTGACAGCGGATCGTCGGGCCAGCGGTGTTTAGGATACCGGCGGCGGAGTTCTTTACGAACCTCAAAATATGTCGCTGACCAGAATCCGCGAAGATCCTGAGTAAGCTGCACCGGCTTGAATCCGGGTGAAAGCAATTCCATAAGCACCGGACGCTTGCCTGAGTCGAGCCGCGGGGTATCAAAAAGCCCGAAACAGTCTTGCAGCCTTGCGCTGACTACGGGCACGTCGTTGCCCGAACGGTAATCTATCCTCGCGTTCCGGCCTCCGGGCAGCCGGAGATAAGTCGGTGCAATACGGTCGATTTCAGGCATCAGACCGTAACCAACGACACCGCGGATCACTTCGCACATATCTATCTTATGAAGTCCCTGGCGCGTAGTAGCCTTCCCGATATAAAGCGGGAGCCATTCTGGAGCAGTCTGCAGAAGAGCCTCGATGGAAACATCGCGAATATTCAGTTCGGGATGCCACCTGGCAACCGTAGCAATCCGCTGTTGCAGACGTAAGGTTTCGTCGTTGAAATCAAACATACTTCTCCCCTCTTTCACGGCAGCCCGCGAGATAACTTGCGCCACCAGAGCTGGAGTTGGATTTTCTATATCCCGCGATTCTATCACAAGCACTCCAATGCGCAGTTCGTTTCGGGCAATCAGCCGTCCTTCGCGAGAGTTCCACGATACGTTTTCATGCAAATGAGCCATCTCTTTGAGCGTGGAAACACTCACCTGCGACGCGAGGAATATACGGCGATCCATCGAGGCTATGGCGAGTTGATTGCATCGGGTCAGATTGTCGGCGTCGTTCAGGCTTACGTTTTCTCCTCCCGGCAGACGATATACTCCATCGGAAAATTTCACGGCTACCCTCTCCGGGAAAGCCATCGCTATGAGCGCACCTGTATCATCAGGGCTGACATCGGAATTGTCCTCGGGCGTTTTCAGAAGCCGGTGATACTGCGCCGAAATACTTAAGATACGTTTCCATCTTCCAGGTGTGTTGCCATGTCTGCGGAAACGGCGCAGAAGTTCTATGCGGGTGTTTATATCAGCATCGGTCTCGTCAGTCACGGGATCTTTTTCTTCGAGAACAGCGGCAATATCGGCTGCAAGGGAACGACGGAAATTGTCGGAAGCCGTTGTAAGCATTTTTGCGATGCGGGGATGACATGGAAGCAGCGCCATCCGTCGGCCTGCCGGAGTGATGATACCCTTCCCGTCGACAGCACCGAGCGCTGAAAGCAGCCTCAGTGCTTCGGCAAGATGAACCGAAGGAGGGGCCGTGACCCAGGGCAAGTTCTCGGGCCTCCCTCCTCCCCATGCGGCAATATCGAGCAGCATACCGCTGAGGTCGGCCCGCAGAATCTCGGGGATACGACTTTCGCTCATCCTGTGTTCGGTTGCCTTCGACCATAATCTGTAGCAGACTCCCTCTGAAAGGCGCCCGGCCCTGCCTGCCCGCTGCCGTGCCATATCGAGAGAAATACGCTGCGTCTCAAGACGTCCGAGTCCGGTTGACGGATCGTATTTAACGGTTCGGTAAAGGCCTGAATCAACCACCGTCCGTATCCCCTCGATGGTGAGAGAAGTTTCGGCAACAGGAGTGGCAAGCACTATTTTACGTCTTCCGGCAGGATTATACTCTATCGCACGGTATTGTTCTTCTGCCGGAAGAGTTCCATACAAAGGAAGAACCTCCGATTCAGGCAGCGTATCAGCAAGTTCAGAAGCACACTGCATGATTTCGCCCTGACCCGGCAGAAATGCCAATATATTTCCCTCCTGTTCCCGATATGCCTTCCGAACCACCGATGCGACGGCAGAGACACAACCTGCAGAATCCGTATCATCACAATAGACAATTCCGACATCAAACATTTTACCCTTAGCCTCAAGGTGAGATGCTTTAAGGATACCACATAACTCGTCGGCGTTGATTGTAGCCGACATAATTACGACACACAAATCCGGACGTACAATATTCTGTGCTTCGAGCGTGAGCGCCAAAGTGAGATCAGCCGTCAGGCTTCGCTCATGAAACTCGTCAAAAATAACCGCAGAGACTCCGTCGAGCGTAGGATTGTCGACGAGCATACGTTCCATAACGCCCTCCGTAACTACTTCAATGCGTGTACGTTGCGAAACTTTCGACTCGAATCTCATCCGGTAGCCTACAGTCGCACCTATCCTCTCCCCTATCATCGAGGCCATCCGCAAGGCAATCTGGCGGGCGGCCGCGCGTCTCGGCTCAAGCATGATTACCTTGCCTTGCGGTATGGCATCGACAATCGCCAGAGGCACCAAAGTTGACTTTCCCGATCCGGGAGGAGCGGTGATAACAAGACGCGGATTTTTTCGCAAAGACTCGCCTATTTGCGAGACAATTTCTCCTACCGGCAACATCTTTAAGAAATTTTCACAATATCTCATTTACTCAAATTTAACACTTCTGGCTTGTATATTTGAAATAGAGTATAAGAATATCGCTCTCGAGAGTGAGGTTAGTTCACTGATTGAGAGCGATTTACCTTATTAGAGCGGTAAACGGGGCTCGAACCCGCGACCCTCAGCTTGGGAAGCTGATGCTCTACCAACTGAGCTACTACCGCAAATTTTTTTCAGGGTCTGTTTTTTCGATGACAAAGTTACTAATTTTATTTAATTACGCAAAAAGTTTTTTCATCATTCAAACTTTGATTGTGACGCGGATGTTTTAGTTCAAACTATTTTTTGATGAGCGAGAGTAAAGATAAATTACATATTGTGATAATCGGGGGCGGTTTTGCCGGGTTGAATCTTGCAAAACGGCTTGACAAATCGCGTTTCGAAGTAAGTATCATAGACCGTAATAATTTTCATGGATTTCCGCCCTTATTCTATCAGGTAGCATCGTCGGGACTTGACTCCGCGAGCATCTCGTTTCCACTGAGGCGCGAACTTCGTGGCAGGAAGTCGCGAGGATGCCGTTTCCATATCGGGGAGGTGAAATCAATTGATGTTTCGTGCAAAGTCGTAAGAACTACATTCGAGGAGATTCCATACGATAAACTGGTGATAGCCGCCGGAACCACCAACAATTTCTACGGTAACCCGGAACTCGCGAATAAAGTCTATGCTCTAAAGTCGACTCAGGAAGCGATAAGGCTGCGTAACGGCATAATAAGCCGGTTCGAGCGCGCGGCCCTGGAGCACGACGTGGAGAAGCGGCGCAAAATGCTGAGTTTCGTTGTGATAGGCGGAGGGCCTGCCGGCGTTGAGATTGCCGGGGCGCTCGGAGAGATGAAACGATACGTTTGTCCGCGCGATTATCCGGAAATTCCGGCCGAGGACGTGACTGTCAATATAATCGAAGGTACCGACAGATTGCTCCGGACTATGAGCGAAAAAGCCTCTGCCGATGCTCTCCGAGACCTTGATTCACTGATGGTCAGCGTGAAGCTCAACCATATAATGAAATCTTATTCCGACAATACCGTTTATCTTGAGGACGGTACGACTATTTATTCGGAAATGGTTATATGGACGGCTGGAGTGAGCGGCGAACCGTTCGAAATAAATGGCATCGACGGTTTCAGCAGGAGCAAGGGAGACCGTATTCCAACCGATGAGTTCTGCCGGGTAACTGGCGCTGACGATGTATATGCCATAGGCGACATAGGATTCGTTGCAACTGAAGAGTATCCTCACGGTTTTCCTCAGCTTGCGCAAGTGGCGATACAGCAGGGGCAGTATGTGGCCGAACAGATCAATTCCGGGAAGGCGACGAAACCGTTCCGCTATACCGACAAGGGTTCCATGGCCACCATCGGGCGCAACCGCGCTGTCGCAGATCTTGGAAAGATCCATTTAGGAGGCTGGATAGCATGGATGGCATGGATGATGGTTCATCTCATATCGCTTCTCGGCATGCGCAACAAACTCAACGTGCTGATAAACTGGATGTGGTCGTACTTTACCTATAATTCATCATTGCGTCTGCTGCTGCGTCCGTCGCGGCTCCCCGACCGCAATCCTGAACATTTGCCCTGAAACGAACGTTGAAAATTAAGAGGTTGTTTAAAAACATATACATATAAAAATGAAAAAGACAGGTATTTTCTATGCATCTTCAACCGGCAACACCAAAGATGTTGCCGAAATGATTGCGCGGGATCTGAATCTGACCGCAGACAATATATATAATGTGGCGAATACAGCTCCGTCGGCAGTAGCTGATTACGACGTGATATTAATCGGCTCAAGTACCTACGGCAGCGGCGAGATCCAGGACGACATGGCCGATTTTCTCGACGGGCTTGAGGAGCTTGATCTCCGCGGAAAGACAATAGCGGTGTTCGGCTGCGGCGACGAGTCGATGACTGACACCTTCTGCAACGCAGTTGGCGAGATCTACAAACGGCTGCAGAAAACCGGAGCAAAATTCATAGGCAGATTCAACACCGATGGCTATGAGTTTGCAGATTCTGAGGCTGACATCAATGGGTCGATCGTGGGACTGCTGATTGACAACATCAATCACAGCGAACTTACCGAAAAGCGAGTAAGAGAATGGACCGACATTCTCCATAAAGAAATTGCCTGAACTGTATAGCCCGTACTGAAAGGCGTATATTTCGGATAATCCGTATCGGAATTGCGGCAGCGCCGTAAGCCACTGACATCAGCGGCTTACGGCGCTGCCAGTTTATACTGAATACTGGATTAAGGCTTTCACCTTTGTTTTAAACAATCCCCTGAACATCAAAATAAAACACCTCCAGACATTCTCTCAGCCGCGGAATGATAAACATATTTTTAATGTTTGGTTAATATTTATGAAATATAGTGAGGATACCTTTGCTCATGAAAAACAGAATGAATTATCAAATAATCCTCAGTAAATCACAAATCAATTTTTCAAACTAAATCAGAATGAAAAAAATCATTGTCACCTTAACGTTTGTTGCCGGAATAATGGCTTCAAATTTGTCGGCAGCGACAGTAAGCGGCACTGTCCGCGATTGCAATGGCCGTCCGATGCCGGGAGTAAAAGTTTCCGATGGAAAGACAATAGTACACACCAACAAAGACGGTAAATACGTAATTCCGACCGATAAATCAACCGGATACGTGTTTGTTTGCACACCTTCAGGCTACGAGCCTTCCGTGTCGCTTGCCAACCGGCCGAAATTCTGGCATCTTCTAACGGCCGAGACTGATGCCGACGAAAGCGTTGACTTCAAACTGCGCAAGACTAACGACAAGAAATACAGATTCCTGACTTTAGCCGACATTCAGATAGGACGACGTATAAACGACGTGGAGGTATATCATTCAAAATCAGTACCGGATATCAATGAGACAATACGCAAGTCGCGTGAGGAAGGAGTTGAGCCGTTCATAATCACTCTGGGCGACGAGAGCTGGGATGCATACTGGTACAATAACGGTTATGCCCTTCCCGAAATCATTTCAGATGAAGAACGTCTCGACTGTCCGGTGTACAACGTAATCGGCAACCATGACCACGACCCTTACATCGAAGGGGATGAACATTCTTCTGACACCTGGCGAAGACTTATGGGGCCAAACTATTATTCGTTTGACAAAGGAGATGTCCATTTCGTGATCCTCGACAATATTGACTATATAAACGAAGGTGGAAAACCAGGTATAGCAGGTAAACGGAATTATAATAATACCATTTCTGATACTCAGCTTGACTGGCTCAGAGCAGATCTTGCTGATGTTGAGCAAACTTCACCCGTAGTAGTTGCCATGCACATACCGCTTTACCGCGAAGATGGCTCTTACTCTACCGCCAACGGAGCTGAACTGTGTGAAATCCTTGATTCTTTCAACGACGTAAGAGTGGTAACAGGCCATACACATTATTGCTATGCAGTTCATTCTCCCGACGGAAAAATCAAGGAGAACAATTATGGCGCCGTGTGCGGCACATGGTGGGCGACAGATCTCCCGAACTATGGAAACAACAGTTTATGCCGCGACGGCTCGCCTTCAGGCTACGCCATCTGGGAGGTGGACGGCACAAAACTTTCAGGGCAATATAAAGGCGTAGGAATGCCGGCAGATTACCAATTCAGAATATACGACGGCAATACATTGGAGATTCCAGAAGCAAATACTGTATATATAAATGTATGGGGATGGGCTCCCGGGTGGAAAATCGAGGCCTACGAAAACGGCAAGTCTCTGAAAATAGAGCAGGTAACACACCGAGATCCCTTACACATAATTTCTTGCGAGAAACCTCATCAGGCGCTCGGACGCAAAAATCCCACCATGGCATCGTCGTCGACACATTTCTTCAGAACAGCAACCCGCAAGCCGACCACGCCGGTGACAGTTACCGTAACTGACGCTGACGGCCGCAGATTTACTGAAACAATGGAGCGCCCGAAACCGCTATCGACCGATATGAAATAAGTACATAATACAAAAGCTTTTTATATGAAAAGAATTCTAAGTATCTTTACAATGCTGTCGGTCATAGTGACTATGTGGGCCCAACGACAAGTGAAGGGAATTGTGACGGACAGCGAATCGGAACCTCTGATAGGCGCCACGGTAAAGATCGACGGCGGAACCGAAAGGATGGTAACAACCGACGTTGACGGACGCTTTTTTATCGAAGCTCCCGACAAAACCTTTTATCTTGAAATATCATATATAGGATTCAAGACGCAGCGAGTAAGAGTTGCGGCAGATCAGACAGAAGTAAACGTAACGCTCGGTGCATCGCAAAATATGCTTGACGAGGTGGTAGTTGTAGGTTACGGTACTCAGAAAAAAGTAAACCTTACAGGAGCTGTCGGTGTAATCTCCGAAAAAGAGTTGGCTGACCGCCCCTCACAGTCGCTCACCCACATGCTTCAGGGCACAGTTCCCGGTCTGAACATCACTACATCGTCGGGACTTCCAGGGTCGTCGCCAACAATCAATATTCGCGGCGTATCATCGGTAAATGCCACATCGCCGCTTGTGCTGATTGACGGTGCGGAGGGCAATCTCGATTATATCAATCCCGCCGACGTAAAGAGCATATCTGTAATCAAGGATGCGTCGGCTGCCGCAATCTACGGAGCCAGAGCGGCTTTCGGAGTGATATTGGTGACAACAAAATCGGGCAATGAAACATCAGGCAAAGCCACTGTAAGGTATTCCGGACGATTCGGATGGGAAACCAACACCACAAGCACTGATTACGAAGACCGCGGTTACTGGTCGGTTCTAACGGCCAATACGTTCTCTCAGGCTTACAACAGAACCAATTACATCAACTATACCGACAGCGACATGGAGGAACTGCTGGCGCGAGTCAACGATAAAACCGAAGTCGCCGAACGGCCATGGGTGATAGAGGAAGTGCGCAACGGCCGAAACCAGTGGGTATACTACGGCAATTATGACCATTATCACATGAACTTCACAGACAACCGCCCAAAGATGCAGCACACGCTATCACTGTCGGGTGGCTCGGAGAATGCTCATTATTTCGTAGCCGGCGGATATGAGTACCGTCGCGGAATACTTCGGGAAAACCCCGACACCTATAAGAAATATAATCTTAGGTCGAATATAGATTTCCGGATCAACAAATATGCCAGATTCTACAACAACACCGCATTTTTCGGATCTACTTATCGCTCGCAGGGTAACGGCAGCATCGAAGATACTTTCGCCTACTCTGCCACCTGCGGATTCTCTTGCTTCCCGAACAAAAATCCCGACGGCACGTGGGTTTATTCCACACCGTATATGAGTGGCAAAATGGCAAACGGACGTCACATCATGATTGGCGAAGGCTCTCACGGCAACACAAAACGGACAATTGATTTCACAAACACATCCCGCATCGTAATCACTCCGGTCAAGCACCTCAGTATCACCGCCGACTTCAGCTACCATTTTAACCAGAACCGCAATTCGTGGCGTTCCAACCATCTGAATTTCCGGACATATCCCGACGGGCCGATGGAATTTTACGGCATCGGCGCAGGTCAGAACAAACTGACCGAAGAGATATTTACCCAGCAGACCTATACGGTAAATGCTTTTGCCACCTACGACAACACGTGGAACGGAAGCCATAACCTTACCGCAACGGCCGGATACAATTTCGAGCGCTGGACTCAGAAAAACGTAAGCGCCACCGGCTATGAGCTGTCGGCAACAGACCTCGACGACCTGTCGCTGGCAAATACCATGTTCCAGATGGGAGGCGGTCAAAACGAGTACAAGCTTTCGGGAATGTTCGGCCGTGTGAATTATAACTACGAAGGCCGATACCTGATTGAACTGAGCGGCCGTTACGACGGGTCGTCGCGCTTTGCGTCAGGAAATCGCTGGGGATGGTTTCCCTCCGGATCGATCGGATGGCGCATATCGGAGGAAAAATTTTTTGAGGGAGCCCGCAATTTTGTCGACAATCTCAAGCTGCGTCTTTCGTATGGCAGCCTCGGCAATCAGAATGTTTCGTCGTACTATACGTTTCTTCGCATGATTTCTCTTCAGGATTTCGCCACTTTCAATTTCGGCACTGACATCAAAGCCAAATACTCCTCAATCAGTGCGCCTATTGCTGAGAATCTCACCTGGGAGACGGCCAAGCAGTGGAATCTCGGGGTTGATCTGTCGATGCTCGACAACCGTCTGGCATTTACCGGAGATGTATATGTCAGAAACACCGTGGACATGCTCACCGACGGCATAGAACTGCCGGCGGTATACGGAGCGGCTGTTCCTCAGATGAATACAGCCGACCTCAGAACTAAGGGGTATGAAATCTCCGTGAACTGGCGCGACGGATTTGTGTTGTGCAACCGACGGTTCAATTACTCATTAGGGTTCACATTCAGCGACTACCGCTCGCATATAACAAAATACGACAACAAAGATAAGGTATTCTCCAAGAAATATTATGAAGGCATGCGCTTAGGCGAGATCTGGGGGTTTACAGTAGACGGGCTTTTTGCCACAGACGAGGAAGCAGCAAAGTATTCCTCAGAAACTGATCTGTCCTACGTGGCCAAGCGCCTCGGTCCCGACGGCAAATGGAAAGCGGGAGATCTCAAATTCGCAGATATCGACGGTGACGGGAAAATCACCATCGGCGACAACTCGGTCTATAATCCGGGAGACCGCAAGATACTGGGCAATTCACTCCCAAGCCTGCAATACAGCATTTCCGCTACGGCTACATACGCCGGATTCGACGCGGGTGTGCTTTTTCAGGGTACCGGCAATCACTATTGGTATCCCAACGGATATTCAATGCCATTCTGGGGTCCTTTTGCAGAAGCTCAACTCTCCTATCTCCAGCGAGATTTCATGAAGCAGGTGTGGAGCCCCGAAAATCCCGGCGCTTATTTTCCGAGGCCAATGGCTAACTCAGCTATCTCAGGAACGCTCTCGTATGTAAACAACCGTTATCTTCAAAATATCAGATACCTGAGGTTCAAGAATCTGACAGCCGGTTACACGATCCCGAGTTCAATCACACGCAAAGCCGGAATCGAAAACATCAGAATTTACTTCACCGGCGAAAACCTTGCCTATTGGTCGCCGATAAAGAAACACAGTAAATATGTTGATCCTGAGGCAGCATTTACACGAACCTCCTCGAATCAGAAAAATCGTATTTACTATCCCTGGGCGAAGACATACATGTTTGGCATAGACGTGACATTTTAATATTCAACAACAGACCAATTATATGAACAGATATATATCATTGATTGCCGCCTTGGGATGTTTGTTTGCCTCGACGGCCTGCAACGACGCTCTTGATCTCACCCCGCTCGACCGAATATCGGACACTAATTATTTTCGTGACGAGAACGATCTACAGCTATTCTCAAATCCGCTGTATAACGATGTCCTGCCAAAGACACAGTTTGCCATGCAGAGTGACCTTTACGTATGTCAGAATCTGTCGGACGAAATGATGGGCGGAACTTACCGTCAGGTTCCGGTGACGGACGGCGGATGGACTTGGACCGCTCTCAGACGCATAAACACATTGCTTGGAAGGGTGAATAATTGTCAGGATCCCATGGCTGTAGAAAAGTATACGGCGGTAGCCCGTTTCTTTCGGGCATATTTCTATGCCGACAAGATAACGCAGTTCGGCGATGTGCCATGGTACGAGGAAGAACTCGGTTCTTCCTCAAAGGAGCTTTACAAGCCTCGCGACTCGCGCGAATTGGTGATGACAAAAATCATAGAGGACATCGACTACGCCATCGAACACCTGCCGCGCAAAGCCGAGGAGCCGGATGCACCTTTCCGAGTGACAAAAGCAGCCGCCATGGCGCTGAAATCGAGATTCTGCCTGTTTGAGGGCACTTACCGCAAATATCACAACCTGATTATCGACGGCAACGGATGGGAGTATTATCTGCAACAATCGGCGGATGCGGCTGCAGCCGCCATAAATCTCGGCGACAATTCGCTTTTTTCGACGGGGCATCCCGAATCGGATTACAATACGCTCTTTGCCCAGGACGATGCAAGCATCGATGAATATATGCTTGCCATAAGTTATCGCTACGGAATATTCAACAATTCACACAATGCCAACGCCCATGCCCTGCTGTCGTCGCAGGCGCGCCCCGGCTACACGCGAAAGATGGTCAATATGTATCTGATGGCCGACGGCAGCAGATTTACAGATCGCGATGGATGGGAAACAATGGGTTTTTCCGAAGAGACCGCCAGGCGCGACCCTAGTCTGGCGCAGTCGATCCGTACGCCCGGCTATCATCGCATTGACCGCACTCAGATTTTAGCACCGGATTTCTCGGTTGCCATCACAGGGTATCAGCCGATCAAGTTCGTGCAGAGTCCGGACGCGGCCGGCGGCAATACCGACCGTGCGAGCTATTCGGTAAACGACATGCCTGTAATAAGATATGCCGAAGTGCTTTTAAACTATGCCGAGGCCAAGGCCGAACTCGGGACTATCACCCAGAATGACCTTGACCGGTCGGTAAATCTCATACGTGGCCGTTCAGGTATGCCAGACATGAGTCTTTCAGAGGCCAACGCCAATCCGGATCCCTATCTTATGTCGGAATATACAGGTTATCCAAACGTAACGGGTATCAATAAAGGCATTATTTTGGAAATTCGCCGCGAACGAACCGTGGAACTCATGCAGGAAGGATTCAGATGGAACGACCTTTTGCGCTGGAAATGCGGGCCCGCTATAAGTGACCAAGGCGATTATACACCTCTTACCGGTATGTATTTTCCTGGTACAGGGGAATATGATTTGTCAGGCGACGGTAATATTGATCTGATTCTATATGCCAAAGGCTCACCCAAACCATCAGCTCCGAAGGGAGTGCAAGTGCTTGAACTCGGCAAACAGATAGTACTTTCCGAAGGAGATAAAGGCTATATCTATTTCCACAAATCGATTTCCCGCACTCCTTTCGATGAAAAGAGAGACTATCTAAAACCGATTCCGATACACGAGCGCTCGCTCAACCATTCCCTGACTCAAAATCCCGGATGGGTCGACGGACTGGATTACTAACGGTCTGTCACTAATGACGTAAACCTGCGCAAGAGCCGTCGGAATATCATTAAGAGACTGCGTAAAACTGAACTGATTCCTAATAGTTGTTCATCTGACTTTAGGGAGCAGTTCAGTTTCATCTGCGCCAAAAATCTGACCTGAAACCCGTGAAGTAAGTATGCGAAAACGCCTCATACCCACAGCAATAAGACTAATAAAACCACAAACATCTGCAAAAGCCCGGCGAAATTTAATCCAAAAAAGTCGAGTTTCTCTGCTGCGAGACAGTAAAAAAATTTGGATAATTAGAAAAAATGCCTTAAATTTGCAGTCGCAAAGCCCAGGTGGCGGAATGGTAGACGCGCTCGTTTCAGGTGCGAGTGCTGCGAGGCGTGCAGGTTCGAGTCCTGTTCTGGGCAC
>ERZ1673743.46-NODE-46-length-198353-cov-83.276478_pt1 | contig 198353 bp, 161 predicted proteins | sample MGYA00580197_ERZ1673743 | MGnify/ENA primary metagenome ERZ1673743 (study PRJEB41218, sample SAMN15661795) | gut metagenome | host: Homo sapiens | place: Canada: London | collected 2015-08-20/2019-03-30 | study: EMG produced TPA metagenomics assembly of...
TTTGACACACCCTCTTTGTGATTTTTTAAGAATAAGAGAGTTTTGACACACCCTCTTTTTCATCCTGTCCATGAGGTGAAAGAGATTTGTGTGGGTGCACGGTAAAAAAGTTGCAAAAAAAGACCTTAAATGTTTGCATTAGTCAGCAGAAAACATTAACTTTGCCATCGTTATCCTGAAAACAATCTTTTTACCTTAAAGAAGGACTAATACCTATTGAAGTGGAAGCGGTCGCCTGTGAAGGCCATCGCTTTTGTTTTTTCTTCTCCTTCTTCTTCTGTTTCCATCTTTTCCTTTTCGTCTTTTCCTCCCTTTCCTTTCCTCCCTTTCCTTTCCTCTCTTAGCTTCTTCCCTTTGTTTTCTTTCCATAGTTCTCTCTCCACGCCAGTCTTACGTAGCTCCTTCCTTTATTATAGGAATAGCAATGGAGTGTTTTCGTTGTTGTCAGGGTCAACGGGCTATTTTTGCTTACAGAGGGAGGAAAAAGCAAGAGGTCGGATCCGCACCCCGAAGGATGGTCTCCGACCTCTTGCGTAGTCCCATGGCGGGACCGTCTATGCTTTTACAGTCTTTGTCTGCTGCTTTTTGTAGCTTACTTCTTCAGCAAGTCCATATCCATGAAGATCTTCTTGAGGATCTCGATGGCCTGGTCCACCTGGTCCTTGGTGTGCGTGGCCATGAGGGCGAAGCGCACCAGCGTGTCCTGCGGGGCACAAGCAGGCGGGATAACCGGGTTGATGAATACGCCCGCATCATAGGCGAGCTTCGTGACGAGGAATGTCTTATCCACATCGTGGACGTAGAGCGGGATGATCGGGCTCTCTGTGTCACCGATCTCGAAGCCCTCCTCGCGGAAGCGCTTCAGTGCATAGTTGGTCACGTCCCACAGGTGCTCAATGCGCTCCGGCTCCTTCTGCAGGATGTGGAGAGCCTCCAGTGCTGCTGCCGTGGCTGCAGGCGAGTTGGAAGCACTGAAGATATAGGTGCGTGAGGTGTGACGAAGCCAGTTGATGGTATCGAAGTCAGAGGCAATGAAGCCGCCGATGGAAGCCAGACTCTTGGAGAAAGTGCCCATGATCAGATCGACCTCATCAGTCAGTCCGAAATGGTCGCAAACGCCGCGTCCCTCTCTTCCGAAGACGCCGATGCCGTGAGCCTCATCTACCATGACGGAGCAATTATACTTGTGCTTCAGCTCAATGATCTGCGGCAGCTTGGCCAGGTCGCCCTCCATGGAGAATACACCATCAACGACGATCAACTTGATGGCCTCGTGCGGCAACTTAGCCAGCACGCGCTCCAAGTCTTCCATGTCGTTGTGCTTATAGTGGAGCTGCGTGGCAAAGCTCAGACGGCGTCCATCGACAATGCTCGCATGGTCGCGGTCATCACAGATGATATAGTCGCCACGGCCCACGACAACGGAGAGCACACCCTCGTTGACGGAGAAGCCCGTCGAGTAGCCCAGCACGTCTTCCTTGCCGATATATTTGGCTATCTCTTTTTCGAGCTTGATGTGCAAGTCGAGTGTGCCGTTGAGAAATCGGCTGCCTGCACAGCCCGTGCCATATTTGTCGAGCGCAGCGTGGGAAGCGGCGATGATGCGTGGATCGCTGGGAAGGCCTGTGTAGGCGTTGGAGCCAAACATAAGAATCTTATGTCCGTCGATATCGGTTACTTCGGTACCCTGCATACTTGTGATTTCGCGGAAATAAGGGTACACTCCAGCCTTCATAAACTTCTGAGGCGTTCGGTAGCTTTTGTACTTTTCTTGTAATTGTCCCATTACTTTTTGGCGTAGCCGAAGCTACTTCTTTATTATTAGGCTGCAAAGATACGAAAAAACTACCATAGCACGCCCTATTTCGCAAGAAATCTTTCCTTTATTTCAATTTTTAGCGCTTCGAACGAGCATAATTCATGTTATTTTCGTAATTTTGTGCCGTCAAGAAATGTAACAGTACGGTTCCTTTATGAAACATATCGTCTTCATCACAAACCCCATATCGGGCACGATCAGCAAAGCAGGCATACCTGAGCTTGTCGAAGTGCATCTCGACCACGCCCGATTCAGCTACGAGTTTGTCTCGACACAGTATGCTGGACACGCCACGCTGCTGGCCCAGGAGGCTGCAGCCCGTGGTGCGGATATTGTCTGTGCCATCGGAGGCGATGGGACGGTCAACGAGGTAGGACGCGGCCTCCTTGGCACAGAGACCGCTATGGCCATCCTTCCCTGTGGTTCTGGCAATGGCCTGGCGCGCCATCTCATGTTGCCAATGGACTTGAAGCGTTGCCTCGATATCATCAACCTCGACACCGTGGAGACGCTCGATTCCGGCGTCATCAACGGTCATCCCTTCTTCTGCACTTGCGGAATGGGCTTCGACGCCTTCATCTCGATGAAGTTTGCCGAGGCAGGCAAGCGTGGCCTCATGACCTATGTCGAGCAGATGCTGCGTGAGGGACTGTCCTACAAGCCCGAGACCTATGAGATTGAGGACGAGATGGGGTCGAAGACCTACAAGGCGTTTCTCATCAGTGCGGCCAATGCCTCACAGTATGGAAACAACGCCTACATCGCTCCCCACGCTTCCATGAGCGACGGCCTGCTCGATGTCATCATCATGCAGCCTTTCAGTCTCATCGAAGCGCCGCAGGTGACGCTCGAGATGCTCAACAAGACCATTGACAAAAACGTCAATATCCGTACCTTTAAGGCTCGCCACGTCCATATCCATCGCAGCAAGCCGGGCCTCATCCACTATGACGGCGACCCGCTCATGAGCGATGCCGACGTAGAGATTGAGGTCAAACCCAAGAGCATCCGCGTCGTAGTCAATCCCTATGCCGATGAGGCTGCGCGTCAACCCAATATGATGCAGACTGCTGCCTCAGAGCTCTTCTATAACATGGACCGCATCCGCACGCAGATCACTCGCCAGGGCCGCAACATCCAGGCTACCAATCTAAAACTGCTTCGGAAGTTGAACCTGAAGTAAATCTTATCGTGTTCTCTTTCAAGCAGTTCTCCATACGCCAAGACCGTTGTGCCATGAAGGTAGGTACGGACGGTGTCCTTCTCGGAGCGTGGGCCGAGGGTGGTCTGCGCATCCTCGATATCGGGACAGGCACGGGTGTCATAGCCCTGATGATGGCGCAGCGCTTTCCCGACGCCCAGGTCTCGGCCATCGAACTCGATGCGTCGGCGGCTCAGCAGGCCAAGGAAAACGTAGCAGCAAGTCCTTTCTCCGATCGCATTGCGGTGGAGCATGTGGCCCTGCAGCAGTACGAGGCCCTGCCCTTCGATGCCATTGTTGTCAACCCGCCCTTCTTCACCCATGCCCTTGCTGCCAAGGGTTGCGTAAGAGCTATGGCACGGCAGACCGACAGTCTCTCCTTTCGCGACCTCTGTCGTGGAGGCCGCCGCTTGCTGGCCGAGGGTGGGGTGATGAGTCTCATCATTCCTGCCGACCGTTGTGGTGAAGTGGAGACGGAAGCAGCCCTCGCTGGCCTCTTCCTTCAGCGCATGGTAGCGATACGGACCACGGAGCGCAAGCAACCGAAGCGTTGCCTTTTGGCCCTGGGGCTCCGTTCTGCCCGTTCTTTCCCTCAGGAGATTCGTACCATGATGGAGAATGGCAATCCCACGTCTTGGTATCAGTCGCTGGTGTCCGATTTCTACCTTTAGTCGCAGGCTTTCCTTCTTTTGTGTTTCCGATACGCTCAGAGCCTCATGTCTTATCCATAGCCGTTTATCAAGTTTTTCTCATCCCCTGTGCAGTTTTTTCAAGTTTTATTCGTACCTTTGTTGGGTCTTTCTTCCTTATCATAGACCATGAAGCGCAACACGATGGTCGCAGAGTGGATGCAGAGACGCCGCTCCGAGGCCCTATAGGGTACAGGAAAACTATACAAATTTTTAAACAAAGTGTTGCAAACTAACCATTTATGAAAAAAATGATTCCCGTCATGATGCTCTCAGGCATCATCGGACTGAGCGCTTGCGGCAATAAGACAGATCAGCCGCAGCAGAATGCAGACACGCTTGAGGTGGCCGACACCATCAAGGAAGACACCGCTGCCATCGATACGCCACAAACGGCTGAGGTGCAGGAGAATGCTCAAGAGGAGAAGACGGTAGAGAAGAATGTGAAGAGTACGCAGGCTGGTGGCACGACCATCGCTGTGGGTGAGCCCTTGGCCGAAACGCTCCGCAAAGCCAAGGGAGTGACCTTCGAGTATAATGCCGACTACGGTGTAGCCTGCAACATCGGTAAGGTCTATATCAGCATTCCCGACGAGGATATCACCAAGGCCGGACTGGATTATGTCAACTCCCTTACCTCGGACATTGAACCCGATATCGACTTCAAACTCGAATACATCAAGCCGTCTGCGAAGATCAAGGATTTTGAGATCAACTAATCTCGCCATTTCATGATAGCCTATATATCATGATAGCATATATATAAGGTATAAGGCGCAAACAGAACCGTTGCGTTTTGCAATCAAAGACACTTCAAGCCCCCTGTATGGTTATTTCCTTTACAGGGGGCTTGATAATTTTGTTCCCAGCCGGAGATGCTTGATGTTTCTGATCTCCGAGTTTTCTTTATACCTCTACTGCGACCACCTCGTTGCGGAGCACGTACCACAAGAACCCGGAGACATTCTTATGTCCTATCTTCCGAAGCAGTTCTATGTAGCTCTTCACCTGCGTGGCATGCTCCGGGCGTGGCTTGGCAAACTTATAGTCAACCACAATCGTCTTCTCGTCGTCGCTCATGACGCGGTCCGGTCGTTGCTCTATGGTCGTCCCGTCGGCAGGGTTGTACTGTAGGATGGAGCACTCGTTATAGAGTTTCCATCCAGGACGAAACCACTCGGCTACGGTGGGATTGGCGAGTGAGGCTTCCACCTGTTTCCGCAGTTGTGCGATGAGCCGATCGTCCGTGATGATACCGTCCGACACCAGTTGGCTGATGTGTGGTTCGATGTCCTCCTCTGTGCGGATGGAGGAGAAAAGCTGGTGGAGGATGGTGCCCATCTTGATATAGCTCGTGGGCGCGTCCGTCTCCTCGCCGCGCACAAACTCCTCACTCTTGTTGCTCTGTCGGAAGCCGATAGGCGTCTTGTGGGTCTCAATTCTGATCTCCTGCGTCTCCGAGGGCGACTCAAAGGGGTTGTCGCTTGCCGTCTTTCCTCCTTTGCCCACGATGTCCTCACCCTCCAGCGTGCCATAGACCAGTTCCAGCGCCTCTTCGGTTTGATCCTTTCCCTGGAATGAGCAGTCGGCCCCCAAGTCGGCAGCCACCTGCTCGAGACACAGTTCCAAACCCTGACTGCGCTGCGATGTCAGTCCAGTAAACTTCTTTTTCTGATTCTCCGACATCCGCTTTCCCGTCACGAAGAGCCGTTTTCCTGCTCGCGTGAAGGCCACATAGAGGAGGTTCAGGTTGTCCACCGCGTTCTGGAAGTGCTCCTCGCGGTAGTCGTCCTCATAGACCGTGCCTACCAGGTTGTTTCTACTGAAATCAACCGGTGTGATGGGCAGTTCGTCAAACGGCTTTTCGCGTTTTCCCTTCTCACACCACAGTGTGTTTCCCTTCTCCAACTGCCAGTCGCAGAAGGGGATGATGACGTTGTCAAACTCCAGTCCCTTGCTTTTGTGGATGGTCATGATGCGCACGCCCTCCACCTCGTCGCTCTGGATTGTCTTCTGCGAGATGGTGTTGTCCCATTCGGTGAGGAAGTCGTCGATATCTGCCGGGCGGTCGCGGAGATAATCGTTGAGTTTGTCGTAGAAGAGGCACACATACGCACTTTGGTTCTTGAGTTGGTCGAGTTGGAAAAGCGCATGGAGCGTATCCACCAGGTCGAGCAGCGGTAGGTTGCGTAGCTGGTCAGCCTCTCTGACATAGCGATCGGGCAGCGATACTTCGAGCCACTTCCGTATCTCTTCGTCGCTGGGCCGTCCTGGTCTCTCTGTCTTTCCCTCAATCTCATCCCGTGTGGTGACGAGCAGGTGGGGCAGGGGAGCACCCTCCTGTAGCACGTCGTTGCGATATGCCTTGACCAGTGCCGCCCGCGTCAGATTGTCCTCGGGATGGGCGAGTAGCCGCAAGGCGAGCACCATCACGTTGACGGCGAGGGAGGCGTCAAGACGGAAAGCCTCATCAGAGACGATGCGCACCGACTGTCCAAACTCCTCGACGAAATAATCGGCGATATACTGTACGGGCGACTTGCTGCGCACGAGGATGGCGATGTCCTTCTGTCGTGCCCCTCCCTCGATCAGCCGCCGCACGGTGTCCGCCAAGCGTGCGAGGATGTTCTCCCGGTAGTCCTTCGACGGGAGCAGCGCCACCTCCACATATCCCTTTCCCTTCCCCTTGGCATTCCCCTGCTTGACGTCGTCGTAGGCGCGTGCCAGCAGCGTTGCCTGCGGGGTCTTGTCGGCAGACAACTCGCCTACCGTCTCTTCCACCAGCCGGGTGAAGATTGCGTTGTTAAATTGAATGATGCGCTCCCACGACCGGTAGTTGGTCGCCAGTGTCTTTTCGCAGACGGCCTCCTTGCCAAAAGACTGCGAGAGGTTTGCCAGCAGTCGCCAGTCGCCCTGTCGCCAGCGGTAGATGCTCTGCTTCACGTCACCGACGATGAGGTTGCGCGATCCCTCCTGTGCCATGCAGTTGTCGAGCAGCACCTTGAAGTTGCGCCATTGTATCTGACTGGTGTCCTGAAACTCGTCGATCATGATGTGGCGCAGTTGTACGCCGATCTTTTCGTAGAGGAAAGGCGTGTCCGACCCCTGTATCATACCGTGGAGCAGTCCCTGCGTATCACTGAGCATGAAGCGGTTGGCGTTTCGGTTGCTCTCCTCCACCGCCTTGGCGATGGCGTTGAGCAATCGCAGTTCGCTCAGATGGGAGAGCGTCTGCACACAGGAGTTGTATTCACACCATAGTTCCTCGCGCCGCGTCTCCATCTCCTGGAGCAACCTCAGTCCGCCGTTGTTGGCCATGTCCTTGATAGCCTCCTTGTCGGCAGCCCCACATTTGGAGGCCGTCCACAGTTTTGCGTCCTGTAGCGCCTTCTGGACTCCGGCGGGTGTGGGTTCGTTGTCGAGTGTTCCCTTGCTCCGCTTCACGATATAGTTGTAGAGTCCTCGCCGGTAGAGCCCCGCGTAGTCTATATGGCATTGCCCCATCAGGGCCACCAACTCCCGTGCCGGATCCACCAGTTGCTTGCGTAGCGTGTTGCGCCGACTGCGCAGTAGCGCCGTGTACCGCGAAAAAAACTTGCCACCTTCTGCGGCCAGCAGGTCGTTGAGCTCGCGTTCATGATCCTTGTAGAAGTCCTTGAAGATGTTCTGTCCAAACTTCTTGATTGCCCCGATGACGTTCCATCCCTGCTCGTCCTCTATGTTCTGGTTGATGTAGTCGCGCACCCATCCCATCACCTCTGGGTTGGCGTCGAGCGTCTCGATCATCTCATCGACCGCCTTGCCTTCCACCTCGTTGTCGTTGAGATCCACGCGCAGGTTGGCCGTCAGGTCCAGTTCGTGGGCGAGGTTGCGTAGCACGCCTTGAAAGAAGGCGTCGATCGTCTGCACGCGAAAGAAGTTGTAGTGATGGGTGAGCAGCGAGAGTGCCTGTCGCGCGTTGGTTCGCACAGCCATCGCTCCCAGCCCCGTCTGCTCCATCACCTTCTCCATATAGGTGTCCGACCCAGGTAGACTGTTCGCTATGCCGTAGAGCTGCGAGAGGATACGGAGTTTCATCTCCTGTGTGGCCTTGTTGGTGAAGGTCACGGCAAGGATGTGTCGGTAGTTCTCGGGGTCGCTGACGAGGAGTGAGATATACTCCACGGCGAGTGTGAAGGTCTTTCCCGATCCTGCCGAAGCCTTATAGACGGTCAGCGGGCGGCGCTGCTTGGTGGTCGTTGTCATGATAGCCAGTGTTGATGATGCGTTTACTCTCCAGCGGGTCGTTCCGCTGGAGAAAGGCGAATGCAAAAGTAAGAAAAAGAGGCGACGTGTGCAAATATAGCATGGAATAATGAGGGTAGGGCTAAAAACAAAAAAAGCATGGCACTCTTGCCATGCGGTGACTATAAAACTCTTTCAAACTACTACTTTTCAATGCGTGATTAAAGGTTCACACCTCATCGGTGATCCCCTCAATCGTGCATCGTTGTTACCCTAAACATCTTTTACCTTAGACCATAACCTATTTTGTTACCTGAACAACACTTTGTTCAATTACCCTAAAAATAACTAAAAACCTAAATCAATTACTATTAACCTAAACAATCTATTAATCTTTTGACGATGCAAAGGTAGGCACTTTCGTTTTGACCACCAAATGATAGCAAGTAAAAATTCGATTTTTCTCCCTATTCTTGACATAAATCAACACGTGTGTACGAACACACATACTCTTGCAGGTCTTATGCGAATACCTTGTGGATGTTTTGCTGGCTTTCGTATGGGTGTCATACCGAAAGCAGAGAGCCTTTTAAGGCCCTTGGAGGAGAAAGAATGCTGCAAAACGAAGTCCATTCAAAAGTTTCTTTGTACCTTTGTGCCAAAATTGGCAACTATGGCAGAAAGAAATACAGTGGATATGACCCAAGGCCCTTTGCTGGGCAAGATTCTGCGTTTTGCGCTTCCCTTTGCGGCAAGCGGCATCATGCAGCAACTCTTCGTCACCATCGACGTGGCCGTGGTGGGCCGCTTTGCCACCAGTGAGGCGTTGGCTGCCGTGGGCGCCAATACCTTTCTTATCAATCTCCTCATCAACCTTTTTGTGGGTGTCTCCATTGGTTCCAATGTCGTCATCTCCAACTTCATCGGACGCAACGATCGCCATCGTGTTCGCGACGCGGTAGGCACGACGATGATGCTCCCGATCTTTGCCAGCGTCTTGCTGCTGGGTTTCGGCGAGATCTTTGCTCCCAGTCTGCTGCGCCTCATGGGCACGCCTGCCGCCATCCTCGACCAGGCCACCCTCTTCCTGCGAGTCTATTTCCTTGGCATTCCCTTCTTCATGGTCTTCACCTTCGGCCAGGCCGTGCTCCGAGGCAAAGGCGACACCCAGCGCCCGCTCAACATCCTGCTCCTTGCCGGCTGCGTCAATGTGGTGCTCAACCTGCTGTTGGTCATTGTCCTCCACATGGGAGTCGCAGGAGTAGCCACTGCTACGGGCTGCGCCAACGTCTTTTCCGCCTTGGCCATCTTACGCCTTCTCCGCCGTGAGAAAGGCCCTTTCCGCCTGACGCGCCTCCGTCTTCGCATCGACCGGGCAGCCCTGCGCCAGATCCTCTTCATTGGAGTGCCCGCAGGCGTACAAAGCATGGTCTTCTCGCTGAGCAACATCTTTGTCCAAAGCGCCATCAACGGCTATGGACCTTCGGCGATCGCAGGCGCTGCCATCTCCCTCAACTTCGACACCTACTGCTATTTCCTGCTCACCTCCTTCTGTGGTGCCGCCGTCACCTTCACGGGACAAAACTATGGAGCAGGAAAGATAGACCGCTGCCGCCGCGTCTTTTGGATCTGTATGGGCTGTGGTGCACTGGCCTGTTTCCTCGCCAATATGCTTTTCTACACGCAGTCCGACTTCTTCCTGTGGTTCTTCACTACCGATCCCTCTGTCATCCACTATGCCAAGGTACGCATGGCCACCGTACTTGTCTTCCAGGCCCTGGCCTCATCCTACGAGATCTCTGCCGCCTCGATGCGCGGTCTTGGCCACAGTATCGAACCGACTCTGCTCACCATCCTTGGCACCTGCGTCCTGCGCTTCGCCTGGGTTTTCTTCGTCTGCCCCGTTTGGCCTGGTTTCCGCGAACTGATGCTCTGTTATCCCATATCCTGGATTCTCACGGGTGTGATGGTCTGCGTCAGCTATGTCTTCGTCAGTCGCAAGGCTTACCGCAAACTCTCCCTCTAATTATATAAGTACAGGTACATAGAATATAGTTCACTCAGTAGGGTAGTCTGGCGCCTATCATGCGTCCGGACGCATTGTTCTTGCCTGCGTGTTTGTTATCCGTGCCCGCCATTGTCAGGAGGTGGTCTTCCTCCCTCGTTTCTTTTTGTGAAATGAGCAATGGGCTGCGCAAACTAATGTTAACCCTATTTTTTTCATTGAAAGAAAAAGGATTTTAGCTGAATCTAAAATCCAAATTCACCGCAAAATCTGCCTTGTCTTTGGAGTTTTGTATACTTTTGCACCAAGAAAAGATGTAAAATCATACTTTTGCATAATATAAAGGATACAGACAAAACAAAGATAGATATGAACAAGACACGATGGACCACCACCCTCATTTCAGCCCTTCTCCTGTTGGCATCTCCTTCTGCCAACGCCAGGAAGTGGACGCTGCAAGAATGTATCGACTATGCGTTGACACACAACATCCAACTTCGCCGCAACCTTCTGTCGCGACAGTCAGCCCATGAGGACGTGCTGCAGTCGAAGGCTGAACTGCTGCCTTCGCTCACGGCCTCTACCTCCCAGAACGTCTCCTACAACCCCTTCCCCGAGAGCGGGCGCCAGCAGGTTGCCAATGGCTATGTGGAGATGACTACCGACAAGGTCTATTACAACGGATCCTACGCCGTGAGCTTCGACTGGACGATATGGAACGGCAACCAAAACCGCATGAAGATCCAGCAGAACCAACTCACCGAACAGCAGGCCGAGCTCGACTCCGCCATCACCGCCAACTCCATCCAGGAGCAGATTGCGCAGATCTACGTCCAGATTCTCTACACCCACGAGGCCTTGAAGGTCAACCGCCAGAGTCTGGAGTATAGCCAGGCCAACGAACAGCGCGGTAAGGAGATGGTCGAGGTAGGGCAGTTCAGCCAGGCCGACCTCGCCCAGCTCAGCGCCCAGCGCGCTTCCGACGAGTATAATGTCGTGGCCCAGGAGAGCAACCTCCGCGATTACACACGCCAGTTGAAGCAGATCCTCCAGCTCACCGACGACGGTGAGGACTTTGAAGTCAGCATTCCCGACGACGTTACCGGTGACGCCCTGGCCGAGATACCCGGTCTGCAGACCGTCTATACCCATGCGCTCGCCACCCGTCCCGAACTCCGCCAGCAGCGCCTCGCCCTCGAGAGTGGCGCACTCAGTGTGCGGATGGCCAAGGCTCGCCGTCTCCCGACCGTCTCCATGCAGGGTGGCGTCTCCACCAATGTCACGACAATGAGTGACGCTGCCTACGGATCGCAGTTGAAGACCAACCTCACCACATCGGCAGGTCTGACGCTGAGCGTCCCCATCTTCGACCGCCGTGAGACCCGCACGGCCATCAACAAGGCCAATATCGCCATGGAGACGAGCCGCCTCGCCCTCGAGGAACAGCAGACCACGCTCTATACCACTATCGAGAGCTACTGGATACAGGCCGTCAACAACCAGGCCAAATACAAGAGTGCCCTGGCCAATACGGAGAGCCAGCAGACCAGCTACGAACTGCTCTCGGAGCAGTTTCGCCTCGGACTGAAGAATATCACCGAACTGCGCGAGGCGAAGGAGAACCTACTCGTGGCGCAGCAGAACGAACTGCAGAGCAAGTATCTTGCCCTGTACAATATGCAGATGCTCAATTTCTACAACGGAAAATAATAAAAGATAGATATGAAAAAGATTTCGAAAGTATGGTATCTGGTGGTCGCCTTGGTCGTGTTGGGTGTGGTCGCCTACTTCCTCGGCAAACCCGACACCAAGGAGACCATCTCGTTTGACACGGCCACCGTCGGGCAGACGAACATCCAGAACAGTATCACTGCCACGGGTACCATCGAACCGGTCACGTCGGTGACGGTCGGTACACAGGTCTCGGGTATTGTCAGCAAACTCTATGTCGATTACAACTCGGTCGTGAAGAAAGGACAGGTGATCGCAGAACTCGACAAGACCAACCTCCTCTCGGCCCTCAACCAGGCCAAGGCAATGCTGGAGAGTGCGCAGGCACAGGTGCGTTCCGCAGAGAGTGACGTCCAGAAGGCCCAGGCCGACTACAACGGCGTCCGCGCGAGTGCCAATTACCAGCAGAGCAACTTCAGTCGTTACCAGACGCTCTACAAGAAGGGCCTTATCAGTGCCAACGACTTCGAGAGCGCCCGCCTCAGTTACCAGCAGGCCCAGCAGAATCTCGCCGCCTCAGCCCAGACCATCGCCACGGCGCGCCAGGGAGTGGCCCAGGCCCGCGAGCAGGTCCGCCAGCAATAGGAACAGGTGAAGCAGGCCCAGACCAACCTCGGCTATGCCACCATCACCTCGCCCATCGACGGCGTGGTCCTGTCCAAGAGTGTGGAGGAGGGACAGACCGTCGCAGCCAGTTTCTCCACCCCGGAACTCTTCACCATTGCCAAGGATCTGACCAACATGCAGGTGGTAGCCAATGTGGATGAGGCCGACATCGGCGAGGTCAAGACTGGCGAGCGCGTCTCCTTCACCGTCGATGCCTATCCCGACGACACCTTCACTGGTACGGTGAAGCAGGTGCGCCAGGAGGCCACGACGACCAACAACGTCGTCACCTACGAGGTTGTCATCAGTGCCCCCAACGCCGACCTCAAACTCAAACCCGGACTGACGGCCAACGTCACCATCTATACCCAGGAGCGTGCGGGCGTGATGGGCGTCTCCACCAAGGCCCTCCGCTTCACCCCCACGCCCGAGACCGTCGGCAAGCAGTATAAGATACAGGATATCGCCAACGCCAAGGCCAAGGTCTGGACCCTCGAGGGCAATGTGCTCCAGGCCCACCGTGTAAGCACGGGCATGAGCGATGGCGTCAACACTGAGATTCTCTCGGGTGTGAAGGCAGGACTGAAAGTCATCACTGGCATCACCGTCACCGAACCCGAAGAAGACAAAGAATCTGACGATCAGGAGCAGAGTCCCTTCGCCCCCGGTCCGAAGCGCGACAACAAAAAGGAGAAAGCATGATGGATGAAAGTCAAAAGAAAGTAGTCATCGAGTTGCGCGACGTCAAGCGCGACTTCCTTGTGGGCGAGGAGACCGTCCACGCCCTGCGCGGTGTCTCCTTCAAGATCTACGAGGGTGAGTTTGTCACCATCATGGGCAAGTCGGGCTCAGGCAAATCGACCCTCCTCAATCAGTTGGGCTGCCTCGACACGCCCACCAGCGGCGACTACTTCCTCGATGGTGTGGCCGTGCGCACGATGTCGAAGTCGCAGCGTGCCGTCCTGCGCAACCGCAAGATCGGCTTCATCTTTCAGAACTACAACCTTCTGGCCAAGACCACGAGCGTGGAAAACGTCGAACTGCCGCTGATGTACAACCCCAGCATCACGCCGCAGGAGCGCTTCGACCGTTCCGTGGCTGCCCTGAAGGCTGTGGGGCTGGGGGAGCGCCTCTACCATAAGTCCAACCAGATGTCGGGTGGTCAGATGCAGCGCGTCGCCATTGCGCGCGCCTTGGTCAACAATCCCGCCGTCATCCTGGCCGATGAGGCTACGGGCAATCTCGACACGCGCACCTCCTTCGAGATCCTCGTCCTCTTCCAGAAGCTCCACGCCGAGGGGAGAACCATCATCTTCGTGACCCACAATCCCGACATAGCCCACTACGCCTCGCGCAATATCGAGCTCCGCGACGGACGCATCATCCGCAACGAGGTCAACGACCACATCATCAGTGCCGCCGAGGGCCTTGCCGCCCTGCCCAAGAACACCGACGAGTGATCATTGAGTCTTATATCAAGTGTATCATATTATGAATATCAGCAATCTTTTGAAAATAGCCCTCCGCGCCATTGCGGCCAACAAGATGCGGTCCTTCCTCACCGCCTTGGGCATCATCATCGGCATCGCGTCGGTGATCACGATGCTCGCCGTGGGCCAGGGCACCAAGAACAGCATCCAGAGCAACATCTCGGAGATGGGATCCAATATGATCATGATCAGTCCGGGAGCCGACATGCGGGGTGGTGTGCGACAAGACGCCTCCTCCATGGAGACCTTGAAGCTCACCGACTACCAGGCCCTCAAGGACGAGTGCCATTTCATCAAGGCCATCTCCCCCCTCGTCCAAAGTTCCGGCCAGTTTATCTACGGCAACAACAATACGCCGTCGAGTATCTACGGTGCCAACCTCGACTACCTGGAGATTCGTCAGCTGTCCGTCGCCGAGGGCGAGATGTTCACCGAGGCCGAGATCAAGTCGGCCGCCAAGGTCTGCCTCCTCGGCCAGACGGTGGTCGATAACCTCTTCCCCGACGGTTCCGACCCCATCGGCAAGGTCGTTCGCTTCAACTCCATCCCCTTCCGCGTCATCGGTGTGATGAAGAAGAAAGGCTACAACTCCATGGGTATGGACCAGGACGACTATGTCCTCGCTCCCTACACCTCCGTCATGAAGCGCATCCTCGCCCAGGACTACCTCCATCAGATCTTGGCCTCGGCGGTCGTGGAAGGTGTCACGGAGCAGGCCACCGACGAGATGACCACCATCCTGCGCCGCACCCACAAACTCAAGGATGCCACCGACCAAGCCGAGGGCGATGAGGATGACTTCAACATCCGCTCACAGGAGGAGTTGGCCAATATGATGAACAGCACCACCGGCATGCTCACCATCCTCCTTGGCTGCGTGGCCGGCATCTCCCTCGTTGTGGGTGGCATCGGTATCATGAACATCATGTACGTCAGTGTCACCGAGCGCACGCGCGAGATTGGCCTTCGCATGAGTGTCGGCGCCCGTGGCGTCGATATCCTCAACCAGTTTCTCATCGAGGCCATCCTGCTCAGCGTCACCGGTGGCATCATCGGAGTCCTACTGGGTGTCGGAGCCTCCTACGCCATCAAGGCCTTTGCCCACTGGCCCATCGCCATCGAGCCCTGGACGATCATCATGAGTTTCGCCGTCTGCACCTTCACCGGTGTCTTCTTCGGCTGGTATCCCGCCAAGAAAGCGGCCCGCCTCGATCCCATCGAAGCCATCCGCTACGAGTAAGCCCTTAGTTTGGGTAGGCCCTTCTGGGAGACGACTCCCAGGAGCAGGCCTCACCCCTCGGGCAGTATCTCCTCGGGACGCGAGACGAGACAAGTAGCGCCGTGGCGCAGCAGGAAGTCGTGGTCTCTGAATCCCCAGAGCACGCTGATGCAGGGGATGGAGCAGTTGCGTGCCGTCTCTATATCGACGTCGCTGTCACCGATATAGACGGCCCCCTCGGCTTCCACGCCCAGTTGCTTCATCGCTTCCAGCACGGTGTCGGGCGCCGGCTTCTTGCGGATGTCCTCTCGCTCGCCGATGGCCACCTCCACGGTGTCAGGGAAGAAGTGGCGCGCCAGTTCCTGCGTGGCAGCATAAAACTTGTTGCTCACGATGGCCACGCGCTTCCCTCTGCGGCGCAGTTCGCTCAGCAGCTTTTCTATGCCCGGATAGGGTGCCGTGGTGTCGAGACTGTGGTGGAGGTAGTGCTGGCGAAAGGTAGCATAGGCTGCCTCAAACTGTGGGTTGTCCAGTCCTCCTGGCACGGCCCGCTCCATGAGCTTCTTCACGCCGTTGCCGACAAACTCCCTCACTTCCTCCAGTGTCCGCTCCGCCATGCCTGTACTGCGCAGGGCATAGTTGACGCTGGCCGCCAGGTCGCGGATCGTATTGAGCAGCGTGCCGTCCAGGTCGAAAATATACGTCTGATACTCTTTCATACTTACGTACTTATATACTTGGTTGTTTATTGATTGGATAGAATCGCTTTCTATCAAGCGGACGCCCCGTAGCGGCAAGCATCATCCGGTGCTTTCCCTACAGGGCGTCTATCTATGGATTTGTTTCTTTCCCCAATCGGGTGGGGCAGGTCAGCGGCGGTGGAACCCCTTGCTGCTGGTCAGCGTCCATGTCGGTGTCCATCGATCGGCCGTGCTGCCGAAGCTTTGCGTGCCGAGCAGTGTGGTCTCCGTGGCGGCCTTTGCCTTCCGTGGTGTCTCTACGCGCTCCAGGTCGATATAGATCTCGTCGTCATTGCTCTGTCCGACGAGATAGCCGAAGAACGTATAGGCGTTGCGGCTTGTCTCCCATCCGAGGTGGTAGCCGTAGTCCGTGCTGGCGGCATCCATGCGAAAGATCGTGTTGGAGTCGGTATATTTGATGTAGATGTCTCCGTTGCGCGTGTCGATCCACCAGGTGAAGTTCAGCGCCTGCGTGTCTCCTTGGTCGTTTCTATCGACCTCCACGCCCTGTCCCGCATAGCGGTCCTTGGCGTTCTCGCTCCGGTAGAATGTCATCTCCACCGCATATTTCTCCGACACCCGTTTCTTCTCCCCTGGCTTGGCGTTGTCGTCGGTGTAGGTATAGACCATGTCTCCCTGCCACCGTCCGCTCAGCACGGCCACCATTTGGTCGGCCTCGCTGCCGTTGTTGTCATCGTCGGGGTAGTATCCGTTCCAATAGTCGTCGTAGTACCAATCGTCGTCGTCGCAGCTCGTCAGGGCAAACGGGACGGCCAGTAGGGCCATCAAGGCCAACAGTTGGGATAATTTTCTGATGCTCATATTCTTTACGTTGGATGGTTTCTTGTGCAAAAGTAGGCAAATTGCCTGACATCGAAGTCGAACAAATCCCTATTCTTTGGGGGAGAAATCCCTATTTCCCCTTCTCGGCAGTTCCCTTGGTCTGCAGCGGCCTCTGCGCACGGAAGTCCCAGCCGTAGTCGTGGTCGTAGCCGTTGTCCTCCACGCGCTCCAGTTGGAAGAACGACTGCTTGCCGTCTCCACTGTCGATGTAGCCCTTGAAGTAGTTGTCGTCGAGATAGAAGTTGTAGATCCACTCGTCGTCCCATGCGCCAGCATAGTGGAGTCTCACGGTGCGCCCGTCGTCTATCACTTGCCAGTCGAAGTGCTGTGCGTAGCGTTGGTGGCCCACGTAGTCTATCTCCCAGCCCTTGCCGTGGCGCGATCCCGGTTTTCCCTCAAAGTGCCACACCGTGTAGTAGGTCTGTCCGTAGCCGCCCCAGCGGTCCTGGTAAAACTCCGTCGAGAGTTGTCCCTCCCATGTGCCCCAGAGCATCATGGCTGTTTCCTGCTCGTCGTCGCAGCTGGTCATCAGCACCCCCGTGAGGAGCATCAGCAGGGGCGCGAGGATGGATCTCATTTGTTTCATAACGTCTTTGCTTGATGATTTTGTTTGCAAATTTAGTACTTTTAAGGATAAGACGCAAGTTTTTCAAAATATAATTCGTACTTTTGCATTCGGTTAATCTTTTAATTTTACAACGAATCGAAATGAGAACTGTATATGATTTCTCTGTAAAGGACAGAAAGGGCAAGTTGGTTAGCCTCAAGGAGTATGCCAACGAGGTCTTGCTTATCGTCAATACGGCCACGCGCTGTGGTTTCACTCCTCAGTATGAGGAGCTGGAGCAGCTCTACGAGAAGTACCACCAGCAGGGCTTCGAAGTCCTCGACTTCCCCTGCAACCAGTTTGGCCAGCAGGCCCCGGGTACGGACGAGAGCATCCACAACTTCTGCAAGCTGACCTACGGCACGGAGTTCTCGCGCTTCAAGAAGGTGAAGGTCAACGGCGACGATGCCGAGCCCCTCTTCAAGTTCCTCAAGGAGCAGCGCGGCTTTGCCGGATGGGATGAGAGCCACCCCATCTACCCAGCTCTCCACGAGGCCCTTTCAGCAGCCGACCCCGACTACCAGTCGAAGCCCGACATCAAGTGGAACTTCACCAAGTTCCTCATCAACAAGAAAGGCCAGGTTGTTGCCCGCTTCGAGCCCACCACCCAGTTTAGCCTCATCGCCGAGGAGATCGAGAAGTGGCTCAAGGAATAATCGCGTACAACTGAAACATAGAATACAATAATGACAGAACAGACAAATCAGATGGAGCACGTCAAGGTGCTTATCATCGGAAGCGGCCCCGCCGGCTACACTGCCGCCCTCTATACGGGTCGTGCTTCTCTCCAGCCGGTGCTCTACTGTGGCCCGCTGACGGGTGGACAGCTCACCCAGACCACCGAGATCGAAAACTTCCCTGGCTATCCCCAGGGAGTCGATGCCAACCAGATGATGCTCGAGTTTAGAGAGCAGGCTGAGCGTTTCGGTGCCGACATCCGCGATGGCGAGGTGGAGAGCTGCGACTTCTCCCAGCGTCCCTACCGCGTGAAGTTCACTGATGGCACGCAGATGACGGCCGATACGGTCATCATCGCCACGGGAGCCTCCGCCAAATATCTCGGTCTCGACGACGAGAAGAAGTATGCCGGTCAGGGTGTCTCTGCCTGCGCCGTCTGCGACGGTTTCTTCTATCGCAAGAAGGTCACGGCCGTTGTCGGTGGTGGCGACACTGCCTGTGAGGACGCCCTCTACCTGGCCAACCTCTGCAAGAAGGTCTATCTCGTGGTTCGCAAGCCCTACCTGCGCGCCTCCGAGATCATGCAGGATCGCGTGAAGAACCATCCCAACATCGAGATCCTCTTCGAGCACAACGCCATCGGCCTCTTTGGTGAGAATGGCGTGGAGGGTATGCACCTCGTCAAGCGCAAGGGCGAGGCCGACGAGTCACGCTACGACCTCCCGATCGATGGCTTCTTCCTCGCCATCGGCCACCATCCCAACACCGACTTCCTCGGTGGTCAGATCGACCTCGACGAGATGGGCTTCATCGTGACGAAGGGCAAGTCTCAGGCCACCAACATCCCTGGCGTCTATGCCGCAGGCGACGTTTGCGACCCGACCTACCGCCAGGCCATCGTGGCTGCTGGTGCAGGCTGCAAGGCTGCCCTCGAGGCTGAGCGCTATCTGCAGACGCTCTAAGCCACCGGTCCCCTATAACGACAAACCCAAACAACCCATACAGTCCAACCCAGCCTCATCGGCCGCCGTTGTCCCTCCTGTATGCGTTGTTTGGGTTTTCTTTTGCTTAATCTAGTTGTTAGGAGCGAACATCTGCTTGTATAATGAAAAACAACAAATACAATATTTACAACATATAACAACCTACACGCTACGCGTGTGACACATTCCTGCTGCAAGGTAAACAACATGATACAACGCTTGCAAACCGTGCTTGCTCGAGTTATGTCATGGGGAGAAAGGGTAATCATGAGATGGAACGCTACGCCAGGACAATCAGCTGGAAATGTTTGTCCAAGGCGAAGCGTTGTTCTTTGTTGTTTCGTTACAAGCAACCTTTGGTCTGCATGAGCCTCGAAGAGGCAATGTCCCCGCGAAGCGTTGTTACTTGTTGTAAAAGTTGTTCAAGTTGTTTTCCCAACTCAGCAAGCCGTGTTGGAAGAACCCTATTCGGGTGCGTTGAGGATGATGGTGGTCGCCCCCAACGTGAAGAGCGTCTCGTTGTAGATGACGCGTCGCTCGCGATCCCCCAGCAGTTCCGTGCCGACGAAGGTGCCCGTATAACTCGGTCCGTCGCGCAAGACATACTTGAGTTTTCCGTTCTTGTCCCGCGAGACATTGATATGGCAGTGCGTCAGATCCACACTCGGGTCCACCGTCTCTATCGGACAGTTGACCGGGTTGCCCTTCTGGTAGCGCCCGATGGCGTTTTCACCGAGATGCAGGGGGATAATCTGCTTGTAGTGGAAGACATTCTCTATCACCGTCAGGCTGCCGTAGGGCGCATCCGGCTGCGGTGTCTCCTCGTTCTCCTCCTTCTGTGTCTTTCTGAGCTTCGACACACCCAGTTTGATGGCAAACTGCTTCGAACAAGCGGGGCACACAAACACCAACCGCTGTCCGGGTTCATACTTGTTCTCGTCGAACGTGATAAACTCGTCACACTTCGGGCATCTTACTCGTTTCATACCAATAAGAATCTGCTATAATAATAAGGTATTATATATATAATAAGGAGAAGGATCACTCTTCGATGTTGAGAATCCACGCCGTGTTGAAATAGCGGTCGGGCTTCATGCCCTGCAGCGCCTCCCGTGCCTGAGCCTTTGAGTCGTAGCTGCCATAGACCACCTTGATGCTTCCCTGGTGATCAACGACGCGCGTGTCCTCGTAGCCTTGGTCCTTGAGTGCCTGACAGAACGTCTTCGCACCACTCATGGGCACGTGCGTACACAGTACGATGGTCCAGACCTGCTTCTGCGTAGCCACGGGCGTGGCCGCTGGCTTCTTCTTCTCCACGGTCAGTTTCATGTGCTTTTGTGCTGCCTCGCCAGTCGGATTCTCATAGAGGCACGACCACATCGCGCTCTGCACCTTGTAGTTGTTCTCGGGCCGCTGCACGCCCATCGGACTGATGACGAAGACGCAGATGGCCAACACACAAGCAGCCATGGCCGCATGGCGCAAAAACTTCAGGCTCACGCTGACCCTGCGCTGTCCGTTCTCCTCGTCACGGGTGACGACGACGGCCTGTGTCTTTTCCTCTTCCGCCTCGCTCTTTGCTGCCGTCTCCAGCGGCTTGACCTCGAAACTGTCGAGTGCATAGAGAGAGGGGGTGAGGATGCCTGCCTCGCAGGGAGCAAAACTCAACTTGCCCTCTTGGTTCTTGTAGAGCGTGCCCAGACCCTCCAGCTCGCAGTGGCCCTCTTCGTCGAGGGCACTGCGCAGCGCTGCCACCTCCTGCTCCACGCGGCCCAAAGCCTCGGGATAACTGAGGTCGTAGGTGTCGGCATACGACTGCACCAGCAATGAGTCGTTCATCGTCAACTGCGGATTGAAGCCCAGCATACGGGTGGGCGGCAGGAAGAGGCACTCCTCCTCGCTGTAGCGCGCATCCACATGATGAGCCACGAACCCACCTAATTCGGGCACGATGACACAATCGTTGTGAAGCAACAATGACTCTATATGACGCTCTATTTCTTTCACGACTGCAAAATTACTGATTTTCTCTGAATTTCGCAACAAAACGAGGCGAAATCTGCAGCCTCACTTCTTCTTGCCGCTCGTCTTGCCCCGTTTGGGGCGGTTCTTTTTAAAAAGAGACCACAATTTTGGTTAAATGATATTTCATTGTTTGGTGGTAAAAATGAGAATTGGTAATTTTGCAATGATAAAAATGCGCAATCACTACAATAGAAGAACGCGGTTTGCTTGGCTGCTCATGATGGTCTATCTGCCCATGCTGCTGGCCATCACCTTCCACTACCACACGGCGGAAGGGGATTCTGCCGCTGCCTATTGTTCCGATTGCAACCACCATGTCCACCACGACGGCCACCTCGCTACCAGCCAGGGCTTCACCCAAGAGTGCCCGATCTGCCATTTGCAAAGTCTGCCCTACGTGGTGCCTACCATTGTTCATATAGCAGCATTGGTTGCTATGGTCCATGTCGCCTTTTCCATGTCTTGCCTCTTTGTCAAGACGCGCCAAGGCGATATCCAATCTACCCGCGCTCCGCCGGCTCTCCTTACTTTGTAGTTTTTCGGATTTTTGATCCAAACCTATTGGCTATCACGATACTTCGTGGTCGCATAGGTACTTATCCTTTTCATGTTTTGTGATGAAAGCAGAGAAGTCAGCTTCGGCTGTTCTTCCTTTTTCGTCACCATAGCGCATGTGCTGGCACCCATAGCCATGCGCAGGCACCATGTGCGTAATTTATAACAACATAGTTAATTAACAAGAGAAAAAATGAAATCAAAGAAATCTCAGTTGATGCTCCTCGCCGGCGCATTGACAGTCTCATTTGCCGCTCAAGCCGCCGTTGTCCAAGACGGCACCCGTAGTGAAAACCCCATCGAGGAGACCGACAAGGCCACCGATGCCAACCTCTTTGGCCACGTGGTCGATACCAAGACAGGCGAGCACCTGCCCTACGTCACCATCCAACTCAAAGGCACCACCATTGGCACCACCACCGACCATACCGGTCACTATTTTCTGAAGAACCTGCCCGAGGGCACTTTCACGATGGTCGTCAAGTTCTTAGGCTATAAGACCGAGGAACGGACCGTCACCGTCCAACACAATACCACCCAGGAAGTCAACTTCTCCCTGTCCACCGACGATGTCGCCATCGACGAGGTGGTGGTCTCTGCCAACCGCAATGAGACGGCCCGCCGACTGGCCCCCAATCTGGTCAGTGTGGTAGGCAGCAAGGTCTTCGACATCACCCAGTCCACCTGCCTGGCGCAGGGACTCAACTTCCAGCCTGGCGTGCGCACCGAGGACAATTGTCAGAATTGCGGTTTCACGCAGGTGCGCATCAATGGCCTGGACGGCCACTACTCTCAGATCCTGGTCGATTCCCGTCCCGTCTTCTCCTCCCTCACGGGTGTCTATGGCCTGGAGCAGATTCCTGCCAATATGATCGACCGTGTGGAGGTGGTCCGTGGTGGAGGATCGGCCCTCTTCGGCGCCTCTGCCATCGGTGGCACCATCAACATCATCACCAAGGAGCCCATCCGCAACTCCGCCTCCTTTGGCCATACCTTCCTGTCGCAGGGCGGATCAAGTTCGTTCGACAATGTGACCACGGGCAATGTCTCTCTCGTCACCGACGACTACAAGGCCGGCGTCTATGCCTTCGGCCAGACGCGATCCCGTCAGGGCTATGACCACGACGGCGATGGCTACACCGAACTGCCCGAACTGCGGAGCCAGACCTTCGGCCTCAATTCCTACCTCCGCCTCAGCCCCTATTCCAAACTGAACCTCCAGTACAGCGCCATCCATGAGTATCGCCGTGGCGGCAACCTGCTCGACCAGGCTCCCCATGAGGCCAATGTCGCCGAACAGGCAGACCATAACATCCAGGGTGGCGGTCTCACCTACAACTACTTCTCTCCCGACGCCCACCGGCGCCTCACGGCCTATTTCTCTTTCCAGGCCACGTCCCGCAAGAGCTATTATGGCGGCATCGGCGAGGGAACAGAGGAAGACCGCGTCGCTGCGGCCAAGGCCTACGGCACCACCCACGACGTCACCTACGTGACGGGTGCGCAGTATGTCCGTTCGTTCGACAAGCTCCTCTTCATGCCCTCCGATCTCACCCTCGGCGCTGAGTACAATTTCGAAGGCCTCAAGGATGTCATCCTCGGCTACGACCGCCACTTCAAGCAGGACGTGCGCATTGGCAGTTTCTACTTCCAGAATGAGTGGAAAAACAAGCAGTGGAGCTTCCTGTTGGGCGGTCGCCTCGACAAGCACAACCTCGTCGAGGATGCCATCTTCTCGCCCCGTGCCAACCTCCGCTTCAACCCCACGGACAACATCAATCTCCGCCTCACCTATGCGGGTGGCTTCCGTGCCCCCCAGGCTTTCGACGAAGACCTCCATGTCGGCGTAGTGGGTGGCGAGCGATTGGTCACGGTCTTGGCCGACCATCTCAAGGCGGAGCGCTCCAATAGCTTCAGCCTCTCGGCCGACCTCTATCATCAGTTTGGCCAAGTCCAGACCAATTTCCTGATCGAAGGCTTCTACACCTCGCTCAGCCATGTCTTTGCCCTTCGCCAGCTCAGTCAGCCCGATGCCCACGGCAACACCGTCCAGGAGCGCTACAATGCCTATGGTGCCAAGGTCTTGGGACTGAACCTTGAGGGCAAGGCCGTCTTCACCCGTTGGTTCACCCTCCAGGCTGGCCTCACCCTGCAACAGAGCCATTACGACGAAGCCATCGCTTGGAACGACGATGTGCCCGAGCAGAAGTATAAGAAGATGATGCGCACCCCCAACACCTACGGCTATTTCACGGCTACCTTCACCCCCGTCAAGCGTCTCACGGCCTCCCTCACGGGCAACTATACGGGCAGCATGCTCGTAGGCCATTCTGCCGGATCAGGTGTGGAAGACCCCGTAGCGGTCCATACCCCTCGGTTTATGGAGGTAAATATGAAGCTGGCCTACGACTTCACCATCTACAAGTACATCACCCTCCAGGTCAACGGTGGTATCCAAAACATCGCCAATGCCTATCAAAAGGATTTCGACAAGGGTTGGAACCGCGACTCTGGTTACATCTACGGTCCCTCCCTGCCGAGAAGCTACTATGTCGGCTTGAAGGTCACTTACTAACCGATCCATCCCTCATCATCTAATAAGCAAAGCCCCTACGGACAAACCGTAGGGGCTTTGCTCCACATGCTGGTAGCGGATGAGGCTACACGGTCTCTCCCATGATGGAGAGGTATTTCTTCAGAGAGTCCGTTTCCGCTTTTGCGATAAGCGTTTGAAATGCTTCGGGCTTCTTTTCTATATGCGAGGTTTCCAAAGCCGTGTAATAGCTCAATTTCTCCTCGTCACTGCCTTTGAGGTTTACAAGCGTGTAGCCCTTCCTCAAAAGGTAAAGGTTCATCAGCAGCCTCGACGTGCGTCCGTTGCCGTCAATAAACGGGTGGATGCCTACGAGCGTGTCATGGAGGTATGCCGCTATCAACACCGGATGCACCTTCTCTTTCTCCATTTCCTTATACTTTCTCATGAAGTCCTCCATCTGTTCTTCTATGAGGTACGGCTGTGGTGGAATGTGCTGGCTACCCGAAATCATCACGGGCACCGTGCGGTAGCGTCCAGCATTTTCGCGATTGATGCCGTGAAGTACAAGGGCGTGTATCTCTTTGATCGTGCCCTCGCTGATCTCTATGTCGTTTTTTGCAAAGTCCTTGATGTAGTCGATAGCTTCCCTGTGGTTTATCGCCTCCAGGTGCTCACGCATTGATTTGCCTGTAATGGTCACGCCCTCATTGACGACCAGTTCCGTCTCCTGCAACGTGAGCGTATTTCCCTCTATTCGATTGCTCTCGTAAGTATATTCTACGGCCAAAGCCTCGTCTATCTTTTTCTGGGTCTCAGCGGGCAAAGGACGAAGCGCCACCAATCGTGCTTTCAGCGTGTCGCATTCCTGCAACAGCTTTTTCAGTTCTTCTGTCATGATCTCCCTTTTATGCGTTCTACCATAATGACTGCAATATCAGTCGTACTATTCGACCTTTTGCAGCACAAAGTTAGGGAAATTAGTTTAAGTAAGCAAATTTATAGCCACATTATTAGTGGTTCTTCTAGAAAATGGAGTGATTCGACGTGGACACATAGAAAACAACTTGAACAACTTTTACAACAAGTAACAACTCTTTCGGTAAGCCATTCGGTGACACATTTCCCGCTGATTTCTCCTGGCGTTATGTCCTGGCGAAGCCTTGTATTTTGTTGTTTACCTTGCAGCAGGATTGCTACACGCAGCGTGTAGGTTCCATTTCATGGTACCCTTTCTCGCCATGGCATAACCCGAGCGAGCTCGGTTCTGCGCAGACATCGAGCGTTGTTACTTGTTGTAAAAGTTGTATTTGTTGTTTTTCCTAACTCAGCAGGACTTTTTGGAACAGCGCAAACCCTATCAGTCGATTTTCCGGAAGAACCTTGTTGTTTTAGTTGTTTTTCCTCATAAGCAGGCGGTCTCGAAATAGCACAAACAACTTAGTCGTCCCATTTTCAGTTGCCCCATTTTTCTGTATCTCTTAGTAGGAGACACAGAAATTTCGTAAATCCATTATTTTAAAGGACTTATGGTTCGGCGACTATTTTTTTGCTCAACAGATGTTTAGCAAAAACAAGCAAACGAAAAAAAATATTTCTCATAAATGCCTCAGTTTCAATAATTCTTAGTACCTTTGCCATGTTTTCTGTGTCTCCTACTAAGAGATATAGAAATCGGAGCTGTTAGGGGAGAGTAAATGAACTTTACAGGCAACCGACAGTTCCAAGGGTTGCAGATGCCGATGCTCTTGGATCAGGAGTATATCTGTGATTAGAAGTCTCGTGGGGGAGATAGACTAACCAACCCTCTGTTGCCAAGTGTCATGAAACTAAAAAATCACGATACGGGGGAATGGAAGGTATGTGCCTAAACGCCACATAAAAACAGAAGATGACGGAGCAAGATAGCATAAAGCATTGGTACGCTTTCAAGATCTTTTTTAGTAAAGGAGAACCTGTCAAGGAGTATTTCGCCTCTAAGGGCATGGAGTATTTCTATGAAGTGAAGAAGGCTGAAAAGACACGCGATGGACGGAAGATCATGGTTGAAGAACCCGTCATTCCGAGCCTGATATTCCTTTACGCCACGCAAACAGAAGCTGAAAAAACAGAAACCAAGTTCTTTAATAAAATCATGCTCTATAAGCATTTCGACGGCAATGAAAGACGCGTCCCTTCTCCCATTTCCGATCGCGAGATGACCGTCTTCAAGATTGTCGCCGAGTCTGGCGTCGAAGGCCTCGACTTCTACGACGAGTTTGTAGATAAGTTCACCAAGGGCGATAAAGTCCGCGTTATTGACGGTGTTTTCAAAGGCGCCGAGGGCCACATCGTCCGCATCAAGAAGAACCACCGCCTCTGCGTCTGCATCACCGGCCTTTGCGCTGTGGCAACGGGCTACATACCCAAAGCCTTTTTAGAAAAGATATAAGAAGAATTTATACAAAAGAAAACAATATGCGTGATTTCAAAAATATCAAGGTCGCCGTGGCCGGCACAGGCTACGTTGGCCTGAGCATTGCCACCCTGCTGGCCCAGCACCACCATGTGACAGCAGTCGATGTCATCCCCGAGAAAGTCGAGAAACTCAACCGCCGCGTCTCGCCCATCCAGGACGACTACATCGAGAAATACCTCGGCGACCGCAGCCTCCTGCCCTGCGTGGGCCCCGATGAGGCTGAACAGGCTGGCCATGGCACCCTCGTCGCCACCCTCGACGGCAAATCGGCCTATGCCGACGCCGACTTCGTGGTGATCGCCGCCCCCACCAACTACGACCCGGTGAAGAACTACTTCGACACCACCCACGTCGAGGAAGTCATCGACCTCGTGCTGGCCGTCAACCCCAACGCCGTGATGATCATCAAATCGACCATCCCCGTGGGCTACACCCGCAGCCTCTACCTCCGCTACGCGCGCCAGGGCGTGAAGCAGTTCAACCTTCTCTTCTCCCCCGAGTTCCTGCGCGAGAGCAAGGCCCTCTACGACAACCTCTACCCGAGCCGCATCATCGTCGGCTACCCGAAGCAGATGAACCACCCCGACTTCGCCGATGAAGACCAGGCCATCGCCTCCATCGCCGACGTCGATCGCCTCCGCCAGGCTGCCGGCACCTTCGCCGCCCTGCTCGTAGAGGGCGCCATTGGCAATGGCGACAGCTTCACCTTCGACGGCCCGCTCCCCATCGCCGACGGCGTCTGCCCGCGCGAAAAGACCAAGGGCATCCCCGTTCTGGGCATGGGCATGAAGGAAGCCGAGGCCGTGAAACTCTTCGCCAACACCTACCTCGCCCTCCGCGTCAGCTACTTCAACGAACTCGACACCTATGCCGAGGTCAAGGGCCTCGACAGCCGCGCCATCATCGAGGGCGTGGGCCTCGACCCCCGCATCGGCACCCACTACAACAACCCCTCCTTCGGCTATGGCGGCTACTGCCTCCCGAAGGACACGAAGCAGTTGCTCGCCAACTACCAGGACGTGCCCCAAAACATGATGACCGCCATCGTCGAGTCCAACCGCACGCGCAAGGACTATATCGCCGACGCCGTGCTGACCAAGGCCGGCTGGTATGCCTACAGCGCCAACAACCAGTATGGCAGCGAGGGCAGGGGAGAGGCCCCCGTCATCGGCGTCTATCGCCTGACAATGAAGTCCCACTCCGACAACTTCCGCCAGTCCGCCATCCAGGGCATCATGAAGCGTGTCAAGGCCAAGGGCGCCGAGATCATCATCTACGAGCCCACGCTCCCCGACGGCACCACCTTCTTCGGCAGCCTCGTCGTCAACGACCTCGCCACCTTCAAGTCCCGCAGCAAGGCCATCATTGCCAACCGCTTCGACGACTCCCTCCGCGACGTCGCCTCCAAGGTCTATACCCGCGACATCTTCCGCCGCGACTAACGTTTTTATATAAAGACAACTAATACAACCTTTACAATATTTTACAACCAAGATACCTTAGCAGGATGATAGACAGTGTAAACTGTCCTCTTTGTTGTATTTTGTTGTTTCCCTTGCAGCAGGATTGTCTGAGACACAGGTTGTTATACGTTGTACTTGTTGTTCAAGTTGTTTTCCCTATATCAGCTAGAAGACTCAGCAACGACGGGCAGCTTTTCCTGAAATGCTTAATTTTAATTAAATGCGGATGTTCTTGTGGCATGAATACGGAAAAATCCGTACCTTTGTCAGAAAGAAACAAAGTGCTTAGATTATGGCAACATTGACATTGCAAATTGACAACCCCTCCATCATGGCACATCTGAAAGCTGTACTTAAAGCTATTCAGGGTGTTAAGGTGTTGAGTTCGGATGAGACGTTGGTCGATGACGCAACTACCGACCAGCCCAATGCTACGAATTTGGCAGCTATGAAAGAAGCTGAAGGAAGCACAGATGCTGGAGTCGTTCGCATGGATAGTTTGCAAAGTTTTATGGCTTCAATGGACTAAGCATGAAAGAAGCGTTAGTTTCTTTTTGTATTCATTTCTAATAAAACAAACTCTGCAAGGATATAGACAGTGCAAACTGTCCTCTTTGTTGTATTTTGTTGTTTCCCTTTCAGCAGGATTGTCTGAGCTCACTGGTTGTTATACGTTGTACTTGTTGTTTTAGTTGTTTTCCCTATATCAGCAAGAAGACTCAGCAAGAAGCCGCAGCATAAAATATTAACGAATCAATTAACGCCCGATTAACGGCGATTCATGTAAAACGGCAGCTCGCCTGCCAACCACTATCCCAAAAACGAATTTTATGAGCAAACAAAACATTGCCCTCATCACGGGCGTGACCGGCCAGGACGGCTCCTACCTCGCCGAACTCCTCCTCGACAAAGGCTATGACGTCCACGGCGTCATCCGCCGTTCCTCCGTCGATTACCGCGAGCGCATCGCCCACCTCGAGGGCCGCCCCCACTTCCACCTCCACTACGCCGACCTCGGCGACTCCATGTCCATCGTCGGCGTCGTCGCCGACGTGCGCCCCACGGAGATCTACAACCTCGCCGCCCAGAGCCACGTGCAGGTCAGCTTCGACTCCCCCGAGTTCACCGCCGATGTCGATGCCGTCGGCGTCCTCCGCATCATCGAGGCCGTCCGCAAGGTAGGCCTCGCCGGCAGCTGCAAGATCTACCAGGCCTCCACCTCCGAGCTCTACGGCAAGGTCGAGGAAGTGCCCCAGAACGAGAACACCCCCTTCCACCCCTTCAGCCCCTACGCCGTCGCCAAGCAGTACGGTTTCTGGATCATCAAGGAGTACCGCGATGCCTATGGCATGTTCTGCTGCAACGGCATCCTCTTCAACCACGAGAGCGAACGCCGCGGCGAGACCTTCGTCACGCGCAAGATCACCCTCGCCGCCGCCCGCATCGCCCAGGGTCTGCAGGACAAACTCTACCTCGGCAACCTCGACTCGCTCCGCGACTGGGGCTATGCCAAGGACTACGTCGAGTGCATGTGGCTCATCCTCCAGGCCCGCCAGCCCGAGGACTACGTCATTGCCACGGGCGTGCAGCACAGCGTCCGCGAGTTTGCCCAGCTCGCCTTCCACTATGTCGGTATCGAACTCCAATGGGAGGGCGAAGCCGAGCACGAGAAAGGCATCTGCGTCAGCGGCCCCGACCACCTCGTCGGCAAGACCCTCGTCGAGGTCTCCCCCGACTTCTACCGCCCCACCGACGTCGTCAACCTCTGGGGCGACCCGACGAAGGCCCGCGCCAAACTCGGCTGGAACCCCAATACCACTACCTTCGAGGAACTGGTGAAGATCATGGTCGATCACGACATGGCGAAGGTCGCCTCCGAGGGCGCCGCCGCCAAGGTGCGCATGAACCTCGCCGAATACCTGGAGAAAGGCATTGTGAAATGATGAAAACGATCGACAGACGCCACGCCGTCCCCTTCGCACTGGTCACGAGCATGTTCCTCCTCTGGGGCCTTGCCAACAACATGACCGACACGCTGCTTGCCGCCTTCAAGCGCATCATGTCCATGAGCGACACGCAGACCTCGCTCATCCAGTTCGCCTTCTACGGCAGCTACTTCTGCTTTGCCCTGCCGGCGGCCCTCTTCATCCGTCGCAGGAGCTTCAAGTCCGGCATCATCCTCGGCCTGCTCCTCTACGCCGCCGGCGCAATGCTCTTTCTTCCCGCCGCCCGCGTCGCGAGCTACGGCTTCTACCTCGTCGCCATCTACGTGATGGCCGGCGGCTGCAGCGTCCTGGAGACCACGGCCAACCCCTACGTCATGAGTATGGGCGACCCGCGCACGGCCACGCGCCGCCTCAACATCGCGCAGAGCTTCAATCCCGTCGGCTCCATCCTCGGCATCCTGATGAGCAAGTACTTCATCCTCGACGACATCAGCCTCTACTCCATCAGCGGCACCTACGCCGCCCTCGGCCTCGTCCTGCTCGGCATCCTCGTGGTGATGCTCTTCGCCCGCATGCCCTCGGGCAAGGACGACGACCGCAGCGACAGCGTCGGGGCGAGCTTCCGCCGCCTCCTCTCCAACCGCCTCTACCGCCGTGGCGTGGTCGCCCAGTTCTTCTACGTCGGCGCCCAGATCGGCGTGTGGAGCTTCACCATCCGCCTGGTGATGCAGGAGACGGGCCGCCTGGAGGCCGCCGCCAGCAGCATCTACCTGATCTCCATCATCGGACACTGCCTCTCCCGCTTCATCTACACGGGACTGATGCGCTGGTTTTCCCCCTCGCGTCTCCTCACCTTCGGCGGCGTGATGTCCGCCCTGCTGAGCCTCACGGTCGTCCTGAGCGCCGGCACGGGTTGGCTCTGCATCACCTCGCTGGTCCTCATCAGCTCCTTCATGAGCCTGATGTTCCCCACCATCTACGGCATCGCCCTCGGCGGCATCATGCGTGGCGACCACCCCGGCGACTCGAAGATCGGAGCCAGTGGCCTGATCATGTCGATCCTCGGAGGCGCCCTCCTCACCCCGCTCCAGGGCATGGTCTCCGACCACACCAACATCTATACCTCCTACGCCGTCCCCGCCTTCTGCTTCGTGGTCGTGACCGCCTACGCCGTCTATGCCCACCGCTGCAAGGCCACGCTGTAGCCGTCTGTAGCATCCGCGCCCTGATCCCCGAAGCAAGGGAGTTCTAACGACCGCCTCGTTGTTCTTTGTTGTTTCCCCTGCAGCAGCTTTGTGTCACGCGTAGCGTGTTGTCCTGGCGAAGCATAGTTATAAGTTGTACTTGTTGTTCTGGTTGTTTTCCCTATATCAGCAGCTTCATCAGCAAGAAGGCGCAGCAAGGACGGCTGCTTTTCCTGAAAAGCAGCCGCAAAAAGTTGTTCTTTGTTGTTTCCCTTGCAGCAGGATTGTCTGAATCACAGATTGTTACATGTTGTACTTGTTGTTCTAGTTGTTTTTCCTACCTCAGCAAGAAACGTCCCTATATTCCCGCTCCGCATGAAAGCATGGACACGCCTTGTGCGGGTCGAAGGTATGATGCGACACGACGATCGCCCGTGGATACCGCCCCTTGAGTTCCCGCACCAACGAGATCAGCGCACGCTTCTGCGCCTCCGTCCGCGTGTCCGCCGGCCTGCCCTGGGCGTCGAGGCCACCCTCGTAGCATACCCCGATGCTATGCCTGTTGTGGTTCAGGCAGTGCGCTCCCACCTTCGCCTCGGGCCGCCCCCGCTCTACGGTTCCGTCCCGTCGCACCACATAGTGGTAGCCGATGCCACTCCAGCCCCGCTTGCGGTGCCAAGAGTCGATCTGTTGCGCACTCGACGTCTGGCTGGGCCGCACCGCCGAGCAATGAATAATGATCAAAGAGATTGTTCGCATGATTCGTTGTTGTTGATGTTATTGTTTCCACTACGATTCCCCCTGCGGCTACGATGCCTGTATTTGGCGTCGATGCCAATGATCGCCCCCGCAAAGGTAAGAATCTCACCGAAAGCCGTCAACACACTCGGGTCGATGACCCCCGTCGGCGGCACGATAAACGACGCTGCCAGCAGCGCCAGTCCAAAGAACAGAAGCAGTACGCAAACGACCGCTTGGTATTGAGGAAGTCTTTTTTCCATGATTCAAGAATTTGATGAAAGGCGTGGGGGCGAAGACCGCCCCCCAGCCCCTACTGCTTAGTCACCCAATGTGCCGTCACCGCCATCGGGATCCGTCCCCGACGATTCACCACCTGACGTCGTCTTGGTGAAGTAAGCCGTCAACGACAAATCCTCATTCACCGTCACGGTACGCGACGCCGACGTATCCCCGTCGCTCCAGCGACTGAAGGTATAGTCACTAGAGGCCACCGCACTGATGCTCACGCGGCTCCCCTTGTCAAAGGAACCACCCCCCGAGACCGTACCAGCGTTGACCGGACTTGCCGACAGTCGCAGCGTCTTCTTCCCCTCCCCCGAGGGAGCTACGGGCACGCTGCCCTCTACCGGGTTCAGCACACCGTTCGGACGCAGATAGACATCGCTCACGCCACCGTAGCTGTCCGTGGCACGCTGGTAAGCCGCCTGCCCCTGATACTCGTTCAGCAAGTTGTTCTCGCAGATGAGATGCTGTGTAGATACCAGCGTCTTCGCCGCCTGCTTGCGGGAGTGAACCCACACCAGACCATGGTCGCCGAACTTATGAGTAGCCAGCGCCGCCAAACGACCCTCCTGCACCGAGAAGCCACGAGCATCCACGACCGTGAGCAGCTTCGCCTCAGAAGCCTTGTCCAGCACGACGCAGCAGGCATCCACTTCCGCCATCGGAAGCATCGTCACGTCGTTCACCTCCTGTCTGACCAGGAAGAACGTGATCTGGTCGCCATACTCGTAGAGACCGTTGTTCTGTACCACGGCGTTCGAAAACTCCTTCACCGGCGTCTCGTCCGTGATAGCCAAGTCGCCCAGACTGATGTCCGTCACGGCCTGGTTGCCCTTCCCGTTGACCGAGATCGGCTTGATGGAACCATGCGTCACCTCGTAGGGTGCTACAATGCAGGACCCCGCCTGGGCCTCCTGTTTGGTGAGATAGACCGGAGCCTTGCTGAGATTCGCCGAGACAAACTTGTTATAGTCGCTGCGACCATTGCGAGCACCGCCGAAGGCGAGCTTCAGGTAAGGCGTCAGCACCTGATACAGACGAATGACGTTGGTCCACTTCATGCGCTGCTTCTGCTGACCATTGGTCTTCGCGTTGGTCGTCTGGGTGATCTTCTCAGACACGACGGTCTGACCACCGTTCTGCTTGAAGGTAAAGCTACCTACTGAACCCTGGAGTTTGGTTAAGATACCATTGAGTCTTGCCATAATTGTAAAGTTTTAAAAATTTGAAAATGTTTTGAGATGGGAGCTTTCTCCCTTGTTCCTCCCTTGCTTCTCTTATTGTTTCCGTATCGTTTCCGTATTGTTTCCGCTTCCGGAAGCGAGAATGATACGAGGACGATACGAGGACGATACGAGGACGATACGAGGATGATACGAGAACGATACGGGATTGATACGAGATCGATACGGAATCGATACGAGACTGATACGTAACAGATAGTGTTTGCCGTCGTTCTGCGGAGTTGGTTGGACTGCGACATTTTTTCATTGCTTTGAAAGTTTTTGAAGTTGATAAAACTGTTGACCAGGAGTAGCTCTATTGTCGAGGGCTCCTATAATACGCTGCAAAAACTTTCGGCGATACAGGTGTTTTGAGCCGAATGCCGAAAGAAAAGCGCTCAGTAGATGGATAGAGTGGATTTGCAATTGCCTGTTAATGAGGCTACAACGAGTTGAGCAAGTTTTTTGAAATTAATTCTCCAATGCCGAAAGATATGCCGAAAGTTTATGTATGCCGAAAGGCTGTTTTTCCCGCCCAAAGTACGTTGCTAAGCCCTCGTTCTATTCATGGAAAAATGGTCAGCTCTGTCGCATTGGCAAGGAAATTGACTCGCACGCCGGCACCGCAACGAGCTGTCAAGGTATTAAGCCAAAGGCTTCGGAGAACCTTTCCGCCTAATGATGTGGCGCTGGTCATGTCCGGTATCTATACCCACTTGCAGGAGAAGGGCGATGCTTCCATGTTGGCTGGTTATATCCGTGACCTTTATGCCATTGGAGACGGTGAAATATATTTCGAGCAGCCCAGCAACCCTTTCCTCGTTGTCGATGCGCAGGGAACGCCCATCCAACTTGCTACGTTTCGGGAAGACTATCGTCAGAACACCCCAGGCGGCAAGCGCTCTGGATCTAAAAAAGCCAAGAAGGCCTACTGCCTAGGTTCTAGAAGCTATGCCAGTTCGGCTCAAATCAATGCTTTGCTAAAAGCAGATGTGCTTTCAGAATCGGTGTCTGAAAATATCGAGTTGCGCTCAGAAATAATCTCGGATCCCACGTTTCCTCAAGTAGCCAAGCAAGTAGTCAAGTCGGTTGCAAAAGTCGCCAAAGAACTATGTCTCCTTTCTGAGGGTCCTTTGATGATGGCAGCATCTGTTCCGGGCGCAGGCTTTTCCATCGGTAGAACCCTGTTGTCCGAATTAGCAGCCCTAAAAGGCTCCATCAGTTCGAGAGTCAACTTCGACACGATCATCCGCTACTGTCTTGAGGAATCGATCACGTATGGAGAACTCAGGCCTGTATATGATATGTTGCTCGAATTGCTCTATGGCGTTGATGACCCACGCTGGGAAGAAGTCAAGACTCTCCTTCGACAACGCATGAAGGAACTGGCCAACCATACTGCCACGACAGATAAGGCTCAGGCAGAAAAGCGCCCTCAAGGCAAAACTCCCGCATCGAAGGTCACAGACGAAGTCTTCACTTATACCTATAAGAATTCGGAGGATGCCTGGAAGCGGATCGATTTCCTGCGGCAGATTTTGCAGCAGCGCGGATGGATAGATGAAAACACCACGCCCGATGACTTTTGCTCTCTTTTCGAGGGAACCCCCAGTTCTGTCAAGGTAAAATGGACTGGTACTCAGCAACATCTCTACTATCTCATCAAGATCCTTCTGAAGCGTGGCCTCATCCAGTGCCCTGGGAGCAAGAAAGCCCATTGGATTATTGTCACCAATCACTTTGTTGACAGCAATAGCCGCTCTTTTACTTCCTGGAACAGGCAGCGAGACCCTAGACGGTGTAAGGCTGACATAGAACGGATGGCCGACTATCTGGACCCGAGGATTAAAGACTTCCGCACTTGATCCTCCTCGTCCCTATTTTGTCAACTTATAGAAAGGAATAATCGTTATGATTTTACGGGAATTGCAAAAGGTCCTTGCGAAGTCTTGTTCATGTTGTTTCCCTTGCAGCAGGAATTCTGTCCACCCAAGTGCCTTGCCGAAGGCGTTGTTATATATTGTACTTGTTGTTCTAGTTGTTTTCCCTTATCAGTAAGTAATATCCCCATCCGAGTGGCGGCATAGCGCAGAGCGATACTGCGGTGGGGAACAATGTCGTATTACCGTCCGAATGACGGTACCCCAAAATATTAACAACAGATTAATGTCCGATTAACGGCGATTAATGTTAAAAGCCCTGGCGGCTTGCCCGCCACCAACACCCCTTATGCTATAAGCGCGCGTTAAAAACCGAGTAACCCTTGGTCGTTTAGGAATAAAGTCGTACTTTTGCCAAATTAAAGAAAGGAATAATCGTCATGAAGACAATAGATCAGATTCTAAAGATAAAAGCAGTTGTGCTTTACATCCTGAAGGCATTCCCAGAGGGAGTGGACTACATCCACCTCTTTAAGGTCATGTATTTTGCCCAGCAAAACCAGCTGAAAGAGAACGGCTTGCCCATCATCTACGATACTTTTGTGGCACGGAAGCATGGCCCTGTTCCGACATTGACCTACAAGGTGTTGCGTGGAGTAGAAGGAAAGGCTGAGATATCTTCACCGGAGTTGAAAGACTTCGCCGACTCATTGAAGATAGAACTGTCACAGGACGGCCATCAACTTATTCTTGCTTCAAAGCAAGCTGTTTGCGATATGGACGAACTCTCAGTTGCTGACGTCAAGATGCTTGATAAGTGGATAGACAAATGCAAAGGCGTAGATTCCTTTGATTTGTCAGACAAGTCGCATGAGGACAAAGCATGGAAGCGCGCAAAGCGGCAAGCAGATAAAACTGGCGAGGATACAAAGATCACGATGTATGAAATGGCAGATGCTGCAGGTGCCAGCAAAGCAATGTTGGCCGTTATTCGTGAGCGTCAATCCGTTCAAAAAGCGTTGTCATGGACTTAAGGGAAGTGCTAGGTAATCGTCCTTGCGAAGCTTTGTTCATGTTGTTTCCCTTGCAGCAGGATTTCTGTCCTCCCGTGCCTTGCCGAAGGCGTTGTTATATATTGTACTTGTTGTTCTAGTTGTTTTCCCTATGTCAGCTTGAAGGCGCAGCAAGGACGGCAATGGCTTTACTCGCCCAGTGTATAAGTAAGCACTCAAATTAGGGCTCAATTTTGAAAGGTGTAACTTTGCTGCCAAATTTTAAACATTGATTTATGTACAGCAGCGAAGATTTGGAACGATTCTATTTCCAGTACCAGACGGAGGCAATGCCGAAGGGCATCTCCATTGAACAGTTCTGTTCCCGTAATAAAGTACCTTATAACATATTCTACAAATGGTACAAGGATACACGCAACAAGATTGTGGAAGTAAAGGTGGATGGTCTTCCGGCCTCTTGTCAAAAAGATCCGAAGGAAGAAGCTCATTTGCCGGAGCAATCCTCTACAGAGACGAAGCCCTCTTGTGTTCGTATCCTTGTGGAGTTGCGAATGACCAACGGATTGCATATCTCCCAGAAGAACCTAAACTATCAGGAGTTGAAGCAACTGATAGAGAAGTTGGAGGGCTTATGCTTAATGTAACAGGATTAAACCGTTTCTATTACCTCCGTGATTTCACCGACATGCGCTGCAAGCATAGCCGTGTGTTATCCATCATACGCGAGCAACTTCATCGTGAGCCCGATGATGGCGACGTGTTCATTGTCATGTCTCGTGATCGTCGTATTGTGCGGCTGTTCACGTATGACAACCGCTCATATAGTCTGTTTGAGAAGAAGTTTGTGGCGGGTCATCAGTTTATGAAAGTAGAGCGTGAAGGTAATGAACATGTCTATAGAATAGACTGGAGAGATGTCGCGCTGTTATTGGCAAATCCAATAGTTAAAACATTGAAAATCAAATAATTATGTCGCTGATTTATTCGTTTTTCTCATATATTTTTGCTACCTTTGTAGCTGAAAATCAGAGCATTACGGATGATCGAACTGCGACATATCATAGAACAAAAGCAAGAACTTCTGACGCGAGAATCAATCTCGCGTCCCGCTCTTGATTATAGCGAAGGTATGACAGCAGAAGAACAAAAACGTTATATCAACTATTTGGCTGAGCGAGTTCGTGAGGCTGATTTAGGTCTTCGTGCCCGTGATGCGGTACTTCAGGATTTTTTGGACAAGCAGAAGGAATATGATGCCCGCTTGTCAAAGCTTGATGCCGTGTTGTCAGAAATGCAAGATCTGAAGGATAGCTTGGCTTCCGAAATGAAGAAGCGTAAGGTCGCCGAACGGAAGGTGGATGACTTGAAGGCGAAGTTGAAGTTTGCCAACAAGAATCGCTTTGGTGACAAAATGAGCGGCTCCAAGAAAAAGCGTTCGGACGCAGAGTCTGATCGTACCCAGGACGAGGAGAATTTTGATGGTACGTCTTCGTCTCTGCCTGATGACTCGGTAGCCAATAAAAAAACAGAGGCGCCAGCCGCAGTAGCTCCTAAGGAGAAGAAGCCACGTGATTTGTCTAATCGTCCTGACACCTATAAAACCATGGGAGTTCAGGGAACGTCCAAGGAATATAAGTCGGACTTGTCCAAAGTCCCTGGACGTGTACTTGAGAAAAAGATGGTCCCTGTGTTCCATCTTGATGTAAGCATCGTCGAAGAACGTTTCGAGTTGGTTCACTATGTCGAGAAGGGCAAGAAACCCAAGTGGGGTTATTTCCCTGTAGTCGGTAATCCACAGATCGTTACAAAGTTTGACGGCACCAAGGTCACTCCTGAGTTTCTTCAAGCCATAGCATACGAGGTCTATGTGAAAAATGTTACTTTCGGCCTTCTTCATCGTTGGCTTACCGACTTGGGTATGCAGGTGTCTGCCAATACGCTCCGTAACTGGCTGAAGAAAGGCAAGAAGTATCTTGACGAGCTTGTCAAGGTACTGAAGGAAGTGGCGTTGGAGAAAGACTCTATAGTAAACTGTGACGAGACATGGTGCAAGGTCCGCAAGTACGACCATTACAAGAAATGTTATATTTGGGTATTGGTCAACAAGGCGGAACAGACAGTCATCTTCTTCTATGAGGATGGCTCGCATGGTCGTGATGTGCTGACCAACTTTATCGGTGACGCCGAACTGAAGAGTGTCATGACTGACGGCTATAATGCCTATGTGTTTATTGGTGACGAGTTGAGCACCGTACAGAAAAGTCCTAATCTCAAGAAAGCCATACACCAAGTCTGCATGGCTCATTGGAAAGCCAAGTTGGACAAGGCCCTGGAGCAAGCCGGTGATGTTCGAGCTCTTCCTTTTTTAAGAGGTGTGGATTTCTTTTATGGTAGGGAACACCAATACGACAAGGAAGGCCTTAGTCCAGAAGAAAGGGGTAAACGTCGTCAAGACCTTGAGTCAAAGGAAATGCTGATAACTCTTAGGCAACATCTTAAGATAGAGCTCGACAAAGACCCCTCTGAGACTACTCCTTACTTGAGGGCAGCGTTGAAGTATCTTGATAAGTTCTGGGACAACATCTTTGCTTTTCTAAAGGACGGCAGTCTTCCCATTGATAATAATCTGGCAGAGCGTGCGATTCGTCCTTTGACCACCCAGCGCAATGCCATGCTCCACTTCGGCAGCGACGAAGGGGTGGAGATGGCAGCTACTTATCATAGCATCATCAGTACGGTGAAGATGCAGGGACGGTCTGCATGGGAGTACCTCGGTAAGTTTTTTACTAAAAGTCTGATTAAGCGAACAGAATCAAGCTTGTTTGAATTCTTGAGCGTGAAGACTTTATCCAAAATATTTAACGGTTGCAGGGATTTTTTCAGTATGCGACCAGACAAAATTGGATTGGCAATATGCCAATAGTTAAAAAGCAAGCGAAATTTTAACAACTCAATGTATAGGCACTTGCAAAAGTGCCTATACAAAGGGCTATGCCCTAAATTGAGCACTAACAGTGTATAACGCTCAACCAAGACGCGCCTTGAATGGGGAAAAGGATTGACATGTAAGTTAAATATTAACGACCAATTCATGTCCGATTAACGGCGATTAATGTGAAAAGCCCCGGCGGCTTGCCCGCCACCAAAATCCAATCCATGTAGGACGTTCCCTTTTATAAAGAGTAACGCACCGCATGAACACTAATCACAAAAATCGCTAAAATCCTTTGTGATGTTAAATATTAGCCTTACCTTTGCTGGGCAACAGAAATGGCAATAATGATGAACGGTGCTGAATGTATTAAAAAGTTGTCTCCTGTTCTATTTTGGGACATAGACAAATCACAGGCTGACATGGACAAGTATCCGTCCTTCTTTGTTCAGCGGGTTCTGGAGTATGGCAATTGGAATGATTGGAAACTTCTGCTGAGCTACTATGGCAAGGATCAGATCGTGGAAATCTGTAAACGGTTGCGTTCGCTCGACTCGATATGCCTTTCGTACATTTGTGCTATTTCAAATACAAAAAAGGAGGAATACAGATGTTATCGTATGAAACAATCGCCATATAGGTCTGACATTCAGGAGCATAAAAGTAGTCAAGGTTAGACAATTACAATAACAAACTATCCCCATTCGAGTGGCGGCATAGTGCAGAGCGATACTGCGGTGGGGAACAATGTCGTATTACCGTCCGAATGACGGTATCCCAAAATATTAACGACCAATTCATGTACGATTAACGGCGATTAATGTAAAAAAAAGAAATGGCAACTACCCAATTAAACGAAATGCGTAAGAAGATGTTCCGTCAATTCGAAGAACAGCTAAAGGTCCGCAAGCCCGAAGATAGCTGCTTCTATTGCCACTCTTCTGAAGACCGCATTGTGTTATCCCATGCCCTGTTCTGGGTAATGACCCAAAACATAAGGGGGCGGATGGCAAAGCAGAAGTTCCTCTTGTTGCTTCGTCAATACCAGGAAGAGATGCTTGAAGCCTACCTCATAGAATCGCCAGATTTCTCCGACCTACTTCACTATTGCAATGTCATTTACGACTGCCTACCCAATATTCTCGTAGGCTTAAGCGAATTTCGTGACGACAAAGACGCCCGAAGACTCGCTGCAATATCCGTTGTCGCCTGCGGTTATGGTGGAGACATGCCGGAAGACCTTAGCTATGAATTGCTCGACGATATAGACTTCTATTACAACAAGGTCAAGTGCCGCAAGATAGAACGTATTCTGCCATTGCTAAACAAACTGGTGGTGGAAGAGCAAAAATCGTTCAACTATTAGAGACGTCAGTCCCTAAAAGTATTAACGACCGATTAATGTCCGATTAACGGCGATTAATGTGAAAACCCTTTGGTAGATGGAATAATAAACTCGAAGATTATGCAGAACAGTTTTTCAACAAGCAATTATTATTTAAACGCTACTCACCAAGCGAACAGCATGGCTGCGCAACGGGAGGTAGCTTCCATGTTGTTGCATCCATACTCGCGGGAGCAGAAACTCCAACAAATCAACTCACTGCGCCAGAAGGCAGCTTCAAAAGAGATTGTCAACGAGCAGAGGCGCAAGCAGCAGTTATAGAACAATGGGCTAAAACTACAGGCTGTTGGGTTGTTTTTAGAAAAAAAAACTATTATGTCAGATAAAGAGTTTTTAGAGCGAATGCTCTCAATGCTCCCAGAAGAGTTTCAAGACATTTACGATGATACGATTCCAGAAGCAAAGGAGGTTCGCAAGAAGATGGGGAAGAAAACTTCTTCTGCACCATCTTATTCCTGCGCCATGCCAATGCTCGACGATATACGTAGTCTCGACTACAAAGAGCAAGCCAAGGTTTGCAAGGCATTCCATCAGTACTTGGCAAAGAATCCACTTGCTGCTACCTTCTTCACGCGTCGTTTCGAGGAAACTTACTCTCATATCAATATGAGAAACCTGGATGCCACCGTTGAGTGGATTCGTTATACAGTCAATGATATGGATAACGCCATTTCAGAGATAGATCATGACGACCCTATGCTCTTCTTTGAGATTGCTAATACCTTGGGCAAAGTTATCGGTAAGCAGTCACTTTAGGCCGTATTTTATGCTTCGATAAAAAGACATACCTTTGCCAGCTAGCCAGACTACCATCCTTACCCCGTAAGATCTCAAACCATTAGACGTAAACGACGCTATTTGTGTCTCTCCATTATGAAACCTAAAAACAAACCCACACAAGCGATTCATGTGCAATCGCATGACTGGGCAGCCGAAAACCAGCAGCTTCGCAAAGAACTTCTATCTCGCGAAAAGCGAATAGAGGAACTGGAGGCTATGGCTTCAACCCTGAACAACCAGCTATCCGAAAAGATAGACCAAATAAACGACCTGATGCAGAAGATGATCTCCTTTATGACAACCAATGGGGACGCAACCCTTTTGGATTCTCTTCGCCAATCAGTAGTCGCTGAGATTCGCGCAGAATATGAAGCCCGTGAACAAAAGTTGAAGGAGGCATACGCCAATGAACGGGAGAAACTTACTTCTGACTTCAATGCCCGTTTAGCTGTCTGTCAGGACGAGTTGGATCATTTGAAAGGTTAACTGATGAGGAAGCAATAATTTTCTAGTCACCAATTCGCTTGTAGAGTTGAGCGTAAAAAATCTAGTGTAATTGCAGGCTCGATACAAGATGTGTTTGAAAATCTCATTAAATACTTAATGAAATAGACATGATGGAAAAGTCACTGAATTATTTGAGTATATGCAATACGGAATTCACCGAGTACTTACGAGCCGATTACAAGGAAAAATAGGAGGATTAGTTTTGAATTATAGTGAATTCTTCGTTGTAAATAAAGCATAGTGGATGTGAATCAAAAATTTTTTAAAATCATAATACATGATGATAATCCAGCTATGACCTTGTTAGGTATTTGCGCTGGATTTGAAAATGGAAAATGGCGTGGCAAACGCTTAGCTGAAAACTTATTTAATTGTATACCCGAGTTTTGTCTTTCCTATTCGGAAATTCATGAAGTTGAAAGCATTGAATGGATGGATAAAATGAGAAAAGCTACTGCCATGATTTATAGTAGTGAAAAATATTCAAAACGAGGTGAATTCGGTGAATTGTTACTCCATTATGTTTTGAAAGACCTTTACAACACAGTGCCTGCAATTAGTAAAATGTATTTTAAAGATGGAGCTAATGATACTGTAAAAGGATTTGATGCAGTGCATGTAATAGTTAATGATAAGAAAACTTTAGACTTATGGTTAGGTGAAGTGAAGTTCTATAAAGATGCCAAACAGGCTATAAAAGATGTTATTCCTGAGATAAAAAACCATTTTGAAGAAAACTATCTTAAAAAAGAGTTTATAGCTATTTCAAACAAGTTAGATAAAAATGATCCGTATTATAGCAACTTAAGTCAACTGTTTAGTCCCAATACATCTCTAGATGAGGTTTTTGAAAAGATGTGTGTACCGGTTTTGATAACATTTAATTCCAATGTGATTGATAAGCATGATAAGTTTACTAACAGTTACAAGGAAGAGATGGAGGCGGAAATGAAAACATATTCACAAAAATTTAAAGATTTGTTTTCGAAATTAGGAATAAGTTTAGAAATCCATTTGTTTGTATTGCCCCTTAAAACAAAAGAAACTTTCGTAGAAATGCTAAACGATAAATTGAATGTATGGAAACAAATTTAGATTACACAAGCATTAAAAAAATGTTTAGGAAAGCGAAGGAAAACCTTCCAAAATATGAGATACTAAATTATATATCCCAATCGGTTTGTCGGGATGGTATAAATCATGAAAATCAAGAATTATTGTTACGTGTTTTAGATCGTAAGAGTGATTTTCGTAGTTATAATGACATTCTTAAGTCTCTGGTAAGAAAATTTGGCTTATATCCATATCTGAGAAATTTTGACCTCTCATTGTCTGAAGAACTTGTATGTGAAATACATAAACCCAAGGGAATGTCTAATGTTGTTTTCCACAACTTACAAAATCAAATATATTATACTTTAATACGCAAAGAAAATGTAGTTCTAAGTGCGCCAACAAGTTTTGGAAAGAGCCTAATTATAGATTCGATAATATCATTAAAAGTTTTTGACAATATTATGATAATAGTTCCATCAATAGCATTAATAGATGAAACAAGAAAACGATTGATGAAATTCAAAGATCAATACCAGATAATTTCATTTTCTGGTCAATCTGTCGGAAAACGAAATGTTTTAATCTTGACACAAGAACGTGCAATTGATTATTTAGATAAGGTAAATGTGGATTTTTTCGTTATAGATGAATTTTATAAACTTGATGTAAAAGATAGTCAAGATGATAATGATAGTCGTGAGATTGTGTTAAATCAAGTTTTTTATAAATTATTCAAAAGCGGTGCAAACTATTATCTTTTAGGTCCTAATATCGAACAATTAATAGCACCAAAATTAGAAGAGCAAAAATATCATTTTATAAAAACGGACTATAAAACAGTAGTTTCAGAGTTTCATCATGTGTCAACAAATTTAAACGAAAAAAGTAAACGATTAGTAGAGTTATGTGCTGATATTGATGGTCAAACACTAATATATTGTCAATCACCAGGGAGTGCCAATAAAGTTGCAAAACTTTTGCTTGACACTTTAAAACCTGAAAAGGTAGAAGCAAATGATGAGTATGTAAATTGGATAAAACGAAATTATCATGCAGAATGGTATTATCCCAAATATATAGATTATGGTATTGGAGTGCATCATGGTAAAATACCAAGATCGTTGGCTCAAAAAAGTGTGGAATTGTTTAATAATGGTGGTCTTAAGTTCTTGATATGTACCTCGACTTTAATAGAAGGTGTCAACACAAAGGCTCGAAATGTCATAATCTATGATAATAATGTGAACCGCCAAAAAATGGACTTTTTTAGCTTCAACAATATATGTGGTCGTTCTGGTCGAATGAACTCGTACATGATAGGCAATGTTTATACATTTTTCGAACGACCCCAGCCCAAACTTCCATTTGTGAATGTACCTGTTTTTGGCGATGATACAACTATAATTCCTCATGGCCTTTTAATAAATATGGACGAAATGGATTTAAATAGCGAAAATCAGCAGCAGATATCAAAATATAAAACCCAAAATTTGTTATCTACAGAGTTACTTAAAAGGCACTCCTATTTAAAATTAGATTATTTGTTAGAGTTGGCATTCTTTATTGATAGTTTATCCAGTGCTCAAATTAATAAGTTGTGTTGGACTGCTGAGCCCGAATATGAAGAATTGAAGTATGCTTGTTGTTTAATTTGGGATTATTTAGTAAAATCTAAAAGAATGATTTCGTCTGTAAAATCAGGTCCTCAATTATGTTTTAAGATACGGCAATTTGAAAAAAATAAGAGTATTAACAAATATCTGTGCTCTTTAACTGCTAAAGAAAAAGATCCAGATAAATGTAATACGATTATAGAAGAAGCACTTGATTTTATGCGTCAATGGTTGAACTTCAAATTTCCAAGGTATTTGGTGACATTGCAAGATGTTATAAATGAAGTTTTAGATAAAAAAGGAATTAATCATTGTAATTACAGTTATTATGCTTCATGTGCGGAGTGTTTTTTCACAAAACCTTACGTTGTTCCCTTTGATGAATGTGGCTTACCTATCCAAATATCTATGAAGATAAGTAAATACATATCTGATGAAAATATAGATTCTTCAATGCAGTCTTTAAGAAATATAAATGTTCAGAATTTAAATCTGTGTACTATTGAAAAGCAAATGATAACAGATGTTCAACGAACTCTGTAATCTGTGTTTTTTGTAAGCACTCAAATTAGGGCTCAATTTTGAAAGGTGTAACTTTGCTGCCAAATTTTAAACATTGATTTATGTACACAGCGAAGATTTGGAAAAGTTTCTATTTCCAGTAACCAGACGGAGGCAATGCCGATGGGTAACTCTATTAAAATGTTCTGTTCCCGTATTATAGTACTTTATAGCATGTTCTACATATGGTACAAAGAAAGTGCAAATAGAACATAATCAAGCTCGCTTGAATTGCGGAGCTGCAGTCTTTCTTGCCTAAGGATGCACGCAATAAGATAGTGGAAGTTAATGTGAATGGGCTTTCTTCCTTGACTTATTAGTGTAAGAGCTCAAATTGTGGGCTCAATTTTGAAAGGTATAACTTTGCTGTCAAAATTTAAACATTGATTTATGTACAGCAGCGAAGAGTTGAAACATTTTCGATAAATTATGAGCATTGCAAGCTTGCTTGATATTTGCCATAATGAAAAAATGTATGAATCGATTCTATTTCCAGTACCAGACGGAGGCAATGCCGAAGGGCATCTCCATTGAACAGTTCTGTTCACGTTTGATAATCGTTCATATAGTATGTATGAGAAGAAATTATTAGCAGGTTATGCTGCTTAATTTAATCTGTTAAATTATTCATAATTGTTTTTTTGTTTATGTCACAGGATGTTGAAAATTTTAAATGCGTTTCGTCACTTGTCGTCTTTAGAAAGATGTACGACAACCGGCAGAATGTCTATGATATTATCTCTGAATTTGTTAAAACAATAATTATTTCGCATCGTCTAGTGGAATTTGAACTGTACGACATGTGTACTCTTCTGAAGGAAGAATATGGTGTCTGGATAGTTCCTGCTGTGGTCAAAACAGCATTAAAGAAAATCGAAATTCTTAAGCGGAAAAAGAATGAATATATTGTAGAAGAAAAAATATCAAAGGAAGATACTAAACGTATTAATGCACAAATATCTCAGTCTAGGAGTTCTATTTCCGTTATTCTTGATGACTATGTAACATATAAGAAGACAAAAGTAAGGGACGAAGATATCGACGAGGCGTCTTCAAAGGAAGAAATATGCAAGTTTATTGTTGATGCCAAAATAACCGACGAATCAAGTGTTGGTATTATTTCAGCTTTCCTTTTAGAAAGAAAAGATGATTTGAGCTTTAAAAATGCTTGCGAATGCATACGTGAAGGACTTATAATCTATAACGGTTTGTCATATACGCCAGTAGGTGAGTTTGTTGACAAACTTGATACCCCATTGACAGTTTTCTTACAGACAGAATTGTTGTTTCATGCTACAGGATTAAATGGAACGTTATATCAAAGTCTTTTTTCTGATTTTTATCAAGTTGTCAGTGACATCAATAATGATGCTTTAAAGCGTAATGGGAAAAGGGTCATAGCTTTGAAATATTTTCCAGAAACGAAGGAGGAAGTAAATCGCTTTTTTCTTAAAGCCGAAGCGATATTTAGTAATCAAAAAAGCCTTGATCCTTCTAGACCAGCAATGTTTAAAATTCTAAATGGATGTGGCAGTGTTTCCGATGTAAAGCAAAAAGAAATCGAATTCTGGAGCTCCATTAATAGTATGGGCATTAAAGAAGATGAAACCGTTTTTGATGTTTCAAAGAATTATTATGCTCAATATAATTTGTCAGGAAAAGAAGAAATATCTCTGGCGGAAACCAGTGAAGATGCGGACAAGATTTATGATATTGGCCAAATGCTTTCGAAAGTGAACTATTTGAGAAGAAATGTTAATCGAGGAGTGTTTCGTACAATACATGCAATTATTTTGACTGGGAATCGTAAGACTCTGTCTCTTGGTGAGAAATATAAGTCGGACCAGGAAGTACCTTTAGCAACAACATTAAGCTATCTTACAAATCGATTTTGGTATTCGTTACATAAAGGTATTTTTAATGAAAAAACAACGGTACCAGGCGCAAATATAATAACGATGGCGCAAGTCGCTTTTTCGCAGAGAGTTAACGAAAGTCTTACTGATGAATATAAGAAGATAAAACAACAGTTTGATAATGGCGAAATAACAAAAGAAAAGGCGTGTGAAATAATAGCGGGTTTTAAAATGACCTATTTGCAGCCAGAAAGTGTGACAAAAGAGATGGTTGAAGATGACTTCTGTTTTGATCTTTTTAATGGTGAAGCCATAGAGCAGGTCAAGGCTGAACGTTCTTTAGAGAGAAAGAAGTATAAAGATGAAATGGCGAGCAAGAGTAAAGATCTTGAAGATTCTAATCGCGCACTTGATGCACTTATCCGAGAAAAGAATCAAAAGGAGCAACAAGAATATGAAAAAGAATTAATACGCTACTCTAAATTTAGGGATAAGAGTGTCAATAACCAAATGCGCAAAAAGCGGAATAAACAGTTGGTCATTTTAGTTTTATACTTTATGTTATTTATGGTGATGGTTGTTGCAGCAATACTCAGTTCTTTGAAGATTGTTTCTGGATTAGGAATGCTAGTAATTATAATAAGTGCTTTTGCCTGTTATGGAAAGATTTGTGCGACCACTATTTAATGGAACTATTATAGAAGCGTTTAAATGGGTGACGTCAGAAAAAACTAGAACTGAATACAAAGAAGCTTTAGTGAAAAAATACGAAAAAGAAAACCCGCGTCCCAAACTCACTCTTTCCAATGTAAAAGATTATCTAAGGAAATAACAAACGAATAGCGGCTTAATAATATGGTTTGTATGTCAATATTAGATAAAACATTAAGTTTCGTAATAACAGTTGTTCTGTTGACTGTCTTGTGACTCATGTTGTTCTGTGTCTTCAACCGTTTTGTGATGTATTATGTCAGATAGATTTAATAAAAAGCTGATAATGAGTGGTATAGGGTGGACTACTATATCTACTATAACAAATGGGCTTGTCCAAATTCTTCGTCTTTCAATTCTTTCGAGATACTTGACAAAAGAGGATTTTGGTCTTGTTGCAATTTTGACTTTAATTTTAGGACTTACCCAGGTCTTTTCTGATATGGGCTTTTCTGCCGCTATAATGTCGCAGAAAAAAATCGAGAAAAGTAATTTCTTGAGTCTATATTGGTTGCAGTTTGGAGTGTTTGTGCTGATGATGTTGGCAATATCCTTGTGTTCGCCAATTATTGCAAATTATTATGACAGCCCTGTCTTGTTAGTACTTGTCCCTATTATGATGTCTGAATTGTTCTTTGTCAGTTTGGGTAAATTGTACGACACGGTTTTGCAAAAAAACATGGAGTTTCGAACTATTGCTATACGTAATATAGTAACAGCTTCTCTTTCGTTAATTATTGCAGTAATACTCGCAATGCAAGGATACGGAGTGTATAGTCTAGTTATATCAACTGTGTTGCAAACAGCGATGGTAAATTTGTGGAATCTAAAGACAGGACAGAAGCATTATAAACTTGCATTTCAAAAAATTAAATTCAAGGAAGCAAAGAACCTAATGAAAGTTGGTTATTATCAAATGGGTAGTCAAATAGTTGATTATTTTGCTTCGAAACTTGATATAATAATTATCAGTAGTACACTTGGAGTTGGAGCTTTAGGAATATATAATTTATCAAAGGAACTTGTGTTGAAATTTGTTATTGTTGTTAATACAATTTCAAATAAGGTAATGCTACCAGTTTTCACCAATTTTCAAGATGATGTTAACGAATTAAAGAGAGTTTTCGTCTTATGTTTGAAGGGTACATTTTTGTTTAATGCTCCTATAGTTGGGCTTGTAGTATTGTTTTGTAACTATATTGTTCTAGTTTTTTATGGAAAGACTTTTGCCGAAGCTATTCCGATAGTTCAAATATTAGCAATCTGGTCGTTATTTGTTGTAATTGGACAACCTAATGGCTTACTAGCTATAGCAACAAAAAAAACAAATCTATCTTTTTGGTATACAATTGTTAGATTAGTTGTAATGTATATTTTCCTCACCCTTTTTGGAAGGTTTTCGTTATTAGCATCTGCGATTACTGTCACGGTTGTGTATATTGTAATGTTTTTTGTAAGTTGGTTTATGTACGTTCGAAAATGTATTTCGTTATCACTTATGGAATACATACGAATTTTTGAAAAATCGTTCGTTGTAATGGTATCTGTTGTGCTTTCTCTATTCGTTATTCGAACTTCAATGGTTAGACTGAACTCCGATATTACGAATGTTATGATACTTTTTGCCTATATTTTGTTAATTGTTTTATTCTTGTATTTTTCAGAGAAGGATACTATTCGCAAATTTTTAAAACGATAATGATGTTTGAGCTTACGAAATTTAACCCTTGGCTGGTAGGGTGCAACTTAATAATGATTCTTGTTGGCTATTTAATAGTCTTCCCTGCATTAAAATATCCGCATCGTTTGACCAAAAGTAGACGTCGTGAAGCATATTGCACAATTGTTGTTTTTTGTGTTTTTGCTTTTTGGGGAAGTGACTTTTTTCATGTGTACGATAACTACAAAGAATTGCTCTCAACAGGGTGGACCTTGGAATCTGTTTATCAAATAATCGCTCAAGAAATCGCACCTAATAATTACTTTCTATGGCGACTTGTCGTTTGGGGATTGGCAACGATCTTAATTATAAAAGTATTTAAGCGTGTTGATATAAACCAAGATTTGGCTGTCTGTTTTTTCCTTATGATATGGTTATTATGGTTCTCTTATGCACGTGCTTCATTGGCTATGGCTATGGTGTTTTTTGGCTTGGCCCTTGTGTCGAAGTCACCTAGTTCATTTTTCTCTCTTTTGTTTGGCTTGTCTTTTATTCTCTCTTCTTTGTTTTTCCATAAAAGCGCAGGTTTTATAGTTTGCATTGCATTTTTGGCCTTGTTAGTTCCCAATAAATGGAATAAAAAATGGATCCTGCTTTTATTATGCTTTCCATTGTTGGTGTATTGGGCAAGTACATATTTAAGTTCATTTCTCATTGGTGATTTATCCTCTAGTAATGATGAAATCAACTCATATATAGAAAGAGGCCAGGATTACATGAATGATGACTCTTATATAGAAGGATTTGGTTATTTCCTAGGACAATTATTGGAGCGTGTTCCTTATTATATGTTATGCTTGAGCTCGTTAAAAATACTTATTTATAAAACTTATTCGATACCCAATAGAAGTGTCGTAGTTTTTATGAAAGTATTGGTTCTATTAGTAACCGTGGCCTCCGTGTTTGCATTTGACATTTCGATAAACACACAGCTAATTTATGAGCGATTTATGCGATTTTCATTTATACCCTCATGTGTTTTGTTAACCTTTTTTTGGACTAATCGTATTTATCCTAAATGGCATAAATGGACTTTTAATATAGCATGGATAGGCTCCTTGTACCAAATTGTATATATGTTGTATTGTTCAATACTGTATGAGGGAAACTGATAGTGTTGCTTTAACGATACCGTCATTTATATATTGTAATAGCTGGAGTTTCATTGGAACGTTCAGTGACTCCGTCTATACGAATGTTCTACTTTAGGTTTGTGTTAGCCTATTCAATAGAATTGCTGTATTATTTTTATTGCTTTTGTGTGGTGTAAATAACTGATTGAAAATATGAATATGTAATTATCTTGAATATGAAAATAACAGGAAAAAAAGTGAAGCTAAAGCAGTTGTTTTGTTTGGTAGTATATTATGGAGTCGCTCAGTATCTCCCTAAGTCGGGATCTTATGGCAATGTGGGGGGAGTAATTAGAAGATTCTTGTGTAAACAAATCTTTAGGAAATGTGGTAAGGGTGTAAATGTGGAACGAAAAGCCTTTTTTGCTTCAGGACTAGATATCGAGATAGGTGACTATTCTGGAATAGGGATTAATGCCCATATTCCAAATGGAACAATTATAGGAGATTATGTTATGATGGGACCTAATTGCTTTATACTAGATGTAAATCATAGTACCTCTGACACAACAGTCCCAATGTGTATGCAGGGAATGACCGAAAAGAAAACTACTCGTATAGGTAATGATGTTTGGATAGGTAGAGATGTGCATATTACTTCGGGCCGTACAATAGCTGATGGTAGTATCATTGCCATGTGTTCCGTGTTGACAAAAGACTATCCTCCTTTTTCTGTAGTTGGGGGTAATCCAGCACGGCTAATTAAAAGTCGGAAGCATTTGTAGAGGCCGCACTTTATACGACGTTTGTTGAAATGGGGTATTACCCGTAATGTTATGTGATTTTTTATGAAACTGTTACTAACTTCTTCTTCGTTCAAAGGTGGAGGAATTGCGTCATACGCAGTGGAACTTATCAACTCTTATGCTGAGCATTTTGAGATGAGCGTCCTTATTGGCGATGATTCTTTGTATCCACTTGATAAATATGGTGTAAGGGTTTACCATTATGATATGGCGGATACCTCAGAAAAGAATGCACGGGAGGTATTAACGCTCGTGAATAACGAGATTAAGCCAGATGTGGTCATTAATAGTTGCTCTCGATTAATGGCTTTGCTCACACCTTTTCTTAATAATGAAATTAAGGTTATAAACGTGAGTCACTCCCTGCGTTATGATGAGGCTGATTATGCAGGTTTTAATAGTGAGTATGCTGATAAAATAGTAGCATTGTCTGGTTATAACAAGGAGTACTTAGAGCAGACATTTGATTGTAGTGGCAAAGTTGAAGTTGTTTATAACTTTGTTCGAGAACTACCAAATCAGCATCAATTGCTACAAAACAAATTAAAGGCAAAGACCCCGGTAATTGTATTTACGGGAGGAGGTACAGCTGCAAAGTCTCCTGAAATAATATTTGGCATAGTATCCAAATTGCTGAAAACAGAGTTGAATTTCAAGTTTTATTGGATGGGTACAACAACACCACCATTTAAAAAAATACAGCTCTTTAAGGATATCAGAGATATATTGCCTAACGATCCTCGGTTGATTATAACGGGACGAATACCACGGGACAAAGCGATACAAATATCGAATGAAGCTAATATTTTTCTAACCCCCTCGCGTAGAGAAGGGTGTCCTATGGCCTTGTTAGAAGCCATGCGAGTTGGAACAATAGCAATTACATCTGATTTTGACAATGGCTGCAAGGAAATAATAAAAGACGGGTATAATGGATATGTTATACCTCATAAAGACTTAAATGGTTTTGTTGAGCGCATAAAAGATATCATTTTAAACCCAGAGAAATATACGGGAATATACGTAAATTCGTATAAAACATATCTGTCAGAATTATCTTTCGCTGTATGGAAAAAAAATATGGATATTCTTATTAATGGATCATGTTACCAACATAAAAAACGGTATGAAGCTTTTGATGCGAAAATGTATTCGTTGAATAAAATCAAGCAGGATAATGCAAGTAAGCACAACCTACGACACCTCTTAATGCATGAATACCTGCCGTCAGCATTGTGCTTTTACAAGCATTATCTCAAATTCTTAATGGGTTGAAATGAATATATTACAAATAATCAATGTGCGCTTTGTCGCAAAAGTGTTTCCGTCTCTTTCATATTGCATCTCTTATATACATAACCATAAAAGGATCCCCAATCTTATCTGTCCGAAAGATTTGTCCGAAATATGGTATAAGAAAGCTATAAAAGGAGAGTTTCTAAGATATTTTGAGTTGGCAGATAAATATAAGGTTCGGAAATATGTTACTGAAAAAGGTTATGAAAACATCTTGATACCTTTATTAAACCATTATGGTTCTGCCGACGACATTATCTTTGATACTTTACCAGAAAAGTTTGCTTTGAAAATGAATTTTGGGGCAGGTATGAATATTATATGTCTGGATAAATCAAAACTGGAGGTCAAAAAATGCAAGCAACAACTTGCAGAATGGTTTAAGGTCAAGGATTATAGTTATACAGAACAACACTATTCAAAGATAGAAAAGTGTGCAGTTTGCGAAGAATTTATAGATGACGGAGGAGGTGGTTTTCCTACAGACTATAAATTTATGTGCATCCATGGTAAGGTTGTATGTGTGCTTGCTTGTAGTGGGCGTGAAACAGGCCATGCTGATTATCTTCCATATTCTTTGGATTGGCAACCGATGTATGACTACTATAAGGGATTTGACAAAACAATCCCTTTGATTCCAAGACCGCAGAACTTGAAAGATATGATTAAGTGTGCAGAAACTTTAGCTGCAGATATGGATTTGGTCCGTATTGACCTTTATTCTAATGGATCTCGTATTTGGTTTGGCGAAATAACGCTTACCCCTGCTGGGTGCGTCTTCCACCGATGGTCTAACAAAGCGTTGGACGATATGGGTGCTCTATACTTAAATAAAAAACAATGAAACTTTGTATAATATATAATTTTGCACAGCACTACCGCACAAATATCTTTGCCCTGATTGATAAAACATTTAATTGTGGATGGGTGTTTGGCGATGCGATGAGTGATGTGAAGAAAATGGATTATGCGCTCCTCAAAGGAAGCGTGACTGAATCACATACCAAGCGTCTCTTTGGTGGTTGGTATTGGCAACCCAAGATCATAGCTCAGTTGTTCAAGGATTATGACCACTATGTCCTTCTTGGCGAGACCCGTGCTTTGAGCACATGGGTGTTTTGTGTACTTGCGCGGCTTTTCAAACCAAAAAAGAAAGTATATTTTTGGTCTCATGCCTGGTATGGAAAGGAAACGAGAATTGAGGAGCTGATAAAAAAGGTCTTGTTTCATTTGCCAAATGGTGGGGTGTTCTGTTATGGCAACTATGCGAGGGAGTTAATGATAAAGGAAGGGTTTGATCCTGACAAGCTATATACGATTCATAACTCGTTGGCTTATGACAAGCAAATAGAAGTAAGGAAACAATTGCAGGAAACGTCTGTTTATCAAGAGCATTTTGGTAATGATAATAAGAATCTTTTCTTTGTTGGTCGACTTACCTCTGTGAAAAAGTTGGATCAGATATTGAAGGCTATGGTTGTGTGTCGCGATAAGGGACGGAACTATAATTTGACGTTTATAGGTGGCGGAGAGAAGGCAGAAGAGTTGAAACGGTTGACACGGAGTCTTGGCCTTGAAAAGCAAGTTTGGTTTTATGGACCTTGTTATGATGAAACTGAGTTGAGTTCGCTCATTTACAATGCTGATCTCTGCGTGGCACCTGGTAATATCGGACTTACTGCCATGCACGCAATGGTGTTTGGTACTCCATGTATCACCCATAATGACTTTCCTTACCAGATGCCAGAGTTTGAGGCGATTAAAGAGGGTGTTACGGGTTCGTATTTCGAACGGGACAACGTGAACGACCTTGCAGGACAAATTGACAGATGGTTTGATGACAACGGGCAAAAACGTGACGAGGTTCGTCGTGCGTGTATGAAAGAAATAGACGACGAATGGAATCCATATTTCCAAATTGAAGTTTTAAAGAAGAATTTGAAGTGATATGTTTCCAATAGCACATTATATAAAGGGGATGGTGAAAAACCTCTTTAATCCCCGAATCTCGAATTTTTCCTTTGTTTCTGCAAATGCCGAGGTCGATAAATCGGCCTATATCTATCGCGGAGTAAAGGCTAAGCGAGCAAAAATCGGGGCATATTCTTATATAGCTGCCAATACTGACATAGAGAATGCGGAGATAGGCAAGTTTTGTTCGATTGCTGATCATTGTCGCATTGGAATGAGTAGTCATTCGATGCAGTGTGTTTCTACGTCTCCGATTTTCACGCAGAAGATCAATGCGCTTCAGGAATGTTGGGTAGAGAACGAGGTGTTTACACACAAGTCCGAGGATGAGCGTGTTTTTATTGGCAACGATGTGTGGATCGGTTCGCATGTACTTGTCAAAGGAGGAGTATATATAGGAAATGGTGCTTGCGTTGCTGCAGGAGCAGTGGTTGTCAAGGATGTTCCCCCGTACGCTATAGTAGGTGGTGTGCCAGCCAAGGTGATTCGCTACCGTTTCTCGCCCGAGATTATTCAACGACTCTTGAAATTGAAATGGTGGAATTGGGATGAGAAGAAGTTGAAAGACAATATCAGTTTCTTCCAGCGAGACAATTTCAGTGTGGATGATATCTTGGAGTTGGTAGGAAAGGTGAAAGGGTAAGCTGAAGATGGACCGTTATGCGCATGTAAGTCTCGGGGAAAACAGTTTTGTGCCAAAAACGTGACAACCAAAATCAGGAAAAGATACCCCATAGTGCTGTTGCGCGGTATTTTCAAATAAACTAAAGTTAAAACAGAAATAATAAATGGTTCTCTAACCCCTGTTTGTCGGGGGAGGGGGGATGGAAGTAATTGAGTACTTACTGGAAAGCTGTATTGTTGATATACGTAAAACCTAAAAAATGGAGAATACTTTTATAAAAAAATTGAATTATTTGACCTTTTTGGTTACAAGGATGTTAGTATTGTATTTAACTATTCGACGTTGATAGTTATTGCGAAAACGGTTTTGGAAAAACTAGTATTCTAAATGCTCTTAACTTCTTAATTACACATTCGTACAAGCGTCTTTTAGAAATAAAGTTTTCTGCGTTGCGACTAGTAATCGCAGACGCTGATTTCTTTTTTGAAAGGTCGTTGATAGAAAAATATGTTTCTTATATAGAAAGAAGATATAATGACGATCATTCTATAATAGATTTTGTGCGACGTCATACTGACAAAAGAGTTTTTTTGAATGCTGTAAATTTGTTAAATCAAGGCAAACGAAAAGAATTCTATGGCTTTGTTAACAATGATGATTTTCTGAAGACGATTCCTGCGAATGTGTTGTATCAAGAATTGTTTACATGGAATGAGCAGACGAAAGCATTTAATGATTTCGAGTTAATGGAAAATCTAATAGATAGTTATGGCTATGATGTTTTGTTCTATCCAACATATAGACGAGTAGAAGTTGATTATCAAAGTCTTTTTCCACAAGAGCAAAGGCATAGGTTTATGCGTTTTGAAGATGATCGTAATTTTGAAAACCAAGATATGAATATTCGTTTTGGAATGAAAGATGTGGCAAGACGCATAGAGACTATAACTGATATTATCCGAAAATCATCATTGGAAGGGTTTACAAATGTATCTGGGGATATAATTCATCAGATGTTAGATGTCCGTTCTTGTACTAAACATGAATTAGACTGCACTTACGACGAGTTGAGGATTGTTCTTGATAGAACGGGTAGTAGATTGGATGGGAAAGATAAAGAAGTAATACTAAATCAATTTGAGAATCATGATCCTAAGTTGTTTAAAAATGATTTTTTGCTCTTTTATTTGTTGCAATTGTTGATGATTTATAGAAGTCAGGAAAAATATGATTCTGCTATTAATAAATATTGTGATGTATGTAACAAATATATGAATGAAAAAAAGTTTGTTTATGATGCGAGTAATGTTACATTGGGTATATATCGGTGTGTCAATGGAAAAATAATGATTTCTGATGATTATAGGGTAAAGTTAAACCAGCTGAGTTCGGGTGAAAAACAAATTGTGTCTATTTTTTCACAAATTTATCTCGAGTTAGATAAGAAGTATGTGGTCTTGTTTGATGAACCTGAATTGTCTTTGTCAATTTATTGGCAGGAGAATCTTATACCGGATATTATTGCATCAGGAAACTGTAAGTTTTTAATGGCGGTGACACACTCTCCATTTATTTTTGGGGAAACCTTGAGTAAATACACTGTAGGTATGCATGAATTTGTCAAAAGATAATGGTTGATCATAATTATACTCCAGGGCTTTAGCTAGAAAACTAAATGACGTGGCTGTTATCTATTCGAGGTTTTTACTTCTTGTATCACACTATGGCGAGAATGCTGTGTATTGCTTTGTTGAAGGGTATGACATGCCATATTATCGAGCAATAGTAAGAAATGTCGTAAGAAAAGAGCCAGTGGAAATAAAGTGTAATGGAAAAGCCGGGGTTATAGCTGCAAATCTGTTTATTGAAGGGAGAGAAGATTGTCGAAAATATACAAAACGATATTTTGTAGATCGAGATTATGATAGTAATGAAAAAATCCCTGTTACTGTTTTTGTGACGGATGGTTATTCTATTGAGAATTATTATCTTTCAGAAGCATGTGTTGGTGCTATTCTTGAAGTCGAATTTAAGATGTCAAAAGCGGTTTGTTTAGATGAATATCAACGGTGTATGAATCTGTTTCGTCAGGAACATCGCATTTTTTTTGAAGCTACATTGCTCTTTAATGCTTGGTATAGCTGTATTTATCAAAGTCAAGATTGGGATAGAAATGAAGTGTCTCTTGATATTAGATTCCCCAAGGATTGGCTAAAGCTAATGATTGGGAATATAAGGTGTAATTATACATTGTTAGATATCGAGGCGAAATATGATAAAGTTCCGAAAATAGACAAAATGCTTATCAAGGAACGTGTGAATAAATTAAAAGCGTTGGGTCCTTATTATTCTCGAGGAAAATATGAAATGCAATTTTTGTTTGAGTTTTTGAGTTTTTTGAAAAATGAGCCAAAGAAAAATCGTGTATATACTGTTGCTCCGTGCCCTCTGCCATTTCAACAGAATTCTATGATTTCAACCTTTTCCCAGTATGCCGACGTCACAGATAATTTGTTTGATTATGTAAAAACGGGCAAACGATGTCTCTAATAATTATTCTGTAAGTATTCGGAGAAAGCCGTATTGTGTACATAGGGAAAGTATCGCACCTTTGCACCGGAAGTAAGCACTCAGTAAGTATTCGGTGAAAGCCGTATTGTGCGTTTAGAAAAAGTTTCGCACCTTTACACCAGAATTTAAAATGTTCAAATTATGGTACAAGGTAAGAAAGCATTCAACAACAGCAAGCCAATGTTCGCCGAGGTTGTGATCGGTGACAGAGAGGCGAAGGAAATGCGTGTGGCTGCGAAAGGTCGCCCCTCCCGCAGTCCTTATCTAAAACTGGTCTATCCCAATGGCGTGACGCTCATCCTTCCTGCTGACACCAGTGTCGAGCAGCTTCGGGCTTATAGAGATGCCGATAGACAACACGGATTCTGAAAGGTTGATACGTGACATGGTGATGGGCAAGAAGTCTTATTTGTTCTGCCGAGACTTGGATGCCTGCAGGCGGGCAGCGATGATGTACTCGTTGTTTGGTGCAATGTAAGGTTTTACGGAAGCCACGCATGTTCTCCGTAACTTTTAACACAAAACATTCTTTATTCTCAATAAGCAGTTGTATCTTTGCACGAAAATAAGAGGGGTATGGATAGAAGTAAAATTATTGACACGCTCAAACAGCGAGGTGGGTTCATAACCACAGGCGAAGTGAAAAGCCGTGGCGAGTATGAACAGCTTCGCCGTGCAATAGAAGACGGAACGCTTATGCGGATTCGTAATGGTGTTTATGTGGAAATGTCTGCGTTGGCAAATAACATGATAGATGTGGAGCGTATAGTTCCGCATGGAGTGCTTTGCCTGTATAGTGCGTTTGCTCATTATGGGCTTTCCACGCAAGTTCCTTCCGCTACTTGCATTGCCATTGAAGCCAAACGAAAGGTGCGCTTGCCCGAATATCCCCCGATTGACCTCTATTATTGGAAAAAGGAGAATTTGGAGTTTGGTATAGTAAAGAAGAACATATCAGTATATGAAGTACTCATTACGGATATGGAGCGAACAGTCTGTGATGCCGTAAAGTACCGAAACAAGATTGGGCTTGATGTTTGCGGTGAGGTGATAGACAACTATCTCAAAAAGGAGACCCGCAATGTATCGTTACTCCATGAATACGCACAGAGACTAAGAGTGAAAAAAATATTGACTACATATCTGGAGACAAGGCTATGACAAAAAATATAGGGAAGTCCATTAGGACACGCTTGCTGAACCTCGCCAAAAAGGAGAAGGAAGACTATATGAAATTGTTGGTGAGATACTTGCATGAACGCTTGCTGTTTCGTATCTCTGCAAGTCCTTACAAAAGCCACTTTCTTTTGAAGGGCAGTTCTTTGTTGTATGCCCTGGATGAGTTCAAGGCTCGTCCAACCATTGATATTGACCTGTTGGGAGAGCACATCAGTAATGACAGTGAAAATTTAAAAGGCGTCTTTCAAAAAGTGTGCGCCATTGAGTGTGAGGACGATGGAGTAACTTTTGATGCAGCCTCGCTTGAATTAGAGCCGATAGCCGTTGAAAAGAAATACCCTGGTACCTGTGTAAAAGTTGTAGCTCATTTAGACACTATACTACAAAAGGTATCTGTTGATATAGGATTTGGTGATGTGGTAACGCCTTATCCTCTGTCATTGGACTATCCGTTGTTGTTGCCAGGTGTTCCCGCCGTGGAACTATATGCCTATTCTTTGGAAACTTTTATAGCAGAGAAGTTTCATGCAATGGTTGACCGTGACGAAAGCAATAGTCGCATGAAGGATTTCTTTGATGTGTACCAGTTGTTCACTAACCATGAGATTGATACAGAACTTCTAGCGGAAGCTATTGTCTGTACATTCAAGAACAGGAATACACCTTACCGAGAGAACCTAGCTCTTTTCACAGACAAGTTTGCAGCAGACTCAACTCGCAATGTTTTGTGGAAGGCTTTCTTGAAAAAGATACGTTGGAAAGAACAGATTGACTTCTCAGTAGTGATGAAGTGTGTCAAAGAGAACCTACAAGAGTATTGGAGTAGGGAAACATTAGGATGATAGCTAAAGAATGCAAGAAAGAATGCAAGAAAGAGTGCAAGAAAGAACAGTTTGATATTCAGGCTCTTATTAAAAAAAATATCTAGGGAAAATAAAACTACTATAGCAGATTTAGCAAGAAAGACTGGCCTTTCTGCAAGAAAGATTTCAAGCGAACTAAAGGCTTTGCGAGACGATTTTCACGTTCTTAAACGTGAAGGAGGCCGTAAAGATGGTCATTGGGTAATAGGTGACTTTTAAGGTTCTTCCGGAAAATGGAGTGATTCGACGTGGACACATAGAAGACAACTTGAACAACTTTTACAACAAGTAACAACTCTTTCGGTAAGCCATGAGCAGAACTGAGCTTGCTCAAGTTATGCCATGGCGAGAAAGAGTGCCATGTAATGGAACAGCTTCGCGGGGACATCGCATCTTCGAGGCCCATGCTGACCAAGGGTTGCTGCAAGGGAAACAACTATGAACAAAACCTATCACTCGATTTTCCGGATGAACCAGAAAACAATAGACGAAAAGTTTGATATGTTTTAGCATCTTCGCCCTGAATTGTTGACCTATTCTATGCTCAAAAACGTGCTGGTGAGGGAAACAACTAGAACTACAGCTGCGATACGGCAAGAAACTTGGGGGAAAACTTGCAGGGAAGCAAAGGAAAGTGTATATTTGCAGACTTCATTTGACATTTGAGATATGAATGAACTGAAAGTAGAAAACTTTGGACCGATAGGCAAGGCTCATGTGGAGTTTGGTGATCTTACCATTCTTGTTGGCGCGCAAGCTTCGGGTAAAAGCCTGTTTCTTGAACTGCTGAAACTGTTGGAAGACAAGGAAGCCATTGTCGAGACGCTGAGGAAGTATAATTATATCATCAGCAAGAGTAATGTTTCCTATTTGTTGGAGGCGTACTTCGGCAATGGTATGGCTGGCGTTTGGGGAGAGAACACCAAAATAGTTTATGACGGTCGAGAGGCTTCTGCTGTCATTTCGTTGATGAAGAATAAGGTGAAGGAGGCGGAGGAGAAGGTTTTCTACATACCTGCTCAAAGGGTGTTTAGCATTTCGGATGGGCGGCCCAAGGCGTTTTCAGAGTTTGACCCTACGGCTCCTTATGTGTTGCGCCAGTTTAGTGAGATTCTGCGTGTGTTTATGTCGATAGGCTTGGGAGGGAATACTACCTTGTTTCCCGTCAAAACTCGCCTGAAGAATGTGCAGAAGAGGTCTTTTGATTCTTCTATTTTTCATGGTGGAAGTGTGGAACTTGAAAATGAGAACGGACAGCGCAAAATGCGTATGAAGGTGGACGGGATGGATATGCCGTTTATGACGTGGAGTGCTGGACAGAAGGAGTTTATGCCCTTGCTGATGGGCTTCTACTGTGTGTCAGGTCCTCCTATGCAGCTGCTCAACAAAGATCAGTATGATTATATTGTGATCGAGGAGCCAGAGATGGGACTTCATCCCAAAGCGATCATGTCGGTGCTGTTGGAAATACTGGAGTTGGTACAAATGGGTAAAAAAGTCATCGTATCTACTCACTCTACCGTCCCTCTCGAGTTTGTGTGGGCTTTCAACATCCTAAAAAAATCGGCTAATAAAAACAAAGAGGCAGGATTGGCAAAGCTCTTTGATGTCTCGGGGAAAGGGGCTGGCATCTTTGCTGGCATCTTTGACAAGTCTATCAGAACCTACGCTTTTGAAAGAAAGGATGAGAAGGTGGAGAGTGTTGATATTTCCTCCCTTGATGCTTTGGATGAACAACCCGTCGTGAGTGAATGGGGTGGCCTTTCTTCCTTTGCCACACGGGCCTCTGAACTTGTAACGAAATATTGTGATGAGTAAGGGTAAGAAGCAAAAGACAGCAGGAGCGGATAAAGCCAATTGCTCTTTTCGGAAGGCTATAGAGAATACGCCGGACGTGCAGCATGGTTATCGTGAAGGATTGCAGGCAATAGTAAAGGCTGACAAGCGGGCAGTGATGGTGAAGGATGCCAGAAGGCTTGATGGTAGCCTGAATATTGACGAAGAAACTAAGATGCTCTATCCCAATGAATCGCGGTGGGATTATGCGGTCGGCTATGATGGAAAGGTCTATTATGTAGAGGTGCATCCTGCAAACACTTCAAACGTAGAGGAGGTCATAAAGAAGAAGTTGTGGTTGGACAAGTGGCTAAAAGAGAAAGCTCCTTCTATGAGTGCTTTGAAAGCTGGTAGCCCCAAGTATCAATGGGCTGCTACAGAAGCCGGTGTGCATGTTAGCCCTCAGTCAATGTATGCAAGAAGATTGAGCCAACGGGGAATAGAGAAACCAAAGCGCCCCGTGGTGTTGGGGTGATGTTGTTTTGTAAGTATGGACAACAATAAGGTGAACGATATGTTCGAGCAGCAGCAAGATACAGGGAAAAGTGCGTCTTTGGAAGAAGAATATGCCAAAGTGTAAGCGCAATTTCGATAAAAAGTGCTACATTTGCAGGCGAGTAGATTGACAAAGATACGATTGAAGGAATCAGATGATGAGGACTGTGGCACATAATAAGCGCATGGTAAGGCTGAGGGATTTCTCTACGGCCTTCTCTCGCTCTGCCTTTACCGATGTTCTTCTGTTTGATGATTTCTCCCGTTTTGATTGGCTTCGTGCTCAGTATCGTCTTAGGAGCAAGACGTATGCGGGCTTGATAAGAGGGGCCTATGCTGCCATTTCCAAGGACTATCGCTGTGAATATGTTTACAAGAATGAGCTGGTGAACCTTCTGCTTCGTCGTTATGGAACGAGAAGTACGGTTTATTTTAGTGAGTTTCGGGTGGGCTGTTCGATAGCTGACATGGTGATGTTTAATGGTGAAAGCAAGGTCTTTGAAATCAAGACGGAATATGATTCCCCACGAAGGCTGGACAGGCAAATGGGGGATTACAAAGGGGTCTTTGACAAGTGCTACCTTGTAGTGCCGGAAAGTAAAGTCGGCGACTATTTGCAAGTGGTGGAGGAGGAGACTGGGATCATTGTCATGGCTTATGGCAGTGACGGGATGGAACTCCGAGAATGGAGGGAGGCAAGGCAGAATGAGGCTTTCAACTCCTATGCCATGCTTTCTTGCCTGAGAGCTTGTGAGTATGAGCGTATGGCTGAGAACTTAGGGCATGATATCATGTCTGTACCAGGGTATAAACGGTTTGATTACTGTAAGGATCTCTTTGCCAAGACTGCAGTGAGAGACTTGAAGAGGTTGTTTCTGCATGAGGTGAAAAAGCGCCATAACAACACGCAATTCTTGAGAAAATATCCTGTGGCTTTGAGACAAATGCTTCTGAGTTTGAATCTTCCAGAAAAGAAAGCGCTATTGCTTTTGGACAAATTAAAAACAACTATTCAATCATAGCTATGTATTATCCTTATCTTCGTGCTAAACAGTTTGAGTTGAAAGCTTTACGGGAGTTCTCTGAGGAGCACTCTGGAAGCAACATCGTGCCTATATTGGAGCCTGTGAAGAAACAGTCTGTCGCCTTGGAACGTGCTGTTGGGGATATGATGGAGAACAAGATGCGATTTGCCTTGGTTCTGAACCCTACAGATGGCGACTTTAAGCATGATACGGTATCTTTTGGGGCGTGGTTGGAGGAGTCGAAGCTGATTCTCAATGGTAGTCAAGGTATAGATTGGATTCCTGCTTTCATTTGTACAAGAAAACTTCTGGATGATATTCCTTCTTTGATAAAAAAATATCAATTGAACAATGTCATGCTTGTTTTCAAGTCGTGTATGGATATGGAAGATCCAAAGGTTAGCAATTTAGTGAATGACGAGAGGGTCGAATTCGTCGTCAATGCCTTTGGTGCGGTTGGCTCACGGCGTCTTAATACTATCTTGAAAAGAACGGGCAAAAAGATAATCCGTTTGGATGATTGTTTTAAAACCAGAACGCGCAATGCTGACTATGCGCTTGAAGATGATGAGCTGTTTAGCGAGGAGCCGTTCTATTATATGAACGACGGCTACGACGGTTTTTCAGACTATACCACTTTGCCTTCGGACTACGTAGAGGGAGGGATGATGCCTTATGCGGTAGCTATCCATCTGTCGTACAAGAAAGATGATGACCGGCTGAATGTTCATCATTTTGTTTCTGACAGTAATGAGAGCAATACCAATGTCAGAGGTAAATTTCAAGAGGCGGCCTGCAAGATAGGCCCGTTCTTTGATGGCAAAGAACAAACCTCGTCAGTGAAGGAGCTTATAGCAAAGGCTGGAGATCCTGATGGTTATCCTGGGTTGGGTTATCTGAAGAAATTATCGGTCAAAAACCATTTGGAACTGATTGCTTCCATCATCTAATTCTACAGATTATGTTGATTTGTAAGCATTGCTTTTTAGATGCGGAAATACAATCGGAGGTTGAGGCTAATGCTACCTCCGAGGGTGCTTGTGATGTTTGTCACAAACAGGGTAAAGTGATTGATTCGTCGGAGTTTGCTGATTTTTTTGAGGCTTTATTGTCTTTGTTCGAACGTTCTGACGCAGGTAAGCCTATTGCGGAAATGGTGCAGGACGAATGGCATCTGTTTGCAGATAATCATGTGGCTGAGGTTTTGCTGGGTGAGGTTCTGCAGTCATCGTCGTTAGGCTTTTCCATCAAAGAAAATGTGGCTTTTGCCGCTGATATTGTAGAGCGGATCGGAATTTGGGATCGATTGAAGTGTAGTGTGATGCAAAAAACCAGATTCTTTACGAATATGGATGAATTTGCTCAATATAACTATCTTGCCAAAGGGAAGCATAACCTTGGGGCTGGAACTACGCTTTACCGCTCTCGTATTACTCCTCAAGGAGTAGATTGCTTGACGACTAAAGAAATGGGATGTCCGCCTTCGGATAAAGCTACTGCTGGGCGTGCTAACACTTTGGGAATCCCTTATTTATATTTAAGTGATTCAGCGAAAACTACATACTATGAGGTGCGAGCTGTCTATCTGGATAGGTTGAGCGTGGGAACATTTACCATTCCTGAGTCTCTCAGTTTGGTGGATTTTTGTGATATCATCAATCTGTATCATGCTTATGGGGACTCGGTAGAGCCTCTGAAAGAAATCGTCATCAAGAAAACGGTGATTGATAGTATAAGCAAGGACCTTTCCAAGCCTCTCCGACGTTATGACTCGGAGATAGAGTATGTGCCAACACAACTGATATGTGAGTTCTGTAAAGAGTATGTTCATGCTGATGGCATCTGCTTTAAGAGTTCGCTCTATCCTGGGGGCGTGAATTATGTGTTGTTTGATCCTAAGGCGGCTGATTGTGTCAGCGTCGAGAGTCACGAAATAGGCACAATAGACATAGACCGATAGGACGGTACGTTGGCGTTGTTGTAAATCTTATCCTCATCCGAGTGGCGGCAGGGCATGGAGCGATACCATGATGAGGAACTTTGAATCCCAAAACTGTCTATAGTTTCCCATAAGGGAAGCGTTTTGTAACCATTTTTTTGCTTAACCATACATGGGGGAATCATATTCCCTCGCTGTTGTATGGTATCACTTTTTTGGTCAGCGTGCGTTGGTCAAAGCGGATGCTTTGTCCTTATTCGAACGGGAACGGCATCCTTGGTTTGCTAAATAATTAAAATCTCTTATGTATAAACTTTTTGGTAAAAGGCTGGTGGATATTGCCATCGGCTTGTTGGCTTTGCCCTTTGTGGTAGTCTTCATTTGTGTGCTTGGACCAATCATCTATTGTTCGGACAAGGGTACCATCTTCTATAAGGCCAAGAGAATAGGCAAAGGCGGAAAAATGTTTGGAATGTACAAATTCCGTTCGATGATCATGAATGCGCCGGATATTCGCATGGAAAATGGGGATACGTATAATGGTGATGATGATCCGCGTGTAACAAAGATCGGGCGATTGATGCGTAAGACAAGTATTGACGAGATTCCGCAGTTTTTGAACGTACTTAACGGTACGATGAGTTTTATCGGGCCTCGTCCAGATACGCCGGATTTTCTCCATGTATATGAGGAGAAATACCCGTCTGTATTGACCATCAAGCCTGGTATAACGGGTTATAACCAAGCGTATTTCCGTAATAGTATTGATGGGGCAGAAAAAATGAAGAATGATAACTACTATGCGGAGCATCTTAACTTTTGGATGGACGTCAAGATTGTTCTGAAGACTATTAAGACGGTGCTTTTTAGAGAGAACGTAAATCACTAAATGTTATGCAGAAAAAACTTTTGGTGCTTGCAGCGGGCATCTTGCAGCTGCCAGTGATAAAGAAGGCTAAAGAGTTGGGTATATATGTCATCGCTGCGGATGGAAATCCCAATGCTGTGGGACTTAAATATGCCGACAAGGCCTTGGTAGTGAACATCACCTCGGAGGAGGAGGTCTTGAGAGCATTGCGTGACGAGCAGATTGATGGCGTGATCCATCCTTGCTCGGAAGTAAGCATGAGCGTAATGGGGCGAATTAATGATGAGTTTGGGCTTTCGGGTATTACGCGTGAGCAAGCCATCAGGGCCACTAACAAGCATTTGATGCGTGAGGCTTTTGAAAAAGGTAATGCGCCATCGCCAAAAAGTATCTTGACAGTGAATGCCGAGGACGCTTGGCGTCGTTTGCAGAGCGAGTTTGATACCGATGCGATATTGAAACCGTCCCGCAATTCGGGTTCAAGAGGTATTGCAAAGGTCTCTCGAGATATGGACAAGGGTGATTTCATCAGAGCTTATGATGAGGCTCTAAGTGAAAGTCGGGATCATTCTGTATTGATAGAGCAGTTTATAGAGGGCCCCGAGTTTTCTATAGAGATCATTGTATGGAACGGCAAGGTGAACGTGCTTACCGTGACTGATAAAAAGACGACGGACGCTCCGCATTTTGTGGAGTTGGGGCATAATCAACCTTCCTGTTTTTCTGACGCTGATGTTGAAACGCTGAAGGCTGCCGCTATTGCAGGTGTGAAGGCTTTGGGAGTCAATAATTGCGCTTGTCATGCTGAGGCTAAGTTGATGAACGGTAAGGTGTATTTGATGGAGGTTGGTGCGCGCCTTGGCGGAGATTTTATTTCAACCGAGCTGACGCATCTGAGTACGGGTGTTGATATGGTGGCAGCGGCTATTGATGTGGCTTTGGGTGTGGAACCTGACTTAAGCGCCAAAGAAGAGCCCAAAGGTGTCTGTATCCGTTATTTCTGTCCGAAGCCTGGAAAGCTTGTGAGTATTTCTAACACGGAGGTATTGAATAATCCCCATGTGTATCTTTGGGAGATTTATCCAAAGGAGGGCGACGTGATACCTCCTGTGACAAGTAGTCTGTCTCGTTCTGGACATGTGATCGTGACGGACGATACTCCGCAGGGAGCTGTGGAACTGGCTGAGAGATTGGTGTCTGAAGTGAAATTTATCACAGAATAAAGTTTTATGAAAGTGTTTTTCCCAGCGGCATACTACTATCCAGAAACTTGTGCGGGTTTGTATATCTTGGACAATGTGATGGAGCGGTGTGCTGAAGAAGGTATAGAGTCTGTGCTGACAGTACCCACGCCGACACGAGATGTGGATTCGAACGTCGTGTGGAAACGACATGAGCAAAAGTGTGGTGGCAAGGTTAGCATTTATCGCTTTCCCTTGTATGGAGAGGGGAAGAATCCGATAGCGCGGGCTTTGCGCTATCTGTTGAGCGAGGTGATACAATTATGGTATTGTCTGACGAAAGGGTATGACGTGGTCTTTATAGACAGTACGCCTCCGATTCAAGGACTGAAATTGCCATTGGTCAAGTTGCTTCGTAGGAAACCTGTAGTCTTTAATGCACAAGATTTGTTTCCTGACTCTTTGGCAGGAACGGGCTTGGCTAAAAAAGGAGGACTGTTGTGGAACATCGGTTCGATGGTGATGAAGATCACCTATGCTTGTACAGACAAAATCATTGTGATTTCGGAAGACTTTAAGCAACTGTTGCTTGCGAAGGGCGTGCCCGAGGATAAGATCGTGGTGGTCTATAACTGGGTGGATCAGAACGCTGTGGTGGATGTGCCGCGTGAGAAGAACAAACTCTTTGATAAGTATCATTTGGACCGAGGAAAGTTCTACATTGAGTATTCGGGTAACATCGGACTGACGCAGAATATGGATATGCTGCTGGAGGTGATGAAGGAACTGAAGGTGTCGCATCCGCAGATTGGCCTGGTGCTGGTGGGCGAAGGCGCCTATAAGAAGCAGGTGGAGGAGATCGTGGCGCGTGACGGACTGACGAACGTGACGATGCTGCCGTTTCAGCCCTATGAGGATATCAGCTATGTGTTCTCGCTGGGGGACGCGGGTCTTGTCATCTCGAAGCCTGGGGTGGGTGCCAATAGTGTGCCGAGCAAGACGTGGAGTATCATGTCGGCATCACGGCCTGTGCTGGCCAACTTCGACGAGAATGAGTTGAAGGATATTTTGGCAGGCAATGCGTGTGGCATCTTCACCAAGGCGGGGGACAAGGAGGCGTTTAAGCAGTCGATCATCTCGCTCTATGAGAACCGTGAACTCTGCAGGAGGTATGGACGGAACGGACGACAGTTTGTGATGGACAACCTGACGCGTGAGGTGGGTACTCAGAAGTATGTGGAGGTCATCAAAAGCGTGTGTCGTGGGAAATAACGACCGGGCATTGCTGCTCCTGCTGCGGATGGCGGTGAGGGAGGAGGTTGTGGACCTGCCTGCTGACATCGACTGGTGGGAGATCAAGGACCAGGCTTTCCGACAAGGGGTGGGAGGTATTGTCTTTGACGTGGTGGAGAGGCTTCCCGTTGGGCAGCGTCCGCCGAAGGAGGTGGTGCTGGAGTGGATGGGAATGGTGATGCGCATGGAGCGGATGTATGAGCACCACAGGCAGGTGATAGCGCGTCTTGCTGCTTTCTATGCCGAGATGGGGGTGCGTATGCTGCTCCTGAAGGGGTATGGGCTGTCGCTGGCATGGCCTGTGCCGAAGCATCGCCCGACGGGGGATATCGACATCTTTCTCTTCGGCAAACAGCAGGAGGCGGACGAGCGGTTGCATGCGCGGTTTGGGGTGGAGATAGACAACTCGCACCATAAGCACTCGGTGTTTCAACTGGGGCAGACGATGGTGGAGAACCATTATAGTTTCCTCAATGTGCATGCGCATCGTTCGACGGCCGAGATAGAGGCTATCTTGCAGGGGCAGCTTGACGAGGTGGAGCCATCGGGAATAGTGAACGTCTCCTTGCCTTCCGCACGTTTCAACTCGCTGTATCTGCTGCGCCATAGTGGGGAGCATTTTGCCTCGGTGGATATCAGCCTGCGTATCGTCTTGGACTGGGCGTTCTACGTCAGGAGGCATCCCGTAGACTGGCCTTGGCTGTTGGCGCAGCTGGACAGGGTGGGGATGAGGCCGTATCTGGCGGTGCTGAATGCTATCTGTGTGCGGTATCTGGGCTTTGAGGCTTCGGTCTTTCCTGACTTGCCTGTTGACGAGGCGCTGGTGGATCGGAGCATACAGGATATATTGGTTCCCGAAGTGGAGCCGGAAGAACACAAGAACAGGATGAGGGAGGTGGCTTTTCGCTTTCGTCGGTGGTATGCGAACCGATGGAAGCACGACATGGTGTATCGGGAGCGTGCGGCGGTCTCGCTGTGTACGCAACTGTGGAGCCATGTGCTGAAGCCCTCGCTATAAGAAATATTCATCAACTAAATATTTTTGTTTATGACAATGAAACTGCGTAATGTGCCTTTCTCTCCGCCTGACATGACGGAGGCGGAGGCTGCGGAAGTACGAGACGCCATACTGTCTGGGTGGATCACCACCGGACCGCGTACGAAGAAACTCGAAAAGGAAGTGGCTGCGTTTGTAGGGGTAGATAAGGCGGTCTGCCTCGGTTCGCAGACGGCGTGTGGGGAAATGGCCCTGCGGCTGCTGGGGATTGGCGAGGGTGACGAGGTGATCGTTCCGGCTTATACCTATACGGCGAGTGCGTCGGTGGTGACGCATGTGGGGGCTACCTTGGTCTTTGTGGATGTGCAGAAGGACTGCCTGGAAATGGACTATGAGGCCGTGGAGCGGGTTATCACGCCGCGGACGAAGGCGATCATCCCGGTGGATCTGGCGGGTATCCCGTGTGACTACGACCGTCTGTTTGCGATCGTGGAGCGCAAGAGGGACTTGTTTGCTCCGAAGACGGACTTGCAAAGGATGCTGGGACGCATAGCGATCTGTTGTGATGCGGGCCATGCCTTTGGTGCTACGCGCAAGGGAAAGCGGGTTGGTTCGATCGCTGACTTCTCTTCCTTTAGTTTTCATGCCGTGAAGAACTTCACGACGGCGGAGGGTGGTGCGCTGACGTGGCATCTGCCTTTTGGCAACGAGCAGGTGGTGAAGGACTTGGACAAGCAGGTGGAGAATACGTTTAGCGGAGTGCCTGAGATAGCGGGCGAGACGTGGAACGAGAACCTGTATCGCAAGGCGCAGTTGCTGAGTCTGCACGGTCAGAACAAGGATGCGCTGGCGAAGACGAAGGTGGGTGCATGGGAGTATGACATCATCGGAACGTGGTATAAGTGTAACATGACGGATGTGGCGGCTGCTATCGGTCTGGTTCAGATGGATCGCTATCAGGGGATGCTGGAGCGTCGCCGCGAGATGATAGCGCGCTACGATGAGGCTTTCCGATCGCTGAACGTGGCGGTGCTGCATCACTATGGTGCGGACTATGCTTCTTCGGGGCATCTGTATCTGGTGCGCCTGCTGGGCAAGACGCGCGAGGAGGCGAATCGGGTGATAGAGCAGATGGCGGAGCGGGGCATTGCCACGAATGTCCACTATAAGCCGCTGCCGATGATGACGGCCTACAAGAAGTTGGGCTTCGACATCAAGGATTTCCCGAATGCTTATCATTTGTTTGAGAACGAGATCACGTTGCCGTTGAATACAAAAATGACGGACGAGGATCTGGAGTATGTGATCGAGAACTTCGTCGATATCGTTTCTCATTTGTAGTATATTGCTCTGAGGAAAAATGATGGAGTTTGACAAGGATTTCTTAGGTGCCTTGTTTGAGCAAGCAGTGGGCAGTCCTCGTCGGCGGCAGGTGTGTGATTTGCGCACATCGCCGCAGGATGCTGGGCAGCGTGCGCTTTGCGCATTGCTGCCCGGTACGCAGATGCCGATTCATCGGCATGAGGCGACGGCGGAGACGGTCCTCTGCTTGTGTGGCAAATTGGACGTGGTGCTCTACGAGGAGATCGTAGGGTATGAGCCGGCCGCTCCCCATGGACTCCCGCAGGGGATGGATGGGCAGAACATAGTGCGCAGGGTCGATTACCGCGAGGTACGTCGCATCCGTCTGTGTCCTGCTGAGGCTCGGTATGGGTGCCAAATCCCGAAGGGGGTGTGGCATAGCGTGGATGTGATAGAGCCGTGCGTGGTGTTTGAGGGGAGGTAGTGGTAAGATGCTTCGCGGAAGGGAATGTTCGCTGGGCTGACTGGGTTATTGCGTGATGTTCTTTCTCCTTTATTATAAGGAGGAGGACGGAAAAAATGGAAAAAGTTTTTTGTTCTGAGTAAAAGTTTGTATATTTGCAAAATATAATAAATGGATATGAGGATAAAAAGCTTGAGCCTTAAGAATATAAGACTGTTTGGGGATAAGCCTCAAACGGTCTCTTTTGATGCAGACAAGAACGTGGTTATTCTCTTAGGAAATAACGGGTGTGGCAAAAGTACGATTCTTGACGCAGCATCTATATTGTTGAGTTCCTATGTAGGTTCCTTTCCAGGTAATACTGCAAAAAGCTTCAAGGATAGTGATGTGCATATTCTGAGTGACAATCAGGTTGCCCCCTATCTGGATGTTTCCATGGACTTGGTTTTGGATAACGGAAAGGTCTGCAAAGTATCACGGACTCGAAAAGGTTGGGGCAAGTGTCCTGTCTCAGATGTAAAGGAACTGAAAGCCTATGCGGAAGGTGTCCAAGAGGAAATTTTGGCGAATAGGGTGAAGGTTAACATACCGATATTAGCTTATTATGGTACCGGACGTGGGCAGATAAAAGCTCCTGAGCGGAAGCGGGGATTTCAGACGGTTTTTGCGCAATGGGATTGTTACAACAATTCTCTTGATGCAGCTTCCAATTTTAAGCGATTCTTTGCATGGTATGATATGATGGAAGACGAGGAACGACGAGAGCGTGAGCGGCGTCGTGACTTTTCTTATCATTCACCTGTGTTGGCATCTGTCCGCTCTGCCATTGAGGCTTTCGTCGGACCTCTATACACAAATCCGCATATAGCTATTCATCCTTTACGATTTGTTCTTGAGGAGAAAAACGGTGGGGATAAACGTGAATTGCGGCTGGAGCAATACAGTGATGGTTATAAAATTATTATTGCCATGGTTGCTGATATTGCGTCGCGAATGGCTGAAGGCAATCCGGGGCTGGATAATCCGTTGAAGGGGTCTGGTGTGATTCTTGTTGATGAGATAGACTTGCATCTCCACCCCAAATGGCAGCGGATTATTTTAGCAAATCTGCATAGGGTGTTTCCTAATGTCCAGTTTATCGTGACGACACATAGCCCTGTTGTTTTATTAGGGGCTGTCGATTTTGCTCAAATCGTCACACTTAACGATGGCAAGATCAATGTCTGCCATTCAGATTACAGTCGCTATGATGTGGGGCAAGTCTTGCTGAGCGACTTGTTTGGGTTGTCCAATTTGCAATCGGCGACTTGAAAACATCATGAGGCGAAATGGCAAGTGAAGATGCTGAGTTTACAGGAATGTTCAGATATCAACTTGCAGTCGTAGTAACTGATATAAGGGGGATATGAGTACAGAGACTTACAAAGAAATGCTTGACTATCTGGAAAAGCAGAGAGCAAAACTTGCCGATTTGCGTACGAGGGTGGAAGAACCTGGCGTTGAGGAACAATACGAGGCTTGCCTTAAAGCCTATCGAGATCTGAAAAACTCTTTGGATTGGGCTAAAGAACAAGGTTTTGCAGAGGGGTATGTGGAAGTTCGTTTAAAATTGCTTATGGGCGAATACGAGAAAACTCGTGAAGAAGCGCTTGTAATTATAGCAAGGGAGCTGCATGAGAAAAACATTTCCGACCAAGCAATCTTTGTGGCTACAGGTATTTCTGTTGGAGGTATAGGTTGAGAGTGTGGAAAATAGACGTATGCTTTTTTTCTGCAAACTACTTGAACTGACTTTATCTACGTTTTTATTTGATATTTTTGGAAAAATAGGGGAATAGTAAACAATTATCAAGTTCCCTGATTTTATATACATCTAAGGTTGCATTGAAACATCAATGCAGCCTTGGCGTTTTTGGGTATGAATCTTCTTTTTCTGCGCATGAGCTGGATGCGCTAAAGCAGAATGGTATGAAGGAGAGGCAGCTTTACGATTATCAGCTTGATATGAAACGGCGGGTGGGTGAGGCCTTTGGGTCGCACCGGTCCGTGATGGTGCAGATGCCGACGGGTACGGGAAAGACGTGCGTGCTGGTGGCGTGTGTGCGCGCGTGGTTGTCGCAGAACGAGGGGACGGTGTGGATCGTGGTGCACCGCAGGGAACTGGTGGAACAGATCGTCGGGACGCTGCAGGAGGAGGATCTCGTGGGCGACCGGGTACGGGTCTTTTCCATCCAGTGGTTGTCTCGGCACGAGGGGGAACTGGCGGAGAGACCGGGCCTGCTGGTGATCGATGAGGCCCACCATGCCGTGGCGAAGACGTACAAGGCGGTGGTGGAGGCCTGTCCCGGGGCGAAGGTGCTGGGACTGACGGCCACGCCCTGCCGATTGACGCGTCGGGGATTCACGGACCTCTTCGAGGTGCTGCTGCAGTCGTGGCCCTACGACCGCTTTATCGCCGAGGGTCGCTTGTCGCTCTACGACTATATGTCGGTGAGGGCGGACAACGAGGACTGGCGGGTGGTACGGTCGCTGGAGCGACGTGGGGCCGATGGCGACTTCTCGCTGCGGGAGATGAGCGAGCGGCTGGACGTGAGGCCGAGTATCGGGCGCCTCTGCGATACGGTGTTGCGTTATGCACGGGAGAAGAAGGGCATCGTCTATGCGATTGACATTCGGCATGCGGAGCATATCGCTGCGTACTATCGGGAACACGGTATTGACGCGGTGGCGATCAGCGCGAAGACACCAGGGGAGGAACGTTGTCGGTTGATTGAACAATTCAAGGCAGGAGAGACGCAGGTGCTGGTGAACGTGGACCTCTTCGGCGAGGGCTTCGACTGTCCCGACGTGGAGTTTATCCAGTTGGCGCGGCCCACACTCTCGTTGGCGAAATACTTGCAGCAGGTGGGGCGGGGTATGCGTGTCTTTGACGGGAAGCGCTACTGCCTGATCCTGGACAACGTGGGGCTGTACCGCCTGTTTGGCCTGCCCTCGGAGGATCGGGACTGGCAGGCGATGTTTGAAGGGACGCTGGCTGGCAAGGCCCACCTCAAGCAGGCGGAGGAGCAGAGCGTGTATGCTGCCTTCTCGGTCTTGGGGGACTCGGGACGGACGGAGACGGCTGACGCCCGGACGGAACTGGTGACGGTGATGACGCACGACGGCCAGCGCAACGAACTGGAGGCGGCTTACGCCTACCGAGTGGTGCGGAATGAGGCTGGAAGGATGGGCGTCGCCACGCTGGAGGGCGAGGAGGTGCTGCCGCCACGGTATGAGAAGGTGGAACTGCTGCCTTATGGTTTTGCCCGTCTGACGTCGCGGCGGAAAGTGGACCGGGAGCGTCCGTGGATGGACTTGCGCAATGGGCTGCGCTTTGCCGAGAGGCCAACGGTGAGGCGGTGTGGCTTCCTGTCGTTTAGTACGGCGGACGGGCTTCGCCTCTACCCACGGGTGGAGACGCGGCGGCTGCAGGAGACGGATTTTGTGACGCCAGGGGCTTTGCGCCATGGGCTGGAGGACGGTCTGCGCTTTCGTGACTACTATATCCCGCCGACGGAGGGGGAATCAAGGATCTATGTGGTGAAGGACCAGATGGACAATCGGGTGCTGCTGGAGGCTGAGGACGGGACGTTCTGTCTGCGGACAGGCTGGGGCGTGCGGTTGGAGGCCATCACGCTGGCGGCATGGAAGAAAGAGAAGGTGCGGTGGCGACGCACGTTGCGATCCTTTGACAGGCAGGCGAGGCAGTGTGCGGACCGCAGGGTGTTTCCCTATACGGTGCGGGCGGAGGTCACGTCTGGTTATCACTTGTCTGACTATAAGGAGTGTTCTGACGTGCGTATCACGCGGAGCGGGAAGCAAGGGTATAATGCTTTCGTCTATGACGTGATGGCGCAGCGGTGGAACCCCGTGGGATCTTATCGGGAGATATTTCCTCCGGCCTATGGGTTGCGGGTGGTGCGCAACTGGGAGGGGAGGTATCTCCTGCGCACGCAGTATTTTGAGAAGATCGGTGTGGGTGAGGAACCGCAGTTTGACTATGCGGAGCTGCAGGACGATGCTTACCTATATATATATAAGGAGAAGGGACGTGCGTATTATGTAGATCTCGAGAGTGGGGTTTGCTTTGACAGCAAGCCGCAGCTGGTGAGGATCGGTTTTATGCAGTTTCAGAAGGATGGCGACCTCTATTTCCCGTTTGATCCTCGATTGAGTGGACGCACACCCTACAGGCGGGGAGAGATCGTGGGGGGCGAGGAGGTCTGCTTCCTTGGCAGTCATATCGTCGTCCTGAAGGACAATCCTTCGGTATTCTACATACGAAAGCGCTATAGCGACGGCAAGCGTTTCGTGCTAAGTACCAGTCAGACATCGCGCCCTAACGAACCTTTGTATGACCTCTATTATAATGGAAGATTGGAAATGCGGAAACGGTAGAAGATAAAAAAGAGGCTGGCTCTAAGAATTAGGTGGAGATAATTCTCAATGTCCTAATTGTTGGAGCCAGCCTTTATTTTGTCCCGTTGGTTGGGACGGTGTGCGTGGGTAAAGGGAGAAATGGGCCGTTTTATCGGATGCGGTCCATACTCTTGATGAGGTTCTCGTCGTGCTTCACCCCCTTGTAGGCCATCAGGTTGAGGATGATGACCAGCAGGGGAAGGATGGCAGAGAGGTGCCAATGGTAGAGGCGGACGTCGGCCCAGTGGATAGTGATGGCTATGAGGATGTACCAAATGACCATCAGGGCTACACCGCCGAGGATCATTTTCATCTGCTTGCGACGCTCTTTGTAGGCAAAGATGGCTGCACCATTGAGCAAGAAAGCTGCTAGCATGGTGATGAACAAGCCGATGTTGCCACTCATGGTGCCTCCCATGGCACTGAGATTGAAGAGCAGGTCCTCCTGTCCAACAGCTCCTTCAACACCCAAGATGGGGAAGAAAAAGCTCAGGGCGATGACCAGCATGGAGAGCAGGAGGAAGATGGTTTGCTTACGCTGTATCATGCCTCCTCGTCCTGGCCAAATTCGTCATCCTTCTTGGAAGGGTCACGCCAATAGATGTTGCCGTCCAGGAACTCCTGGGTGGCGAGCAGTGTAGGCTTCGGGAGCTTCTCGTAAAAACGTGAGATCTCGATCTGCTCTCTGTTCTCAAACACCTCGTCGAGCGAGTCGTTGTAAGAAGCAAACTCCGAGAGTTTCTTGCTCAAGTCCTGCTTGATCTCGACGGAAATCTGATTGGCGCGCTTGGCAATGATGGCGACGCTCTCGTAAATGTTTCCCGTCGGTTCCCAAAGGTCTCGCAAATTGCGTGTGACGGTATTGACCGGTGCTTTCGATTTCTTGTAATCCATTTCTTTTATTGATGAGATATCAAGTGTTTTGTTTTGTCTTACTTTGATGGGGTGGGGCAGCGCGTTTACTCTTTCGTGAACTGCTTGCACTTCTCGATGTACTTCTCTGCCGTGGCGCGCTCCTTAGAGTCGGGGTACTCATTGATGAAGCCGTAGCACTCGTCCTCCGCATCCTGGTAGCGCTGGAGCTTCTTCGCCTCAATACTCATGTTGGCCAACTCGTACTTGCTTTTCATCACGAGGATGGCAAACTTCTCGCGCATGTCGGAGTAGGGGTAGTCGTTGAGTGCATTCTCTGCCGTGACGATGCATGCCTCGTAGTTGTTGCCGCCGCTGGTGCAGTTGCCGAAATAGGATCCGAGATTGTAGTAGAGTTTGGCGGACAGATAGGCCTTGAGAATCAACTTATCCTGCAACTCAAACATCCGTTGCTCTGCCGTCGATTTCAACTTTCCGTTGGGAAAGAGGTCGAGGTAGTTTTGGAAGGCAGCGATGGCAGCCACGGTCGGTGTCTGGTCCAGTCGTGCCTCGGGAGTGCACTGGTAGAGACTTTGGCCAATATAGAAGGAAGCGGTCTCCGCATAGACCCCCTGTGGGTAGGTCTGGTAGTATTTCTTGAAAGTCTCGGAGGCGGCTTCATAGTCCTTGAGCTGATACTCGGCCATGGCCAGCATGAACAGGCATTCCTGACCGTTGTCAGTGCCCTTCTGGATCGTTACGAGATCCTGCAGGAGCGTAACGGCATTGCTGTATTTGCCCTGCACGTAGCACTCCTTGGCATACTCGTATTTGAAATCCGTATCGGTGGTCCTGTACACCTTGTTGAACTCGCGCGCGCAGCTTCCGAGAGTCAGAATGGCTACGAGAGCGATGGATAATTTCTTAATCATAAGCCTATTTTGAAGTGCAAAGGTAGCTCTTTTTTATGTAATGACAAAAGTGACACATTCTTTTTTAGTATTTTTTTGTATTGTCTTTGATTTGCATTACCTCTACATAAGGTAAGCAGCATCTCAACAGTAAAAAAGAATGCGATTCTTTTTTGTTGTCTTCGATTTGTATTACCTTTGCCCTCGAATATGGAATTCAAACTCACATCAAAGTATGAACCGACGGGTGATCAGCCGGAGGCTATCAGGGAGTTGACAGATGGAATCCGTCAAGGGGACCGGGCACAGGTGTTGCTCGGCGTGACGGGATCGGGCAAGACCTTCACGGTGGCTAATGTCATCCAGCAGGTGCAGGTGCCAACGCTGGTGCTCTCTCACAACAAGACCCTTGCGGCCCAGCTCTACGAGGAGATGAAGGCGTTCTTTCCGGAGAACGCCGTGGAGTATTATGTCTCCTATTATGACTACTATCAGCCTGAGGCTTACTTGCCCACTACGGATACCTATATAGAAAAGGACCTTGCCATTAATGACGAGATAGAGAAACTGCGACTGCGGGCGGTGTCGGCACTGCTATCGGGGCGCAAGGACATCATCGTCGTGTCGTCGGTCTCCTGCATCTATGGTATGGGTGGCCCGACGGCCATGCAGGGATCGGTGATTCGTATCAAGAAGGGGCAGACGCTGGACCGCAATGCTTTCTTGCGTCAGTTGGTCTCCTCTCTCTATGTCCGCAACGATCTCGACCTGTCGCGCGGCAACTTCCGTGTAAGGGGAGACACCGTGGATATTGCCATGGCTTATTCGGACAGTGTGCTACGGGTGTCGTGGTGGGACGACGAGATCGACGCCATCGAGGAGTTGGACTCCGTCACCTTTCACCGCCAGGCTTCTTTTGAGGCGTACGAGATCTATCCTGCCAACCTCTTTGTCACGACTGAGGAGCAGAAGAACTCGGCGATCCGTCAGATACAGGATGGACTGAGGGAGCAGGTTGCTTTCTTTGAGGAGATGGGCGACACCATCAAGGCGCAGCGTATCAAGGAGCGGGTGGAGTATGACCTGGAGATGATCAAGGAGTTGGGCCATTGTTCGGGTATCGAGAACTACTCCCGCTATTTCGACGGGCGGGAACCGGGGCAGCGTCCTTACTGTCTCCTGGACTTCTTTCCGAAGGACTATCTGATGGTGATTGACGAGAGTCATGTCACCGTGCCGCAGATCAACGCGATGTATGGGGGAGACCGTGCGCGCAAGAAAAATCTGGTGGAGTATGGATTTCGTCTGCCCTCGGCTTTCGACAACCGCCCATTGAAGTTTGACGAGTTTCAAAGCCTGGTGCATCAAGTGATCTATGTCTCTGCCACGCCTGCTGACTTTGAGCTCCGCGAGTCGGGCGGTGTGGTAGTGGAGCAGTTGATTCGTCCCACAGGACTGCTGGATCCAGAGATCGTCGTCAGACCGTCGGAGAACCAGATTGATGACCTGATGGAAGAGATCACCGTGCGTGTCGAAAGGGGAGAGCGCGTCCTTGTCACTACGCTCACGAAGCGGATGGCGGAGGAGTTGACGGATTATCTCGTGGGGCATGAGGTAAAAACGGCTTATATCCACAGCGACGTGGCGGGACTGGACCGTATCAAGATTATCAACGACCTGCGTGCGGGTCACTATGACGTGCTGGTCGGCGTGAACCTCCTGCGAGAGGGACTCGACCTGCCGGAGGTGTCGCTGGTCGCTATCCTCGATGCAGACAAGGAGGGATTCCTTCGCAGTCATCGAAGTCTTACGCAGACGGCAGGACGTGCGGCACGTAATGTGAATGGCAAGGTCATCATGTATGCGGACACCATCACCGAGAGCATGCAGCGCACGATTGACGAGACCATGCGGCGACGCATGAAACAGATGCGCTATAACGAGGAGCACCATATCACGCCGCAACCTATCATGAAGGCTATCCGCGACACGCTGCCGGCACAGGGTGGGGGGCGTGGCGAGACGGCGATGCAAAAGGCGAAGCCTGTACGCTATATCGAACCGGACCAGGTGGGGGCGTTTGCAGCAGACCCAATTGTGCAGCGCATGACACGACCGCAACTGGAGAAGAGCATTGCGGACACGACGCTGCTGATGAAGGAGGCTGCGAAGAACCTCGACTTCCTGCAGGCAGCACAGTATCGCGACGAGATCATCCGGATGCAAAAAGAGCTGGAACTGAAGTAGGCGTCAGGGCGGTTGGGACGGTCGATAGGGTCGCATAGGACGTCATATAAAGTTAATAATCCTTTAGGTGGTGGTTATGTCGGCCTTTTTAGTTACCTTTGCTCTTTGAAAAATAGAATTGAAACGGAAAACGATATGAAGAAACTCATCATGCTTCTCTTGGCGGCCCTGCCGCTGGTGGCTGTGGCGCAGACGGAACTGACTCCCGAGCAGGAGTTGGAGAAGGCGCAGAAAGAACTGGAAGCCGCACAACGTAAACTCACAGAGGCCCGTGAGCGGGCGCAGAAGGCGCAGCAGACTCAGGGGGAAGCTCCTCGAAAGGAAGAAAATGCGGGATGGACGGTGCCACAGAATCAGACGCCTGTTGCAAAGAAGCAAGATCCTGCAGAGAAGCGCAAGGAGGCCAAACCGTCGAAGGCGGAGGACTTGGCTCCTTACCTGGCAGCTGACGCCGTGCCTCTGGTGGATGGCAGAGTGGAATGGTCTTGTGTGGTCGCTATGCCTGGGGTGAGCGCTGAGGTGCTCTATGATAAGTGTAAGGGCTATCTCAACGACGTCGTACAGGGCGGGAAGAGCCAGAAGGAGAGCCGTATCGCCTTGGTTAACGACCGGGAACACCGACTGATCGCCTCGATGAGAGAGGCGATGTCGATACCCTCTGCTTATCTTTCCCTCAATCATCCTACGTTTTGCTATGCTCTTGAGACGGTCTGTGTCGATGGCAAGGCGACGCTGACGATGAGCCGGTTGGTCTATAGCTACGACGCATCGAGCAAGCAGGAGAGCAAGAAGGCCGAGGAATGGATTACCGACAAGGAGGCTATCAACGAGAACCGTACGCGCCTCCAGCCGCTGACGGGTAAGGTACGCTGCACGACGATCGACCGAAAGAATGAGCTCTTTGCCGCTTTCGAGCGCGCCATGAAAGAGTAAGGGCATCCCTTGTGCGCCTCTTTTTTATCAATACATGTCAAATGATTTAAAAACAGTAAACAGAATATGACCGAACAAAATATGAACGAGCAGAATAACGAGAGCGTGGCACAGCCGCCACGCCGCAATCATCGTCAACCGCGTGAGCACACCCGTATTGACTATATCCGCCAGTGGCTCAACATTATCTTTATGTTGGGAGCAGTGGTAGGTGTCATCTTTTATTTTCTCTCCGACAGCAATACGGGCGTCATCATCTTGCTGACTGCCATCGTCTTTAAGTTTGTGGAATGCGTCCTGAGGGTGATCAACCGATGAAGCAATTTCTGACCGTTCTGTGTGCTCTCTTGTGTTTCCCGATGCTGACACGGGCCCAATATGAGGTGGAGCAAGTCTTTTCCGACGATCAGCGGACAGCTCCTGGTTTTCAGGACAACCGTCGGAATCGGTCGGACTCTATCCAGAGCCAGCACAAGGTGGTGCCGCGCGGACTGAAGGTGTGGACGGTGGACGAGCGGTTTGGTGACAGGACGCCGGCCGTGCCCGATACCCTCTCCTTTATGTATATGAATTCCATCTTCACTTCGGGGAAGTATGGGGAGTATAACACGTTGGGCAACCTCGGGTCGCCACGGCAGGCGCGTGTCTTCATTGACCGCGGGCAGCAGTCTGACTTCTTCTTCATGGATCCTTACGACTACTTCCTCGTGGAGCCCAAGGATTTCCACTTCACTTCCACCTTGTCGCCCATCACCCTGCTGGACTACAACACGGCGGGAGACCGCGTCAATGGTGAGGACCACTTTAGGGCTTTCTTCGCTGTCAATGCGGGCAAGCGATGGGGCTTCGGTTTCAAGTTTGACTACCTCTACGGGCGTGGCTACTACGACTCGCAGAACACGTCCCACTTCGACTACACCATGTGGGGAAGTTATCTCGGTGAGCGCTATCAGGCTCACTTGCTCCTTTCCACCAACCATCAGAAGGTGGCGGAGAATGGAGGTATCACCAACGACGCGTATATCACCCATCCGGAGATGTTCAACGAGTCGTTTGCGACCGACGAGATTCCCACGGTGCTGAAGAAGAACTGGAACCGATATGACAACCAGCATGTCTTCTTCAACCACCGCTACAGTGTGGGCTTCTACCGCAATGTGCCAATGACGGCGGAAGAGATCGAGGCACGCAAGTTTGCCATCCAATCCCAGGAGGCGAACAAGGCTGCGGAGGAGAAGGAGAGAGCTCGCCGCAAGGCGCAACGCAACGGGGAGGAGTTTGACGAGGCGGCATACGACAAGAAGCACAAGCCCTCGGGGCGTCCGGCTCATGCGCGCATAGCAGGGGACGTGCCGGCTCATACCGTGGCTACCACTGACTCCACTCGCATACAGGTCAATCTGCAGGAGGGAGGCGTGGAGGCTGCCTTGGCACAGCAGGATAGTCTCGACCAGGCGGCTACGCAGTGGACGAAGCGGGAGTATGTGCCCGTGACGAGTTTTATCCATAGCGTACGCTTCGACAACTGGCGCAGAATCTATCAGGCATACGAAACGCCGGAGGGTTATTATGCCAACGACTTCTATACGCCGCAGACCTTTGCGGGCGACTCCATCTACGACCAGTCGAAGTCGTGGACACTGAAGAACACCTTTGCCGTGGCCTTGCTGGAGGGATTCAACAAGTGGGCCAAGGCAGGACTGAAGGCTTTTGTCTCGCTGGACCTCAAGCATTTTGAATTGCCCAACGTATTGCAGGAGGGTGACGCGCCGGCTTACTCCAACGGGATGAAGGGCTGGTCGATGCACAATGTGAGCGTCGGTGGACAGTTGCTGAAAACACTGGGCCGTGCGCTGCACTACGACGTGAGTGCCGAGGCGTGGCTGGAGGGCGACGAGTCGGGGCAGTTTAAGATTGATGGTCATGCTGACTACAACTTCCCCTTGTTTGGCGACACGGTGCGACTGGACGCTTATGCCTTTCTCCACAACACGGTGGCTTCGCCCTTGATGCGTACCTATCGGTCTCGCCACTTCTACTGGGAGGAGAATGGTCTCGACAAGCAGACGCACTCGCGTGTGATGGGGGCGCTGACGATCGGCAAGACGGGGACTACGCTGCGCGTGGGCTACGATATGCTGAAGAACTATATCTATCTGGGATTGCAAAACCAGCGGGTGGCGGATGGCGACAACTACTTGACGAAGGGGATTGACGTGCAGGTGCGCCAGCATGGAGGCAATGTGGGAATCTTCACGGCGCAACTGGAGCAGAACTTGCAGTTTGGAATCCTTCACTGGAATAGCCGCCTGACTTATCAGAAGTCGGGTGATGAGGAGGTGATCGCACTGCCAGCACTCAATATCTACACGAATCTGTTCCTCCGTTTCAAGATTGCCCGCGTGTTGCAGTGTGACCTGGGTGGTGATCTGCGGTGGTTTACGAAGTATTATGCACCGGAGTATATTCCGGGGTTGAGTGCGTTTGGTATGCAGGAGACGGCAGATAGCAAGACGAAGGTGGGAGGATATCCCCTTGCCAACGTCTATGCCAACTTCAACCTGAAGCATACTCGCTTCTTCGTCATGATGAGCCATATCAATGCGAGCAGTGGTGGCGACTACTTCCTGACGCCCCATTATCCTCTCAATGGGCGCATCTTCCGATTTGGCGTGAGCTGGAACTTTTTTAATTAATAAGAAAGGAGAGATCACTGCCGTTTGCCTTCCCTGCTGAAATCAAGAATGTCCAACGATAGCGATAATGAATGAGAACCATGTAGCCGTCAATAGCGGCAAGGCTTTTCTGCTGGCAGCGCGTCCTAAGACGCTGTCGGGGGCTGCCGTGCCCGTGATGATTGGCGTGGCCTTGGCCATCCATGATATGGGATGGGAGCGGTTTGTGACGCCTGTGGCGGGAGACTGGTACCGTATGCCTCTCGTTCCGGCACTCCTGTGTTTCCTCTTTGCGATGGTGATGCAGGTGGATGCCAACTTTGTGAACGACTATTTCGACTGCGTCCGAGGGAAGGATGATCGCGAGACGCGTCTTGGTCCGAAACGGGCGTGTACCGAGGGGTGGGTGACGTTGCCTGCCATGCGGCGTTGCCTGGTGGTGACGACGGCGTTGGCTTGTCTTGTCGGTTTGCCGCTGGTCTGCTTTGGAGGCTGGGAGATGGTGTTGGTGGGAGCAGCTTGTGTCTTGTTCTGCTTTCTCTATACGACGCTGCTGGCACAGCACGGGATGGGCGACGTGCTCGTGCTTCTCTTCTTTGGTCTCGTGCCGGTCTGCCTGACCTATTATGTCACCCTGCCACCAGCGAGTCAGACGATTACGGCGCAGGTGGTCTGGGCCAGTTTGGCCTGTGGGTTGGTCATTGATACACTCTTGGTTGTCAACAACTATCGCGACTACGATCAAGACCGGGCGGTGGGGAAGAAGACGCTCATCGTGCGCATGGGTCGCGAAAGGGCGGAGCAACTGTATGGATGGTTGGGGAATATCGCCACCTATATGATGTGGGGATGTCTTGTTCTCGGCGATTCGAGTTTTGTTCTTATGTTGGTCTGTTTCGCCTGCTTCGTACCCTATGCGCTGCTTCATGGGGCCACGAGGGTTCAGATGCGGCGCATCGGAAGGGGAAGGGAACTGAACAAGGTGCTTGGTATGACTGCCCGCAATATGTTTGTCTTTGGTGTGACGACCGCGATTGTCACGCTCTTTATTCTTTAAGCCTATGCAACCTACAATCAATCTTGAACTGATGTCCTTTGTCGAGCAGGAGATCCTGCCACGCTACAACGCTTTCGGCCGCAGTCATGGCCTACAACACGTGCAGCGAGTGATACGCAATGCCATTGACTTGGCGCGACTGACGGGTGCTGACCTTGATATGGTCTATGCTATAGCGGCCTACCATGACTTGGGTATGGAGGGGCCGCGCGCCATCCATCATGTCACGGGAGGCAAGATCCTCATGGCTGACAAGCGACTGACCCGTTGGTTTTCGCCCACACAGATTCGTATCATGAAGGAGGCTGTGGAGGACCACCGTGCGTCCAGTAGCCGGATGCCGCGCAGTATCTATGGTAAGATCATCGCAGAGGCTGACCGGGACATCGAACCGACAGTGGTCTTCTCGCGAGCCATCGAGTTTGGGTTGGAAAACTATCCGCAGCTCAACAAAGAGCAGCAATGGGAGCGTTTTCGACAGCATATCAAGGAGAAATATGGTCGTAGGGGCTACCTCCATTTGTGGATACCGGGGTCGCCCAATGCCCAAAACTTAGAGTTGATTCGGCAGACCATCGATGACGAACCTTCGCTTCGTGCGGTCTTCGACCAACTGTGGTTGCAGATCCAGACCGAGATCACGACGGCTAACGATCAGAATACGCCGTCCTAAAGGTTCGTGTATCCAACTCAACAATTATCTTATGCCGTCACTGCTATGGAACAGATACAATATTATATAGGTATCATTGCCGTCATCGTCATCGGAGTCTTCATTATCAAGAAGGTGGCATCCTGCCTTATCCGCACGGTTGTCATCTTCTTATTGCTCGGGGCGCTCCTATTCCTCTGCACCCTCTTGGGGTGGTTGTAGTCCTACAGAAACGCTGCCTTCTTACTTGAATACCTTGCGGAAAGCGGGTGGCACGGGAGTGGAAAACTCCATCCGTTGGTGGGTGATGGGGTGAGTAAAGCAGAGCACATAGGCGTGGAGGCAGAGACGGCCTACGGGGTCGTCGCCATTGCCATACTTGATGTCGCCACAGACGGGATGGCCCAGGTCGGCGCTGTGGACACGGATCTGATTCTTTCTGCCCGTCTCCAGTCGGTATTCTACCAGGGAATGGGTTGTGGTGCGGTCGAGGACGTGGTAATGGGTGATGGCATATTTGCCCCCGTTATCTACGGGGGAAGAGTAGGTGAAGTAGGCTTGGTTGTCCTTCAGCCAGCTCGTCACCGTACCCTCGTCGTCCATCATCTCGCCGCTTACCACCGCCACATAGCGGCGATCATAGACCAAGTCGTGCCATTCGTGCTCAAGAATCTGCTCGGCGCGCATGTCTTTGGCATAGACCATCAGTCCCGAGGTGTCGCGGTCCAGACGGTGGACGACGTGGGCATTACACTTCTGTCGCGTCTTCCTGAAATAGCCGTCGAGGATGGTCTTGATGTTGAGCGAGGCGTGGCCTGCCGCCATGGACAAGATGCCTGCAGCCTTTTCGATTACGACGAGATACTGGTCCTCATACACGATCTTCAGGTAGCGACTCTTGAAAAGATCGTTCTTCTTCGACCGGCTCACGGTCACTTTGTCGCCAGCTACTAAGGGGCGGTCAAACTGCGTGACGTACTTACCATTGACCTTGATGCCACGGCCTTTCAGTGTGGCCTTGATCTTGCTCTTGCTGTCTTTGAGGTGGGCGAAGAGCCACTCCAGCAGTGGGGCAGGGGCCTCAACCGTGTAGTGGTCGTACTTATCTTCGTTATAGGGATTGATTCTAATCATGCTTCTTATTCTATATCCCCTAGGGGACTTCTTTTTATATCCTGTATGGAACTTTTTTATACCCTTTAGGGCGAATGTTTGATTCCGCAGCGCTTGCTGTCTATATATATAGGAAAGGATCCTCTATTCGATGGGGAAATCTACTGTGCACGGAAGTGGAGACGGTAGATCGTGTCAGCCAGTACCATCTTGCTGCCGTCGAGCTCCTCGACCGTGTAGGTCTCCTCCAGTGTGTGGATGCCGAGCGGATGGAGTACGGAGGCGTCTTCTACCAAGGGGTCGCCCTTTGTCCGGTCGTTGACACGCGGCTCGGTGAGTTTCAGTGTGTTGCCAGTATGGGAGTAGTGAATGCAGTAGATTTTATTATCGGTGAAGTCGTAAGCCTGCATGATCGGTCCTTGGAAGGTCCAGAACACGCGCCTTGGCGCCACATTGCATGACCCCTCGGTTGCCAAGGTGTCGATAGAGATGAGGTGCCAGTACTGTCCCAGTTTGCCACTGTCGTCGCTATTGAGCGTACAAGAGGAAAGGGAGAACAGGCTGATGAGTATGCCGAGGATGATAGGAGAAAATTTGCCCATTGTCGTTAGAAATTTAAGAGTCCAGTCTTGGTGAAAGTCAGTTGCGCACCGTAGTTGATGCCGCCGAGCAAGCTACCGAAGTCCATGCCGTAGCCAGCCTTGACGGAGCATCCCTGGAGAAATCCCATGCTTTGCGTGAAGTCGTAGCGTCCCTCAATAAGAAAACTGAAGTCGTGCTTCTTATCGACAAACGGGTCCTCGTAGGTACCGAAAGCCTCCTCATAGGTCGTGAGCACACGGTAGTAGAGATTGTCGCGCAGGTAGCCATCGACACCGAGATGGATCGCCGTGAAGCGGTTGTTGTGGAAATAGATCTTGCCGTCGCTATTGTAGAGCGGAGCGGTGTAGAGCGGATTGCCTATAGCCTGTCCCCAGTGCTGCCATCCTGTATAGACGTAGTGGTTGTAGAAGTTGTCACGACCGCTGATATGGTCCTTCCAGCCCTGCGTATGGTCGTGATAGACCGGACCGCTCTGATACTTTGTATAGAGGTATTCGAACGTCACGCCACTCACCGTCCGCTTGTATTTCGACCGGTAGCTGGCGCCGAGCAGCCAGTCTTTGAGATCATAGAAGAAGTACTGGCGCTTCTCCTTCACGTTCCATTTTTCGCCCTCGCCATAGCCGTCGTAGTCGAGTTGGAACATCGAGGAGTGGTCTTCGAAGAATTTATCCGCATAGACGCTGAAGCGCCAGGTGTCCGAGTCGTAGTTGACGCGTAGGAGCCAAGATCCCAGTTGGTTGCCCTCCGCGTTCTGATAGACCGTGCCTTCTTCCACGGTTTCGCCGCCTCCAGGCAGGAAGGCCTTCCAGAAACTCTTCAGGCCCGTACTGTTCTTCACCATCACCAGTCCGCCATTGGGACCCTCCATGTAGGACGTGCCACCAAACGTGGCTGCCATCTCCACGCCCAGTTCGACGGACCACGGGCAGAACACGTCCTCGTTGCCTATTTTGAGGTAGCCCGCCTTGCTATGGTAGAGTACGCCGTCGGCATATTTGCTCTGCTTCTGCGTGAAGTCGTGCTGCCATCCTTGGTCCGTCATCTTGCCATAGGCAATGTGGCCCTTGATGTGGAGCCATCCGCGTCCGAAGGGCAGCGTCCAATAGTCGGGGAGGGCAATGCGCACCTGCGGCACAGGGCGGGCGTTGATGCCCAGCGTCTGCGATCCCGAACTCAGTTGGTTGTCTTTCAGTTGCATGGGCTGCTCCTTTGCGCCGATGGTGAGGGTGGCCTTCTTCCATCGTCCTTCGACGTAGGCTTGCTGCACGACCACATGGCTCGTGTAGTGGTAGGGAACGGCTACCTCCACGCCGTAGCCCACACCCCACTGGCGATGGTCGTCGGTGCTGAGCGGACGTTTCACGCCCCCGAGTATATAGCCGTTGGTGGTCTCCAGGGAACTGAGGCCCTGTTTGTTGGCGTTGAGCCACAGCGGAGTCTTGCCCTTGGATCCGCTCAGTTGCGCCTCCACGCGATAGCTGACGTTCTCCGTCAAGCGGGTAAAGAGACTGTCCTGTGTGGCTGATCCACTCGTGCTGCCGTGAGAGGGGAGACAGAGGAGAAGGCTTCCGAGCAGTAGCGCTGAATATTTCTTCATATATTGTTGGCTTATTCGTCTTGATGTGGCAAGCGTCTTCGCCCTGCGTGTGGGATGCACAAGGTGGCGGATGCTTACTCGGTTGCAAATTTAATACTTTTTTTTTGTTCATTCGAATTTTGGCCTGACAACATGGCTGACGACCCCATTTTTTGTAAGAACAAGAAAATATCATTCCCTTTCGGGACGAATCATCGGTTGCCATGATGTTTTCTCGAAGAAATTTTATAGCTTTGCAAGCAGAAAGGCGAACGTCTGTTGGACTGCCGCCTTTATATAGGAATAGAATATCCGCTCACACATGCAAACGATAGAACTCCTCGCCCCTGCCAAGGATCTGGCTTGTGGAATGGCTGCAATAGATCATGGTGCTGACGCCGTCTATATTGGCGCAGCCCGTTTTGGTGCACGACAGGCTGCTGGCAATAGTCTTGACGACATTGCCCAGCTCTGTGCCTACGCCCACCAGTTTGGCGCCTCCGTCCACGTCACTGTCAACACCCTCATCTATGACAATGAGATGGAGGATACGCTGCGTCTTGTTGCTCACCTCGACCACATCGGTGTTGATGCCATCCTCGTCCAGGACATGGGTCTGCTCGCGCGCATCCAGTCGGGTCACGTCCTCTCCCGTGCTGTGCTCCATGCCAGTACGCAGTGTGACACGCGCACGGCCGAGAAGGTTCGCTGGCTACAGTCGCTGGGTTTCAGCCGTGCGGTCTTGGCCCGTGAACTCTCCGTCGAGGAGATAAGCGCCATCCATCGCGACGTGGCCGACATGGAACTGGAGGCTTTTGTCCATGGAGCGCTATGCGTCAGTTATAGCGGACTGTGCTACGCCTCGCAGTATTGCTTCCAGCGGTCGGCCAACCGCGGCGCCTGTGCCCAGTTTTGCCGTCTCGCCTTCGACCTCAAGGATGACCATGGAACCACCATCGTCCACGACAAGCACCTGCTCTCGCTCAAGGACCTTTGCCAGATAGACCATCTGGAGGAACTGATGCGGGCGGGTGTGTGCTCCTTGAAGATAGAGGGACGTCTGAAGGACGCAAGTTACGTGAAGAATGTGGTGGCGGCCTATAGTCAGCGTCTCGATGAGATCATCGCCCGCCATCCCGGACAGTACTGCCGCAGCAGCCGCGGGCGCGTGAATTACCATTTCCAGCCCAATCTCAGCAAGACCTTCAACCGCGGCTATACGACCTATTTTGCCACAGGTCGCCAGCCCAATATCTTTTCGCCCGATACGCCGAAGGCCTTGGGAGAGTATGTAGGCAAGGTGAAGGACTTGCGCCGTGACAGTCTCGTCGTGGCTGGTACTGCCTCCTTTGCCAATGGTGATGGTCTCTGCTACCTTAACGCCAAGCACGAACTGGAGGGATTTCGTGTCAACCGAGCGGTGGGCAACCGCCTCTTTCCCCACCAGATGCCAGCGGGTCTGCGTCCAGGGTTAGCATTGTACCGCAACCAGGATCAAGCCTTTGAGCGCTTGCTTCAGGGGCGGAGCGCAGAGCGTCGCCTGTCACTGCGGATGCTTTTCTCCGCTACGGAGGATGGTTTCCGCCTCGTGGCTTCTATGGATGAGGCTTCGGCCAGCGTCGATATCGCCTTTGAGCATCAAGCAGCCAAATCGCCGCAAAAAGAGAATATCGTACAAGAGCTCAGCAAGCTCGGTACTACCCACTTCTCGGTCCGTCCCGAGGACGTCTCGGTGGAGGTGGGGACATGGTTTGTGCCTCGCAGCCTGTTGGCGCAGGCACGACGGGAGGTGGTCGAGAAGTTGTCGGCCCAGGTGCTTGCTCCGGTTTCCATTCCCGTCTCTCATGAAGTGGTAGCGGCACAGACATCACAGGAAGCAGCAGACCCACGAACGACACAGGAAGCAACAGATCCACGAATGATCCAAGAAGCTGTCGCCACACAGAAACCCCAGGAGACAGCTACGCCAGGCAGGCCACTGGAGGCCCAGCGCTGGCAACGACAGTATGAGACTTTCCCCTATACCTATAATATAGCCAATGCTGACGCAGCCCGCCTCTACGCTTCCTGCGGACTTCCGGGTCTGTCCAAGGCTTATGAGAAGGGTGGGGCGGAAGATCTTCCCCAGCACCCTGCCGACTTGATCATGCAGTGTCGCCATTGTCTGCGGTACGCTTTGGGCTATTGCGTGCGTCGTGGTGGCAAGCGTCCACAGTGGCGCGAGCCGCTCCATCTCGTGCTTCCCGACGGACGGCAGTTTCGTTTGGAGTTTGATTGTCAGGACTGTCAGATGAACGTCTATGCAGAAAAGTAGGTTTCTCATACCGCTGATGCTGGTGGTGCTGCTCCTGAGCAGTTGCTACCACAAGATGACGCCGAGCCGGTTTCGCATCGTCGATAGCCTCACCACGTCGCGTCCTGACACGCTCGCACGCCTCGACTCCGTGCAGCTCGACTCCCTCTATTTCGTTTATACCCACCACTACCATGTGGGTTTCAACTTCGTCACACGTGGCAAGCATCTCTTTCTTACCCGCCAGCAGCCTGAGGAGATCGTCACAGGACTTCCTGTTGACTCCTTTGCTGTCGATAAAGGGAAGCACCTGGTCGTGGCCGATGTCCGCATCCTTTCCACCGACCCCGTGGACAGTGTGTGGGTACAAGTAGCGACGGAGGACAGTCGCTTCGGATGGGTTCATGAGCGACGGTTGCTCCATGAGGTCGATCCCGACGACCCCATCTCGCAGTTTATCTCCTTCTTCTCCAATGTCCACCTGCTGGTCTTCCTTATCGTCATCTCGATCATCGCGATTGTCTATGCCGTGATCAAACTACGTCGTGGCCGCGTCAAACTGGTTCATTTCAACGACATCGACTCGTTCTATCCATCGCTCCTGGCCCTCATCGTAGCCGCCAGCGCCACTTTCTATGCTTCTATCCAACTCTTTGCACCCGACCAGTGGCGAGCGTTCTATTTCAATCCCTCGCTCAACCCCTTCTCACAGCCTCTCTTGCTGGAGATATTCCTGGTCCTCGTTTGGGCCATGCCGATCGCAGCCCTTGCCGCCATTGATGATGTTTGGCGCAAACTCGATCCGCGTGCAGCTCTCTTCTATTTGGCCAGTCTCCTTGCCGTTTGTGCCGTCAACTATATACTCTTCTCCGTTTCCACTCTCTACTATCTTGGCTATCCGCTCCTCCTGACCTACATCCTCTATGCCGTGCGCCGCTATTGGCGCCATTCTTGTGTCCGCTACTATTGCGGCAACTGTGGTGCGGAACTGCGTCATAAAGGGCGTTGTCCCCACTGTGGTGCGATCAATCAATAAGCTAAGTAATGTGTCGAGGCTAAGGTAAGCAATGTCTCACGCCGAAGGTAAGCAATGTGTCACGCTGAAGGTAAGCAATGTCTGAAGGTTATGCTAAGTGATGATCCCAGCGACGAATAAGCTATGGCTTTGAATCATCCATGGTGATAGTTTGACTGTCATGATTAGGATTTTGTGTGTCAATCCAAATCTCGGATGCCTCCAAACTTGTGCCAAGTGGTCCGCAATGCAACAAACTTGCAGGGAGAATGGATAACAAAGTTTGAAAAATTTGGCACAACCATATTTTATTTGTACTTTTGCCCCTGTTTTTCAGAGCGCGCCATCCATGCACCTCCCGAAGTCACGCCCAATCCTAATCCTTCTAAGAAAGGTCAAAGGTGGGACGGTGTCCTCGTTAGGCTGCGGCAGATGGCTTTCTACGTAAAATATTGTAACAAGATAATGGAAGAATTTGAACTCATTGCCAAGACATTCATGGGCCTGGAGCCCGTCTTGGCGCAAGAGCTCACGGAGCTGGGTGCCAACAATGTGCAGATAGGACGCCGTATGGTGTCGTTTACCGGCAACAAGGAGATGATGTATCGCGCCAACTTTCAACTCCACACAGCTATCCGAATCCTCAAGCCCATCGCCCATTTCAAGGCACAGTCGGCAGAGGACATGTATGAGGAAGTGCGCAAAATCGACTGGAGTAAGTATATCGGCGAGGGCAAGACGTTCTCCGTCGACTCCGTTGTCTATTCCAACGAGTTTCGCAACTCACGCTTTGTGACCTACAAAGTGAAAGACGCCATCGTGGACCAGTTTCGCGAGGAGACGGGGAAGCGTCCCAATATCTCCGTCACCAATCCCGATATCCGTCTCAACATCCACATCGCCGAGTTTGACGCCACACTGTCCCTCGACAGTAGCGGCGAGTCGCTCCACCGTCGTGGCTACCGACAGGAGAGCGTGGCAGCCCCGCTCAACGAGGTACTGGCAGCTGGCATGATCCTCATGACAGGCTGGAAGGGCGATACCGACCTCATCGATCCGATGTGTGGTTCGGGTACCATCGCCATCGAGGCTGCCCTTATCGCCCGCAATATCTCGCCGGGCGTCTTTCGCAAGGAGTTTGCCTTTGAGAAATGGCCCGACTTCGACCAGGATCTGTTCAACGAGATCTATAATGACGATTCGCGCGAGCGTGAGTTCGAACACCGTATCTATGGCTATGACATCGATATGAAGGCGGTCAATACCGCCCGCATCAATGCCCGTGCCGCAGGTCTCTCCCGTTATATTGACTTCGACTGCCGCGACTTCAAGGACTTCAAGAAGCCGGAGCAGAAGAGCATCATTATCTCCAATCCGCCCTACGGTGAGCGTATCTCCACTCCCGACTTGCTGGCCACCTACCGCATGATCGGCGAGCGACTGAAGCACGAGTTCATGGGAGGCGAGGCTTGGATCCTCTCCTACCGCGAGGAGTGCTTCCGCCAGATAGGTCTCAAGCCAAGCATCAAGATTCCGCTCTTCAACGGTTCGCTGGAGTGTGAATTCCGTCGCTACCAACTCTTTGACGGCAAGATGAGTGATTTCCGCCACGAGGGCGGCATCGTCAAGACCGAGGAGGAGAAGGCCGAGATGGCGCAGCAGCACCGATTCAAGAAGAACCGCGAGTTTAAGCAGCTCCTCGACCAGCAGGCAGAGAACGAGGAGGGCGACATCCGCAGCTTTACCTTCCATAAGTTTGAGCGCGACGAGCACCACTTCTCGCGTCCCGACCGCAAGCCTTTCCGCCGCCGTGGTGATGATGACGACAAGCGGGGTGGACGCTTCGGCGACCGCAGGGATGACAGGCGAGGAGACCGCGAGCGTAGAGGAGACCGCCGTGGAGACGACTGGCGTGGAGACCGCAGAGACGACCGCCGAGCTCCGGGCAAGCGTTGGAGTGACCGCGGAGGACGTGACCGTCGTGACGACCGCAGAGACGGTTTCCGCGGCGACAAGCGCGGACAGGGCGACTACAGAAAACAATCCAATAACAAATACTTTAGTGATAATGAAGACTAAAACCTTTAGAAATGTGCTCTGTGCAGCCATGACAGGTTGTGCATTGCTCAATCCATTGCACACTACTACGACCATGGCACAGAAGCAGTTCACCCTCGAAGACCTCAATTTCGGTGGTACGAACTATCGCAACATGGTGCCCGAGAATCGCTATACGACATGGTGGGGCGATCGCTTGGTGCGCACCGAAGTTGACTACTGCGCCGAAGTCAATCTGAAGAATGGCAAGGAGACGCGTCTCTTCTCCCTCGACGAGATCAACGAGTGGGCGGGCCTCAAGGGCTCCGATGAGAAGATTCGCCACTTCTACTCAGCCTCCTTCCCCTATGCCGACAAGAGCCTCGTCATGGTGATGAACGGCCGTGAGAACCTGCTCGTCGATTTCAATAAGCACACGCTTGTGAAGCGCTGGAATCGTGAGCAGCAAACACAGGCCCTGGAGTGGAACAAGCAGTCGGACGCCACGGCCTACGTCAAGGGCGACCAGCTCTATGTCACCACGACCGACGGACAGACCCACCAGCTTACGAAGGACGGATCGCGTGAGATCGTCTATGGACAAAGTGTACACCGCGACGAGTTTGGTATCAGTGGTGGTCTCTACTGGAGCCCGAAGGGCAACCGCCTGGCTTTCTATCGCATGGACCAGAGCATGGTGAGCGACTATCCTCTGCCCGACATTCCCGAACTCAACTGGACGCCGAAGCCCGGAGAGTCACGTGCGGCAAAGCTCGACATGATCAAGTATCCGATGGCTGGCGAGGCCTCGCACAAAGTAACTGTGGGAGTCTATGATCTCGCCACGGGTAGCACGATCTATCTGAAGGCTGGCGATCCCACCGACCGCTATTTCACCAATATCTCCTGGTCTCCTGACGAGAGCCGCATCTATATGCTGGAGCTCAATCGCGACCAGAACGACATGGACCTTGTGGAGTATGACGCCACTACGGGCGACCGTCTTCGCGTCCTTTACAACGAGAAGGATGAAAAGTATGTGGAGCCGCAGCACCCCATTGCGTTCTTGCCTTGGGATGCCACGAAGTTTGTGCTCCAGAGCCAGAAGGACGGCTACAACCACTTCTATCTCTTCGACATTGCAGGCGGAGAGCCGCGCCAGCTTACCAAGGGTGAGTGGGTGGTGATGGACTTCCTGGGCTTCGACCTGAAGCGCAAGGCCATCATCTATGCCTCCAACGAGTGCTCACCTATTCAGCAGAACACGTGGAGCGTGAGTGTCAAGAACGGCAAGCGCACGCTCCTCGACAACGGAAAGGGTTGGCACTATGCCTCTCTTAGCACCAGTGGCATGGCTGTTTGCGACAACTACTCTGAGCCTGACGTGCCCCGCAAGATAGACCTCATCGAGGTAGCGGGTAAGCGCGTCAACTGGTTGACGGCAGCCGATCCTTGGCAGGGCTACAACGTACCGGAGTATAGCTGTGGCACGCTCAAGGCTGCCGACGGCACCACCGACCTCTACTACCGTATGGTGAAGCCTGTCGGTTTCGACGCTACGAAGAAGTATCCGACGGTGGTCTATGTCTATGGTGGCCCCCACGCTCACAACGTTGATGCGCGCTGGCACTATTGCTCACGTTCCTGGGAGACCTATATGGCACAGAAGGGCTACCTCCTCTTTATCATCGACAACCGTGGTAGCGAGCATCGCGGCAAGGCCTTTGAGCAGGCCACGTTCCGCCACCTCGGCCAGGAGGAGATGAAGGACCAGATGAAAGGTGTGGAGTATCTCCAGAGCCTGCCCTATGTGGATAAGGACCGTATCGGTGTGCACGGTTGGTCGTTTGGTGGCTTTATGACCATCTCGCTGATGACCAACTATCCTGATGTCTTCAAGGTGGGTGTGGCCGGCGGCCCCGTCATCGACTGGAAGTGGTATGAGGTAATGTATGGTGAGCGCTATATGGATACGCCGCAGACCAACCCCGAGGGCTACGCTCAGACCTCTCTTCTGGCCAAGGCCAAGGACCTCAAGGGCAAGCTGCAGATCATCCAGGGCCTCAACGACCCGACGGTGCTCCCGCAGAACTGCTACTCTTTCCTCAAGGCTTGCATTGCCGTGGGTACCCAGCCCGATTTCTTCGTCTATCCGGGCGAGCCCCACAACATGCGTGGCCATCAGAGCGTACACCTGCATGAGCGCATCACGCAGTATTTTGAGGATTATCTGAAATAAAACCTCGTTTTCAGTTGACCAATCAGCCTTCCTGGGACAAGTTGTCACCGCAAGGCTGATTGGTTGTATCTGAGCGGAATACAAATATCAAGGATCAAGGACATGAGAATCTTACTATTAGGAAGCGGTGGACGCGAGCATGCGCTGGCATGGAAACTGGCGCAGAGCAGAAAGTGTGACAAACTGTATATCGCCCCGGGCAATGCCGGTACGGCTTTGGTGGGCGAGAATGTCGCCATCAACGTGAGCGACTTCGACGCACTGAAAGCGTTTGCTGTTGATAACCGAGTCGATATGGTAGTAGTTGGCCCTGAGGACCCGCTTGTCAAGGGCATCTACGACTGCTTCAAGGAGGACGCGCGTACCAGTACTATCCCCGTTATCGGCCCGTCGAAGCAGGGAGCGGTGCTGGAGGGATCCAAGGACTTCGCCAAGCAGTTCATGTTGCGCCACAATATCCCGACGGCGGCCTATCGTACCTTCGACGGTACTACTTTGGAGGAGGGCCTTCGCTTCCTGGAGACACTCCAGCCTCCCTACGTTCTTAAGGCCGACGGACTGGCTGCCGGCAAGGGCGTGCTCATCGTCCCGACCCTCGACGAGGCCAAGAAGGAACTGCGCGATATGCTGGGTGGTATGTTTGGCAATGCTTCGGCACGGGTAGTCATCGAGGAGTATCTCGATGGTATCGAGTGCTCCGTCTTTGCCCTCACCGATGGCGTCCACTATCAGATCCTGCCAGAGGCCAAGGACTACAAGCGCATTGGCGAACACGACACGGGTCTCAATACGGGTGGCATGGGTAGTGTCTCTCCTGTGCCTTTCGCCGACGAGGCATGGATGCGCAAGGTGGAAGACCGCATTGTTCGCCCCACTGTGGAAGGTCTCCGCGAGGAGGGAATCGACTACAAGGGCTTTATCTTCTTCGGGCTTACCAATGTCGGTGGCGATCCGATGGTCATCGAATACAACTGCCGCATGGGCGATCCTGAGACCGAGAGCGTTATGCTCCGCCTCAAGAGCGACCTGGTGGATCTGCTGGAAGGTGTTGCCAAGGGCAACCTCGACGAGTATGAGGTTGAGACCGACCCGCGAAGTGTGGTGTGCGTGATGCTTGTCAGTGGTGGCTATCCGCAGGCTTACGTCAAGGGCTATCCAATAAAGGGAATTGATGAGGTGACGGGAGCCGTAGTGTTTCATGCTGGTACCGCCCTCAAGGAGGGGCAGACCGTCACCAATGGTGGCCGTGTTTTGGCGGTCAGCGCCTATGGTGAGAATAAGGAGGATGCTCTTCGCAAGTCATTCACCGAGGCCGAGAAGATAGATTTCAAGGACAGATACTTCAGAAAGGACATCGGGCAGGACCTGTAGTCCCATTATTCACATGCCATGGCCTTTTGCGGGCTGTGGCATGTGCCTTCTTTGCAGATGGAAAGAAAACGCATACAAAACAAGATTGCGGAGAGTCGCTGGACGCTCTCTACGCTGACGATGTTGGCCCTCGCGGTATGGGGACTGGCTGGCATGGGTGAACACCGCCTATGGATCAACCTGCTCTGTCTCGTCCTCTCCACCTATCTGATGGTGGAGCTTAACAATGCCAATACGCTCATCCGTATCTACAGTCGCATGGTGTCGGGGTCTTTCCTCGTGCTCGCTACGGTCTGTATGCACCAGCTTACCAGTTACACTTCTTCCATCTCCATCCTCTGCATGGCTGGTTTCTACACGAGCCTTTTCCGCTCTTATCAGGACGAAGCGTCGCCCGGATGGGTATTCTACGCTTTTATCTGTTGGGGTTTCGCCAGCATCGTGTGGCCGCAGGCCCTTTTCTTCGTGCCTGTCTTTTGGTTGTTGATGGGCGTGCTGCTGCGGGCGTGGAGCGCACGCCATTTCTGCGCCTCGCTACTTGGCCTCTTACTGCCCTATGCTGTTGTCACGGCAGTCCTTGCCGTGCGAGGCGATCTGGAGCGTATGGTCTCTCATTTCGCCCAACTGGGTCAGTTCTCTCCCGTCTTTGAGTTTACGGCCCTTTCTATCGGCCAGATTGTCGCTTTGACCTTTGTCACGCTTTGCGCCCTTATCGGCAGCATCCATTTTCTGCGTAAAAGCCACAACGACAATATCCGCACGCGCCAGTTCTACTTCTTCTTCCTTATTATAGACGGTCTGACCTTTGCCTACCTCTGTGTGCAGCCCAGTCAGTATGAGGCATTGCTCGGCATTCTCATTGTCAACACTTCGCCTGTTATCGGTCATCTGTGGGCCTTGACGCGCACGAAATGGACCAACGGCCTCTTTCTTGTTGCCACTACCCTTGCCGTGCTCCTCGTCGCTTACAATCTCATGCGTAGTTTCATACACTAATTCCTTATGGCTGAGATCACCGACATTCTTATCAACTACGGTTACATGGGTATGTTTGTAGCCGCCTTCCTGGCTGGTAGTTTTCTGCCTTTCAGTAGTGAGGCTGTCATGGTAGCACTCCTTGCGGCCGGACTAGGCCCCAGTGAACTCGTTGTCTCGGGCACGCTGGGCAACACACTTGGGTCCATGCTCAACTATGGTATTGGACGCATGGGCCGCATGGAATGGATCGAAAAATACCTCCATGTGAAACGCGAGAAAGTAGAGAGCACGCAGCGATGGATGCGCGGGCGGGGCGCATGGATGGGGTTCTTTGCCTTTGTTCCCATCCTCGGAACGGCCATCTGTATTGTCCTCGGACTGACCCGTGCGAATCCTGTTATTACTCTCTTCACGGTCTTCGCAGGCAAGGTGATCCGCTACGGCCTCCTCATCGGTGGCGTAGGCCTCCTTTTCTGACGTGCCTTGGACGTGCGCATGGCATAGGATAGTTGGTTCGGCCTTCAATATTGGCTATGGATTCTTCCGGCGAATTCCATCTAGGGTCTTGTGGGACTCAACGAATATATTTCAGCTCATCTTGCGAAATATGTATCTTACTCCCGTCATCATATTCTATGTCTATGCTCGTGAGGACTAATTTTCGGGCTGATGGATTATGCCATAAATAATACCACCCAAAATCATCGCCATAGGTTCCACCTGGGACTGCTGGACCTATAAAATGTCCCCCTGACTCAGTAGTTCCATCTATCTCGCACGCTACGGGTTCTCCTTTGGCGTTGGTGGGATACCCGCGCCAATCTAAAGACAGTATGTTTTGGGAGGAAACATTTTTCCAGATCAAAAAAGCATGTACACCACCAGAGACATCAGAAGAAGTCAGATAAGCCTTTTCTAACTTTATAGAATGCTTTAATTCTTCTATTCTCTTCGCTTTCTTGATACGCTCAAGCCGTTTGTTTTTTTCTTTGGCTCCAGCTTCTCCAGTAGAAAGAAGTGAGTCTTGCATCAGGGTGTCCCCCTTTGTTGCACGAGATGGCGACGCATTATTAGTCTCATGCACCACGGTTGACAACATATACACTAATAACCCAAACGCACAGACAAGAAGAAGCAATAGGGCTTTCGGCATTTTCCTGTCAGGATAAATATCCTCTACAGGCCATTTGACGGTGGAATCGGAAATATTGACGGCTTTAGCCCTTTCTTTAGCCCTTTCTTTGGCTCGCCTCTCAGCTTCGCGTTGCTGTTCCGCAAGTTCCTTTTGTCTCTCCGCCTCTTCCTGTTCTCGTTTCTTTTCTTCCTCGTATTTTTTCTTCGCTTCCTTCCATTGTAGGAATTCTTCGAATTCTCTTTTCTCTTCTTCCGTCATAATCGAAAAGGTATTTAGTTCCCAATTGGCTTATTTATGAAGCGAAATGTACTCTGCCATGACTACGCGAATGTCATCAAAGGTGATCGAGTCGTCGCAAAGGCGCTTGATGGGTGTGGCTCCCTCGGTAGTGCCCACTTTGGCGATGGCCCGCATGATGGTCGTGTATTTCTCGTTGCCCGTGATGTCCTCCGCCTTGATGTTTCCCTGTTTGACGTAGGGAATCAGGTGGCCTGAAATGGTGGCAGGTGTCAGTTTGCGCAAGCGGGCAATGTCAGATACGGACAGTCCTTTTGTGAACAGGTCGTAGGTGACTTCTCCCGTTGGCACCTTCTTCTGCTTGGTTTTCTCTGCGTTGAGTTTTTCAGCCTTGCTTTTTCTGCTCCGCTTCGCCTTGCCTTGTTTAGGGTCTGCCTCATCCAGCACACCGAGGAGGGCCATTTGCTTGGCGTGGAGGTAGTCGCCTACGGAGAACCCATGCTGGGCAATGTAGGTCAGCAAACGCCCTTTGGCCTCTACCGTCTCCGTCAGTTCGGTCAGCGTGGTGTCAAGGCGTCGCAAAGCCACCTTGCTGCCCGTCTTGATGAGCTTCGTTTGGGCTATCAGTTCGTCGAAGATTGCTGAGAGTTGTTTGCGAAAATAGTCCGCACTTCGTTGCACCCGATCCATGAATGCCGCGTCATGGAGTTGGTCGAAAGGCATGGAGAGGATTACTTGTCCCCATTTCCCCGCCACCGCCAGCATGTCCTGTAGTGGCTTGTGCGCCTGGTCGTGGATGGCCCGTAGCGTTTCCTGCGCGTAGAAAAATTCTCCGACGACACGATGGAGGTGTTCCTCCTGTTGGGCTATCTGGTGGAAAGAGAAAAGTTCGATCAGCAGTTGTCGCTCATACTCCTGGCGGAGCGTAGGCAGAGCCTTGATGCTCGCTTCGGCCCTCTCCTCTTGCGTGGCAATATAAGAGCTGACGCGGTCGTCGTTGATGATGGCGTTGGGTGAGACGGGGGTGGCCAGTACCAATCCTTCGAGTGTTTTGCAGCGGCTCAGAGCCACATAGACCTGGCCTGGGGCAAAAGACTGCTGTGCGTCGATGATGGCGTGTTCGAAAGTGAGTCCCTGACTCTTGTGGATCGTGATCGCCCAGGCCAGGCGCAGGGGAAACTGCGAGAAGGAGCCGAGCACCTCCGTTTCAATCTCCCGTGTCTCGTCATTGAGCGAGTAGCGAGTATTCTCCCATACGTCGCGCTCTACGTCGATGGGTTGCGCATCGCCTGCGCAGAGCACCTGGATGGTGTTGGCATCGAGGTAGGTGATGTGGCCAATGCGCCCGTTGTAGTATCTTCCTTCCGTGTCGTTCTTGACGAACATCACCTGCGCACCCTCTTTCAATTGCAATTCCTGGTCCGTCGGGAAGTTGGCAGAAGGAAACTCACCACTTACCTCGGCTCGGTAGCAGAAGGGAGCCCCACGGAGCGAGTGGAGTTGCGACTGGTTGTAGTCGTCGGCCATGCGGTTGTGCGTTGTCAGGCGGATGTAGCCTGACTCTGCAGGTGGACGAAAACTCGGATCATAGCGCTCGTTGAGTCTGCGCAGGTGATCCTCCGTTGCCTGGTTGCTGCGCACGGCGTTGAGGATATTGATAAAGGAAGCATCCTGCTGACGATAGACCCGTGATAGCTCGATGGTCACATAGTCGAGGCGTCTGAGAGCCTGAGAGCCAAAGAAGTAGGGCGTGTCGTAGTATTGGCTCAGAATATGTTCCTCTTCGTGTGTGACGACAGGCGTGAGCTGCTGGAGGTCGCCGATAAGGAGCAACTGTACGCCACCAAAGGGCTTGGCGTGGTCGCGGAAACGTCGCAATACAGAGTCGATGGCGTCGAGCACATCGCACCTCACCATCGAGATCTCGTCGATGACGAGCAAGTCGAGCGTGCGGATGATCTTCCGCTTCTCCTTGCTGAAGTCGAAGCGGCTCTTGATATGAGCGTCGGGCACGAAAGGAGAGAAGGGCAGCTGGAAGAAAGAATGGATCGTGACTCCACCCGCATTGATGGCAGCCACACCCGTAGGCGCCACTACCACCAGTCGCTTGCTGCTCTTCTGTTTGAGGGTCCGAAGAAAGGTAGTCTTTCCCGTACCCGCCTTTCCTGTGAGGAAGATACTGTGCCCCGTGTGCTCTACAAACTCCCAGGCCGTCCTGAGCTCGTTATTTTTCTCCATTTTGCAGATTCTTTGGTACGAGTCCTTCGATATAGCGACATAAGATCTCGATGCCCCGTCGGTTTTCTCCGCCCTGAGGCACGATAATGTCCGCATAGCGCTTTGTCGGTTCGATAAACTGCTCGTGGGTGGGTTTCAACACCTTGCGGTAGCGGTCCAGCACCATCGAGACGGTCCGTCCGCGATTTGTCGTGTCGCGCTCGATGTTGCGGATCAGTCGCTCGTCAGAGTCGGTATCGACAAAGACCTTGAGGTCCATCATGTCCCGGAGCTCCTTGTTGAAGAGCACCATGATACCCTCGATGATGACGACCGGCTTCGGTTCGACATGGATGGTCTCTGGCAGTCGGTTGCTCAGAATATAGGAGTAGGTAGGCTGCTCGATGGCCTTGCCTTGTCGCAGGTCGTTCACCTGCTCGATCAACAGCCGCCAGTCGAAGGCGTCGGGGTGGTCGAAGTTGATGGCCTTGCGGGCCTCGTCGGTCATTCCCGTCGTATCATTATAGTACGAGTCGAGAGGCACGATGCTCACGAAGTCGGGTGGAAGTGCCTCTGCTATCTTTTTGACGACGGTAGTCTTTCCCGACCCTGTGCCGCCAGCTATTCCGATGATGGTAACGTGATGGTTCATACGCTTACAGATTGGATTGTTCGTTGGATGTTTTGATGCCCAGGTCAATGAGCATTCGTTCGTAGTATGCAGCCTTTGCCTCTGTCCGCATGGGGTAGGCGCGGCTGCTGCTCGGCATGCGGTAGAGGCGGATCGTGCGACCCTCGAAGCAGAACTCTCGGTAGTCGCCCATCTTCATCCCCTTGGTGTCTATGCCATAGTGTCGTGTGAAGATTTGGGTAGCCAGTTGGCCTGCCGTCACTACCGCCCTGCAGCAGGGCAGGGCGCGGAGCATACCGTCGAGGTCAGCCTGTTCGACGACCTCCAGGTCCTTGTCCGAGGCCGTCCCCGTGGTCCGTCGTATGCGCAGGCAGGTGTCGAAGAGCGCCACGCCTCTCTGGGTCAGGAAGGCCTTCAGGGCATCGAGACGATATGTCTTTTTTTCCTGACAGACGAAATGCTGCTTGTCGCCAAAGAAGATGAGGCCGAATATGCGCCACATGTCATTGGTGAAGTTGGGATAATACCACGCCATCGACCAGCGTTTCGGGGCAGGCGGAAACGTACCGAGCATCAGCAGTCGTGCGTTCCCTGGCAGGAAAGGGACGAAGGGGTGAGTCTCTATAGCGCTTGCTTCCATGGCTACGAGGCTATTTGGTGGTCAGATAGACCACGACAGGCAGGTGGTCGCTATATCCGTTGATCCATACTCCCCCTGCCGTCGTGCGCTTGGGATAGCCCTCCCATTTGCCCTCCGTCTGCAGGAGATAGTCGCGGCGGAATACCTCGTGGCTCAGATAGTGCAGGCCCTTGCGGCTTTTGTTGGAAGGTTGAGCTACGAGGTTCGGCGTCAGGACGATCTGGTCGAAGAGATTCCATGCTCCACGGAAGCGGAGCGTACCTGTTTGCTCCTTCACCAGGACGTTGTACCATGGGTTGTACATCCCGTCAGTACCCACCTCCTCTATTTCGCCTTTGGCCAGCAGCACATCGTGCATGGAGCGGTTGGTGGGCTCGTCGTTCATGTCTCCCATGACGATCACTTTTCGTTCGGCGTCGTGGTGGAGGATCGAGTCTTTGATGGCCTTCACCTGTTTGGCTGCCAGCTCGCGGTAATAAGATCCCGCCCCTCTGCTTGGCCAATGGCAGACGATGACCGTGACGCGATCCTTGGCCAGCGTGCCGGTGACAGCCAGAAAACCTCTTGTCGCCCGCAGCGAATCGGCAGGCAGATCATATATATAAGGTAAGAGCTTGGCGTCGTCCACCTTGAAGAGTTTTGGGTTGTAGATCAGCGCACAGTCGATGCCCCGATGGTCCGGTCCCTCGATGTGCACATAGTGGTATCCCCTCTTCTTGAGCGGCTCCTGCGCCACGAGGTCGCTCATGCAATGGTCGTTCTCCACCTCGGCCACGCCTATCAAGGCGCATCCTTGTTTCGGCAAGACCTCCGTCCCCATCTCCGAGAGTACGCGGGACAGGTTTCTTAGTTTCCATTCGTATTTCGTTTGGTTCCACTGGTAGCGTCCTGTGGGGAGAAAGTCCTCGTCCTTCTTCCCCTCGTCGTGGGTGTAGTCGAAGAGGTTCTCCAAGTTGTAGAACCCTACGGCATAGACGCCGTGGTGCTTTTGCGCTTGCGTTGTTGCCACGGCAAGCATCAAGACCGCAAGGATAAACAGTTTTTTCATCATTATTTTCATCGTTGTTTGTGATGTCATTTGGTATGTGGTTTCCCTTGTTGCTCATGCTGGCGAAAGAGGGGAGGTGGCGGCCTCTGATCCTTCGGGAGTCGTAGGGGATGGGCTCGGGACGAGAACCATAGTGCAAATATCGGCATTTTTTTCCAATTATGAGCATGAAAGACTCGGAAAATGGTAAAAAATAAGGAAAATATTTGGTAGGGTGGGCGAAAGTTCGTAATTTTGCACCCTATATTGTGCGCCCTGCCAAGGATGGGTGGAGACACATTACGGATTTAAAAACAAAACAATAACAATTTAAAAGAAATGAAACAAGGTATTCATCCCGAAAACTATCGCCCCGTCGTATTCAAAGATATGTCCAACGGCGATATGTTCCTTACAAAGTCCACCTGCAAGACCAATGATACCGTGGAGTTTGAAGGCGAAACTTACCCCGTGGTAAAAGTCGAAATCTCGAGCACTTCTCACCCGTTCTATACTGGTAAGAACAAGCTCGTTGATACAGCGGGTCGCGTTGACCGCTTCATGAGCCGTTACAGCAAGCTCAAGAAGTAATCAACCAATACCTCAAACCACATAGCGTGCGGTCGAACGTAGTTGCATATACGTCCTACCGCACGCTTTCTTTTATCCTTTCCCCTGTTTTCTTTTATTCCCTTTCAAGTCCTGCTATTCTCTTCCCCGCACTTTTATCTCTTTTCCCCACGCTTTCTTGCTCTTTCCTCCCACGTTTTTACCCTTCTGCTACCGGTACTTCATTTTTATTTCCTAATTTTGCAACCTAAATCGAGAAAAGCAAGCGATGAAAAGAATATTGTTCGTCTGCCACGGCAACATTTGCAGAAGTCCGATGGCCGAGTTTGTGATGAAGAAGTTGGTCGATGAGGCGGGCCGTAGTCAAGACTTTCTGATAGCCTCTGCTGCGACCAGCACGGAGGAGATAGGCAATGGCGTCTATCCACCAGCCCGTCGTATGTTGGCAGCCCATGGCATCTCTTGCGAGGGCAAGACCGCCCGTCAGATTACCCGTCAGGACTATGCTGCCTACGACATCATCATCGGCATGGATACCCACAACATCCGCAATATGAACCGCATTTTTGGTGGCGACCCCAAGGGCAAGGTGCGGATGCTGCTCGACCGCGATGTGGCCGACCCTTGGTACACGGGCAATTTCGACGCCACCTGGCGCGACTGCCTTACTGGTTGCACCCAGCTCTTAAAAGAGATTGACGAAGAAAGCAGGTAAGCAATAAATATTGAGGCAGGGAGGCTTGTTTTTACACTATTTATCTTCTATAAAAGATATTTTTATTATCTTTGCCCCCAGTTTTTGATCGAAGACACGAGCGTGGGGCAACCTGCCTCCCTACGGCAGTCCTCAGCGCCATCCTTGCGAATCCGTCAGGATAGGCGCACGCCCTGTCCACCTCCTGTCTCCGCCCATGCCAAATCGAATATCAAAGTTTGTCGAAATATGAATTTCTTAGAAGAAAAGATCCTCACAACGGGAGTCATCAAAGAGGGCAATATCCTCAAGGTCGATAGTTTTCTGAACCATCAGATAGACATAGACATCATGCGCCAAATGGCCTACGAGTTCAAACGCAGGTTCCGCGGGGTGGAAGTCAACAAGGTCCTGACCATCGAGGCCAGCGGCATTGCCATTGCTACGCTCCTGGGCGACCTCTACGACGTACCCGTGGTCTTTGCGAAGAAGAGTCAGACGGCCAATAGTACTGATGACAAATATATCTCCCACGCCTATTCCTTTACCCATAAGAAGCTCAACGATGTCTTTATCTCCAAGCCCTATCTCCACGCCACAGACAAGGTGCTGATCGTGGACGATTTCCTGGCCGACGGCGAGGCTGCCCATGCCCTCATCGACTTGGTGAAGCAGGCGGGAGGCGAGATAGCCGGCATAGGCATTGCCATCGAGAAAGGCCAGCAGAAGGGTGGGGCTATGCTCCGCAAGGAGGGCTACCAGGTCGAGTCCATCGCCATCATTGAGAGCATGGATTGGCAGACACAGACCATCCATTTCCGCAGTCAGGAAGAGAAGCCGCTGTTGTCCACGAACCTTCAAGCAATCTGATACTATATGGCTTCTATTTATGAACTCAACGGCCGCGTGCCCGTACTTCAGGCCGTTCCCTTCGGACTGCAGCACGTCCTGGCGATGTTTGTCGCCAATATCACCCCGATCATCATCTTGGCCAATGTGGCTGGTGTGAATGCCGAGCTGAGCGCCGCACTTATCCAAAACTGTATGGTCATAGCTGGTATCGGTACTCTCGTCCAGCTCTATCCCGTGTGGCGTATCGGATCGCGCCTGCCTATCGTGATGGGTATCAGTTTCACCTTCCTCTCTTTGGCCATCGCTATCGCCACTACCCAGGGTATGGGCACGCTGGTGGGAGCCGTCATCGTTGGCGGCCTGGTGGAAGGCTGCCTTGGATTGTTTCCCAAATACTGGACTCGGCTCATCCCCCAAGTTGTGGCAGCTACGGTTGTGACGGCCATCGGTTTCTCCCTTCTCCCCATCGGAGCCAATAGTTTCGCGGGAGGGCAGGGCGCAGCCGACTTTGGTAGCGCCACCAACTGGGTCATAGGATCCGTGACGCTCCTCACCTGCCTCCTCACTCAGGTCTTTGCCCGAGGTTTCCTCCGTTCGCTCTCCGTCCTGGTAGGACTGGCCGTGGGCTACATTCTCTCGGTCTGCATGGGTGTGGTCGATTTTAACGGTCTGAGCCATGTTGAAGTGGTGGCCCTTCCACGCCTTATGCCCTTCAAGCCCGAGTTCCATCTCGATGCCATTTTGGCCATCGTCTGCGTCTTCCTCGTCTCGGCTACAGAGACCATCGGCGACACCTCGGCCCTCTGCTCTGGAGCCCTCGGCCGCGAAGTGGAGCAAAAGGAGATGGGTGGTTCGGTGGCCTGTGATGGATTCCTCAGCACCCTGGCTGGCCTTTTTGGTTGCACCCCCATCACCTCCTTCTCCCAGAACGTCGGACTGGCGGCCATATCCAAGGTCGTCAACCGCTTCGTCATCGCCACGGGAGCCCTCATCATGATCCTTGGCGGTTTGTTTCCCGTCGTGGGCACCGTTCTCACCACCATCCCGCAGCCCGTTCTCGGCGGTTGCACCATCATGATGTTTGGCAGCATTCTCTTCGCCGGTTTCGGCATGATGGCCAAGACGGGCTTCTCCCAGCGCAATATGATCATCGTCAGTCTCTCGCTCAGCGTTGGCCTCGGCTTCACCCAGGCTACGGGCCTCTTTGCCATTTTCCCGAAGATTGTGCAGACCGTCTTTGCTGAAAACTGCGTGGCCGTGGTATTCCTGCTGGCCGTCGTCCTCAACCTCGTCCTTCCTAAGGAAATCGAAAAGAAAGCATAGCACCTATGGCTAAGAAAAACTATATACAGGAGAATAAGGACTGGCTGATCGCCAAGTCCCAGGAAGAGGGTGTGAAGCCGCTCGCCAGGGGAGTCTATTATAAGGTATTGGCCTCGGGTCCTGCCGACGGGCCGCAACCCACGCGCAGGAGTATCGTCACGGCCCACTATACGGGCCGCACCATCAATGGGAGAAAGTTTGACTCCAGTCGGGGTGGCGTGGCTCCTGTCTTCCGCCTCTCCGACCTTATCGAGGGATGGATCGTAGCCATGCAGGCCATGCACGTCGGCGACCGTTGGGAGATCTATGTGCCCGCCGAACTGGGCTACGGCAAGTATTCGCAGCCCGGCATCCCGGGAGGATCGACGCTGGTCTTCGACATTGAGCTCCTCGCTATAGCATAAAGAGAAAGCGTACAACCCTCTTTCCTCATTCTCACCTCTTTCCCCATCCCTCCTCTGTCCTCATCCCTCACCCCTGTCTTCGGCAAAAGAAGAATCGGGAGGGCATGAGGCATATAGGATGAAATAACAAAAACCGATCATGAAACAAGAAATCATCAATCAACTCAACCAACTGGCAAAGGAGAACGAGCCCTTTCTCTTTGTCATCAACTATGAGGGCACAGAAGCCTATATCCGCAAGTTGTCGGAGATAGATCCCGCAGCGTGTCTCTACGACTTTGAGGGAGTAAGCAATGCTGGCACCATGGCGCGCCAGCCGCTCCCGTCGTCCATTCTGTGGGATGTGGAGGCCCCTCTATATGAGGACTACGAGAAGAGCTTCGAGGTTGTGGAGCGCCATATCAAAGCAGGCGACACCCACCTCGTCAATCTCACCAGTCCTGTGGCCGTGCGCTGCAACCTCTCGCTGGAGGAGATCTTCCTCCACACCCAGGGAAAATATAAACTGATGCTGAAGAATGGAGACCAGGGCTTTGTCTGCTTCTCTCCCGAGACCTTTGTCCGCATCAAAGAGGGTCGCATCTATTCCTATCCGATGAAGGGCACCATCGACGCCACCTTGCCCAATGCCGAGCAAATCATCATGGCTGATGAGAAGGAGGCTGCCGAGCACGTCTCCGTCGTCGAACTGATTAGTGACGATCTGAGCCGTGTGTCGTCCGACGTCCGTGTAGATCGCTATCGCTATGTGGATCGTCTTCATACCAATAAGGGAGATATCCTTCAGACCAGTAGCGAGGTCAGCGGTCTCTTGCCTGCCGACTACCCTGGCCGTTTGGGCGAGATCATCGACGCCCAGTTGCCAGCAGGATCCATCACGGGTGCTCCCAAGGCAAAGACCGTGGAAGTGATCCGCGAGGCAGAGCACTACGACCGGGGCTACTATACGGGCATCATGGGCATCTACGACCGTGGCAACCTTAATACGGGCGTGATGATTCGTTTCTTGGAGCAGGACGCCCACGGCATGTGCTACAAGGCTGGAGGCGGCGTCACCTCCCAAAGCGTCTGTCGTAAGGAGTATGAGGAAGTCATCCGCAAGGTCTATCTTCCCTTGGAGCGATGAGCCCGAGCTCTATGTCCCAGGCTGCGGAGTGTGGCAAGGAGACTGATCTGAGATTTGTCGAGACCATCAAGGTTCAGTCTGGACGGGCGCAGGCCTTGCCCTATCACCAGGCCAGGATGGAGCGGACGATCCGCCATTTCTTCCCCTCCTTGGCCTCCGATGCCATGCCCAGCCTGGAGCGTCTTTTGGTGCCTACGCCCGAGATGGCACTCTTCAAGGCCCGCGTGGTCTATGGTGCGCAGGGGGTGGAAGCCGTGGAGTATGCCCCCTACGTCATGCGGACAATCCGTAGCTTGCAAGTGGTGGAGGATGACGCCATCGACTACACCTTCAAGCGATGCGACCGCACGTCGCTCAGCGCCCTTGTAGCGCGAAAGGGTGAGTGTGACGAGATCATCATCGTCAAGAACGGACTCCTCACCGATACCTCCTACACCAACCTCGCCCTCTTCGATGGCCACGAATGGGTCACGCCCCGCAAACCCTTGCTGGCTGGCACCAGGCGTGCCGCGCTCTTAGACCAAGGCGTGCTGCAGCAGGCCGCCCTTTCTGTGGCCGACCTACGGGCGGCTCAGAAGGTCCGCCTCTTCAATGCCATGATCGATTTCGGATCATGTGAGATAGAGACGAAGCACATTCATTATTAATATATTTCCTTATATATATTATGTGTGGCTATTTTCTCTACGATTTTATGAGGGAAGATATTTTCTCTATGCTTCTATGAGCGAAGCTATTTCCTCGGTTTCTTCTCCCTGATCGCCTCGTAGTAGGCCTGGAGCGACGTGCGCGGCACGCCCCACGACACCAGCAGGTCGAGGTCTCGTCGAGCCTCCGTCCATCGTTGTCCCACGATGTAGATATGGATGCGGGAGAGGATATACTCCTCGTTGGTCGGGTCGCGGAGGAGCGCCTGCGTATAGTCGTATTCTGCCAGCAGATACTGCTTGCGCTCCAGCTCCATCCCCGCCCTTGCCGCGTAGGCCACCGCACTATCCGGAAACTGTTCCACGAGCATGTTGGCCTGGTCCATGGCCTCTGTCTTACGATTGTCGAGGTCGTTGAGCAAGGCCAGTCCCAGCAGCGCCTCGAAGTGGCCAGGAACGATAGTCAGCAGGTTCGTATAGTCGAGCCTGGCAAACTTATAGCGTCCGAGTTTGGTATTGGTGAAGGCACGGAAATAGAGGGCCGCAGGGTTTCCCGGGTCTTTGCGTAGCACCTCGTCATACTCCGCCTTGGCATATTCGTAGTCGCCCATCCGCAGGTTCCATCCCGCCTTTTTCAGTCTGAGGTCGATACTATCCGGACGCTGTCTCAGTTCGTCGCGCGCTGCCGCCAGCGAATCCTCCATCCATTTCGGATTTTGCGCCTGACAAGGCAGCAGGGCGTAGAAAGCCGACAGGAGCAGCAACGGCTTCCTCCAGCGGCCACAAATCATATTCTTTCTTTTCACGACGCAAAGATAGTCCAAATCGAGTGCAATACAAAAAGAATAACATTCTTTATTATTGCCGAGATGCCGCCTATCTTCTTGAAAGTAGTGCAAATCGATTGCTTCCGTTGCTCCCTATCTTGTGTGAAGGTAATGAAAAATCGTTTCTACTTTTGGTTGTTTGGAAAAAGAAAATTACCTTTGCAGCATCATAACATGGTGAAAAATCGCAAAAGCGGAACTTTGCCATGCCAATGTACTTGTTTTGCAGAAGTTAAGTTACATCTGCAGGATCAGTCAATAGGACTTGTTTAGAATAAAAAGGCAAGATGATGAGATATTCAGTAGAGGAAGTCGCCTCGATGATGGGGGCGCAATGCTATGGCGAGTGTAGAGGAAACGTTAGTTTTCTGCTGACCGACAGTCGCTCGCTCTGTTTTCCGGAAGAGACCTTGTTCTTTGCCCTGCGCTCCGCGCGCAATGACGGGCAACACTATATCGCCGAACTCTATCAGCGTGGCGTACGTCGCTTCGTTGTCGCCGAGGTTCCCGATCGTTGGCAGGCAAACTATGCCGACGCCACGTTCCTGGTCGTTGGCGACACGCTTGCTGCCCTCCAGCAGTTGGCCGCACGCCATCGCCAGCGCTTCACTATCCCCGTGGTAGGCATCACGGGCAGCAACGGCAAGACCATGGTCAAGGAGTGGCTCTATCAGACCCTCTCCAAGGACCACGTCGTGACGCGATCCCCCCGCAGCTACAATTCGCAGGTCGGCGTGCCCCTTTCCCTTTGGCTTCTTGACGCCCAGACCCAGGTGGCCGTCTTCGAGGCCGGTATCAGCCAGCCAGGCGAGATGCAGGTCCTCCACGACATCATCCGTCCCACGCTCGGCGTGCTCACCATGATCGGTGAGGCCCATCAGGAAAACTTCCCTTCGATAGAGGCCAAATGCCAGGAGAAGTTGCGCCTCTTCGAGGGCACGGAGGCCCTGGTCTATCCCCAGGACGACCCACTCGTGGCCCGTTGTGTGGCAGAGTCAGGCTATCAGGGCCAGCACCTTGGCTGGTCGCGTCAAGATGCTGCCGCAGCCTTCTATGTCCTACAGGAGGAGAAACTGCCTACCCACACCACCGTCCGTTACCGTTGGCAGGGAGCCGTGGAGGGAAGCTACACGCTGCCTTTCATCGATGAGGCCTCACTCGAAAACTCCTTCGCCGTAGCCATCGCCTCGCTGCGACTTGGCCTCACCCCCCAGCAGCTTGCCGACCGTATGGCCTACCTTGAGCCAGTTGCCATGCGCCTGGAGGTGAAGGAAGGCAACCACGGCTGCACGCTCATCAACGACTCCTACAACTCCGACATCAACTCCCTCGACATTGCCCTCGACTTCATGAGTCGCCGCCCCGACCACAAGGGGCGCAAGCGCACGCTCATCCTCAGCGATATTCTCCAGAGCGGCGAGGACGAAGACACCCTCTACGCACAGGTGGCCACCCTCGTCAGCAAGCGTGGCGTGGAGCGCCTTATCGGTATCGGTACGGCCATTTCCGCCCACCATGCCGCCTTCTCCCAGTTGGCCGAGAAGGAGTTTCACCCTACCGTCGAAGACTTCATCCATAGTCCCTCCTTCCGCACGCTCAGCGACGAGGTGATCCTGCTCAAAGGCGCACGCCAGTTTGGTTTCGAGCGCCTTACCGAGCTGCTTGTCCGCCAGGTCCACGAGACCACCTTGGAGGTTAATCTCGAGGCGCTGGTCGATAATCTCAACCACTACCGCGCCATGATGCGACCCGGCACGAAACTCGTCTGCATGATCAAGGCCGACGCCTATGGAGCGGGTGCCGTGGAGGTGGCCAAGACGCTCCAGGACCACCGCGTCGATTACCTGGCCGTGGCCGTGGCCGACGAGGGCGTGACGCTGCGCCGCAATGGCATCACGAGCAACATCATGGTGATGAACCCCGAGATGACCGCCTTCAAGACGATGTTCGACTACGACCTGGAGCCCGAGGTCTATTCCTTCCGTCTCCTCGACGCCCTTGTCCAGGCCGCCCGCCGCGAGGGCATCACGGGCTATCCCGTCCACATCAAGCTCGATACGGGCATGTGTCGGCTTGGATTCAATCCGCTGGAGGACATGGACGAGCTGATTGCCCGCCTCAAGGCCCAGACGGCTGTCATCCCGCGTAGCGTCTTCAGCCACTTTGTCGGTTCCGATGCCGACGAGTTTGACGATTTCTCCCGCCAGCAGTTTGAGAAGTTTGATGTGGGCAGCCGCAAGTTGCAGGCAGCCTTCCCCCACCATATCATCCGTCATATCGACAACTCCGCAGGCATCGACCATTTCCGCGACCGCCAGCTCGACATGTGCCGTCTCGGCATTGGCCTCTATGGTGTCGATCCGCGCACGAACCACATCCTCCACAATGTCTCGACGCTGAAGACCACCATCCTCCAGCTTCGCCATGTGCCTGCCGGTACGAGTATCGGCTACGGCCGCCATACGTTCGTCGATCGCGATAGCGTCATTGCTGCTATCCCGATAGGCTATGCCGACGGTCTCAACCGCCATTTGGGCAACCGCCACGGCTACTGCCTCGTCAATGGGCAGCGCGCCGACTATGTGGGCAACATCTGCATGGACGTCTGCATGGTCGATGTGACCGATGTCGCCTGTCGCGAGGGAGATAGTGTGGAGATCTTCGGCGACCATCTGCCCGTCACCGTGCTCTCCGACCAGCTCGACACCATCCCCTACGAGGTGCTCACGGGCATCAGCAACCGCGTGAAGCGCGTCTATTACCTCTGATTCCAGGCTGCGTTTACACGAGCTATAAGGCTCATTATAAGGATACATAGAACAACAACCCAAAACAACAAGTAGCGCGTTCTGACTTGTTGTTTTGGGTTGTTTTTTCTATATTCAGACGAAGCAGGCGTTCCAGAATTAGCGGGTGTCTCAGTTGAAGCGAGTGTTTCAGATGAAGTCAGCGATTCAGGTGAAGCGAGCGATTCAGAATTGGCAGGAGATTTTGAATAGCAGGCGATTCAGATGAAGCTGGTGATTTAGTCCATGAAGCCCTGTCGGCGCAAAGCCTTGATCAGTCCGTCAGACATTGCCTCGTTGTCCTTCTTCGTATAGCGTAGGTCGGTGAAGACCTGAGCCAGCGTCTCCTTGTGGTTGATCCTCACAAACTCGCGGTTCACCTCCAGGTTCTCCTTCTCCGCATAGCAGCGGTCGATCGAGGCCGGCGTGTAGTCGTGGTAGTGTTCCTCGTGGAGGATGGCCTCGATGGGCAGTCGGTCTTGCAGGGCAGGTTGCTCGTCGGGCCAGCCCAGCGTGATGGTGGCTACGGGCATGACGAGGCGAGGCAGTTGCAGGGCGTCGATGAGCGCGTCGGGCTGATAGACCGTCGTGCCGAGGAAGCAGGTGCCCAGTCCCTCGGCCTCGGCGAGGTTGCAGAACGACTGGCAGTAGAGTAGGGTGTCGGTGGCGGCATTGATGAAGGAGAGGAAGTTGTCGTAGCCCGGCGTTGCCTGGCGCTCTTTGGCCCAGAGTGTGGTGCGGCGGAAGTCGGCGCAGAAGGTCAGTACGACGGGCGCCTGCGTCACCATCGGTTGGTTGAAGTGGGCCGGTGCCAGTCGTTGCTTGGCAGCAGCGTCGCGGGTGACGACGACGCTATAAAGCTGGAGGTTGCCCATTGTGGGCGTCTGGCTGGCCTCCTGGAGTAGGCGTGTGAGGAGCTGGTTGTCCACCCCTTGGGTGGAGTATCGACGGATGGTTCTTCTGTTTTTGATGTCCATGATTATCTTGATTTGATCGTTCTTGTGCCGCGCGGATGCGCAAGGGCCCGTTTGGCGATGCAAAGTTAGCCAAAAATAAGCTATAGAACAAAGTCTGTGGGGAGAAAAAGCAGGAAAATGGTTTGTCGGAGTGAGCAGAAATGGTACAAAAGGGAATGGCCTGAGAAATGAAGGGTGCGGAAAAAAAAGAAATGCCCGTCGCTTCTCAGCGGGGGGCATTCAATCTCAATAGGTATTAGTCTTTTAAGGTAAAAAGATTGTATTCAGGATAACGGCTGCAAAGGTAGGGTTTTCTTTTCGTTCTACCAAATTTTTTGCCCTTAATTTTCTATGTTTTCTGAATAAACCCTAAATTTAACGTTTTCTCGCCATTATAGATAGCCCTCGTGAATGTGGAAAGAGAAAAATATGCTACCTTTGCATCATAAAACAGACAACACAAGAAAAATAGACAAGACAACAATATGACAACAGTAGAGAACAACACGGAAGAACCGAAGCGCAGTATCAGCTTCGTGGAGCAACTGATAGAAGAAGACCTGGCCGAAGGCAAGAACGGCGGCCGCATTCAGACGCGCTTCCCGCCTGAGCCCAATGGCTACCTGCATATTGGCCATGCCAAGGCGATCTGTATGGACTTCGGCGTGGCCGAGCACTACAATGGCGTGTGCAACCTCCGCTTCGACGATACCAACCCCAGCAAGGAGAACAACGAGTATGTGGAGAACATCCTCCAGGACATCAGTTGGCTCGGCTTCAAGTGGGGCAACATCTACTACGCGAGCGACTATTTCGAGCGCCTCTGGGACTTCGCCCTGTGGATGATCCGCAACGGCCACGCCTATGTCGATGAGCAGACGGCCGAGCAGATCGCCGAGCAGAAGGGCACGCCGACCGAGCCCGGAACGGCCAGTCCCTACCGCGACCGTCCCGTGGAGGAGAGCCTGCGCCTCTTCGAGCAGATGAACTCGCCCGAGGCCGAGGAAGGCAGCATGGTGCTGCGTGCCAAGATCGACATGCCCAATCCCAACATGCACTTCCGCGACCCGATCATCTATCGCATCATCAAGACCCCGCACCACCGCACGGGAACGAAGTGGAACTGCTACCCGATGTACGATTTCGCCCACGGTCAGAGCGACTACTTCGAGGGCGTGACCCACTCCATCTGCACCTTGGAGTTTGTGCCCCACCGTCCGCTTTACGATCTCTTCATCGACTATCTGAAGGAGAAGGACGGCACGGCCGACAACCTCGCCGACAACCGTCCGCGACAGATCGAGTTCAACCGCCTCAACCTCACCTACACCGTTATGTCGAAGCGCAAGCTCCATACGCTTGTCGATGAGCACATGGTCAGCGGATGGGACGATCCCCGCATGCCGACCCTTTGTGGCATGCGCCGTCGTGGCTACTCCCCGGAGAGCATCCGCAAGTTTATCGACTCCATCGGCTACACGAAGTTTGACGCCCTCAACGACGTGGCCCTCCTGGAGGCTGCCGTCCGCGACGACCTCAACAAGAAGGCTTGCCGCGTGAGTGCCGTCCTCGACCCCGTGAAGCTCGTCATCACCAACTATCCCGACGGCGAGACCGAGGAGATGGAGGCCATCAACAATCCCGAGAACGAGGCCGACGGCACCCATACCATCACCTTCTCCAAGGAGTTGTGGATCGAGCGTGCCGACTTCATGGAGGACGCCCCGAAGAAGTTCTTCCGCCTGGCGCCGGGCCGCGAGGTGCGCCTCAAGAACGCCTATATCGTGAAGTGTACGGGCTGCACGAAGGATGCCGAGGGACGCGTCACGGAAATCCAGGCCGAGTACGACCCCGAGAGCAAGAGTGGCATGGCGGGCGCCAACCGCCGCGTCAAGGGCACCATCCACTGGGTGAGCGCCTCCCACTGCCTGCCCGCCGAGGTGCGCGAGTACGACCGTCTCTTCTGTGTGGAGAACCCCTCTGCCGACGACCGCGACTTCCGCGAGCTGCTCAATCCCGATAGCTTGCGCGTGAACAAGGGCTGCTACGTGGAGCCCTACCTCGCCGAGAAGCATCCTGGCGACTACCTGCAGTTCCAGCGCATCGGCTATTTCATGATGGACCTCGACAGTACCGCCGACCACCTCGTCTTCAACAAGACCGTGGGTCTGAAGGACGCCTGGGCCAAGAAGCAGGGCGGCGGAGCCAAGAAATAGGCCCCTGCCAGCCCCAGCAGGACTTGCGCGCCCCATGGCCAATCGGTCTGCGCAGGCCCTCATATTCAGAATGTTTCAGCCGTGGCCCCGGGAAGCCTGTGCGACCCGTGGCCACGACCATAACGATATCACATGGAGGAATATTACAACACCAAGGAGTTTCGCAAACTGCTCCGACGCTACCAGAAGGCGCGCCGGACAGGCGTCTCCGACTATTTCATGGCGAGCGAACTGGGCGACATCATCCAGTATTATGCCGTCCAGGGTAAGAACGACAAGGCGATGGAGGTCTCCGACTTCACCCTCAACCTCTATCCTGGCGCCGTAGAGCCGCTGGCCTTCAAGGCGCGCTATGCGCTCTCGGTGGAGGACGATCCCGACCAGGCCCAGGCCTATGCCGACCTCGTGGAGGACAAGACCGACGTGGAATACTACTACCTCGTGGCGGAGATCCTGATCCACAAGGAGGAGATCGGCACGATGGAGAACTATCTCCGCGCTCGCTACGCCGAACTCAGCAAGAAGGATAAGGACGAGTTTGCCCTCGACGTGGCCCAGATGATGGACGACTACCGCCTGACGGAACTTGCCCTCTCCTGGCTCGACTTGGTCAAGGACCGTAAGCATCCCGACTACAAGAGCATCAAGGGCAAGGTGCTGGTCTTCTCGGGCCTGCACGACGTCGATGGCGAGGGCGAGCGACTGCTGGAGGAGCTCACCAACGACGAACCCTACAACGTCGATCGCTGGCTCGACCTGGCACAAGCGCAGAAGTCGAAGCAGCACAACAAAGAGTGTGTCGAGTCGTGCGACTACGCCATTGCCATCGATCCGCAGAACGCCAAGGCCATCTACCTCAAGGGTGGAGCGCTGGTCGCTATGGAGCACTACGAGGAGGCCCTGGAGCTCTTCAAGAGCAACAACGACCTGCTCAAGAAGGAGACCGATGGTCTCTCGTCCCTGACCGTGGCCATCTGTCTCACGGCCCTGGGTCGCGACGAGGAGTCCTACCAGTGGCTCGACGATGCGATCTGGACGTGCAAGGACCAATTGATGTTCTTCATGGCGATCTATTTCTGTTTCGCCGGCACGAAGTATCTTCCGCGCCTCTACCCGCAGCTCAAGCGCGTCTTCGCCCTGCTGGGCAAGAACAACAAGCACTACTGGTCCTACATGGCCCTGATGGCCCTGGAGGTCGATCAGATGGAAGACTTCCGCCACTATCTCCAGCAGGCCATCAAGCGCAACCCCGACGAGGCGCAGCTCATGCTGAGCAGCCTGTTCCCGATCGGGAGCGACATGGCCGACTGGCCTTCGCTGACTCCTCAAAAACCAATTATCCCCCCAAAGCCCAATCATGGACAATTTTAGTTTTTTTCAGTTTATCATCGACCACCTCAACTACGCGTGGGTTTGGTTTCTGATGATGCTCGAGAGTACCGTCATCCCCGTGCCTTCTGAGCTGGTCGTCACGCCGGCGGCCTATTTCGCTCATGCGGGCAAGGATCTCAACACCTGGTGGGTCATCGTCTTTGCGACGATCGGAGCCGACTGTGGCGCCACCATCAACTACCTGGCGGGCTACTATCTGGGCCGCCCGCTCATCTACCGCTTCGCCAACAGCCGCCTCGGCCGCCTCTGCCTGCTCACGCAGGAGAAGGTGGAGAAGAGCGAGCGCTATTTTGACAACCACGGTATGGTGGCGACCATCACGGGCCGTCTCATCCCCGGCATCCGCCACCTCATCTCCATTCCCGCCGGACTGGCCCGGATGAACTACTGGAAGTTTCTTCTCTATACCACCATCGGCGCAGGCGCCTGGCACGCCATCCTGGCGCTCCTCGGCTGGTATCTCTCCACGATCATCGCGCCCAACGAGCTGGAGGGCAAGATCATGGAGTATAGCCACCACATCAAGATCGTCATCCTCGCCCTGGTGGCCGTGGCCGTCGTTTGGTTTGTGGCCAAATGGCTCATCGGACGTGCCAAGAAGTCGAAGGCGTAGGATCCATGTGCAACACCTGGCGCGGGGAGGGCTCGCCTCGCCCCGTGCCGCAAAGGATATTTTCTTATGGCAATCAACGAGCAGTACATAGACAACATTGCCCAGGAGCAGCTTCTGAGCGATGAGGAGGAGCGCCAGCTGGCCGACCGCATCAAGGTAGGCGACGCCCGCGCGCTCGAACAACTGACGAAGGCCAACCTGCGGTTTGTCGTCTCCCTGGCCCACCACTATCGGGGGCACGGACTAGACGAGGACGATCTCGTGAGCGAGGGCAATATCGCCCTGATGCACGCCGCGGCCCAGTTTGACGGTTCGCGGGGCGTTCGCTTCGTGGTCTTCGCCGCCCCCTTCATTCGTCAGGCCATGGAGCGGGCCATCGAAGAGCAGAACGTCCTGGAGGACACCTCGCGCAAGGCCACAAGGCGTGGCGAGAGGACCGCTCCCCGTCCGCTTTCCCTCGACCAGTCGATCCCGGTCGGCAGCAATAGCACCTTCACGCTCCATTCCATCATCGAGGATGCCAACGCCATCCCCATCGACGGAGGCCTCGACCGTGGCGTGGTGCGCGAGCAGCTGCTTGAGGGGCTCGCCTGTCTCGACGACCGCGAGCGCAGGGTCATCCTGCTCCTCTACGGTCTCGACGGCGAGGCTTGCACGATGGCCGTGGCCGGCGAGCGCATGGGACTGAAGCGCGAGCGCGTGCGGCAGATCCGCGACAAGGCGCTGCGCAAACTCTCCCGCCGCATCAAGCGATAGGAGGCCCACAGGGCTACGTTCTATGGGGTTGCTTCGTAGGAATGGAGAGAAAAGCATTCTTCCGAAGTAAACCTTTCGTGTGATCCTGCGTCTAAACTTATAGCGGATTGCAAAAGCCCGAGGCTGGTCCTTGGCGAAGAACAGTCGCATGTGGCTCAGAATGTGAGCCTCTTGCACGCAAGGCCCTGCAATGGCGATCCACGGAACGAATAAAGGCAATATTAAGACAAAAGTAAGAATATGAAAAAACTGTTATCATTGGCCGTGATGCTCGTATTCGGACTCACGACCGCCTTGGCTCAGGCCGAGATCAAGTTTGACAAGGTCACGCAGGATCTTGGCACGTTCTCGGAGGAGAGCCCAGTCAAGAAGGCGGTATTCACCTTCACCAATGTCGGCAACAAGCCCCTGGTGCTCAACCAGGTCGTGGCGAGTTGCGGATGCACCGTGCCGCGCTACGACAAGAAGCCGATCGCTCCAGGACAGAAGGGCACCATCTCCGTGACCTACAACGGCACGGGCAAGTTTCCGGGCCACTTCAAGAAGAGCATCACCGTCCGCTCCAACGCCAAGACCGAGCTCACCCGCCTCTATGTCGAGGGCGTGATGACGGAGAAGAAATAGTCGGCACGAACAAGGTATGACGAAGCCATCAAGGGGCAAGCGACGCGCCGAGCGTGTCGCCTGCCCCTTGTCTGTAAAAAGAGGGGCTCATCATGCTCGAAAAATGAAGTTAACTTCATAAGCCCACGAAGTTAACTTCATCGGCCTGCGAAGTTAACTTCATTGCCCGATGAAGTCAATATACTTTTTTAGGGTACATTTTTATGCTTCTTACGGAAAATGGAGTGATAAGGTTCTTTTTGTTATTTCCAATCTTAGCTGGCTCTATTGAAACGCTCCTGTTCTTTGTTAGTGTATAATGTCAAATAGTGTTGTTGTTTTTATTTGTGTTTGTTTTGTTCAATATATTTAATTATATTTGCAGCGATAAATCAACTAAGTATCAACCGTAAACAATTTAGAAGTGAAATGAAGAAGGCTATCTTTTGCGGACTGATTGCCGCTTGCCTGTTGGCTGGCTCAGCGATCCCCGGTTCCGCTCAGAACAAACGGTGGGAACACAACCTCTACGAGGGTGTGGGAATGGCTAAAAAATTTGACAGCCACGACAACCAGACAGTCGCGTTTCATGTGGGCTACGGCATCAACTACTACCTCTCCTCCAAGTGGTCTGTCATGCCTGGCGTGGCTCTTCGAGCCAAAGCTCTCGGTCACAATAGTCAACATACGGGGAACTGTGCATCGACCTACATCGATGTTCCCCTGCTCGCACAATACCATTTTGGCGGCGAGAAGCGTCAGGGCATAGTTCTCGAATTGGGACCCGTCGTCTCCTTTTTGGCTCATAGCGAGAGATATTCTGGAACGGAATGGTGTCCTCACCATCCGTACTGGGGAATGAAGGAATATAAAAACATAGACGTAGGCGTTCGTCCTGCCGTCTATTACGAGACGGGACACTGGCGATTTGGCGTGCAGTCGCATATCGGTATGCTCGACATCAAGAACAAAAATGACAGATTACTTGGCAGTTACAACCCAGACTTGGACGACGCCCATCGTGCCTTCGACGTAGTGGCCACGATCAATTTTCATTGGTAAATACCTATAGATAACAATTATGAACAAATCACGATACATACAATCCGCTTTCGCATTGCTGGTCCTCTTATGCCTACCTGCTTCTGCCCGTGCGCAAAGCAAACGTTGGGAACACAACATCTACCAGGGAATGGGCTGGGTCAACAAGTTCGTCAAAGAGGACGAGCAGAATATCGCCCTCCACGTCGGTTACGGCATCAACTACCACATCGACTCCCGATGGTCCCTGATGCCCGGTGTGGGCCTGCGTCTGAAAGGTTTCGGCCATGACAACGAGAACGCGGGCAACTGCTCATCGACCTACATTGATTTCCCCATTCTGGTGCAATATCATTTTGGCGGAGAGAAGCGACAGGGAATCGTCCTCGAGTGCGGCCCTGTGCTTTCCTTCCGGGCCCACGGCGAGAAGTATCATGGGGGAGCGGACTGGTGGTTGCCGCATCCCTTCAATGGAAAGCAGGAGTACCGGAAGTTTGACTTGGGCGTTCGCCCCGCAGTCTATTACGAGACCAAGAACTGGCGCTTTGGCGTGCAGAGCCATGTCTCTCTGCTGGACACCAAATGCAAATACCATCCGCCATACGACTGGGAGCATGGTTTCGGACAATTCGATGACGAAAGATACTTCGATTCGAAGTTGGGCCATCGCTATTATGCCTTCGATATCGTAGCCACGATCTGCTACCATTGGTAGGAAAGGTGGGCTGGTAGGTTTTTCTTTTCTATTATTTGTGCGTTCCAGGAATTTGTTGTACTTTCGTGGCAGCGATTCCCCTTGGTGCGCGAGCCGGATCGGCTGCGGGGTAGGGGAGGACGTATATATAATAAGGAGAAAAAATATTTTTGCGCATGGAGTTTCGTACCGTAGTCGATGTGGCGCAGGCCGAATGGCGGATAGAACCGTTTGAGCGACTGCTGCTCGTGGGTTCCTGCTTTGCCCAGAACATGGGTTTGAAGTTTGAGGACGCCCAGTTTCCTACCGTTGTCAATCCGTTTGGCGTGATGTACAATCCCGTCAGCATCCTCCATACCGTGAGGCGATGGGAGGGTGCGGCCGATGTCGTGGTGCTCACGTTGGGCACCAACCGCGTCTATGTGGAGCGTGCCACGGGTGAGATTGTCGATAACTGCGAGAAGCGGCCCCAGCGCCTCTTCGAGGAGCGCTCGCTCAGTGTTGCGGCCTGTGCCGACGCGTTGCGCGAGGCTTGTAGTGTCCTGCGCAGTCAGAACGACGGAGTGCGTATCGTGTTGACTGTCAGTCCGATCCGCTATCGCAAGTATGGCTACCACGGCAGCCAGCTCTCCAAGGCCACGCTCCTCCTTGCTGCCGACGAGGTGGTGCGGGCCGAGGGGCCTGGCGTGATGTATTTTCCTGCCTATGAGCTGCTGAACGACGAACTCCGCGACTACCGCTTCTATGCGCCCGACATGCTCCATCCCTCGCAGCAGGCCGTCGATTACCTCTGGGAGCGGTTTGTCGAGGCCTATTTCTCCTCCCGCGCGCAGCAATGGATGAAGGAGTGGGCACCCGTGCGGGCCGCGCTCCAGCATCGCCCCTTCCATCCCGACTCTCCTGATTATCTCGCCTTTCGCCAGCAAGCGGAGCTTCGGCGCGACGCCCTGCTGCGGAAGTGGAGAGAGTAGGGGAATAACTTCGACCTGTACGGTTGAAATTACCCAATACGCCCTGAAAGGGCAGAATCTCTTAGCCCAGGGCATCGCCCTGGGTAATTATGAACGCCAACCTGTCGCCCTGTAAGGGCAAAAGCTTTAAAGAAGCAGGCCATAAACAATTCTTTTGCCCTTACAGGGCGTCTTGTTGATTGCTATTATCCCCAGGGCGATGCCCTGGGCTATGGTCTGTTGGGCTTTCAGCCCGTTTCAACCGTACAGGTCGAAAAACTTTCAATATGGCCTGCTGAGTATAGAAAACAACAAATACAACCTTTACAACAAGTTTACAACGCTTTCGATAAGCCATGAGCAGAACCGAGCTCGCTCGAGTTTTGCCATGGCGAGAAAGGGTACCATAAAATGGAACCTACACGCATCGCGTGTCGCAATCTTGCTGCAAGGTAAACAACAAAGAACAACGCTTCGCCTTGGACATTGTCTGCTAATTGTCCTGGCGAAGCGTTTATAGTAGTAAAAGTTGATTTTTAAATGTCCTGACGACAATCTGCTGGTTAGCTCCTGCTTATCTGCAGACCCGTCGTGCTGAGGCTCATCTCCACGAAGCGGGCATTGTCGCGGAGCGGATGCGCCTGGAGCGTCTGCTTGATGCGAGCCGCCGCCTCGGGATCTTTGGCCACCATGTAGAGGAAGCCGCCGCCACCCGCACCGGGGAGTTTGTAGCCGAGGCAGAGGTCGTCGATGAGCGTGGTGAGCTGGCGCACCGCCTCCGGATTTGTCCCCGCGTCGAGGAGCTGGTTCTGTCGCCAGGTCTGTCTGACGAGGCGTCCCATCTCCTGGAAGTCCGCCCGCTGGATCGTATCATACATCTGCAGCGCATGCTCCTTCATCTCGCGCAGCAAGGCCAGTTCGTCGTGCTCGTTGAGGAACATGCGGCGCACGATCTCCGCCAGGATGCTCTTGGCCGTGCGCGTGATGCCCGTGTAGTAGAGCAGGTGGCACGGCTTGTAGGCCGGGTCTGTGAAGACCGTGTCCGGCAGCCAGCGCACCTCGGGCGACTGTCCGAAGCCCTTGACCGTCTGGAGGAGTTTCACGCCCGCCGTGATGCCGCCAAACTGGTCCTGCCAGCCGCCACCCGTGGTGAGCAACTGTTCGAGCACGAGCGTGCGCCGTCCTATCTCCAGTTTGTCCCATCTGAGTCCGCAGAAGTCGCTTACAGCCCCCAGCACCGTGGCCGCCAGGATGCTGCTCGTGCCCAGTCCCGATCCCGCTGGAACGGCCGAGAGCATCGTCAGTTCGATGCCACATCCGAAGGCCCGCAGCTGGTCGGCCAGCGAGGCGTAGCGGTCCGCGCAGAAGGCCGGCGCAAAGCCCGCCAGCGCCAGTGCCGCCTTGGGGATGGAGAAGGGGCTACCCACATGGTGGTAGTCCGTCAGCTCCTCAAACGTCCTCACCGTCTCCGAGGCCCCGAGGTCGATGCTCCGCAGGATGATATGCGGTTCGACGCACGGTTTGACATACGCCTGGAGCGGCGGTTGTCCGTTGAGCTCTATGGCGAGGTTGACCACGTTGCCACCCTCCATCAGGCAGAACGGCGGCGTATCCGTCCATCCACCCGCTATGTCAATGCGCACGGGCGACCGTCCCCATACGATCTGGTCGCTCTGCACCGCCATCTGCGGATGCTGCTTGTGGGCCGTGGCCTCCGCCGTCAGTCCCTCCCGCAGCAGCGAGAAGGCGCGGTTGGCGTTCTCCTCGCCACCCTGTCCACGTCGGTGCTCCACCTCCGAGCGGAACATCGCGTCGTGGATGCGGCGCATCAGGTCCGTATGCTCGGGCAGCGGATCGGGCAGCGCCAGTTGGCCCTCCACAAAGTCGTTGGCAGCGTCGAGCAGGTCGATCTGATAGAAGACGCTGTGGGCATAGTTGCGTGCCAGCATCGGCCAGTTTTCCGACCGGAAACGGCGGCGCTGCTCCGTGAGTCGTTGCAGGTTCGCCTGGTTGGAGATCTGCTCCGCGCTCAATTTCCGAGCCGCCTTATAGGTCTCCTTCGCCTTCTCCGACGCCTCCTGGTCCAGCAGGAAGCGCAGCAGCAGGCCCGCCTCCTCCGTCGTGTGTGCAACGGGAAACTGCTCCTTCTGCTGTTCCGCCCCTGCAAAAGTGTCGTAATAGCCGTAGGGGCGCACCACCCAGTCCGCTTCGCCGATAGGCACCATATCCACACATTGCCCCTTGTCCAGTCGGATCTCCCAGTCGTTCTCGGGCACACCCGTGATGATGTTCTCGCTGGCCAGCGACCAGCGCTCGCCCACCCAGCTGTTCTCCACCCAGAGGTTTTGGTTCTCCGCCGTGATGCGCACCCGCGTGATGGCATTCTGTACGAACATTGCCGGATGTGGCTTCAGCGAGTGGTGCATGATCTCCCGTTGGTCGTTGACGAGGTTTTGGATCGCCAAGGTCGAGGAGAGGAGTTCGTGGGACGTGCCAAAATGGTAAAATTCGCCACCCGGTAGCGGGAGGATCGCCACCCTGAGGCTGTTGAGCTCCTCGTCTTGGATGTCGGGCTGCGATCCCAGCGCACATCCAAACTCGCTATAGAGGTCATACTCCTTGATCTTCCCCTCCTGCTCCGACCGCTTCATCAGCAGGCGCACGGCCCTGTCGGAGAGCAGCCACACGCCGATGTCCGTCAGGTAGAAATGGGTCTCCGAGAGCTTGCTCAGCGTCTCGACGGAGGGCTTCTGCAGCATCCGCTCCAACTGGTCGGGCCGCTCGTGGGAGGAGACGAAGACGCCGTGATGGCTTGCCGTCTCGGGATTGAGCCACAGGCCGTAGCAGACCACGTCGGCCTCGGGGATGGGCTGGAGCGGCTCTGTGGCGCGGATGAGCACGTCGCCACTGACGATCATGGTGTGGAGCGAACTGGGCGCCTGGGCCATGATGCGCTCATAGAGCGGCACCTGCAGCGACAGCAGGTCCTGGGAGAGCCGCTGTCCCCGTTCCCAGCGAAAGACGGGGATCGGGGTGAGCACCTTGCCCGACGGAGCATAGGAGGGCAAGCGGCGGCTTTGTCCGCCCGCATGGAGCAGCAGCCGCTTGTCGGCGGCCAACCATTCGTCGAACGACCGGTCCGCACCCTGCGCCTGCCACGCCGCGCGCAGCAGCCAGTCCGTGCCGCCACCCGAGCCTAGCTTGTGGCCAATGGGGTCGTGGGTGCAAAACCATTCCTGATGGTCAAGCCCCGTGATCTCGTGGAAGCTGTCCACGAGATTGGGGGGAAGGGAGAGGAGTTTCTTCATTGTCTCTGTTCAGTCTTAGTCGTTGGATAGTATCCTTAGTCTTTGGATTGCGCCGTGGCAGCCTGCGCCGCGTCGCCCTGACGTCTCTTTCTGACGAAGACGACGATGGCGAATACAATCAGCAGCACCATGATGGCGAAGGCCGTATAGGCGATGGTCTCCGTCGTCTGGATGCTCTTCGGATGGAAGTCGAGCACCACCTTGTGATGGCCGGGCTTGACGTTGATGGCGCGCAGCACGTAGTTGACGCGGCCCACGGCCACCTCCTGTCCATCGACCGTCGCCGTCCATCCCGGGTAGTAGATCTCGGAGAAGACGATCAGTCCGCCCGTCTTCGAGCTCACCTCGTACTGGAGGTTGTTGGCCTCGTAGGCCGTCAGCTTGATCGTCGCCGTCGTGTCGAGAGGCTGGGCCTGTCCGAGCGCCTGCTCAAACTGCTTGTCGGCCACGGCCTCGTGGGTCACGTCGATGGCGCGGATGCCGTCGAGCTCCTCGTTGGCGTTATCTACATAGCGGATCTTGTCCACAAACCAGGCGTTGCCCTGGGCGTAGGTGTTGCGCAGCGGCATGGTCTGTCCGCCCTGCAGCGGCAGGATGAAGTAGCGGGCGTTGAGCATATTGAGCACGGGGAACGCCTTGCGTCCATCCACCTTCGTCATGTCGCCATTGGCGGCGGCCACGGCCTGCATGCCGGCCTGCATCTCGGGACGGATATAAGCCTCGATCAGCTCCTGATAGCGGCGGAGCTTGGCGGCATGATAGCCTCCGATGCTCTTATGGAAATAGGAGGTATTGTTCTCGTTGAAGGTGTCCGAGGCGAAGTTGAGCACGCGGTAGTCGAGGTCCTTGTCCTGCAGGATCAAGTTGTCGGCCTGCGTGGGCTCCATGGGCGCGTCGCGCTCGCTTCGCGGCACGAACATCCCGTCGTTGAGGTAGCGCTTGTCCACCTGCCACAGATCCACGAGGCAGAGCACGGCCAGCAGGCCCACGAGGATGCGCGCGTCGATCTTTTTCATCTTGAAGAGCAGGAGGCAGGCGAAGCCGACGAGGATGATGATGACCGATCGCCAGGCGTCGGCCGAGACCATCGCCTCGCGCATCGACTCCAGGCTGCCGAGGATCATGCCCTGGACGTCGGGCGTCATGCCCTGGATATTGGCAAACATCTGTGCTTCCTGGTCGCTCGTGAACGGACCCATCATGCTCGGGATGAGGGCCAGCAGCAGGGCGACGCCAGCCGTCAGACCGAGGCTGACATAGACCCAGCGCATCTTCTGGCGCAGGAGGTCGGGCTCGTCCACGATCCGCTTGAGGGCCAGGATGGCGAGTAGCGGAATGGTAAATTCGGCAACCACGAGGATCGAGGCCACCGTGCGGAACTTCGCGTACATCGGCACGTAGTCGATGAAGAAGTCGGTCAGCGGCATGAAATTTTTACCCCACGAGAGGAGGATGGAGAAGATCGTAGCCGCCAAAAGTGCCCATTTCATCGGGCCTTTGACGATGAAGAGGCCGAGGATGAAGAGGAACAGCACGAAGGCGCCCACATAGACCGGGCCCGACGTGCCGGGCTGCGTGCCGAAATATTGCGGCATGCTGTCGTAGATCGTCGGGAGCATCTGCTCCACGTTGCTGTCGGCATGCTTCATGGCCGTGCTGTTCTGGCTCAGCGGCGCACTCGCGCCACCCTTGGCGTCGGGTACGAGGAGCGTCATCGTCTCGTCGATGCCGTAGCTCCACTGTGTGATATAGTCGCGGTCGAGACCCGAGCTCGTCTGGTTGGCTGTGTTGTTCTTCACCAGCTCACTCTTGCCACGCATACTCTCCTTCTGATACTCCCACGTGTGGTAGAGGTTGGAGAGGTTGGTGCAGATACCCAGGACGGCGGCCACGGCGCAGACGGCCGAAGCCTTGAGCCAGCGCGCCACCTGCCGCTGACGGATGGCCTCGACGAGGTAGGCGATGATGATGAAGAGGATGGGGAAGAGGAAGTAGTAGGTCATCTGCGCGTGGTTGGCATTGACCTCGAAGGCCGCAAAGATCGACGTGACGATCAGTCCCCATAGGTATTTCCCCCTGTAGGCCATGACGATACCGCCGATCATCGGTGGCAGGTAGGCCAGCGCCATCACCTTCCAGATATGTCCGGCGGCAATGATGATCAGGAAGTAGGAGGAGAAGGCCCAGATGATACTTCCCAGCGCCGCCAGCGACTGTCGGAAGTCGAAGGCGCGCAGCATGATGTAGAAGCCCAGCAGGTAGGCGAAGATGTACCATACGTTCTCTGGCAGCCACAGGTGGTAGGCGTTGAGGGCCTGCGAGAGCGTGCTCGTGGAGTTGTAGGACGGCGAGATTTGGTAGGTCGGCATTCCGCTGAAGAGGTTGTTCACCCAGCGCGTGCGCTCGCCCGTACGCTCATAATAGTTGATCTGCTCCGCGCCAAGGCCCTTGGAAGCCTGGGAGTCGTGGCGGAACAACACCTTGTTTTGGGTGACGGGAACGAAGAAATAGGCAAACCCGATGAGTGCGAAGAGTAGGATGGCTACTACGTCGGGCAAACATTTCTTGAAAGTATTCATTTGTCTTTTGATATTGATTTTCTGAGTAATGTGTGCAAAGTTAGTAAAAAACATCGAGGTGTGGGAATGGAACGCTCACTTTTTTCTCTCGCGTCGAAGAAATAAAAAAGGCAACTATAGATCTTGATATTTTGTAATGTAAACTAATTTTACTACACAACGACCTGCGGAACAGTTGTTAGAGGGCTCAGAACGACTGAGATTGTGTCCTTGTCTGAGAGGTGAAAGCAAGTCTTCTACCCTTGATGATGTCGGCAGAGGCCGTTTCGGAGGGCTCTTCGGGTAGGTTCGAGGGGGTGTTTTGCGGGCTTCCAGGGGCAATATACATCAAAATGATGGCAATTATCGCCCTTTGACACGATCAAGAGCCATCTTTTTGTAGGGGTGCGAAAATCGAGGCTAATTCTGAAATTACGGAACAAACCCACAGAAATAGTTGGTTGTCAAATAGTTACGTTTTGCCACTCTTTTCTTCTTCCTTGTTGTGGGCTCTGCTTCCGAGTTGCTGAAAACGCGGGTAGATAGTTGTTTTTGTTGTGCAAATGGCTGCCGCAGGGCATATTTTAGCTTGTCGATGCAGTCAAACGCCCCCACTAAGTTACGCATTTTCTTTGGAATCTCTTCATTTTTCTCCAGTTTTTCGAGGTAAAAGGGTGGGAGAGATGTATTCTTGATTTGTTAATGAAGGTGAACATGTAAGTTGCGGTCGTGAGCGAGGTAGATGTTTGTTAGTTCTTCTCCTAATCTTAAATAGCAGATAGTGAGAGATTTATGTATTGTTTGTTAAACAATAGATAGCAGCTTTGATTTTGTAGAAACTTACGAACTTACAAACTTACGAACTTACATTAAGGATTTCAACTTTCTTCCTGGATAGTTTCAGTGAAAAATTATCTGTAAAGTATATTCGGAGCAATAGCCAGCGGTTCACATAGCTTTGCTATGTGCCATTTTCGTAAGATGAAAAAAAAGTTGGAAAATATTTGTGATTTTATTTGGAGGTATGAAATATTCTTCGTACCTTTGCAGAAGATTTAGCGGCACTCGGCAATTTGAGAGCAAGCTCTCATTGCGCTCGCTTGCAAAATCTTTGCACCATCATTTGAGGCTTGCGGAACAAACCCATAGAGGGCCCGCGACGGGCTTTTCTTACGACAGGGGCGAGGGACAAACAAATAGCGGCGCCGGTCCTAAGCTACCATCGGCAAGGTCTCCATTTTGAACACCTTTAAACACCTTAAACGCAATGATCAACTACAGCATCACGGCAAGAGCCGTCAACCCGAATATCTTCGAGATCAACCAGGCCAAGACGCGTATCAACCAGGCCAAGGCCGAGGGCAAGCAGCCCGACCCCAAGGACGAGGCACTCGTCGAGACCGTCGTCACCAACTACTTCGCCACGGCACAATATACCGAGGTGATGACCATCGAGAAGTTTGCCCGCCACATCGCCGACCACGGCACGACCTACTCCCGCGCCGACATCATGGCGATCCTCTACATGGCAGTCGACTGCATGCGCGAGCAGCTGCTGGAGGGCAAGAAGATCCGCCTCGGCGAGCTCGGCGACTTCTCCGTAGCGCTCAGCAGCAAGGGCGCGGAGACGGCAGAGAAGTTCAGCTCGCAGAACATCCAGCGCGTCACGGTCTGCTGGGAGCCGGGCAGCGAGTTCCGCAACCTCCTCGCCGACGCCGAGTTCAACCTCGTCGCCACCCGTTCGGCCCAGGCAGCCGTCCTCAAGGCCATCAAGGAGGGCAAGACCAACGTTGATATCTCCGCGCCCGTCAACCCGGACGGAAACCCCTCCAACCCTGGAAGCCCCTCCAACCCGGGCGGCACGACGAAGCCTGGCCGCAGTGATGGCGGCGGAAGCGATAGCGGCGAGCTGGGAGAATGAGATTCTTTTTGTATTGTCTTCGATTTGCACTAACTTTGGATAAGTTAGGCTGCATCTCAACAATAAAAAAGAATGAGATTCTTTTTGTATTGTCTTCGATTTGCACTAACTTTGGATAAGTTAGGCTGCATCTCAACAATAAAAAAGAATGAGATTCTTTTTGTATTGTCTTCGATTTGCACTAACTTTGCAAGAGAAAAAGGGTTGCCGTCAGAAGGCATCCCTTTATCTAAACAAAACGTATATTGGAATACATGAAAAAGATAGGAATCATCGTTGCGATGGACAAGGAGTATGAGCAGCTGTCGAAGGTCTTTGAAGGCCGGACCGACATTGTGCTCCAAAAGTGTGGGATAGGGAAGGTGAACGCTGCCGTCGGAGCCACGGAGATGCTCCGCGACCATCAACCCGACCTGATCGTGTCGAGCGGCTGCGCTGGAGGTGCGAGCACGTCGCTGGAGGTGATGGACGTGGTGGCGGCCTCGTTCTGCGCCTATCACGACGTCTATTGCGGAGACAATGCGGCCTACGGCCAAGTGCTCGGGATGCCCGCCCGCTTTGAGGCCCCGCAGGCGTTGATAGACAAGGCGTTGCAGATACCGCGTGTCAAGGCGGGACTGACCGTCAGCGGCGACTGGTTTGTCGATTCGAAGGAGAAGATGCGCGAGATACTCGACCATTTCCCCGAGGCCATGGCCGTCGATATGGAGAGCTGCGCCATCGCCCAGGTCTGCCACCGCTACGCCGTCCCCTTCATCTCGTTTCGCGTCATCAGCGACATCCCACTCAAAGACACCAAGGCCAGCCAGTATTTTGACTTCTGGGACCGCGTGGCCGAGGATAGTTTCGAGGTGACGCTCCGTTTTGTGGAGTCCATCCTCTGATTGGACGCACAGGGCAAGAAGGCCGATCCTCATCGGCCATAGCAAGCAAAAGAAAACAAGGAATAAATAGAGAAAAAGAACAATGGAAAAGATACCCAGTTTCACGATTGACCACAATCGTTTGCTCCGCGGCATCTACGTCTCCCGCAAGGACAAGGTGGGCGGCGATGTCGTCACGACGTTTGACATTCGCATGAAGGAGCCCAACCGCGAGCCCGCGCTTCATCCCGGTGCCCTCCACACCATCGAGCATCTGGCCGCCACCTATCTCCGCAACGACGCGGAATGGAAGGACCGCATCGTCTATTGGGGCCCGATGGGCTGCCTGACGGGCAACTACCTGCTGATGAGGGGCGACCTGCAGAGCCGCGACATCGTGGCCCTGATGCAACGCGCGTTTCGCTTCGTGGCCGACTTCGAGGGCGAGGTGCCAGGAGCGGCTCCCCAGGACTGCGGCAACTACCTCCTCCACGACCTCCCCATGGCCCGATGGGAGGCCCGCAAATATCTGGAGGAGGTGTTGGAGAAGATGACGGAAGCCAACCTGGTCTATCCGTCGGTCTAAAAGAGGGTCAGAACCGATAGCCCACGGTCAGGGTGAAGAGACGGTTGCGCGTGTCGATCGTCTCCATCGCCTTGGTCAGGGGAAAGTGGTAGCGCGCGTCGAGCACCACCTGCTCATACTCGTAGCTCACGCCCACGGGGAGGGCGAGCATCACGCTTTTCGCCTCGTCCTTGAGGTCCATCTCGCAGCTCTGCGGCTTGCCATAGGTTGTGACGTTGGTCTCGTTGTTGACCGTAAACTCCGTCTGATCCCACTTGCGTTTCGCCGTGGTGAGAAAGCCCAGTTCCACACCCGCCTTGACGGCGAAGCCCTGCGCCACATAGTAGTGGGCCATGATGGGGACGGTGATGTAGCCGAAGGTGTGGTGCTGGTTGGTGAAGGCATGGCCCGTCACCAGCGCGGGCCGCTGCTGGCCTTCGGCAAAGATCTTCTCCTCGAAGTCTTTGTATTTGGATCCCGCCTGGGTGTAGAACAGGCCCAGGGAGAAGGCCCAGTCGGTGGTGGCCTGGTAGGCTACCTCCAGTCCGCCCGTGAATCCCGCGTTGTATCTTGCGTCCGGCTCATAGCCCGTCGCACTGAAGCCAGCGGCCTCCGTGGCCTTGTAGGCCGCCACGTTCGTCTGTTTGGCCCACGTCACACCCACCTGGGGCGTGAAAGAGAAGGTGCCCCGCTTCGGTTGACTCTCCTTTCCTTGGGCCTGTGCGCCAAGGACTGCTATGGCCATGGCACAGAGTAAAATCGTTTTCTTCATAAGCGTATTAGCTTCGTTGGGATAATCAAAAAAAAGCGGACGACTCGTCCCGAGCCATCCGCTCCCTATTAATCTAAGCTATCGTACTTAAATGACAAAAGTACGATAATCACTCCACTGAGTGATGCCATAAAATATTATTCTTTGCTCTGAACAGCCTCCTGATCCTTGTTTTCGGCATCGACGGCCTTGATCTTCTGGCGCGTCTCCTCCAGTTCGTCTCTCAGTCGCTGCACTTTGCGCTTCATCTCTTCGATGAGACTATTGCCCTTCTTGCTGCTGACGTTGAGGAATCCAAGGTTGTTCTCGTAGGTGTTGATATCGTTCTTGAGTTGCTCGTAGCGGCGCATGAGGCGTCCACGCTCCGTGTCGAGGGCGTCGCCACCGCGGGTGGCCACCTGGCGCAGGTTGGATCGGAAGTTGTCCATGCGGCGGCGTGAGGAGTTGACGTGAAGCTCCTTGTAGAACTTGTCGAGCAGGGTGCGGAACGCCTGATAGGTCTTCTCCTTCTGCTTCATGGGCACATGGCCGATGGCGAAGAACTCGTCGGAGAGCGCCTGCACCTTCTTTTGGAGGTCGCCCTCGTCCTTGCCCTCGTCGAGGAGTGCCTGGAGGCGGGCGATGACTTCCTGCTTCTTCTTCAGGTTCTCATCCTCCTCCTTGTGGACGTCGGCAAAGGCTGCCGTGCGCGCGTCGAAGAAATGGTCGCAGGCCTCGCGGAACTCCTTCCAGAGCTCGTCGCCCAGCTTGTGGGGCACCTGTCCGATGGTCTTCCACTCCTTCTGGAGCTCGATCAGCTTGTCGGCCGTCTTGCGCCACTCCGTGCTGTCCATCAGCTCCTTGGCCTTGGCGATGAGCTCGCGCTTCTTGTCGGCATTCTCCGAATACTGCGCGCGGCGCTCCTTGTAGTGGGCGTTCTTGCGTCCGAAGAAGTCGTCGCAGGCGGCACGGAAGCGGTCGAAGATCTTCTGGTTGACCTTCGGGGCGGCAAAGCCGATCTTCTTCCATTCCTGCTGCACGTCGAGGATCTCCTGCGTATGGCGTTCCCAGTCGGCGTTGGTCTTGTTTTCCTCCTTCACGATGGCCTCCACCTTCTCGCAGAGGGCCGTCTTCTTCTCCAGGTTGTCGTTCTCGCGTGAGCGCAAGTCCTCGAAGAACTGCTGGTGGCGCTTGTTGACCACCGTACTGGCAGCCTTGAAGCGAGACCACAGTTGCTCGCGCAGGTCTTTCTCCACGGGTCCCGTCTCGCGATACTGCACGTGGAGGTCCTGGAGCTTGCGCGAGGCGCTGATGACGTCCTTCTCCTCGGCCAGTTTTTCGGCAGCCTCGCAGAGGGCCGTCTTCTTCTCCAAGTTCTTCTTGAAGTCGTATTCTCGGGCCTCGCGGTTGAGGTTGATGAGGTCGTAGAACTGCTCCACGTAGAGCTGGTAGTTGCGCCAGAGCTCGTTGGCCTTCTCGGCGGGCACGGGCTTGATCTCCTTCCACTCCGCCTGGAGGGCTTTGAAGTTTTGGAAGTTGGCATTGGCCTCCTCGGCCGTGGTGACCATCGCCTTGATCTTCTCGATGATCTCCAGCTTCTTCTGGAGGTTGTCCTGCTTCAGCTGCTCGAGCTCCTGAAACGCCTTCTGTCGTTTCTCCTTGATGATGGTCATCTCGGCCTTGAAGGCTTGCTCGTCATCATCGGGCAGAATCTGAAACTTCTCCGGGTCTCCGCCCGCCTCGACAAACGCCTTCTGCTCGACCTCACGCTCTGCGAAGTGCAACTTGTAGAACGTTGTCTTCAAGTGCTCTATCTCCGCCTTGTCCGGGGTGGTCTCGCTCTTGGCGATCTCGCCCAGGCGGTCCACGATCTCCTTCTTGGAGGTGTAAACCTTCTTGGCGAGTTCTTCCTCTTGCGCCTGCTGCGCATCCTCAGCCGTTTCGGCTGCGATCGGTGCGGTCTCTTCGCCAGACGGCGGGTTCACCTTGTTGGCCTCTTCGGCCTGCTTTACTTCTTCAGTTCCCTGCGTGAGGGCGTTCTCTTGAGAATCCATCATTTCACATTTTTGTTTATGACATGGTTATCAGCTCGACGCACAAACCTCCCTCTCCCCTCCTTGTTATCGGGGGAGTTTGGTAGTGCTTACACATAATAATGTGCAAACTTAGACAAAATAATTGATACCACCTAAAAATATGCGAAGTTTTTTCCTTTCTGCCGCTAAATAAGCCGTTTGTGGCGCAAAATCCACCATGTGGCGCCCGAAACGATAACGGATATGAGCAGGGCGAGGGGGAAGCCGAGGGGACTGTCCTCCATGCCGTTGATGAGGTTCATGCCGAAGAGCGAGGAGACCAGGGTGGGGAGCATCATGATGATACTCACGGAGGTGAGCGTACGCATCACGGTGTTCATGTTGTTGTTGATGATGCTGGAGTAGGTGTCCATCGTCGATTCGAGGATGTCGGAATAGATGCTGGTGGTCTCGCGCGCCTGGCTCATCTCGATGTTGACGTCCTCGATGAGGTCGGCGTCGAGCTCATCGACCTGGAGCTTGAACTTCAGTTTGGCCAGCAGGTTTTCGTTGCCGCGGATGGAGGTGACGAAGTAGGTGAGCGAGTCCTGGAGCCTGGAGAGTCCGATCAGGCTCTCGTTGTTGACCTCCTTGTCGAGGTTCTTCTTCGACTTCTCGATCAGGGCGTTGATCTGCTTGAGTCGTTTCAGGTACCATACGGCGGAGGAGAGGAAGAGGCGGAAGATCATGTCCACGTAGTCCGTGAAGCCCTCGCCGCGCTTCTGCTGGTAGCTGACGAAGTCGATCATCATGTTGGTCTCGAAGTTGCAGACCGTGATGGTGACGTCGCGCTTGTGGATGATGCCGAGGGGGACGGTGGTGTAGGGCGTGCGGGAGCGCACCTCCTTGACGTAGGGGATGCGGAGGATGATGAGCATCCAGCCGTCGTCATACTCATAGCGGGCCCGCTCGTCGGTATCGGCGATGTCGGAGAGGAAATAATCGGGTATCTGGAACCGCTCCTGCAGTTCCTGTTGGTCTTGCTCCGTGGGGCAAGTGACTTGTATCCAGCAATTGGGCTGCCACTCTGAGATGGCATTCAAGTTTCCGTTGAAATTCCAGTATGTCTTCATTTCGCTAATCTCCAATGGTTCATAAGGTGGGGATTAGCATCCGAAGATGAAATCCTCACGCTTAAAGATTGAAATTATCCGCGTGATAGTCGTCCATTACTACTGTGAAGGTTGTTATCGGATGCAAAGGTAGTGCAAAATTGCGAAAACGCAAAGAAAATGGTCCAACTTTTTTCATAAAACCAAGTGGAGGCGGCTCCTCTAAGAAAAGTCCCCGGCAGGCCATCGTGGACGGCTTGTCGGGGACTGTCTTCCTATTTTCTTATGCTTTAGCGACTTGCGTCTTGCGGCGTGTGCAGCCGCTGGTCGCGGTCGGTTTTATGCGGTCGGCTTACTCGGTCGGAGCGGCAAACTTGTCGCCTGTCTCCTTGACGATGGCACGCTGGGTGTGCTCGCTAAATCCGGGACGCTCCACGCGGGCGCCGAGGCCCGTCTTGGTGCGGAGGAACTGACCGTCCTTCTCGGGCTTCACGGCCATGTCGTTGTACTTGACGATGAGGTAGGTGGCCAACTGGCGCCAGCGCTGGATCATCTCGGCACCCTTCTGGTTGGAGTAGAGGTTGAGGTAGTCGAGCGCGGCCTGCTTGTCCGTGTTGTAGAGGGCCACGGCCTTGTCCTCGACCTCCTTCTGATGGGCGAAATAGCTGTTCTCCAGCGAGTCGCGGACAGCCTGGAGGGCCGGGAACATCATCGAGTAGCGCGGATAGACCATGTTGCTCACCCAGTTGCACACCCAGAAGGCGTTCTTGTCGGAGAAGGTCACGGCGTCGGCGCCGGGCGTGTTGAAGCACTCGGGCTGCACGGTGTTGCCACAGTAGATAGGCACGTAGGCCACCATGTTGCCGTCGTCGTTGCCAAACCACAGGATGCCGCCCACCTCGCGCGGAAGCCAGGAGCGCATCTGTGCCACATAGGTGAAGCCGGTCTGCTGCGTGCTCGTCGGGCGCTCGTTGAAGTACTGCTTGCCGTCCACCTTATAGTAGAGTGGGGTGGGACGGTAGGGCGAGTCCCAGAGACCCTGGCCGAGGTCGTTGTCCATGGCCAGCGGCGTGCCCTCGTAGTGGTCGCGCATGCAGGCCATCATCTCCAGCGGGCTGATCTTGTGGTCGGGGATGATCCACAGCGGCATGTCCTCGGCGTTGGGATCCTTGCCCAGGGCCCACGGCAGGTAGCGGTCCATGCCCTTGTCGAAGCGGTGGAAGAAGCTCCATACGCGCGCGTCGCAGATGCGGCGGCCGCTGAAGTCGGGCTTGGCGTAGGCCATCTTCCAGTTGAACTCATTGTCCTTGCCCGTGAACCAACCCTTCTGGCGTGCGAAGGAGATCATGTTCTTCGAGCAGATCACGTCCGTGTCGTAGCTGCTGACGAGGCCGATGCGGCTCTGGTTGGCATGGCCCGAGAGGGCGTTGTCGGGGATGCGGACCGCACACCATACCACCTTCTGCTTCGGGTCGTCGCCACAGCCCTGCATCTCCATGATCCAGGCCTCGTTGGGGTCGCAGATCGTGAACGACTCACCACCGCTGATGTAGCCGTACTTCTCGACCAGCTGCGTCATCACCTTGATGGCCTCGCGGGCCGTCTTGGCGCGCTGCAGACCGAGGTACATGAGCGAACCGTAGTCGATCTGTCCCTGCTTGTTGACCATCTCGTCGCGGCCGCCATAGGTGGACTCGCCGATGCAGAGCTGCCACTCGTTGATGTTGCCGATGACGTTGTACGTCACGGATGCCTCGGGGATGAAGCCGTGGCTCTCGTGGGTGTCATAGTCGATGATCTCGCGCATAGCGCCCTTGGCGTGCTTGCCTGCCGCATAGTGGCAGAGTTTGGTGAACATGCCGTAGTCGTCGGCATTGTACGTGCAGAGCACGGAACCGTCGGTAGTGGCTCCCTTGCCCGCGATGAAGTCGGTGCAGGCTGACATCTTGGCAGCCGAACTGAGCACCAGTGCTGCAGCCAGCAGCAGTTGCTTTTTCATTTTCATATCGATTAGTAATTAATAGAGGTTTCAAACGTTTGACGGTTGCCGCAGAAGTCCCATGCCGTGACGCGCAGTTGCCGCTCCTTCTGAAGCCTTCCCACGGGTGTCCGGCGGAGGTCGCAGACCAGGATGGTCGGGTTCTTCTGTTGCTCGAAGAGCACAAACTGACCGTCGATCGTGGCTTCCCAGCCTGCCGTGCCACTGCCGCTGTCCGTGATGGAGAGCGTCACGTGGTCGTAGGAGCGGCTGGTGGCCTTGATGGCGGGCGCCTGCTGGTCGGAGGCGAGGTAGTAGGTCATGCCCAGTTCGCGCACCTTGCCATAGACCCAGCCGTTCTTGGCCTCGCTGCGGCAGTAGCGCGGGGGCGTGCCCGTGCCCGTCATCGCCACATAGAGCTTGCGCGGGTCGATGGTGGCGTCGGGGATGCGGAAGGCCAGGTCGGCCCAGCCCAGCAGCGGCACGTTGCCCGGGACGAAGCGCACGGCCTGGGAGAGGCCGCGGGCGGAGGCGAGCAGCTGCGGTTTCATCAGTCGGTCCACAGCCATCAGTCGTCCTGGCACGTCGAGGCGGATGCCGTCGGTCTGCCAGTGGTTGTCTCGCGAGGTAAGCAGGGCCTCAGGACCCGCTATCACGGGTTTCACGCCCAAGGCCTCGGGCGTGCCGAGGACGGTAAACTCGCGGACGGTCTGATTGCCAAAGACGTCGCTCACGACGTAGCGCAGGCGATACTCGCGGCGCTCGTTGAAGAGGATGTAGCCCTTGCCCTGTCCGGTCTTGAGGAAGGGCAGGCGGTTGCCGGGCTCGACAAACGACTTGAGAAACCAGACGCGGCTCTGCATGAAGTGGTCGTAGTCGCCCCAGGAGTTCATCATCCGGTGCATCGACTGCGGAAGGCCGTTGATATCGGCCGAGAAGACCAGGCGGCCGTCGCAGTAGAGACGGATCAGGCGCGATCCAAAACTGTTATAGACGCCATTCATGTGGTCCATGGTGCGCACGCCGAACCCCACCTTGCCCCAGGCCGAGAAATGGCCCTTGTCGAAGGTGAAGACGCGCGGACTGGATCCGTGCTGAAACGTTCCCTCGCCGGGCACGGGGTAGGCCTTGAAGGCATAGACGGCCGGGGCGATGGTGTCGCGGACGTAGGCCTTGAGGTAGGCCAGGGGATCGAGCAGGTCGCCCGTCTGCGTGCGGTGGAGCTCCAGGTGGAGATGCGGGCCCTGGGAGGAACCCGTATTGCCGCTGAACCCGATAAACTGTCCTTTGTGGACCGGCATCATCGTCGCTGGGAAGGTGATGTCGGTGGCATAGACCTTGTGGGCGTACTGATAGCGCTTCACGGCGGCCTCGATCTGCGGGGCGAAGTCGTCGAGATGGACATAGACCGAGGTGTTGCCGTCGGGATGGCGCACATAGACGGCCTTGCCAAACCCATGCGTGCCCACGGAGACCTTGCTGATGAAACCGTCGGCCATGGCGTAGAGCGGCTTGCCCGTCATGCGGTCGGTCTTGACGTCGATGCCGGCATGGAAATGGTTCGGTCGCGGCTCGCCGAAGTTGCCCGCCAGCTCGATGGGGTAGTGGACGGGCGAGACATAGGCGATCGCGGCCAGCAAAAGACTTGCGAGCATCGGCTTACGAGATGGCCTTGAAGGACATGTCCAGTCCCTTGACGCTATGGGTGAGTGCGCCTACGGAGATGAAATCGACGCCCTGCTCGGCATAGTCGCGGATGGTGTCGAAGGTGATGCCGCCCGAGGACTCCACCTCGTAGCGATGGTCGATGAGCTCCACGGCCTTGCGCGTGTCGGCGGGCGTGAAGTTGTCGAGCATGATGCGGTTGACGCCGCCGTGGTCGAGTACCTGCTGGAGCTCGTCGAAGTTGCGCACCTCGATCTCGATCTTCAGGTCGAGGCCCTTCTCCTGGAGGTAGGCGTGGCAACGATCGATGGCCTGGACGATGCCGCCGGCAAAATCGATGTGGTTGTCCTTCAGCAGAATCATGTCGAAGAGGCCGATGCGATGGTTCATGCCGCCGCCGATCTTGACGGCCTGCTTCTCCAGGATGCGGAGGCCCGGCGTCGTCTTGCGCGTGTCGAGGACGTGGGCTCCCGTGCCCTCCAGGCGCTCCACGTAGCGGCGCGTCATCGTGGCGATGCCGCTCATGCGCTGCATGATGTTGAGCATCAGGCGCTCCGTCTGCAGCAGCGAGCGCACCTTGCCCGTGACGATGAAGGCTACGTCGCCCGGCTTGACATGGGCGCCGTCATGGATGAAGACCTCCATCTGGAGCGTCGGGTCGAAGCGGTCGAACACCTTGCGGGCAATCTCCACGCCCGCGAGCACGCCCTCCTCCTTGACGAGGAGCTGGCTCTTGCCCATCGCCTCCTCGGGGATGCAGCAAAGGGTGGTGTGGTCGCCGTCGCCAATATCCTCGGCAAAGGCCAAATCGATCAATCTCTCTTCCAATTCTTCTACACTCAGCATATCTTATTTTTCTTTTAAAAATTCTTCGTTATAAATAAAAATATCTTCTTTCAACATTACTTCGTTGTGGTAAGCGTGGAGCGTGGACTTGGGTCCCTCCTCGCGGCAGACGATGCTGCCGTCCATCCACTCCACCATGGCCTCCTCGCCCGTCAGCGGGCGTGTCTCGACGACTTCGTCGCCCTTGATCGTGCAGAGGCCGAGGACGATCGTCTCCCGCGGGGTGACGATCCTGTGGGCTGCTACCTTTCTCATGGCGAACTCATCGATTTCATGGGCCGTCCGGCTTCCGACATGGGCCGCATCTTCGACGTGCTCTGTGGCTGCGGGGTCAACTGGCGCACGGGTGTGGGCGGCTGGGGCGTGCCGCGTTGCGGGGCCGTAGGCTGGGGAATTCCCAATTCGGGCGCATCTGGTTGCTGGTCGGGCGGTCCGGGACGGTCGGGGGTCGAGGGAGATCCCACGTTGCGGATGGGCGTGGAGGGATTCATCGGGTTGGAACTGTCCTCCCGGGGCTGGCCCTTCTGCGGGTGGATGCGCACGAGTTTCACGTTCTCGGCAAAGAAGAGCGTCAGCGTCGTCGTGGGCGGCGGCGCGTTGCGGCCCAGGAGGAAGAAACCTCTCACGCGCTTGATGCCGATACTGTCGCGGTCCTCCACGCTCAGCGTCTGCCGCATGTCGCTCGCCACCTCCTGCACCTGTTGCACCGTACTGTCGTTGGCAAAGGTCACGATCAGTCCGACGGTCAGGTTGCGCATGCCTTCCTGGAGGAGGAAGAGCGCGTCGTAGCTCAGCACGAGGCGGTCGCCCCTGTGGTAGGCCGTATCGACCTTAAGTTCGAAAGTGTATTTGTTGTAGGGCGCAAAGGTACTGAGCATGAGCGTCTTGCGACCAGGCCATAGGTTGGTCGTGTCGCCCCGCGAGGCGATGGATCCATACTGGCTCAGTTCAGCGTCGGAAGCACCCAGGGAACGGGCCTCCTGGCCCATACGGTCGGCGAGGTGCTCGTAGATGGTCTGCAGGCGCTCGGTGTGGCGCATGTAGTAGGCCATGGAGCGATCAAACTCCTGCTCGCTGACGCCATGCTTTTTGAGCACGGCCAGTTGCCACGACTTGCGCTGCATGTCGCTTGCATTGCTGTTTTGTGCCATGGCCACGGCCAGGTGGTAGTCGTAGAGGATGTCCTCCATCTCCGAGGGACTGAGGTAGTCGGAGGGGACGGTGGGCTTGCACCCCACGACGGCCAGCAGCAAGGCCACGATCGGCAGCAGTAGTCTATGATCGATGAGTCTCCGCATCCAGTTCTTTGCGATAGAAAATCAAAAACAACGCCACGCCGACACTGATACAAGCGTCGGCGAAGTTGAACACGGGCGAGAAGAAGATAAATGGTTCTCCACCCCAGAACGGCATCCATGTGGGGAAGGTGCCATGGAAGAGCGGGAAGTAGAACATATCCACCACGCGTCCCATGAGCATGGGCGCATAGCCCTCGCCCCAAGCCACCAACTGGGCGGGCTCGCCATAGGGCACCGACTCCGTGAAGATCTGTCCGTAGAACAGGGAGTCGAAGATGTTGCCTGCGGCGCCGGCACAGATCATCGTCAGGATGAGGATGAAGCCCAGCGGGCGCCCTTGTCGTATCTTCTTGCCTATATACCAAATGATGAAACCGACGGCCACGATGCGGAAGAGGCTCAGTAGCAGTTTGCTGCCGATCTCCATGCCAAACGCCATGCCGCGGTTCTCGATGAAGTCGATTCGAAACCAGTCGAATACGACGATCTGCTCGCCCAGCCCCATGTGGAGCTTGACGGCCACTTTGATGCATTGGTCAATGGCAATGAGCAAGATGCCCATTGCCATAGCTATCCATGCGTTTCTTTTCACGCCTTTAATGATCTTTGTAGTTCTGTTTCGACTGCACGCTGAGCGTGGCATGAGGCACGGCGCGGAGGCGCTCCTTGGGGATCAGCTCGCCCGTGATGCGGTCGATGCCGTACGTCTTGTTGTCAATACGCAGCAGGGCAGCCTGCAGTCCTTGGATAAACTTCTGCTGGCGCATGGCCATGTGGACCAGTTCCTCCTTGGTCTGTGAGCTGCTTCCCTCCTCCAGGGCCTTGTAGGTGGGCGAGGTGTCGTCCACGTCGTTGGTGTCCTGGTTGGTGAGCACCTTCATGGTCTCAGCATAGTCGGCCTTGGCCGTCTCGAGGCGGCCGAGGATAATGGCGCGGAACTCTTCCAGTTCCGCGTCACTATAACGTCTTTTGATCGTATCCATTTTATATTGTGAAGGCTCTTATGCCTTCGAGATTTCGATATGGGTCGTGAAGTCGCCGAGGTCGATCTCGTCCCCGTCCGTGGGCTTGACGACGATCTCGTTGGCGAGGACCTGCTGGCGCACCAGGTCGCCGAAGGTCTCCAGAGCCTCGTCGGTCTCCTTGTGCGGGTCGATGCTGACGACGATACGGTCCGTGATCTCCAGTCCGCTCTCCTTGCGGAGGTTCTGAATGCGGTTGATGAGCTCGCGGGCCATTCCCTTGCGGCGCAGGTCGTCGGTGAGCTCCACCTCCAGGGCCACGGTCAGGTTGCCCTCGTTGCTGACGAGCCAGCCCGGCATGTCCTCGGAGATGATCTCCACGTCGGTGGCATCCACGCTAATGGGCTGCCCCTCGACCTCGAAGCCGATGCTGCCCTCGCGCTCCAGCTGGGCGATCTCGGCCTGGGAGAGGGTGTTCATCTTGGCGGCGACACCCTTCATCAACTTGCCAAACTTCTTGCCCATGACGCGGAAGTTGCACTTCACTTTCTTGACCAGAAGTCCCTCACCCTCAACGAAGTTGAGTTCCTTCACGTTGACCTCGCTCTTGATGAGTGCGGCCACGGCCTCGATATGGCGGCGCTGCTCCTCGTCGATGGCGGGCACCATGATCTGAGCCAGCGGTTGGCGCACCTTGATGTTGACCTTGCGGCGCAGGGCGAGCACCATCGAGGTGATTTTCTGTGCCATGTCCATACGGGCCTCGAGGTCGGCGTCGATGCGGGCCTCGTCGGCCTTCGGCCAGCGGTCGAGGTGGATGCTCTTGAGTTGGCCTCCGAGGTCGTGGTAGAGCTCGTCGCTCACAAACGGGGCAAACGGGGCGAGCAGGTGGGCCACGGTCATCAGGCAAGTGTAGAGCGTGTCATAAGCCGAACGCTTGTCGTCGCTCATGTCCTTGCCCCAGAAGCGTTTGCGGTTGAGGCGCACATACCAGTTGGAGAGTTCGTCGTTGACAAACTGCTCGATGAGGCGTCCGGCGCGCGTGGGATCATAGCCGTCAAGTTCGCGGCTTACGCCCTTGACGAGCGTGTTGAGACGCGAGATGATCCAGCGGTCGATCTCGGGAGCGTCGGCGCGAAGCTGGGCGTCCTTGGGATCGTAGCCATCCACGTTGGCGTAGAGGGCGAAGAAGCTGTATGTGTTGTAGAGCGTTCCGAAGAAGCGGCGGCGGCACTCATCGACGCCATTCTCGTCAAACTTGAGGTTGTCCCAAGGTTCGGAGTTGGTCATCATATAGAAGCGGACGGCGTCGGCGCCATACTTTTCGATCATCTCAAAGGGCGGGACGACATTGCCCACGTGCTTCGACATCTTGTTGCCCTTGGCGTCGAGGACGAGGCCGGTGGAGATGACGTTGCGGAAGGCCACGCTGTCGAAGACCATCGTGCCGATGGCGTGGAGCGTGAAGAACCAGCCGCGGGTCTGATCGACGCCCTCGTTGATAAACTCGGCGGGGAAGAAAGCGGGCGGCACGGGTGTGCCCTCGTAGCAGGAGTGGATGAGCTGGTCGCGGTATTCGGCCTCGCTCTTGCCCGTGGCAGCGAGTTTCTCGGCATTGAGTTCGCCCTCGAAGGGGTAGTGGAGCTGGGCGTAGGGCATGGAGCCGCTGTCGAACCACACGTCGATGAGGTCGCTCTCGCGGTGCATGGGCTTGCCCGTGTCGCTGACGAGGACGATATCGTCCACATAGGGACGGTGGAGATCGATGCGGTCGTAGTTTTCCTGGGCGTTGTCGCCGACCACGAAGCCGCGGACCTTAAGCGGGTTCTCCTTCATCACGCCTGCCTCGACGGCTTTCTCTATCTCGTTGTAGAGTTCCTCGACGGAGCCGATGCACTTCTCGTTGCGGTCCTCGTCGCGCCAAATCGGGAGCGGTGTGCCCCAGAAGCGGGAGCGCGAGAGGTTCCAGTCGTTGAGGTTCTCGAGCCAGTTGCCGAAGCGGCCCGTACCCGTGGAGGCAGGCTGCCAGTTGATGGTCTTGTTGAGTTCCACCATCCGCTCCTTGTCGAGGGTGTCGCGGATGAACCAGCTGTCGAGCGGATAGTAGAGGATGGGCTTGTCCGTGCGCCAGCAATGGGGATAGTTGTGGGTGAACTTCTCAATCTTGTAGGCCGTGCCCTCCATCTTCATCTCCAGGCTGATCACGATATTGAGGTCCTCGGCTTTCTCCGAGGCCTCCTTGTCCCATTTGCCGCCTTCGTTGAAGCGCGGGTCGTAGGCGTTCTTCACGTAGTCGCCAGCATGGTGGCCGTAGGCGGCCTTATCGACGCAGCGATCGATGAAGTGGGCGTCGAGGTCCTCGATGGCGTAGTATTTGCCCAGGAGATCGACCATCGGGCGCGTCTCGCCCTGCTTGTTGACGAGGTAGAGGCCAGGGACGCCAGCGTCGCGGCAGACCTTGGCGTCGTCGGCACCAAAGGTGGAGGCGGTGTGGACGATGCCCGTACCGTCTTCGGTAGTGACGTAGTCGCCAGGGATGACGACAAAGGCGGCGGAGGTCATCTCTACAAAACGATCCTTGCCGTTCTCGCCCGTGAAGACTTGGTCGGGATGGGCGGCGGCGTAGGTCTTCACCTGCTCCGAAGCGTAATCGTCGAGCTTCTCCGTCGGCTTCACCCAGGGCATGAGCTGGTCGTAGTGGATGCCTACGAGGTCAGCGCCCTTCATGCGGTCGATGACGCGGTAGGGCACGACTTTGTCGCCACGTTCGTAGGCGGGCATGTCGGCGCCCTCGGCCACTTCGCCCTCGGGCTTCAGATAGGCTCCGAGGCGTTGCTCGGCCACGATGGCTGTGATCTTCTCGGCCGTATAGGGGTTGTAGGTCTCCACGGCGACATAGTCGATGCGTGGGCCCACACAGAGGGCTACGTTGGAGGGCAGCGTCCAGGGCGTGGTGGTCCAGGCCAGGAAGACGGCCTTGCCCCATTTCGTCCAGCTCTCCTTCGGGTCGCGGATGGTGAACTGGGCCGTCACCGAGGTGTCCTTGACATCGCGGTAGCAGCCGGGGAGGTTGAGCTCATGGCTCGAAAGACCCGTGCCGGCGGCGGGGGAGTAGGGCTGGATGGTGTAGCCCTTGTAGAGACGGTTCTTGTTGTAGAGCTGCTTCAGGAGCCACCACAGGGTCTCGATAAACTTGTTGTCGTAGGTCACATAAGGGTGCTCCAAATCGACGAAATAGCCCATCTCCTTGGTCAGCTTGCTCCATTCGGCCGTGAACTTCAGTACGTCGGCGCGGCAATGGCGGTTGTAATCTACGGTGGAAATATACTTGTCTGAGGCTTTGTTGTCAATATCCTTCTTTGTGATGCCCAGCTCCTTCTCTACGTTGAGCTCCACGGGCAGTCCGTGGGTATCCCAGCCGGCCTTGCGGCGTACCTGGAATCCACACATGGTCTTGTAGCGGTTGAATGTGTCCTTGATGGAGCGGCCCAGGACGTGGTGGATGCCGGGATGGCCATTGGCCGAGGGAGGGCCTTCGAAGAAAATAAACTTCGGCTCGCCTTCACGCTCGTCGATACTTTTGTGGAAAATATCGTCCTTCTCCCACGCTTCGAGCACCCGTCTGTTGGTGCCTACAAGGTCTAAACCTTTGTACTCCGGAAATCTCTTTGCCATAAGCCTGTTTTGCTTTTCTTACTTTTTTGTGATATTTAAGGCGCAAATTTACATATTTTCCCCCAAACTACCAAACGTTGCCATACAAAACTTTCCTTGGGCCTAATGGTTCATACGCAAAATGGCGTGATAGGGTAGTTTGTATTGAGGCAATACGGCCTGCTTGGAAGGGAAAAACCAATACAACAAAGGCGAAAATATCGAAAGTTGGCAGAAGATAAAAAATAAGGGCGGTCAGCGACCGCCCCTACTAATAATCTATTGTGGTTTTACTTATCAACCACCGCGTATTATCCCTGGCACTTGCAGGGCTTCAGCTCCTTGAAGAAGTCGTGGCCCTTGTCATCGACGAGGATGAAGGCGGGGAAGTCCTTGACCGTGATCTTCCAGATGGCCTCCATACCCAGTTCGGGATAGGCCACGCAGTCGATGCTCGTGATGCACTCCTTGGAGAGGACGGCAGCCACGCCACCGATGGTGCCGAGGTAGAATCCGCCGTGCTTCTTGCAGGCCTCCGTCACCATGTCGGTACGGTTGCCCTTGGCAATCATGACGAGCGAGGCGCCGTGGGCCTGGAACTCATCCACGTAGGGGTCCATGCGGTTGGCCGTCGTCGGGCCCATAGAACCACAGGGGAAGCCCTCCGGCGTCTTGGCAGGTCCGGCATAGAGAATGGGATGATCCTTGAAGTACTGCGGCAGCTCCTCGCCCTTGTCGAGGGCAGCCTTGAGCTTGGCGTGGGCGATGTCGCGGGCCACGATGATCGTGCCATTGAGGCTCACGCGGGTAGAGACCGGATACTTCGTCAGTTCGGCGCGCACGGCATCGATACCCTTGTCAAGGTCGATGACGATGCCCTCGCCACCCTCACCCGGGTTGCGCAGCTCCTCGGGGATGAGCTCCGTGGGGTTCTCGTCCATCTTCTCCAGCCAGATACCGTCGGCGTTGATCTTGGCCTTGATGTTGCGGTCGGCGGAGCAGCTCACACCCATACCGATGGGGCAGCTGGCACCGTGGCGCGGCAGACGGATCACGCGGATGTCGTGGGCCAGGTACTTGCCACCAAACTGGGCACCGAGGCCGATCTTGTGGGCCTCCTTGAGGAGCTTCTCCTCCAGGTCGATGTCGCGGAAGGCGCGGCCTGTCTCGTCGCCCGTGGTGGGCAGGTTGTCATAGTACTTGATGCTACCGAGCTTGACGGTGAGAAGGTTCTTCTCGGCAGACGTGCCACCGATGACGAAGCAGATGTGGTAGGGCGGGCAGGCTGCCGTGCCGAGGCTCTTCATCTTCTCCACCAGGAACGGCAGGAGCGTGCCCTCGTTCTGGATGGTGGCCTTGGTCATGGGGTAGAAGTAGGTCTTGTTGGCGGATCCGCCGCCCTTGGCGACCATGATGAAGCGATACTCGTCGCCCTCCACGGCCTCGATGTCAATCTGTGCGGGGAGATTGCAGCGCGTGTTGACCTCGTCGTACATGTTTAGCGGGGCGTTCTGCGAGTAGCGGAGGTTGTCCTGCGTATAGGTGTTATAGACACCGAGGGAGAGGGCTTCCTCGTCCTCGAAGCCTGTCCACACCTGCTGGCCCTTCTCGCCGTGGATGATGGCCGTGCCCGTGTCCTGGCAGAAGGGCAGTACGCCCTTGACGGAGGTCTCGGCATTGCGGAGGAACTGGAGGGCGACATACTTGTCGTTCTCTGATGCCTCAGGATCGGTGAGGATCTTAGCCACCTGCTCGTTGTGGGCGCGGCGAAGCATAAACTCGCAGTCGTGGAAAGCCTGCTGGGCGAGAAGTGTCAGGGCCTCCTTGGAGACCTTGAGGATACGCTTGCCCTCAAACTCGCCTACCGACACGCCCTCCTTGGAAAGGAGGCGATACTCGGTTGTGTCCTTGCCCAACTGGAACATGGGTGCATACTTGAAATCTGGTTCTTTAGCCATAAATGTTTTATCAATGTTTTTGTCTGACAATTTGCTCTATGATGACTCATCCGGAACGCATAGGGGAGGATGCGTTCCGGACGAGTTCAACGCTCGAAATTAGTAGCCGAAGATCTCCTCGGTAGAGAGACGCTTGATCGGGCCAATCTTCTGCAGCAGGTCCATGTCGAGCTCCTTCTCGTCGCCAAGGATGATATATCTGTAAGGCTTCTCGGCCATGTACTCCTTCTCAAACTCCACGAGGTCGCGGAGTGTGATCTTCGGAAGCTGCTCGTAGATGGTGCGGCGCAGATCGTAGTTGAGACCGCGCTTCTGGTTGTACCAGTAGCTGGTGAGGATGCCAAACTTCGTGGTGCGGGAAGAGGCAATGCTCTTCATCAGACTCTGGCGTGCCACTTCGACGGCAGCCTCGCGCTCGGGAATAGAGTCGAGCAGGAGATTGAACTGGCGGATGCAGTCGCCCATCTTGTCGTTCTGCGTGATGATGTAGGTGTAGAAGTACTCTGGATCGTCCGTGCGAGAGGGCGAAGCGTAGTAGGCGCTGGCGCTATAGGCGAGACCACGGGCCTCACGCATCTCCTGGAAGACGATGGCATTCATGGAGCCGCCGAAATACTCGTTGAAGAGGGAGATGATGGGGGCGCGCTCGGGCGTCCACTTCTGGTTGGCGTTGTGGTACTGGATCATGTAGACGTTCTTCGCGTCGTAAGGGGCGATATACACCTCGTTCTTGGACGTCTCCTGCGTCTTGTAGGGGCGCACCAGGCGCGGCATCTTGAACTTCACCTTGCCGGGCGTGTAGAACTTCATCTTGTCGATCTGCGTGCTGAGGTCGGCGAGAGTCATGGGACCGTAGTAGAGCACGTTGGGCATCTGGGTGTAGATGGCCTTGGCGTAGTCGAGCACCGTCTGGGCAGACATCGACTTGAGTGTGTTCTCGCTCACGATGGTATTGCGGTTGGGGTTGTACTCGCCATAGCGGCCGTAATTGAAGAGAGCAGAGAAGTTGGCCTCCTGGTTGGCCTTGTTGTCAGCGCGAGACTTGAGCACGAGGGCCACATAGCTCTTCCAAGCCTCCTCGTCGGCTTGTCCGTTGTCGATGAGGTCCTTGACGATACGCAGGGCGGGCATCATGTTCTCGCTCAGACCCTGGAGTGTGATGACGAGCTCGTCGTCGCTCTGAGAGGCGCTATAGTCGCAAGCGAGCTTGTAGAGCTGCTGCTTGATCTGCTCGTTGGTCATCTTCTTCGTGCCGACATAGTTGAGATACTCATAGGCGTAGTCGTACATCGGGCAGGTCTCCGTTCCCAGGCCCGGGTAGCGGAGCTGAAGGGTGAAGAGGCCGTTCTCCGTGTTCTGCTTGTAGAGCATCGGGGTCTGCTTCTTCGTCGTGGCCTGCGTCATGTCCTTCTCGTAGTCCACGAAGACGGGCTGGATGGGCTCCGGTGTGTCGTTGATCACCTCCTGGAGGAAGGCGGAGTGCTTGTCGTTGTTGGTGGGGATCGGCGTGATGGCCGGCTTCTCCACCTTCTTGATAGACGTATCGACACCCTGCTCCTTATAGACGCAGACGTAGTTGTCGTTGAGATACTTGTTGGCGAAGGCTACGATCTCGGCCTTGGTCATCTTGGAGATGCGGTCGATCTGGCCCACGGCCTGCTCCCAATCCTGGCGGTTGATGAAGGCATCGACGTAGGCGTTGGCGCGGAACTGGTTGCTCTCCAACTGCTTGTAGAAGTCGCGCTTCATGTTGTTGACCACCGAGGGCAGTAGGTCGTCGGAGAACTCGCCACGCTTGAGCTTGGCGATCTCGTCGAGCATCAACTGGCGCAGCTCGGGAAGGGTCTGGCCCTCCAGGGGCACACCGCCAGCGATGAACATCGAATACTCGTTCATCGTGTTGAGACCGGCAAAGACGCCCAGCGCCTTCATCTGCTGGTTGATGTCGAGGTCCATGAGACCGGCGCGGCCGTTGTTGAGCAATTCGCCGATCACGGCCAGTGTGTCGCTCGACAGGGCGCGGCCCTCAGGAAAGCGCCAGCCGAGATAGACCATGGCCTGCTCCTGACCGATGATAGTAGTGTCCTGCGGCGAGGTGATAGGAGCCATGGGAGCATACTGCGGGCTGGAGAGGTTGGGGTTGGGCTTCCACTGGCCGAAGTAGTGGTCGATCTTGGCGATCACCTCGTCGGGATTGAAGTCGCCCGCCATACAGATGGCCACGTTGTTGGGTGCGTAGTAGCGCTTGAAGTAGTTCTTGATATTGGTGATGGACGGATTCTTCAAGTGCTCACCGCGTCCGATGGTCGTCTGTGTGCCATAGGGGTGGGTGGGGAAGAGTTTCGCCATCAAGGCCGTGAAGAGTTTGTTGCCGTCCTTGGCGAGACCCATGTTGTACTCCTCATAGACGGCCTCCAGCTCCGTGTGGAAACCGCGAATGACCATGTTCTGGAAACGGTCGCTCTCCACCTTGAGCCAGTTGTCGATCTCGTTGCTCGGGATGTTCTCCACGTAGCAGGTGACATCGTTGCTCGTATAGGCATTGGTGCCTTCGGCTCCGATGCTCGCCATCATCTTGTCGTACTCGTTGGGGATGTTGTATTGGGCTGCGAGCTGCGACAGGGAGTCGATGGCGTGATAGCAAGCCTTGCGCTGAGCGGGATCGGTGAGCGTGCGGTAGTACTCGTAGCGTGCCTCGATGGAGTCGAGGTAGGGGCGCTCGGCCTCCAGGTTGGAAGTGCCGAAGTGGGTAGTGCCTTTGAACATCAGGTGCTCCAGGTAATGGGCCAGTCCCGTTGTCTCGGGCGGGTCGTTGCGCGATCCTGTGCGCACGGCGATGTACGTCTGGATGCGGGGCTTCTCGTTGTTGACGCTCAGATAGACCGTCAGACCGTTTTTCAACGTGTAGATACGGGTTTGCATCGGGTCGTTGGGCACACTCTTGTAAGTGTAGCCCTGGGCCGAGGCTGTCGTAGCCAGCGTCAGCAGTCCTGCGGTGAGCAGGGAGCTGCGCATTCGGTTGATAGCTTTGCTTAAAATCATAAGTTTTTATTTTAATAATAATTCGGTTGTCCATTCCTTATCGCAGAGAGCATACCTTCACTTTTTACAGGGGACCTGCCATTCTTTTAGCAGAGGTTTATTATGGTGGCAAGGTTTCCATAATAATATTTTGTACGCACGTGCCATATATAAATTGCCACCTCTGCTATATGCTCTCCGCCTTCGGCTGCTACAGGGCGCCGTTGCCCTCGTAGTCCACCTCGTGGTCGAGTTGGTTGACAAACTGCTCATAGACCTCACGCTCCACGTCGCCCATGGCGTATTCCTTCTCGGCATCCTTTTTGATTTCGGCCACCCAGGCGCGACGCGCCTCCACGTAGTCGTTCTTGATGCGGCGGTCGTCCTGCTCCGAGATCTCCTTGATGCCGTAGTAGTCGAGGATGAGGCGGTAGGTCCAGGTCCATTGATAGACGCGGTAGTTGCGATGGATCTGCTCAAACCGCTCGATGACGTCGTGGATCGTGTCGAGCGTACCGTCCTTGATGTCCTCGATGAGGCGATGCTCCTCCGTGGCGGGGAGCAGGAGTCCGCTGAGGTCGTTCCAGCGGCCCAGTCCCGTGTCGGTCTCGGGTTTGCCGAAGAATCCCCATTTGTGGGCGCGCTTCAGGACCGCCCCCATATAGATACGCAGGGCGATGTCGTAGTATTTGATGCCCTTCTTGAGCGACGAGGCATTGATGACATACTCGTGATAGTTGTACGAGGTGACGTTGTCGCCGGAGGCCTGGCGGAGGTTTTCCAGGATGCGTTTGCCACGCAGAATCTCTCCCACGGAGAAGGGCGAGAGCCAATCGAAGTTGACGATGCTCTTATGGCATTTGGGCGATCTGCGGTCGCGCTTCGGCCATTTGCGAATGTCGCGGTAGAGACCCACGGTCGTGATGTTGCGGCCTGGCGAGAGCGTCATCTTGTCGCCATAGGCGATGAGGTAGGAGAAGGGCAGCGCCTGGGTGTTGGGATGGTGCATCAGTTTGCCGAAGCAGACCGAGAACGATCCGATCGTGGCCGGCATGAGCAGGTAGGCGCCGCTGGCCGTCTTGGTGCCTCTCTCGAGCACGCCCCAGTGCATGGGACCCATCTTGTAGGCATGGTTGGAGAAGTTGGTGGCCGATCCCGCGTTGTAGAACGAGAACATCGATCCAATCAGCAGGCTGCTCTTGTGGTGGGAGGCCGAGAACGGGCCGCAGAAGGCCGCGCAGGCCTCGCCATTGCTCATGTAGCTATTGGCGAAGAAGACACTCTGGGAGGCCGTGAAACCGTTGGCCAACTGGCAGGCTTCGCCCACGAAGCAGTCTTGGATCTTCACGCTATTGATGATGGAGCTGCCGTCGGAGATGATACTGTTCTCGGCAATGACGCCCGTGCCGATATAGACCGGGGCGTTGGCCGAGGAGAGGATCGTGCAGTCGCTCAGTCGTGAGGCGCCGCAGATCTCGCAGTCGTTGTCCACCACGGTATTGGTGATCTCCTTGGTGTTGACGATTTTCACTCCGTTGCCGATGGTGCCGCGGTCAGGGAGCGTGCGCTCTATCTCTTCGTTGACGAGTCGCCTGATGGCGTCCTTGAGCGCCTTGTCGCGGAAATGCTTCACCATGAAGGCGGCAAACTGGCTGTTGAGGTCGTGGAAGAGGATGACGTTGCCGTCGCCCACCTCGTTGAGTACGGCGATGAGGTTGCCCTCGCCAAAGGTGGCTCCCTCGGTCGTCTCCATCTGCGAGATGTTGGCGATATAGCAGTCGTTGCCGATGGTGTAGTTGTTGATGTAGTTGCCTGTCTTCTCGATGAGGCAATTGTCGCCGACGGAAACATTGCGGAGCGTGGCGTCGTTGATGCCCGAGTGTTTCTCGAAGCCGGCGCTTATCTCGATGTTCTTCTCCACCTTGCCCAGTCGGATGTCGCCATAGAACATCACGCGGTGGTAAAACTTAGGTGCCCAGCCTTCTACGGCTACCGTCACCCGTTGCCAGTCCTCGGCCCAGCAGCAGTTGGACTCCAGGACGGCAATCTCGTCTGTGGTCAATTTTCTATATTCCATCTTTCGTTTTTGGGATTAGTCCTCTGTGGGGTAGAGGAAATCATTGTATGGGTATTTCTGTACATGCAACTCGCGCACCCGCTTGTAGAGCACGTCGCGCATCTCGTCGATGTTCTCGCGCTCCTTGGCGCTGATGAAGAGGCAACTGTCGCCGAGCTTTGCCATCCACGTGCGTCGCAGCTCGTCGAGGGTGATGTTTTCGCGCGTGGCGGGGGTGAGGTCGTCCTCCTCCTTCTCCACCCAGCTATAGTTGTCGATCTTGTTGAAGATCATCATCATCGGCTTGTCGCTCGCCCCGAGTTCCTTGAGCGTGGTGTTGACCACCTCTATCTGCTCCTCGAAGTCGGGATGGGAGATATCCACGACATGGACCAGGAGGTCGGCCTCGCGCACCTCGTCAAGGGTCGATTTGAAGGAATCGACCAGGTCGGTAGGCAACTTGCGGATAAAGCCGACAGTATCGGCGAGGAGGAAGGGAAGGTTCTCGATAACCACCTTGCGCACGGTCGTGTCGAGCGTGGCGAAGAGTTTGTTCTCGGCAAAGACCTCGCTCTTGGCCAGAAGGTTCATGATGGTCGATTTGCCGACATTGGTATAGCCCACGAGGGCCACGCGGATCAGTCGGCCGCGGTTCTTGCGCTGGGTGGTCTTCTGTTTCTCGATTTCCACGAGGCGTTGCTTTAGGAGGGTGATGCGCTGGAGAATGATACGGCGGTCCATCTCCAGCTGCGTCTCGCCCGGTCCGCGCAGACCGACGCTACCCTTGCCGCCACCGCTTCCCGATCCACCGCCTTGGCGCTCCAGGTGGGTCCAGAGGCGCTGAAGGCGCGGCAGCATGTAGCGATACTGCGCCAGCTCCACCTGCGTCTTGGCGTTGGCCGTCTGGGCGCGCATGGCAAAGATGTCGAGGATGAGGCTGGTGCGGTCGAGGATCTTCACGCCCAGTTCCTTCTCTATGTTGCGGATCTGGCGTGCCGACAGCTCATCGTCGAAAATGACCATGCCTACGGGCTCCTCCGCGTCTTCTCTTTCCTTGATATAGTTTCTGATCTCTTCGAGCTTGCCCTTGCCGACATAGGTCGTCTGGCTGGGGCCTCCTACGCGCTGGGTGTAGCGCTTCACGGTCACGGCGCCTGCCGTGTCAGCGAGAAATTCCAGCTCGTCAAGATATTCTTTGGTCTTGGCCTCGTCCTGGTCCTTGGTGATCAATCCGACCAAAATGGCGGATTCGGCCTTGGCCTCGGATATGACAAATTCTTTCATCCAGCTTAATTACTGTTTATAATACCGTGCAAAGTTACAAAAATCTTGAGACCTATCTCCCGTCGCGACGGCCTTTTTTAGTCCCCTTACTGTTATTTTTTTATAAATTGTTGGGGGCTAAACATGTAGTTTGCACATTTTGTTGTACTTTTGCAGCGACAGAAACAGAGTCAATTTTACTTAGCTAAATCAGGAAAGTATGAGATTAATCATCGAAAGCGATTACAAGAAGTTGTCTGCATGGGCAGCTCGCCATGTGGTAGAGCGTATCAACGCCTTTGGACCTACCGAGGAGCGTCCCTTCGTGCTCGGACTTCCAACCGGCTCGTCGCCGGAGGGAATGTATGCTGAGCTGGTCAAGGCCAACCGCGAGGGACGTGTGTCTTTCCGCCACGTCATCACGTTCAACATGGATGAGTATGTCGGGCTCCCCGAGAATCATCCAGAGAGCTACCACTCGTTCATGCGCCGCAACCTCTTCGATCATATTGACATCCTGCCCGAGAATATCCATATCCTCAACGGTAATGCCGAGGACCTGGAGGCAGAGTGTGACCACTACGAGGAGATGATCAAGGCCGCAGGAGGCATCGACCTTTTCATCGGCGGCATTGGCCCCGACGGTCATATCGCCTTCAATGAGCCGGGATCGAGCCTCACCAGCCGCACGCGCCAGAAGACGTTGACCACCGATACGATTATCGCCAACTCCCGCTTCTTTGACTACGACGTGGAGAAGGTGCCTCACTATGCTCTGACGGTCGGTGTGGGTACGGTCATGGATGCCCGCGAGGTGATGATCCTCGTCAACGGACACCATAAGTCGCGTGCGCTTCAGGCTGCTGTCGAGGGACCAGTGACCCAATGGTGGACCATCTCCGCCCTGCAGATGCACCAGCACGGCATCATCGTGGCCGACGAGGCTGCCTGCGAGGAACTGAAGGTGGGCACCTACCGCTACTTCAAGGATATAGAGAAAAACAACCTGTAAGCCTGCGGGCCCATGAATTTTGTCCCATAGACTTTGTACTTTGTACTTTTCCTGTGGGCTCATGGACTCACAGACTTATCGACAACACTACTACGGCAACAGCAAAGCGGGCTCGCCCCTGACAGGGGACGATGGCTCGCCTTTGCCGTAGGAGACTGAGGGAGAAGAAGGTAAGTTGGAGGGGATCGGCCGCTTAGGTTGAATCCCCGACAGACAATATAGAGAAAGGAAAAAGAATAATGAGATTGAATCTTAGCTCACAGATTGCATTCAACAAAGTGCCGGAGGAGTACTACCATCCGCGCTCTGCCGTGGAGCGCTCTGAGTTGACACGCCGCGAGAAGATCCCTACGGACATCTTCCCGAAGATGGAGGAGGGTGCTCAGGCTATCGTCGATGCGGTAGAGAAACTCATCAAGCAGAAGGACAGCGACGGAAGAATGTGTGTGCTCGGACTGGGAACGGGTACCTCGCTCACTCCTATCTACGAGGAAATGGTGAGACGCTACGAGGCGGGACAACTTAGCTTCCATAACGTCATCGTCTTCAACGCCTATGAATACTATCCGTTGAAGCCGGACGACAAGAACAGTTGTATCCGCCAGCTCCACGCACGGCTGCTCGACCGGGTAGATATCGCTCCGCAGAATATCTTCTCGCCCGACTCGACTATCAACCAAAACTATGTGCTCAACTACTGTCGCCAGTATGAGCAGCGCATCAACTCCTGTGGTGGCATCGACGTGATGCTGCTGGGAATCGGACGTATGGGCAACATCGCTACCAACGAGCCGGGATCTACCGTTACGTCCACCTCGCGCCTGATCCTGCTCGACCCCGTGGCGCGAGAGGAAATGTCGATGAGTTTTGCCTCGCAGGACTTGGTGCCGCCCTGTTGTATCACGATGGGTATTGCCACCATCCTCAAGGCGCGCAAGATCTATCTCACGGCTTGGGGAGAGAGTAAGGCCGACATTATCCAAAAGACGGTAGAGGAGCATGTGAGCGACTCCATACCGGCCTCGTTCCTCCAGACGCACAACGACACCCATTTCGTCATGGACCTGGCCGCGGCTTCGAAACTGATGCGTATCGTTCACCCGTGGCTCGTCACTTCGTGTGACTGGACCGACAAACTCGTACGATCGGCGCTCGTTTGGCTCTGTCAGAAGACGAACAAGCCTATCCTTAAACTCACCAACAAGGACTACAACGAGAACGGCCTCTCTGAGCTCTTGGCGCTCTATGGGTCGGCTTACAATGCCAATATCAAGATCTTCAACGATCTGCAGCATACCATCACGGGATGGCCTGGTGGCAAGCCTAATGCGGACGACAGCAACCGTCCGGAGCGTGCGTTGCCCTATCCGAAGCGAGTGGTGGTCTTCTCGCCACATCCCGATGACGACGTGATCTCCATGGGTGGCACGATTCGCCGATTGGTGCAGCAGAACCACGACGTCCATGTGGTCTATGAGACTTCGGGCAATATTGCCGTCGGTGACGAGGAGGTGACGCGCTTCATGCACTTCATCAACGGTTTCAACCAGTTGTTTGATCACAATAAGGACGAGGTCATCAAGGACAAGTATCAGGAGATCAAGCATTTCCTCGCCACCAAGAAGGATGGTGACATTGACACGCGTGACATTCTGACTATCAAGGGATTGATTCGTCGTGGCGAGGCGCGCACAGCGAGCACCTACAATCAGATACCTCTTGACCATGTCCACTTCCTCGACCTCCCGTTCTATGAGTCGGGCAGGGTAGAGAAATTCCCCATGACGGAGAAGGATGTGGAAATCGTCCGCGAACTGCTACGCAAGGTGCAGCCTCATCAGATCTATGTGGCTGGCGATTTGGCGGATCCCCACGGCACCCATCGCAAGTGTACGGATGCAGTCTTGGCTGCCATCGACCTGGAGAAACAGGAGGGAGCTCCCTGGCTCGAAGAATGCCGCATCTGGATGTATCGTGGCGCTTGGGCGGAATGGGAGATCGAAAATATCGAGATGTGTGTCCCGATAAGTCCAGAGGAACTTCGTGCCAAGCGCAACGCCATCCTCAAGCACCAAAGTCAGATGGAGAGCGCACCCTACCTGGGTAACGATGAGCGCCTCTTTTGGCAGCGAGCCGAGGACCGCAACCGGGCCACGGCAGAACTCTACGACCGTCTCGGACTAGCTTGCTATGAGGCTATGGAGGCTTTTGTGGAATATAAACCGCTCTGATATGAATCATTTTTCCACCCATCCTCTCCCGACTTGGGGGGAGGCGGGGTGGATTGCTTTGTCCCGACCGTTTGGGCCTAATAAGTGCTTAGATGTTTAATAAGTGCTTAGAGATTTAATAACTGCTCAGAGTTTAATAAACGCTTTGGGAAAATAATCCTCAGGGTCTAAAAATCGTTAGGGTCTGTTAATACGGACGATGGGGACGGGGCGTTTTGACCTGCAATCTATGAAACTATTCGCTTTTATCAAAAATTGGACTTTGCCGTTGTCGATGCTTTCGGGAGCGGCGCTTTACTTGTTGTTTGCCTTCATTCCTGCTTTCGACGGGGTCTCGCCAGCCTTGGGTGCATTCTTCGACGCCATCTTGCCGCTCTTTATGTTTTTGGTGCTCTTTGTCACTTTCTGCAAAGTGGATTTCCGAAAACTCGTGCCTGTGAAGTGGAACTACTGTGTGAGTCTTTTTCAGGTGGCCTTCGTGTGGATCTTGGTTGGCGCCATTCTCTTCTTCCGCCTGAAGGGCAACGAACTGACGTTTGTAGAGTCGGTCCTGACTTGCATTATCGCGCCTTGTGCCGCGGCAGCACCCGTAGTGACCGCCAAACTCGGCGGACGACTGGAGGAAATCACCACTTATGGCTTTCTCTCCAATTTCCTCTGTGCAATCCTAATCCCAGTTTGCTTCCCGCTCATCGAGCAGTCGTCAGCCCACGTCTCCTTTCTTGCCGCCTTCCTCCGCATCCTCTATCAGGTGTGTATCGTCTTGGTCTTGCCGATGGGATTGGCCTTCTTCGTGAAGCATTTCAAGCCTCTCCACGGCTTCCACCAATGGGTGATCAATGTCAAGGACCTGAGTTTTTATCTCTGGGCCGTGCAGTTGATGATCGTCTCGGGAGCAACGGTCAAGAATATCGTCCATGCTCATACCACTTTGCCCTTTCTCCTCGCCATCGCTTTCTCGGGCCTCCTCGTCTGCGTCGTTCAATTTGCCGTGGGCCGTTCTGTGGGCCGTCTCTTTGACCGGTCCATCGAGGCGGGTCAGGCCTTGGGACAGAAGAACACGGGCTTTGCCATTTGGATCGCTTTCATGTACCTCACGCCCCTGGCCTCTGTAGGACCGGGTTGCTATATTCTTTGGCAGAACACCATCAATAGTATCGAGATTTGGAAAAAGCGCAAGACGGGTCAACTCAAAACCGTCTGAGCGCAAGAAATGATAAAGTTGGGGTCACAGGTGTAAGTGGTTAAGAAACAAGGTAGGACAAGTATCTTGTAAGGTCTGAGCCTTGTTGTTATATAGGGGGAAAGATCCAAAACGTTTTTGCACCCCAAGAGTCTAGTTGCACCCCATGCGTCTAATTGAAATCCACGAGTCTAGTTGAAATCCAAGCGTTACTTGAAATTCAAGAGTCTAGTTGAAATCCAAGCGTTAGCAGAGCCTCAAATCCTTGTCAAGTCCAAAAATCCCGTTGTCCTGTCTCCTCCATCCTGCCTCCACAACAGGGGCAGGTATGGCCGTCCCAGATACGGATGCGGTCTGATCCACACTGGAGGCACAGGCGTCCCACCTCGGAACGGAAAGACGGGGCTGCGTCGCCTATGACGCCCCCAACGACCAGTGGCTGGAGGCTGTGGCAGTCGGGGCAGGTCATCGTGGAGATATGCTGTCCCATGAAGCCGCGTCCCTCATAGACGTCGGCCTCGTAGCCACATTGCTTGCAGCGAAATTGCTTTTTCCATGCCATCCTTACAGTCCCTTGTACAGTTTCTCATATTTTCTCGCAACCGTGACGAAGTCGTGGTGGCGGAGGACGTACGTCCAGCTATCCTGTTTCAACAGGCCGATCAGTTCAGGACTAAATACCAACCATTCGAGCGCATCGTACACGCTATCATAGTAGGGCTCGACATTCATGATAGGTCGGTAAACCTCCTCGTTGATAATCTCGTAGTTTTCGGGTTCGCCACCTCCCACGCAGATCAAACCATGTGCCATCGCCTCCAGGGGATTCATGGATGGCGTGTAGCTATAGAGCTGGTCGAGGATCACATCGCACCCGTTCATCATCTTCACATACTCATCGAAGGGAACGCCCTCTGCCTTGCGAAGCACCACCTTGTCGGGGAATTTACGGCAGATCTCTTCGGCAGCCCGTAGCATGATGTCCGTACCCTTGTATTCGCTTCTGCCCTTGCTGATGCCGATGAAGAGTTTGAGCGGCGGCGTAAAATCAGAACTGGGCATTGACTCTCGGATGTGGATGGGGAAGGGAATGAACGTGGTCTTGTCAGGGAAGAGCGGCTGGTAGCAGGCCCAGTATTCGTAGAGACCCGCTACGATTGCGTCGCAGTCAGCCGCTATAAACTGGTTTAGCCGTCCCTTGGCCGTCCCTAGCCACTCGCGTCGCTCCTTGACGGCGTCGGCGTTGTTGCGCAGCTTCTTTCCGATGTTGAAGTCGCTATATCGCAAGGGCATCTTGGTGGAGTTGACTTCCACCCAGTAGTAGTCCATGCCGAAAGCTCCGAGCACCACTCGCTTGTTGTGCTTTCGGAGATAGCGATAGAGGAAGAACAAGCGTTCGGCCTTCAGTTCAAAGAACATCGGGTTGATGAGTTGCACCACGTCGAAGCCCCTGAGTCGTGGCAGGAGACTGAGGATGCGGGCATAGAGGCGCACGCCAGCCAACCGTCCCGTTGGACGCGCCACATCGATGTCCCGTGGGTAGTTCTTCCAGAAGTCGCCATTGGAGCAAACCACCACATCGTGGCCCAGCGCATGGAGGCCTTCCGCCAGCGTAGCGTGGACATTGCTATATTCGCCTAGCAATAGAATCTTCATCTGACAACCAATGGAATTGAATAGAGTAGCACCTTGCGTCCTGCCTTGTTGTTCATCATCGTGGCGAAGAGGCGATACTTGTTGGTGTAGTGCTTCGTAGGAAGCGGATAGAGACCCCGACGGCGCAGTCGCAGGAGTCCGCGCTCCAGGTGGCGAGCACTCCGCGTGTAAGTGATGATGTTGACGAGATAGTCCATCGTCAGTTGATCTACCCTTCGTTGTAGAGCCGCACGGTCGTCAGCAGGCAGTCGGTCGAGTCGCTCGGTGAGCGTGTCTAGGACCGTCAGTAGGTCGTCCAGCCTCCTAGCTTTCGCACGGTTGTCGTCGGCCTCCATCACGGAACCCTCGCGCTTGCGGTAGTAGTAGGCCACGGCATCCGTATCGACCAACTGTTCGGCACGAAGCATGAGTTGCGGCGTGAACTCCTCGTCCTCCCTTGTAATGCCTTCGTGGAAGCGAAGGTTGCCGAGCAGCGAGCGACGGAAGAGGTAACCCCAGACGCAGGATCGCAGGTTGTTGTGGCGCAGATAGTCGCTGCCACTCATGGGGCCCCGATCAGAGGCAGTCCCCATGTTCTCCTGTTCCTTCGCCGACGAACGGAAGACGACCATGTCCGCCTCTTGGAAGCGGATAGTGTCGAGACAGTGTTCGTAGCCACTGCGAACCAGACGGTCGTCGCCATCGACAAACTGGATGTATCGGCCCTTGGCGATGCCAAGTCCCGTGTTGCGTGCCGCAGCCGCTCCCTTGTTCGGTTGTCGTATATAGATGATTTGGGCTATCACGTCGGCCAGTGCCGCCAGCGGCGAATTTATGGATCCGTCATCGACGACGATTATCTCCCGTTCCTCCTGTGTGAGCGAGAGGTCCATGATGCTGTCGAGCGATTCCCGAAGCATATCGACCGGCAAGTTATAGGTCGGGACGATGAAACTCACGAGCGGTTGCGCCCCATGAGCTGGTGTGTAAGATGGATGAGTTGGCATAAGCGTTTCATTCCTAATAGTTGCAACAATAATAGTTTGAGGCTGCCGAGGAAGCGGCGGCGCGGCAGTTGAGGCTCCTTTCCCGTCAGGTCATAGACCGACAGTTGAATGTTGAGCACGTGCGCATAATAGGCCGCATCGACCTCGTTGCCTTCTCCGATGTAGGCGAGGTGCGCGTCGAGCAAGTCCTGCAGTTCGCGTCCCGTGGCCTTTCGGGTGATTCCATCGGGGTTGTCCGTATAGTGGTAGAATCCCTCTGGGGTGGTGGCGATGACCTTGGCCGATTGCATCAAGGGTGGCAGTGTGTGGACATCCTCAAAGAGCCGTCCCACGGGAAAGCGTACCGTGTCGAATAGTCGGCGCCGGTAGATCTTGTTCCATGCGTAGGTGTGGGCGTAGGCGCGTCCTTCAAGCCAGTAGCGGGTAGCGTTGTCGTAGCGTCGCTGGGGGAGGAGAAGTGGATGCTGTTCGCTGCCTTCCTCGCGCACTATCACCGAGTATTCGAGCAGGTCGATGTCGGGTTGCGTCTGTAGGATGGGCAACAGACGAGCATAGAGGCCCTCGTCGAGGTAGTCGTCCGAATCGACAAAGGTCAGGTAGTCGCCTTGCGCCAGTTCTATGCCCGCATTGCGAGCAGCGGAGAGACCCGCGTTGCTTTGGTGGACAACACGTACATGAGTGTCACGTCGTGACCATTCGTCGCACATCCGCGGGCAGTTGTCGTCGCCTCCGTCATCGACGAGAATGACCTCGAAGTCGTCCAAATCTTGCCGTAGAACCCCCTCCACACAGCGGTCGAGCGTGCGTTCCACATGATAGACGGGTATGATGATGCTTAATATCATAGATGAAATTACGCTGCAAAAATAATAAAAAGTTTTAATCTACGTTTACTTTATAGATGAAAAAATCGGGAAGATCTTCAAGTTACGGTAATATACTCAAAAACACGGGGCTTTTTGGGGGTGTTCAGGCGCTGAATATCCTCGTAGGCGTCGTGCGCAATAAGCTCGTGGCCCTCATCCTCGGGCCTCAGGGTATGGGTCTGATGTCGCTCTTCAACTCTACTACGAAACTCGTAGGCGACAGTACCAATTTCGGTATTGCCATGAGTGGTGTGCGCAATATCTCTGAGGCCTATGACGCGGGCGACGCCCAGCGCCTCAACGACACTGTCCTCATGGTGCGATCTTGGTGTATGATCACCGCCATCTTTGGCATGCTGCTCTGTGCGTTGCTCAGTCCTTGGTTGAGTCGCTTCACCTTTTCTTGGGATGGCCACACGCTCCATTTTATCTTCCTTTCGCCAGCCGTATTTCTTACAACCATTACTGGAGGAGAGCTTGCCATATTAAAAGGTGCCAGGCGGTTGCGCGATTTGGCTAAAGTTTCAATTTGGAATGTTCTTCTCGCTCTTTTGCTTACCATTCCGCTCTATTATTTCTTCCAAGATGCGGCCATCGTCCCATCCATCGTGCTGATGGCCCTCACCCAGCTTCTGCTCACTATCGGCTACTCCTACCATCTCTATCCGCTTCGCCTCTCGCTCTCCCGTCGCGTCTTGGGGCGTGGTATGAGTATGGTGCGGCTCGGCGTGGCCTTTGTCCTGGCAGGCGTGCTCGGTTCGCTGGCCGACTTCCTCATCCGCAGTTACCTCAACAATGTGGCGCAGATCGACACCGTGGGCCTCTATAATGCGGGCTACATGATGACGATGACCTATATCGGCATGGTATTCTCGGCCATGGAGACTGACTATTTTCCCCGTCTCAGTGGCGTCTGCGAACGCAGTTTCACGTTTTCTCAGACTGTCAACCGCCAGGCCGAAGTGATGCTCTTGGTCGCTGCTCCCATCTTGATTGCCTTCTCTTTTTCTTTGCCCATCCTCCTTCCCTTGCTCTATTCCCACCAGTTTATGTCTGTCCTTGGAATGATGCAGGTGATGGTGATTGCCATGTATTTCCGAGCCATCAAACTCCCCGTGCAGTATATTCCCTTGGCCAAGGGCGACTCCCGGTCCTACCTTTTGCTGGAGGGTATCTATTCTTTGATGATCGTCTGTGCCGTCATCGGTTTCTTTAGTCTGTGGGGACTGACGGGAGCCGGTATCGGCATTTCGCTCGTCTCCTTCCTCGACCTGCTGGTCACTTTCGTCTATGCGCGCTACCGCTACCACTACCATCCCTCCGTCGGACTGCTGCGTTGCTCTGCCGTCCAGGTGCCTTTAGGACTGCTGGCCTTCGCTGCCACCTTCCTGTCCTACCATACCGTGGCCTACTGGCTTGCGGGCGCCGTCCTCTTCCTTGTCAGCATGGCCGTATCGCTCCATTTCTTCCGTTCCAATACTGACCTGATGCAACACGTCAGTAGTCGTTTCTTTCGCCGATTCCACCATGAGCAGCAAGATTAGCATCCTTATGGCCGTCTATAATGCGGCCCCTTATCTCCGCGAGAGTATCGAGTCGATACGTCGTCAGACATTCAAGGAGTGGGAACTCATCGCCATCGATGACGCCTCGACAGACGATTCGCGCGCGATTCTCTCCAACTATGCCGAGGCCGACCCGCGCATCCGTTTGATCTCCTTGCCCCACAATGGCGGACAAGGCAAGGCCCGCAACGAAGGACTACGCCAGGTCCAGGGCGACTACATCTGCTTTGTCGATAGCGACGACTGCCTTGCCCCCGACGCCCTGCAAAAGATTGTGGATCGCTTTGAGGCGCAGCCTGAGGCGGATAGTGTCCTTTTCCGCCTTGTCTTTTGGCATGCTGATGGCCGACGAGAGCCCTATCCTATGCAGGACACATACGACGAGGAGGGTAGAACTGCTTTCGCCGACAGTCTGACATGGAAGATCCATGGCGTCTATGCCGTCCGGGCTTCCATCCACCAGCGTTATCCCTATGACACGTCGAGCCACGCCTATAGCGACGACAACACCACGCGTCTCCATTTCCTGGCTTCCCGAAGGGTAGTGGCTACTGATGCCGACTATTATTATCGCCAGCACGATCAGTCCGTCACCCATCGCATTGACGGACATCGTTTCGACTACCTCCTGGCCAATGAGAGCATGAAACGCCAGCTCCTCTCGCTCCAGGTTGATGATGCGCTCGTCTCGCTCTACGAGAACGAACGATGGAAAAATCTCATTGACGTCAGCCTCTTCTACTATCTCCACCATCGCCAGCTCAGTGGCGAGGATCGCGCGCGTGGACGCCGCATCCTGCGATCCACATGGGAAAGTATAGAAGTCCAAAGGCTCAGTCCCGCCTTGTGTCGCAAGTTTGGTTATAGGCCCATCCGTTGTAGTTGGACCATCTTCTGTTGGCAACTGAAGGCCTACTTTTTCCTTCGTGGATTGTTGGGGAAGAATAAGGGGAAATAGAAGCGCAGAGATACAGTCCGTCAAAGAAACCTTCGCTTATCGGCCCCACGCTTTTACGTTTTCACGCGACAACAACCGAAACAAATTGGGAGAGCATTTACTCTTCCTTTTGTGTTTTTGTTTGATAGATCAGTTGGAGAGTTTCTATTCTTCCTTTTGTGTTTTTGACAGGTGAAAGGCCAGTCGTTCGTCTCCGTTCCAGCAATGGATCAGGCCACAGTAGGTGAAACCCTCTTTGGCGATAGCATGGCGCATGGGCGCGTTGTCCTGGTGAGTGTCGATACGCAGGGTGTCGTAGCGAGTGAGTGCAAAGCGGATGATATGGTGAAAAATGCCGTGACGGTCCCCGCTGCTTGCGATACGGTGGATCGTGGCGTAGGGACGGTTGTCGGGCCACTGCCCGTCGTAGATGACAGTATAGGTAGGATCGACTCCGCTTCTAAGGACAAAGGTGGCTACGGTCCGTCCTTCCGAGAGACAGATGAAGCAGTCGCCATGCGCTATGTCCTCGCGAATCAATTCCTCGGCAGGATAGCCCTCCGTCCATTGGTTGGGATTGCCTTTGTCTGCCATAAACTGGCGGGCGTGGCGGAATATCTCCTGCATACGGGGAATGTCCTCCTCCGTAGCCAGTCTGATCTCCATGGGATGGTCTGTTGTTTCCATTCTCTACTTTTGTTTGCGTTTCTTTCTACTCGTATTTACGTCTCTCGCGCTTTTATACAGGAAGAATACAATGATTAGGACAATGACAAGGTCCTCAACAGTTGCTGGAAGCAGTCTTTTTTATCAGTTGAGTGATGGCAACCTTCTCCGTGCTTAGGACATCACGAGTGAGAGGACACCACTGATGGCGATATAAGCATAGGAGATTTTCTTCACGACATCGGTCGAGAGGCGGTGGAACACCTTGCTCCCCACCCATGTGCCAATGGCCACGGCAAAGATGCCATAGAGGAAGGCGTGGTCCACGGCTGGCGTGAGAAAGCCGTTGTGAATGCGGAACCCGAGCATCATGATATTGCCCAGCAGCAGATAGGTCATCGTAAGCACCACATACTCGTCCTTGTCCTTGGCGCAGGCCAGGAAGTAGAGCACTGCTGCAGGTCCGTGCATGGCGAAGAGTCCACCCATGACACCCGAGATGGTGCCCATGGTGATTTGTACCGGCAGCGTGGGCTTCACCTTGACATGCTTGCTGATGGCAAGAAACCAAAGGCTGGCGATGATGAGCATCACGCCGAGGATGCGTTTCAACAGGTGGTCGTCGGCGACAGAGACAAAATGGATGGAGGCACACGACGAGACGATGAAGGTGATGAGGATCGGCGTGAGCTTATGCCAATCGATCTTCCTCCAGTTTTTGAAAGCCACGAGGATGGATCCTGCCATGGCCAGAATGCCCGATAGCGTTGTCGCCTCGCCGTAGGAGGGGAGGAGATAGGGCAGCCACGCCATCGTGAAGACGCCAAAGCCGAACCCGCAGACGCGCAGCACGAATGCGCCAGCGAGGCTCAGAAGAAAAATAAGTATCTCGTTCATCGTATGATTTTTGCAATTCGCATGCAAAAGTACGGTTTTTTGACGAGATAATGAACGTGAAATCAAAAAAATGAGGAGACGAGATAGGTCCGAATTCGTTTCCGACCCTCATCGTCTCCCCAAATGCCTTAAAGAAGTCCTATTATTCTTATTAGAAGCGGTAGCCAACCGTAAGAAGCAGTTGACTGCGGTTGTTTTTTACTTCGCTGACCGTTCCGATATTGCTCTCTGCCGTCGATTCACGATCGACATAGTCCGCAAACGGATGGAAGTCACCCTTTTGCGTACTGTACTGATACGCCAGGTCGATATTCCAGTTGTCAATATTGTAGCCCAAGCCGCAGGTGTAGCGGTTGGTTGCCTTCCAGTTGGTGTAGTCTCCGCTGCTGGTATAGTAGATACCCGGCGAGTGGACGAGGTTGCCGTTGTCGTAAACCCCCTTCACGCCCTGATCATCATAGTGAGCACTCTCGTAGTTGTAGCCCACACGGAGCGCGAGGTTGCTGATCGGCTTATACTCAGCACCCAGTTTGAGCAGGCTCACGCCCTTGAGCGTTTGGCTGGTGTGCTCGTTCATGTCGGCATCGTTATGAGAGTAGGTGATGACGTCATCATAATACCAGTCGATGCGCTGTCCGTCGATGATGCGCGTCTTGGTCGTGGAGTAGTCAGCATACTCATAGGTAGCACCGAGCGCCAGTTGCTTGCCGACGGTGTGTCCGAGCGAAAATCCGAATTTCCACGGCGTGAAAATCTTGTAGTCGTATGACTCCACGTTGCCGCCCTCGACGAGCGAACCCGTGATAGAGTTGCTGTAGCTCATGGTGAGATCGTACCATGTCGGCGTCTGTACATAAGCACCGAAGCGGAAAGGCGAGGTCTCGATCGGGCGCACGATGATACCCAGTTTGAGGTCGATACCATCACCATCCACCGATCTGATGTCACCATAATTGACAGGATAGTTGCGTCCATCGCCCACCAAGTTCTCTGTATAAATTCCTCTGTGTCGGTAGTTCACATCCTTGTAGCTCGCCGTCAAACCGAGATAGACAGCATCGCTGAGGTTGGCGCTGAGGTTGAAGTCATAATCACCGATGTAACCATAGTGCTCACGGTTGATTTGGTAGTCGGCAGCTGGGTAGTTATAGACCTCGCTGCCATCCATTTTGAATCCCTTCACGTTGAGGTGGTCGAAGCCCGAATACGCTCCGTCGTCGCCGTCAAAGGCACCGTTGCGCAACTTCTGATACGTCAGTTTGTTGGCTGAAGCATTGTTCAGTCGGTTGGCCGCCCCCAGCAGGAAGTTGAAGTTCTTGCTCTTGTGGTAGTTGAAGCCCATGTTGACAAACGTGCGTTCTCCGGCTCGCATGGCATAGACGAAGCCCACCTGGTCGAAACTGGCGTTGGTCTTGTCACCTTTGACATATGCCGGCGCATTGCCCTGCATCACCAGTCCTCCCGATATTGTGACTTGACTGCGGCGGAAGAGGCCGATACCTGCTGGGTTCGACTGCATGGTACTGATGTCTGCGCCCAGCGCCTCCATCGCTCCACCCATACCGACGTAGCGTGCCGTACCGTTTAGGTCGCTTCCTGTCAGCTTCTCGTTCTCGTAAGTCTCCTGCGCAAAGCCAGGAAGCGTTGTCAGCGCTGAGGCTATCAATAGATATTTTGCTTTCATTACTCTGAGTTTTCTTGTCCGAAGATCCGTTGTTGGTCGTTATTGCACCTAATTGGTCGTTGTTGCACCTGATTGGTTGTTGATGCGCTTGTACCACTCATGCCAATCATACTGCAAGGCCCCTTTATCGGCGACCGCCAAAGCTGCCGTGGCTTCCGCCACCTCCGCGGCTTCCGCCACCAAACGATCCTCCGCCACGGCTTCCACCGCCGAAGGAACCGCCACCGAAGGAAGACCGGCTACCTCCGAAGGAAGAACCGCGTGGCGAGGCTTGCTGCGGCGTATAGGACCGCGTGCCCGTGGTCTGCTGACTGGGATTGTAGCGGCGTGATCCGCCGAAGTTGCGTTCCCTCTGTGCGCCGTTGTTCTCGCGGTTCATGCCCGACGGGCGCGTTGTGCTTCCCGGCCGTCTTTGGTTGCCAAACGATCCCTGTTGCGAAGCCCCCATGCCGAAGTGGCGGTCAGGCCGCGAGAAGGAGTGGTTGCGCGTGCCCGTATGGCCTACCCAAACCGTGGAGGGATAGCCCCATCCCCAGCCGTAGCCCCAGTAGCGCGGATAGTGCCAGGCCCAGTAGCTGCCGCCCCAGCCGTAGTGCCAGGACCAGGATGCATAGTAAGGCCAGCCCCACAGACTGTCATAGTACCACGGCGATCGCCATCCCCAGGCCCAGCTGTTCGCATACCAAGGGTCGTACCAGTAGTTGGAGAAATAGGGGTCATACCAGCCGTAGAAGTTGTCAAAACGTCCCATGCGGCGACTGTAGGCGAAGTCATCATCATCGTCAAACGCATAGGGGCTGCTGAAAGGATAGACCGTGTCGGTGGAGAGCGTTCCGTCGGCGCCATAGAAGCCGATGATGTCGTTGCCCAGCGAGTCCGTGCCTATCTTTTGGTAATAACTTCCAAGGGTGTGACGGCGGTTATACTCGTCGTCGCTCATATCGAGTCCACCGTAGTAGGGTGCGCCGTCGCAGTCCGTCACTGTCGATTTGACCTCGTCCTTGTCCACTGCCGGATTGAAGTAGAGGTCATCCTGTGCCATCATCCCCAGCGGGATGGCAGCGAGGAGTACTGATAGTAATCTTACGCGTTTCATATTTATGTCCCTTTCTTGATGTTCTTGGTGAATCGTATGCTCTGTCGAAAGCCTGCGTCCCTCCTTGCCTTTTCGGATTCTTTCTGGCCGAAAAAGACCGTTTGGGGGCTTCCTTGTGCAAAAATACCACCTATTTGCGATGCAAATGTACGGATTTTCCCTAATCTATGGTAGGTTTTTCCCTAAATTTTATAATTTTGCACGTATCTTTTAACAGAGACACGACCGATATAAGAAAATAGCAATGAAATATACAGAGATTACCTTTACGATTACGCCTGATAGTGAGACGGCCCGCGACCTCGTTTCTGCTCTTTCAGGCGACTGCGGTGTCGATTCCCTTGAGGAGCGCGACGACCACCTCATCGGCTATGTTGCCACCGACTGCTTCGACCCCGTTGGGCTGCAGTCCGTTCTCGACGACTTCCCCATGCCCGATGTGAAGGTGACCTTTTCCGCCCAGCAACTGGAGGACCACAACTGGAACGAGGTGTGGGAGGCCCACGGCTTCGATCCCATCGACGTGGATGGCCGTTGTATTATCTACGACGCCAAGCGCGGACTCGAAGGCCATGATCCGTCTGTTTCCTCCGATGCGGCTTCCCGCGATGAGGCTCCCCTCTATATCGGTATTGAGGCCGTCCAGGCCTTTGGCAGCGGCACCCACGAGACCACCCAGATGATCGTCTCCTCGCTCCTTGACATGCCGTTGAAGGGCAAGCGCGTGCTCGATTGCGGCTGCGGCACAGGCATCCTCGGCATCGTTGCTGCCAAGTTGGGCGCCCGCGAGGTTGTCGGCTACGACATCGACGACTGGAGCGTGCGCAACGCCCAGCACAATGGCGAGATCAACGGTGTGGAGATGGAGATTTTTGAGGGCGACAAGCAGGTTCTGAGCCATGTGAGCGGCCTTTTCGACCTGATCCTCGCCAATATCAACCGCAACGTCCTCCTGGCCGATATGGACAGTTTTGTCGAGGTGCTCGCCCACGACGGTAGCCTCATTCTCAGTGGTTTCTACGAGATGGACATTCCTTTGCTCGAAGAAGCCGCTACTCGTCAAGGCTTGGTAGTGAGTCGGGTGTCTGCTCGCGGCGACTGGCGCTGTCTCTTATTACAACGACCTTCCGCTCAGGGATAGTCAGCTGCTTCAGGTCATAGTAGCTCCCGTTGTAGATGTTGAGATCGACGTAGGTACCAATGCCCGGCATTCGCCCTGCGTCGGTATGCTGCCAAAACTTCCACGGCCCGCGATAGCCCATCTTGCTCACATAGTAGTGGGCTATCCAGTACGGGTAGCCATCGAAGCGCGAGTCGTTGAGATACTTCTGTTTGAAATTATAATACGTATAGATGATTGGCTTCACCTGGTAGTAGTCCTCCACGATGTGAAGCCAGGTGAGGATGTTTCGCTGAAACTCCTCCGTGCTGAGATCTGCCGGTTTCGTCTCCACGTCGAGCACGGGCGGCAGGTCTCCCGGTTCCAGCCGCACCATCGCCGTGAAGTAGTACGCCTGTCTGCGCGGCGACGACTGGTTGCTCCAGAAGTGGTACGCACCCCGGATGAATCCCGCCTCCTTGGCATTGTCGAAATTCTCCCTAAACCGTGTGTCGATATGGCTGTCGCCCTCCGTGGCTTTGACGAAGACAAAGCGTAGCGGATCGTGCGCCACCAGTGCGTTGCGCAGTCTGTGCCAGTTGATGTGGTCCTGGTGGTGACTGATGTCAATGCCGTGGATGGAGTAGCCCTTCGGATAGTCAGGGTCGCCATAGATTGCGCGCCATCTGAATCCCGTAGGAGCGACGAAAGCCGCGTAGAACACCCAACTGTAGGCGATCATCACGAGTATGCCCACAGTCCACCTTGCCCTGCCAGGGAGCTGGCAGAAGGATTGGATCAAACGGTTGAGGAGACGAACGGCTTTCATAACTCTGTTGTGGATGTTCAGGTACTTTGGTTGTTGATACGGTTGTTATTGATTCGTTTGTTTCTGATTCGTTTGTTTCTGATTCGTTTGTTGCAGCTATGGCGGTTGTAGCGGTCGCTTTTTCCTTTATTTTCCCATCGACCTCATCCCCTCCCGCCTTCCTGCTGAGCAATCGGGCAGGGGAGGGTGATAGTCTTATGGGATCGTATTACTACTACTTATTACTACTACTTACTGCTGCTTGTTATTAGTACTTATTATTACTACTTTATTGTGACTTATTACTACTTCTTCTGTTGCTCTCTGTCTTCGTTGTCCAGTCTCAGCGTCAGCGTCGTTTGGTCGCAGACGTCGGAAGGTCCCCAGTACTGTACTGGTCCTGGATAAAGGTAGCAAGTCTTGCGCGCCCACTCCTCACGCCTTGCGGCGAAAGCCTGGAACGGACGTCCGTTGAGATTGACGAGCGCTTTGCGGATGACCGGGTTCAGTTTTCCGTTTCTGCGCTCCATGTTCATCATCATCGTCAGAGGCACGCCTCCCGGCACCCAGTCCTCTGACTTCTCCGTGAGATGCTTCACGAGCGCCATGTAGCCCGTCTTGTCGCAGGCGATGAGCATCGCCGCACTTGTGCCGAGCGCATAGCAGTAGTCGGCGTCGAAATTGGAAGGCGCCGCACAGCGTCCCTCGTAGCCGAAGAAATGGTGCTGCGCCGCATACTTGCCTACGAAGAGCCCCTCCTTCTTCCATTCCGCCAGTTTCACTCCCACCATGTCCGAGAGCAGTTTCTCCGTTTCGATGAGCGAGACCGGCACATTGCCGTGCGGGTCGCGGTCGAGGGAGAGCTGGAGCGCAACCTCCTTCGGCAGCGTGGCGAAGGTGGCGCGGTTCTTGCCCTTCAGATGGTCGAGGATATAGGTCCATTGCGCCTCCTCGTCCAGGTCTCGGTATTCGTCGCCGTTGGTCGCCAGCAAGTCGTTGAGGTCCTGGATCAGACGGCCGATGGCCGGGATAAACTCGATCAGTCCCTCCGGCACCAATACCACGCCGAAGTTGTTGCCCTGAGCTGCACGATGCGCCACGATTGTGGCGATATACTCCACGATATCGTTGAGCGAAAGGTCCTTCTGCTGGATCTCTTCCGAGATCAGACAGATGTTGGGATGCGTCTGGAGCGCACATTCCAGTGCGATATGCGAGGCCGACCGGCCCATGAGTTTGATGAAGTGCCAGTATTTGCGTGCCGAGTTGCAGTCGCGCGAGATGTTGCCGATCAGTTCCGAGTACGTCTTGGCCGCGGTGTCAAATCCGAAGGACGTCTCCACCTGGTCGTTCTTCATGTCGCCGTCGATCGTCTTCGGGCATCCGATCACCTGCACGCCGTATTTTTTTGCCGCGTAGTATTCCGCCAGCATGCAGGCGTTGGTGTTGGAGTCGTCGCCACCGATGATGACGAGCGCCTGAATATCGAGTTTGCGTATGATCTCCATGCCCTTCTCAAACTGATCCACCTCTTCCAGTTTGGTGCGTCCCGATCCGATCATGTCGAAGCCACCCGTGTTGCGGAATTGCTCGACGAAGTCTGCCGTGATCTCCTTGTAGTTGTGATCCACCAGTCCGCTCGGTCCCATGAGGAAACCGTAGAGGCGGTTTTCGGGATCCAGTTGTTTCAGTCTGTCGAAAAGACCGCTGATGACGTTGTGTCCGCCCGGCGCCTGTCCGCCCGAGAGGATGACACCCACGTTGACCCGTTTTCTCAGCATTGTCTCACCCGGCTCAAAACTGATGAGCGGCAGGCCGTATGTGTTGGGAAACAATTTTTTGATCTCATCCTGATTGTCCACGCTGTGAGTGGGCTTACCTTCTTTTACCTTGACGGCGCCACGGAGAGCCATTGGTAGTTTGGGTAGGTAGGCGGCTCTCTCTTTCTGTAATGCGCTTATTTCCATAGAATGTATCTATTTGTGTTGACTAATCCTGCTTCTTGCAGCGAAGCTATATTATTTTGCAAAGTTATGGATTTTTCGTCAGAAATCGGCAAAAACCCCATTAAAAAAGAATTTCAAGAAGTTTTTTCCCCGATTCGTTTGCCGTTCCCCATTTTTTTCCTATCTTTGAACCATCAAAAGCAATTATTATCGTCTAATCGTATAAAAAAATTGAATCATGGCAAAAAGAAGAGAACTCAAACGCTCGATCAACTACATTTGTAGTGACCTGTTCGCAGAGTGCATGGCAGCATCATTATATAATGGTACGCCCAATCCCGAGGACGTGAAAAACCTCCTCACCTCCATCCTCACCATGCACAGCAGCTATATCTGCCGCGTCTCCCATGTCGAGCCCGGCATGAAGGCGAGCGTTTACTTCCAGGATCTCAAGACCCATTTCAACAAGGACGTCAACGACGTGATCGACCAAATCAACGGTCTTCACTAATATTATATATAAAGGTAAAACACTCGGGAGGGAACTCCGGTCCCAATCTTTGGCGGCTGGGTCCTCTCCGCTATTGTGAGGATGTGTCGAGGCCCTGGCTTTGACATAGCCTCCTGCGGCGTATAGCCACGGCTGATCGGCTTGGAAACCGAATCTGCGCGCCCGTGTGTGGTCTGCCGCCGAGTGTTCATGTCTCACCAATGTTTGGCAAAATGCTACGAAATCTTTGTCAGTTTTTGCTCTATCGCCTGATGGGGTGGAGAAAAGAGGTCACGACCGATTTCCCCACGAAAGGCATCATCTGTCTCGCCCCCCATACCAGCAACTGGGACTTCATCATCGGCCTGCTCTATTCGCGCGCCGAAGGCATCTGGAGCAACTTCCTTATGAAGCGTGAGTGGTTCTTCTGGCCCCTGGGTCCTCTCTTCCGCCACCTGGGCGGCATTCCCGTTTGGCGCGACCGCCGTTCCTCCCTCACCGACCGCCTCGCCGAGTCCGCTCGCCAGGCCGACCGGTTTATGATCTGCGTCACCCCTGAGGGCACCCGTTCGCTCAATCCCGACTGGAAGAAAGGTTTTTACTTTATTGCCCAGAAAGCCGGCCTCCCCATCATCCTCTACGCCATCGACTACGAGAAGAAACTGATCGTCTCGACCAAGACCCTCCATCCCACGGGCGACGTAGAGAAGGACATGCGCGAGATCAAACTCTATTTCAAGGATTTCAAGGGAAAAATCCCCGAGAAGTTCACCATCGGCGAGGTGTAAGAAATTCATCCTCGGTGAGGGGAAAATTTCCTCGGCGAGGTGTAAGAAAATCCCCATCGATGAGGGAAAAAAACATCAGCAAGGTGTAAGAATTTCACTATCGGCGAGGGGGAAAACGCCATTGGGAGGAGTAGCCCCTGCGAGTGGAAAAGAGTTGTAGAAAGAAGTATAATAAAAAGAGGTGTAAAAAAGACTCATCATGTGTAGAAAACTGTTGGCAACGCTGCTTGCCGCCACTTTGATCACCCCCTGTCAGGCTCAGTCCACGACGTGGGGGAAAATTCAATACAAGGGTCGCCCTTGGGTTGAGAACGTCTCGCGTCCCAACACCATCAGCCACGGCCTCCAGGGTCGCCACCTCTCCCTTTGGGCCAGCCATGGCCGCTACTACGACATCGGCAAGGGCGAGTGGCGCTGGCAGCGTCCCTTCCTTTTCTGCACGACCGAGGACCTATACACCCAGACTCTCGTCGTCCCCTATCTCATCCCTATGCTGGAAAATGCCGGCGCCAACGTCTTCACGCCCCGCGAGCGCGACTGGCAGCGCAACGAGGTGATTGTCGATAACGACCAGCGATCCAGCGGCTATCTCGAGTTCACCACCAAGGAGCAGTGGAAACTCACAGGCAAGCCCGGCTTCGCCCTCCACGGTGGCACCTATGCCGACCTGGAGAATCCCTTCCAGGCTGGATCAGCCCGCCAGGTGAAGGCCCGCAAGCGCCGTAAGCGCCTCTCCGAAGCCTCCTACCAGCCCTATTTTCCCGAGCCGGGCCGCTACGCCGTCTATGTGAGCTATCAGACCCTGCCCAAGAGCGTCGATGACGCCGAATACACCGTCTATCACAAAGGCCAGGCCACGACCTTCCATGTCAACCAGCAGATGGGCGGCGGCACCTGGGTCTATCTCGGCACGTTCGACTTCGACCGCGGCAGCAATGCCTACAACCGCGTCGTCCTCTCCAACTACAGTCGCAGCAAGGGCGTGGTGACCACCGACGCCGTCCGCTTCGGAGGCGGCATGGGCAATATCACGCGAGGCGGCACGACCAGCGGTTTGCCCCGATCCCTGGAGGCTGCCCGCTACTACGCCCAGTGGGCTGGCGCTCCCAGCAGCGTCGTGAGCCGCTTCAATCAGACCAACGACTACAACGACGACCTCAACGCCCGCTCTGGCATGATCAATTGGTTGGCAGGCGGATCCCCCTACGTTCCCAAGGAAGTGGGCAAGGGCGTGCCCATCGAACTCCAGTTGGCCGTCCATAGCGACGCGGGCTACAAGCAGGACGGATCCTTCGTCGGCACCTTGGGCATCTGCACCACCGTGGCCGACGGTCAGACCACCTACGCCTCGGGCCTTCCCCGCGAAGCCTCCCGCAGTTTTGCCGCCCAGCTTGTGGAGAATGCCCGTCGCGACCTTGAGTCCCGTTTCGGCATCCGTTGGGCCACTCGTTCCGTCTGGGACAAGAACTACAACGAGACGCGCCGTCCCGAAGTGCCCTCCGCCATCGTCGAGACCCTTTCCCATCAGAACTTCTCCGACATGCGCTATGGTCTCGACCCCAACTTCCGCTTCACGATGGCCCGGTCCTTCTACAAGACGATCCTGCGCTATACCGCGCGGATGCACAACACCTCCTACGTCGTCTCGCCCCTGGCGCCCGCCCTCTTCCGTGTCATCATGACCCGCGGCGGCAAGGCCCGGCTCGCCTGGGCCCCCACCGACGACAAGAGCGAACCCTCGGCGCGCCCCACCTCCTACAACGTCTATACCGCCATCGGTTCCGGCGGCTTCGACAATGGCGTCAACGTCCGTGGCACGAGCCACGAGGTGGAGATGGAGCCCGGCGTGACCTACCACTTCCGGGTGACGGCCTGCAACGACGGCGGCGAGAGTTTCCCCACCGAGGTTCTCTCCGCCTACTTTGCTCCCCGCGCCAAGCACACCGTGCTGGTGGTCAACGGATTCCGCCGTCTCTCTTCCCCCGCCGTCGTCCAGAACGACTCCCTCCAGGGCTTCGACCTTGAGTCCGACCCCGGCGTCACCTACGGCCTGATGGCAGGGTGGGCTGGTCGTCAGATCTGCTTCGACCGTAGCCAGGGCGGCAAGGACGGTCCCGGCGCCTTGGGCTATTCCGGTAGCGAACTCCAGGGCCGCTTCGTCGCCGGCAACGACTTCTGCTATGTGCGCACCCACGCCGACGCCATCGCCCAGTCCAAAGACTACCACGTCGTCAGTTGTTCCGTTGGCGCCGTCGAGCAAGGTCTCGTCCGCCTCTCCGATTACGACTGCGTCGATCTCCTCCTCGGACTGGAGAAGGACGACGGCCATAGCCTCCTCTACTACAAGGCCCTCTCGGCCCAGTTGCGCAGCCGCCTCTCGGCCTATCTCTCCTCCGGCCACGGGTCGCTCCTCGCCAGCGGCGCCTATATCGCCTCCGACGCCCGCACGCAGGAGGAGCAGCAGTGGCTCTCCACCTATCTCAAGACGGCCAACGACGGCACCAACCTCCGTCAGGACGAGGAGCAGATGACGGGCCTTGGCAGCCAGTTTGCCATCTACCGCCAGCTCAACGACCGCCACTATGCCGCCTGGCACCCCGACGTCTTCCGTCCCACGGGCGCGGCCTTCGGCGCCATGCAGTACGCCAGTGGCCAGCTCGCTGCCGTCGCCTACAAAGGGTCCGACTTCCGCACCTTCACCATGGCCTTCCCCTTCGAGTGTATCAAGGACGCCCAGAAGCGCCAGGCCCTCATGCGCGGCATCCTCCACTTCCTCGTCACAGACAAGAAAACATCCCAAAAATAAACGATTATGACATACAAGATTCAAGCCAACGCCTCCGGCACCCGCAGCATCGAGGTGACGGACGCCCATCTGACCACGCTCCGCAAGTATCATCTGCTCCACCATCTGGTCGATTCCAATGGCATCGTCGATGAGAGCGTGGTCAACAAACTCAAGCTCAACGTCCGGTCCCTGTTGGAGTCGGAGCACGGCCAGGACAAGGCCCTCCTCGACCTCTGCCTCGACGTGGTCTATCATCAGAACATGAAGGCCATCGCCCTCACCCACCTCCTCCAGCTCTACAAGGACCATCCCCAGCCAGCTGAGGAGACCGAGGAGGTCGGCGCCTGACGCCTAACGCAGGGTGCGCCCCGCTTCCCCCTGGTGGCGTCTTCTCCGCGACGGGAGACGACGCCCCTATCTATTCTTATCGCCAACCCATCATCATGTCAGCACAGCAAAACTACGACGACACACCCCAGTTTCAGCTCACCGACTTCCTTCCCACGACAAAGAAGGAGTGTGAGTTGCGCGGCTGGGACCAACTCGACGTCATCCTCTTTTCGGGCGACGCCTATATCGATCATCCATCCTTTGGCGTGGCCGTCATTGGGCGCACGCTGGAGGCTGCCGGCTACCGCGTGGCCATCGTCACGCAGCCCGACTGGCACGGCGACTACCGCGACTTCAAGAAATTGGGTCGTCCGCGCCTCTTCTTCGGCATCTCGCCGGGCGCCATGGACTCCATGGTCAACAAATACACCGCCAACCGCCGTCTCCGTTCCCGCGATGAGTATTCGCCCGACGGTCGCCACGACAAGCGCCCGGAGTATCCCACGATCGTCTATACGCGCATCCTGAAGGAGATCTATCCCGACGTGCCCGTGGTGCTGGGAGGCATCGAGGCGAGCATGCGCCGCCTCACCCACTACGACTATTGGAAGGACCGCCTGATGAAGTGCATCCTCTGCGATAGCGGAGCCGACCTGCTCATCTATGGCATGGGCGAGAAGTCGATCGTTGCCATTGCGCGCGAGCTGGAGGAGGGATGTCAGATCCGCGACGTGCGCGACGTGCCGCAGACCGTCTTCCTCTCCCGCCGCGAGGACATTCCCGGAGGCATCCGCGAGGACGACATTGTCCTCCACACCCACGAGGAATGCCTGCGCAACAAGAAGTTTCAGGCCGAAAACTTCCGCCATATCGAGGAGGAGTCCAACAAGCGCCACGCCAGCCGCATCCTCCAGGGCGTCGATGGGCGCTTCGCCGTGGTCAATCCGCCCTATCCGCCGATGACGACGGAGGAGCTCGACGCCTCCTTCGACCTGCCCTATACGCGCTACCCCCACCCGAAGTACAAGGGCAAGACCATCCCCGCCTTCGAGATGATCAAGTTTAGCGTCAACATCCATCGTGGCTGCTTCGGCGGCTGCGCCTTCTGCACCATCTCCGCCCACCAGGGCAAGTTTATCTCCTGCCGGTCCAAGGAGAACATCCTGCGCGAGGTGTGCAAGGTCATTCAGATGCCCGGGTTCAAAGGCTACCTCAGCGACCTCGGAGGTCCGTCGGCCAATATGTACGGCATGCACGGGCGCAATCTCAAGGCCTGCGAGCATTGCAAGCGCCCCTCCTGCATCCATCCCCAGATCTGTCCCAACCTCAACACCAGCCACCAGAAGTTGCTCGACATCTACCATGCCGTCGATGCGCTCCCAGGCATCAAGAAGAGTTTTATCGGATCGGGCGTGCGCTACGACCTGCTGCTCCATCGCGGCAAGGACGAGGAGGCCAACCGATCGACGGAGGAATACATGCGCGAGCTCATCACGCGCCATGTCAGCGGACGCCTGAAGGTGGCTCCTGAGCACACCTGCCCCCACGTCCTCTACCTGATGCGCAAGCCCTCCTTCGACCTCTTCTACCGCTTCAAGGCCATCTTCGACCGCATTAACCGCGAGGAGGGACTCAACCAGCAGATCATCCCTTATTTCATCTCCTCCCACCCAGGCTGCCACGCCGAGGACATGGCCGAGCTTGCTGCCATCACCAAGGACCTCGACTTCCACCTGGAGCAGGTGCAGGACTTCACGCCCACGCCGATGACGGTCTCCACCGAGGCCTGGTACACGGGCTACGACCCCTACACCCTGGAGCCCGTCTTCTCTGCCAAGACGCCCTCTGAGAAGCTCGCCCAGCGCATGTTCTTCTTCTGGTACCAGCGCGACCAGCGACCCGCCATCGAGCGCGAACTGCGCCGCCTGGGACGCACGGATATCCTGGATCGCCTCTACGGCGGCGCACCGAAGCAGGGATCGCAGCGAGGGGATCGTGAACCGCGCGGAGGCCACAATCGCCGAGGCGCGCAGGCTCGTGAGGACTATTCTCGTCGGGGAGGACAACCGCGTGAGGACTACAACCGGCGCGGCGGCCAGCATCGTGAGGATTACAACCGCCGAGGCGACCGTCGGTCTGCTTCTTATGGTGAGAAGACCTCTTCTTTCAAAGAGAGGCCTGCTTCTTACAAAGAGAAATTTGCTTCTTACAGAGAGCAATCTGCTTCTTATGGCGAGAAGTCGGCTTCCAATCGTGAGAAGTCCAACTACTATGGAGAAAAGTCCTATCGCGACCAGCGACCCGGCAGTTCCCGTCGTGGTGATCAGCGTCGTGAGGATTACGACCGTCGAAGCGATCAGCGTCGTGAGGACTACGACCGTCGAAGCGACCGCGACAACTACCGTCCGAAGTCAAGGAACCGCCGCCGCTGACCTCTTTTCCCCCTTTTCGGCTGCTGCCCCCATAAAACAATAAAGCGAGGGCAGCAGCCCATTATCCGTGTCCGAATCACCGTATCCGAATCACCATAACCGAACCATGCTTGTCCGAACCATCCCTATCCGAATCATGCGTACACTCACCTTTCTTCTGACCCTCCTCATGGCCTCCGCCCTCCAGGCGCAGCCCCTCCTCGACGAAGCCTCCTCCACGCTCCAGCCCGCCCTCCAGCAGTTGGGACGCCGGTTGCTTCGCAATAAGACCGGATCCATCGTAGCCATCCAGCCCGCCACGGGCCGCGTCCTCTGCCTTGTCACCCATTCCCCCGAGGGCGAGAAACCCGCCTTGGCCCTGGCCACGCCCTATCCGCCAGGCTCCACGATGAAGACCGCCGAGGCGCTGATGCTCTACTCCGAGGGCATCATCGACGACGAGACCACCGTGGCCTGCCAGGGAGCCCTGCGCACGGGCAACATCCGCGTCAGCTGCCATTCCCACGCCTCGCCGCTGCGCCTCACCAACGCCCTGGCCTATTCCTGCAACACGTGGTTTCTGAGCACGTTTCTCCGCATGATGGGCGACCGCGACCGCTACGAGACCAAGGACAGCGCCATCACCGTCTGGAACCGCTATATGCGCAGTATGGGGCTCGGCGGATCCACCGGCATTGATATGGAGGGCGAGAAGGGCGGTCTGCTGGCCAATGCCCACTATCTCAACCGCCGCTACGACGGCCGCTGGAACGCCCAGACCGTCATGTGGATCGCGATGGGGCAGGGCGACGTCACCGCCACGCCCCTCCAGCTCTGCGTCCTGGCTTCCTCCATCGCCAACCGTGGCTGGTGGTACCGTCCCCATCTCCACGACTACGCCCCCGACCATCCGCTCTCCGCGCGCTACGCCACGCCCCATTTCACCAAGGCCACCCCTGCCGCCTATGCCGCCGTCGTCCGGGGCATGCGTCAGGCCGTCCTCCACGGTACGCTGACGGGCGTGAAGACCTCCGCCTACACCCTCTGTGGCAAGACCGGCACGGCCGAGACTGCGGGGCGCGACCACTCTGCCTTCATCGGATTCGCCCCCATGGACGATCCTGCCATCGCCGTCTGCGTCTATATCGAGCATGGCGGTTTTGGTGCCGACGCGGCAGCGCCCATCGCCTCCCTCCTCATCGAGCAGCACCTCACGGGCCATCTTTGCCCCGCCTCCCAGCGCAAAGCCAGCCTCATGGAGGCCAAGTCCTACTGATCGAAACTTTAAAGGTTCTTCCGGAAAATCGAGTTATAGGGTTTGTGCTGTTGCCAATAAGCCCTGCTGAGTTAGGGAAAACAACAAATACAACTTTTACAACAAGTAACAACCTACACGCTTCGCGCGTATTGCACTCCTGCAACCCTTGGTCAGCATGGGCCTCGAAGAGACAATGTCCCCGCGAAGCTGTTCCATTACATGGCACTTTTTCTCGCCATGGCTTAACTTGAGCAAGCTCAGTTCTGCTCATGGCTTACCGAAGAGTTGTTACTTGTTGTAAAAGTTGTTCAAGTTGTTTTCTATGTGTCCACGTCGAATCACTCCATTTTCGAGAAGAACCACTTAAAAATTGATAATTGCATAATTACCCGCTATATTTTCGTTAATTCTCTCGTTGAGGCTCGCCTATATCATAGAGTAGCATGTTTTAACACGTCCGTTAACACTTTGGGATAAAAAAGGTTAAAACCGCTTGCGTTTCTTTTTTATTATGTACCTTTGCACCCGTACAAACGAAACGTCTCGCTTTCATAGGAGATAGAGCGATATTCCATGTTGGTAAGAAGACCGAGACTTTAGGAAAGTACATTGAGAGCAAATCCTGTGTTCTGTGGATCAGGATATCAATTCAAGTTGTATCTATATTTTTAAAATTAAAAACTTATGAAGAAAATGTTATTGTCTGCGGCCTTCCTGGCTGCCATGACTTCCGTGTCCGCACAGAAGTTGACGTATGTGCCTTATGCCGACAACGGCTACCTAATGGGCACCTACATCTCCAGCGACGGTCGCTACATCGCTGGTGGCGACGCCGGCGGCCAGGGCTTCATCTACGACACCCAGAACGGCCAGATCAAGTACTTCGTTTCACCCGAGAACGGCGACGAGACGAAGGACGCGAGCACGGAGGTGCGCGCCGTCAACCCTGATGGTACGGGCGTGGGCTATGTCGGCGACAAACTCTGCAAGTTTGACTTCAACACGGGTGAATACACCGACCTCGGCGTCAACGAGCCCGCCCTGGCCAACACCATGAGCACCGACGGTTCCGTCATCGGCGGTTACGCCTGGGACGAGAGCACCTACATGCAGCACCCGATCTACCTGAAGGACGGCGTGAAGTATGACCTCCCGATGCCCACCAGCACGTGGCTCGGCTACGAGGCCAACGGCTTCGGTCTCACGGGCGCCAATGCCGACGGCTCCATGTTCCTTGGTTATGTCCAGGACGACTTCGCTGCCTATCCCATCTGCGTCTGGGTGCTCAACAAGGACGGCAGGACCTACTCCGTCATCCCCGTCAGCAAGCGCTTCTACGACTCCAGCATCGAGCTCAAGGGCCCGCAGCCGATGGACTACTTCAACGGTGCCTTCATGAGCGCCAACGGTCGCTGGGTGGCCCTCAGCGTCCACAATAAGGACAACGCCGAGCAGTCTTACACGCTCGCCCGCTACGACGTCCTCAACGACGCCCTGGAGTACATCTCCTGCCCCGAGGCTACGCAGACGCTGGCCTACTACGCCACCGCCATCTCCGACGACGGTACGATGATCGGCTACATCAACGACGAGACGAGCAACGCCCGCACGGGTGTGATCTGCCTCGCTGGCGACACCGTGGCCCATCGTCTCTCCGAGGCCTTCCCCAATGTCCCCGAACTGGCCCAGCTCGATGTCAATGAGCTCAACACGCCGTGCTGCATCACGCCCGACGGCCGCTACATCACCGGTTTCGGCTATGTCGATCTCGACGATGAGAATCTCTGCTTCGGTACCTATTGGATCGACACCAAGACGACCGACGCCGTCGATAAGGTCTCTGAGGCTGCTCCCGCCACGAAGGTGGTCGGCTCCTATGGCGTCGATGGCAAGGCCAAGCGCTTGGCCGCTCCCAAGGGCCTGCGCCTCGACAAGCTCGCCAATGGCAAGGTCAAGAAGGTGGTTGTGAAGTAATCATCCCCCCTGCTGATCATTTATAAAACTGTCAACGCCGTGCCACCCGCTGTGTGACACGGCGTTTTGCTCAGTCCCCTTCCTCGCGCTCGCCCCTGGCGAGACGCGCCCACGAAGTTTAACGCACCAGACAACACCATCAGCTATGAATCAGATCATCATGCTGGGCACGGGCAACGCCACCGTGACCCAATGCTACAATACGTGCTTCCTCCTCGAGACCTCCACCACGCGCCTCCTCGTCGATGCTGGCGGAGGCAACGGCGTGCTGAGGCAGCTCCAGCGCGCTGGAGTGGCCATCCGCGACCTCCACCACCTCTTCGTCACCCATGCTCACACCGACCATGTGCTGGGCGTGATCTGGGTGATCCGCATGGTGGCCCAGTGCAAGGACTACGAGGGCCTTCTCCACGTCTATGGCCACGACAAGGTGCTGCTGGTCCTGCGCACCATCATCGACATGATCCTCGCCAAGAAGCAGCTCGCCCGGGTCGCGCAGCGTGTCGTCTTCCATCAGATGGAGGACGGCGACCGATTCCCCGTGGGCGACATGACAATCCAGTGTTTCGACATCCACTCCACGAAGGAGAAGCAGTACGGTTTTCGTGCCGAACTTCCCCGGAGCGTGTCTCCAGCCTCCGCCACCGACGTCGCCCCGGCGTCTCCCCTGGTGGTGGCCTGCCTGGGCGACGAACCCTACAATCCCGCCAACCGCCCCCTCGTCGAGCAGGCCGACTGGCTGATGGCCGAGGCCTTCTGCCTCTATGCCGACCGCGAGACCTTCAAGCCCTACGAGAAGAGTCATAGCACGGCCCTCGACGCTGGTCGCCTGGCCTCTCAACTGGGCGTGCGCCACCTCATCCTCTACCATACCGAGGAGAAGACGCTGGCCACACGCAAGGTGGCCTATGCGCAGGAGGCAGCCCAGCAGTATGACGGCCCTGTCCTCGTGCCCGACGACCTGGAGGTGATTCCCCTCGACTGATTGTCCCGCCCGCTGGGAACATGGTCCGCTTGCGCTTTTTGTTCCTTGCGAACGTCCTTTTTCGTCGTGGAACGCCCTTTTTCTGCAAGACGGGGTAGGAAATAACGCAATTTTTCCACCCCTTCTTGTAAATTATCCAAAATTTTTCTTTCATCTCGGCTTTTTTTTCTACCTTTGCATCAGAATTACAAACATAGTAAATAGAGATCAGGTATGACAACAGAATCAGTTTATGATAGATTGAAGGCCCATGGCATCAATCCTTCCAAGCAGCGGATGGCCATCATGGAGTATCTCATGACCCATCCCACCCATCCGACGGTGGAGGAGGTGTATAAGGCGCTGGTGCCCTTCATCAAGACGCTCTCGCGAACGACCGTCTATAACACGCTGCGCCTCTTCTCCGAGCACAATGCGGCCCAGATGATCACAATCGACGAGCACCGCGTCTGCTACGACGGCAATTTGGACCCCCATGTCCATTTCTTCTGCAAGAAGTGTGAGAAGGTCTATGATTTCATGGAGGAGCAGGTGCCCGCCCTCCGCTACGAGGGTGTGCCCGAGGGCTTCCAGGTGCACGAGGCGCAGATCTACTATCGCGGCCTCTGCAAGCATTGTGCCGAGAAGCTCCACGAAACCATTCTTGCGTAGTCCCGCTCCCGAAAGAGGACCCAAACACATAGAGAGACCATAGAGACCCCGCGGCGGCGCTTGTCCACCACGGATCTCTATGGTCTCTGTTTGTTTCCTACCGCTTCACGAGGTGGCCGACCACCTGCTGGCGGTTGCGGCCCGTGCCCCGGTAGCCGACGTGTATCCAGCAGGCCTTGCCCGCGGAGGCGGTCTCCCAGATGAGCTGGTCAAACTCGAGGTTGTCCATCATCCAGGCGAACCACTCGCGTCCCGTCTTGGCGTCAGGGACGAAGATGTCGGCGGCGCAGCCCCGCGTGTGGTCCGAGGTTTTCACGCCCCCTACGGCAGCGTTGAGCCTTGGCGAGCGGTAGCCGCTGTTGATGCGGACGGCGTGGCCGAGATGGGCCCGCAGCGGCTCCAGGACGTGGAGGCAGAGCTGCTGGAGGTTGCAGATGGCCGAGAGGGGCGGCGTGTTGTCGATGCGCCGCGTGGCGGCGACGAGGGAGGTGGTAAACTCCGTGAGGCGGAAGTGTTCTGATAAGATAATTGACATATTCTTGTTCATTTTTTTGTTGTTTTGATGTTTGGTTTTGCCGACAGATTTGCCGACTGGATTTTCCGAATGTTTACGACTGTCTTCCGACTGCGAAAGCCCGAAGGGGGAAGTGGGAAAGTGAAAACGTAAGAATGTAAGGTGTAAGAATGTAAGGTTGTAAGGACAGGCTTACACCATTTCCTATCGATACGTTTTTTTATACACTCCTTTTTCGATTCTCTCGACCATTCCCTGGCGTTCCCATCGACTGAGCATGGTAAACACCCTTCCTCTCTGGACATCGAACCCTCTCACACTAACGGTGGCGCCATAGGCTTCCTCGGTGGTAAACTGACCGGCTAACTTTCGATAGATCGTGTCATTGCTACCCTTTTGGGTGCGGGGAGCGTCAGACGGAGCGTATGTGGTCGCCCGAAACGCCTCTTCGATACGCTCTCGGAAGAAGTAGATGGCGTTGTCGATCATGTAGTCGGCCAAGACGTCGAAAGTGGCGAGCATCTGTGGCGTCTGCTGGCGCTGGAGCAGTTCCTGCCACAAGGTAGGATGGGCTTTCAACTGCTTTTCTGCTCCTTGGAATCCGTGGCGCTGGATGAGCTGCTCGGCCACACGACAGAGCATCAGACAGGTCATCATGCGCATCGCCGTGGGGCAGGTGCGGAAGCGCTGGCGCGCCTTGGTCTTGTCGTCGTTCTCCAGCGTCTCGATGCGGATTCGTTCCAGCCAGTCGCGTCCCCGCTTCTCCAGCTTGGGCAGTTCCACGTCGCCTTTCATCAAGGGCAGCAGGTGGGCCACCTGCTGAATTTTCGCCTTGTGTTGCTCCGTCAGACGGTAGGGGCTCTCCGCGAGCGCCGAGAAGGTGTTGTCGGGCGTGCGGGCCACGGCCACACGACTCTGAAAACCGTCCGTATAGTTGGTGATGACGCGGTAGAGCGCGTCGGGCGTGCCGCACATCACGACGTTCCACAGCAGTTTTTCGATGTGTACGTTGACGGCGTCCGCCGATTTCGCCTCGCGGTTGTAGGGCGTGCCGTCGTAGGCCTGGCGCAGCATGACGGAGAAGTCACACATCGCCGTGCGCCACTTCTGCGCCACGGTGTCGGCCTCGGGCGTGAAGGAGAAGGCGTGCTTGCCACCCGTGTTGGCCAGTCGGTCGGCGAGGTTGGCCACGGTGTTGTTGAGGGTCAGGTAGCGCACGGGGTATTTCGGCTCTTCCGGTTGCTCCTTCTTGTTCTTGGCCGCCCGCTTCCGCGCGCGCCATTCCTCTTCTGCCTCCAAGTAGCCTTTATCGGCCATTATTATTTCCGAGAGCCAAGCGGAGACGATCGGGTCGATACTGCCCTTGCCCGAGGCGAAGTCTCCCGCGATATAGCTGATGAGGTTGAGCTGCGAGGGAGTGCCGTGGATATCGACGCGCACGCCCGTGGCGAGCATCCCGATGGCTGGCGTGATGGCGAAGATAGCGGGCATGGCGAGGTATGGGCCCACGGCGTCGATGCTCTCCCTCACGCCCTGCGGCATTTTTGGCAGCGCGTCGTAGTAGTAGAGGTCGTCCTGCAGCAGGGCTTCCTCCTCCTCGGCCTCCTCCCGGGCCTCGGCCCTCATGTCCTGGCGCACGGCCGTCAGCACGTCCTTCACTCGCTTCGGCATCTGCGTATTCTTCTCGCCCAGGGCCGACCGGATGCAAGCCATTTTCTCCGCCTCGGGAAACTCGTCGTAGCAGGGGATGATGCGGTTCAGCAGCTGCGGGTCGGAGTCGCAGATGTTGCGGAGGTTGACGGCCAGCTCGAAAGTGAGCGTGTTGCGGTTGGACTTCGACGGCGTTTTCCCCTCGTTGTAGAAGTCCCACCACTTCTTGATGATGCGGTCGTAGGGAATGCCCTCATAGCACAAAGGAGCCTCTGCTTCGCTTGCTTCCTTGTCCGTCTTTTCGCCTTGGTTATCGCTCGTCTTAGCCTCCCCGTCGTTCTGCCCAGTCGTTTCAGAGACCGTCTCAGAGGCCGTAGAAGCCGCCTCTGAGGCCACGGAAGCCATTGGATATCTATTTGTCCGATCGGCCTTTTGCGTTGCCTCAGGCGCCGTTGTGGCTGCCTCCGTGGCGGTTTAGTGGCCGCCTTCGTGGCCGTAGCAGAACCCGTGGAGGCTTCGCATTCCGCGTTGTCAAAGAGGTCCTCATGGAGGTAGAGCAGGTCCTCGGACGTAGTGGCGAAGAAGACGCGGGTGATGTCTTTTGCCCCAGCGTCATACTCCACGCCCAGCAGGTCGGAGGCCCAGCGCAGGTTGGTCTCCTGGTCCATCTCGGGATGGCGGCGGAAGACGACGTGGAGGCCGCCTCCGCGGGCGCTGCGCTCCAGCATGAGCAGGCCCAGTTCGTCCTTCTTCTCAATGGCCGTGGCGGCGACCAGATTCACCTCGTCGGCGCTCAGGTGGTCGATGTCCATGCCGACCGACTTGCTCAGCCGCTTCGCCCCTTTGAGGCAACCGTCCTCCGTGGGCAAGCAGGAGTAGTTGAACTGCACCAGCTTGCGCTTCGCTGCCGAGACGTCGGTCTCGGGCTTCGGATGGCGAATCGTTTCCACCCAGCGCTGCTGCGCCTGGCTGTCGCGATAGCGGCGGTAAGCCTCCTCCGTCGCCACGGCCTCCATCATCTTGTGGCCCTGCTGATAAAATATTACATGTACGCTCATGATTGTTTCTTCCTCCTTTCTTTGTTATTTCGTCAGTTGCTCATTGAACAGGGCGTCGATGGCGTCCTGCGCCTCGTCCATGATGGCCTGGGCGATGATCACGTTCTCCGTGCGGAAGAACTTCAAGGTCAGTTGCACGGCGTCGTCCTGCGTCCTGCTGATGCGCCCGTGGGCGAGCTTGCGAATGAGCACGCTGCGGCTCTTCACCTTGGGCCGCACGACGAAGTCGAACGTCCCGTCAGACATCTGCTGGCCCACGCCCGCCTTCCGAAAACTCTCCACGGCCTGAGGCACGGGCGCGTCGGGCGAAAAAAGAAAATACTTGCGGTCGTCGTAGTAAGCCTGTCCGCCGATCTGTACGTGCTGGCAATGGTTGCCATGGTTCTCATTGCTGTTGATATTCTTATTATTCTTATTCATAACTGTATAGTTTTTTTATCCTCAAATGGAGGGACTCTAAAGTTGTATCGTGTTGTTTCGATGCAGCCTGCTGAGTAGGGAAAACAACTAAAACAACTTTTACAACAAGTAACAACTCTTTCGATAAGCCATGAGCAGAACTGAGCTTGCTCAAGTTATGCCATGGCGAGAAAGAGTGCCATGAAATGGAACAGCTTCGCGAGGACAAAACACGCTACGCGTGTATACAATCCTTCTGCAAGGTAAACAACCAAAAACAACAGCTTCGCGAGGACAATATTGCAACCAGCTTTCCTGCAAGGGTAACTTGGTTGTAAAATATTGTATAGGTTGTATTTGTTGTCTTTTCTTACTTCCCTTTCTTGTCATTTGTTATTATCCTAACCCTCCATTTTTCGGATGATTCTTTTTTTGTGCGAGAAGAGACGTGGATTGTTGCGCGCTTTACCATGGAATATCCTCCTCGTACTCAACTCAGATTTTTATTTTTTTTACTTTTCCTGTTCTCGAAATTGGTCCTTGGGCCATACCTATTAATGACCGATTAATGTTCCGATTAACGATGATTTATGTTAAAATAAATCACCGATTCAATCGATGGATGTCCGCCACGAGGATGTCCTGATAGTGGCGTCCTTCATACTCGTTGACCGTGAAGCGGAGGCTGACGGCCACCAGCTCGTCCCGGGAGAAGCGGCAGCTGGCCGCATTGCCCAGCATCGTGCAAGCGTACTGGTCGGCGTATTTCCCGCCGAACTCCTGCAGCAGGATGTGGCACTTCTTCACTTGCCCGCTTTCGCTCTTCTGACTCTGCACAGCGAAGGCCTCGCCCTGCTGCACTACTCGCATGATTTTTCCTTCCATAACGCTCTCCTTACTTTTCCTTTTTACTACAACTCATACTGAGGCTAAACAAAAACCTCCAGACTGTGAAACTGAAATACATACTCATCACTCTCGTTTTACGTCGCGCCTTCTCGCGACCTTTTATTATTATTTTGTTAGCTTGCCATCGTGGGCCACGCGCGCCTCGAACTGACGGTGCAAAGGTAGAAAGGGGCGGGGAGCCGCACAATCTTTTTACCAACATTTCCCGAAAAAACCCCTGTTTTTGGTAAAAAATGGCCTTTTTTTGGTAAAAGCAAGGTGGATGATGAAAATAACAGAAAAAACAGTAAAAAGTATTTACCTTTTAGGGTACAAAATAGCGAAAATTACCAAGATTTTACCAAGCGTTGGTAAAACCTTGGTAAAACTCCCGAAACGCTGCTATCTACGGTAGCGATCTTTCAATTTCAATTTTCGAAAAAGACTTTCCGCTATAGGATAATCCGGATCAGTGTCTTTAAACCACTTGGAAAAGTGCTTGTTATGGTTCAATTTGTTCTCCTGTCGCCTAAACGAATTTACCACACACTTTACTTCTACGTCCTTGAACATGCTTTCCATGCGTTCTGCGAAATCGTTTTTATCCTGATTTTCCCGTATCATGTCGAACGAATATTTCATCAAACACCATACTATATACCATTGCTCTTGTTTTTTGACATTTACCATTATCCAGGGTTTTAGAAACTCCTCCACCTTGCTGGGATCCAGCCAGGGAGCAAAGAACGAATCGCTGTGGTTCTCGTAGGCGTTTCGCTTGCAGATTTTCTCGGTCAGCATGCGGTGCTCGGCCTGGTACATGAAAAGCCTCTCAAAGTCTTCTTTCCCAAACGCGCGGCAGCTCAGTTCGTGGGCAAAAGCCTCTGTTTCCTCCTCTTGCGGATAGCCCCAGTCGGCCCATAGCTTGCAGATAGGGTAGCGCTCGTATTCTTCCTCCGTGCGGTCCAGCAGGCGTTGCAGCATGCTCATGTCGGCCTCCGCCTTTCGGTCGTCCAAATAATGCCAGTGGCGCTTCTCCACCCGTGCGAGGTGGCCCTTTTGTTGGGTTTCCTCATATTCCTTTTGGAGGTAGCGGTAGATGATGGCCTCCTCGGGCGCGCTACGAACCTTCCGCATGCGACACAAAGCCGTGATCCACATCTCTATCTCCTCGGCAATGCTGATCACAAACCTCATGCTCTCCGTCATCCGATCCACGGCCAGGCTTTTGAGGCCTTCGTAGTCGGCGGGCATCATGCCGGGCTCCTCCTGTGGGTCGCTTGCTCTCACAATCTTCATAAAGACGGAGGCAGGGCAGGATTCGGCCTGCTCCATGAGGTTAGTTTGAGTCTTCTTCCCCAAGGCCACAAACTCCGTAAGCGTGGGGCTCAGTTGGTGCCACAGTTGCTCCACCTGCGCATCGTAGATGTTGTAGAGGGTGACGTAGGCCCTGGCGCGAAGCTTCTTGAGCAGATTGCGGTAATTCGCCAGCCGCGCTCTCAGGATACAATTGGTGTGGTGGAGGACTTTGAAAACGGTCCCTGGCTCTCCTGTGTCCCATTGGGTCTCGTCGATGGCCCGTTGCGCTACCTCGCGCACGTGGATGGTCTCCGTCTCAAAGTCCCGAAAGTCCTCGGGCGTGAAGGGACGGTAAATGTTCTCACTTGTGCTCGCGTCGAGCGTGAGCAAGTCTTCTTCCGAGGCGATTTTCATCTCGCCCGTAGCGGTCATTTTATTCTTCATGGCTGCTTAGGTAGTTGTTTTGCTATTATTTTAAACGAGTTATAGGCCTACACTTGCAGCGCTAAGATTCCGCCGCCTGCAAGCGCCAAAAGGATAGGGCAAACACAAAAAGCGCGATTCGGTCGCTGAGGTGCGGACGCCTTGATTTAAAAATCAAAGATAAAACAATTTTTAGAAAAAGCAACAGAAACGTGTGGCTTTTTATGGTTTTAATGGGTTAGGAAATGCTGCAAAGCGAAATGCACTCGCTTGCTCGCCATAAAGATGTTTGCCTCAAATCCGCAACTAATAGGACTTAGGGCGTTTTTGCTTGCAAAGCGAGAAACAATCATCTTGTCGCACATGTTCTTGTGCAGCAGAAACGTCTCAGACACAAAACCCCCTTACCCCACAAAGCGACTTGAGGTAATACGCTAGTTTAACCAGAAAGGACAGGCTTTAGCCAAAGCCTGCATGGAACAACCTGGCGTAAGCATGGTTGTCAGTATAAATGTTCAACACATGCCTTCGTGATGTCTTGATTCATTTTGCCGGGACGGAGACTAACTTGACTAAAGTTTCCCAGCCCTATAAAACAAGGCTTATGCAGATGTAATACCGTGTAAATCCCTGCAAATATGGGGATTTAACTCTTACCTAAAAAAGGTTTCATGCAGTCCTTTTCGCTCGTTCTCTATCTTCCAGAGCTTTAGCCATGACAAGGTAAGCAGACGCGGCTTCGTCATCGTTGATTAGGCTCTCTTCCAGTTCGTCAATGGTAACCCCAAGATGTTCGCAGGGGACCTCCAAAAGCCGTTTTATGCAAGCTAACACCCGCTTCCAAAGAGTCAATGCCATGAGGTCTTCCCCCATATTCGTAAACAGTTCACCCATGGTCTCGTATTCTGAGAATCTCTTCTCTATGCTCATGGTTATATATGTGAGGAAACAGAGGGTGCAGTCGGCAATCTGCTCATCGAAGTCCCTACCCGCACATGTTCCGAGACCTAGGTATTGCTTGCATTCTTTGTTCAGAACCTCTATGTTCCAACGTATTTGGTAAACCTCAAAGGCTCTGACGAAAGACATACATAAGATCTGTGCTCAACAATATATTCCATCGTTGATTTCTACCATATCTTATAAGGAATATGCGTACAGATTGACCACCCAGTTTTCCTCTCAATGCGATATAGTGGCATTTGTATCGCCTACAGTTATGACAAAATTGAGGATTGCCTTCGTATTGCGCTATTAGTTCCATGGCATTGTGCAACTTCCCATACACAGAGTACTTGGTGTTGCCCATCTTTGCCAGTCCGACAAGGTGCAAGGCGCCCTTGCCGAGCTTGAGAACCTCGCTGATAAAGTACTCGCAGGTGAACCAGCTGTCACAGAGCACATACTTGGCACGCAAACTCTTGTGAGCCCATGCGCGCCTTAGCATTTCCACGGCAACATGAAGCTTCGACTGCGTTGACTCTCTGAGTCTTGTGGAGTTGGGGTCTTCTTTCTTGCGTTTTTTGGAAAAACGATGCTTACGTTGCTTCGCAGTGAGACCGTAGTCCTTCTTCTTGCCTTTCTCACAATGGAGGGACATGTCTATTGGAATGGTGCTCTTTCCATCAAAGAATGCGCATACCAATAACTTAAAACCAAGGACGCATTTTCCTTGCACATGGTCAAAGACGCGGCTAATTTGCTCTATGCCATAACCGGTTTTCTCCAACGTAGTGTCGTCAAAAATGTAACTTGTGTTGTCCGAAGAGACTTCGGCATGTTCCTTGCGAAGGATTGCCAAAAACGAGGAGCCATGCCCAAAAGAAGCTTGCGCCAGTCCATAGTGGCCCGACGTAGCATGCGATAATAGCAATTGTGACCAGTGTTCAGGAGGTCATAATATGACTTCTTGTACATGGAGTGTATGCTTTCACCTGCTATACGGAAAAGGCAGAGAGACAATATGAGCTGGACGGCGGGAACGCCCGCCTGTTTCTCCAATGACATCCTGCAAAGCAGATGCCCAAGCCCAAAACGGGTGAAAAGTGCCATCAAATTGGTTCGCAATGAACTTTTAACACTTAAGATGTTGGACAACTCCGAAAAATTGCTTAATTTTGCATCCATAACAGTTACTCTCTAAATCGTTGCTTCATTGTGTTTTAGCGATTACAAAGATACAACTTTTTATTGAGAAACTGTTATTTTTGCCCCATTATTTTGGGGTGGGAAACTTTAGTAACTTGAAAACAAAGGCCGTACCATTTGCATCTCATCCCCAAGGTGGAGTCTATGGTTTGAGCTAAAAGAGCATCAAATTGCTCCATGATTGGAAAAAAGCCTCCAAAAGAAGTGACTTTCTCGGATTTTATTTGTACTTTTGCCATGTCATTCGGAGTTTTTGCTATGCTTTTTTGCAGCACTAAGGTAGGTGAAAAATCTGACATGGCATAATCCTGAGCAGCTTTGTTGTTCAGGTACTTGTAAAAAATGCTAACTCATAGTGCTGCGGAAATTAGGATGATAACAAGAACAGTTCCACATATCGTTCAATATCAAGGTTCTAAAAGAAATTTGGCACCTCTGATATTACAATATATGCCTCGCAAATTTAATCGCCTGATTGAGCCTTTTGCAGGTATGGCAGCTATCACTATAGCTGTATCAAAGCAGCAACGGGCAAATCAATATAGCTTAAATGACTTAAATGCCCCTTTGATGGGAATATTGCGTGAAGCAATAGAAACTCCAGATGTACTTGTTGCGGAATATTCAAAAGTTTGGAATGAACAGTTAGTCTTCGAAGGTGGAAGCGTTGCGCATTTTTATAAGGTGAGGGATGAATTTAATGCGGGCGATAAGTCTGCTGCCAATATGCTTTATTTGTTAGCTCGATGTGTGAAGGGTTCTGTTAGGTATAGCTCGACAGGCATGTTTAACCAGTCCCCAGACAAACGGAGAAAGGGTACTTCTCCTACCACGTTAGCCAAAAATGTATACCAAATATCTAGTTATTTGAAGGGGAAAACAACATTTTCTTCTTTAGATTATAGAGAAATACTAAAACAAGCAGTTCCTGGCGACTTGGTTTATATGGATCCGCCATATCAGGGAGTTTGTAGCTCTCATGATAATAGATATTATGCGGGTATTGAATTTGATGATTTTGTTGGTGCTGTTGACGAATTGAATAGTCGGGGAATAGATTTTATGATTAGTTATGATGGACAATGTGGTGAGAAACAATATGGCATAGACTTACCTGAAAATTTAGGCCTACGTAAAGTGTTGTTGAACGCTGGGTTGTCTAGCCAAAGTGTATTACTCGGACGAAAAGAGGTTACCTATGAGGCTCTTTATTTGAGTGATAAATTGCAAAAAATGACACATCCTGTTTGTCAACAAAAGCTCTTGTTTGAAGAAGTTGTATGAAATATCCAAAGGCAATAATAAATAAGTTGAATGCCATAACGGAAAAGCGTCCTTCTACAGTGATTCAACATATATTAAAATATGGTTTTATAACAACTGAAGAGTTAAAGGGATAATATGGTTATGAGCATGCGCCTCGTGCAGCAAGAGATGTCAGAGAACGAGGTGTAAATTTGGTTACTTATAGGGTAAAGGCTACTGATGGAAGAAGTATTGCTGCTTATAAGTTTGGGATGCCAGTATTTCTTGATGATAAAGTGTCTAAAGTTGCTGGTCGTACAACTTTGTCGAAAGCTTTAAAGAAAGCTTTGATGGACAAATATGGTGCAATATGTTTTGTATATTTGCAACCGATGGAGGAGCGATTGTTACAAGTAGACCATAGAATTCCTTATGAGATTGGTGGTGAGCAAGGTGAGAAAAATATAGATTGTTACATGCTTTTAAGCCCTTCGGCTAATAGAGCTAAGTCATGGACATGCGAGCATTGTCCGAATTGGTCTATAAAAAATGTCGAGTTTTGTACTAGTTGCTTTTGGGCACATCCTGAAGGATACACTCATATAGCAGGGCGTAAAGAACGCCAAATTGTGTTGACGTTTACTGATAATGAAATAGAAGATTATAATAAATTGATAGAGCTTGTTGGGATAGAGCAAGCCGAAAAAACGATAAAGCAATTAGTTGCTGATTTTATTCAAAAAGATGATGATTAAGGCTATATAGCTTTATTTGTGAATATAAATTGATTTGGGCGCAGGGGGAATTGTTATAGATGTTTCTTTTTGCAAAGGTTACATCGCTCGGATCGGGAGTGATAAAAATGGGCAATGGGTCGTTTTCAAAAATAGCTAATCATATACCCCTTTGCCCCCCGAAGGGTGATGTTTTTGTCTGCAATGAAACAATCGCTGGACCGCTGATAGCCGAGATCAAAAGGGCGTATGGGGATAACCGTCGAGGGCTTCCCTTGCCATAGCGTGCTCTTCTGTCTTTTGCAGATCGTCGATATGGCTCGCCAGCGAGTGGTAGCAGTCGAGGTCTTCTATCTCCTCTCTCCGCGCCCTGCCCATTTGGCAAAACGCTTCGTCTTGCTCCACGCCCGCAAACCGGCGTCCGCAGAGATTGGCGGCTATCCCCGTCGTGGCGCTGCCGCTGAAGGGATCGAGTATCCAGTCGCCCTCATCGGTCGAGGCAAGGATCATGCGGACCAAGAGGCGCAGCGGCTTCTGCGTAGGGTGCTTGCCGCAGGTCTTTTCCCAACGCCCGATAGCCGGCATGCGCCACACGTCGGTCATTTGCTTGCCGTCGTTGAGTCGCTTCATCAACTCATAGTTGAACTTATGCGGCACTTTCTGCATCTTTCTTGCCCAAATGACAAACTCGGTGGAATAGGTGAAAAAGCGACAAGAGATGTTGGCAGGAGGATTGGTCTTCTGCCACGTGATCACGTTCAGAATCTTGTAGCCAAGCTCGGTCAGACAGTTGGCCACGGAAAAAATATTGTGGTAAGTGCCGCTGATCCAAATGGTGCCATTGTCCTTGAGTTTGTCGCGACAGAGGCGCAACCACTCCTTGTTGAATGACATCATGTCGGCTTGCGACTTCCCCTTGTCCCACGAGCCCTTGTCAACACACACCACCTTGCCGCTCTGCAACGAGATGCCGCCATTGGAGAGAAAATAGGGTGGGTCGGCAAAGATCATGTCAAACTTGAAGTCAAACGCCCGCAGCAGCTCGAAGCAGTCGCCGTGGGCAAGGACGAAATCGTGGTTGAGCGATTTGTAATAGGCTTGTGCTTTCTGATGCTCGACGGCGAATGCTACGTCAGAGAAATGTTCAGAACTGAGTACGATCTTTTCTTCCTTATACGATTGGCGCACCAATTCCACGGCTTCGGTTCCCGAGGCCGCTGAAACGGTTTCTATGTGTTGTAATTTTTCAGTTACTTGTATGCGATACTCCATAATTCGAGCGCAAAAGTATAGCAAAGTACTTGAGAAAACCCGAAAAGATCATAGTTTGACATTTGTGATCAAAATGATCCTATTAGTATATTCGTATATGTTTAATTATCAAATATTTGAGCGATTTGTACGGGTGACAGTATTGTTAATAAATGATCACAAAAAAATCAGATAAATCCCTCGCTGGCTCTTGCCATACACATGAGTTCGTACTGCTTGGAAATGTCTTCATAGCTATGGAAGGCAACGCGCGCTTTGATGTCCTTGAAGGCTGTTCGGCTCATCACTTTGTCAAACTGCCCCCTGCGATTTTTTGGCGCAACGATCAGAAAGCGACTGTGGAAATCTTGTAGGTCACAAAACTTGGCGACGGAGTTTTGGATGTCGGTGGAGTGCTCTACTTCAAAGAAACTGTTGGGCATATTGCGCTCGTTAAACCAAATGACATCTACCGTCCTTGCCCTGTCGGTCAGATACTCATACGAGAAGTCGGGAATATGGATGGTGGTGCAAATATCCTTCAAGGGTTTTTCGAGAAACTTGCGATTTTGGTCTTGGGCAGGCACATAGGTTTGGTAGTGTTTCATGTTGCCTATGGCGATGATCAATCCTTGATAGTAGCCATGCGTAAACTGCTCCTCGCACTGTTTCTCGTTGGGCAGAAGGTCAAATTTGCGCATCACTTCCTCGCGACAATCCTCCAAGGCCCAAAGGCCCGGTTGGATTTTGAAGATCTCCTCAGATTGCTGCACGATTCTCCGGATGGACTCGTTGGGCGTCTTGGTCGCCCACGATTTCGTATCGACAAGACGGTACAGGTCGCCCAGCGTGGCGTATCCACCTATTTGGCGGAGCACATCGATCACTTGTTGCTCTTGTGTATATTTTTTGCGTGCCATTATTCTCTCGATTGCGTTTAAAGAATCTATAAATGGTAAAAATGGTATTCATCTGCCAAACGCCATCGCCAGCAGCATGCCTATTACCCAAATGATACACATCAATATCATAGGTTTGCTGATGAAGATGAAGACTACCAAGACAACGAGAATGAAGGGGACGCCCAGAAGGCATGCGATAAATATGTCGGCCTCTCTTTCGTTCTTCTTGGTGATTTCTCTCTCCTGTACGTGGCCTTGTAATTTTCGTGCCTTCTCCCTTTCGTTCTTCTTGGTGATTTCTCTCTTCTGTAGGTAGCCTTGTAATTTTCGTGCCTTTCGCCTTTCGTGCTTTAGGAGTTTCCTTCGATCCCTTCCTGTAATACCTTGCCTTGTCCACTGCCTCCAAAGCCTTCGTTCCTCCTTTGTAAAAGGCAGTAATTGCATGTCGGCCCGCCTTTGCTGATCCTCGTCATTTTTTCGGTTGCATTCGTATTCTTTCTTCTTCCTTTCCTCCAGCCTATGTTGGATTAGGAGGCGACTACGTTGATGTTCTGAAACACCCGTTCCTTTCCACTTTCCCCAAAGCAGATTTTCATTCTCGTTCATAGGTAGTGCTTTCTCCATAATCCTTAGTTCTTTTAAGTGTTGTTGCTTTAAAAGTCGTAGATGGTAAAAATCGGCGTGGGCCTACTAATAATGCACCAAGATGTTGGCGTATGAAAAAGACGCCATCAAGCAGGTCCCACGCCGTGGAGGAGTAGATGCTTCGCTGTCATCTTCTTCTTGTCACTTCTTATAATTGCAGGTTTCGAATGCTGCAGAAGAGCCAGGCGTCAGCGTCTATCCTTTCTTATGTTTTTACCATTATGTCATATCTTTTTTGCTTCTATTTGTGATGTTAATAGCTTCTTGCTTTTCGATTTCTTGGGGCGTAGCGACTGCTGCGGCCCTGTTTTTAGCTTGTCGATGCAGTCTTCGACCCCACAAAGTTACTCATTTTCTTTGATTTCTCTTCTCTTCCCCCCTGTTTTTTTTGAGGAGAGGGAGAGTTGGCGAGAAGAATTTCTTGATTTGTTAACGAAAGCAAAATGTAAGGAGAAACGAGGGTGAGGAGGGGTGGTGGAACTTTTTGATCGCCTATAAACTATTGGTTTTTAGCGGTTTACCCTCAGTTCATTAAACAAAAGATAGTTTGTTGGGACTCCATTGGACCTTACATCCTTACACCTTACATTCTTACGTTTTCGTTTTTGAACCAGGGCGAAAAGTGGGTGAAAAAGAGTGAGGGTGTGTCAAAACTCTCTTATTCTTAAAAAATCACAAAGCCCT